>OGPA01000005.1_pt1 | contig 395642 bp, 343 predicted proteins | sample 1552841 | NCBI WGS metagenome assembly OGPA01 (sample SAMEA2579916, study PRJEB22360) | human gut metagenome
TTGTGGTGAGGATATCACCTTTAATCAGGTGGCCAAATTTACTGTGCCACTACATGTCGATGAGTCCGGAAAGTGCCGGTATATCATTCAGGGCAGGGAAAATGGTGCTCTCCATCCACATATCCAGCTCTGAATCCGGTGCCTGTGCCCGGATGAAGACGGCAATATGCAGAACAGCCTGCCAGTCATCTTCATCCGTCATTTTTCCGGTGTACTGAGCATCACTCAGCCACACCGCCACGGCAGGCAGTTCCTGCGCATCAATAAATGCCGGAAGCCCGTCAAAAAACGTGGCGCTGTCTCCACACTGTTCCCGAAGGCGTGCCAGTACGGCCTGGCGGATTTGTGTATGTCGGTTCATCGGGTCAGCCATAACCTCAGTTGTTGTTTTAGTGCATACCCCAGCTGTTTCGGCATTTCCGCAGCAATGATGTGGTCGCGGGCATCTTCAAATGCCTGTGTCAGCGGTCCGGACAGCGGGATTTTCACCACATCAATGGGGTAACGATTTTTGCCATCAATACGTCGCATCACATGCCAGCGACCATTCGCCAGTTGCTGAATAAACGCATCCCGGAAAAGATATTTACCCACCTTCAGCACACTGCCACGGTACTGCAGTTTTCCACCACGCCGGGCCAGTCTGACCCGGGCTGTCCCCAGCTTAATGGCGGGCAGATTGCCCCGGTTAACGCGGATCCTGACCGTCATTTTTCCTGACGGACTGGCTTTAAACACCCGGACACGCTGACGTACCAGTTTCAGGGGGATCCCTTTCACCTGGTTATCTCCCGCAACGGTATTCCCGGCAACCTGCCGGGTGGCAACCGAGACCGCTTTCTGTGCCACACGGTTTATCGCCCATGCGCTGGCCTGTGGCACCATACGGGTATCAAGGCTGTTCAGATTGCGGATGGCATTCTCAAGCCCCTTCATCCCACACCTCTTTACTCAATAAAGATCATTGGCTTACCGTTAAAACGTTCATGCCGTGTGACCGTCCATTGTTGTCCGTCATAAACAACGCGATCCCCGCGCCGTGGGCGGTATCCCGAAGAAAACACCACCAGAGAGACCGCAGGTCCGGACAGAGCATTCAGCTCTGCCAGTGTTTCTCCCGGGATCACAGTCATATCGACATCATTAATCGAGGCTGTCTTTCCCATCTTTCTGACCGTGATCGCATCCATACGCGCTGCCAGCCGGGAAAAGGGATCAGACATTGAGTTTTACCGGCACTTCTTCTGCACTGGTTCCGGCATCTGCCCAGACAACCCCGACCAGCGGCTCAGAGCCGCTGTTAGTCAGCTGAACTTTTCCTGACTTCAGATAAACCTTCTTACCCGTTTTCATGTCATCCGTTTTCAGCTTAGGCAGCATAAACACACCTTCGGTTATGCCGTCGCCTGTTTCTCCCTGTGGAATATCGGTCAGCGCCACCGCAAAAACATCCCCCACCTGCACCAGATCTCCGCTGCTGATGGCTGCACTGGCAACAATCGCCACCGTTTTTCCTTCTTCTACAAAATTCTTTGCCATAACTGTCTCCGCACAGCCCCGTTCAGGGGCTGATTTCAGGTACAAAAAAAGCCCTTACGGGCCATCAGAGTTGTTGTCTGCGACGTTTACGCCGTACATTTCACCAGGCCGCGGTGATCAACTGGCGCAACACCAGCGTCAATACGCACTTTCGTTGTCACGCCATCCACACTGAAGCCCTCCATCTGATCAATATATGGCGTATCCACACCGTTGAGATAAGCCACTTCAATCGTATCGGAGCCTTTGGACGCAGCCAGGTAGAAGGTGGTCTGGCTGTTATCATCAAGACGAGGCTCTGCAATAACGGTCGCAAAATCTTTCACCGGGTTAATAATACCGGCGTTAATGTCAGCCCCCTTGACACTTGAGGAGCGAATGACCTGGTTAGCAACAGACTCCATCGCCGTCGGTACCAGTACGAACGCAGGACGAATATTCAGATGACGCTCACCCTCTTTCTGAACGCGCATCAACTGGCGGGCTTTATCCAGCGATGCCACGTCCATTGCCGCGCTCTCCAGTACGTTTGCATGTTTCGCTTTATCGAACAGACTTACATTATCTGTGGAGATTTTCGGGTTAGACGTCAGAATGGCATAAACCAGATCGGCAATAGTGGATTTCGCCGCACGGCCCAGCTTCATCGGGACATCGGTCAGCATATTCAGATCATCATTGATAATGGCCTGACGGGTGATACTGAACAGCTCGCCATAGGTCGCCAGTGCAATAGTGGCCTGTTTATCTCCGGTGGTGACGTATTTATATTCTGCCCCTTCACGCACCTGACGCAGAGCACTGAAGCCCCCCATACCCACACGATGGGCAATTTTAAAATCAGACAACTGACCTTTCCGCGTCCACTGTTCATAGGTTTCAGGGGCATCTTCCCAGCCCTGCAGAATGGCTTTGTTCGCAACATCCAGCAGAATATTACCGAAGTCAGACGTACTGTGTGTGAACGCCGCACCGACCATCTGCATCGGGTTATAACTGGAAACACCAATACCACGTTCAGTCAGTGACATACGGGCATATTCACGCAGGGTCATCCCGTTGTAGACATTATCACGTTCAGTTTTTTCAAACCCGGCGCGCGCCATCAGCGCCTGGCGGATCCCGTCCCCCACAAAATTACCGTTACCGGCATAAATATGAGCCGGGGTATTTTTATTGGATGGCGTGGACTCGCGCCCCATCTCGTTCAACAGCTTTTCGCGGGCCTGCTCCAGCGAACATTCAGGATCGGCAAGACACTGAGCCTGCAACGACTGATAACGCCCGCCAAACATGGCAAACAGATCATTAATACCGTTTACACGCGCTTTTTGCTCTGCCAGGACCTGCGCACGGATGCTGTTTTCATCCACCACGGGTGCTGCTGCCTGCACTGGCGTCCGGGAGGCTGCAGGTCCATCATCCTGTACGCGTGGAGCACTGTTGCGTGGCGGAGTAATCATATTTCGAATGGATTCCGGCATCTTTTTAAATTCCTCTGTACGTTTTGACTGAATACATGCCATTGCCTTAACGGCTGGTGTCACCTGATCAGCAAATCCCTGTGCCAGACATTCGGCACCGGACATCCAGGTCTCATCCGCCAGCATGGCAGCAATTTCATCGGTGGTTTTCCCGGTTTTCTGTGCATAAGCGGGTAACAGAACCGCCTCAACTTTATCGAGCAGGTCGGCATAGGTGCGCATGTCCTCCGCATCACCGCCCGTAAAGCCAAATGGTTTATGAATCATCATGAAGGAGTTTTCCGGCATAATGACCGGGTTTCCCACCATCGCAATGACCGACGCCATTGACGCCGCCACACCGTCGACATAAACGGTAATGGACGCACCATGTGTTTTCAGTGCATTAAAAATGGCGATGCCTTCAAAGACATCGCCACCCGGTGAATTAATATGGAGATTAATGTGGGTGATATCGCCCAGTGCATTCAGATCACTGATAAACTGCTTCGCCGTAACACCCCAGAAACCAATCTCGTCATAAATATAAATATCCGCGTCACTCTGGTGACCTGCCTGCATCCTGAACCAGGAATTATTCTTCGGACTGGTCGTCGGTGTGCTGCGGCTCCTGTCGTTTCGTTGCGGCACTGCTGCCTCCTTTATCACTGGCCGGATCGGTATCAAATACCAGATCCAGCTTGCGGTTTTCATCAATTTCGGCCTTGCGCCGACGTTTGACATCATCTGGATTACGACCACCTGCACGTACCCAGTCTGATTCTGTCGCCGCTCCACCACGAATCTGAATTTTCCAGGCCTCAGCCTCCTTAACAGGGTCAATCCACGGCATCACCGGTCCGGAATACACCGCGGTATACAGTGAAGAACGATCAAGATCGCGGGGTAGCCTGATAACACCGGATGCCACAGCCTGTTTCAGCCAGGCACGATACATCGGGCGGGTGACGGCACCAATAAACCAGTCCTGCAGGATCAGGTAGCCATCAGTGGATTCAACCAGCTCCTGACGCTGGGCGCTGTAAGTGCCGTTATAGTTGCGCGCTGTACTGGAAAAACTCAGACGACTGCCCGCCGCCACGGCACGCAACTGACCATTACGAAAAGTTTCAAGATTAGGATTGGGGCGATCCGACTTCACCATTCCGATTTCTTCGCCGGGTTTCAGATCGTCGTAAATAATGCCTGGCTGAATGGTAAGCTCGCGTTCCTTATCCTTGCTGCCATTACCATCCGGTTCATAGCTCTGCCCGTCGCCTTTCCGGATGTACATCCCCAGAGCAGCGGCGATCCTTGCTGCAGTCAGCTCAGAATCTTCATACTCTTTCAGGGCACTGAGGCGGATCAGCACACCGGACAACAAAGACGTCCCGCGCATCTGGTGCAGACGGCGAACAAATTTAAGATGCAGCATTCGCTCTGCATCCACTTCTTTGGTTTCCATCTGCCGTCCGGATACGGGACGGCTTTTATACACCAGATATTTTTCGGGACGCCCCCAGTCATCAACAAACACGCCCTGATTCAGCCTGTTGCTCTCATCACTGGTCATGGGAATAAAGTCCGGCTCGAGCGCCTCCAGCCAGAAATGAACACCGGCAGAAGGCGTCAGGCTGTTTATGCGCCCGGAAACCATCTGGGCAAACACCTCACCATCGCGCAGCCAGGTACGCAACATCAGACGTTCCAGCATCGGACGGGTAAACTGCCCGGTGACTTCCGGACTGACAGACCATTCACTCCATCGGGTGCGTATCTCCGCTGCCAGATCACGGGCAATGGCCCCATTGCGTAATACCGGATGTGGCTCGACAATAATCCCGTTTTTCCCCACCACCCGTTCTTCCAGCTTGTCAAATACACCAATGACCAGATCGTGGTTGTTATCAAGGTAACGGGCCTGCTCACGTAACGACACGGCCCCGTACTGGCTTAACTGGTCGGCAGTTCGGTTTTCCCGCCGGGCTTTGTGTGTCCGCGTCGTTTTTACGGCCTCATAAGCCTGGATCACCGCACGGGAACGCAGCCTTGCCGCTTTCCATCCTGGTGAAAAAACGCCAATCACATCATCAAGAATTGCCATCAGAACCTCGCAAGCCGGTACCCGGGATGCCCCCGTCGTCGTGTAATCAGAGCCGCAAGGCGGCGCTCCCACTCCTGCCGTCCCTGCCGGATCTCAGATAAGTTTTCCATGGTCATCTGCTGACCATTAAAGGTGACGGATTTTCCGTCCAGCACCGCCATTTCAGCTTCCGTATAACGCTGAATCATGGCTTCGATATCATTCTGGTTCATAACCATCCTCCGGAAGTCAGCCAGGGGTTAACATCGTCAGTTACTGTTTTCTTCCGTTTTTGTTTTTTAACAGGCGTGGATACCGGTTCCGGTGTGGGTGACGGTTCGGTACTGTCCGGGACACACTCCAGCCAGGTTTCCCGGCTCGCCCACTCCGGTGCATCCGGCCAGCGGATCTTTTCGTATCCATGCAGAATGACCAGAGCCTCGGCATACACCATCAGGTCAAAAGCTTCGTTGGCACCGCGACCCGGCTTACTCCATTTCCCGTCACTGCTCCGCTCTTCATACGTCAGTTCGTCGTAAAACCAGCTCCCCAGCCAGTCAGGGAAATGCACATAGCCGGGACCTGGCGAGTCACGCCATAACGCGTTATTCACCCGGTCTTTCAGGGCATCCGTCTGAAGAAGCCAGAGCGGTACATCACCTGCGGCCTGCGCCCGTCGGCCCGTTCGTCCGGTGTTATCAGGGAATGTACGGGTGATCAGTTTTGCGCGCCGGATGCTGTCGCCCTTAAACAGGTAAATACGTTTACCAAGGCCATCACGACGGCAACGACGCCAGAATTTATAGGCATTATCAGTGACTCCGTCTTCACCGCCGGAGTCCACCGCCATTGCCATCAGTCGCATTTGTTGAGAAGGATCGGAGGCCAGCGGCCAGCTTTTATGAAAAACATCCGTCAGCAGGACATCCCAGTCTTCCGGATAGCTGGCCGGATCAATTCGCTGGCTCTCCCCGTCGCTGTCACCGCGCAATGACTGCGTGATGTTGTAACGATCAATAATCCAGCGTTCGCCACGGCTGCCATAGCCCGTTACCTGAACCACAAAACGGCGATGACGTCCCGCCTGCACATCAACTGTCGCCACCAGGAAATTAACGCCATCCGGCACACTGCGGGAAGGAACTGGCTCTGCCCGCTGCTCAAGCAGTTCACTTTTTCGTTGCTCCATGCTGGCACGGGGAAGATAAGGTAATCCCCAGTCGGTATTGATAACCGTCTTGAGTGTTTCTTCACTTCCGGTTGTCTCGTATTCCTGTTCTGCAGCAAGCAGTTTGTAAACGAGTTGCGAGAGTGTCTGGTAAGCAGCTGCCGGACCCTCCATCCAGAATGACGCAATACGTGAGCGTCGGGGATCACCATAACGACTGCCATCCGCATTGATGGATTCACCATCCCGCAACCAGACCCCACGTCCGTTCAGCTCACGTTTTTGTTCAGGCATAATCCGTCCTGAACAGGAAGGACACTGAATATAAGCCGCCTCACTTGCCAGCACGGGATCGGCAATATCACGGAAACCAGCAACCACATCGCCGCAGGGCTGAAAATACTCACCACAGTGTGGACAGGGCCAGTACCAGCGACGGCGATCGCCACGGTTATAGAGCGACAGTATCCCCGTGGTTGGTGGAGCCTCATGCGGTGAAGTCCGTCGCCATTTCACATCCTTCACATCCCTGCCGGGGGAACTCTCCACCAGCGTCATACCACTGGACATAAATGTGGTGGTACGTTTTGAGGCAAGAGAGAAGGCATCCCCCTCGCCATCAATATCTTCCGGAAAACGGTCATAATCCGTCAGCGCCACGCATTTATAATCTGATGAGGACATGATATTGACTGACGGCCAGCCGATTTTCAGGTAGTTGCCAGCAAGGAATGTTCTGTCATAAACGTTGTTGTCATTTTTGTTCGGACTCAGGCGACTGACCACTTCCGGGCTGACGCGAAACGTTCTGGCAAGTCGTTTTTTGGAGTGTTCGCGGGCTTTTTCCTCCGTCATCTGAATGATCAGCATATCAGCAGGATCGCAAATCACGTTGTAAATCACCCAGCCGTCAATCAGGCCGATAGTCTTGCCAGTTCGTGCCGGGCCAACAAATATCACTGCGTCGTATTCACGCGAGGCCAGGCAGTTCATCGGCTCAATAACATACGGTGCCACCAGCGGATCCCACGGGACTGAGTTCCCGGCCCCCATGGGCACCCGCATATACTGAGCAACGGCATCAGCAACCCGCATTCGTCTCGGTGCGCGAAGGATATAACCTGAATCGGTTCGTGCTGCCTTTGCGGTTTCCTGATTCAGCATTACTCCTCCTGCTGTAATTCCTCCTCATCATCCGCACCTGCTTCGGTCACCCGCAGGGCTATCTGATCGCGCAGATCATCAATAATGGACTGAACACGGCTCACAGCGGCAGGCTGCAGGCCGCAGTCACGTTCCAGAATATCCGGTAATGTCTCCAGCACCTGCACGACCGCTTTTGCCCAGATGGCAAACTCCCGTCTGACATCACTGGCCGGAATGAGTTGTGCCGTTTCCTGTTCGAACTTAAGACGCTCACGTTCAGACTGATACCAGGCTTTGCGTTCATGTGGATCCATTTCGCCCTCAGCAACCGGCGGTGGTAACCCCATAAATTCAGTCAGAATATCGGTCAACCGGTATAGCTTGAGTTTGTCATGTCCACCAGCGGGACGAATGTTTTTCAGTCTTGCCACGACAGTCTGGCGGTGCAGACCAGATAAAGCCGCCAGTTGATTAATATTCAGCACCAGGTTTTTCAACTCATGATCCATATTTCCTCCGGAGAGCTTTAAACATGCATCGTGCGAACAACTTTAAGAAAACGCGTTCGATGTCGAACAAAAAACACTCAATTCGACATACAAAAAACAAACAACCATTAATAATCAATAAGATGCAAAGATGATGGTGGCCGATAAAAATGCAAAAACTAGCCTTTTTCCGCGACGCTCCCGCCCCGTGGCAGGGACCCCCACTGGGAGGACCCGACAGCCTGACAACCGTGACGAGCATCTGAAACAGAGCGTTACATAATGGCATGGGGATAATTCAGAAGGACATCACAGCATGCCCACACAAATTAGTGTGAGTGTCCTGTTTCTTACTACGCGCAGGACTGACGAGCATGAGGGGAAAATACGCGAACCGAAATGCCTTATCTTCAGAAATGCAGCCGGCATCCGAACTGGACGATATTGTAAATTCACCTAAATACGAGGCATTGCTGTAGTTGAATTGCAGTACTGTATTAGCCTTACAGTGACAGAATACGATATTGACTCTGTCACTTGTGAAATGGTCAGAATGGTTAGCAGTTATGGTGATCAGTCAACCACCAGGGAATAATCCTTCGTATTCTTATCGTGCTTTACTAACGCGGCCTCAATTGCCCTGAATGCTTCCAGAGATACTTGATGTTCTATACATGCAATTACAACATCCGGGTAACCCATCGAAATGGTGCTATTAAGCATAGTTTTTACACGAACCTGCTCCTGGGAGGGGGCATCAGTGTATTGATCTTTATGCATTTTGTCGCTCCATTCGTTTGCTCTTCACTTGCGGCTAAAAATATAACGTCAAATCACTCAGCATGAAAGAGTGAAAGTTTCAGCGCGTTTCCCTTACATAATCTGTCGTTTGTATTCTCTTCAGGCATACCGGAAAGACTAGGTATTGTCACACAACCAATACCATTGACAATCGAGATTTATATCTATTCGGTAATGTTTAAATATAACAAAACCCCGTAAAAACGAGGTTTATGGGTAATTTGTATTGTTGAATAGCATCTGATGAGAAATTGATGCTAATACTATAAACATGCTAGATTAAATCAATCTTGATATCATAGCTTTCAAGACCAGTCATTTTTTCCCGTGCAGTAAACTGGATACTGGTAACTTCTTTCCCGGTCTTTTTCTTAAGCTCAATGATTTTTTTTGTTATATATTCAGAAATATCTGCTTCTGTTTTTGTTTTTAACTCTTCAATGTTCATCATTTCCTCTTTTAGTCTGTTATGACTGTCCTGGTACACAGTAGTGTCAATTATATGGAGCAAACGTATAAAAGATAAGATGAAACATCGCAATAATCAACATACGACGGTCTAAATTTCACACAAACAGATAAAGATGATTATCATTTATTATCAATGCATTAGAATCAAATCAATTCAAGAGTCTCATTGCTGCTTCCAGAATTTCTTCTGAAGTTACATGTCGATCCGCTGCTACATAAATGACTTTATGATCTCCGGTCAGAGATGGAAACCCTGCAGCCATTACAGTGAGGTGTGTTGTTTCGCCATTTGGATATTCACGCATGATGGTGTTAACTCCGGTCATCACTGGCACTACCATTGCTGGTTCAGAGTTAAAAAAAACTATTATTTTTTTCATAATGTTACCGTAATATGTGAGTATCCATCGACTAGACACTAAGCAAAAAAGCTCCCGAAGGAGCCTTCATTTTCACTTTCTTAAATCTAACGACAGATGGCTAACATTTAAGTATTGTGAAATATTATCAAATGTAATCATCATTGATTTACAAAAGATACATTTTGCCCCGAAAGGATTTCTGTCAGAAACATCAAAAGATGATGTTCTATACTGAGAACCATGGCAACACGGGCATCTAAAGTGAATATGGTTTGTAATATTTTCTACCTCAAAGTGCCACTACATGAACAGCTGCAGGGCCTTTAGGTCCGTTCTCAATACCAAATTCGACTTCCTGATTCTCAGTTAACGTTTTGAAATCGTTGCTCTGAATAGCTGAGAAATGCACAAACACATCTTTGCTACCATCTTTCGGCGTGATGAAACCAAAACCTTTTTCAGGGTTAAACCATTTCACTAAACCAGTCATTTTGTTAAACATCATTATTACCTTTTGAAGAAGTTAGCCCTTGGGCAGAATGGTCCGAAAAAAAATATCAGAGAGAAAAACCAACAAGGAAATCTCAAGAGGTACAAATAATAAAATTATAACAATGACTGCTTCAGATAATTTTGTAACAAACCAGAACACCATTAACGCATGATTAACCAACCATAGCAAGGATTACTTTTGTAAAGAAAAACACACGAATGAAACAATAGCTTTATTTATTAATAAAACGTGTCATTCTGTCTAATGACCTTTTATCTTACCCTTAAGATTTCAAGGATTTTGACTCATGGAAGAGTCCTTTTTATTTAAATTTCACATTCAGCGCTAAAAATAATCCGATTTAATATTAATCTACATCTGATATTTTTTATCTCTTAAAGATTCATAAATCCGTTGACAAGTCACTCCTGCGATGTAGCGTTTGTCAGCAATTTCAGCATAAAGCTGAGCTTCTGCTGCAATATCTCCGAGCATGTTGGTGAGCATTCCTTCGGCGGCTTTGGTTGTTTTGCCTCTGACGGCAGCGGCAAGATTTGCGGTATGCTGCGCTGCGTCAAGGCGTATGGCATATTTTGTTGCTTCGGCACGCAGCTGGTTAACACTATCAGACAGATCAGCAGCCCTGGCAGAAATTTCAGCGGCTTTCTGTTGTGCATCTTTAACAGCCTCATCACGGGATATACTTCGCCCCTGTTCAATTATTCGAGCAGCAAATTGGACATTTACCTCTTGAGATAATTCGGCAGCATCACGCTCCGCCCATTTTTTTTGCCATCCTCTGTCGCTCCAGACATTACCTACGACAAATCCTACCAACACGAGCAAAATCACCGTGAATATCTGATTCACTGTTCTATCCCCCAGCAGGTTAATGCACTCTCCTGGTCACGACGAATAACCTGACCGTAACAATTATTTGAACGAATGCGGCAATCACGTCCACCGTCCTTTATCCACCAGCGAATCGCCTCGCATGCGCCTTTACGATCACCGGCATTAAGCCGCTTATAAAACGTCGACGGAAAACACTTACCAGGGCCAATGTTATAGGGACAGAATGACGCGATACCGGCTTTCTGTGGCTCGGTCAGTGGAACTTTTATATTGCGCTCCACCCATGCCAGCGCCTTATCCCGCTCAATGGCGTTAACCTGGGCGCATTTTTCCTTCGACAGTTTCATTCCCGGAATAACAGGTTTACCGTCCACCATCGTTGCTCCCCGACAGATGGTCCATATGCCGGAGCCATCGCGGTATGCAGTGGTGTGATTCCCCTCTTTTTCATCCAGAAACTGATCGAGAATGTCAGGGGCAGGAGCACTGGCGGCAATCAGTGCCAGAACAGCAGCCGACAGGCTGTATCTGATTTTTACGTTCATGGATATTTATCAGGATTTATCGGCTTCAAATCCCCGGATATGTTAAATCTTACCTCACCAGTGATGGGCACTGGCGGGAGGAGGATGTCAATCTGATAAACACAGAGGTGACTATGGATTACACAAATCTACCAAAACAAACTTTTGCTGATTTAATCGCACTCAGGCAAGCAGTCGTAGCTCTAATCAACTTGTTGCCGGAGAAGGAAAAGGAATTAGTTAAAGCGCTTCTTAACAGAACTGCCGCCGATTTTTCATCATATCCACTGACAGATGACCTTGCGGACCTTCCTGAATTAATTGCAGCGTCCGCCATTAAGCTTACTGAAGAGATTTACCCTCCTCAAAAATCTTCACAAAATTCCTGCGAGTAACTTCAATGCAATAATCGTAAAACGCCGCAAACTGCTCATCGCGGCGTTTTTTTTCATCTTCAGAAGGGATCAGCACCGACAATTTTTTATTCAGATCAGCGACGCTGCCCTCCAGTTTTTCAATGGGCGATTCAATATCATCTTTTTCTGACCGCAATGCCGTCGGTGGCGTCTTCAGAGAACCAGTAATTCTTCCCGGTAGCTTTCCTTTGTAGGTTATCCACACATTCTGCGCCTCTAAAATTATGGGGCGCTTTTCCGGCGACTGCTCATCCCCTACACATAACCCGGCAGCAACATCCAGGAATACCTGTCTGATTCTCATTCTGGCTGCTGCCTCATAAAACTCCAGCGCGGCACCTTCAACACGGTCCAGCGAGATGTCCAGGTCAAAAATTTCACCGTCAAAGCGTTTTTTGTCCCGTAAGGCTACAGTTACCGCCACTTTATTCTCAAAATTGCGGACTCCTTTCACAACCAGTTCATAGTCTTGTGTCATTGGATTACTCTCTTCTCGCAACCTTACGCCTGTCTTCTTTAATCTTGAAATAAAGGTTTGTCAGATACGTCAGCAGGCCAAAAACCAGACTACCCAGCACACCGATTGCAGCCCACTGTGACGGAGTTACTTTATCGAGTAACTGCAATGCCCAGAAACCAGCATTACCAGCCGATGTGCCATAGGCGATACCTGTTGTTAACTTATCCATTGATTTCATATCCTCACCCCGATGTACACAGATGGTGCAATATGTTTGAAAAGATCGGAGTCTATGGGTTAGTTTTTATAGCAAACGTTGTTCTCAACGGCGCTAAAAAACAGACACATTAAAAATGTGGGTAATTATTTTAAAAGAAAATCATATATTAAATAATAATACGAGATATGTTTTCATATTTAGTGTACTGTATACGGCCATTTATACAGGAAAAGCCTATGTCAGAACGTAAAGACTCAAAATCACGCCGTAATTATCTCGTTAAATGTTCCTGCCCAAACTGCACCCAAGAGTCAGAACACAGTTTTTCAAGAGTACAAAAAGGTGCCCTTTTGATCTGCCCTCATTGCAACAAAGTATTCCAGACAAATCTTAAAGCTGTAGCTTGATTGATTTTATTCGTAACAAGTATTTTTTATATTTTAATAACATATTTAAAGCAGATAATAAAAAACCCGCCTGAGCGGGTTTAATATTGTGGTACTTTTTGTGGGAGTCATTCACTTACGCACTTTGTTTTGCTATGCCAGCAGTTAGCTTCTGCTGTAAAACTATTCATGCAGCAAACCTGCACTTCACCACAATGGTTAGCATACTTTTCCTGATTAAGTTATTGCCAAATATGCTGGCCATTGTTTCATGTATTGGACCTCCTTACTATTTATTAAAGAGATCCAATATTCACCACTCTGTCTGTATCTCCACTCAGGCATCAGCCTTCTTCGTTATCGTATACAGACAAACTATGAATTTTAATCAGTAATTATGACATTTGCTGCTGCAGGACCTTTAGCACCACTCTCTACAGAGAAGGTAACCTTTTGACCTTCAAACAAGGTTCGAAAATTATCATTCTGAATCGCAGAAAAATGCACAAACACATCTTTACTACCATCAACAGGAGAAATAAAGCCAAAACCTTTATCAGCGTTAAACCATTTTACTAAACCAGTCATTTTATTTGACATTCTACATTCCTTAACTTGAGCCTTTCGGCATAAATGGCTTGTATAACAGAAACGACTTCGTACTTAATTGGAGAGACTCAAAGAAGGAATAAGTGAATAACACCTGAAATGAGAACTGCTTTAGTAAACTACTTCGTATATCGTCTGTTCTTCAAACCGACGCAATCATTAACGCATAGTTGAACATATGAAGCAATGTTTATTTTAGACATCCAGCCATCTTCAACCCCATCAAAAAACTATAGCTTTCTTCAGGAACGTGTGTATAGTGCGCCCAGTTATCAGTATTAAGGAATTTTTTTGTCCCGTAAAATGACAGGAATTGTCAAAACCTTTGACGGCAAAAGCGGCAAGGGTCTTATCACCCCATCCGATGGTCGTATCGATGTCCAGCTTCATGTTTCAGCGCTCAATCTCCGCGATGCAGAAGAAATTACCACCGGATTACGCGTGGAATTTTGCCGGATAAATGGTCTGCGTGGCCCTTCAGCTGCCAATGTTTACCTTTCATGAGCTATATTAAAGCTTTAATTTCAGGCCCCATCGAATCAAACATGGAGAGTTTTCATGAATAACCCCGTCTGTCTTGATGACTGGTTGATTGGCTTTAAAAGCTTATGCTGTACTTTGACCGTAATAGCTCTGCTAATAATGTAATATGCAGACTCATTGTATCTAGGGACATAGTACTGGAAGAAAACATTTTAAACATCAGGCAAAGTCACCCGATAAATAATAAGTAAACAAACATGAATCCCGGAATGAGATTCAACATCTCTATTACCCTATCTAAAGCACAAAAACCCGCTCATCAGCGGGTTTTCTACTTTTTCTTAACGTCGGGTATATAAAGCCCATCGTTGAAAAAATTTTATCCATATTTTTTGAAAAATGCAAGCATTACGTCGCCATCTTCGGCGAAAATCATTTATCTCGTCACTTTTCTTAATTGCACCTCAGCATATGCTTCTTCCTGCCAGCACTTTGTAACCAGTTTATCAATGACATCTGCATATCCTTTGTACCACTGATAATCAGTCAGGTCTGGTACCAGCTTCTGGACATGACACCGCGCCAGTGTCGTTGGTAAACGACTAAACCGGTTTCCATTGCAACGCCCACAAATCTTATAAACAGGCGCGCCATGAAGCCGGGTCCTTTTTTCATCCAGGACAATACCTTTACCCTTACACCCTCTGCACGCTGTGCTGACTTCTCCCTTACCATGACAATGCTGACATAGTTCCTTCACCCACTCTTCCTTGATAACAGACTCCCCGCTTCTGGAGTATTTCACCACTTCGCGCAATACATTATGAAATCCAGTACCAGCACAAGGCTCACAGCGAGCCTTACTTGCCGCAGACCTGGAATAATCAGCAAAGGCAAAACTCACAAGGTAAGGGATGATCTGTAACCGGATTTCTTCACTCAATTTGTTCAATGTCGGGTTATCCAGTGCCATCGCGTAATTGAGCAGACCTTCAATCGCAAAGTGAGGATCCTGAACGCCAGCTTTTGCCAGGAATAAGGCAAACCCAAGCGGTGCTTTCGACTGCACCATCCCCTGCGCAGCCATCACATCCGTAATCGTTAAACCACCTGAGCCTGTCGCCGGTGCGGCATCACTCAATTTTGGAGATTTTGGGGAGTAATATTTTGGTAAGGCTTCAAGGTTCATGCTCGTTCTCCACTTACGCCAGTACGCCAATTGCCAGCGCACGATCGATAAAACGAAATATCAGCTCCAGTTGGGAGCCATACTTCTCTTCAAATGTCACGGTATCCGCATGCAGCTCGTCGTGATGCTTTCTGCACAAAGGCAACACAAAGAGATCATGCGCTTTTGTACCCATTCCACCCTGACCGTGGCCTATCAGGTGGTGGGGATCATCAGCTGGCTTTCCACAACATGCGCACGGCTGCGTCTTAACCCAGCGCGTGTACTTTTCATTAACCCAGCGGCGACGTTTGGGGCGTAACATAAAAGACTCCGGCGACTCCGGATCCACTTTCAGCGCCAGCACCTTTTTCGCTTTATCCTGGATGATGCTGGTGGCAGGAACCGAAGGCACAAGGTCACTTTCCCGGGTGACAGATGGCACAACAGGCTTCGGTAATCTCAGTGCCTTACGGGCTGCACTTTCCGGTAAGGCATCCGCCAAATCATTACGAACCAGCCACCAGCACAGTTCCGGCATTGTCACAACGTGACTGTCATCAAAACCGAGATCCCGACGCACGACAGACAACACCCAGCGGGCACAGTTATCCGTTGCCATTGATTCCAGCCGTTCCGTGAACTGGTCACGCAGCTGGTTATCGCAGTGCCAGCACAGACGAATTGCTCCCGGAGCGTGCCGCATTGTGGTCATGTTCTCGCTGTGCCAGTCGGAATGAGGCCACTGACAGCCCTTTTCACGAAGTAACCAGCTTTCAAGACATTCCACGCCACCAGCACGACGGATCACTGCCTCATTGCGGAACACGGCCCGAACGGCAGGATCATCCGCCAGCGGTTGTGATGCCGCCGGAACGGCACCACTGGCGAAAGATGAATAACGTTCCGGCTCAGGCTCCAGCAGGACACGCCCCTGCATAAACAGGGGCATCAGCTCTGAACCTGGCCTGAACAATACAATCCCCATACGCGGGGCAATTTCAGGGGTCAGTAGTGCTCTCACGGTCACCTCAATGAACGGTATCGAGCAGCTTTAACAGCTCAGGGAATCGGGATTCGAAGAAATGCGGCTGCGTCTCGCGCGGATTTGCAGGACTGGTGATGTTCTTGCCGAACATGCAGCCTTTCGCCGTCAGCGACCAGAATTTTTTGATGTTGTTAATCGCGGTACGGCTGTATCGTTCGCGTTGTTCAACGATCCCCAGCTTCACCATCTGGTGATATGCCTGATTAGCCGTCAGGCGGATACCATACTGCCTCAGCAGTGCACTCAGAGACAGCGTGGGGCGACTTGAGCCATCGTGTGCATCAGCAGGAGCATCAATGGCATAGCGCGGTGCCAGATTCGGTAAGCCAACAGCCTCCTGGAGTTTCTGGCAGGCACCAAGCACTGAAGAGTTAGACAGGTTTAATTCCCGGCGCATAAAGTCCAGCAGAATCACACCAGCCTGCATCTTGTCAGCAGCCTGTCCGGATAATTTTTCCGGTGCGCTGGTTACCATGTCGAAAGTACGGATCACCTTCAGATGGAATGACGGGCTGATCCACATTGCATAGGCATACACCAGTTCTTTGCAGACATACGTCCCCTGGTTATTTCCGCCACGAATAACGTTAACTGGCTCTATATTGACCGAGTTGCAAATCTGCAACTCGCTTATTAAACGCTCAGTTTGCTCATTGCGGAGCCAGAATGCGGGCTTATGCTTATCCAGAGAACCAGCAGCCCTGTGCAGATCGTTCAGGCTGTAACGCCCATAAGCATCACGACGAACTTCAATACCATCAATAACCATCAGATTATTCATACTTCGTTTCTCCTCTTAATCAGGCGGCTGCACCCGCCGTTTTCTCGTACTTACTGATAGTGATCTCGACCTTCCCTTCCGGGATAACCGGTCCCCACTCCACCAGCATTCTTTTCACCTGACTGTCGTCTTCCCACACACCCGCGTGGGTCAGGGCGTCAAACAGCGCCTTGTTATAGTTGTCCAGATCGCGGATCCGGTTATCCGGAGGAAACAACACGATCTCCACTGAAGCAGGTGCCGACGTTGGTTTTGGCAGACGACGTAACTGCTCAAATATTGCTGCACACGCCGCGCTCTGGAATTTGCGCCCCGCCGCGCTTATCAGGCTCTTACCAGCAAACGCCCCTTTGTTGGGGTGTCGCCAGTACGTGTTCACGCTGGGCGGGAAAGGCAGGATCAGCTTCATACTTTCAGGCCCCTCTCATGTAACCAGTGGGCTGCACGCAGTCTGGCGTTTTCCTCACCGGCAAGCAGTGCACGGATAATCCCGGCTGCCTCGCTGTCGTCGTCCTTCACTGTGGTATGAAGCGTGATACCCCGGGCCACGCCACGCTTTATCGTGATGACGCCTTTTTTCTCCAGTGCGCGAAGATGCTCCACCGCTGCATTCACCGAACGGTATCCCAGCATGGCTGCCACCTCCTGATTGGTTGGCGGGAAACCACGTTCTTTCTGATAAGAAATCAGCATATCCAGCACCTGCTGCTGGCATTGAGTTAACGTCGTCATTAAGCCCACACGTAATTCCCTGACAGATACCACTCATCACCCGATACAGCGCGCTTGCTGCTTTTCCGTAAGCACCGCTCACGGCGCGCCAGAAAATTGTTTCGTTCTGACTGGGAGTGGCTTTCACGGAATGCCGCCATCCACACGGTTGCAGCACGACGGTATAAGCCCCTGGACTCCAGTTCTTCAGCCTGGCGGGTCAGGCACAAAATTACCCGGGGATCGTTAGTGCCGACATAGAAATTGCGCACAGGTCTGGTTTCACGAACTGGTTGTGGTTCCGGCTCCTGCGCTCTCTCAGTCAGGCGCGGGAAATGTCTGCGTGTATCTCCTTCACAACGGTGAGCCACACGCCCACTCTGACGTAACTTGCTTGCTGACTGCAGAACGCGCTGCCGTGAGTAACCTGCAAAAGCATCTGCAATGTCTCCGGAAGTACACCCCGGATGGGCTTCAATGAATTTCTGAACTTCATTCAAAAGACTCATGATTACCCCCTGAATCCTGCCGGGATCTGGCTGTAGTCCACGTTGTCGTAACTGGCTTTGAAGTACGGGTCCTCGCGTCTGGCTGCAGATACCGCAGGAACTTCCCAGGATTCTTCGAAATGACGATCCGGACCAAAGAACGTGACAGCCTGTTTCACAAATTGTGTGCCGCTGTTACCCATCGCAGATACCCAGCCCGCGTAGCGTTTCACACCTTCCAGCATGGTTTCGGGTTTTACCCCCTCATTCAAACGGGCTTTCCAGGCTTTGAAGGCTGCAGATTTTGAATTGCCACCAGCACGTTTGGGGTATGCCAGCCATGCCTGCTCAAACTCCGGAGAGTATTCCGGTCGGTTTGAACGAACTCGCACAGACTCATCAGCAGATGCACCAACAGCTATTGGTTCATTGACTGGTTCTTTGACTGGTTCAAAAGAGTGACTGGTTCTGGGTGAATCTCCTGCACCACCCCCTGGTGCAACTCCTGCACTACCTGGTGAATTTGCTGCACCAGATAGTGAATTATTTGCACTACCCCCTAGTGAATCTCCTGCACCATCAAGATGAAGGAGATAGATATTACTTGAGTTACCTTTTTCACCTTTCCGGGTGACTTTTTTTACCAGCCCGGAATCACAAAGGGCCGCAATATGATTCATCACAGAACGTTTGCTAATCTCGCACTGGTCAGCAATATGCTGGTAGCTGGGCCAGCACTCACCCTGATCGCTGGCATTATCAGCCAGCTTGATCAGAACCAGTTTTCGCAATGGATTACCCACTCGAATTTTCATCGCTTTAACCATCAGCTCCATACTCATGCTGCACCTCCGAGATGCTTCATGTTTTTTCCGGAGCAAAAGGCTATAAGCGGCATACTGATGCGGTAATTACGGCCCAGCGGTTCACAAATCACCTTCTGACATTCACGGTCAACCAGGCTAACACGTAGAACATGCCCTGCAGGCGTGGTGTACCACTGCCCAACTGTAGGAATTGATGTTTTTTTACGCTGAAGCAAACGGCAAATATTGAGGATCAACGGATTAAGCATGACGATGCCCTCCGCTGATATTCAGGAGACGGTGAATATGAAAATTAGCCTTATCCGCCAGACGAATACGTTCAGCCTGCAAGTTAAGAAGGGTTTCTACCAAAACCTGATGCGCCTGCGGATCCGAAAGAGTTACCTTGCGCAGAGCACGTAGTGCAGTTGTTACATAACTGAGTTTATGTAAGTCTTCATCATTCAGACGAGTGAGGGCTGGGACAGTAGCCATGATGGCAGCCTCCGATAACAGTGAATTACCTTCACCACCGGAAACGCCAATTTCGCTGGTGGTGAACTGAACGGGGTTGGCGTAACCGGCGTTATCGGAAACCGGCGCACCTTTCGGTGCCCCCGTCCAGCCCACCATAATTTGGGTGTGCACAGACACAGACGATAAAAAAGACGCTGGCGCGTCATATATCGCCGATAACATTTCCAGGACGCCAATCCCGTCACCCGCTTTATAAGGTGCCTGAACAGTGTAACGTCCCGGAATGGCAGAATCAATGTGCTGGTGGTCCTTCACACTCAACAAAATCACGCCTGAATTTCCACAAAGGACTAAAGCACTCATGCGGGTAGTCTTTGCGAAGATAGATAACGCGCTGTGTTTCTGGTTCCCAACGAATAACATGGACATAAAGCCCTCTTCCGTCACGAAACCAGCGGTTAAGTTCCCGCACAACTCGCCCCCCACAGTCAGGTAAAGTTCTCTGTGGTTACTTACAGCCAGGTGATTTGGTAATCTGCATTCATGCCGTAACAACAGGTGTTCAGCGACACTGACCACCAGCTGTTGCGACAAACGGTTATTTGCCGTTAAACTGTTCATGCGTTAGTTTCTCCACAGACACAAAACGCCACGACGCCCGGAGCTGCACACTCGCGGGCGTCACTCTTTTCTGGAGCGCAAAAGATTTTGTAGACCAGTGCTGCATGCTCTTGGAGCTTCGAAATTGACAGATACAACTCATCATTAATTGCTGTCTGCTCGTGTGGCTCCACGACCCCATCTTCGATTGCCGAACGAATCTGCTTTGAGTAATTCCCGATCTGTTCGATGACTTCCAGCAGGCGCTGGTTTATATCGGCGTTCTCTACTTCCTCAATTTCAGGAAGCGATACGAACACCCCACCAGCAGACTGTGCGACAGCATCCGCAATGTAGTGAGTGTCAGCCGCGCGCTGTAAAACCATTGCCCATCCCAGCGGGAAAATCTGATCGCCATCGGCACGAAGGCGGTTAAATAATGCGTTCTCTGTTACATCCAGCCAGTCAGCTGCTTCAGCGTAACCACCCGGCAACGCTGCGATAGTTTTTCTGACAGCTTTCACGTACCACTCAGGCTGTTTTTCTACTTTCCAGTGATACTTACCCACGGTTAGCCTCATCGTTCTGTGGTTAAAAATTGAAGGTGTTCTGTTAATCTTTCGGATAGATATCCGGTCTTAAGTCAGATTTCGTAATTGCACCTGACGTGCATTGCTCAAGTTTTTTCGCCAGCACAAAACTGGCTTTTTTATAACCATTGAAAACCAGCCGTAAGTAGCCAGGTGTTGAGCCAACTTTTCCGGCCAACTCGCCCTGCTGTTCTTTGGTTAAAGAGTCCCAATACGCTTTCATACAATATGTACCTCCAGTATACATATTACATGATTGAAATGAACCTTCAAGATACTTGTACCTTATCGGTACAAAGGTTTTAATTTCGTTATGAAAACAATCCATGACATCCGGCGGTCTAACGCCAGAAAACTGAGAGATGGTGTTGGCGGAAATTCATCCTTTGCCACCATGATTGATCGCGAGCCAACCCAAACCAGCAGGTTTATGGGGGATGGCGCTACTAAAAATATCGGTGACAGCATGGCACGGCACATCGAAAAATGTTTCGACCTGCCTGTCGGATGGCTTGATCAAGAACACCAGACAACGAACATCACAAAAAAACCTGATGTTTCAATCACTAACAAACAAATAACGTTAGTCCCTGTCATATCATGGGTACAGGCCGGAGCATGGAAAGAAGTTGGCTATTCTGAGGTTGATTTGAGCACAGCAGAAACGTATCCCTGCCCTGTACCCTGTGGCGAAATGACTTATATCTTGCGGGTGATTGGTGATTCAATGATTGATGAGTACCGCCCAGGAGACATGATTTTTGTTGATCCCGAAGTCCCTGCCTGCCACGGTGACGACGTTATTGCATTGATGCACGATACAGGCGAAACCACCTTCAAGCGATTGATAGAAGATGGAACACAGCGTTATCTCAAAGCATTAAACCCAAACTGGCCTGAGCCTTACATTAAGATTAACGGTAATTGCTCTATAATTGGTACAGTGATTTTCTCGGGAAAACCAAGAAGATACACAATAAAGGCCTAATCAATATTTATGAACCTGCTTCGGCAGGTTTTTTTATACTTGACAATGTACCCATGAGATACATAATGTATCCAAAAGAAACATGAGGCAGGCAAGATTCAAACAAAATTTGGTTGTAACACGGCGTATGGCACATGCGTCGTTAGCGGTCTGGGGACGTTAAAGGGGACAATCCACTCCTTGCTAGGGCAAACAAACCAGGTAGCCGGAATGTGCAAGTCAATGATGATGCTGATAAGACGCCTAACCAGCGTGGCGATCCGGTTTGACGCCTGGGAAGAGACCAGGGTGCAACGATGAGGGCATTTATGGAGCCGCGACAAAGTGTGGTGCCGTAACTGGCTAAGTGCTCTCAGCGTTGTGGTCATCCGCGAAATGGCGCGGCGGTAAGTATGGCTGGGTTACTCTTTCCCCGTTGAGGACACCGGATTGTCAGGTTGACCATACGCCTGAGTGACAACCCCACCACAACAGCCACTGCTTTGGCGGTACCAGTTTGTACACTTGCTTCCGGCTGGTACCGCTCTTTTTACAAAACAGAGAAGAGCATCACCGGACGACGGGCTCATAACCCAATCCATCCGGGCGGCTGCCACCGCAGGTGTTCTTCTCTGTTTTGTGGAGAAACCAACCGACCTTGCAGGGTCGATATGATGAGGAGCAGCAAAATGGCTAGCGAACGCAGTACTGATGTGCAGGCATTTATCGGGGAGCTGGACGGCGGCGTATTTGAAACCAAAATCGGCGCAGTTCTCAGTGAAGTCGCTTCCGGTGTGATGAACACGAAAACCAAAGGTAAGGTCTCACTCAACCTGGAAATCGAACCATTTGATGAGAACCGTGTGAAAATCAAACACAAACTCTCATATGTTCGCCCGACTAACCGCGGGAAAATTTCCGAAGAAGACACCACCGAAACGCCGATGTATGTCAATCGCGGTGGTCGCCTGACTATTCTGCAGGAAGACCAGGGACAATTACTGACTCTTGCCGGTGAACCTGACGGAAAACTACGCGCAGCAGGTCATTAATATCGTTCTTAATTAACTGATTATTTATCTCATCACTGAATATCTTTATATAGTGAGGACTTATTATGTCTCAGAACTTAGACGCAACCGCAATTAATCAAATCCATGCCCTTATTTCTGCTCAGGGTGTTAATGAAATTATCAGTAAGATTGGTGCCGATGCTGTGGTATTGCCTGAGAATTTCCGCATTCATGATCTGGAAAAATTTAATTTAAATCGCTTCCGTTTCCGTGGTGCGCTTTCCACTGCCAGCATCGATGACTTTACCCGTTATTCTAAAGATCTTGCAGATGAAGGCACCCGCTGCTTTATCGATGCTGATAATATGCGTGCCGTCAGTGTACTTAACCTGGGTACTATTGATGAACCAGGTCACGCAGATAACACCGCCACTCTCAAACTGAAAAAGACAGCACCGTTCTCTGCCCTGTTGTCTGTTAACGGCGAGCGTAACTCCCAGAAGTCACTGGCAGAATGGATTGAAGACTGGGCCGACTACCTTGTGGGCTTTGATGCTAATGGTGACGCTATTCAGGCAACAAAAGCGGCTGCGGCAGTCCGTAAAATCACGATTGAAGCAAACCAGACCGCTGATTTTGAAGATAATGACTTCAGCGGCAAACGCTCCCTGATGGAATCTGTCGAAGCGAAGACCAAAGACATTATGCCAGTGGCATTTGAAATTAAATGCGTTCCGTTTGAAGGTCTGAAAGAACGTCCGTTTAAATTACGCCTCAGCATTATCACTGGCGATCGTCCTGTACTGGTTCTGCGCATTATTCAGCTGGAAGCGGTGCAGGAAGATATGGCTAACGAATTTCGTGATCTGCTTGTTGAGAAATTCAAAGACAGCAAAGTAGAAACCTTTATTGGTACTTTCACCGCCTGATTTCATTACTGCAAATGCCCCTGCGGGGGCATTTATGGAAACGTAATTAACTCAATAATCACCGGATGGTGAGGGCTTCCTTTTACCCAAACTCAGCGCGGTGCAGCGCATATACGTGGAGAACAAAATGTCATTTATTAAAACTTTTTCCGGGAAGCATTTTTATTATGACAAGATAAATAAAGACGACATCGTGATTAACGATATCGCGGTTTCCCTTTCAAATATCTGCCGCTTTGCCGGTCATCTTTCTCACTTCTACAGTGTCGCCCAACATGCGGTGCTTTGCAGCCAGCTGGTGCCGCAGGAATTTGCTTTTGAAGCGTTAATGCATGATGCAACAGAAGCGTATTGCCAGGATATTCCCGCTCCACTGAAACGCCTTCTTCCTGACTATAAACGGATGGAAGAAAAAATTGACGCCGTAATCCGTGAGAAATACGGGTTACCCCCAGTTATGAGTACGCCCGTGAAATATGCCGATCTTATCATGCTGGCAACCGAACGCCGCGATCTCGGGCTTGATGATGGCTCTTTCTGGCCTGTACTGGAAGGCATCCCGGCAACAGAGATGTTCAACGTGATTCCACTGGCACCTAGCCATGCCTACGGGATGTTTATGGAACGTTTTAACGAGTTATCGGAGTTACGCAAATGCGCATGAATGTTTTCGAAATGGAAGGGTTTCTTCGCGGTAAATGTGTACCGCGAGATCTGAAAGTGAACGAAACAAATGCTGAGTACCTGGTACGTAAATTCGACGCGCTTGAAGCTAAATGTGCGGCACTGGAAAACAAAATAATACCAGTGTCAGCTGAACTGCCACCAGCAAATGAAAGTGTTCTGTTATTTGATGCTAACGGAGAAGGCTGGCTGATTGGCTGGCGTTCTCTCTGGTACACCTGGGGACAAAAAGAAACCGGAGAATGGCAGTGGACATTTCAGGTCGGGGACCTTGAAAACTTCAATATCACTCACTGGGCAGTAATGCCAAAAGCGCCGGAGGCTGGAGCATAATGACCACATTTACCAATAAAGAACTGATTAAAGAAATCAAAGAACGAATCAGCAGCCTAGAGGTTCGAGACGATATTGAGCGCCGTGCTTATGAAATTGCTCTGGCATCGCTAGAAGAGGAGCCGGTGGCATGGCTGCATTCAGAAAATGGCTTAGGTATTCCGGCAATAACGAGGAGTAAAAACATTGCTGACAGTTGGTTATCAAAGGGCTGGTATGTTCAGCCGCTATATATAGCCAAGCCAGTGCCGGTGGTGCCAGATGCTCGTCCGTCTTTAAATAATGGCATAGTCGGCTTTGATGAAGGCTGGAACGCCTGCCGCGCCGCCATGCTTAATGGTGCCGAACCTGTAAGCCAGACTTACAAGTTGAACGAGCTGTCGGGCAACTCTCCGGTAACTCCGGATGGTTGGATAAGCTGTAGTGAGCGAATGCCGAACGATAAACAGTATGTTTGGTGTTGGGGTAAGTCTTACGGCTGGACTGAGTACGATACCTTCGAAGGGTATTACGATTGTTCGAGAAACAAATGGTGGGCAGTTACTGACAATGGGGAAGAACCGGCATCGAAAGTAACCCACTGGATGCCGCTACCGGAGCCGCCGCAGGAGGTGAAGTAATGAACAACTTAATGACAACTAAACAAGTCGCCGATTTCTGTGGTGTTTCAGTATCGACAGTTCTTCGCTGGAACAGCGTAAACAGGAGAACTGGCCAGAAATACAGGCCTGACTTTCCAGATCCTGATATTAAATCCTGCCCAAATAAATGGGCATCACACAAGATTTACAGATTTGCGGGAGTGATTGATTAATATGTATTAGCTTAGATGTGAGCTGACACATCTATGATTAGATGCCAAACCAAATCTGAGCGTCCACTCTTTAACAAGAGCGGACGTTACCAATGACCATATGACATGAATCGATAAGATCAAAACATTATCGCCAAGAAATGTCATACCATTGATACAAATAAAATTGATTACCCCCTTACTCTTGTTGAAAAGTTAGTCGTAGAGTACCTATCGCAATGTAATCAGCTTTAATCATCTGAAAATTACTCCTTAAAAATTAGCTTTTATATACTGAACAAATTAAATCTCTGTTTCTTTTCCTGTTCGGCTCAACCAATACTCCATTGTTTGAGTATGAATCTTTTCAGCGTATATTTTATCAATTAATTTATCTCGTTTTTCTTTAATGACTTTACGCAGTGAATCATATAACATAAAAAAACGTTCATCATCTTCCTCATTATTACCATAATTTATTTGATTGAGTTCTGAAAAAATATGATAGCACCTTTTTTTCTTGGTCCCCGGCAATATTAAAACCAAGCCACATTGATCATATTCAAATTCACCTTTATGGGCAGCAAAGTTATGTCTAACATTCATAATAGAATCATGTAAATCTCTGTATTTTTCTGGCACATGCTTTCTCTGCAATGTGAATCGACGCCCTTTCGCCTCTGTAAAACACTTACCGTAAGTAACAACTTTTGATATAAATAAAGACTTTAATATTAGATTCTTTTCTAAATCAGGATAAATAAAGTGTTGTTCTCTATTAATGTTATTACAAATGTTTTTTATTATATTCTCCCAACCAATAACATTCCGAAGATCTTTATCCAGCAACTGTAAGGCCACATATTGTTCTACAAAGCGGCCTTTTAAAGGTATTCGTGGTAATATTACACCTTTCTGCTTATAAACTCTTTCTATCGTATTATCTGGATATTGGATCTTCCTTATTTCTATTCCGTCTTCTTCTGATACCCTTACTAATGGTTCATTTTTTAACTTTGACATGTTAACCCTCTTAAATAAAAAACTAACTTTATCCAGATAGTGTCCGTTAAGAAGTTTTCGTTACAACTAAGTTTCTAGGTAAATCATGAATCAACCTATAGTATCAAAAACATTTGGTGGTAAACATCTGCATTTATCAAATAGCAGGAGCGATTTAGGGGCATAGGGATAGTGATGATATCTATACCCGTGCCCTCTTATGTCAACACAATGGCGTAAACTTAACGCTCACATCTCGCTCAAAGTGTGCTAGGAGATTTGGTTATGTTCAGGTGATACAAACCGTCAGTTTGAATCAGAGATAGTACAATTAACAATCGATTCAACCCTCTTCCACCATGCCAGGTAAGCTTTACGCTGTTCTTCTAGATAATCGCTCTTATCATAAACTTGCCATACCCCTGGCAGCTTATGACCAAGCATAATTTCTGCGATATGAGGCGCAGTAAGATCAGAAAAATTTGTTCGTGCTGTCCGTCTCAAGTCATGAAGAGACCAATGAGGGAATTGATATCCTAAACGCCGCCACGCGTACTGCATTAAATTGTAAGGCAGCGACTGTAATGATGTCCTACCGACTGGCTCCCTGCTTCCTTCCTTAGTAAAAAGCATATCGGAACCGTTGTTCATAGAGATAACGTATTTTATAAGCTCTTCAACCGGTTCAATAATGGGCCGCTTTAGCGGTTCGCCTGTTATGTCCCCTGTCTTATGTCGTTCAGGTGGTACAGTCCATACCTTATTTATGAAATCAAAATCACCCACCCTAGCAGTAATTAGCTCCGAACTACGGCAACCAAAATGCAGTAATAGTTTAATGAAGGCCCGGTATTTGGGAACCATTCTAGAGCCATCGATCGCAGCATAAAGAATTTTAATTTCATCGTGTGTCAGAAACCGTTTCTTCTGACCTTTACGGATATCCATATCTTTACCCGTGATATCCGACAGCGGGCGAGTTTCAATAAGCTTTCTCTTATACGCCCAGACATGGGCCTGCTTTGCGTTAATTAGCAATCGGTCTGCTATTGCTGGAGTCTTAGTGCTAAGAGGCTCCAGGACTTCTAACCAATCATGCAATGTAGCTGCATCGTGAGGGATATTCCCGATTTTAGAGAACAGGTGCAGCTCAAACGAGCGGAGTATCTGTTCAGAACCCTTTTTATTTTTTACACAATATGCTTCATACCAGGCACGGATCACAGACTCTACCGTCATGGCTTCAGTAGCTTTTCGTTTTTCAGCCTGCTTGACCAATCGTGGATTACGGTTTGACTCGAGTTCACCACGGAGACGGATAACTTCTTCTCTGGCCTCTTTTAATCCAGTTGCCGGGTAAGTTCCGATATCAAGACGCTCACCTTTCCCTGCCCATTGATAACGATATTGAAACACTACGCGACCTTTCGGTGATACTCTGACAGACAGACCATCACGATCGGATTTAACCAAAACCTTATCACGTTCCTTTCCAACGACTGAACGCAACCACGCATCAGACAGCGCCATTACTCACCTTGTACAAATCGCAAAACACCTCTGCTGCTTTGTACATTATGTACAAGCATATGTACAGATTTTTGATGAAAGCAACCTGATCGATTTAAAGTTACATGAAAGAATTTTCAATTAAAGAAGCCACATAACTATATGTATTTAAATGAGTTATATAACTAGACCTCAATTAACTGAAAGGATTTTGAAAGAGTAAAAGAGCTTTAATTTGGGATTAATTATTGGGGTGAGAAATAATGGCAAAAGTGCGGCGCTTCGCCACCTCTTGCAAATAAGGAGACAACGTCATAATTCTTTCTTCTTGAGTAAGCGGCATCGCGCCGCGCTTGTTGAAAACGAAAAATTGCGGCTATTTTACCCATCAACGGGGGGGAGGCAATCAGTGTTTACACAGGAGCTGCTCCAGTTCGTGCAACGAAGAAACGGTCCAGGTAGGCGCGATGCCTTCTGGTTGCTCGCGATTGTGCGCATTCAGCCAGCAGGTCGCAAGCCCGGCGTTGATGCCACCGAGAATATCGGACTCGGCAGTGTCGCCAACCATCAGCACGCGTGAACGGTCAGGATTGCCCGCCTGTTCCAGCGCATAATCGAAAATTTTCTTATTCGGTTTGGCTACGCCAACTTCTTCGGAAATCACCAACAAATCGAAATAATCACGCAGGCCCGTGCGTTCCAGACGCACTTGCTGCAAGGCGCTAAAGCCGTTGGTGATGATGCCGATTTTGGCGTTGCCACGAATGGCGTTAAGCAGAGAAACCGCGCCCGGCAGCGGCGTACAGATTTCCGCCATCGCATTAATAAAGGCTTCGTTGAGTTTACCCGGCTCGACGTTCAGTCGTTCGGCCCAGCTCTCAAACCGCCCGTGCTGAAGCTGTAATGAAGTGATCGCGCCGTTTTGATAATCCACCCACAGTGGCTTGTTAACGGCCTGATAGTCCTGAAAATCTTCAGCGGTAAAGGTGACGCTGTAATCAAGAAACATCCGCTGCAGGCCGGTGAATGAGTCAAAGGTAAACAGCGTTTCATCGGCATCAAAGAAAATCCAGTCCCACTTCATTATTCCACCTTGTCTTACATACTGATTGGCAACGCCATGATGATGGCGTCTTCGCGACCGTCCGTGGTGGGGTAGTAATTGCGGCGAATCGTCGCCTCGTTAAAGCCTAAACTTTCGTACAGTGCAATGGCGGCAGCGTTTGAGGCACGGACTTCCAGCCATAGCGTCGCCACGCCGCGTTTTTCCAGTTCGTCGATCAGATGTTCCAGCAGCGCCCTTCCCAATCCCTGACGCTGATAGTCAGGATCGACCGCAATATTGAACAATGTAGCTTCATCCAGCACCACTTGCGTAATCGCAAACGCCGCCATTTTGCCGTTTTGCGTTAACTGAAAGTTGAGATAACGCTCGCCCTGGTTGCTGGCAAAGGTTTTTTCACTCCACGGAAAGGCGTGGGCGCGTTGTTCAATGTGGTAAGCCGCTGGTAAATCAGTCGTTTCGAGGGAAGAAATCGTGTTCATATGTGCAAATTTGTTGCCATAACGCGGCGCGTGCCGTTGGGTTTGCCCGTAATTCGGTGAGCGCCGGTGATGCCACCTGAGCGCCTTCCAGTGATAGCGGTTCGTCAGTACCCAACCGCCAGCTGTTGCAGCGACTGCCTTGCGGCAGCATCGCGATTTTTTCTGGCGTCAGTTGCAGCACTTGATCGGGGCTGACGGTTAATGCGCGCAGAACATCGCTCACCAGAGGATCGGTCAGGGCGGGAAGATCGTTTGCCACCATCACCAGACGGACGTGTGCCGGGATCGCAATCGCAATCTCCCCCTGCAACGCGCCAGGGCGACGCAGCGACCACTGGGTAATGCCCAGTTGCTGTAACTGCCAGTCTCGTCGGGATGTCATAGCGAATCGCTCCTGTTGTCAGGGGCGCAAATATAGCAAATTCGTCGATACCGCGCCAACATATGGCTATAATCGCCGCCAGTATCAATTGAGGAGCATTCCATGTCTGCATTTACCCCGGCAAGTGAAGTCTTGCTGCGTCACAGTGATGATTTCGAACAAAGCCGTATTCTTTTTGCCGGAGACTTACAGGATGACCTGCCCGCGCGTTTAGATACCGCGGCCAGCCGTGCTCATACCCAGCAATTCCACCATTGGCAGGTGTTAAGCCGCCAGATGGGGGATAACGCCCGTTTCAGTCTGGTCGCCACGGCGGATGATGTCGCAGATTGCAATACGCTGATTTACTACTGGCCGAAGAACAAACCGGAAGCCCAGTTCCAGTTGATGAATTTACTTTCTCTACTGCCGGTGGGCACGGATATTTTTGTCGTTGGCGAGAACCGCAGCGGCGTGCGCAGCGCCGAACAGATGCTGGCAGATTATGCGCCGTTGAATAAAGTCGACAGCGCCCGTCGCTGTGGCCTCTATTTTGGTCGTCTGGAAAAACAGCCGGAATTTGATGCCGATAAATTCTGGGGCGAATACAGCGTCGATGGCCTGACAGTCAAAACGCTGCCTGGCGTGTTTAGCCGCGACGGTCTGGATGTCGGTAGCCAGTTACTGCTCTCGACGTTAACTCCGCACACGAAAGGTAAAGTACTGGATGTCGGCTGTGGCGCGGGCGTGCTTTCTGTTGCCTTTGCGCGCCATTCACCGAAAATTCGTCTCACTCTGTGCGATGTCTCTGCGCCAGCGGTAGAAGCCAGCCGCGCAACACTTGCGGCCAACGGTGTTGAAGGTGAAGTCTTTGCCAGTAACGTCTTTTCCGAGGTGAAAGGTCGTTTTGATATGATCATCTCCAACCCGCCGTTCCACGATGGGATGCAAACCAGCCTCGATGCGGCGCAAACGCTGATTCGCGGCGCGGTGCGTCATCTTAATAGCGGCGGCGAGCTGCGAATTGTAGCGAACGCCTTCCTGCCTTACCCGGACGTGCTGGATGAGACATTTGGCTTCCACGAAGTGATCGCGCAAACCGGGCGCTTCAAGGTGTATCGCGCCATTATGACCCGCCAGGCGAAGAAAGGTTAAGTATCCCGCCTTATCCGACCTACCAAACCTGCACGTTACCCCGTAGGCCAGATAAGACGCGCTAGCGTCGCATCTGGCATCTGCCCCCGTATGCCGTGTCGGATGCGGCGTGAACGCCTTATCCGACCTACCAAACCTGCACGTTAGCCCTTCGTAGGCCAGATAAGGCGCGCCCGCGTCGCATCTGGCATCTGCACCCAAATACCGTGTCGGATGCGGCGTGAACGCCTTATCCGACCTACAAAACCTGCACGTTAGTTTCCTGATGGCCATTTTTCCAGCAATTACACCTCCGGCGATAATTAACTATTGACGAAAAGCTGAAAACCACTAGAATGCGCCTCCGTGGTAGCAATTCTTTTTAAGAATTGATGGTATGCGAAGGTGGCGGAATTGGTAGACGCGCTAGCTTCAGGTGTTAGTGTCCTTACGGACGTGGGGGTTCAAGTCCCCCCCCTCGCACCAAAAACCACGTTGATATTGCTCGCACTGGGCGAAGGTGGCGGAATTGGTAGACGCGCTAGCTTCAGGTGTTAGTGTTCTTACGGACGTGGGGGTTCAAGTCCCCCCCCTCGCACCAAACGAGGCGATATCAAAAAAAGTAAGATGACTGTGCGAAGGTGGCGGAATTGGTAGACGCGCTAGCTTCAGGTGTTAGTGTCCTTACGGACGTGGGGGTTCAAGTCCCCCCCCTCGCACCAATTATCTTTACTTCCTTTCTTGTTTCTTCCCTGATTTTTCATCCCTGATTCAAATTCATTATCATCAGCATGATGCCAGCAATAAGCGCCAGGCACGATGGCAGCAAAACGTAATGCCGCAACTGTTTGTGATACAGCATCACCGGCGTCAATATTAATCCCATCAGAATGACAATCCGCCACTGATCCGGCGATAAATCCGCATACATCAGCCCTGCAATCAGCAATCCCGGCAGCAACACTCCCCAGCCACTGCCCAGCGTACGTTGCAACATGGTTTCATCTCTTTCATTGATAATGATAACTAATATCATATGATAATTTTTATCATTTGCAAGCCAGAGAAATCCCTTGCTATCGGGTAAACCTATCGCTAGGATTAGCAATCATTATCATTTAGATTACTATCCCGATTATGGCCTATCGTTCCGCACCGCTCTATGAAGATGTTATCTGGCGAACGCATCTCCAGCCGCAGGATGCTGGGCTTGCACAAGCCATACGGGCGACGATCGCCGAACATCGTGAACATTTGCTCGAGTTTATCCGCCTGGATGAACCCGCTCCGCTTAACGCCATGACGCTGGCGCAATGGTCATCAACGAATGCGCTAAGTTCTCTACTGGCGGTCTATTCCGATCATATCTATCGCAACCAACCAACGATGATCCGCGAGAACAAACCGCTGATCTCACTATGGGCGCAATGGTATATCGGCCTGATGGTGCCACCATTAATGTTGGCGCTGCTGACGCAGGAAAAAGCATTAGATGTGTCGCCGGAACATTTCCACGTTGAGTTTCACGAAACCGGACGCGCCGCCTGTTTCTGGGTCGATGTGTGTGAAGATAAAAACGCAACACTACATTCGCCGCAGCAGCGAATGGAAACGTTAATCAGTCAGGCGCTGGTTCCGGTAGTGCAGGCATTAGAAGCAACGGGAGAGATCAACGGCAAACTTATCTGGAGCAATACCGGTTATTTGATCAACTGGTATCTGACTGAGATGAAACAGCTGCTTGGCGAGGCGACGGTTGAATCGCTGCGCCATGCCCTCTTTTTTGAGAAAATGCTCACGAACGGTGAAGATAATCCACTCTGGCGTACCGTGGTACTGCGCGACGGCCTGCTGGTGCGCCGCACTTGCTGCCAGCGTTATCGCTTACCGGATGTGCAGCAATGTGGCGATTGTATGCTGAAATGAAAGCACTGCCGGGGAAGTAAACCCGGCATCATGCGGATTAATAGGGATGCAACACATTACTTGCTTCGCAATGCCGCATACATAACAGAATATCTGCGGCCTCCAACAACCCTGCATCAGAACTTACGCCCAGTTTCGACATCACATTAAATTTATGTGCACGGATCGTTTTGATATTGCGTTTAAGCTGCTCGGCAATTTGTGTCATTGAGTAGCCACGCGACATAAAGCGCAATATTTCTCTCTCCGTCGGGCTTAGCGTTCGGCTTTGATTAATGTACCACTGATTGTTCAGTCGGTCGGTCGCCTGACGTACACCATTTAATGACAAAAAGAGTTCCTGATGAAAAATCTCCAGCGTTGACGCTTTACTTAATACACCGTCCAGCGGTGATGGCGACAATGAGCCGATCAGCCGAGCTTCAATATCATCATCCGCAATAACTAAACGCCGGGTACGCGGAAACTTAATCGCCAGTTCAGTCAGGCAAGATAATCCCTCTCTACGCTCACCTCTCATGGCAGAAAAAGAAAAAATGACCGCCGCAAACGAGATCCGCGACATGGCATCCTGAAATGACTCCTGACTGGTATAGGTATGGAGCTTATAAGGGTTACCCGCAAACTTTCTGAATAAACTCTCAATACCGATACTACTCATGACGCATTTTTCTATGAGTGCGACATTTCTCTTCTTAATTCGGCTGTGTTCCATTCTGCGGCATCTCCATAAACAGAAGGCAAGTTAAGTTCTCTTGCACCCTGTGCGCTATTTATCCATGCATACATTTCAGCGTTGCTGTGAATTGCCAGTCGACGCATCGCACTGTTTTTTTGGGCGCTGATAGTTTTATTACTTTTCTTAAGCAATGAAGCTATCTGGTTGATGCCCCATCCTTTACCTAATAGCCGCAGTACCTTGCGCTCTGAAAGAGTGAGAATGACGGAGCGATAGCTAAAATCATGAGTTTCAGTCATTGCCGGAGAGGTCAGCATGGCGCTGATACGCTCTGCGTGCGTATTGCCGGAACGTACGGTCTTGACCAGATTCTCAATGGGTTCAACATCAGACAATAACGTCGCCGTAGGGCACATAAGCAGTTCTACTGCCTGGGAATACCAGGAGCGTGACACCATGAAAACCCAGTGAATTTCCCGATATTGTGAGATTAAAGAATAATAATGTTCACAAACAGAACGTGGATCTTCACTTTCACCGGCTAAATCAGCAATGACTAATCCGGAACGACGTAATTGTAATAAGGTAAGGTCCTCCGCAGAGGCGCTGGATATTATTTCATATTCAGGGAAGTGAGTCCTCATGACCTCTTTTAACCCTGCTTGCATAACAGGTATTTTACTGATAACAATTCCATTTTTGCAGCATCCTGGCAACATATTTCCTCCACATCCACTGTCTAAAAATTATGATGGTTTATTCAGGATATTCATTCCTTAAATGTTTCCAGCAAATTAATAGATTAAGCGAATAAATTATCCTTAGCATTCACTTTCATATCAGCATACTCCTGCTGCACAACAACTCCACTGCATGTGTCAGAAGGTTAGCATCAAATGATAACCTGGTGAAATAGCCTGGAGACATTTAAAATATCTACATTAAGTTGTTAGAAATACTTAATGAAAAACAGAATTCTCATTCATTTAATTTATAATTAACTGATATCCCTTCCAGTAGAATGCAAAATCACACAATCAATATTTATTCAATAAAATCTGATAGTTTTAACTTGTAAAAATTAAAAAACGCGCCCAGTTATCTTTTATCCTGATTCGTAAAGGCTAAACAATAAATTCATTATAGTGATAATATTCATGTGATAATTTATTTGCGACGAGAGATAATTCGCTTTTTATCACCGAGCTTCTCCCGATAACCAGGATTAATCAGCGCAATTTTGATCTTAACCTACCGCAAAACAACCGTGCTTCATGATACAAATGGATTCTCATTATCTGAACAATACGCAGCACGTCTATGACAAAGGGCGAGTTATGCAAACTGAGCAACAGCGAGCCGTAACACGGCTTTGTATCCAGTGTGGATTATTTCTTTTGCAACATGGTGCGGAAAGCGCGTTGGTTGATGAGCTTTCCTCACGACTGGGTCGGGCGCTGGGAATGGACAGCGTCGAAAGTTCTATCTCTTCGAACGCCATAGTGCTGACAACTATTAAAGATGGGCAATGCCTGACATCGACACGAAAAAATCAAGATCGCGGCATTAATATGCATGTGGTGACTGAAGTCCAGCACATTGTGATTCTGGCGGAGCATCATCTGCTGGATTACAAAGGTGTAGAGAAACGATTTAGCCAAATTCAGCCATTACGTTACCCGAGATGGCTGGTAGCCTTAATGGTCGGCCTTTCTTGCGCCTGTTTCTGTAAACTCAATAAAGGTGGCTGGGATGGTGCCGTCATCACCTTCTTTGCCAGTACGGTCGCGATGTATATCCGCCAGCTGCTGGCACAACGTCATCTTCATCCACAGATCAACTTTTGCCTCACCGCTTTCGCCGCCACCACCATTTCCGGTTTGCTTTTGCAACTTCCCACTTTCAGCAATACACCCACTATCGCGATGGCCGCCAGCGTTCTGCTGCTGGTGCCGGGTTTTCCGTTGATTAATGCCGTCGCCGATATGTTTAAAGGCCACATCAATACCGGACTGGCACGCTGGGCGATCGCCAGTCTGCTGACACTGGCTACCTGCGTCGGCGTAGTAATGGCACTGACGATTTGGGGGCTACGCGGATGGGTGTGATCGAATTTCTGTTAGCGTTGGCGCAGGATATGATCCTCGCCGCCATTCCTGCGGTCGGCTTTGCGATGGTGTTCAACGTTCCCGTGCGGGCGTTACGCTGGTGTGCGCTGCTTGGCTCGATAGGTCATGGTTCCCGAATGATCTTAATGACCAGCGGGCTGAATATTGAGTGGTCAACTTTTATGGCTTCTATGCTGGTCGGCACCATTGGTATTCAATGGTCGCGCTGGTATCTGGCGCATCCGAAAGTGTTTACCGTGGCGGCTGTTATTCCTATGTTCCCTGGCATATCGGCTTATACCGCAATGATTTCGGCGGTAAAAATCAGCCAGCTAGGTTACAGCGAACCGTTGATGATTACCCTGTTAACCAACTTTCTTACAGCTTCATCAATTGTTGGTGCGTTATCCATCGGTCTTTCCATTCCTGGATTATGGTTGTACCGCAAGCGCCCTCGCGTATAAAATTGCCTCGCTTAAGCACACGGATGAGAGACAGCCTCCTCTCCTCCGTGTGTTACTATAAAAGTTATCTCCCTTCTCGTTCATCGTTCCATATTTGAGAAACAGTATGTCTTCCAGAGTTTTGACCCCGGACGTCGTTGGTATTGACGCCCTGGTACACGATCACCAAACCGTTCTGGCAAAAGCTGAAGGCGGTGTGGTTGCCGTATTTGCTAACAATGCCCCGGCGTTTTATGCCGTCACGCCTGCACGCCTGGCTGAACTGCTAGCGCTGGAAGAAAAGCTGGCGCGTCCGGGAAGCGATGTCGCTCTGGACGATCAACTCTATCAGGAACCGCAAGCTGCTCCCGTTGCTGTACCCATGGGGAAATTCGCCATGTATCCGGACTGGCAACCCGATGCCGACTTTATCCGCCTGGCGGCGCTATGGGGCGTGGCACTAAGAGCGCCGGTGACCACCGAAGAACTGGCCTCATTCATTGCCTACTGGCAGGCGGAAGGTAAAGTCTTTCACCATGTGCAGTGGCAACAAAAACTGGCGCGCAGCCTGCAAATCGGTCGTGCCAGCAACGGCGGACTGCCTAAACGAGATGTGAATACGGTCAGTGAACCTGACAGCCAAATTCCACCAGGATTCAGAGGGTAACGATGAAAAACGTTGGCGACCTGATGCAACGCCTGCAAAAAATGATGCCTGCCCATATCAAACCTGCTTTCAAAACGGGTGAAGAACTACTGGCCTGGCAGAAAGAACAAGGGGCGATCCGCTCCGCCGCTCTCGAACGTGAAAATCGGGCGATGAAAATGCAGCGCACCTTTAACCGCTCCGGTATTCGTCCACTGCATCAGAACTGCTCCTTTGAGAACTATCGCGTTGAGTGTGAAGGGCAGATGAATGCGTTAAGCAAAGCGCGCCAGTATGTCGAAGAGTTTGACGGCAACATCGCCAGCTTCATCTTTTCTGGTAAGCCAGGAACCGGCAAAAACCATCTGGCGGCGGCAATCTGCAACGAGCTGCTGCTACGCGGTAAATCCGTATTGATCATCACCGTGGCCGATATTATGTCGGCGATGAAAGATACCTTCAGGAATAGCGGTACCAGCGAAGAACAACTGCTTAACGATCTGAGCAATGTTGATCTGCTGGTGATCGATGAGATCGGCGTGCAAACCGAATCGAAATACGAAAAAGTGATCATCAACCAGATCGTCGATCGCCGCTCTTCTTCCAAACGCCCAACCGGGATGCTGACCAACAGTAATATGGAAGAGATGACCAAGTTGCTGGGCGAACGCGTGATGGACCGTATGCGCCTGGGTAACAGTTTGTGGGTGATCTTCAACTGGGATAGCTACCGTAGCCGGGTAACGGGTAAAGAGTATTAATCCCCGTTTCTGGCGGTATACTGCGACACAATTCCACCTTGAGTAATGATGATGAAAACTGTTAAACATCTTCTGTGCTGTGCCATTGCCGCCAGCGCATTAATTTCCACCGGGGCACATGCTGCGTCATGGAAAGATGCGCTCTCCAGCGCCGCCAGCGAACTTGGCAACCAAAACAACACGACACAGGAAGGCGGTTGGTCGCTCGCGTCATTAACTAACTTGCTTAGCAGCAGGAACCAGGCCTTAAGCGCAGATAACATGAACAATGCCGCAGGCATTCTGCAATACTGCGCGAAGCAAAAGCTGGCTTCGGTAACCGATGCCGAAAACATCAAGAATCAGGTACTGGAAAAACTGGGCCTGAACAGTGAAGAGCAAAAAGAAGACACCAACTATCTGGATGGCATTCAGGGTTTGCTGAAAACTAAAGATGGTCAGCAACTCAATCTGGATAATATCGGAACGACTCCGCTGGCAGAAAAGGTGAAAACCAAAGCCTGCGATCTGGTGTTAAAGCAGGGGCTGAACTTCATTTCCTGAACCGCGAAACGCCGCGTTTTAGCTGTTACCCGGCTGACGCGGCTCTCTCCTGCCCTTTTCCCTGCTCCTGGACGGTTTTCCCCCTGTTACACGGGAAGCGACCGTAATCAAAAAAGTCTGTTTATAAACTAATTCCTAACAACATCGCATTTTTTTGACACTAGAATTGCAGCAATATGGCCACGCCATTACATTGTGCTTCTCAAAAAGCTTAAACGTTGGCTAAACGGCCCGGTTTAGTGAGGATCGCCCGTTGTCAGAACTACTCTCTTTCGCCCTTTTTCTCGCCTCTGTGCTGATTTACGCATGGAAAGCGGGACGTAACACCTGGTGGTTTGCAGCCACGTTAACGGTGCTGGGGCTATTTGTCGTTTTAAATATCACCCTGTTTGCCAGCGACTATTTTACTGGTGATGGTATTAACGACGCGGTTCTCTATACCTTAACCAACAGCCTGACCGGTGCTGGTGTCAGCAAATACATTCTTCCGGGTATCGGCATTGTGCTGGGGCTGACGGCGGTGTTCGGTGCGCTGGGCTGGATCCTGCGCCGTCGTCGTCATCATCCGCACCATTTTGGTTACAGCCTGCTGGCACTCTTACTGGCGTTGGGTTCAGTGGATGCCAGCCCGGCATTTCGTCAGATAACGGAACTGGTGAAGTCCCAGTCACGCGACGGCGACCCGGACTTTGCGGCTTATTATAAAGAGCCGTCGAAAACTATCCCTGACCCGAAACTCAACCTGGTTTATATCTACGGCGAAAGTCTCGAGCGGACCTATTTTGATAACGAAGCTTTCCCGGATCTCACGCCTGAACTGGGCGCGTTGAAAAATGAAGGCCTGGATTTCAGCCACACGCAGCAGCTGCCGGGAACGGATTACACGATTGCGGGTATGGTGGCTTCTCAGTGCGGCATTCCGCTTTTTGCCCCATTTGAAGGTAACGCCTCCGCTTCTGTTTCCAGCTTCTTCCCGCAGAACATCTGTCTGGGCGATATCCTGAAAAACTCGGGTTATCAGAACTATTTCGTGCAGGGCGCGAATCTGCGTTTTGCCGGTAAAGATGTGTTCCTGAAGTCGCATGGCTTCGACCACTTATACGGCTCAGAAGAGCTGAAAAGCGTGGTAGCCGACCCGCACTATCGCAACGACTGGGGATTCTACGACGATACCGTTCTCGATGAAGCGTGGAAAAAGTTTGAAGAGCTTTCCCGCTCAGGTCAGCGATTCTCACTGTTTACCCTGACAGTCGATACCCATCACCCGGATGGTTTTATCTCGCGTACCTGTAACCGCAAAAAATATGATTTTGACGGTAAGCCGAATCAGTCATTCAGCGCGGTAAGTTGCAGCCAGGAGAATATCGCGACGTTTATCAACAAAATCAAAGCGTCACCGTGGTTTAAAGATACCGTCATCGTCGTCTCTTCTGACCATTTAGCGATGAACAACACGGCGTGGAAATACCTTAATAAACAGGATCGCAATAACCTGTTTTTTGTCATCCGTGGCGACAAGCCGCAGCAAGAGACGCTGGCAGTGAAGCGTAACACGATGGATAACGGCGCGACGGTGCTGGACATTCTCGGTGGCGATAACTATCTCGGACTTGGTCGTAGCAGTTTATCCGGGCAGTCGATGTCGGAAATCTTCCTCAATATCAAAGAGAAAACATTGGCGTGGAAGCCGGATATCATCCGCCTGTGGAAATTCCCTAAAGAGATGAAAGAGTTCACTATCGACCAGCAGAAAAACATGATTGCCTTCTCGGGTAGCCATTTCCGTTTGCCGCTGCTGTTGCGGGTTTCAGACAAGCGCGTAGAACCGCTGCCGGAAAGTGAATACTCAGCACCGCTGCGTTTCCAGCTGGCCGATTTCGCTCCACGCGACAATTTCGTCTGGGTTGACCGTTGCTATAAGCAGGCACAACTCTGGGCTCCGGAACTGGCACTTTCCACCGACTGGTGTGTCTCGCAAGGGCAGCTTGGCGGTCAGCAAATTGTCCAGCATGTTGATAAAACAACATGGAAGGGCAAAACGGCATTTAAAGATACGGTCATCGACATGGCGCGTTACAAAGGCAATGTCGATACGCTGAAGATTGTTGATAACGATATTCGCTACAAAGCCGACAGTTTCATCTTTAACGTCGCCGGTGCGCCAGAAGAGGTGAAACAGTTTAGCGGGATTTCCCGTCCGGAGTCGTGGGGCCGCTGGTCCAACGCGCAACTGGGCGACGAAGTAAAAATCGAGTACAAGCATCCGCTGCCGAAGAAATTTGACCTGGTGATTACCGCCAAAGCATACGGCAATAACGCCAGCCGTCCTATTCCGGTACGCGTAGGCAATGAAGAACAAACTCTTGTGCTGGGCAATGAAGTGACCACCACCACGCTGCATTTCGATAACCCAACCGATGCCGACACGCTGGTAATTGTGCCGCCGGAACCTGTCTCAACCAACGAAGGGAATATCCTCGGACACTCGCCGCGTAAGCTCGGGATCGGCATGGTGGAAATTAAAGTGGTAGAACGTGAAGGTTAATTCCTGACTGATGTGTAGGTCGCATAAGGTGCGACCTACACGCCTTCTCCGGCTTACAACACACTATTAAGAAACAAAAAAAACAGCGCCCAACACTTCCCCGGACGCTGCATGGCAACTTTAATAATCTCGCCTTATCAGAAAGTAATTACACCCTTAATCAACTCACGATTGTTAATCACATCACGCTCGTAGGTTTCTGCCAGCGTGGCGAACGGGTAGCGATGGGTTAACATCATGTCGGCAGTGATTTTCCCTTCCGCCATCAGTCGACCGACTTTAGCGAAATCTTCCGGCGTGGCGTTGCGGCTACCCATCATCGTCGTTTCTTTTTTATGGAATTCTGGATCGGAGAACTGCAACTCACCTTTAAACAGACCGACAAATACCACCGTGCCGCCGTGACGAATCAGATTCACGGTGTTATTCATCGCATGTTGATTACCTGTCGCGTCGATCACTTTCTGCGCCAGCGAACCACCAAACTGCGCCCGCAGCTGCGCGTCAAAATCTTCGGCTGACGGGTCCAGCACGGGCAACTCCAGACGCGTTGCCACATGTTCACGGCGCGCCGGACTGGTATCCGCCACCACTACCTGTGCGCCATCGGCTTTAGCGATTGCCGCCGCGCCCAGACCGATTGGCCCCGCCCCGACCACCAGCACCTGCTCGCCGGGAGCCATGGCTGCGCGACGCACCGCATGAGCGCTAATAGCGAAAGGTTCAATCAATGCTGCCGCCTGCGGGTCAATACCGTCTGCGGGCAAAATGTTCGCCACCGGCACGCTCAAATACTCACTAAAACCGCCATCCTGATGCACGCCAATGACTGAAATTTTTTCACAGCAATTGGTACGCCCGCTTTTACACGCCGGGCATTGCTGACAGGCAACATAAGGGATCACCGCTACTTGCTGTCCATTTTTAAGATTTGCAATATTTTTACCCAGCCCAACAATCTCCCCACATATTTCATGGCCTAAAACCCGTGGATAACTAAAAAATGGTTGATTTCCACCCCAGGCATGAATATCGGTACCGCAAATCCCGACAGACTTAATTTTTATTAATGCTTCATTGTCACCCGGAATAGGTATCTCGCGTTGTTTCCAGACTAATTCTTTCGGCTGCTGGCAAATTAAAACATTCATCGTAGACATGATTCGGCTCTCCATTTTTTGTTGCCTTAGATATCAATGAAAATGAAAAATGGCAGCGGAACGGAAAATCTGTTTTGTGAAAACACACGCATAAAAATGTTTTAAATCGGGTTTTAATGGACTCACAAGGAGGAAAATATGAGTCGTTCACAAAATTTACGCCACAATGTGATTAACCAGGTCATTGATGATATGGCGCGGGGTCATATCCCTTCCCCACTTCCATCGCAAAGTGCGTTGGCGGAAATGTACAACATCAGCCGCACTACAGTGCGTCATATTCTCAGCCACTTACGCGAATGCGGCGTCTTAACGCAGGTTGGAAACGACTATGTTATTGCGCGTAAACCTGACCATGATGACGGTTTCGCCTGTACTACCGCTTCAATGAGTGAACAAAACAAAGTGTTTGAGCAGGCTTTTTTCACGATGATAAACCAGCGTCAGTTACGCCCTGGGGAAACTTTTTCTGAACTGCAACTGGCTCGGGCCGCGGGTGTCAGCCCGGTTGTAGTAAGAGAATATCTTTTAAAATTCGGCCGTTATAATCTTATTCAAAGCGAAAAGCGCGGCCAGTGGAGCATGAAGCAATTCGATCAATCCTACGCTGAGCAGCTGTTTGAGCTACGCGAAATGCTCGAAACTCATTCACTTCAGCACTTTCTCAACCTGCCTGATCATGATCCCCGCTGGCTGCAGGCGAAAACCATGCTCGAACGTCATCGGCTACTGCGTGACAACATCGGCAATAGCTTTCGCATGTTCTCGCAACTTGACAGAGATTTTCACTCCTTACTGCTTTCAGCTGCCGACAATATCTTTTTTGATCAATCGCTTGAGATCATCTCAGTCATCTTTCATTTTCACTATCAATGGGACGAAAGCGATCTTAAACAGCGCAATATCATTGCCGTCGATGAGCATATGACCATTCTCAGCGCTCTGATTTGCCGCAGTGACCTTGATGCCACCCTTGCGCTCCGTAACCATTTGAATTCAGCTAAACAATCAATGATTCGATCCATTAATGAGAACACGCGTTATGCTCATTAAGTACGGATTAAAAACAGCAAACTATTAGCGGGTGCACGGTTTTATCAAAAGATAAATACCGGGAAATTCCCGCTTACCTATGCTCACAATCAGTCGACTAAAAATGTTTTTGTGAGCGGTAGTAAAGTCCTAAAACTTTAACCTGCCGTTAATGTCAACCTTGCGTAATGCACAATTACGTAAACAATTAAAATTATAAATACAGGAGTCCGGCGTGGAAAAAGAAAATATCACCCTCGATCCGCGTTCTTCATTTACTCCATCTTCGTCGGCAGATATTCCCGTGCCACCAGATGGATTAGTTCAACGCAGTACCCGAATTAAACGCATTCAAACCACCGCCATGTTGTTATTATTTTTTGCGGCGGTAATCAATTATCTCGACCGCAGTTCGCTGTCGGTAGCAAATTTAACGATTCGTGAAGAATTGGGATTAAGTGCCACCGAAATCGGCGCTTTGCTCTCCGTGTTTTCACTCGCTTACGGGATTGCGCAACTTCCTTGCGGCCCACTATTGGATCGTAAAGGCCCGCGCCTGATGCTGGGACTCGGGATGTTCTTCTGGTCACTGTTCCAGGCAATGTCTGGCATGGTGCACAGCTTTACGCAGTTCGTGTTGGTGCGTATCGGTATGGGGATTGGTGAAGCGCCGATGAACCCATGCGGTGTAAAAGTCATTAACGACTGGTTCAACATCAAAGAGCGCGGACGCCCGATGGGCTTCTTCAACGCAGCTTCTACCATTGGCGTTGCCGTAAGCCCACCGATTCTTGCGGCGATGATGCTGGTGATGGGCTGGCGCGGGATGTTTATTACCATTGGTGTACTGGGGATTTTTCTCGCCATCGGCTGGTATATGCTCTATCGCAACCGCGAGCACGTAGAACTGACTGCCGTTGAACAAGCTTATCTCAATGCAGGTAGCGTCAATGCCCGCCGAGATCCGCTCAGTTTTGCCGAATGGCGCAGCCTGTTCCGTAACCGCACAATGTGGGGAATGATGCTCGGATTCAGTGGCATCAACTACACTGCGTGGCTGTATCTGGCCTGGCTTCCTGGTTACCTGCAAACAGCCTATAACCTGGATTTAAAAAGCACAGGGTTGATGGCGGCTATCCCTTTCCTGTTTGGGGCTGCCGGGATGCTGGTCAACGGTTACGTTACTGACTGGCTGGTCAAAGGGGGAATGGCTCCGATTAAAAGCCGTAAGATCTGCATTATTGCCGGGATGTTCTGTTCTGCCGCCTTTACGCTGGTCGTACCGCAAGCGACAACATCCATGACGGCGGTTCTGCTGATTGGCATGGCACTGTTCTGTATTCACTTTGCCGGAACATCCTGCTGGGGCTTGATCCACGTCGCAGTTGCTTCTCGCATGACGGCGTCGGTGGGCAGTATCCAGAACTTTGCCAGCTTCATCTGCGCCTCTTTTGCGCCGATCATTACTGGTTTTATTGTTGATACCACCCACTCATTCCGTCTGGCACTAATCATCTGCGGTTGCGTCACCGCAGCGGGGGCACTGGCGTACATCTTCCTGGTTCGTCAGCCGATCAACGACCCGCGTAAAGATTAAACTCCCTATGCCCGATAACATTTTGCTTATCGGGCATTTTTATGGCGATTAAAACGTTTCCCAATTCTCGCCGCTATCTGCCACGGCCATTTTACGCGGCGTAGCTGGCGTCACGGTTTTTACTACAGCCGATGTTTCACGCTGCTGTTGCTGCTGTTGCTGAATCCGGAACACTGCCACAGCTTCGGTCAGGCGACTGGCCTGCTCTTCCAGCGCGGCAGCGGCGGCGGCAGATTCTTCCACCAGCGCGGCGTTCTGTTGAGTTACCCGGTCCATCTCAGCAACCGCTAATCCAACCTGATCGATACCACGGCTCTGCTCATCAGAAGCAGAAGCAATTTCGCCCATAATGTCCGTCACGCGGGTCACGGCACTGACAATCTCCGCCATTGTTTCCCCTGCGCTTTCGACCAGCGTAGAGCCAACATCCACTTTCCCCACCGAGTCTTCAATCAGGCTTTTAATTTCACGAGCCGCCTGGGCGCTGCGCTGGGCCAGATTACGCACTTCTCCCGCGACCACCGCAAAACCGCGCCCTTGCTCACCCGCGCGCGCTGCTTCAACCGCCGCGTTCAAAGCCAGAATATTGGTCTGGAAGGCAATGCCGTCAATTACGCTGATAATATCGGCGATTTTCTGCGAACTGGTGGAGATATCGCGCATAGTCTGCACCACGTTATCCACCACTTTGCCGCCGCGTTGCGCCGTTTCAGAAGCACTTAACGCCAGCTGGCTGGCCTGGCGCGCATTTTCGGCGTTCTGCTTCACCGTTGCGGTCAGTTGCTCCATGCTGGCTGCCGTCTCTTCCAGCGAAGCGGCCTGTTGCTCGGTGCGCGAAGAGAGATCGTTATTACCGGTGGCGATTTCGCTGGCACCGCTATAGATGGCATTGGCCCCGTTGCGCACATCACCGACGGTACGCATCAGCTCTCCCTGCATATGGCGCAAACTCTCTGCCAGTTGCCCCATCTCATTAGAGCCATCTACCTCAATCGGTTTCACCAGATCGCCGCCTGCAATATGACGAATGCTGTCAATCAGGCGATTCATTGGCGCTACCAACGAGGCTTTAATACCGAACCAGACGGCGAAGATGACCGCCAGTACGACGATCATCACGCCCACCAGGATCCACATCGCCTGGCTGTAGGAGGCATTATTATCGCTGACGGCGATATCATAGAGCCGATCGTTTTGCTCCATGTAAGCCACATACTGCTTCTCGAAACCGTCCTGATATCCCTGGGTCGGCTGATCAAAGAACTCGTTGATTTTGCCTGCACCTAACAGTTGGATCAGCTCCGCCAGCGCATTGTGATAAATATCGTAATTACGTTTGATCTCTGCCGCTGCGGCGGTGCTCTGACGCGGGTCACGCGGCAACGCTTCGTAATCCGCCCAGTTTTTTTCCGCCTGTTTCAGCGAAATACTGGCACTCTGCATCAGCTCAGCAACGGTTGAACCGCTACCAATATTATTCTGATCCATCATGTAGCGGATACCCGCGCGGTTGAGGGTGTTACGCGTCTGCAACAACGCAACCCAGCTGCCATTCAGCGTGGATTGCTGCTGGCGAATGGTTTGTAAAACAGTGAAATTTTCTTTGTCATTCTTTAAGGCATTAAAGAACAGACCGCCTGATGTCAGTTGTAAAAGGCCAAAAACGGCCAAAACCAGCAGTAAGCTGGTCACAATTTTGATACGTTTTAACATGGTTTCTCTTTCCTGTGGACCGATGCAAGATTTTCGGCCTGGAAAGCAAAAACTTTATGAAAAGGTGTAACCCGCCATCCATGGAAAAACCAGGCGCTGGTTATCAGATATTAAAAAGTTATTCATTATCGCCCGGGATGTCTTCTTGTCGGGAATTACCCAGAGCAATAAATTCCTCTAACAGATGGGTTAACTGTTGCATTTTCTCGGCAGTAAACTGAGCTTCAATCTGCCGATAGGCTTCTTCAATCTGTGTCTGAGCGCGGTTATACAGGGCCTGCCCCTCTTTGGTCAGCGAGATATAGAGCTTCCGCTGATCATTGATCGGCTTTAATCGCAACACTAAACCGTCGCGTTCCATCCGCGTGAGGATCCCGGTCAGGCTTGGGCGCAAAATGCAGGCGCGATACGCCAGATCGTGAAAATCCATTGATGGGCTTTCCGCCAGAATACGCACGATGCGCCACTGTTGCTCAGTCAAATTATGCCGTTTAACGATTGGGCGAAAATAACTCATCGCCGCTTCTCGCGCCTGGAGCAACGCAATGGTTAGTGAGTCGTGCATTATCTTTCCCCTGAAAAATTCAAAATCATTAATATAGAAACAGTTAATCATCACATTACTGGGACTGAGCTATCCCCGCAATTCCTCATTTTATCAAAATTGAGCATACTTTATTAACTTACTGATATTTAGTATTTTATTACCTGCAAATGTAAATAGTTTGTTAATTGGATCACATTTACATCACTTACTTTTGCCAAACTTCGCAATCGGGAATAAAAGTAATCATTAACATATTAATGATTAAAATGATCGAATCCGAGGAGTGGTAATGAAAGGCACTATCTTCGCCGTAGCGTTGAACCATCGCAGCCAGCTTGATGCATGGCAGGAAGCGTTCCAGCAATCCCCCTACAAAGCCCCGCCTAAAACTGCGGTCTGGTTTATTAAACCGCGCAATACGGTGATTGGTTGCGGTGAACCGATTCCCTTTCCACAGGGTGAAAAAGTACTGAGCGGTGCGACTGTTGCGCTGATTGTGGGGAAAACGGCGACGAAAGTACGTGAAGAAGATGCGGCAGAGTACATCGCCGGATATGCGCTGGCTAACGACGTCAGCCTGCCGGAAGAGAGCTTTTACCGCCCGGCAATCAAAGCAAAATGTCGTGATGGATTCTGCCCCATTGGCGAAACCGTGGCTCCCAGCAATGTCGATAATCTGACTATCTATACCGAGATCAACGGGCGTCCTGCCGATCATTGGAACACCGCCGATTTACAACGTAACGCCGCGCAGTTGCTGAGCGCTCTGAGCGAATTTGCCACGCTGAATCCAGGCGATGCCATTCTGCTCGGCACGCCACAGGCGCGCGTGGAAATACAGCCAGGCGATCGCGTGCGTGTTCTCGCAGAAGGTTTCCCGCCACTGGAAAATCCGGTAGTGGACGAACGTGAAGTGACCACGCGCAAGAGCTTCCCAACGCAGCCACACCCGCACGGCACGCTGTTTGCCCTCGGCCTGAACTACGCCGACCACGCCAGCGAACTGGAATTTAAGCCACCGGAAGAACCGCTGGTGTTCCTGAAAGCGCCGAATACCCTCACTGGCGATAACCAGACCTCCGTGCGCCCGAACAATATTGAATACATGCACTACGAAGCGGAGCTGGTGGTAGTTATTGGCAAGCAGGCGCGTAACGTCAGCGAAGCCGATGCCATGGATTATGTCGCGGGCTACACCGTGTGTAACGACTACGCCATTCGCGACTATCTGGAAAACTACTACCGCCCTAACCTGCGGGTAAAAAGCCGCGACGGACTGACGCCGATGCTTTCAACCATCGTGCCGAAAGAGGCGATCCCGGACCCGCATAATCTGACCCTTCGCACCTTCGTCAACGGCGAGTTACGCCAGCAAGGCACCACCGCCGATCTGATCTTCAGCGTGCCCTTCCTGATCGCCTACTTAAGCGAATTTATGACCCTGAATCCGGGCGACATGATCGCCACCGGCACACCAAAAGGCTTATCTGACGTGGTGCCTGGCGATGAAGTAGTGGTGGAAGTAGAAGGCGTGGGCCGCCTGGTGAACCGAATTGTGAGTGAGGAAACAGCGAAATGAAAAAAGTAAATCATTGGATCAACGGCAAAAATGTTGCAGGTAACGACTACTTCCAGACCACCAATCCGGCAACGGGTGAAGTGCTGGCAGATGTGGCCTCCGGCGGTGAAGCGGAGATCAATCAGGCGGTAGCGGCAGCGAAAGAGGCGTTCCCGAAATGGGCCAATCTGCCGATGAAAGAGCGTGCGCGCCTGATGCGCCGTCTGGGCGATCTGATCGACCAGAACGTGCCTGAGATCGCCGCGATGGAAACCGCGGACACGGGCCTGCCGATCCATCAGACCAAAAATGTATTGATCCCACGCGCTTCTCACAACTTTGAATTTTTCGCGGAAGTCTGCCAGCAGATGAACGGCAAGACCTATCCGGTTGACGACAAGATGCTCAACTACACGCTGGTGCAACCGGTAGGCGTTTGTGCGCTGGTATCGCCGTGGAACGTGCCGTTTATGACCGCCACATGGAAGGTCGCGCCGTGTCTGGCGCTGGGCAATACCGCGGTGTTGAAAATGTCGGAACTCTCCCCGCTGACCGCTGACCGCCTGGGTGAGCTGGCGCTGGAAGCCGGTATTCCGGCGGGCGTGCTGAACGTGGTACAGGGCTACGGCGCAACCGCAGGCGATGCGCTGGTTCGTCATCATGACGTACGTGCCGTGTCGTTCACCGGCGGTACGGCCACCGGGCGCAACATCATGAAAAACGCCGGGCTGAAAAAATACTCCATGGAACTGGGCGGTAAATCGCCGGTGCTGATTTTTGAAGATGCCGATATTGAACGCGCGCTGGACGCTGCCCTGTTCACCATCTTCTCGATCAACGGCGAGCGCTGCACCGCCGGTTCGCGCATCTTTATTCAGCAAAGCATCTACCCGGAATTCGTTAAACGCTTTGCCGAACGCGCCAACCGTCTGCGCGTGGGCGATCCGAACGATCCGAATACCCAGGTTGGGGCGCTTATCAGCCAGCAACACTGGGAAAAAGTCTCCGGCTATATTCGTCTCGGCATTGAAGAAGGCGCAACCCTGCTAGCGGGCGGTCCGGATAAACCGTCCGACCTGCCTGCGCACCTGAAAGGCGGCAACTTCCTGCGCCCAACGGTGCTGGCTGACGTTGATAACCGTATGCGCGTCGCCCAGGAAGAGATTTTCGGGCCGGTCGCCTGTCTGCTGCCGTTTAAAGACGAAGCTGAAGGTCTGCGCCTGGCAAATGACGTGGAGTATGGCCTCGCGTCGTACATCTGGACGCAGGATGTCAGCAAAGTGTTACGCCTGGCGCGTGGCATTGAAGCAGGCATGGTGTTCGTCAACACCCAGAACGTGCGCGACCTGCGCCAGCCGTTTGGCGGCGTAAAAGCCTCCGGCACCGGGCGTGAAGGCGGTGAGTACAGCTTCGAAGTGTTCGCGGAAATGAAGAACGTCTGCATTTCCATGGGCGACCATCCAATTCCGAAATGGGGAGTCTGATATGGGTAAGTTAGCGTTAGCCGCCAAAATCACGCACGTACCGTCGATGTATCTCTCTGAACTGCCAGGGAAAAACCACGGTTGCCGCCAGGGTGCGATCGACGGGCATAAAGAGATCAGCAAGCGTTGCCGGGAAATGGGCGTCGATACCATTATCGTTTTCGATACTCACTGGCTGGTCAACAGTGCTTATCACATCAACTGTGCAGACCATTTTGAAGGCGTCTACACCAGTAACGAGCTGCCGCATTTTATTCGTGACATGACCTACAACTACGAGGGCAACCCGGAGTTGGGGCAGCTTATTGCCGATGAAGCGTTAAAACTCGGCGTGCGGGCAAAAGCGCACAATATTCCCAGCCTGAAACTGGAATACGGCACGCTGGTGCCAATGCGCTACATGAATGAAGACAAGCACTTCAAAGTGGTCTCCATTTCGGCTTTCTGCACGGTTCACGATTTTGCCGACAGCCGCAAGCTTGGCGAAGCGATTTTGAAAGCAATCGAACAGTACGACGGCACCGTGGCGGTCCTTGCCAGCGGTTCGTTATCGCACCGCTTTATTGACGATCAGCGTGCAGAAGAAGGGATGAACAGCTACACCCGCGAGTTCGACCGCCAGATGGACGAGCGCGTGGTGAAGCTGTGGCGCGAAGGCCAGTTCAAAGAGTTCTGCAATATGCTGCCGGAGTACGCCGACTACTGCTACGGCGAAGGCAATATGCACGACACGGTGATGCTGCTGGGGATGCTCGGCTGGGATAAATACGACGGCAAGGTGGAGTTTATTACCGAGCTGTTCCCAAGCTCTGGCACCGGTCAGGTTAACGCTGTTTTCCCGCTTCCCGCGTAAGGAACCACCATGCCGCACTTTATCGTGGAATGTACTGAAAATATTCGTCAAGAAGCCCGCTTACCTGAGCTGTTTGCCAGTGTTAACACCGCACTGGCGGCGACGGGGATTTTTCCGCTTGGGGGAATACGTAGCCGGGCGCACTGGATCGATACCTGGCAAATGGCTGATGGCAAGCACGATTACGCCTTTGTGCATATGACGCTAAAAATCGGCAGCGGGCGCAGTCTGGAAAGCCGTCAGGAAGTAGGCGAAATGCTGTTTGATCTGATTAAAACGCACTTCGCCTCACTGATGGAGAGCCGTTACCTGGCGCTTTCATTTGAGATTGCAGAGCTGCACCCGACGTTGAATTTCAAACAGAACAACGTACACGCGTTGTTTAAATAAATTTGTACCAGCTTCCAGGCCGGATGATAAGGCGCAGCCGCATCCGGCAATGCCACAGGATATCGCCATGTTCGATAAACACACCCACACCCTGATCGCCCAGCGTCTGGATCAGGCAGAAAAACAGCGCGAACAGATCCGCGCGATCTCGCTGGATTACCCGGAGATCACCATCGAAGACGCCTACGCCGTACAGCGCGAATGGGTCCGCCTGAAAATTGCCGAAGGCCGTACGCTGAAAGGCCACAAAATCGGCCTGACCTCAAAAGCGATGCAGGCAAGCTCGCAGATCAGCGAACCGGATTACGGCGCACTGCTGGACGACATGTTCTTCCACGATGGCAGCGATATCCCGACCGATCGCTTTATCGTGCCGCGCATTGAAGTGGAGCTGGCTTTTGTGCTGGCAAAACCGCTGCGTGGGCCAAACTGCACGCTGTTCGACGTTTACAACGCCACGGACTACGTGATCCCGGCACTGGAGCTGATCGACGCTCGCTGCCACAACATCGATCCGGAAACCCAGCGCCCGCGCAAAGTATTCGACACCATTTCCGATAATGCCGCCAACGCCGGAGTGATCCTCGGCGGTCGTCCCATTAAGCCCGATGAGTTGGATCTACGTTGGATCTCCGCCCTGATGTATCGCAACGGCGTGATTGAAGAAACCGGCGTCGCCGCTGGCGTGCTGAATCACCCGGCAAACGGCGTGGCCTGGCTGGCGAACAAACTCGCACCGTATGACGTGCAACTGGAAGCCGGGCAAATCATTCTCGGCGGTTCGTTCACCCGCCCGGTTCCGGCGCGTAAGGGCGACACCTTCCACGTCGATTACGGCAACATGGGTTCCATTAGCTGCCGCTTTGTTTAAGGAGAGAACGATGGAAAACAGTTTTAAAGCGGCGCTGAAAGCAGGCCGTCCGCAGATCGGATTATGGCTGGGGCTGAGCAGCAGCTACAGCGCAGAGTTACTGGCCGGAGCAGGATTCGACTGGTTATTGATCGACGGTGAGCACGCGCCGAATAACGTGCAAACCGTGCTCACCCAGCTACAGGCGATTGCGCCCTACCCCAGCCAGCCGGTAGTACGTCCGTCGTGGAACGATCCGGTGCAAATCAAACAACTGCTGGACGTCGGCACACAAACCTTACTGGTGCCGATGGTTCAAAACGCTGACGAAGCCCGTGAAGCGGTACGCGCCACCCGTTATCCCCCCGCCGGTATTCGCGGTGTGGGCAGTGCGCTGGCCCGCGCCTCGCGCTGGAATCGCATTCCTGATTACCTGCAAAAAGCCAACGATCAAATGTGCGTACTGGTGCAGATCGAAACTCGTGAGGCAATGAAGAACCTACCGCAGATTCTGGACGTGGAAGGGGTAGACGGCGTGTTTATCGGCCCGGCGGATCTGAGCGCCGATATGGGTTATGCCGGTAATCCGCAGCACCCGGAAGTGCAGGCCGCCATTGAACAGGCGATCGTGCAAATCCGTGAAGCGGGCAAAGCTCCGGGGATCCTGATCGCCAATGAGCAACTGGCAAAACGCTACCTGGAACTGGGCGCGCTATTTGTCGCCGTCGGCGTTGACACCACCCTGCTCGCCCGCGCCGCCGAAGCGCTGGCAGCACGGTTTGGCGCGCAGGCCACGACCGTTAAGCCCGGCGTGTATTAATGCTGAATGCGCTTATCCGGCTTACAGCAGTACCAAACTGTAGCCGGATAAGGCGTTTACGCCGCATCCGCCATAAATCTTGTCGTACCCTACAAAAATCCCATTAGAGGAAGAAAAATGAGCGACACCTCACCTGCCATACCGGAAAGTATCGATCCGGCAAATCAGCATAAAACGCTGACTGCCGGACAACAGGCGGTTATTAAGAAGCTATTTCGCCGCCTGATCGTCTTTCTGTTCGTGCTGTTTATCTTCTCGTTCCTTGATCGCATCAACATCGGCTTTGCCGGGCTAACGATGGGACGCGACCTCGGTCTGAGCGCCACCATGTTTGGCCTCGCCACCACCCTGTTCTATGCCGCTTATGTCATCTTCGGCATTCCCAGCAACATTATGCTGAGTATTGTCGGTGCGCGGCGCTGGATCGCCACCATCATGGTGCTCTGGGGCATCGCCTCTACGGCCACCATGTTTGCCACTGGCCCCACCAGCTTATACGTACTGCGTATACTGGTTGGCATTACCGAAGCCGGCTTTCTGCCTGGCATTCTGCTGTATTTAACCTTCTGGTTTCCGGCCTATTTCCGCGCCCGTGCCAACGCCTTGTTTATGGTAGCAATGCCGGTAACGACAGCGCTGGGATCGATCGTTTCCGGCTACATTTTGTCGCTGGATGGCGTAATGGCATTAAAAGGCTGGCAGTGGCTGTTTTTGCTGGAAGGCTTCCCGTCGGTATTACTCGGCGTCATGGTGTGGTTCTGGCTTGATGACTCACCGGACAAAGCTAAGTGGCTGACGAAAGAAGACAAAAAATGCCTGCAAGAGATGATGGATAACGATCGTCTGACGCTGGTTCAGCCAGAGGGAGCCATCAGTCACCACGCCATGCAACAACGCAGCATGTGGCGGGAGATCTTCACTCCGGTGGTGATGATGTATACCCTGGCGTATTTCTGCCTGACCAACACACTTAGTGCAATCAGCATCTGGACACCGCAGATCCTACAAAGCTTTAATCAGGGCAGCAGTAATATCACCATCGGCCTGCTGGCCGCCGTACCGCAGATTTGTACCATTCTCGGGATGATCTACTGGAGCCGTCACTCAGATCGCCGCCAGGAACGAAGGCATCACACCGCCCTTCCTTATTTGTTCGCTGCCGCTGGTTGGTTACTGGCTTCGGCAACTGATCACAACATGATCCAGATGCTGGGGATCATTATGGCTTCGACCGGATCATTCAGCGCAATGGCGATTTTCTGGACAACACCGGATCAGTCCATCAGCCTGCGGGCACGAGCGATCGGTATTGCGGTGATCAACGCCACTGGCAACATTGGTTCAGCGTTAAGTCCGTTTATAATCGGCTGGTTGAAAGATCTGACCGGCAGCTTTAACAGTGGATTGTGGTTTGTTGCCGCGCTGCTGGTGATTGGTGCGGGGATTATCTGGGCAATTCCAATGCAGTCCTCCCGTCCGCGAGCGACCCCGTAAGGAACGACGATGTGTGACCGTCAGATTGCCAATATTGATATCAGCAAAGAGTACGATGAAAGCCTGGGCACGGACGATGTGCATTATCAGTCCTTCGCCCGCATGGCGGCATTTTTTGGCCGCCATATGCTGCCACATCGCCACGAACAGTACTTTCAGATGCATTTCCTCAATAGCGGACAGATTGAGCTACAGCTTGACGATCATCGCTACTCGGTGGAAGCGCCCCTGTTTGTCCTGACGCCGCCGTCAGTACCTCATGCGTTTATTACGGAGTCTGACGCCGACGGTCATGTGTTGACGGTACGGGAAGATCTGATCTGGCCCCTGCTGGAAGTTCTTTATCCGGGCACTCGGGAAACCTTCGGCCTGCCGGGGATTTGCCTGTCACTGGCAGATAAACCCGACGAACTGGCAGCGCTGGAACACTATTGGCAACTGATAGAGCGGGAATCGGTGGAACAACTGCCTGGACGGGAACACACCCTGACGTTACTGGCACAGGCAGTATTCACCCTACTGCTGCGTAACGCAAAACTCGACGACCATGCCGCCAGCGGGATGCGCGGAGAATTAAAACTGTTCCAGCGTTTTAATATGCTGATTGAAAGCCATTTTCATCAGCACTGGACAGTACCGGATTACGCTAACGAACTGCATATCACCGAATCACGTCTCACGGACATCTGCCGCCGCTTTGCCAACCGTCCGCCAAAACGGTTGATTTTCGACAGGCAGCTGCGAGAAGCCAAGCGGCTGCTGCTGTTTTCTGATAACGCCGTGAACAATATTGCCTGGCAACTCGGTTTTAAGGATCCGGCTTATTTTGCGCGCTTTTTTAATCGTTTAGTCGGTTGCTCGCCCAGTGCTTATCGTGCCAAAAAAGTACCTGTGACGTGAAAATCCCTTAGCCTTAACGGGAAACCAGGCACCACCTGCTATTCCCCTTTCTCCGCCTGGAGCAAGGGGATTTAGTAACGTCAAAAATCGCTAAAAGCGACCTCGATCACAAAACCGTACCCGACCTGAAAAGTACCAGCCATTGTCCCAAAAGTGTCTTCCCGTAATCGCCCCTGCAAGCTTCAATTGAATAACAAAAACAACACACAAAATTAACAATCGTATTCCGATTAATACTGTAGAGGTCGACATGAAACCAGAAGATTTCCGCGCCAGTACCCAACGTCCGTTCACCGGGGAAGAGTATCTGAAAAGCCTGCAGGATGGTCGCGAGATCTATATCTACGGCGAGCGAGTGAAAGACGTCACCACTCATCCGGCATTTCGTAATGCGGCAGCGTCTGTTGCCCAACTGTACGACGCGCTGCACAAACCGGAGATGCAGGACTCTCTGTGTTGGAATACCGACACCGGCAGTGGCGGCTATACCCATAAATTCTTCCGCGTGGCGAAAAGTGCCGACGACCTGCGCCAGCAACGCGATGCCATCGCTGAATGGTCACGCCTGAGCTATGGCTGGATGGGCCGTACCCCAGACTACAAAGCCGCTTTCGGTTGCGCACTGGGCGCGAATCCGGGCTTTTACGGTCAGTTCGAGCAGAACGCCCGTAACTGGTACACCCGTATTCAGGAAACTGGCCTCTACTTTAACCACGCGATTGTTAACCCACCGATCGATCGTCATTTGCCGACCGATAAAGTGAAAGACGTTTACATCAAGCTGGAAAAAGAGACTGACGCCGGGATTATCGTCAGCGGTGCGAAAGTGGTTGCCACCAACTCGGCGCTGACTCACTACAACATGATTGGCTTCGGCTCGGCACAAGTGATGGGCGAAAACCCGGACTTCGCACTGATGTTCGTTGCGCCAATGGATGCCGATGGCGTGAAATTAATCTCCCGCGCCTCTTATGAGATGGTCGCGGGTGCTACCGGCTCGCCGTACGACTACCCGCTCTCCAGCCGCTTCGATGAGAACGATGCGATTCTGGTGATGGATAACGTGCTGATCCCATGGGAAAACGTGCTGATCTACCGCGATTTTGATCGCTGCCGTCGCTGGACGATGGAAGGCGGTTTCGCCCGTATGTATCCGCTGCAAGCCTGTGTGCGCCTGGCAGTGAAACTCGACTTCATTACGGCACTGCTGAAAAAATCACTCGAATGTACCGGCACCCTGGAGTTCCGTGGTGTGCAGGCCGATCTCGGTGAAGTGGTGGCGTGGCGCAACACCTTCTGGGCATTGAGTGACTCGATGTGTTCAGAAGCGACGCCGTGGGTCAACGGGGCTTATTTACCGGATCATGCCGCACTGCAAACCTATCGCGTACTGGCACCAATGGCCTATGCGAAGATCAAAAACATTATCGAACGCAACGTTACCAGTGGCCTGATCTATCTCCCTTCCAGTGCCCGTGACCTGAACAATCCGCAGATCGACCAGTATCTGGCGAAGTATGTGCGCGGTTCGAATGGTATGGATCACGTCCAGCGCATCAAGATCCTCAAACTGATGTGGGACGCCATTGGCAGCGAGTTTGGTGGTCGTCACGAACTGTATGAAATCAACTACTCCGGTAGCCAGGATGAGATTCGCCTGCAATGTCTGCGCCAGGCACAAAGCTCCGGCAATATGGACAAGATGATGGCGATGGTTGATCGCTGCCTGTCGGAATACGACCAGAACGGCTGGACTGTGCCGCACCTGCACAACAACGACGATATCAACATGCTGGATAAGCTGCTGAAATAACGCAGCAGGAGGTTAAGATGCAATTAGATGAACAACGCCAGCGCTTTCGTGACGCAATGGCCAGCCTGTCGGCAGCGGTAAATATTATCACCACCGAGGGCGACGCCGGACAATGCGGGATTACGGCAACGGCTGTCTGCTCGGTCACGGACACACCACCGTCGCTGATGGTGTGCATTAACGCCAACAGTGCGATGAACCCGGTTTTTCAGGGCAACGGCAAGTTGTGCGTCAACGTCCTCAACCATGAGCAGGAACTGATGGCACGCCACTTCGCGGGCATGACAGGCATGGCGATGGAAGAGCGTTTTAGCCTCTCATGCTGGCAAAAAGGTCCGCTGGCGCAGCCGGTGCTAAAAGGTTCGCTGGCCAGTCTTGAAGGTGAGATCCGCGATGTGCAGGCAATTGGCACACATCTGGTGTATCTGGTGGAGATTAAAAACATCATCCTCAGTGCAGAAGGTCACGGACTTATCTACTTTAAACGCCGTTTCCATCCGGTGATGCTGGAAATGGAAGCTGCGATTTAAGCTCCAGCCCCTTCACGCATTCGTCGAAGGGGCATTTTTATTGTGATCTCAATCACATATCCACCCGATGAATAATTCTTGCCCAACCGCTCACCGCCATTCCTGACCGCTTACATCCCTAAAATAACCACTCAGTTATTTACCTTACTTTACGCGCGCGTAACTCTGGCAACATCACTGCAGGATAGCGGTCAATTTACCTCCTCAAACGCAACGCAAACCTAGAACGGCTTCGGCCTATGATTAACAAATTACTCTATGGATTTTGGTTTGCAGGAAGGCAGCAAGTGAGTGAATCCCCGGGAGCTTACAACAGTAAGTGACAGGGGTGAACGAACGCAGCTGCCGCACCTGTAAGCCAAAAGACGACGAGTAAAATGCCAGGTTTTACTATGGATACGAAAAAACTATTCAAGCACATACCCTGGGTGATTCTCGGAATCATCGGTGCATTCTGCCTCGCGGTAGTTGCATTACGTCGGGGGGAGCACGTCAGCGCCCTGTGGATCGTGGTCGCCTCTGTGTCGGTGTATCTGGTGGCTTATCGCTACTACAGTCTGTACATCGCCCAGAAGGTAATGAAACTCGACCCCACGCGCGCGACGCCTGCGGTTATTAACAACGACGGTCTGAACTACGTTCCGACCAACCGTTACGTGTTGTTTGGTCACCACTTCGCCGCTATCGCCGGTGCTGGTCCGCTGGTTGGTCCGGTTCTCGCCGCGCAGATGGGCTACCTGCCTGGCACGCTGTGGCTGCTGGCGGGGGTCGTGCTGGCCGGTGCAGTACAGGACTTTATGGTGCTGTTTATCTCCTCTCGCCGTAACGGCGCATCTCTCGGTGAGATGATCAAAGAAGAGATGGGACCAGTACCGGGGACTATCGCGCTGTTTGGCTGTTTCTTAATCATGATCATCATCCTCGCCGTTCTGGCGCTGATTGTGGTTAAAGCCCTGGCCGAAAGTCCGTGGGGTGTCTTCACCGTTTGCTCAACCGTACCGATTGCGCTGTTTATGGGTATCTACATGCGCTTTATCCGTCCGGGGCGTGTGGGTGAAGTTTCTGTCATTGGTATCGTGCTGCTGGTTGCCTCTATCTACTTCGGTGGCGTGATTGCACACGATCCGTACTGGGGTCCGGCACTGACCTTTAAAGACACCACCATTACCTTCGCGCTGATTGGCTATGCGTTTGTTTCCGCACTGCTGCCAGTGTGGCTAATCCTCGCACCGCGCGACTATCTGGCAACCTTCCTGAAAATCGGTGTTATCGTCGGCCTGGCGCTGGGTATCGTGGTGCTGAACCCGGAACTGAAAATGCCTGCGATGACTCAGTACATTGACGGTACTGGCCCGCTGTGGAAAGGCGCTCTGTTCCCGTTCCTGTTCATCACCATCGCCTGTGGTGCGGTATCTGGCTTCCACGCGCTGATCTCTTCCGGTACGACGCCGAAACTGCTGGCTAACGAAACCGACGCGCGTTTCATTGGCTACGGCGCAATGCTGATGGAGTCCTTCGTGGCGATTATGGCGCTGGTTGCTGCGTCCATCATCGAACCGGGTCTTTACTTCGCGATGAATACCCCGCCTGCTGGCCTTGGCATCACCATGCCTAACCTGCATGAAATGGGTGGCGAGAACGCGCCGATCATCATGGCGCAGCTGAAAGACGTTACCGCACACGCGGCAGCGACCGTCAGCTCCTGGGGCTTCGTGATTTCGCCAGAGCAGATCCTGCAAACCGCGAAAGACATTGGTGAGCCTTCTGTCCTGAACCGTGCAGGTGGTGCGCCAACGCTGGCGGTAGGTATCGCTCACGTGTTCCACAAAGTGCTGCCGATGGCTGACATGGGCTTCTGGTATCACTTCGGTATTCTGTTCGAAGCCCTGTTCATCCTGACCGCGCTGGATGCGGGTACCCGTTCTGGCCGCTTTATGCTGCAAGACCTGCTGGGTAACTTCATCCCGTTCCTGAAAAAAACCGACTCTCTGGTTGCCGGTATCATCGGTACTGCGGGCTGTGTGGGTCTGTGGGGCTACCTGCTGTATCAGGGCGTGGTCGATCCGCTGGGCGGCGTTAAGAGCCTGTGGCCGCTGTTCGGTATCTCCAACCAGATGCTGGCAGCCGTGGCGCTGGTACTGGGTACCGTTGTGCTGATTAAGATGAAGCGCACCCAATACATCTGGGTAACTGTTGTTCCGGCTGTATGGCTGCTTATCTGCACTACCTGGGCGCTGGGCCTGAAACTGTTCAGCACCAACCCGCAGATGGAAGGCTTCTTCTACATGGCAAGCCAGTACAAAGAGAAGATTGCTAACGGTACTGACCTGACGGCGCAGCAGATTGCCAACATGAACCACATCGTTGTGAACAACTACACCAACGCAGGCCTGAGTATTCTGTTCCTGATTGTGGTGTACAGCATCATCTTCTACGGTTTCAAAACCTGGCTGAAGGTGCGTAACAGCGACAAACGTACTGACAAAGAAACACCGTACGTTCCAATCCCGGAAGGCGGCGTGAAGATCTCTTCGCACCACTAACCGTGTTTAGCCCCGCTTCGGCGGGGCTTTGTTCTTATCAGAGTGAACTATGTTTGGTAACTTAGGACAGGCAAAAAAATATCTCGGCCAGGCGGCGAAGATGTTGATTGGCATTCCAGACTACGACAACTACGTCGAGCATATGAAGACCAACCATCCCGACAAGCCGTACATGAGCTATGAAGAATTCTTCCGCGAACGCCAGAACGCGCGCTACGGCGGCGATGGTAAAGGCGGTATGCGCTGTTGTTAATGGAGAGAGCATGAACCCGATTGCAGTGACCCTACTCACCGGTTTTTTAGGCGCGGGCAAAACTACCCTGCTGCGCCATATTCTTAACGAACAACACGGCTACAAGATTGCCGTGATTGAAAACGAATTCGGCGAAGTCTCCGTTGATGATCAACTGATTGGCGACCGCGCCACGCAGATCAAAACGCTGACCAACGGCTGCATCTGCTGTTCGCGCTCCAACGAGCTGGAGGACGCGCTACTCGACCTGCTGGACAATCTCGACAAGGGCAATATTCAGTTCGACCGTCTGGTCATTGAATGCACCGGCATGGCCGATCCTGGCCCGATTATTCAGACCTTTTTCTCCCATGAGATTTTATGCCAGCGCTACCTGCTGGACGGGGTGATTGCGCTGGTGGATGCGGTACATGCCGATGAGCAGATGAACCAGTTCACCATCGCCCAGTCACAGGTTGGCTACGCCGACCGTATTCTGCTGACTAAAACCGACGTCGCAGGCGAAGCAGAAAAACTGCGCGAACGCCTGGCGCGCATCAACGCCCGCGCACCGGTCTACACCGTCACCCACGGCGACATCGACCTGGGCCTGCTGTTCAACACCAACGGTTTTATGCTGGAAGAAAACGTCGTCAGCACCAAACCGCGTTTCCACTTTATCGCGGATAAACAAAACGATATTTCGTCGATTGTGGTGGAACTGGATTACCCGGTAGATATCAGCGAAGTTTCCCGGGTGATGGAAAACCTGCTGCTGGAATCGGCAGATAAACTGCTGCGTTACAAAGGGATGCTGTGGATTGACGGCGAACCTAACCGCCTGCTGTTCCAGGGCGTCCAGCGCCTCTACAGCGCCGACTGGGACAGGCCGTGGGGCGATGAAAAACCGCATAGCACGATGGTGTTTATCGGGATTCAGCTGCCGGAGGATGAGATTCGGGCAGCGTTTGCTGGGTTGAGGAAGTAAGTTCGGGAAAGATCAACTTTTTGAGAGTTCCACCGCAACATTATTACAAGTGGAACTCTTTAGATATGTCAGACCAACCAAAGCTTCTTCAATTGCGTTTTCATTTTTTCATGTCTCATTTTCAGTTCAGCCAATCCCCATTCTGAAGAATTACAAACATCTTTTGTTAAATCAAAAGAGCTTTTACTATTAAGTTTCTCATAAATAGATTTCTTTTTGATAAAATCATAGTGTTGTGCTTCAGAATTTTTGGAACCACTTATGAGTGTTAAATTACCTATTTTATGCAGCCAGTAGACATGCTCTTGAGGTTGGAATCTATTAATCCAGTATTCATTAACTAATGCTTGAGGAAGAATATGCTCAATTGTGATTCTCCCCGTATAGGTTTTAATCACGCTCTCATCTTGTTGCTCCATGTCTAAGCGAAGCAAAATTGCTTTTATTAAGTTCACTTGATTCGGACGAGGCTCATATAAATCTTCATCCAGAGCAGCTATAAAACCTGAATTATCTGCATGTTGGTTTATCTGATTTATCACAGAATCAAAAGGCATATCATTATTTATTGCTACCAGAGCTGAATAACAAACCATTTCTCTTTGGCTTTTAATTTGTTTTTTTAACCACCCATGCATATATACCTTCTCAAAGGCGGTAATAAATTGAGAAAAATCATCTAAATTAAAATCTTCTGTACGAGCCATTCGATTCATGAATGCCATAACCGGAGGAATCCACTCATCTACCCCTAAATTACTTAGCGATGCTATTTTTCGTCGTATTGAAGGGTGTTCAAAATCATTCTCTAAAATCTTAGTATAATTTTTTGCAGAATTAACCAACATCAGTGACATAGCAATAGCATCTCCATCAAATTGCTGCTGGAGATTTTCAATAAAAGCTTCAAAACCTTTTTGTAATACCCTGTCACGATCTTTTTTCTCGGAAAGCTTATGAAGAGTAAGAAATTTATCAAGCCGTCTCACTCCAACCATATCTTCAATTTGCGACCATGCTGATTCTATTTGCTCTGATTTTTTATTATGCGTAGAAGCTGATTCAAACAGTGCATTTTTTAAAAGATCTGCATTACTTAAAGGTAAACCTCGACTATTTAATACATTAAAGAGTCTAAATGATGATGCGAAATCATCAGTTTGCACAAATACGATATATACATTTTGCAAAATATATTTAGCAAGCAACTTCAACTCATCAACAGATAACCGCAACAAATAATCTCTAATTGTTTCAGCGTTGCTAATGAATACTAACTCAGTATCCGATGGCTTTTCAGGTTTATAATCTTTAGAATCCTGCAGTATATAATATTTATAAAGATCATACTCTTTTTTTCTAACAATTAGTCTTGGTTCATCAGTTTCATCAGAATAAACATCAATAGGCAGAACTCTTTTTTGCAAATCATCTTTTATCCCCTGAATCGGGATGATTTTTTTTAGCTCGGAGACAATAATGCTTAACGTTGTAAGACGTTGTTGTCCATCTACAACTTCATACTGATTTTGCCCTTTATTGATACAAATCATACTCCCAATAAAATATTCATTCTCTTCTGATTGAGAGCTTTTATAAATATCATCAATGAGTTGCTCTGCATTATCTACCGTCCAACTGTAAGGACGCTGATAAGAAGGAATAATAAACTTTTTGTTTTCAGTAAGGATATCCTGCACCTTACATTCTTTAGCTTCCATTTCATATACCCAATCAAACAATCAACAATAACATTATCTTTCTTGCTCGAAAGAAACGCAACTATAAGATTTTTATATATTTTGTTAGAGTTGATATGGTTCCTGTAACTTCTGTTTATCTGTCTCTGATATGCCCAGATTAATTCAAGCAAGATATAACAGAGATATCAATGTGATCTCTGCTACGTACTTTACGTTGAAACACCGCCCTAAATCATAGCCAGGCTATTGATTTTATGTACAATCAGAATCGTCCTGATAAAAGCGAGAATACCCCATGGCGGAACTGAACCTAAGTAACCTGACGGAAGCAGACATCATTACCAAATGCGTTATGCCAGCCATTCTCAATGCAGGCTGGGACAACACAACGCAAATCAGACAGGAGGTCAAACTCCGGAACGGTAAAGTCATCGTACGTGGTAAAGTTGCGGCACGCAGAACGGTAAAATCTGCTGACATCGTGCTGTATCACAAACCAGGCATTCCCTTAGCCGTGATTGAAGCAAAAGCCAACAAACATGAAATCGGCAAAGGGATGCAACAGGGCATTGAATATGCGCGCCTGCTGGACGTTCCTTTTGTTTTTGCCACCAACGGTGATGGCTTTATCTTCCGCGACGCCACCGCAGCCGAAGGTGAATGCCTTGAAAAGCAAATAACGCTGGATGACTTCCCCTCCCCCGCTGAACTCTGGCAAAAATTCTGCCTCTGGAAAGGATACACACAAGCTCAGCTTCCGGTGATTACTCAGGACTATTACGACGATGGCAGCGGTAAATCACCACGTTATTACCAGCTTCAGGCAATCAACAAAACCATTGAAGCCGTCTCCAACGGGCAAAACCGCGTTCTGCTGGTCATGGCGACCGGAACAGGGAAAACCTATACCGCATTCCAGATCATCTGGCGCCTGTGGAAATCAAAAAATAAAAAACGCATTTTGTTCCTTGCCGATCGCAACATTCTGGTCGACCAAACCAAACATAATGATTTCCAGCCATTTGGTACGGCAATGACCAAAGTCAGCGGACGCACCATTGATCCCGCTTATGAAATTCACCTCGCGCTCTATCAGGCTATAACTGGCCCGGAGGAAGACCAAAAAGCGTTTAAACAAGTCGCACCAGATTTCTTCGATCTGATCGTGATCGACGAATGCCATCGCGGCAGCGCATCCGAAGACAGCGCCTGGCGAGAGATCCTTGATTATTTCAGTTCCGCCACCCAAATTGGCTTAACCGCCACGCCAAAAGAGACGCATGAAGTCTCCAGCACGGATTACTTCGGCGATCCGGTTTACGTCTACTCACTAAAAGAAGGGATCGAAGACGGCTTCCTCGCCCCTTATAAAGTTGTCCGTGTTGATATTGATATAGACCTGCAAGGCTGGCGCCCAACCAAAGGGCAAACTGACTTAAACGGCGAAGTGATCGACGATCGTATCTATAACCAGAAAGATTTCGATCGCACGATGGTAATCGACGAACGCACAGAACTGGTTGCCAGAACCATTACCGACTACCTCAAGCGCACCAACCCGATGGATAAAACCATCGTCTTCTGTAACGACATCGATCATGCAGAACGTATGCGCCGCGCCCTGGTTAATCTCAACCCGGAGCAGGTGAAAAAGAACGACAAATACGTCATGAAAATCACCGGCGATGATGAAATTGGCAAAGCTCAGTTGGATAACTTCATCAACCCGAAAAAACCGTACCCGGTTATCGCGACCACTTCAGAGCTGATGACCACCGGTGTGGATGCTAAAACCTGCAAACTGGTAGTACTGGACCAGAACATCCAGTCGATGACCAAATTCAAGCAAATTATCGGTCGTGGTACACGCATCGACGAACGTTACGGCAAACTCTGGTTTACCATCCTCGACTTTAAAAAAGCCACCGAACTGTTTGCCGATGAGCGTTTCGATGGCATTCCCGAAAAAGTCATGGATACCACGCCAGAGGATATCGCCGACCCAGAATCTGATTTTGAAGAGAAACTCGAAGAAATCAGCGAACATGACGACGAACAGGTAACAGGCGTTGATGAACCGCCTGCGCCACCATACCAGGTTACCGATACCGATGATGTCGGCCCACTTCCGGAAGAAGACGAGAAGAAAATCCGCAAGTTTCACGTCAACGGTGTAGCGGTGGGCGTTATTGCGCAGCGTGTTCAGTATTACGATGCCGACGGTAAACTGGTTACCGAATCTTTTAAAGATTACACCCGCAAAACACTGCTCAAAGAATATGCCTCGCTGGATGACTTTACCCGCAAGTGGCAGGACGCCGATCGCAAAGAAGCGATCATTCACGAGCTGGAACAACAGGGGATCATCTGGGAAGTACTGGCAGAAGAAGTCGGTAAAGATCTCGACCCGTTCGACATGCTTTGCCACGTAGTGTATGGTCAGCCGCCGTTAACCCGCAAAGAGCGCGCCGAGAACGTGCGCAAGCGGAACTACTTCACAAAATACTCTGAAGCAGCGCAAGCCGTGCTCGATAATCTGCTGGATAAATACGCCGATGCGGGCGTACAGGAGATCGAAAGTATTCAGGTGCTGAAACTTAAGCCATTCGACAGCATGGGCACCTTACCGGAGATTATTAAAACCGGATTTGGCGACCGTAACGGGTATAATCAGGCGCTCAGCGAGCTGGAAAACGAAATCTACCAATTACCGCCCCGCTCTGCTTAACAACTCTCTTTTGCGCCTTCTGCAACCATCATGTTGCAGAAGGCCTTGTTTTTCATGGAATACAACATGTCTATCAGCTCAGTAATCAAATCATTACAAGATATTATGCGCAAAGATGCCGGTGTGGACGGCGATGCGCAGCGTCTCGGTCAGCTCTCCTGGCTGCTGTTTTTGAAAATCTTCGATGCCCAGGAAGAGGCGCTGGAACTGGAGCAGGATAACTATCAATATCCGATCCCACAGCGTTATTTATGGCGCAGTTGGGCCGCAAACGCTCAGGGCATTACCGGTGATTCCCTGCTGGAATTCGTTAATGATGATCTGTTCCCGGCGTTGAAAAACCTCACTGCGCCTATCGATAAAAACCCACGCGGCTACGTGGTAAAGCAGGCGTTCAGCGATGCCTATAACTACATGAAAAACGGTACGCTACTGCGTCAGGTGATCAACAAGCTGAACGAAATTGACTTTACCAGCGCCAGCGAACGGCATCTGTTTGGTGATATTTACGAGCAGATCCTTAAAGATCTGCAATCTGCGGGCAATGCGGGCGAATTCTATACTCCACGCGCCGTCACTCGCTTTATGGTGGATCGCGTTGATCCGAAACTCGGCGAATCCATTATGGACCCGGCCTGCGGTACGGGCGGTTTTCTTGCCTGCGCATTTGATCATGTAAAGAACAAATACGTGAAGAGCGTCGCCGATCATCAGACGCTGCAACAACAGATCCACGGTGTTGAGAAAAAACAGCTTCCGCACCTGCTGGCGACCACCAATATGCTGCTACACGGCATTGAAGTGCCAGTGCAAATTCGTCACGACAACACTCTGAACAAACCGCTTTCCTCCTGGGATGAGCAACTGGATGTCATTGTTACCAACCCGCCGTTTGGTGGCACGGAAGAAGACGGTATTGAGAAGAACTTTCCAGCAGAGATGCAAACCCGCGAAACGGCGGATTTGTTCCTGCAACTGATTGTGGAAGTACTGGCGAAAAATGGTCGCGCGGCGGTGGTATTGCCGGATGGCACACTATTTGGCGAAGGCGTTAAAACCAAAATCAAAAAGCTACTTACCGAAGAGTGCAACCTGCATACCATCGTGCGCTTACCGAATGGTGTGTTTAACCCCTATACCGGCATTAAAACCAACCTGTTGTTCTTTACCAAAGGTCAGCCAACCAAAGAGATTTGGTTCTATGAGCATCCGTATCCGGCGGGCGTGAAAAATTACAGTAAAACTAAGCCGATGAAGTTTGAAGAGTTTCAGGCGGAGATTGACTGGTGGGGTAACGAGGCCGATGGTTTTGCCAGCCGCGTCGAGAATGAGCAGGCGTGGAAAGTCAGCATTGATGACGTGATTGCGCGCAACTTCAATCTGGATATTAAAAACCCACATCAGGCGGAAACCGTTAGCCATGATCCGGACGAACTGTTAGCGCAGTATGCAAAACAGCAGGCGGAGATCCAGACGCTGCGTAATCAACTGCGCGATATTCTTGGCGCTGCGCTGTCTGGCAAGGAGGTTAACTAATGAGTGTGGAAAAGCTGATCGTTGATCATATGGAAACCTGGACCTCGGCGTTGCAAACCCGTTCCACCGCCGGGCGCGGCAGTTCCGGAAAAATTGATTTATATGGCATTAAGAAATTACGTGAGCTGATTCTGGAACTGGCTGTGCGCGGTAAACTGGTGCCGCAGGACCCGAACGATGAACCGGCGTCGGAGCTGCTGAAGCGTATTGCGGCAGAAAAAGCAGAGCTGGTGAAGCAAGGTAAAATTAAAAAGCAAAAACCACTGCCGGAAATTAGTGAGGAAGAGAAGCCGTTTGAATTGCCGGAGGGATGGGAGTGGGTGCGTATTAGTGAAATTGGACATGACTGGGGACAAAAAACTCCAGATAAAGATTTTACTTACATTGATGTTGGTTCAATAAATAAAGAATATGGAATTATTGAAGAGCCATCTATTCTTTCAGCGAAAGATGCCCCATCGCGAGCGAGAAAAATTGTTCAGCAAGGGACTATCATATACTCTACTGTTCGCCCGTATTTGTTAAATATAGCTATTATTGAAAACGAAATACTACCTGAACCGATCGCTAGTACTGCCTTCGCTATTATTCATCCATATACGGCGATGGATGCTAATTTCATTTATTATTATCTACGTTCTCCGGTATTTGTTTGTTATGTTGAAAATTGTCAGACAGGGGTTGCCTATCCAGCAATCAATGACAAACAATTTTTTTCTGGAATAACTCCAGTTCCTCCATCCTTGGAACAAGTTCGCATCGCAAACAAAATCAAAGAATTAATGTCCCTCTGCGACCAACTGGAACAGCAATCCCTGACCAGTCTGGACGCACATCAACAACTGGTTGAAACCCTGTTGGGAACGCTGACTGACAGCCAAAACGCCGAGGAACTGGCTGAAAACTGGACGCGTATTAGCGAGCATTTCGACACACTATTTACCACCGAAGCCAGCGTGGATGCGCTAAAACAGACCATTCTGCAACTGGCGGTAATGGGTAAACTTGTGCCGCAGGATCCGAATGACGAACCTGCCTCTGAACTGCTCAAACGAATTGCGCAGGAAAAAGCACAACTGGTGAAAGACGGGAAAATAAAAAAACAAAAACCGTTGCCGCCGATTAGCGATGAGGAAAAACCGTTTGAACTGCCGGATGGGTGGGAGTGGTGTCGTATCGTTGATTTAGCAATTGTAGGTACAGGCGCAACACCTTCTCGTGATGAGCCCAACTATTGGAAAAATGGAGTAATTAATTGGGTGACAAGTGGAGAAACTTGCTTACCTTTTATTCAAAACACCACCGAACATATTACCCAAAAGGCTGTTGATGAAACAAATGTTTCAATCTATCCACCAGGAACTCTTATTATTGCAATGTATGGACAAGGAAAAACAAGAGGGCAAATCACAGAGTTATTAATAAGTGCTGGAACAAACCAAGCATGCGCAGCCATTCGATTAATCGAAACGGATAATGAGCATCGTAAATTTATAAAACTTTTTTTTGAAAAGTCTTATGATGATTTACGTAGTTTAGCCGCTGGAGGTGCACAGCCAAATCTAAATGTAGCAAAAATATCACAAACTGTTATACCATTGCCCCCTAAAAGAGAACAAAATCGGATCGTTTCTATTGTGGGGGAGTTATTAATTTATTGCGATAAATTACGCAAAAATATCCAGACCGCCCAACAAACCCAACTGCACCTTGCAGATGCACTAACTGACGCGGCGATAAACTAATTTTCTCGCCCTCAAAAAAACCAATAAAGCGGCTCAATAGCCGCTTTATTAACATCACCAAAAATTATATTTCACGCTAATTTTCATCTTATTTTCATTAATTTTTAGCTGGACTTTCCCTGTATTTACTGATGATATATCCAGGTATTTAGCGCGGTGCGGATGTGCGCCAACACACCCACACCGCTCATCACAATCCCTATTTCACGAGAATAGTAATCATGACTGACACGCATTCTATTGCACAACCGTTCGAAGCAGAAGTCTCCCCGGCAAATAACCGTCAATTAACCGTGAGTTATGCGAGCCGCTACCCGGATTACAGCCGTATTCCCGCCATCACCCTGAAAGGTCAGTGGCTGGAAGCTGCCGGTTTTGCCACCGGCACGGCGGTAGATGTCAAAGTGATGGAAGGCTGTATTGTCCTCACCGCCCAACCACCCGCCGCCGAAGAGAGCGAGCTAATGCAGTCGCTGCGCCAGGTGTGCAAGCTGTCGGCGCGTAAACAAAAGCAGGTGCGGGAATTTATTGGGGTGATTGCGGGTAAACAGAAAGTCGCCTGATACATTGACCCGGTAGCGCCAGTGCTACCGGGTATTATTCGCCACGTTATACCAACGCGTTCTCCATCTGTTTTTCAAATGCCTGACGAATTAATCCCATAATGTAAGGAAGTTGTGCGAGGTCGCTGAAACCAATTTCCACATCACCATTGCCCCAGCGCCCAACATTTGTCACATCTTTGGCAATACCTTTCGGATCGACCAGTTCATGAAACTGCATATTAAGCGACAATCGCAGTCGGCTTTTTTGCGGCACAACATCAACAAAATTCGTTTCAGCTTTAAACGCAATATATAGCTTCAATACTTCCTGCGTGATCCCTGCGTCCAGGCGCATAACTTCATCGCGAAGATGATCGAATAACACTCGGCTATGCGAACCATCAGCAAGAAAAGGAAAATCATTCAGGCTGTAACTGGTTTTGTTTTCAGGCTGCCCCCGATAAACAGCTAAAACCTCTTCAGGAAGAGCAGGCGCTTGCCAAACCTGAACCGCAAGCTCCGCCAGACGATCGGCACGGGCATGAATGGCGGCTTCATCCCATTTTTCGCACTGTCCAAGACCGATATTCAAATAGAGCGGGCTATGTTTAAAGCCGTCTTCAATATCGCGTTTTTCCGCGAAAGGTCTGTCACTGTAGCGGGAGTTATAGCGCGTTAAAGTGAGATTCCCCAACGTATGTAACAGTTCTTTATGCACACGCTGCCAGTCGCTTCCCAGCTCTTCACGCCATTTAGCCGACAGATTTTCGTTCTGCGGCATAATATGCTCAATCGTAAACTCTTCCACGCGCTCTCTGCGTTTATCGTTTTCCAGTCGTCGTAACCAGTAGCTGCGACTACGGAAGTTATAGAGATCGCGAACTTTTAATTCCCGTTTAAATTCATCATCGTTGGGGAAACGACGATATGAAGGCAGATTCAGAAAATGTACCTGAATACTTTCCAGATATTTTTCTTTAATAATGACCTTATAAAAGGTAGCAAACGTCTTGTTAAGAGAATTTGTCGGAATCGCACATACTGCACGGCGGAAAACATAAGATTCAATTAAACGAATTATGCTCAGGAAATCTTCGTGAGGCAAATCGCCATTTTTATAGTCATGATAAAGCGCCAGTAAGAAAGGATACGCCACATCGACCTTTAACTCGCGCAAATCCTGAAAAGCCGTAGCAAGCGATTTGTCACTTTCTTTACCCAATGCCATTGCACAGTAATACTCCGCGTAGATGTGAATATCTTCAACCAGGCGATCTACGCCTTTTTCAGCAACACTCTGGCTGCGGGCATGGAGTTTAAATGCCTCATAGACTTCATCTGTCCGAGGGATCTCCCCCGTTTTTACCGTCAGATAATGACGCATAAAACTGTCAAAATATTCGCTGTAACCTTGCTGACCAAAAGCGACTTCCATGGGTCGCCAGTGATCTTCATACAACCGGGTTTGATGCTCTGGTTCGAGGCCCATCAGAATAAAATTGCGCACCAGATCGGCCTGACTTAACGCCTTACCGGTAGAGTTCATACTTTCAAAAATCAGTTGCGGATTATCCTGACCACGATTAAGCGCCACATCGACAATTAATAATTTTGCTAACCCACGACATAAGGGAATCAAGTCATCCCCGAGTTTGGCAATTTGTTCATCAAAGAAAGTAAAGTTTTCCATTATTCGATGGGAATAGTTTTCTGGCATTGGTCTTTGTTTTATTAACGCCAGCAAACTGTCTTTATCAGTCTCGGTCAGCAGTAATTTAAATCCTTTCTCGCCGGACTCATAAGGATTGAGTAAATAATAATTACGCAATTTCATTGCTGAAAAGCCATCAAAAACTTCGTCTTCGCCAAGATGACGCGATAAAGCCTCAATCAGCAACATTGCGGTCGTCAGCCTTTGTTGACCATCAATGACCAGTAACGGAGAAATACCAGAAACCTGATACAACCCCTGCTCAATATAAACAACCGAACCGATAAAATGCGCTGATATATCGTCACGCTTTCCGGCACGAATGATGTCGTCCCAAAGTTGCCGACATTGTTGTTCTGTCCATGAATAAGTCCGTTGATAAATGGGAATAACAAACTGCTGCGAACGTTTTAAAAAATCGAGTAGGCGGGCTTCTGTAGCTTTCATTCTGACGTCTTTCCGTGAAGCGATGATTTCGCAATAATAACCACTTCCTTGTGGAGGTTATAGAGAAATCCTGTTTATCCGCGACGAACTGCCCCCTCACTCCACATCCTCCCTGCGTAACCCAATATCCCTCAACCGCTCATCACTCATCTGCTGTAACACCCGCCGGGCCTGCATTTGCCGCCGCCAACGCCTCACTGCCTGCCAGAGTTGCACAAGTCCAATAAACGGTGCTTTAGCTTTGTTTTCGTGAAATTCCATCTGCTGCCTCCTCATCTTTCAGAGGCTTCATCATCCGCCTTCTGGCAGTTCACAATACAGATGCAAATATTAGTTTTATTTAACATACAGACAGGTTAAAACAGCATCTGCATCCGGTTTTTTAGCCTCATCTGTACCGGTTTTTCTCTCTGTATGGTCCAAAGAAGGAATACAGCATGACGCGTTATCAACATCTGGCGACTTTGCTTGCCGAGCGGATTGAGCAAGGGCTGTATCGTCACGGGGAGAAATTGCCGTCGGTGCGCAGCTTAAGTCAGGAGCACGGCGTCAGCATCAGCACCGTGCAGCAGGCGTACCAGACGCTGGAGACGATGAAGCTCATCACTCCGCAGCCGCGTTCGGGTTATTTTGTCGCACAACGTAAAGCCCAGCCGCCAGTACCACCAATGACGCGTCCGGTGCAGCGCCCGGTGGAAATTACCCAGTGGGATCAGGTGCTGGATATGCTGGAGGCGCATAGCGACAGTTCCATTGTACCGTTAAGCAAAAGCACGCCGGATGTCGAAACGCCCAGCCTGAAACCGCTGTGGCGTGAGCTAAGCCGGGTGGTGCAGCATAATCTGCAAACCGTTCTCGGTTATGACTTGTTAGCCGGTCAGCGAGTGTTGCGAGAGCAGATTGCCCGCCTGATGCTCGACAGCGGCTCGGTGGTCACTGCCGATGACATCATCATCACCAGCGGCTGCCATAACTCGATGTCGCTGGCGTTAATGGCGGTGTGTAAACCGGGCGATATTGTCGCGGTCGAATCCCCCTGTTATTACGGTTCGATGCAGATGCTGCGCGGCATGGGCGTGAAAGTGATTGAAATCCCAACCGATCCAGAAACAGGCATCAGCGTTGAAGCGCTGGAACTGGCGCTGGAACAGTGGCCGATTAAAGGCATCATTCTGGTGCCAAACTGTAATAATCCGCTGGGATTTATTATGCCGGACGCGCGCAAACGGGCCGTTCTCTCGCTCGCTCAGCGTCATGATATTGTGATTTTTGAAGATGATGTCTACGGCGAACTGGCGACGGAGTATCCGCGCCCGCGGACCATTCATTCCTGGGATATCGACGGGCGAGTGCTACTGTGCAGCTCGTTCAGTAAAAGTATTGCACCTGGCCTGCGCGTGGGTTGGGTCGCACCGGGGCGTTATCACGATAAACTGATGCATATGAAATACGCCATCAGCAGCTTTAATGTGCCGTCCACGCAAATGGCGGCGGCAACGTTTGTGCTGGAAGGTCACTATCATCGCCATATCCGGCGGATGCGGCAGATCTATCAGCGCAATCTGGCACTTTATACCTGCTGGATACGGGAATATTTTCCCTGCGAAATCTGTATTACGCGTCCGAAAGGAGGATTTTTACTGTGGATAGAATTGCCTGAACAGGTCGATATGGTCTGCGTCGCGCGGCAGCTGTGCCGCATGAAAATCCAGGTGGCGGCAGGCTCGATTTTCTCGGCTTCCGGCAAATACCGTAATTGTCTGCGCATCAACTGCGCTTTGCCGCTCAGCGAAACCTATCGCGAAGCACTGAAGCAAATTGGCGAGGCCGTGTATCGGGCAATAGAATAATTTCGAATAAGTGGCGAGGCCCCTGATTTACTCTCACGAATAGCGTGTGACTCGTTTTATCTTTGCAGGGTCATCGCCACGTTCCAGCATGGCTTAGGCAAAGTGCGCTTTGTTCATGCCGGATGCCATGTGAACGCCTTACCAGGTCTACAAAATATTAAAAGTTCAATATATTTAATGGATTATGTAGACCTGATAAGCGTAGCGCATCAGGCTGCTTTGCGTTTGTCATCAGCCTCTAATTAGTATTCGATCCATGGTTCGCGCTTGCTTTCAGGCAAGGGCTGCTCTAATGCCTGCATTTGCTCTGCCGAAAGTCCGGTAATCTTTTGTATCCATTCAGGATCTGCCCCATTCTGCAACAACAATCGGAGGAGGCGCTGTTCCCCTTCTTCTTTCCCTTTCTCCCTCCCTAACAGCCATCCATCATTATGAATTCGCTCTGCAATCGTCATTATTCGCTCCCTTTGTTGTGGCATTCGACGGGTAAGTTCGCTGATAAACTCATTAAAACGCGCTTCATCGCCAGTCAGTAAAATGTAATTTAACAGCGCGGTTATCTGGCTGTCATTAGCACACTCTGTAACCAGTAATAGTACCAGTTGATCGATAAGCCCCATCAGATCGCGCTGGCGAATATGCTTTTGGATCAACTCCAACAGGGCGACTCTGCGATGCTGCACAATCTCGTCGTCTGGCACGACAGTGACATCCACCAGCGGGAACGCTGCGGTATAAAGCTTCCGTGCGGTGGTCGGGTCAGCAAATTCGTCCAGCCAGCACAGGGACCAGGGATAAGGACTACGGCTACCGTGATAAAACAGCATCGGGATGACCAGCGGTAGCGGCCGGCGTTTATCATGCTCGATATGGCGCTGCATCACCGCCATGGAATAGCGCATAAGGCGAAACGCCATATGAATATCCTCGCGGCTCTGATGTTCAATCACTACGTAAATATAACCATCACCTTCACGGGTCTTTACCGACCACAGAATATCGGAATGTAGCGCCCGCAATTTTTCATCGACAAAGCTGGCGGATTCCAGTTTTAAGCTGTCGAGATCGCACAGTTCACGTAAATCTTTGGGTAAGTGGATCTCCATAAAATCCCGCGCGGTGTCAGGGTGCGTGAGAAAGGATTTAAATAATGCGTCATGCGGCGTGCTGGTTGTGAAGTTTGTCATGGCGATCCGTCACCTGTAGATAAGATGGCCCGACTGTAGCGACTAACAAAACCATTCTCACCCGGCAATTTCTCGTTCCCCGAGGCGCTTTCCAGGCTATTTTTGTTCCTCTGCAAACGATACATTTTTCCGGAAACAGGCTCGCGTTTTACATTTCCTGTACCCGGCAGATATTCCCCTTTCCACCGCACTCTTTTGATTAACCGCAAATTTTAATTACACTTAAGGTGTATATTTTCTATGCAACCCATCAATTCAAGAGGTGTAATGTGCTGATGACTATTTGTAATCGTTATACATTCTGACCTGGAGTCAGAAGGTATTTCTCTGTCTGTGTGTTCACAGGCAGTGTGGTTGATTACATGAAATTCAGTACATTTGCCCGTCTCGCCTGCCTTTCGTCATTACCGACGGTATTGAATTTCGTTTTCCCCGTTGGGGTTCTCCGGACAAGGAGTTGTTTGTTATGCCACGTTTTTTTGCCCGCCATGCCGCCACGCTGTTTTTCCCGATGGCGTTGATTTTGTATGATTTTGCCGCGTACCTGTCGACGGATCTGATCCAGCCAGGGATCATTAATGTGGTCCGTGATTTTAATGCCGATGTCAGTCTGGCCCCTGCTGCCGTCAGTCTCTATCTTGCTGGCGGTATGGCGTTACAGTGGCTGCTGGGGCCGCTTTCCGACAGAATTGGCCGCAGGCCGGTGCTGATTACCGGGGCGTTAATTTTTACCCTTGCCTGCGCCGCGACAATGTTCACCACGTCAATGACACAATTTCTTATCGCGCGTGCAATTCAGGGCACCAGTATCTGTTTTATTGCCACCGTTGGTTATGTCACGGTGCAGGAGGCGTTCGGACAGACAAAAGGGATCAAGTTGATGGCGATTATTACCTCCATCGTACTGATTGCGCCGATTATCGGCCCGCTTTCCGGCGCAGCTCTGATGCACTTTATGCACTGGAAAGTCCTTTTTGCCATCATTGCGGTTATGGGTTTTATCTCATTTGTTGGCTTACTGTTGGCGATGCCAGAGACGGTGAAGCGCGGCGCGGTTCCGTTTAGCGCCAAAAGCGTCTTGCGCGATTTTCGTAATGTCTTTTGCAATCGGCTGTTCCTCTTTGGCGCAGCAACCATCTCTTTAAGCTATATCCCGATGATGAGCTGGGTGGCTGTCTCGCCGGTGATCCTTATCGATGCAGGCGGCTTAACAACTTCGCAGTTCGCCTGGACACAGGTTCCGGTGTTCGGCGCGGTGATTGTCGCGAATGCCATCGTGGCGCGTTTCGTTAAAGATCCGACCGAACCGCGGTTTATCTGGCGTGCCGTCCCCATTCAACTGGTCGGCCTCGCGCTGTTGATTATCGGCAATCTGCTGTCGCCGCACGTCTGGCTGTGGTCGGTGCTGGGCACCAGTCTGTATGCTTTCGGGATTGGTTTGATTTTCCCGACCTTATTCCGCTTTACGCTGTTTTCCAATAACTTACCGAAAGGGACCGTCTCCGCATCGCTAAATATGGTGATCCTGATGGTGATGTCGGTCTCGGTCGAAATCGGCCGCTGGCTGTGGTTTAACGGCGGTCGCTTGCCGTTTCATCTATTAGCCGTTGTGGCGGGCGTTATCGTCGTTTTCACCCTGGCGGGATTGCTCAATCGCGTGCGCCAACATCAGGCTGCCGAGCTGGCGGAGGAGCGGTGATTTTTGCGCGATCCTACCGTCAGGCTCTATTCTTAACGTTATGAATAAACTCATTGAACTCAGACGCGCCAAAATGTTGGCGCTCTCTTTACTGCTTATCGCCGCTGCTACCTTTGTCGTTACGCTGTTTTTGCCACCCAATTTTTGGGTGAGCGGCGTGAAGGCGATTGCTGAAGCGGCGATGGTCGGCGCACTGGCGGACTGGTTTGCGGTGGTGGCGCTGTTTCGCCGCGTGCCGATTCCGATCATTTCTCGTCATACGGCGATTATTCCGCGTAATAAAGACCGGATTGGCGAAAATCTCGGCCAGTTCGTGCAGGAAAAATTTCTCGATACCCAGTCTCTGGTGGCATTGATTCGACGTCACGAACCGGCGTTGTTGATTGGCAACTGGTTTAGTCAGCCGGAGAACGCCCGCCGCGTTGGTCAGCATCTGTTGCAGATCATGAGCGGTTTTCTTGAACTGACCGATGATGCGCGTATTCAGCGCCTGCTCAAGCGCGCAGTCCATCGGGCGATTGATAAGGTCGATCTCTCCGGCACCAGTGCGTTGATGCTGGAGAGTATGACCAAAAACGATCGTCATCAGGTGCTGCTCGATACACTGATCGCACAGTTGATCGCCCTTCTCCAGCGCGATAAATCGCGCAAGTTTATTGCCCAGCAGATTGTTCGCTGGCTGGAGAGTGAGCATCCACTGAAAGCCAAAATTCTCCCCACCGAATGGCTGGGCGAACATAGCGCGGAGTTGGTTTCTGACGCGGTGAATTCTTTGCTTGATGATATTAGTCGCGATCGTGCACATCAGATCCGCCATGCGTTTGATCGCGCCACTTTTGCCCTGATCGACAAGCTGAAAAACGATCCTGAAATGGCAGCGCGAGCCGATGCCGTAAAAAGCTATCTGAAAGAAGATGAAGCTTTTAACCGCTATCTCAGTGAATTGTGGGGAGATTTACGGGAATGGCTGAAAGCGGATATCAACAGTGAAGATTCTCGTGTGAAAGAACGTATCGCGCGGGCGGGTCAATGGTTTGGCGAAACGTTAATTGCCGATGATGCCTTGCGGGCGTCGTTAAATGGTCATCTGGAACAAGCCGCGCACCGCGTCGCGCCTGAGTTTTCCGCATTCCTGACGCGACATATCAGCGATACGGTAAAAAGCTGGGATGCGCAGGATATGTCGCGGCAAATCGAGTTAAATATCGGCAAAGATCTGCAGTTTATCCGTGTCAACGGTACGCTGGTTGGCGGTTGTATTGGGCTAATTTTGTATTTGCTTTCGCAGCTCCCGGCCTTGTTCCCCCTCGGCAATTTTTAGAAATCCATGAAAAACTAAGTGGCTAACCGCGAGAGAGATCAAATAAACCACACTAAAAGAATGGTAATAATGTGGCCTCTTTTCATTATCTCCCGTGGTACGGGGAAGGAAAATCATGTCACTTGTCACCGATCTACCCGCCATTTTCGATCAGTTCTCTGAAGCTCGCCAGAAAGGCTTTCTCACCGTCATGGATCTCAAGGAGCGCGGCATTCCGCTGGTTGGCACCTACTGCACCTTTATGCCGCAAGAGATCCCGATGGCAGCCGGTGCAGTTGTGGTTTCGCTCTGTTCCACCTCTGATGAAACCATTGAAGAAGCCGAGAAAGATCTGCCGCGCAACCTCTGCCCGCTGATTAAAAGCAGCTACGGCTTCGGCAAAACCGATAAATGCCCCTACTTCTACTTTTCTGATCTGGTGGTCGGTGAAACCACCTGCGACGGCAAAAAGAAAATGTATGAATACATGGCGGAGTTTAAGCCTGTTCATGTGATGCAGTTACCGAACAGCGTTAAGGACGATGCCTCGCGTGCATTGTGGAAAGCCGAGATGCTGCGCTTGCAAAAAACGGTAGAAGAACGTTTTGGGCACGAAATTAGCGAAGATGCTCTGCGCGATGCCATTGCGCTGAAAAACCGCGAACGTCGCGCACTGGCTAATTTTTATCATCTTGGGCAGTTAAATCCTCCGGCGCTTAGCGGCAGCGACATTCTGAAAGTGGTTTACGGCGCAACCTTCCGGTTCGATAAAGAGGCGTTGATCAATGAACTGGATGCAATGACCGCCCGCGTTCGTCAGCAGTGGGAAGAAGGCCAGCGACTGGACCCGCGTCCGCGCATTTTAATCACCGGCTGCCCGATTGGCGGCGCAGCAGAAAAAGTGGTGCGCGCGATTGAAGAGAATGGCGGCTGGGTTGTCGGTTATGAAAACTGCACCGGGGCGAAAGCGACCGAGCAATGCGTGGCAGAAACGGGCGATGTCTACGACGCGCTGGCGGATAAATATCTGGCGATTGGCTGCTCCTGTGTTTCGCCGAACGATCAGCGCCTGCAAATGCTCAGCCAGATGGTTGAAGAATATCAGGTCGATGGCGTAGTTGATGTGATTTTGCAGGCGTGCCATACCTACGCGGTGGAATCGCTGGCGATTAAACGTCATGTGCGTCATCAGCACAACATTCCTTATATCGCTATTGAAACAGACTACTCCACCTCAGATATCGGGCAGCTCAGCACCCGTGTCGCGGCCTTTATTGAGATGCTGTAAGGAGTGGCAGTGGCATATTCGATTGGCATTGATTCCGGCTCAACCGCCACCAAAGGGATCTTACTGGCAGACGGCGTGATTACGCGCCGTTTCCTCGTTCCAACACCCTTTCGCCCGGCAACAACAATTACTGAAGCCTGGGAAACTCTGCGCGAAGGGTTAGAAACAACGCCGTTTCTGACGCTCACCGGCTACGGACGGCAACTGGTGGATTTTGCCGATAAACAGGTGACGGAAATCTCCTGTCACGGGCTGGGCGCACGGTTTCTTGCGCCAGCAACGCGCGCAGTAATCGACATCGGTGGTCAGGACAGCAAAGTGATTCAGCTTGATGATGACGGTAACCTGTGCGATTTCCTGATGAATGACAAATGCGCGGCGGGCACCGGGCGTTTCCTGGAGGTGATCTCACGCACGCTTGGCACCAGCGTCGAGCAACTCGACAGCATTACCGAAAATGTCACGCCGCACGCGATCACGAGTATGTGTACGGTGTTTGCCGAATCAGAAGTGATCAGCCTGCGCTCAGCGGGCGTCGCGCCAGAAGCGATTCTCGCTGGAGTGATTAACGCGATGGCGCGGCGGAGTGCCAATTTCATTGCTCGTCTCTCCTGTGAAGCGCCGATTCTGTTTACTGGTGGCGTTAGTCATTGCCAGACGTTTGCCCGGATGCTGGAATCTCATCTGGGAATGCCGGTAAATACCCATCCTGATGCGCAATTTGCTGGCGCAATTGGCGCAGCGGTAATTGGTCAACGAGTGAGAAAACGCCGATGAAAGAGTTTTTATTTTTATTTCACTCCACGGTCGGCGTCATACAAACCCGCAAGGCGTTGCAGGCAGCGGGCATGACTTTTCGCGTCAGCGATATTCCCCGTGATTTACGCGGCGGCTGCGGGTTATGCATTTGGCTGACCTGTCCCCCCGGCGAGGAAATACAATGGGTGATCCCTGGGCAAACCGAAGCGATATATTGCCAGCAGGGCAGCGACTGGCAGTGCGTGGTGCATTACGATGCAGAAGCGTCAACCAGGCAATAAGATCTTTAAATATACCAACCGGATAATTGGCTGCGCATAATCCTGCATGAAGGAAGTTGTATTAAATATCTCACCTGCCATGAAATATTTCCCATCCACAAAATGAGCGATTTTTGATAGCACCTTACTATTTTACGTCTAAAATACAAAATGCATTTTATTATACTTAAATCCATAATTATGCATAGAGAAATAAAATGATTACCGGGTGAGATAATGATAAAAGATAAGTTTCTGTGCGAAGCTTATCTTTACCCATCCCCCTGATTATTTTAGATTTAGAAGAACATTTCACAATTCAAGGATAAAAATATGGGCTCCCTAAACATATACCAGGATATTTTCCCAACACTCGGCATGTATTCGGGACTAAAAGCTTGTCATGAAAAAAACAACCAACCATTTGATATTAACACGGAAATTGAAACCATACAAAAACAAATTAATTATGATATAAATCATTTGAATGATGGTTTGATTAAGCGTGTACTGAATGTTTTTATTCACCTTATCTCTAATCCCGACAATCTCGAATTAACCTTAAATCGATATTCATCAACAACAGAACAAATCATCGCCAAAACCAAAAGAAATGGTTTAAATGAGTTTGAAATTAACGATCTAAAAATAATATTTAATCGACAAGATGATAATGAAAGCGTATTAACTGTTAACCACAAAGATATAAGTCATAGTTGCAATGTTAAAACCGCGCAACTGCAGCAGTTTATTAAAATAATGGAACAAAAAGCGCAACTACCAATCTATATTGACAAGAACAATTTGAAAGAGAGTATTTTCTCTGTTTTGCACAATGACCCACAACACGTAGATAAAGATCAACACCTTCCCTGTGATAAGTTTTTAAAATATGCCTGCAAAAGTTCAAATTCATTTGAAGTGAAATTAGATGCCACTCATCAATATCAACACCTGAATAACTTCATGATTTCTTTTGACCCAGTAGAAAATCAATTAACAATACAGGATAATAATAACAAGACTGAAACTTTCTCGTTTACAAACTTACAATGGGAAAATTTGCTGCAACACTATAGAGAAAACCACCAACAGCCAAATATAGCAGGATCACGAAATATCACGGATAATAGAGATAAAATTAAAAATACAATATCCACCTCTGAAATTATTGAGTGCGCCTCTCCTGAAATAAGAAGTAGCGTCCTGAACGATCTTTATAGCATTGCTAATTTCCTCCCGGACAATAATCTGACCCCAAATGAGAGCTGGAAAAGGTTTTGTAACACATGCGAGCGCTTTTACGTTGCTCAGAAGAGTATCACTGGAGATAAGAGTGAACGTCTTACGCGAAAACTCTCTATCTCTGATGCAGGAATTACAATGACCTTCACGATAGGTGATGTTGTCATCAATACTATTAGCACTGCTATTCCTGAAGATTCAACGGGGCAACGGTGTATCGAAGGGTTGAATTTAGCGGGAATGGATTTAACCGGCATAGACTTGTCTAAAATGGTTCTAAGGAATGTCAATTTTAATGGCAGCATTCTTAGAAATGCGGATTTCACCGGTACGATCTGTGAAGGCGTGGATTTTACCGATTGTGATCTCCGTTATGCAACCTTTATTGACGCCTCATTAGAAAAAATCGATTTTCGTAAAGTTCGTCACTTGCTTAATATAAATTTTACAAATGCAAATCTACGGAACAGTAACTTCAGCGGAAAAGTTCTCACTGGCGTTAATTTTACTGGAAGTGACCTTAGTAACGCTTATCTTGCACACATAGATTTCACAAAAGTGATTTTCTTTCCGTCATTAATTATTGGAGCAGTATTTGATTATTCCAATCTATCAGAGAAAAATCTTTCAGACAAAGATCTTACTAATATTAGCTGCATGTTTACCAATTTTACAAACGCTAATTTAGCAAAATGCAAACTCTTTAATACAAACTTTTCGGCTGCAAAATTTGACAATACTAATTTCACTGGTACAAAAGGTTCTAATATTCTGTTTAACCATGCATGGTTGTTCAATACGATATTTATAGATACGATTTTTAAAAATGCCTGTTTTTTCAATGCCAAAGTGAATAATGTTTCTCTTAAGAAAGCATATATTTACAATGATAATATCGATAAAAAAGCCAATGACAGTACCGAGAAACAACCCAGTGACAGTACCGATAAACAAGCCAAGAACAGTACCGAGCAACAGGACAGTACCAGTTTTAATCAAGCCCGTTTAAAGAAAGAAGTGAATAGCAGTTTTTCCATTCCGGGTTTAACGTCTTATCAGCCAACTTATATAGTTGACGAATAGTTCAATAATCACCCAAACAGAGTGAGTATGGCAGAGGATATAAATTGCTAACCGCCTCATCTATCATTCATGGATGAGGCGCATTTATCAGTCGATGTAAGCTGAAAATGTTCCGCCATCCAGAGACAAACGCCGCAACTCCCCTGCGGCGTTTACTATTTCATCGCCCGCGTTAAGAATTCATTAAGCTTCATCCGTATACTCCTTATCTGTCGCACTGAATTTGACGAGAAAAAAAGCAATAATAAGGAGCAACAAGTTGAAAAAGCGCATCACCTTTATCGTTTTTCTTTGCGCCATCGTGGCAGTGAGCCTGTTTTTTGTGCAATCCTGCGTCCGTAAAAGCCAGCATGTCGCAGGGTTTCAGAATTATCAGGCCACTATCGATGGTAAAGAGATTACAGGAGTAACTAAAAATATCTCCTCACTGACCTGGTCTGCGCAGAGCAATACCTTGTTTAGCACTATCAACAAACCTGCAACCATCGTTGAAATGACGACCGAGGGTGACCTGATCCGCACCATTCCGCTCGATTTTGTTAAGGATCTCGAGACGATTGAATACATTGGTGATAATAAATTTGTCATCAGTGATGAACGTGACTACGCCATTTATGTGATTTCACTTAACGCTGAGTCAGAAGTAAGCATCCTCAAAAAAATTAAAATCCCATTGCAGGAAACACCAACTAACTGTGGCTTTGAAGGACTGGCTTACTCCCCTCAGGACCATACCTTCTGGTTTTTTAAAGAGAAAAATCCGATAGAGGTCTACAAAGTAACCGGGCTATTGCGTAGCGATGAGTTGCATATCAGCAAAGATAAAGCGTTGCAGCGTCAGTTTACTTTAGACGATGTTTCTGGCGCGGAATTTAACCCACATAAAAATACGTTGCTGGTGTTGTCACATGAGTCACGCGCCCTGCAGGAAGTGACCGTGACAGGTGACGTGATCGGCGAAATGTCGTTAACCAAAGGCAAGTATGGCCTTTCACACAACATCAAGCAGGCGGAAGGGATAGCGATGGATGACAGCGGCAACATCTATATCGTTGGCGAACCGAATCTTTTTTATCGCTTTACGTCGACAAAATCACGATAACAGTCTGGCAGGTTCTCCTTTTTTGTTATTAACTTGTTAACTCAAAATAATACAAACCAGGCAGAACATGAATTCGACATCGCATCCCGTAGAACGTTTTTCTTTCAGCACCGCGTTATTCGGGATGCTGGTTCTGACCTTAGGTATGGGTTTAGGCCGCTTTCTCTATACGCCGATGCTGCCAGTCATGCTGGCGGAAGGCGAATTTTCCTTTAGCGAACTCTCATGGATCGCCAGTGGTAACTATGCCGGGTATCTGGCGGGGAGCCTGCTGTTTTCATTCGGCGCGTTTCATTTACCCTCACGCCTGCGCCCGTTCCTGTTAGCTTCCGCCCTCGCAACCGGATTATTAATCCTCGCGATGGCGTGGCTACCGCCGTTTCTTCTGGTTTTCATCATTCGCTTTCTGGCGGGAGTCGCCAGCGCCGGGATGTTGATTTTCGGCTCAACGCTCATCATGCAACATACCCGCCATCCCTTTGTCCTTGCGGCGCTATTTTCTGGTGTTGGCGTCGGCATCGCTCTGGGCAATGAATATGTGCTGGCAGGCCTGCATTTTGCCCTCTCTTCACAAACGTTGTGGCAAGGTGCCGGAGCACTTTCTGCCATTATATTGCTTGCTCTGGCGCTGCTCATCCCGTCGAATAAACACGTTATCGCGCCAGCGCCATTGGCAAAAATCGCGCAACAACCCATGAGCTGGTGGTTACTGGCGATTCTGTATGGTCTGGCGGGTTTTGGTTATATCATCGTCGCCACCTACCTGCCGCTCATGGCGAAAGACGCGGGCCAGCCTGTGCTGACGGCTCACCTCTGGACACTGGTTGGCTTGTCGATTGTCCCAGGTTGTTTTGGCTGGCTGTGGGCAGCCAAACGGTGGGGAGCATTACCTTGCCTGACCGCGAATTTGCTGGTGCAGGCGATCTGCGTGCTGTTAACCCTCGCCAGCAGCTCTCCTTTATTACTCATCATCAGCAGTATTGGTTTTGGCGGCACCTTTATGGGGACGACCTCGCTGGTGATGACCATCGCCCGCCAGCTTAGCGTGCCGGGAAATCTTAACCTTTTGGGCTTTGTGACACTCATTTATGGTATCGGGCAAATTCTTGGCCCAGCGCTGACCAGCATGCTCGGCAACGGAACGTCGGCCCTCGCCAGTGCCACGCTCTGCGGCGCGGCGGCGCTATTTATCGCAGCATTAATCTGCGGGATGCAAATATTCAAATTGCATACGAATGATTCTTAAGTAATTTAACGAATTTAACTTTTTAGTACATCACGTAAAATAATTAAAACATCCTTTTTCTTTGGAGGTACTCAGCCACCGCCGTTATTAATCCTGGTTTAGCAATTCCACGGCTAATTCATTATTTCTGGTCATATTATAGTCAGGATCGCATTATATCCCCGTGCTAGAAAAAACAAGTTTAATTCTGTTTTTTCACGGAAGGTCACTATGGCTTCAACAAATGCGCATCAAATAAAAAATAATGATCAAAACTCTTTATGTGGTCTGGGTGACAAAATACGCCGCCTGACCGCCGGAGTTTGTTTATTTACACAAATTTTTTTCCCCGTCATGGCGACGGCACAAAATGTGGTACACGCTAAGCCTCAGACGACAGTTTCATCTCCGTCCCCTCTAATAGAAAATAATACTGTGCCTTACACGCTTGGTGCGCTGGAATCAGCGCAAAGCGTTGCTGATCGATTCGGTATTTCACTGGAGGAGCTTCGTCGTCTTAATCAGTTCCGTACTTTTGCTCGCGGCTTTGATAACGTGCGCCAGGGTGAAGAGCTGGATGTTCCGGCAACAACCTTGCAGAAAAGTCATGAGCAACAAAATGCCGTACCGCCTGCGAATGGCGAAAACACGCTGGAGAATCAAATAGCCAGCACTTCGCAGCGAGTTGGCACCCTGCTTTCACAAGATATGAATAGTGAGCAGGCCAGCGGCATGGCGCGTGGTTGGGCGTCTTCAGAAGCCTCAGGCGCGATGACTGATTGGTTAAATAACTTTGGCACTGCGAGAATCTCTCTGGGTGTGGATGAAGATTTCAGCCTGAAAAATTCGCAATTCGACTTCCTGCATCCGTGGTATGACACACCTGATTATCTGCTCTTCAGCCAGCATACCCTTCACCGAACAGACGATCGTACCCAGATCAACACCGGTTTGGGCTGGCGTCATTTCACCCCCAGCTGGATGTCAGGCATCAACCTGTTTTTTGACCACGACCTGAGCCGCTATCACTCCCGCGCGGGGCTTGGCGCAGAATACTGGCGTGATTATCTGAAGTTGAGCAGCAACGCTTATATCGGCCTGACTGGCTGGCGTAGCGCACCGGAATTGGATAATGACTACGAAGCCCGCCCGGCCAACGGCTGGGATTTACGCGCGGAAGGCTGGTTACCAGCCTGGCCACAACTGGGTGGAAAACTGGTCTATGAACAATACTATGGTGATGAAGTGGCGCTGTTTGACAAGAATGATCGCCAAAGTAATCCCCATGCTATTACCGCGGGCCTCAACTATACCCCCTTCCCGCTTCTGACTCTCAGTGCGGAACAGCGTCAGGGGAAACAAGGTGAAAATGACACACGTTTTGCCGTTGATCTGACCTGGCAACCCAGCAGTTCAATGCAGAAACAGCTTAACCCGGACGAAGTGGCCGGACGGCGCAGTCTGGCCGGTAGTCGTTATGATCTGATTGATCGCAACAACAACATCGTTCTGGAATATCGCAAGAAAGAGCTGATTCGCCTGAGTCTGCTGGATCCGGTGAAAGGAAAGTCTGGAGAAATAAAACCGCTGGTTTCCTCGATACAGACCAAATATGCTCTGAAAGGCTATAACATCGAAGCCGCTGCGCTGGAAGCTGCCGGAGGTAAAGTCAGCACGTCTGGAAAAGATATCACGGTCACGCTGCCAGGTTACCGCTTCACTAACACTCCAGAAACCGATAATACATGGTCGATAGACGTTACCGCCGAGGATGTAAAAGGTAACCTGTCACGTCATGAACAAAGCATGGTCGTCATTCAGGCTCCGACATTAAGCCAGAAAGATTCTCTGTTATCCGTTAATCCGCTAACCGTGGCTGCAGATAAAAAATCGACGACCACATTGACCGTTACTGCGCACGATTCCGACGGAACTCCGGTGCCGGGGCTGGCGCTGCAAACCCGCAGTGAAGGCGTTCAGGATATCACCCTGTCTGACTGGACAGATAACGGTGATGGTAGTTACACACAGATGCTGACCGCCGGAACGACATCAGGTTCAGTAACACTGACGCCGCAAATTAACGGTGAGAGTGCGGTAAAAGAATCCATTGTCGTTAATATCGTCCCTGTTGTCTCATCCCGCGACCATTCATCAATAACAATTGATAACGTATCGTATTATGCCGGAGACGACATCAAGGTTAGGGTGGAACTGAAAGACGACAGCAATCAACCGGTTGCATATCAAAAAGAGGAATTGGTAAAAGCCGTTACTGTCGAAAACAGCAAACCTGGCGCCACGATTGTCTGGCACGAAGAGCAGCCTGGCGTTTATACCGCGAATTATCCGGCCCATAAGCAAGGGACAGCACTAAGGGCACAACTTAGCCTTCACAACTGGAATGCTCCACTGCAATCACATATTTATAACATTGAGGCAAACCAGAATAAGGCTCGCGTTGCCACATTATCAGCGACAAATAATGACGTTTACGCCGATAAAAAGACATTTAATACCCTCACGATCAACGTCACTGATGAGAGTGATAATCCCCTGACAAATCATCAGGTCACCTTTAAGAATGAAAAAGGAAGCGCTGAATTTGTCGAACCGCCGCAGCAAAATACGGATGCATATGGTGTTGCCACAATCAACATGGTAAGTCAGGTTGCGGAAGAAAATACGATTAGTGCCACGCTGCCAAATGGTTTCTCACAACGGATAATTGCGAAATTCGTTAGCGATTCGAGTACGCCAAAATTCAAACAACTGGTTGCCGATCCAGATACCATTATTGCTGGCAACAGCCAGGGCAGTACTCTGACCGCCACCGTCACAGACTTTCATAACAACCCGTTAAAAGATATGAAAGTGAATTTTGTGGCACCTGGTGGCTCGCAACTGGACAACACGTCCGCCACAACAGACCAGTCCGGTATTGTGCGAGTGCACCTGACCAGTTCAAAAGCTGGTAGCTATTCCGTCGATGCCTCGCTTGAGGCGGATAAAAATATTCACCAGTCGGTCACGATCACCGTGGTCCCAAACAGGGAACAATCGGTAATGACCTTGAATGCCGGGTCGGGCAGTGCGATCGCTAACAATACAAATACCGTTATCCTGACAGCTAGTGTGAAAGATGTTTATGGACACCCGTTGCCGGATGAGGATGTGAAATTTACCTTGCCAGCCTCCATGACCGGGAACTTCACGCTAAGTAGTGAAACCGCCCGCACCGATGCAAACGGCGATGCCGTGGTCACATTGCGTGGCACAAAAGCGGGTGAGTTTACAGTTACGGCGACGCTGACCAGAAATAATACCGTTGCTCATCAGCAAGTCACTTTTATTGGGGATACAAACAGCGCGCAGCTCCAGCCGCTGACTGCCTCATTAAATACCATTGTTGCGGGTAACAGTACGGGGAGTACCCTGACGGCAACGATCCTGGACGCTTACCAAAATCCGCTTAAAGACCAGCTGGTCACTTTCCAGAGTAACGATGTCACTCTAAGCGGAACAGAAGTCACCACCGATACGCTGGGTCAGGCGACGGTAACAATGACCAGCAATATTGCCGGACAACATAACGTCGTGGTGAGCCGGAAAGCGCAACCCTCCGATAATAAAACGTTTAGTTTATCAGTGCTGCCGGATGAAAGTTCGGCGAAGGTAATAAGTATAACCGGAGCCGAAAAAACGATAACGGTTGGCGAAAACATCACACTACGGATACTCGTCCAGGACGCGTTTAACAATGTAATAGCGGGTCAACGCGTCAGATTAAGTGCGCAGCCAACAGCTCACATTACGATAGGCGATACGGCTTACACCGATAATAACGGTTACGCGTACGTTAACCTTATTAGCACCCAGCCAGGGGTTTATCAGGTGACGGCAACGCTGGACAATAACAGTAGTAGTAAGGTTGACGTGAATGTGGCAAATGGCAAGCTCGAGTTAACATCATCGAAGCCAGAAACCACGGTCCATAACAGTGAAGGTATTACGCTTACCGCAACGGCGAGAAATGCTCAGGATGAATTAATGCCTGGACAAATTATCACCTTTAGCGTAACGCCTGAAGGTGCAACGCTAAGCAATACAGGGGAAATACTTACTGACCAGTATGGTCAGGCCAAAGTGACGCTGACCAGTGACAAAGTGAATGTCTATACCGTTACGGCCACAATGGGCAAAGATGTTCCCGTTCAGAGCCAGGTAACGGTTGCGGTTAAGGCAGATGCTAAAACGGCACATGTTGTGAGCGTCGTGGCTTCTCCTGACACCATAACCGCCGACGGCATCGATAGCAGCACCGTCACGTCACGAGTAGAAGATGATTACGGATTCCCGGTTGAAGGTGTCGATGTTCGTTACGCCTTAGACACCAAAGGTCGCCCGGTAGTTAATATTCCAACTACGCGTACCGATCAGTACGGGCAAGTCACGGCGACAATAACCAGTACATTGGCAGAAACCTTAACGGTCAATGTGCAAGTTCCTGGTACAGCCAACCAATCCGCAGCTATTACCTTGCTTGCCAGCACGGCGGATGAAAGTAAGTCATTATTGAAATCCGACGTTGGCACTCTGATGGCTGACTACCAGCATAGCGCGAAACTTACGCTAACATTGCAAGACAAGTACGGTAACCCGATAGTGACGTCTGATCATCTGGAATTTGTCCAGTCAGGTCCCTTCGTGAACTTTCTCAAGTTGAGCGATATTGATTACAGCCAAAGAAATTATGGCGAGTACACCGTGACTGTCACTGGCGGAAAAGAGGGAACAGCGACTCTCATTCCCATGCTGAACGGGGTTCATCAGGCAAACTTAAGCGTATCGCTGAATCTCATCCGCTCGATAAAAGAAATGTCCGGTCATGTCACTGCAAACAACCATACCTTCTCCACGGCTAAATTCCCGAGCGAAGGTTTTGCAGGAGCGTATTACACACTCAACAATGATAACTTTGAAGCGGGTAAAACCGTTGATGATTATATGTTTTCAAGTTCACAGAGTTGGGTGTCGGTCGATGCTTCAGGTAAGGTTTCTTTCGCAAATATCGGCGATCAAACGTCAGTCACAATAAGCGCTGTTCCCCGACAAGGAGGTACAACCTACCAGACCTTAATTAAGCTGAAAGGCTGGTGGGTGAATAATGGAAATCATACCAATATCTGGCTAGCTGCCAATGCGCTCTGTCATGCTAAAAATGATGGATATAATCTTCCTGGCATCACACATTTGACGTCTGGCGAAAACAAACGCACGCAGGGATCACTGTATGGTGAATGGGGGAACGTTGGAGCGTTTTCCAGTAATTCGCAATTTACACAAGGAGCTTACTGGACAAGTGAATCTGATGATTACAATCGGCACTACTATGTGCAGATGCTAACGGGTATGACTGGAAGCGACGCTGATTCCAGCCCCCAACTGACCGCCTGCCGTAAATCACTTTAATTTTAGTAGGTTATTAAGGATACCCTTGTGCGAGGGTATCCTTTCAGACTGATAACAAACGCTACATTACCTGATGCGCTGCGCTTATCAGGCCTATATAACCCCTGCAATATATTGAATTTATTGTTTTTGTACCCCAGCCGGCATGAACGGCCACTCAAGAAACTCAACAGCAACCGTTGATGTCAGCCAGACCCCGTTTTCCGCTTGCCAGAAAGGGATGCCTCGTTTCGCCATTTCCAGTGCTTTGACGGTTAAGATAACCGGCGATCCGTGTCTTGCTCCCACTTTGCGTGCCGTTGCTTCATCAGCAGAGAGATGTACGTAGTGACGCTCACCTGCAATCAGCCCCTGTTTTTTTATCTCGTCAAGGAAACGGCTTGCCGTACCGTGGTAGAGAAACTGTGGCGGTGTTTTTTCGGCAAAGGAAATAGCGACCTGCGAAGTCGAATGCCCCTGAACCGCGCGGATGCACCTACCATCACTGGAATAACTAAAACGCTTTTTATCGCTGGTGGCAACCACAGTATCCAGCAATGCACGGGTTAACCGCTTGCCCGCTTTTTGGGCACAAAGTATGAGCTTATCGATATCCGCCCATCCTTCACGGTCCAGTACGATACCAATCGCCTCCGGTTTGTGTCGGAGGACAAAACTTAAAAACTTGCTCGTATCCGCCAGCTCTTTTTCGTTGTACTTTGCCATCTCGTTTTCGTCCCTGGATTTTCTGTTTTTATTTACTTATGTCATTGTCACTGGGTTTATGAATTTACTGCAACTCAATCCAGCGCAGAACCTTTTCCCTATAGCGTAATTTTTCCGCTATGCAAAAAACGCATAGCCAGAAACATACTTGCATTTTCCCCATACCCACATGGCTGATAAGGTTTTTCAGCTCCAGGAATTTTCCTGGCTCAAGCAACACACAAACACAAAAAAACAATGGGGATTGTTATGACACAACAAGGGGATGCTGTAGCCGGGGAGCTGGCGACAGAAAAAGTGGGCATTAAAGGGTATCTGGCTTTTTTTCTCACCATAATCTTTTTTTCCGGTGTTTTTTCCGGGACAGACAGTTGGTGGCGCGTTTTTGATTTTTCCGTGCTGAACGGATCGTTTGGGCAACTGCCTGGTGCGAACGGAGCCACCACCTCGTTTCGCGGCGCGGGTGGCGCGGGGGCTAAAGATGGCTTTCTCTTTGCGCTGGAGCTGGCACCGTCAGTCATTCTCTCTCTGGGGATTATTTCAATTACCGATGGTCTTGGCGGATTACGCGCCGCGCAGCAGTTAATGACGCCAGTGCTAAAACCGTTGTTGGGCATTCCAGGGATCTGCTCGCTGGCGCTGATCGCTAACCTGCAAAACACCGATGCCGCCGCCGGTATGACCAAAGAGCTGGCGCAGGAAGGTGAAATTACCGAACGCGATAAAGTGATTTTCGCCGCATATCAAACCAGCGGTAGCGCCATTATCACCAACTACTTCTCTTCCGGCGTCGCGGTGTTTGCCTTTCTGGGCACGTCCGTAATCGTACCTTTAGCCGTCATCCTGGTGTTTAAATTTGTCGGAGCCAACATTTTGCGCGTCTGGCTTAACTTCGAAGAACGTCGCAACCCAACGCAAGGAGCGCAAGCATGACAACTCAGGTCCGCAAAAACGTCATGGATATGTTTATCGATGGCGCGCGCCGTGGCTTTACTATCGCCACCACCAACCTGCTGCCAAACGTGGTGATGGCATTTGTCATCATTCAGGCGCTGAAAATTACCGGCCTGCTCGACTGGGTGGGGCATATCTGTGAACCGGTAATGGCGCTGTGGGGATTGCCAGGTGAAGCGGCAACCGTCCTTTTAGCCGCATTAATGAGTATGGGCGGCGCAGTCGGTGTTGCCGCCAGTCTGGCAACCGCTGGCGCATTAACCGGTCACGATGTCACCGTTTTACTGCCCGCGATGTATTTAATGGGCAACCCGGTGCAAAATGTCGGTCGCTGCCTGGGGACAGCCGAAGTGAATGCCAAATATTACCCGCATATCATTACGGTCTGCGTGATTAACGCATTGCTGTCGATCTGGGTTATGCAGCTTATTGTTTAACAAGGAGTTACCATGATTGATTATACCGCAGCCGGTTTTACCCTGCTGCAGGGAGCGCATTTGTATGCGCCGGAAGATCGGGGAGTTTGCGATGTCCTCGTCGCTAACGGCAAAATTATCGCCGTTGCCAGTAATATCCCTTCTGATATTGTACCGGACTGCACGGTTGTCGATCTCAGCGGGCAGATCCTCTGCCCAGGTTTTATTGATCAACACGTTCATTTAATTGGCGGTGGCGGTGAAGCAGGTCCCACGACGCGCACGCCGGAAGTGGCGTTAAGTCGTCTGACGGAAGCGGGCGTCACGTCAGTGGTTGGTCTGCTCGGCACTGACTCTATCTCTCGTCACCCGGAATCCCTGCTCGCCAAGACCCGTGCGCTCAATGAAGAAGGCATCAGCGCCTGGATGCTGACCGGCGCTTATCATGTCCCTTCCCGCACCATTACAGGTTCCGTGGAAAAAGACGTGGCGATTATCGATCGCGTGATTGGTGTGAAATGCGCCATCTCTGATCACCGTTCTGCCGCACCTGACGTTTATCACCTGGCTAATATGGCGGCGGAATCCCGCGTTGGCGGTTTGCTCGGCGGCAAACCTGGCGTCACCGTGTTCCACATGGGCGACAGCAAAAAGGCGTTACAGCCTGTCTATGACCTGCTGGAAAACTGCGATGTGCCGATCAGCAAGCTGCTGCCGACCCACGTTAACCGCAACGTTCCGTTGTTTGAGCAGGCGCTGGAGTTTGCGCACAAAGGCGGCACTATCGACATCACCAGCAGCATTGACGAACCGGTCGCCCCTGCCGAAGGTATTGCCCGCGCCGTTCAGGCCGGTATTCCGCTGGCACGCGTCACCCTCAGCTCCGACGGCAACGGTAGCCAGCCGTTCTTCGATGACGAAGGGAATTTAACCCATATCGGTGTTGCAGGTTTTGAAACGTTGCTGGAAACCGTGCAGGTGCTGGTCAAAGACTATGATTTCAGTATCAGCGATGCCCTGCGCCCACTCACCAGTAGCGTAGCCGGTTTCCTTAACCTGACCGGGAAAGGCGAAATTCTGCCTGGCAATGACGCAGACTTACTGGTCATGACGCCAGAATTGCGCATTGAGCAGGTATACGCTCGCGGCAAACTGATGGTCAAAGACGGCAAAGCCTGCGTGAAAGGAACGTTTGAAACGGCATAAACGGTTGTCAGCCGCCCGAATGGACGTAGAATGCCCGCAAGGGCGGCTGACAGAGTAAAACGTAATGGATGACTGTGGTGCGGTTTTGCATAATATTGAAACAAAATGGCTTTATGATTTTCTGACCCTGGAAAAATGCCGCAACTTTTCCCAGGCGGCAGTCAGTCGCAACGTCTCGCAACCGGCATTCAGCCGCCGCATCCGTGCACTGGAACAGGCGATTGGCGTTGAATTGTTTAACCGCCAGGTGACGCCGCTGCAACTCTCGGAACAAGGGAAAATCTTCCATTCGCAGATCCGCCATCTGTTGCAACAGTTAGAAAGCAACCTGGCAGAGCTGCGTGGCGGCAGCGATTACGCGCAACGTAAAATCAAGATAGCCGCTGCACACTCTCTTTCCCTCGGTCTGTTACCGTCCATTATCAGCCAGATGCCGCCGCTCTTTACCTGGGCGATTGAAGCCATTGATGTCGATGAAGCGGTCGATAAACTGCGTGAAGGGCAAAGTGACTGTATTTTTTCCTTTCACGACGAAGATTTGCTGGAAGCGCCGTTTGACCACATTCGCTTATTTGAATCTCAATTGTTCCCCGTCTGCGCCAGTGACGAACACGGAGAAGCACTGTTTAACCTCGCGCAGCCACACTTTCCGTTACTGAATTACAGCCGCAACTCCTACATGGGGCGATTGATTAATCGCACCCTGACGCGCCACAGTGAGTTGAGTTTCAGCACCTTTTTTGTCTCTTCGATGAGCGAGCTTTTAAAGCAGGTTGCCCTCGACGGCTGTGGGATTGCCTGGCTGCCGGAGTACGCCATCCAACAAGAAATTCGCAGCGGGCAGCTCGTTGTACTGAATCGGGAAGAACTGGTGATCCCGATTCAGGCCTACGCATACCGGATGAATACCCGCATGAATCCAGTTGCCGAACGCTTCTGGCGTGAACTGCGCGAGCTGGAGATTGTGCTTAGCTGACATTCTCCAGCGTCGCACTACGCCAACCGCCATTATCCCAGACCAGATCAAACGTTAGCGGTTCATCGTCGTGGTACAGCATTATCTCAAGGCTGATCGCCAGCGTGTGGCAGTACGCTTCTTTCAAATTGACCTGCAACGCCGCAATCCGTGGCTCATGAAATAACAGTGCAGAACGCAGCTGACGGCAATACCAGCTCTGGAGATGTTTGTCGCTCTGGTTATGCACTTGCCACTCGGGCATGCCTGAAACAAGTAATGACGGTAATGCCGAATGAGGAGAATTAAAAAGAGTGAGGAGATCGCTGCATACCGATTTACGCAGCAATGACGTTTTATTGCCTGAAATTTCAGGTAAAACAGCCTGAAGTGATTGGCGCATCATTTTGCGCACTCCTGACGTTTAGCAACATATGCGGCTTGCCCTGAACACCGGGCACCACTGTATTGATGCTCATTTTCCATAGCCATTCCCTTTTGTTCATTACATCCATGTCAGTCTGAGACAGGCCTGAATCCTGTCAGCAAAGTATAAAACCTTACTTGCCTATGAATATCTACTGACTTTTCAGGAAAAAAGTCATGATTTGATAAAAATCATCAAACTCAAAAAAAAACCGCTACTATATTCTGAATATTCCGAATAGTTACGTAGATGAAAATACTTGTCACCGCCGCCACTTAATTTCGGTGGGGAATTATTTATTTCCGCATAATCAGCCATGCATTATTTGAAACAATTAGTTTGTAAATAATATAAATTGATAACATATCAAATACATCAAAAATACCATTCACAGGCATTATTAATATAGACATCAATATAGCAACATCAAATTCCAATTAGTAATAAGATATGCTTTTAAATTGCATGCAAATAATTTTAAATGAGCGTTTTTTGATACTTTAGAGTGTTTCCCACCCTTTAATATCACTGTGTAGAGTTGATATCACTACAACAGAAACATGCATGTCATTTGTTTACTTCTCTTTTTACTACAGAAAAATTTATCTATTTTTCTAAGCATCAGTGAAATACTCATAAAGGTAACTATTATGTCTATGCCATTAAGCAATGCCCTTCAGAGTCAAATTATTACAGATAATCACTTCCTTCATCATCCAAAAGTCGACAATAAGTTAACACGTGAATATGAATATGCACGCATGGATACGGAAAATATCTATCTTCTGCCTCTTGCTCGTGGCAATAACCATAATTACGATGGAAAAAGTGTTGTCGAAATTAGAAAACTTAATATTAGCAAACAGTCCTGGCCATTTAATTATGTGACAGAAACATGCAGAGAATTCAATGGTATTACAACAACAGGACGTATGCTCTATCGAAACTTGAAAATCACCTCAGATTTAGACAAAATATATGGTGGTATATGTAAAAAGGCGCATGCTGCCACAGAGTTAGCGGAAGGATTACAACTAAATTTATTTATGAAGAGCCCCTCCGATCCTGTTGAGGACTATACAGTTCATGAAATAACATTAGGCCCTGGTTGCAATGTTCCAGGTTATGCCGGAACCACGATAGGATATATTTCAACCCTTCCAGCTTCTCAGGCAAAAAGATGGACCAATGAGCAGCCAAGAATTGATATCTATATTGATCAGATAATAACTGTCTCAGGGGTGGCAAATTCTTCCGGATTTGCCGTTGCCGCATTACTTAATGCTAATATTGGAATGGGAAATGACCCAATAATTGGTATAGAAGCCTATCCCGGTACCGCGGAGATCCATGCAAAAATGGGGTATAAAGTTATCCCCGGTGATGAAAATGCGCCACTCAAACGCATGACTCTGCAACCGTCATCTCTTCCAGAACTGTTTGAATTAAAAAATGGTGAATGGAATTATATTGGTAAATAACCACTGAGAAGAATGAGTACTAATATTCAGGTTATACAGATAGTTAAACAATACCCTGTAATTTAGAAAGTAATACTCATTGCGACTTCTTAATTTAAGAAAGCGCAAGGAACGTTTACCCTTGCGCTTATCATAATAAGTCAGGCGTCGACTTTATCCAGCGGCCATGAATCAAACAGATAGCCGTCAAAATAAATATCGTCAACGTTCGAGAATTCCAGCAGACGTTGTTTAACGTTTTCCAGATGCTGCCACATTGCCAGCTTCGCCGCACGGGCATCTTTTTTGATTAACGCGGCGAGGATCTGTTTGTGATCGCCCAACCACTCTTTGCGATACAGGCTGTCATCGAGATGGCTGTGCAATTGGATCCACATTGGATTGTTTTCCCGCCACTGCCAGGACTGACGGAATAACTCCACCAGCATGCTGTTATGCGTTGCTTCGGCAATGGCGAGATGGAACTGCATATCACCGCTTTCGCTGCTACCCGGCGCGCTGGAAGCCAGTTCACGCTCTTCCAGTTGCAATGCCTGACGCATTTTGACGATATCTTCGCGGGTAGCCTGCAAAGCGGCAAATTCCGCGATGTTACTTTCCAGTAACTGACGCGCCTGTAACAGCTCAAAAGGACCGGCATCATTGCAGACGTTGGCATCCGGACTGTCTGTGTTGTGGCTGCCTGAGCTATCAAGAACATAAATACCGGCACCCCGGCGCACTTCCACCAGCCCTTTGATCTCCAGCATGATCAGCGCTTCACGTACCACCGTCCGCGTGACATCAAGCATTTCTGCAATTTCACGCTCCGGCGGCAGCCGTTCGCCAGGATTGTACGGTGTCTTTATGATCAGATCGCGGATCATCGCCCCGACTTCCTGGTAAGGTCTTTGCGCAGAGGTGGCAGATTTCATGGTGTTGTGTCCGTTAGGTGCGGTTAATCAAATTTTTGCCGGATGCGGCGTGAACGCCTTATACGGCCTACAACGGGCAATTTTACGGCACCCGTTAATCTCAAACTATACCATTAGCACTGGAAGTTGGCACGTACAGGTGGGCAAAAAAACGAAAACTGGTCAACCAAATATGCGTTTGATTGACCAGTAAGTCTGTAGGATAATCAGTTAGTTACAGCGCAGCCACACACTCGCGCGCACCGCGTTCGCACAGCTGCTGATATGCCGCCGTCACCGCGCCAACAAAGTCAGCATTCTGCGGCAGATCATCGGCAAAGATACCGCTCAGGCCCAGCAGCGCTTTCACGCGGTCTGCGCCCTGATACTGCGCGTTGATCTTCTGGAACTCCGCCAGCATCGGGTCAACCACGTCAATAGCATTACCCTGCTCATCCACGCCCTGGGTGTAACGCATCCAGCCAGCCACGCCCAGCGCCAGGTGACGCCAGCTACCGCCGTTTTGCAGGTGCAGACGCACCGGATCCAGCAGACGCTGCGGTAACTTCTGGCTGCCGTCCATTGCAATCTGCCAGGTACGGTGACGCAGAGACGGGTTGCTGAAACGCTCGATCAGCAGCGTCGCATAGGCGTTCAGGTCTGTACCTTCCGGCATCGACAGCGTTGGCGCTTGTTCCTGCATCATCAGGGCAAAGGCCGCTTTGCGATAATCCGGGTTAGTCATGGTGTCGGCAATAGTTTCATAGCCGCCGAGGTAACCGAGGTACGCCAGGAAAGAGTGGCTGCCGTTCAGCATACGCAGCTTCATCATTTCGAACGGCACAACGTCTGCAACAAACTGTGCGCCCACTTTATCCCAGTCCGGGCGACCATTAACGAAGTTATCTTCAATCACCCACTGACGGAACGGTTCGCAGGCAATGGCGCACGGGTCGTAAACACCCAGCTGGTCAGCAATTTCCTGTAAGGTTTCTGGCGTCGCCGCCGGAACGATGCGGTCAACCATGGTGCACGGGAAGGTGACGTTCTCTTCAATCCATGCCGCCAGCTGTGGATCACGCGCCTGAGCCAGCCCAAGAACGGCAACCTTCGCCACATGACCGTTTTCACGCACGTTGTCGCAGGACATCACAGTAAACGCTTTCAACCCTTTTTCACGACGCAGACGCAAGGCTTCGACGATGTAACCAATCGCGGACTTCGGCGCAGTCGGATTTTCCAGATCGTGCTTGATCAGCGGGTTATTGAGATCCAGCTGACCGCTTGCCGCATCGGCGCAATAACCTTTCTCTGTGACCGTCAGGGAGACAATCGCCGTCTGCGGACGCGCCATCGCGTTGAGAATACCTTCACAACCGTCGATTTCCGGATGCAGGGCTTCTTTCATCGAACCGATAATTTTCAGCTCGGTGCTTTCTGCGCCTTTTTCCGCCACGGTGTACAGCAGTTGCTGTTTTTTCAGGTTTTCGATCAGCACGCGGTCGTTACCTGGCATCAGGTTAACTTCGCAGATACCCCAGTCGCTGTCGGTGCTTTCCAGCAGATGATGGGTATACAGCGCCTGGTGCGCGCGGTGAAACGCCCCGCAACCGAGATGCACAATGCGTGATTCCAGACGAGAATGATCCCATGACGGGCGGGCAACCGGCAGATTGCTGTCAACAATAGTAGTCATCGTAAACTCCAGAATCCGTCTTCAGAGAGTGACGGCAAGGAAGAAGGAACCGGCACGGCGCGCAGCCATGCCGGTGGATATTAACGGCTAAAGAAAGCGCGCTGGATCGCCAGTTCGACACCGCGAACTTCGGCCAGGCCTTTCAGACGACCAATTGCGGAGTAACCTGGGTTGGTTTTCTTCTTCAGGTCGTCCAGCATCTGATGACCGTGGTCCGGACGCATCGGGATCAGGTCTTCTTTGCCTTCCGCTTTACGACGGTGTTCTTCTTCAACAATCGCTTTCACCACTTCGTACATATCAACGTCACCGTTCAGGTGCGCCGCTTCGTGGAAGGTTTTCGGGTTATCTTCACGCATGGTGGAGCGCAGATGGGTGAAGTAAATACGCGGACCGAACTGCTTGATCATATCAACCAGATCGTTGTCAGCACGCACGCCGTAGGAACCGGTGCACATGGTGAAACCGTTCGCCATGCTGTTTACGGTATCAACCATCCACTGCATATCTTCAATGGTGGAAACAATGCGCGGCAGGCCGAGGATCGGGCGCGGCGGATCGTCCGGGTGAACAGCCATACGGACGCCAACTTCTTCGGCAACCGGAATAATCGCTTTCAGGAAGACGGCAAAGTTTTCGCGCAGTTTGGCTTTGTCGATATCTTTATACAGCTCCAGGTGCTTACGGAACTGGTCGAGGGTATACCCTTCTTCCGCGCCCGGCAGACCGGCAATGATGTTACGCGTCAGACGCGCTTTGTCTTCGTCGCTCATAGTGGCGAAGCGTTCAGCTGCCTGAGCAATTTCTTCTTCGGTGTAATCCGCTTCCGCGCCTGGACGTTTCAGGATATGCATTTCGAATGCAGCGAATTCGATCTGGTCGAAGCGCAGAGCTTTGGAGCCGTCTGGCAGCACGTATTCGAGGTCAGTACGGGTCCAGTCGAGCACCGGCATGAAGTTGTAGCACACGGTGCGAATGCCGCACTGCGCCAGGTTGCGCAGAGTCTGCTGATAGTTAGCGATCCACTGCTCGTAGTTGCCAGTGTGGGTTTTGATATCTTCGTGAATTGGCACGCTTTCTACGACAGACCACACCAGGCCTGCGTCTTCAACGATCGCCTTGCGTTTGAGGATCTCTTCTACCGACCATACTTCGCCGTTCGGGATATGGTGCAGCGCGGTAACCACGCCAGTTGCGCCCGCCTGACGGACATCAGCTAAAGAAACCGGATCGTTTGGGCCGTACCAGCGCCAGGTCTGTTCCATGATTTTTCCTCTTTCACATAGTGGGTTCCACAGCAAAGAGACGCGGAACCCCGGAGTTGTTTAGGTATCCGGATGAACAACCAGACCGCAGCCGTGGCGTTGCATCGGATGAGATGGCGTATAAGTTCTACCTTTTGGTAAGACATGTCAACCCGAAATCTAAAATTGGTTAACCACATCACAAGAATTTCACTCTCCTGGTTGTTGCTGCAAATTGCAGCAAAGGGTAATCGATGGTTATTGATCAGAGGATGTGACATTCATCGCAACAATGGTTGACCAATTTACATAACATGTCGCCCAAAATAACAACGGTTCAACCAGGTAAGGTAAAACGTTATGCATGTGCTTAACATTCTCTGGGTGGTATTCGGCATTGGTCTGATGCTGGTACTGAATTTGAAGTTCAAAATCAATTCAATGGTGGCTTTGTTGGTGGCGGCGCTGTCCGTCGGGATGCTGGCGGGCATGGATTTGATGTCGCTGCTGCACACCATGAAAGCGGGCTTCGGCAACACGCTGGGGGAACTGGCTATCATCGTGGTGTTCGGTGCGGTCATCGGTAAATTGATGGTCGACTCCGGCGCGGCGCACCAGATAGCGCATACGCTGCTGGCGCGTCTCGGTCTGCGCTATGTACAGCTGTCGGTGATTATCATCGGCCTTATTTTCGGTCTGGCGATGTTCTATGAAGTGGCCTTTATCATGTTAGCGCCGCTGGTTATTGTTATTGCCGCCGAAGCTAAAATTCCGTTCCTGAAACTGGCGATCCCGGCAGTAGCAGCTGCCACTACCGCACATTCACTGTTCCCACCGCAGCCGGGTCCGGTGGCGCTGGTGAATGCTTATGGCGCGGATATGGGGATGGTTTATATCTATGGCGTACTGGTGACGATCCCAAGTGTCATCTGCGCAGGTCTGATTCTGCCGAAGTTCCTCGGCAATCTTGAGCGCCCAACGCCATCATTCCTGAAAGCAGATCAACCGGTTGATATGAATAATCTGCCCTCTTTCGGCGTTTCGATTCTGGTGCCGCTGATCCCAGCGATCATTATGATCTCCACCACCATCGCCAATATCTGGCTGGTAAAAGATACCCCTGCCTGGGAAGTGGTTAACTTTATCGGTTCCTCGCCGATTGCAATGTTTATTGCGATGGTGGTTGCATTCGTACTCTTCGGCACCGCGCGTGGTCATGACATGCAGTGGGTGATGAACGCTTTTGAAAGCGCGGTGAAGAGTATTGCAATGGTGATTCTGATCATCGGTGCAGGTGGTGTGCTGAAGCAGACCATCATCGACACCGGCATTGGCGACACCATAGGCATGTTGATGTCCCACGGAAATATCTCGCCCTACATCATGGCATGGCTGATCACTGTGCTAATTCGTCTGGCGACGGGTCAGGGTGTCGTTTCGGCGATGACCGCCGCCGGGATTATCAGTGCTGCAATCCTTGATCCAGCAACCGGTCAGCTGGTTGGCGTGAATCCGGCGCTGCTGGTGCTGGCGACGGCTGCGGGTTCCAACACCCTCACCCACATTAACGATGCCTCATTCTGGTTGTTCAAAGGTTACTTTGACCTGTCAGTAAAAGACACGTTGAAAACCTGGGGTCTGCTGGAGCTGGTCAACTCCGTGGTTGGGCTGATTATTGTGCTGATTATTAGCATGGTAGCGTAAAAGAGCACCTGAGCCTGCCATTGGCAGGCTCTGTTCGGATTGTCGGCAAAGTACGCTTTGTTTATGCCAGATGCGACGCTGACGCGTCTTATCTGGCCTACAAAGGGCTAACGTGCAGGTTTTAGCTTCAGGTAATATTGCGTACCTGCATTAGCAATGCCCTGTGATTTCTTTATTGATAAACAAAAGTCACGCCAATAATCGATTGCACATTCCCTGCAGTCACCTGCCCTCCGGTACGTGCGTAATTTGCCGTTAATCCCAGACTTACCGCCGAAGTCCCTACTGCTCCTAACGATACCGTGTTATTCGCTGGAATAATCGTACCGTTGCGCGTCAACTGTACGCCGACGCCCTGCGCTGGTGAAAACGAGGCGGTATTGGTGAAAATCGAGTTGCCCGCATCTGCGGTTGTGCCGGAGAGGTAAAACCCCAGGTTTTGGCTTTTCGCACAATAAACGGTAAGAGGAATCGGCACCGAACCGGGATAGTCCGGCAGAGTAACGGTGACATCACGAGCAGAAACATCACAGCCGCCAGTAGGCACCACCACATCATTATTGGCGTAAATATTCCACACAAACTGGAAATCATCGCTGTTATAGTTGTTGGTCTGTCGCAAAATTAGCACGGCAATTAATGAGCCAGCTTTAATCGCCACCCCGCCCGCACTGCTCACAGGCGTCAAATAAAGCGCCACCGGCCACGGCTTATCCGTTCTCGAATTATAAACAACGCGCGGCGTTTCGCTGGTGGTAGGAAATGGATAGCTACTGCCACTATATTTTACGGTCCCGGAAAAATTAGATAACACGCCGCCATAAGCCGAGCCTCGTTGCAGTGTGACATAGTCTGTAATGGTTTCCGGATAATCGTTATGGCAAAAGATTTGCGTCGAAAGATCTACGACCAGGTTTTGCCCCACATTCACGGCGGGCGCAAGGTTTACATAAACATTGGCGCTGCCACCGCCAATAGGGATAGCAGTACCATTGGCGGTTTTACAGGCGAATGACCAGGCATTTACCGACCAGCCCATCAGCAGTACAGCAAACAGGGTAATAACTCGTTTCATTACAATCATCTCTTCGGGTTCAGCTGTAGGTATAGGTGATGCTAATCACTGCCTGAATGGTTCCCTGAGTGGCTCCACCATTTACGGTCAATGCTCTGACCTGTAACGGGAAGTGCGCTGATTGTGAGGAATCATCCACCTGAACTGTTTTGGTTGCGCCAGTATTCAATGTGTTGCCACTGTCATCCTGTAGCTCTAACTGGATGTTTTGCGCGGTCCCCTGATTTTTATAATATCCGGTACCGTCGACTGCCCCGCTGAAGCTGGCAGTGACCCTCGACGTTCCCACCGGACAATTAGTCAACTCAAGCGCAACATCATGCCAGGCCGATGCCGCCCCGGCAGACATCAGACTGAAAGAATAAAGATCGCCGAGATCTACCGTGGCATTGGTGGTGGAAACCGTGCACGGTTTGGCGACGACCTTACCGTTCACCGTGATGGTGACATCGGCTGCCTGTATCGTCGCACTTGCGAGCGCCAATATTGCCGCCAATAAATACCCACGTTTGCGCCATTTCATGAGCATCTCCAGTTACTGATATTCAAGAGTGAAGGTAGCCGTGGCATTGATATGCCCTGCAGTGACAGGCACCTGTGTCGCCATTAGCCGGGCGTAAAAATTCAGCGTATTTGGTTTACCCGGCGTCAGGGTCGTCCACGAAATCGCGGACGATGGGGCATTAAGGGGTATCTGATTTTGTTGCTCATTCAGAAGCTGTATTCCCAGTCCCGCAGCCGCTGACACCGTATTTTCAAGTGCAAGCAGGTTGGCATTGTGGCTATCTGCAACACCGGTAAACCCAACTTTTACGGCAGAAACGGCATTACCACAGGGTGACAGCAAAATACGAAATGGAACGACAGGAGTCGTCGCGCCAATGTTGTTAAATTGCTTCGCCGCGTTTTCCATCAGATCAACAGTAAAATTGGTTGATTCAGCGGCCACACTACAGCCGTTATCTCTGACATAGCCGCGGATAGTAATCGTGCTATCCGCAGCCAAAGCGTGACTTACCGCCAGCCACAAAAAAGCGCACAGAAGATAAAAAGGTTTGTTTCTCATCACGCCCCCTTAACGACATTCAGCTGATAGCTGGGTTAATAACTGCTGCTGACTCTCTGGTGGCAGTTGATAATTGGCGACACAGTGAGCATTTTCCTCTTCTCCCCATTTCACCTGAACTTTTCCCGCTAAAGGCATTCCGCTGAGGTAAACCTGACCATTATCCGCAACAATGCCGCTACTCTGGCTACTCTCTGATGTCACCATCGCCCCAAACGGCAGCGGCTTATTATTGTGGGTTAGCGTCATGAGCAGTTTTATCCCAACGCGCGCTTTAAACTCTGCTCGCACTATCGCCCCACGAGTGGGAACAACGTTAGCGACCGCGTTATCTAAATCGACGTTATCAGCCAGGGTATTGGTATCCAGCGCTACTCTGTTTTCCCGATATTCAGTGGCATAAGGCAGCACGGCATAACCGCGCCAGTCGGTACGCACCCCCGTCTGGTTTTCGACTTTTGCATCTTTTGCGCCAGGCGCTTTAACAAGCACCACCGTATCGTTTAACGGCTGCCCCAGCGTTACGCCATTGGCATGAGCCAGTACCCCACCGCTGACTCCATAATAGAGCTGCTTAATATCATCGCTATGGCTGTAACCGATGTTGGCATTGCCGTAACCACCGCGATAATTCAGCGTGGCGTAGCCTGTGCTTCCGCTATTACCATCGCCTCCCCCGGCATAGCCGGTTTGCACGCTATAGCTGAGGTTGTTGTCTTCCAGCAACGTACCGTATACGCCAGCCAGATTGGTCATCCGACCGTTGAGATCGTGTGACATGCTGTAGCTGGCACTGGCATGTCGCCACTGAGATTTACTGTCAGAACGCAGCCAGTGGCTGAAAGGAATATTGACGTTAAGCGCTAACATCTGATCCCGTCCTTTTTGCCAGGCGTTTTTCGTCAGGCTATAGCTGAGCGTCCAGTTGATATCTTCGAATGCAGTATTTAAACCAGCCTGGAATTGCTCATCGACATTACTCGTTCCCCAATAAGTTTGATGGCTACCACTCAAATACAGTGTTGATGTGCGCCCGAGTTGCTGAGTAACGGTGAGTTGTAATTTCCCGCGTTTGTTATAAGCGAGATTGTAATAGTCGGTGAATTTCGGCTTAACCTGAATAACACCATCCTGTGTTTCGATGTTGTAGCCATTCATTCGACTGTATGTTGTATCAGCGAAATTAAAATACCCACTGGTCGAATAACGGTAACCCACTAACTGAATATTCGTGCCTGATTCATTGAGCGATTTGTTATAGAGAAAACGCACCGATTGTCCGTCATGCTGACTGTCATCGGGAAGTGTGGAATTAGCCTGCGTCATATCCACAGACAGAGCGCCCAGTGCCCCCATGTTTTTCCCGATACCGAAATTAAAAGCACGATAACGATCCGCCAGTTGCGTTCCACCATATATTGTCCAGCCAGCCGGAAGGCCGTGGAGTAATGTACTCTGGAAAAAGCGAGGTTTTTCCTGCTGCGCATTTCCACTACGGTATTCTCCTGCCGTAATGGAATAACGAGTATGTCCTTCCCGTTGCAAAAGCGGGACTGACGAATAGGGTACGGTAAAGATCTGCGTGCTGCCGTCAGCCTCTTTAATCGTTACCTGCAAGTCACCACTATTACCTGCGGCATAGATATCGTTGATGGTAAAAGGCCCCGGTGGCACCGTACTATTATAAATGTCATACCCATTTTGTTTAATAGTGACCTGTGCAGTACCACGAGCAATACCGTGGATCACCGGGGCAAATCCTCTTTGGCTATCGGGTAACATATTGTCATCTGAGGCCAATTGTGCGCCGCGAAAGTTAATACCATCGAAAATATCGCCCTGGGTATAACCATCACCCAGCGTCAGCCGGGAACGTAACGGAATTATGTCTCGCTCAAGCCAGGTATTGATATGCTGCCATTTATTTTTGCTACCTGATGAACTGTCGTTACTGTTATAACTCCAGGTGGTATTGTCGCGTAAACGCCACGCACCAATATTTAGCCCACTCTGTAGGTTTAAATATGCATAATGGCTGTTACTACCAATCCGATTCTGTACACTATTTCCGCTGAAATTATAATTGAGCAAGCCGGCATTAATACCGGGATCCCACAACTCAGGAGGAATATATCCACGCGCGCGATTACTCATAAATGCCTGAGGGATCGTCAGGTTGAGTCGCTGCTGACCAACATCTAAATGCGCAGTAGCGTCATGGATCATTGAGGTTAATGGCACGCAGGCATCATCCGCCAGCAGATTCATACCGGAGACAGAAGCCGTATTCAGCCCCATACTGGCAAGTTGCGCGCGTGTCAGGCAGGGAACAATCCCTTGTTCACTGTCGCCCGTGTTAAATGTGACATCACGCGTTGCCATATAACCATTATTCAAATAGATATCGACGCGATACGTCCCTGGCGGTAATTCTTGCCCATTTTCAAAACGCGATAAATCGGCCACAGCCTGGGGATCATCCGCTAAAAAGCGCGGATTAAAATAGAGTTCGGCAGATGACAAAGGTGCCTGTGCGGCAAAAGCACAGGCGACAAAGAGCCGGACAAAAAGACCAGCCAAACGATGCTTACGAATATGCAAGCATTGTGTGTTTCGCTGGTAAAGTCTTAAATTCAGATATGACATTATTCCTCCGGTTTAAAATCACCCGGCAGTCAATTCTTTTTATTCAGGCGAAAAATTCCCCCTGCGTTATTCCATTACGCCCGTCATTTTGGGGGTAAGTGCGCCATAATCATTTATTGTTCGGTAAGTAATATTGCTTCCTGCATCAGAAGGCAATTTAACCGTGCTTTCGCCCATTGGAGGCACCAATGCATTTTCAAGAACCCGGGTTCCGGCATTCAACTCTGTTACCGTCAGGTAATAGGGTGTCGGGTTAATCAGCGTCAGAGAATTCGCGCTACGACGAAATCTTAATTTTTCTGCGGCCTGATCGGGTGGCAACGCTAATTTAGCCGGGCGATAGTACAGTTTAATGCGGCTGATAATTGCGAGTTGTAGCGTATTCTCAGTCAATTTTGATTTATCCATTGACGGAATCGCTTTAACATTCATCCAGAATAAACTTTCCCGATCCTGTGGCAATTGGTTATTTGTTGCATCAAGAATACGCAAGGTATTCTCTCTTTTTCCCTTCATCGCAAACAGAGGAGGCGTCACGATAAAACGACCATCCTTTACACCATCGGCATTTTCCACCCATGATTGAATTAAATAGGTACTATTTTCATCATTATTTGTCACGGCAAGTTGCACTTGTTTTTGCCCTGCCGGATAAATTACGCGAGTCGCACCTAAGGCCACTCCCGCTTCAGCGCGTCCGGCAACCATCATTGCCATGAACATCAGGATACCTGCCAGCAAGCAGAATGTTATTTCCTGCGATTTCCTTACATTGACGTTTTTATTACTCACTGTCCTGTTCCTGTTATCACATTATCTGCTGAACAATTACTGATAGGTTAAAGAGAACCAGGCCTGGGCATTGGCGATGCCGCCAGTAACCCAACGCCCGGTAGCACGATATTTGGCGATGAAATGTAGCGAAGTAGAGCCTGAGTAAAGCCGTTTCCAGTTTGCTGGAGGACGATTAATCGGTACGAGGTTTCCTTCATCATCAAATAACGCTACGCCAATATTTGTGGCTATCCCTGGCCCCTCTCCCACGGAAAGCACATCCGGATTTTTACCATCCGCGACACCGTGAAACGCCACACCCACACGTTCACTCACCACCGTGCTACATTCCCGTAAATGAATAACAAAAGGCACCGGTGCGCTATCTTCCCCTACCGCATGAAACCGGTTACTGCTGATTTGCCCCATATTGACCGTCATTTGTTTATCACCAGCTTCAACTCGGCAAGTTTCCGCAATAATGACGCCCTGAAATTGCATATTTCCGCCGGGCAGCGTGGTATTCCATTTATTTCCGGCCAGAGCAAACATTGGCAGTAACGACGCTAATAGAAATAATCTCTTCCTTTTCATCGTTATTTTTATCGCACAAGGGTGGGCATCCCTGCCCGTAATGACGTCCCTGAACCTGGGTAGGTTATTGATACTGAACCTTGAAGGTCGCATCCGCATTAGCAGCGCCCGGGGTTGCCTCGCCGATTGCATAATAACGCGCCTGGAACGGAATGGTGTTGGTACCGTTATTCAAGGTTGTTTGTGCACTAAATGTCGCACCGTCCAGCGTCAGCTCATTTCCTGTTCTGTCCAGTATCTGCACACCAACATTTGTTGCGCTACCCGCAGCTGAACTCTGCAGAGCCAGTACTTTAGGATGAGCACTGTCAATCGCAGTCCCCAAGAAGGCAACAGCGGCTTTTGTGGCAACACTGGTATCGCAATCATTCAGCTGAATGTTAAAACCGACAGCAGAGCTGGTTGCTCCAGTCTGCTTCAGACTAGCGGTACGAACCTGGCCCAACTGAACGGTTTGATCAACAGAGCCTGCATCAACTGCGCAAGCGGCGTTAACAACTTCCCCTTTAAAGTGAACGGTCCCACCATTTACCGTCGTGGGTGTAGTTTCAGCCAGAGCCGCTGTAGAACTCAGGGACAGAGCCGACAGAACAACAATTGCCAGAGTTTTAATTTTCATACTGCTTTCCTTTCAAAAAACTATTTCTAAATCGACATGGGCAGTCGTTCTGTACACTTTGTTTTGTCAACGAGTTTGACTGCCAACACTGCACAGTTTTCCCCCAAAAGATGAAACATTTGGGGCCATTTTGACTCATAGAGGAAAGCATCGCGCACAAACTTTTTCAGTTTATTTGTTGGCTTAATATTCTATTGTTATCTTTATTTATAGATTTTTATATTGCATGAGGTGGTTTTTGGAGAGAAGAATGAGGAAGATGCGTCGAGCCACAGAAACGTTAGCTTTACATTTGGCGGAGGTGATGTGAAATTAATTTACAAGAGAAATAATTTACATATCAAACAGTTAGATGCTTTTTATCGTTTTTTAATATTTTTATGCTTGAGAAAAAATACGTAACTTATTTATGATATGGACAGTTTGGCCCCAATTGTCTTGTATTTATTTGTTTTTTAACTTTATTATCAATGAGTTAAATCAAACCTCTTCTCTTTTTAATTTTTCGTTTATGAGATTATTTCTTTCCCATAATCCGGCAAAACGAGCAGCATTACTGGCGGTATAACGTACAGTATGGCGAATATTTCGATGCCCGAGATAATCCTGAATTAAACGGGTATCGGCACCACGCTCCGCCAGTTCATAACCGCAAGCATGCCTTAACATATGAGGATGAGTCTGCGTTACGGTTCCAGCTTCAATACCTGCATCGCGAATAATGCGATAGGCCTGCTGGCGAGAAAGCCGACTCCCGCGGCGAGAAATAAATATAGCGTCGGTCCGGTCAGCGCCTTTCCAGTTAGCACGTTCCTGGGTCCAGCGTTCCACGGCTTCACGCTCATCAAAACGTAACGGGTGAACGGTAGAAAATCCGTTCTTCAGTCGGCGAATATTTATTCGACCTTCATTAAGGTCAAGATCCTGATAATGCAGATCAAGCAGTTCACTAATACGCATCCCATGCCGATATGCCAACAGAATAAGACAATAATCTCTGGCTCCCGTTGCCCCGTAACACACCGCCTGCATCATGGCCTGAACTTCTTTACCGGTAAGATAACGACGTTTACTCACAATAGTAGTACTCCTGACTGAGATATATTTGAATGAATACCTATAGGAAACCTCAATCGGTCAAAATTAGCCCAATAGATAAAAAGATAACCACACACGAAGTGATGTGGCTATCAGTCAATTACATTAAATATCATACAAAAATAAAATATCACTGATGTGACAACATCTATTTTCATTGATTTGATTCAATATAACAATAGATTGCAGAAGATTAACTTCCAGTTGCTTAAAAAATAAAGAAAAAAGTGTGGAAACAGGAGAATTTAAGTGATGTGTAAATTTATGAATGATTTTGTTTATTTATTTTGAAGAACATAAACCATTGGATTTTGTATGGGTATGGTTAACTTAATGTTTATTATGATAATTAAGAATCACACTTACAATAACATCAATTAATAAATGGTTAATCATTTTTGATATATCGTAAGAATAATGTAGTTTTTAACACCATCCCTGGTATCTCAACTATCTCTATAAAACAGCGTGACGCTGTCGTCCTCTGGCTCTATCCCAGATGCCGTAAAAACGCCCTGCATTGCTGGCGGTATACCAGACAGTATGACGAATATTGCGATGCCCAAGATAATCCTGGATAAGTCGCGTATCTATTCCCATATTCGCCAAAGCAAAACCACACGAATGGCGTAACATGTGCGGATGAATCTCCAGTGACAACCCGGCATTACCACCAGAAGTCGAGATAATATGGTAAAACTGTTGCCGAGAAAGCGGATTCCCCTTACGTGATAAAAATACCCACTCGCTCTCAGCATGCGGATAAGAAGTACGGATACTCAACCAGTTTTTTAAAGCCTGAACTTCTTTGTTCAATAGCGGGTGCGTTGTTGAAAAGCCTTTTTTTAATCGATGGATATATATACACTTTGCCTTAAGATCAATATCCGAAATCCTCAATCGACAAATTTCACTCGCCCGGAAACCATGAATAAAACAAAGCAAAGTCAGACAATAATTACGTGCTGCATGAGGCCCGGTATTTGCTGCTTTAAGGAGTGATTCGATTTCACTATGGGTCAGGAAGTTCCTTTTTTTGTTATCAGCCTTATTCTTCATCGTTTTTCCCTTATAATTACAGACGCGCACTAGCTGTGCTGGGTTAGCAATAATCCAACATTTTAATCCTGATTATGTTTATAAAAGCGAACGTTTGCTTAATAACTAACGTAAGTGGACCAGTTCTTCTGAGCGAACTTAAATGGAGTAGCGATAGTTACTTATAATAACTTTGCCATACAAACGCCATGCTCTTGCATGCTATGTACCTTTATATATTTATCAATCTGATACGAATCTAATAATAACCCTCATCATTAATGCAACTAATCTTATCTATATATCATGTGATATGTTCTGTAACAAGTAAAATCAACATAAAAAATTCAGCAAAATTTAATATTCGTTCAACTAGCCGTCTCACATATGACATTATTAGTCAACTGCATTTGCCACAAAATGGCTATTTCATGGAACGCAGTAATTTCTTAGTGGCTATTATCATGCTAATTCTTAGATCCCTAGCGATTATTCCTGCCTGGTTCGTCAGCTTAGGCCATGAGATTGTTACATTCCTTTTTATCCTGGAGATATGGGGGAACGCAGGCGACGCTTTTTCATCTACATCCGTTGGTAAATATGGCTTTGGTCACTACGACTTAAACCTTCCTCAATCACAGCTATTCGCCGGGCGATACGGCAAACAAACTAAGTGAAACATCATTCTGAAAACACCAACATCAACAAGCCTCTCCAGATCGACATCAGGAGTGACCAGTTACAAGACACAAACCAAGAAACATATTTCATGATGAGAATTATGCTCAGCCTGATGGCGGGTAAACACTTATTTTCACCAAGCTCACTGAGTTAGCTTGCAAAGCTTTCTTTGTTTAGATTCTAAATAAATTTTTTATAAAACATATAGTTAGAAGAAAATCTTTAGTTTTTGAAGACCACCGCAAGTGTTCGTCTGGCTTCACATGGCATCTGCCTCTTAGAAAAAGATCGACATATTTTGTGACACGAATTGCAAATCTGGTTTTGTTGTATGGATTGCGTGATTTTTGATCTGGTATAACAGGTATAAAGGTGCACCAAGATAGTCAATGAGACTGGGCATCTCGTAATCTATGGCAAACATCACTTCAGTTCTTTCACATCGGGTGATGAAAATGCACTTCAGTCTGAAAGGAATATGAAAATGAGATCAACAGACACTCTATTTTATGACTCTGGGTAAAATGGATTGAGTAAGTGATATAGCTTACGAACATTCAAATCAATTAAACATCAGAAGAGATTTTATACTCAGGTATTTAATCTGGATCTCTGTTTATTTAAATAATGTGAAAAGAGAATTTTCACAGGAGACCTTATACAAAAAATATAAAATAAGCTACCCGTTGCCAAAGACACTATAAGCCTGGCAAAAAATATTACACAACATAAATGCTAATTGTTTATGCGGGCTTTGTATTGCTTTCTGTATCCTACAAATGAGTGAAATTTATGAAAAAGGCTAAAATACTTTCTGGCGTATTATTACTGTGCTTTTCGTCACCATTAATTTCTCAGGCTGCGACACTGGACGTACGTGGTGGATATCGTAGCGGAAGCCATGCCTATGAGACTCGACTCAAAGTCAGTGAGGGATGGCAAAATGGATGGTGGGCAAGCATGGAAAGTAATACCTGGAATACCATTCATGATAATAAAAAGGAAAATGCCGCACTCAATGATGTTCAGGTTGAAGTTAATTACGCGATTAAACTTGATGATCAATGGACGGTGCGCCCGGGAATGTTAACGCATTTTAGCAGCAACGGCACACGCTACGGGCCCTACGTAAAACTGTCCTGGGACGCGACAAAAGATCTTAATTTTGGCATTCGCTATCGTTACGACTGGAAAGCTTACCGACAACAAGACTTATCCGGTGATATGTCTCGTGATAACGTTCATCGTTGGGATGGATATGTCACTTACCATATTAATAGTGATTTCACCTTCGCATGGCAAACGACGCTATACAGCAAACAGAACGATTATCGCTATGCAAACCATAAGAAATGGGCGACGGAAAATGCATTTGTTCTACAATACCATATGATGCCCGATATTACGCCATACATAGAATATGACTACCTTGACCGCCAGGGTGTTTACAACGGCAGAGATAATTTATCGGAAAACAGTTATCGCATTGGTGTGTCATTTAAACTGTAGTAGACAGGAGACAGTCACAATGAATAAAACAATAACGGCGCTTGCTATCATAATGGCTTCATTTGCCGCAAACGCGTCTGTATTACCGGAAACTCCTGTGCCATTTAAAAGTGGTACCGGAGCAATTGATAACGACACTGTCTACATTGGTTTAGGTAGCGCAGGTACAGCATGGTACAAGCTAGATACACAGGCCAAAGATAAAAAATGGACAGCGTTAGCTGCATTCCCTGGTGGACCGAGAGATCAAGCAACCTCTGCATTTATTGATGGTAATCTGTATGTGTTTGGCGGCATTGGCAAAAACAGCGAGGGCTTGACTCAGGTATTTAATGACGTACACAAATACAACCCCAAAACCAATAGCTGGGTTAAATTGATGTCGCACGCGCCGATGGGCATGGCGGGCCATGTGACTTTTGTACACAACGGCAAGGCTTATGTTACTGGCGGTGTTAACCAGAATATCTTCAATGGCTATTTTGAAGATCTCAATGAGGCTGGAAAAGATTCAACCGCTATAGATAAAATCAACGCCCACTATTTTGACAAAAAAGCAGAAGATTATTTCTTCAATAAGTTTCTGTTGTCTTTTGATCCCTCAACACAGCAATGGAGTTACGCTGGCGAATCTCCCTGGTACGGGACGGCTGGTGCGGCGGTTGTGAATAAAGGTGATAAAACCTGGCTTATTAATGGCGAAGCCAAACCAGGATTGCGAACGGATGCCGTATTTGAACTTGATTTCACCGGTAATAATTTAAAATGGAATAAGCTTGCTCCCGTCTCATCACCAGATGGCGTCGCTGGCGGTTTTGCAGGCATGAGCAATGACTCACTGATATTTGCCGGAGGGGCCGGATTCAAAGGGTCACGGGAAAATTACCAAAACGGTAAGAACTATGCGCATGAAGGCCTGAAAAAATCATATAGCACTGATATTCATCTTTGGCATAACGGGAAATGGGATAAATCGGGTGAATTATCGCAAGGTCGGGCCTACGGAGTATCATTGCCCTGGAATAATAGTTTATTAATTATTGGCGGTGAAACTGCAGGCGGCAAAGCGGTGACGGATTCAGTTTTAATTTCTGTGAAGGATAATAAAGTCACAGTACAAAACTAACGCTTCAGGGTCCCAGTAAAGGGGCCCTGCTATCAATTTGTCATTTGTATTACGCGAAAATTATATGAACGCAATAATATCGCCCGATTATTACTATGTTCTTACCGTTGCTGGTCAGTCTAATGCCATGGCGTATGGCGAAGGACTGCCATTACCGGACAGGGAAGATGCGCCTCATTCCAGAATTAAACAATTAGCGAGATTTGCGCATACGCATCCCGGAGGCCCGTCATGTCACTTTAACGACATTATTCCACTGACTCACTGCCCACACGATGTTCAGGATATGCAGGGTTATCACCATCCTCTGGCAACGAATCATCAAACACAGTACGGCACCGTTGGCCAGGCACTGCATATTGCACGGAAATTACTGCCCTTCATTCCTGATAATGCAGGGATTCTCATCGTTCCGTGTTGCCGTGGCGGATCGGCTTTTACCGCAGGCAGCGAAGGGACATATTCAGAACGGCACGGAGTCAGCCATGATGCTTGTCGTTGGGGAACGGATACTCCGCTATACCAGGATTTAGTCAGCAGAACGCGAGCCGCACTGGCAAAAAATCCGCAGAACAAATTCCTCGGCGTATGCTGGATGCAAGGCGAATTTGACTTAATGACCTGTGACTACTCGTCACACCCTCAACACTTTAATCATATGGTTGAAGCCTTTCGTAGGGATCTAAAACAATACCATTCTCAGCTTAATAATATTACTGACGCACCGTGGTTTTGCGGCGATACCACCTGGTACTGGAAAGAAAATTTCCCTCATGCGTATGAAGCGATTTATGGCAATTATCAAAATAATGTTTTAGCCAATATTATTTTCGTCGACTTCCAGCAACAAGGTGAAAGAGGACTGACGAACGCGCCTGTTGAAGACCCGGACGATTTAAGCACGGGATATTACGGTTCAGCGTACCGGTCACCGGAGAACTGGACGACGGCACTGCGAAGCAGTCATTTCAACGCGGCAGCCCGTCGGGGGATTATTTCTGACAGGTTTGTAGAAGCAATTTTGCAGTTTTGGCGCGAAAGGTGAGCGTTCATTAATTTGATTTATTCGCATCCATCAACGCTTTTAACTCCTCCGGCGTAAACGGTGGTTTGCGTCGGTGCAACATCGTATGGCAATTAGGGCACACAGGAAGCAAATCATTAACTGGATCCAGCTGGTAATCCTCTTTAATGGCTGAAAGCGGCACCAGGTGATGCATATGGATAAAGCCTTCAGCGATATCACCATAGATCTTCACCAGATCAACGCCGCATACGTTGCACTGGCATCCATGATATTCGACCGCTTTATCGCGGGCCTTTTTATCGCGTTCATAGCGGTTTACCGTCACTTTTATCGCCGCACCTTCAACGTATCTCTCCTGCGACGCCAACTCATCCGGGAACAGAACATCGGCTATGGGAGCTGCAGCGGCTTTATCCTGATGAATGTGAAATCCCTGCTCTATGAGTAACTTGACGCATTTAGATTTTATTCCGCCGGTGAAATCCGCAGGGGTAAATTGCGTCCCCGTCATCAATGTCGCTGCGATGCCAGCAATCGCCTTCGAGGGGTAACGTCGGCCATGATATTCAATCTCATACAACCGTGCAGGCTGGAACTGATGAGTTTCTCCCGCATCCCATAAATGAATAGCTTTGATGATATACCGCCGAGGAAGATGATCGGGGAGTTTATTCATGGAGAATGTCCTTATACGTTCTCAGAACAAGCAGCAAAAAAACAAATGAGATCAAGGTAATATATCTTCACTTGCAGGCTTGAACAGCAGAAAATTTGCGAGCATGATCGCAATTATTTCACTGCCAAGGATATCAATGGCTTCCAGTAAATCGCTACAGCAGGCAATTGCCAATATAAAAATCTGGCATAAGGGTGAACAGCGCGCACCGCATAAACCATTGTTATTGCTATACGTATTAGCGGGATACCTGAATGGACATCCGCGCCTTTTCGATTATGGCTCGGAAATCTACGAACCTCTGCACAGTTTACTGGAACGTTTTGGGCCACAGCGTTCACAGTACCGACCTGATATGCCGTTCTGGCGATTACAAGGCGATGGATTCTGGCAATTACACAATGCCGAGCTTTGCTCAACAGCAGGGAGCAGCCGACAACCGCCAGTGAAGGAACTGACTGAATACCACGTTGCAGGCGGTTTCGATGAACAGCACTACGCCCTGGTAACCGGCAATAAAAAACTCATCAATACTCTGGCGCAACAGATACTCGAAGCGCACTTCACCGAGAGTATTCAGGAAGAAATTGCTGACGAGCTGGGTTTTGATCTCCAGCAAATCCGTAAGCAGCGCGACCCGTTATTTCGCAAAAATGTATTACGCGCTTATAACTACCAGTGCGCGATATGTGGCTTTAATATGCGCCACGACGACACCACCGTCGCGCTTGAAGCGGCGCATATAAAATGGAAACAGCACGGCGGTCCTTGTGAAATTCCTAATGGCCTGGCGCTTTGCGCAATTCACCATAAAGCCTTTGATAAAGGATCGATTGGCCTGGATGAAAATATGCGGGTACTGGTCTCGGATGCGGTAAACGGCGGAGGGATCGTTGAGAGATTATTCTGGGATTTTGACGGGAAAACTATTGCGTTGCCGCAGGTGCGTAAAAATTACCCTTATGAGGGGTTTGTGGAGTGGCATCGGAAAGAGGTTTTTAGGGGGTGAGGTTGATAACTATCGCAGTATGTTCAATATTGCTGACATAATCAGTGCAGGATCTTGCCGCTAGTTTACAACTCGCCTTCGATAGCGGCGCAAAACGAGTTCTGTTGCCGATATCCTCGGCTATGGATATTCCAACAGTTCCGGCAGAGTTGTTTACCAAGTTTCAGGTAAGTTTTTACTCAGAACCGGTTGATGCGGTTTATAAGGCGCTGGATGTGAATTAACACATTCTTCAGCTTATTTACAAAAGGATTATTCCCATTTGATATAATATCAGTACCAATTTACTTTTTTCAATGGAATATATCTCGGCTAAATAACAATAAAACTTATCGCTAATGGATTAAATAAACAATTTTCTAATTTATTTCACCACCTTTGATATAGAAATTGATGGTGTTGTCGCTGCCATTGCTTATGGTGATGATAAAATCCACGTTTCTGGATCGGTGCGTAGAAAATCATCACTACCTTGATATTTTGATGCGATATGATCATACCGTTCCGTAGTACCAATTTCAACTTCAGGCTAAACCCCAACATTAAAAAAATTAGAGTTATTCACTGATTATATTATCAATAATATAATCAGTGAATAACATGGACTATATAATAAATTGCTCTAATCATTTTCCTTACGAATATATGGGCCAAAAGCCCAAGAATCATAATAAGGGTGATGGACTAATTTTTCATTAAATCGAACACTATAAGTTAATTTTTTTATATTTTTACGTACAGCATTAATACTGGGCAAAGAGGAAAGATAATCTATAAACTTATCGATAGTGATTTCCCCTTCGCAACACTCAAACCCATCAATGATATTTTTCGCCATTTTTCCATTTTCATTTATTTGATATATCACTCCAGGTATTCGTTGAAAAAAACTAGATAATGCATATTTGTCCGCTACATATGTATCATCCACATGATATTTCCCACCGAGCATAGTTGTAGTAACAATAAGCTTATACACACCTTTGGGTTGCCATGTTGATGGTAGTTCGAATTCTTTAATGATCACATCAAGATGATTAAGATAATGTTCAGAAATTCGATTTATTTGTTGAAAATAAGAACGCATAAATTTATTATTATGATCATGTATTAATGAGCTATCTCCAACGATGTTACACACTTGCTGATAGTACTTACCATAATATATTGGTTGACCATTTGATTTTAGTTCTGTAAAAATCAAACAATCATCCAGGAGAATCACGCAATCGCACTGATAATTAGCATGAGCATCAATTGGAGAAGCTTTAATCCCCGCATCACGAACTTGTTTTATAAATTGTTGCTCATGAAATCGCCCTTTACTTGCTTGAGAAATTTTTTTGGAACCAAATAATGACATTAGAGAGCGAGTCACTGAGCTATTTGCTATTAATGCAGGCATTAAGCATAAACCGTCCATACAGGGAATAAATGGGCAATCATTAAGATCATGTGATTTTGAATTGAAGGTAAAATAATCTATCAGTTTTTTTGCTGCATCTGCTGCAATCCCCTTACGTTGAAAGAATGATAACCAACTCTCACGGCTTTTTATGATCAGCCAGCGATCCAACTGTAGGGGTATAGGTTTTGTCGATGAAAATCTTTTGCTCATTTCTTCTTTAGATAACTCGACTAAACATTGATAAGCGTGCACCCAATTAAATAATGATATATTCCCATATTCTTCATGAAGGTCATCAGGAGACATATTTTCCAACTCGCTTAGATGAAATGAGCTAAAAACGCCATCAGAATTTAAGTAAGATGGCATATGATCCTTTACCCAACTATTTAGATGAAAATGTTTGTTACTAAATTCATGAACTTCGCTATATAGATGTGACGCTCTCATCATTAGTCTATTTCTTGCAATCTCATAATCTCGGTATAAACAAAAACTATCAACCTCAAGAGAGTAAATGTTATTATCCAATTTTGTAAATACTGCACTACTTAGTCTGAAAAAGTCTCTTACTCTGCTTAATGAGTCAAAAACATTCCACTCATTAAGGTACCCTCCCATTGAAAGCAAGGTTTGTTTATTCACACAAGAAGTTAGTTTCAATGGCCCATGAGTCCGTAAATAAGAAAATATTCTTCCGGTGTAATTGGCTACCTCATCAAATGCCCTATCGATAACTCGAAAATATTCGATATCAGGTTCAGCATGAATATTAATATTTTCAGAAACGATAAATAATGGAAAAATCCTCTTCATTTTTTTAGGATCATTGACCACAACCAAGGATGATAATGATGATAAAAACATCTCACAAAACATGATGAGATTAAGTATTAATGCATGTGATTTTTTTGTATTTTCACGCCAAATACCAGCACATTTTGTAGCCGCAAAGAAAGAATTATTTATATCATGCATAATTTTACATTGACTCTCGAACTCAGAGATTAGTTCAATGTTATCAGGAAATGAGTTTACTAGCTCATTAATACATTTTTTGAATGTATTGTTATACTCAACTTCAGTCTGAACTGAAAATCTATTATAATAGATGGAAGATATTCTCAGCACATCCAAGGCGATATCTATACTAATATCATCTCTTTTTATGTACTCACAAAAAAAAGAACAAAACTGTTTCGGGTCGTTAGCAAGATTACTAATTCTAGTGGTATCATAAACTTTTTCCATTTTTCCATACATCCTATTGTCTAAATTACTATAAAACTAGCCACTTAGCTAATAATTATAAATTTCATCTTTTACACCTTGCATTTTTATAACCAATGAAATCTACAACAAGCAACTGATGGATAATCCGATATTGGTCGCATTTAATGGCATGGTAGCAAAGTTTTCATCACATACCTCCTTTGCACCAGAATAAACGCCAGAGACCTGAAATTGCGAGTACACTACAGAAATTGTACTGCCGGTCCCATCAGCATAAAACCATAGTTACACAGGTAATCATCATTATTCACCAAGATAATAAATATTATTCGGTAGAATAGCGTTCTCAGGTGGTCAGTAAAATTGTCTTCAACAAGATTTCTGCGCATCTCGTCTGCTAGCCCTACATAACTGCTCTCGACCGAAACTATTTATTGAATGTTCACCAAGGTGGGCGTGGAGACAAAATGACGTCTTTTGATATTAGCTACCTGAGCCACATGGTCAAAACGTTCAAGTAGCATAGCGAAACCACCCTGCCCACGTAATGTGGACGATGCAGCTTCCAGCCAGAGCAAACTTGGGACCATCGACTACAAAATGAAGAATACTGAACTGCTTTTCTGGCAGGCCTATATACTGCACGGATATGGGTGATTTCAGACACAAAAAAAGCCGCTCTTGAGCGACTCGATTTGCATACGGTGTGGTGCCGAAGGCCGGACTCGAACCGGCACGTATTTCTACGGTTGATTTTGAATCAACTGCGTCTACCGATTTCGCCACTTCGGCACTGAAGAGGTATGCGGAAAACGTTGTGAATTATACCTGTCACGCACCACCATGCAAGCGCCAGCTTGCTCGCACCTCGCTAAGTGCTGAAATTTTCAGCATTGCATACCGCGATGTGTAACCTTTGTCACACTCCAGGCACCCCGCCCTGCCATGCTCTACACTTCCCAGACCACACCAGAGAAGGACCAAAAAATGTCGATGATAAAAAGCTATGCCGCAAAAGAAGCGGGCGGCGAACTGGAAGTTTATGAGTACGATCCCGGTGAATTGAAGCCACAAGATGTTGAAGTGCAGGTGGATTACTGCGGGATCTGCCATTCCGATCTGTCGATGATCGACAACGAATGGGGATTTTCACAGTATCCGCTGGTTGCCGGGCATGAGGTGATTGGTCGCGTGGTGGCGCTCGGGAGCGCCGCACAGGATAAAGGTTTGCAGGTCGGTCAGCGTGTCGGAATTGGCTGGACGGCACGCAGCTGCGGGCATTGCGATGCCTGTATTAGCGGTAATCAGATCAACTGCGAGCAAGGTGCGGTGCCAACAATCATGAATCGCGGCGGTTTTGCCGAGAAGTTGCGTGCGGACTGGCAATGGGTGATTCCGCTGCCAGAAAATATTGATATCGAGTCCGCCGGGCCGCTGTTGTGCGGCGGTATCACGGTCTTTAAACCACTGTTGATGCACCATATCACTGCTACCAGCCGCGTTGGGGTAATTGGTATTGGCGGGCTGGGGCATATCGCTATAAAACTTCTGCACGCAATGGGATGCGAGGTGACAGCCTTTAGTTCGAATCCTGCGAAAGAGCAGGAAGTGCTGGCGATGGGTGCCGATAATGTGGTGAATAGCCGCGATCCGCAGGCACTGAATGCCCTGGCAGGGCAGTTCGATCTCATTATCAACACCGTCAACGTCAGCCTCGACTGGCAGCCTTATTTTGAGGCGCTGACCTATGGCGGTAATTTCCATACGGTCGGTGCGGTTCTCACGCCGCTGTCTGTTCCGGCCTTTACGTTAATTGCGGGCGATCGCAGTGTCTCAGGTTCGGCAACCGGTACGCCTTATGAGCTGCGTAAGCTGATGCGCTTTGCCGCCCGCAGCAAGGTTGCGCCGACTACCGAATTGTTCCCGATGTCGAAAATTAACGACGCCATCCAGCATGTGCGCGACGGTAAGGCGCGTTACCGCGTGGTTCTGAAAGCCGACTTCTGATCCCTTTGCCGGGTGCCTGTCGCCCGGCGTTTAAATCTCTTTGGAAGGCGTCTCGCAATCTGCTGAATTTAGCGGTGAAGAGTGCGCAGCCGTTGCCTATACTCCAGGCAGGAAACTGGAGGATATCTCATGAGCGAACCCCTGTTAATTGCCCGCACGCCGGACACAGAACTGTTTTTATTGCCGGGAATGGCGAATCGTCACGGGCTGATTACTGGCGCAACGGGGACCGGTAAAACCGTTACGCTGCAAAAACTGGCAGAGTCATTGTCGGAAATCGGTGTTCCGGTGTTTATGGCCGATGTGAAAGGTGATTTAACGGGAGTTGCGGAGGGAGGTACATCTTCGGAAAAACTGCTCGCAAGGCTTAAAAATATCGGCGTAAATGACTGGCAACCTCATGCTAATCCGGTGGTGGTGTGGGATATCTTTGGCGAGAAAGGCCACCCGGTGCGGGCGACGGTTTCGGATCTGGGGCCGCTGTTGCTGGCGCGACTGTTGAATCTCAACGATGTGCAATCTGGCGTGCTGAATATTATCTTTCGTATTGCTGATGATCAGGGGCTGTTACTGCTCGACTTTAAAGATTTGCGGGCGATTACCCAGTACATCGGCGATAACGCCAAATCCTTCCAGAATCAGTACGGTAATATCAGTAGCGCATCGGTTGGTGCCATCCAGCGCGGGCTGTTATCGCTGGAACAGCAAGGCGCAACACACTTTTTTGGTGAGCCGATGCTGGATATCAAAGACTGGATGCGCACCGATGCCAACGGTAAAGGCGTTATCAATATCCTCAGCGCCGAGAAGCTTTATCAGATGCCGAAACTGTACGCCGCCAGTCTGCTGTGGATGCTTTCAGAGTTGTATGAACAATTGCCGGAAGCGGGCGATCTGGAGAAACCAAAACTGGTGTTTTTCTTCGACGAGGCACATCTGCTGTTTAACGATGCACCGCAGGTACTGCTGGATAAGATTGAGCAGGTAATAAGGCTTATTCGCTCAAAAGGCGTGGGCGTCTGGTTCGTTTCGCAAAACCCGTCAGATATTCCGGATAATGTGCTCGGACAGCTAGGTAATCGCGTTCAACACGCTTTGCGGGCTTTTACGCCCAAAGATCAGAAAGCAGTAAAAGCTGCGGCGCAAACCATGCGGGCCAATCCGGCGTTTGATACCGAAAAGGCAATCCAGGAACTGGGGACCGGCGAGGCGTTAATCTCGTTTCTCGATGCGAAAGGAAGCCCTTCAGTGGTGGAACGGGCGATGGTGATTGCCCCCTGTTCACGAATGGGGCCGGTGACGGAAGATGAGCGTAATGGCTTGATTAATCACTCTCCGGTGTATGGAAAGTACGAGGATGAGGTGGACCGGGAATCCGCCTATGAGATGTTGCAAAAAGGCTTTCAGGCCAGTACCGAGCAGCAAAATAATCCCCCCGCGAAAGGGAAAGAGGTGGCGGTGGATGACGGCATTCTTGGTGGATTGAAGGATATTTTGTTTGGCACTACCGGACCACGCGGCGGGAAGAAAGATGGTGTGGTGCAAACAATGGCCAAAAGCGCCGCTCGCCAGGTGACGAATCAGATTGTGCGTGGTGTGCTGGGGAGTTTGCTGGGGGGGAGAAAAAGATAAGTCAGACGTGATCTGTGCCCCTCACCCTAACCCTCTCCCCAAAGGGGCGAGGGGACCGTTCGAACTCGTATTTGACTTTGTCAACAATAATAAAGGGAGCTTTCGCTCCCTTGTTAGATTACGATTTTCTCATTAACAGCCACAGGCTGATTAAGAAGAAGCTGGCGCTTGGCAACAGTGCGCCGATAATCGGCGGGATGCCGTAAACCAACGTCAGCGGGCCGAAGATCTGGTCCAGTACGTAGAAGACAAAACCGAAGCTGATACCGGTGACCACACGCACGCCCATCGGTACGCTACGCAGTGGGCCAAAGATAAACGACAGCGCCATCAGCATCATCACCGCCACGGATAGCGGCTGGAAGATTTTGCTCCACATGTTGAGCTGATAACGTCCAGCGTCCTGACCACTCGACTTCAGATACTTCACATAGTTGTGCAAACCACTGATGGAGAGTGCATCCGGGTCCAGCGCCACCACGCCCAGTTTGTCTGGCGTGAGGTTGGTTTTCCAGGTGCCGCTCACCGTCTGCGAACCGGTAATCTGTTTCGGATTGGTCAAATCAGATTCATCAACCTGCGACAGACGCCAGACTTTATGTTCAGGGTCAAACTTCGCGGTAGCGGCATAGCGTACGGATTGCAGACGACGATTCTCGTTAAAGGCATAAATACTGATGCCACCTAACTCTTCGTCACCTTTAACCCGCTCAATGTAGACGAAGTTGTTGCCATCTTTCGCCCATAAACCTTGCTGGGTAGAGAGCAACGAGCCGCCGTACATCGCCTGCGCACGGTAGTTACGCGCCATCTGCTCGCCCTGCGGCGCGACCCATTCACCAATCGCCATCGTCAGCAAGACCAGCGGAATGGCGGTTTTCATCACCGACAGCGCCACCTGCATACGGGTAAAACCAGAAGCCTGCATGACTACCAGTTCGCTGCGCTGCGCCAGCATCCCAAGACCAAGCAACGCCCCAAGCAGAGCCGCCATCGGGAAGAAGATTTGCACATCTTTCGGCACGCTCAGCAAGGTATACATTCCTGCGCCTAACGCGTCGTAACTCCCCTGCCCGGCTTTTTTCAGCTGATCGACAAACTTGATAATGCCCGACAGCGACACCAGCATGAACAGCGTCATCATGATGGTGGTGAAAATAGTTTTACCGATATAGCGGTCAAGTACGCCAAAAGGTTGCATCACACCGCTCCTTTACGCGAAAAACTGGCGCGCAGGCGGCGGACCGGCACGGTGTCCCAAAGGTTGAGAACAATCGCCAAAGCCAGATAAATCAGGTTAACGGTCCACATCCACAGCGTCGGGTCCAGCTTACCTTTACCACCGTTCGATTTCAGGGAGGTCTGGATCAGGAAGAAAAGTAGATACAGCAGCATGGCTGGCAGCATCGACAGTACGCGTCCCTGACGTGGGTTAACCACGCTCAACGGTACAACCATAAGTGCCATCATAAACACGGTGAATACCAACGTGATACGCCAGTTCAGTTCTGCGCGGGCACGATCGGTGTCAGTGTTCCACAATGTGCGCATGTCCATCTGGTCGGTATCGTTCGGGTCGAGCGCCACCGCCTGGTGACCAATGATCGCCTGATAATCCTGGAAGTCCGTAATGCGGAAATCACGTAACAGTGCAGTGCCTTCGAAGCGCGTTCCCTGGTTGAGAGTGACGACCTGGGAGCCGTCGCGCAGCTGGGTTAAATGTCCGGAATCGGCCACCACCACAGAAGGACGTGCATTACCTTTTGGTCGAATTTGCGCGAGGAATACATCTTTGAAATCGCTGCCGTCAACGCTTTCGATGAACAGCACCGAGCTGCCATTAGTCGCTTGCTGGAATTGCCCTTGCGCCAGCGCCGCCATGCCAGGGTTCGCTTTCGCTTCTGCTAACACTTCATCCTGATGACGCGATGACCACGGTCCCGCCCACATCACGTTAACCGCCGCGACGATTGCCGTGAATACCGCAAGGATCATTGCCGCTTTCACCAGAACCGCTTTGCTCAGGCCGCAGGCATGCATTACCGTAATTTCACTTTCGGTATACAGTTTGCCCAGCGTCATCAGCAGCCCGAGGAACAGGCTTAATGGCAGGATAAGCTGCGCCATTTCCGGCACGCCCAACCCGAGAAGGGAGAGCACCAGATTCGCCGGAATATCGCCGTCAACCGCTGCGCCGAGGATCCTCACTAACTTTTGACAGAAGAAGATCAAAAGCAAGATGAAGAGTATCGCCAGCTGGCTTTTGAGCGTCTCCCGCACCAGATATCTTATGATTATCACTTTAAATACGCCCGTAAAAACTCGTCTTTTGCAGGATTTTAGCTTGTTTCATGGCTTAAACGTCATTTATTCTCTTGAGTCGTCGAAATCGTCGCTAAGATAATTATACTCAACGGATTCACCTCTCAGATTTTGTTCTGACGTGCCAATGCCGTAATAACGTTAAGATTAACACGAAGTCATCGCAACAGCGGACATGAGTTACGAAAGCTTGCAATTCTATCTGTAGCCACCGCCGTTGTCTTTAAGATTCAGGAGCGTAGTGCATGGAGTTTAGTGTAAAAAGCGGTAGCCCGGAGAAACAGCGGAGTGCCTGCATCGTCGTGGGCGTCTTCGAACCACGTCGCCTTTCTCCGATTGCAGAACAGCTCGATAAAATCAGCGATGGGTACATCAGCGCCCTGCTACGTCGGGGTGAACTGGAAGGAAAACCGGGGCAGACACTGTTGCTGCACCATGTGCCAAATGTACTTTCCGAGCGAATTCTCCTTATTGGTTGCGGCAAAGAACGTGAGCTGGATGAGCGTCAGTACAAGCAGGTTATTCAGAAAACCATTAATACGCTGAATGATACTGGCTCAATGGAAGCGGTCTGCTTTCTGACTGAACTGCACGTTAAAGGCCGTAACAACTACTGGAAAGTGCGTCAGGCTGTCGAGACAGCAAAAGAGACGCTCTACAGTTTCGATCAGTTGAAAACGAATAAGAGCGAACCGCGTCGCCCGCTGCGTAAGATGGTGTTCAACGTGCCGACCCGCCGTGAACTGACCAGCGGTGAGCGCGCGATCCAGCACGGTCTGGCGATTGCCGCCGGGATAAAAGCAGCGAAAGATCTCGGTAATATGCCGCCGAATATCTGTAACGCCGCTTATCTCGCCTCTCAGGCGCGCCAGCTGGCTGACAGCTACAGCAAGAATGTCATCACCCGCGTTATCGGCGAACAGCAGATGAAAGAGCTGGGAATGCACTCTTATCTGGCGGTCGGTCAGGGTTCACAAAACGAATCGCTGATGTCGGTGATTGAGTACAAAGGCAACGCGTCGGAAGATGCACGCCCAATCGTGCTGGTGGGTAAAGGTTTAACCTTCGACTCCGGCGGTATCTCCATCAAGCCTTCCGAAGGCATGGATGAGATGAAGTACGATATGTGCGGCGCGGCGGCGGTTTACGGCGTGATGCGTATGGTCGCGGAGCTGCAACTGCCGATTAACGTTATCGGCGTGCTGGCAGGCTGCGAAAACATGCCTGGCGGACGTGCATATCGTCCGGGCGATGTGTTAACCACCATGTCCGGCCAAACCGTAGAAGTGCTGAATACCGACGCCGAAGGCCGTCTGGTACTATGCGACGTGTTAACTTACGTTGAGCGTTTTGAGCCGGAAGCGGTGATTGATGTGGCGACGCTGACCGGTGCCTGCGTGATCGCGCTGGGTCATCATATTACTGGTCTGATGGCGAACCATAATCCGCTGGCCCATGAACTGATTGCCGCGTCTGAACAATCCGGTGACCGCGCATGGCGCTTACCGCTGGGTGACGAGTATCAGGAACAACTGGAGTCCAATTTTGCCGATATGGCGAACATTGGCGGTCGTCCTGGTGGGGCGATTACCGCAGGTTGCTTCCTGTCACGCTTTACCCGTAAGTACAACTGGGCGCACCTGGATATTGCAGGAACCGCCTGGCGTTCTGGTAAAGCAAAAGGCGCAACCGGTCGTCCGGTAGCGTTGCTGGCACAGTTCCTGTTAAACCGCGCTGGGTTTAACGGCGAAGAGTAAGTTTGCGTTTTACCCTCACCCTAACCCTCTCCCTAAGGGAGAGGGAACCGATCGAGCGCAATAGAAATTCATTGCTCATCTTTCAGGGTGAGGAATGCAGCAATATTTAAATCCACCACAAGAAGCCCCATATATGAAAAACGCAACGTTCTACCTTCTGGACAATGACACCACCGTCGATGGCTTAAGCGCCGTTGAGCAGTTGGTGTGTGAAATTGCCGCAGAACGTTGGCGCAGCGGTAAGCGCGTGCTCATCGCCTGTGAAGATGAAAAGCAGGCTTACCGGCTGGATGAAGCCCTGTGGGCGCGTCCGGCAGAAAGCTTTGTTCCGCATAATTTAGCGGGAGAAGGACCGCGCGGCGGTGCGCCGGTGGAGATCGCCTGGCCGCAAAAACGCAGCAGCAGCCCGCGCGATATATTGATTAGTCTGCGAACAAGCTTTGCAGATTTTGCCACCGCTTTCACAGAAGTGGTAGACTTCGTCCCTTATGAAGATTCTCTGAAACAACTGGCGCGCGAACGCTATAAAGCCTACCGCGTGGCTGGTTTCAACCTGAATACGGCAACCTGGAAATAATGGAAAAGACATACAACCCACAAGATATCGAACAGCCGCTTTACGAGCACTGGGAAAAGCAGGGCTACTTTAAGCCTAATGGCGATGAAAGCCAGGAAAGTTTCTGCATCATGATCCCGCCGCCGAACGTCACCGGCAGTTTGCATATGGGTCACGCCTTCCAGCAAACCATCATGGATACCATGATCCGCTATCAGCGCATGCAGGGCAAAAACACCCTGTGGCAGGTCGGTACTGACCACGCCGGGATCGCTACCCAGATGGTCGTTGAGCGCAAGATTGCCGCAGAAGAAGGTAAAACCCGTCACGACTACGGCCGCGAAGCTTTCATCGACAAAATCTGGGAATGGAAAGCGGAATCTGGCGGCACCATTACCCGTCAGATGCGCCGTCTCGGCAACTCCGTGGACTGGGAGCGTGAACGCTTCACCATGGATGAAGGTCTGTCCAATGCGGTGAAAGAAGTTTTCGTTCGTCTGTATAAAGAAGACCTGATTTACCGTGGCAAGCGCCTGGTAAACTGGGACCCGAAACTGCGTACCGCTATCTCTGACCTGGAAGTGGAAAATCGCGAATCGAAAGGTTCGATGTGGCACATCCGCTATCCGCTGGCTGACGGCGCGAAAACCGCAGATGGTAAAGATTATCTGGTGGTTGCGACTACCCGTCCGGAAACCCTGCTGGGCGATACCGGCGTGGCCGTTAACCCAGAAGATCCGCGTTACAAAGATCTGATTGGCAAATATGTCATTCTACCGCTGGTTAACCGTCGTATTCCGATCGTTGGCGACGAACACGCCGACATGGAAAAAGGCACCGGCTGCGTGAAGATCACCCCGGCGCACGACTTTAACGACTATGAAGTCGGTAAACGTCACGCCCTGCCGATGATCAACATCCTTACCTTTGACGGCGATATCCGTGAAAGCGCCCAGGTGTTCGATACCAAAGGTAACGAATCTGACGTTTATTCCAGCGAGATCCCGGCAGAATTCCAGAAACTGGAGCGTTTTGCTGCACGTAAAGCGGTCGTTGCTGCGGTTGACGCACTCGGCCTGCTGGAAGAAATTAAACCGCACGACCTGACCGTTCCTTACGGCGACCGTGGCGGCGTAGTTATCGAACCGATGCTGACCGACCAGTGGTACGTGCGTGCCGATGTCCTGGCGAAACCGGCAGTTGAAGCGGTTGAGAACGGCGACATTCAGTTCGTACCGAAGCAGTACGAAAACATGTACTTCTCCTGGATGCGCGATATTCAGGACTGGTGTATCTCACGTCAGCTGTGGTGGGGTCACCGTATCCCGGCATGGTATGACGAAGCGGGTAACGTTTATGTTGGCCGCAACGAAGACGAAGTGCGTAAAGAAAATAACCTCGGTGCTGATGTTGTCCTGCGTCAGGACGAAGACGTTCTCGACACCTGGTTCTCTTCTGCGCTGTGGACCTTCTCTACCCTTGGCTGGCCGGAAAATACCGACGCCCTGCGTCAGTTCCACCCAACCAGCGTGATGGTATCTGGTTTCGACATCATCTTCTTCTGGATTGCCCGCATGATCATGATGACCATGCACTTCATCAAAGATGAAAATGGCAAACCGCAGGTGCCGTTCCACACTGTTTACATGACCGGTCTGATTCGTGACGACGAAGGCCAGAAGATGTCCAAATCCAAGGGTAACGTTATCGACCCGCTGGATATGGTTGACGGTATTTCGCTGCCGGAACTGCTGGAGAAACGTACCGGCAATATGATGCAGCCGCAGCTGGCGGACAAAATCCGTAAGCGCACCGAGAAGCAGTTCCCGAACGGCATTGAGCCGCACGGCACCGATGCCCTGCGCTTCACCCTGGCGGCGCTGGCTTCTACCGGTCGTGACATCAACTGGGATATGAAGCGTCTGGAAGGCTACCGTAACTTCTGTAACAAGCTGTGGAACGCCAGCCGCTTTGTGCTGATGAACACAGAAGGTCAGGATTGCGGCTTCAACGGCGGTGAAATGACGCTGTCGCTGGCGGACCGCTGGATTCTGGCGGAGTTCAACCAGACCATCAAAGCGTACCGCGAAGCGCTGGACAGCTTCCGCTTCGATATCGCTGCAGGCATTTTGTATGAGTTCACCTGGAACCAGTTCTGTGACTGGTATCTGGAGCTGACCAAGCCGGTAATGAACGGTGGAACAGAAGCCGAACTGCGCGGTACTCGCCATACGCTGGTGACTGTACTGGAAGGTCTGCTGCGCCTCGCGCATCCGATCATTCCATTCATCACCGAAACCATCTGGCAGCGTGTGAAAGTACTTTGCGGTATCACTGCCGACACCATCATGCTGCAACCGTTCCCGCAGTACGATGCGTCTCAGGTGGATGAAGCCGCACTGGCCGACACCGAGTGGCTGAAACAGGCGATCGTTGCTGTACGTAACATCCGTGCAGAAATGAACATCGCGCCGGGCAAACCGCTGGAACTGCTGCTGCGTGGTTGCAGCGCGGATGCAGAACGTCGCGTAAATGAAAACCGTGGCTTCCTGCAAACCCTGGCGCGTCTGGAAAGCATCACCGTGCTGCCTGCCGATGACAAAGGTCCGGTTTCCGTTACGAAGATCATCGACGGCGCAGAGCTGCTGATCCCGATGGCTGGCCTCATCAACAAAGAAGATGAGCTGGCGCGTCTGGCGAAAGAAGTGGCGAAGATCGAAGGCGAAATCAGCCGTATCGAGAACAAGCTGGCGAATGAAGGCTTTGTCGCCCGCGCACCGGAAGCGGTCATCGCGAAAGAGCGTGAGAAGCTGGAAGGCTATGCGGAAGCGAAAGCGAAGCTGATTGAACAGCAGGCTGTTATCGCCGCGCTGTAATCAAAACACAGTGATGAAAACGAAGGCCGGAGCATGCTCCGGCCTTTTTTATCTCTTACAGAAATGGTAAAGAAGGCATAACTCCCCGAGAAATACCGGCTAAGAAGCCTTTATCTGGTTGTTCTTCTTTATTGATTAAAGGAAGGTCATCCAAATCGCCCAGCAAATACGTATTTTTTGCCTGCCAGTCAATCATCCATATTTTCAACAGTGGATAAGCCAGACCGCCCGTAATCCCGGATATCACCACCAACGCACACATGCGATAAAGCATACCGTGGTACGTTAAAGTTGAGCGAAAACGAATACGCCCATCATTCAGTGACAGGTTGCTCATAAAATGATTTCGCAACGACACCGTTAAATAACTGGTGCTAACAGCAATCCCAAAATAATAAATTAACTGCGCGATTATCATTTTACGTTGCATTTCCATAAATTGCTGTAAATTCTCAATATCATCATTTGCATACCCAGAACTATCATACTCATTTAATATTTGATCGAAGATAATATAACCTGCAACAGCGAGAAAAGGTAATAAAGCTAAAAATGCGAGAATGGCATATTTTATACAATACGTAGTATCTAATTTCACCTTGAAACGATGTATACCGAAACTGGTATTGCTCCAGAGAAAACTCATTACCAGACTATATAAAGTACCATTAAAAATACCAATGGAAACAATACCAACTATTGTCATCAGAGCCACAGATATAATAACGCTACTTGAACTATTGGCATGTAGCATCTTTGTCGAGATAAAGAAAACAGTCCCCATCCCAACGGCCATAAAAATCGGCAAGAAAAAGGTCACCCACCAGAACCCTTTCATAGAGCAATTAAAACTAAATCTTACGCCGTTGAGACTGGTCATTAAGGCCTGATGACGCAGTCCTTTTGCTGCCATAAATATAAGCAAAACCAACAGTAACAAAGTCAAAACACAGCCAACAAGCGGCATATCTGCTGACACTGTCATTAAGATTGCGAAATAGAAAAAAACAAAAACAAGACAACTAACAAAAACATTCCCACCGGTAATTCCATAAGAAAATCGTTGTCCGTTAACTTCCATATTAGCATAAAGATAACGCTTACATTTCATTAATGCCCATGGTAAATAGATACCTAGCGTTATAATCGTTAACAACACATTCACCACACAAATAAGAAAATATCTCTCACCTGTACCATGAAAAACAAACGAATGGGACGGAACATCCATTTCATTAATAACTTGAGCCATAAAAATTCCCTGAATTAAAAAATCCATTGATATAATTTATAGATACAGACAGTAAAATGTTCTGCCACGTTACAATACTCTTATCAGTAATAGGCTGGCAAAAACTTTATTGCTTTATAAGACGCTTGCGCACGTAAGAAGAGAGTGGTATTAAACAAATGTATAATTACTTTATTTTTATTGGGTTAAACTATGAATAACATTGCGCCGCAATCACCTGTAATGCGTCGCCTGACGCTGCAGGATAATCCTGCTATCGCCCGCGTCATTCGTCAGGTATCCGCCGAATACGGTCTTACCGCTGATAAAGGCTACACCGTCGCCGATCCGAATCTTGACGAGCTGTATCAAGTGTATAGTCAGCCTGGCCATGCATATTGGGTGGTTGAGTACGAGGGTGAAGTGGTCGGCGGCGGTGGGATTGCGCCATTAACCGGGAGTGAGTCGGACATTTGCGAACTGCAAAAGATGTATTTTCTTCCGGCTATTCGCGGTAAAGGGCTAGCGAAAAAACTGGCCTTAATGGCGATGGAGCAGGCACGAGAGATGGGCTTCAAACGCTGCTATCTGGAAACGACCGCTTTTTTAAAGGAAGCCATTGCGCTTTATGAGCATTTGGGCTTTGAGCATATCGACTATGCGCTTGGCTGCACGGGCCATGTCGATTGTGAAGTGCGGATGCTACGCGAACTCTAAAAAAATGCCCGCTAGTATGTGCTATCGGGCATTTTAATCAATTAATTAGTGGCGAACCCCGTCATCGTCTTCATCGACAAAATCTTCATCGTCGCCATCTTCGCCGTTAGGATCTTCAAAGTAAGTGCCCCAACCGTCGTACTCAACGTCAAATTTCTCCGCCAGCGTCATCAGTTGTTCAACCTGGGCATCGATCAGATCGGCATTCAACGCGCACTCGCTGAGGATGTCGCAGCAAATCACGATATCACCATCTTCAACTTCCAGCTCTTCTGGATCGGTCACTTCGTAACCGAGTTTAAACGCTTCAACTGCCGCTTTTTCCAGAGTTTCCAGATCGTCTGCGGAAAGATGGTGTTCGATGGTGTACAGCGCGTCCGGATCGCTGCCATCTTCCAGTAATTCTTCAATAATCAAACGTGTTTCTTCACGCTGTTCTTCCAGTTGTTCCGGGTTTGCCATGGCTCATTCCTCTTAATGTCCTGCCGATACTCTTATTGTCACACACCACTGACATTGCCTCCACCTTTGTGATAAAGATTTATGCTTTAGACTTGCAAATGAATAATCATCCATATAAATTGAATTTTAATTCATTGAGGCGTTAGCCACAGGAGGGATCTATGTCCGGGTTTTATCATAAGCATTTCCTGAAATTACTCGATTTCACGCCAGCTGAACTTAACAGCCTGCTGCAGTTAGCCGCGAAGCTGAAAGCCGATAAGAAAAGCGGTAAAGAAGAAGCCAAACTCACTGGTAAAAACATCGCGCTCATCTTCGAAAAAGACTCGACCCGTACCCGATGCTCTTTCGAAGTTGCCGCATATGACCAGGGTGCTCGCGTTACTTATCTCGGCCCAAGCGGCAGCCAAATTGGTCATAAAGAGTCGATTAAAGACACTGCCCGCGTGCTTGGTCGCATGTATGACGGTATTCAGTATCGCGGCTATGGTCAGGAGATTGTCGAAACACTGGCGGAATACGCTGGCGTGCCGGTATGGAACGGCCTGACCAATGAGTTTCACCCAACGCAGCTGCTGGCGGATCTCCTCACCATGCAGGAGCATTTGCCCGGCAAAGCGTTCAACGAAATGACGCTGGTCTATGCAGGTGACGCACGTAACAACATGGGCAATTCGATGCTCGAAGCTGCAGCGCTTACCGGTCTGGATTTGCGTCTGGTCGCGCCACAGGCGTGCTGGCCAGAAGCTGCGCTGGTTACGGAATGCCGCGCCCTGGCACAACAAAATGGCGGGAATATTACGCTGACGGAAGATATAGCTAAAGGAGTTGAAGGTGCTGACTTTATCTATACCGATGTATGGGTGTCGATGGGTGAAGCAAAAGAAAAATGGGCTGAACGCATTGCATTGCTGCGTGATTATCAGGTGAACAGCAAGATGATGCAGTTGACTGGTAACCCTGAGGTCAAATTCCTCCACTGCCTGCCCGCGTTTCATGACGACCAAACGACGCTTGGCAAGAAAATGGCGGAAGAGTTTGGCCTACATGGCGGAATGGAAGTGACTGATGAGGTCTTCGAATCTGCCGCCAGCATTGTATTTGATCAGGCGGAAAACCGCATGCATACCATCAAAGCGGTGATGGTCGCGACGCTCAGTAAATAATTGATATCGCTATAAAGATGCCGGGAAATACAAAAAATATCCCGGCATCATATTATTTTATGCAGTGTGAGTTCTATTCTTCCACCCCAATTTTTCTATTACTGTTCGTAAATCTTCCGGAGGATTTAATTTTTCTAACTGTTCTTTATTAATATATTCATATATATTTATTTTCCCATTCCGGAGGATTTTCATCATTCTTGTTCTAATTTTTAATTCATTCCCCATCTTTTCTTCAAAAATCTTAACGACATAACCCGGTTGTTTTTTTACAATTTCATTTGTTTTTTCTTCATTACCATAAACATATCCTAACTCATTAAGATACAGCTGTTCGCCCTCATACTTCTTAAGTAATTGATAGAAGTACCATTTAGCAAAATCAGGTTGCTTCATGAAAAAACCCTTCAAAAAAATATCATTTACTAAAATGCTGACAGGCACTTCATTAAATAGCAACTTAACATCATCAAATAACCTTAGTATTAATCGTGATTTTTCTTGATTGCTTAAGTTAAAATCATTGACATATGCAACCAACTTATCCCAAATCAATTCCTGTAATTTACGGCTATTTTTATAGGGTTCTTTATCGAGATTGAAAAATAAGGTCTCAGCTATTTTAATTTTAGATTGATCGCAGCTAAAATCTTTAGATTGATCGCGGCTAAAATCAATATGATTTATCACAGAGCATGCATGCTTTATCTTTGCTGAATCACCAATATATTGCATGCTTTTATTAAAACACCAATCCAGTATTCTTACATCATTAATATATGGGGATTTTAAAAAAGTCTCCAGAATCGAAACGATGACCGGTGCAAGGTTAACTTTTGCATCATCTAAGGAATCAATAAGAATATGAGACAGGTTAACTTTGATGTCGTTAATTTCATTGTCAGTAGCTTTTTTATTATTAATAAGATAATTATTTAATACGTTAAGGTCATCTATTTCTTTCAGTATCCCTTTATTACCCAGCAAGTATGAAATCGATTCATTACATACATAAGGCATGAATAGCAGATGTTCTTTCCTTATTGCTAATAATGCATTATTCAATGGTTTTTCTAATAAATCCGTAATCGTAGAATCAACTGAACCTTTACAACTCACCTGCGAGTTATTTAAGTCATGAGAATTATTTAACTCCTGCGGAATATTTAATAGACGAGCTATTTCCTTGTTAGCTTCGCGTTGGTAACACGCCAGAATCTTGTTAGTAATCAGGTGTAATGAACTCTCATCTTTTCTTTCAAAGGACTTCCCTTCATAACGATTAGTCGAACCATCAGATTGTTGAAATATAATAGCCGTATGTCCTTGACGAGTCCCCATAGTAGTGATAGTGGAAAGTGTAATTTCTATTTCCACCTTAGATAAATCCGCTCGTTCCCCTTCAGGATTATTCATAACAAACTTCATTATCTCACTGCCATCATTATTTTTGATATAAGATGAGGACTCAATATGAGCCATCATATTTCTTCCCGCTTCATTGGAGCGTTTGCTAAAATCCACATAACCCAGGGTAAATATTTTTACCAAAAACTCCAAAAATGTCTTAGGATCAAGGATATTTCTTGTATTATCCTGCCCCTCGGCATTACGGGCAAAATTATTTATTCCAACACGCCAGGTATTTAAAACTTCATTTTTTTGTTTAAAATTGTCGGCTAATGTAATGTGTTGAGAATAATTCAAATCTGATATTTTGCTCATGACGAACTCCTTGAGTTAATAAGAACGTCTAAGCATTACAAATTTTACTCACAAAAAAATATCAAAAAACGCTCTTTTCACAAACTCGCCGTAAACCTGGAGTTATTTACGGCGAAAAGTCATTACGCCATCAGCATCTTCACTACTGCTTTGCGAACCTGGGCTGGTGCGCCCACTGCGCACAGCGGTTTATGCACTTCCCCCGGATAAAACACAACAAAATCACCTTCATTTAGGATAATTGTTTTCTCATCAACGCCTTCCGGCAAAAATGCGATGTCTTTATCAGCTAACCAGTCGGTATCCGGGGTGCCTGCAGGTTGCGTGCTGAAGGTCATGCCTTCCTGACCTTTTAACACAATCTGAATGTCAAGATAGCGGGCATGGTACTCCGCACGGCGAGCTTCGTACGGCTCGGTCATATCTTCCGAGATAAGATAAAACAGACGATTGCCTTCGATATCGTGCTTGCCCTTTGGCGTTTCTGCCGTAACGTGTGCTTTGATATGCTCAATCGCCTGGCGTAACTCCTGGGGTAGCCACGGCTGAAGATTATGAATATTTCCGATGATCATCTTTTCCACTCCTTAATTAAAACAACGTTTCATTTCTATCGTTATACGAAAAGATGATCAATTCCGCTAGCCTTAACGCGTGAATTATTGTCTTATCACAACTTATCGGCAGGCGCGTTCCCGCCTTTCGGGTCAAGGCCCGCATCACTCCTTGAGAATAGTTTTTATCGCTTCCCCCGCCAGCGCAGCTGTTGCACAGAGTTGTTCGATGGAGTGCCCCTCCCGTGCCTTCGCAGAAAGCCCTGACATCACGGTACTCATAAAATCAGTCACACATTGTGCGCTTTGTGGATGCCGCCTGGCGATATAGTCATAAATGGTCGTTTCTGCGGCGTGATAATATTGAACGGCAATATCACGCGCTTGTGGATCATGACAATGAATACCTTCAAGAACCATACAGCCAGCGCAGCCGCCGTTTTGGCTATATCTGCGCGCCGCTTCTTTTAATACCTCAACCAGGCACTCGCCTACCGGACGATCATCACGAAGAATATCGGCAAGCGGAATAGCTTCCGTACCGACATATTCATTGAGTACACGGCTAAATAACCCAGCCTTACTGCCAAAAGCCGCGTAGAGGCTCGGGGGGTTAATACCAAGATAATCAGTAACTTCAGCAACACTGACAGCATCGAAACCTTTTTGGTGAAAAAGCACTTTTGCCGCAGAGACTGCCTGCTCAGGAGCGAAACGTCTGGGACGACCTGGAACGCGAGATTGTTTTTTAGTGACCATTACAAAACTTGTTGACAGAAAGTTAAAACAGTTTTGTAATGCATGTTACATAATAAATCAAGGAGTCCTTATGGGCGCTTTTACAGGTAAGACAGTTCTCATCCTCGGTGGTAGCCGTGGAATCGGTGCCGCTATCGTACGTCGTTTCGTCACCGATGGGGCCAATGTACGATTCACCTATGCGGGGTCGAAAGATGCCGCTGAACGCCTGGCACAAGAGACTGGAGCGACAGCAGTATTCACAGATAGTGCTGACAGAGACGCTGTTATTGATGTCGTTCGTAAGAGCGGCGCATTGGATATCCTGGTGGTAAATGCAGGTATTGGCGTCTTTGGCGATGCCCTGGAATTAAATGCCGACGATATTGATCGCCTTTTCAAAATCAATATTCATGCTCCTTATCATGCCTCTGTTGAAGCCGCCCGGCAGATGCCCGAAGGCGGGCGCATCTTAATCATCGGCTCCGTGAATGGCGATCGTATGCCTGTTGCAGGCATGGCTGCTTATGCCGCCAGTAAATCTGCCCTGCAAGGCATGGCGCGCGGGCTGGCCCGTGATTTTGGACCGCGAGGGATCACCATCAACGTCGTCCAGCCAGGACCAATTGATACCGACGCTAATCCCGCCAACGGGCCAATGCGCGATATGTTGCATAGTTTTATGGCCATCAAAAGACATGGGCAACCGGAAGAGGTCGCTGGTATGGTCGCATGGTTAGCAGGGCCAGAAGCCAGTTTTGTTACCGGCGCGATGCATACCATTGATGGCGCGTTTGGCGCATAACCGACTACGCTCAATTAAGCCCAGCCATTATCCATGATGTCTGGGCTTTGTTTACTTACGTCGTCCGCTAAAAGCGGCTCCCGGTAAATATAAATCTTCTGTTCATGTCGTAAATCTTGAGGATAACCAAATGGTAGAAAGAACCGCTGTTTTCCCTGCTGGCCGACATTCACTGTATGCTGAGCATCGTTATTCTGCGGCTATTCGTTCCGGCGATTTGCTGTTTGTTTCCGGGCAAGTAGGAAGTCGAGAGGACGGAACACCAGAACCCGATTTTCAGCAACAAGTCAGACTGGCATTTGATAATTTGCATGCGACCCTGGCTGCTGCGGGATGCACTTTTGACGATATCATTGATGTTACGAGCTTTCATACCGATCCAGAAAAACAATTTGAAGACATCATGACGGTCAAAAATGAAATATTTAGCGCCCCACCTTATCCAAACTGGACGGCGGTGGGTGTTACCTGGCTGGCAGGCTTTGATTTTGAAATTAAAGTGATAGCGCGCATCCCTGCGCAGTAAGCAATAGTGTTAGCCATTCGTTTTCACACTCCGCCCTATAAGTCGGATGAATGGAATAAAATGCATATCTGATTGCGTGAAAGTGAAAAAGAAAAAAGCAGGAAATGTCTGCAATTATTGATACCGAACGACAGTTCTCCCCCAGAATCACATCAAATAAAAATGCATGTATTTTGACTTTTAATTCAAATAAACCGTTTGCGCTGACAAAATATTGCATCAAATGCTTGCACCGCTTCTGACGATGAGTATAATGCCGGACAATTTGCCGGGAGGATGTATGGTTCAGTGTGTTCGACATTTTGTCTTACCGCGTCTGAAAAAAGACGCTGGCCTGCCGTTTTTCTTCCCGTTGATCACCCATTCCCAGCCCCTCAATCGAGGGGCTTTTTTTTGCCCAGGCGTCAGGAGATAAAAGATGGCTAATCCGCTATATCAGAAACATATCATTTCCATAAACGACCTTAGTCGCGATGACCTTAATCTGGTGCTGGCGACAGCGGCGAAACTGAAAGCAAACCCGCAACCAGAGCTGTTGAAGCACAAAGTCATTGCCAGCTGTTTCTTCGAAGCCTCTACCCGTACCCGCCTCTCTTTCGAAACTTCCATGCACCGCCTGGGTGCCAGCGTGGTGGGCTTCTCCGACAGCGCCAATACATCACTGGGTAAAAAAGGCGAAACGCTGGCCGATACCATTTCGGTTATCAGCACTTACGTCGATGCGATAGTGATGCGTCATCCGCAGGAAGGTGCGGCGCGCCTGGCCACCGAATTTTCTGGCAATGTACCGGTACTGAATGCCGGTGATGGCTCCAACCAACATCCGACGCAAACCTTGCTGGACTTATTCACCATTCAGGAAACCCAGGGGCGTCTGGACAATCTCCACGTCGCAATGGTTGGTGACCTGAAATATGGCCGCACCGTTCACTCCCTGACTCAGGCGTTAGCGAAGTTCGACGGCAACCGTTTTTACTTCATCGCGCCGGACGCGCTGGCAATGCCGCAATACATCCTTGATATGCTCGATGAAAAAGGGATCGCCTGGAGTCTGCACAGCTCTATTGAAGAAGTGATGGCGGAAGTAGACATCCTGTACATGACCCGCGTGCAAAAAGAGCGTCTGGACCCGTCCGAGTACGCCAACGTGAAAGCGCAGTTTGTTCTTCGCGCCAGCGATCTTCACAACGCCAAAGCCAATATGAAAGTGCTGCATCCGCTGCCGCGTGTTGATGAGATTGCGACGGATGTTGATAAAACGCCACACGCCTGGTACTTCCAGCAGGCAGGCAACGGGATTTTCGCTCGCCAGGCGTTACTGGCACTGGTTCTGAATCGCGATCTGGTACTGTAAGGGGGAATAGAGATGACACACGATAATAAATTGCAGGTTGAAGCTATTAAACGCGGCACGGTAATTGACCATATCCCCGCCCAGATCGGTTTTAAGCTGTTGAGTTTGTTCAAGCTGACCGAAACGGATCAGCGCATCACCATTGGTCTGAACCTGCCTTCTGGCGAGATGGGCCGCAAAGATCTGATCAAAATCGAAAATACCTTTTTGAGTGAAGATCAAGTAGACCAACTGGCATTGTATGCACCGCAAGCCACGGTTAACCGTATCGACAACTATGAAGTGGTTGGCAAATCGCGCCCCAGTCTGCCGGAGCGCATCGACAATGTGCTGGTCTGCCCGAACAGCAACTGTATCAGCCATGCCGAACCGGTTTCTTCCAGCTTTGCCGTGCGAAAACGCGCCAATGACATCGCGCTCAAATGCAAATACTGTGAAAAAGAGTTTTCCCATAATGTGGTGCTGGCCAATTAATTGCGGTTGGTAATAAAAGTCTGGCTCCCTATAATGAGCCAGACTTTTTACCGCTGTAATAAAGGAGAAATCATGAGCAAAACTATCGCGACGGAAAATGCACCGGCAGCTATCGGTCCTTACGTACAGGGCGTTGATCTGGGCAATATGATCATCACCTCCGGTCAGATCCCGGTAAATCCGAAAACGGGCGAAGTACCGGCAGACGTCGCTGCACAGGCTCGTCAGTCGCTGGATAACGTAAAAGCGATCGTCGAAGCCGCAGGCCTGAAAGTGGGCGACATCGTTAAAACCACCGTGTTTGTGAAAGATCTGAACGACTTCGCAACCGTTAATGCTACCTACGAAGCCTTCTTCACCGAACACAACGCCACCTTCCCGGCACGTTCTTGCGTTGAAGTTGCCCGTCTGCCGAAAGACGTGAAGATTGAGATCGAAGCGATCGCTGTTCGTCGCTAATCTTGATGGAAATCCGGGCTATCATGCCCGGATTAAGTCTGATGACAAACGCAAAATCGCCTGATGCGCTACGCTTATCAGGCCTACGTGATTCCTGCAATTTATTGAATTTGTAGGCCGGATTGGGCGTTTACGCCGCATCCGGCATGAACAAAGCTCACTTTGTCTGCAATCTGAATCCGGGCCACCATGCCCAGTTTATTCTTTACTGCCAGCCGTAACGACGGCTATAGAACCCTTTCACCAACTGGGTTAACGTCATATACCCTGCCAGAATCGCAACCAGCCACGGGAAATAGCTTAACGGCAGCGCCTGCAGCTGCAGATAACTGGCCAGCGGTGAAAACGGCAATGCGATCCCGACAATCATCACGATCACGGTCATGATCATTAACGGCCACGATGCACAGCTCTGAATAAACGGTACACGACGGGTGCGGATCATATGCACAATCAGCGTTTGCGACAGTAAGCCCACCACAAACCAGCCCGACTGGAACAGCGTTTGCGTTTCCGGCGTGTTGGCATGGAATACCCACCACATCAGGCAAAACGTCAGAATATCGAAGATCGAGCTGATCGGTCCGAAGAAGATCATAAAGCGCCCCAGATCCGCCGGATTCCAACGCTGCGGCTTTTGAATTTGCTCGTCGTCGACGTTATCAAACGGGATCGCCACCTGTGACACATCGTACAGCAGGTTCTGAATAAGCAAGTGTAACGGCAACATCGGCAGGAAGGGCAAGAAAGCACTCGCCACCAGCACGCTGAACACATTACCGAAGTTAGAACTCGCCGTCATTTTGATGTATTTCAGCATATTGGCGAAAGTGCGACGTCCCTCAATAACCCCCTCTTCCAGCACCATCAGGCTTTTTTCCAGCAGGATGATATCAGCCGCTTCACGGGCAATATCTACCGCGCCGTCCACAGAAATGCCGATATCCGCAGCACGTAAGGCGGGCGCATCATTTATACCATCGCCCATAAAGCCAACCACATGCCCTTCGCGCTTCAGTAAGGTCACAATGCGTTCTTTATGCATCGGCGTCAGGCGAGCAAACAGCGTGGTGCGCTGTGCGAGATTTGCCAGTTCGTCGTCAGATAGCGTTTCAATATCACTACCAATGACCACCTCTCCCGCGTCCAGCCCCACTTCATGGCACACTTTCGCTGCAACTAACTCACTGTCGCCAGTAAGGATTTTTACGGTAATGCCACTCGCTTTTAATGCCTTCAGTGCCGGAGCGGTTGTCTCTTTTGGCGGATCAAGGAAAGCAATATATCCTTCGAGGATCAGGTCGGACTCATCCGCTCGCTGGTAATCTCCTTCACGCGCTGGCAGGTATTTCGTCGCCACCGCAACCACGCGCAGCCCCTGACGATTCAGCGTATCAGTAACCCGCTTAATCTTACGCAGCATGATGTCATCGAGCGGCACAATCTCGCCATTGTGACGCACCTGCGAACACACATTGAGGATTTCCTGCAATGCACCTTTGCAAACCAGCTGATGGTGCTCGGTATTTTCTGCCACTACCACCGACATCCGGCGACGCTCGAAATCAAACGGAATCTCATCGATTTTTTGCCAACGACTGGCCAGCGAGCGCGCTGACTCTTCATCCGTACCTTCGAGCACCGCTGTATCGAGCAGGTTTTTAAGTCCGGTCTGATAATGACTGTTCAACCACGCGCTATGCAGCACGCGTTCGCTGGTTTTACCGGAGATATCGGTATGATTCTCCAGCACAATTTTATCCTGCGTCAGGGTGCCGGTTTTATCAGTGCACAGAATATCCATTGCGCCAAAGTTCTGAATGGCATCCAGATGTTTGACAATCACTTTCTGTTTCGACAGCTTTACTGCGCCGCGCGCCAGCGTCGAGGTAACAATCATCGGCAACATTTCCGGCGTTAAGCCTACCGCGACCGAAAGCGCAAACAGCGCCGCTTCCCACCAGTCGCCTTTGGTGTAACCATTGATTAACAGCACCACCGGTGCCATCACCAGCATAAAGCGAATCAGCAGCATACTGACGCGGCTGATCCCTTGCTGAAAGGCATTCGGCTCGCTTTCCTGCTCACTAACACGCCCCGCCAGTTGACCAAACCAGGTGTTGGCTCCTGTAGCAATCACCATTGCTTGTGCCGTGCCGCTCACCACGGTGGTGCCCATAAAACACAGGGTGTCGCACTCCAGCGGATTGCTGTGCTCCGGCTGGCGAGTAGTAGCGGCTTTTTCCACGGGCAGAGACTCACCGGTTAACGACGCCTGAGCGACGAACAGATCCCGCGCCTGCAAGATACGTAAATCTGCCGGGATCATATCCCCTGCCGCCAGTTTTATAATATCGCCGGGCACCAGCTGGTCGATCGGGATCTCCAGCCAGCCATTTTCGCCTTTGTCGTTAATTACGCGCAGCACCGTCGCGGTATTGCTGACCATCGCTTTCAGGGCATCTGCCGCTTTAGTGGAACGTGCTTCCTGAATAAAGTTCAGCAACGTAGAAATAGCGACCATTAGCGCGATAACGCCCGCGGCAAATAAATCTTCCGTGGCGTAAGAAATAGCGCCGAGAATGGTGAGTAAAATATTAAAGGGGTTGCGATAGCAGACCCATAAATGTACCCACCACGGCGACGGTTGTTGTGCGGGTAATTTATTTTCACCATGTTGTTCGCGGGCAGATTCCACTTCCGCCTGATTTAATCCTTCCGGATGGGTGTCGAACGTTTTCCACAATTCTTCTTCGGGCATCACCGCCATTTTCAGGCAATGCGCACTTAAGGACGGCGGGACCGCCGTATTCACTGTCTGCTGCGCGCCAGGCAATGGATCGCGATGAACCAGACGGGAAGGTAAATGGCGAATGAACCGGGTAAAAATTTCTTTAAACATAAGGAGTCCCTCCGCACTGTCTGAAACAGTACAGAAATGTCTTCAGGCGTGGCGAAGCCTTACCTGAAGGTAATAAAGCTGAGCAGGGACGTTAAAACGTCACGGCCTTACGCATCCGGTAACGCCGTGAAAAGACGGGCTTACCGGAAAAGTTTTAATCTCCGTCGAGGGAGAGGCGTGGGATCAGGTTCCATATAACCTCCGGTAAGTGAAAAAAGCGCCGTAAATAATAAGGAGAATCCAATAATATTCGTAGCATCTATGGCGATATAATACCTGCTGGCAACTAAACCAACGATAAACCAGACTTTACCCATTGCTGAATGCACGGGTAAAGTTAGGCTCAAATAATTAAACAACACGTTACGGGACAACAGGATGCAAAATCGGCTGACCATCAAAGACATCGCGCGCTTAAGCGGCGTGGGGAAATCTACGGTTTCCCGGGTGCTGAATAACGAAAGCGGCGTGAGCCAGCGCACGCGCGAGCGTGTTGAAGCAGTGATGAATCAGCATGGATTTTCCCCTTCCCGCTCTGCGCGCGCTATGCGTGGGCAAAGCGATAAAGTGGTCGCCATCATTGTTACCCGTCTGGATTCGTTGTCAGAAAATCTCGCCGTTCAAACCATGCTGCCAGCGTTCTATGAACAAGGTTACGACCCAATCATGATGGAAAGTCAGTTTTCCCCGCAATTAGTTGCCGAACATTTGGGGGTCCTGAAACGGCGTAATATCGACGGCGTAGTGCTGTTCGGTTTTACCGGCATAACAGAAGAAATGTTAGCCCACTGGCAGTCATCGCTGGTTCTGCTGGCGCGTGACGCAAAAGGCTTTGCTTCGGTCTGTTATGACGACGAAGGGGCAATCAAGATCCTGATGCAACGGCTGTATGACCAGGGACATCGTAATATCAGTTATCTCGGCGTGCCGCACAGTGACGTGACGACCGGTAAGCGACGTCACGAAGCCTACCTGGCGTTCTGCAAAGCGCATAAACTGCATCCCGTTGCCGCCCTGCCAGGGCTTGCTATGAAGCAAGGCTATGAGAACGTAGCAAAAGTGATTACGCCTGAAACTACCGCCTTACTGTGCGCAACCGACACGCTGGCACTTGGTGCAAGTAAATACCTGCAAGAGCAACGCATCGACACCTTGCAACTGGCGAGCGTCGGTAATACACCGTTAATGAAATTCCTCCATCCGGAGATTGTCACCGTAGATCCCGGTTACGCCGAAGCTGGACGCCAGGCGGCCTGCCAGTTGATCGCGCAGGTCACCGGGCGCAGCGAACCGCAACAAATCATCATCCCCGCCACCCTGTCCTGATCGTTTCCTGAACGATAAATTGTGATCTTCGCTGCGTTTCGGGAACGTTCCCGTTTTTAAATTTTTCAGCGCAATATATTCTGCAGCCAACCAAAAATGTCATCTGCCATGGGGCTTTATGATGAGCAAAATAAACCAAACGGATATCGATCGGTTGATTGAACTGGTCGGCGGGCGCGGCAATATTGCGACGGTGAGCCACTGTATTACTCGTCTGCGCTTTGTCCTCAACCAACCGGCCAATGCCAGACCGAAAGAAATTGAGCAACTCCCCATGGTGAAAGGCTGTTTCACCAATGCCGGGCAATTTCAGGTGGTGATTGGCACCAACGTGGGTGATTACTATCAAGCACTGATAGCGTCAACCGGACAGGCGCAGGTTGATAAAGAGCAGGTAAAAAAAGCCGCCCGGCAGAATATGAAATGGCATGAGCAGTTGATCTCTCATTTCGCGGAGATTTTCTTCCCGTTGCTGCCCGCGTTGATTAGCGGCGGTTTGATCCTCGGTTTTCGCAATGTGATCGGCGATTTGCCCATGAGCAACGGTCAAACGCTGGCGCAAATGTACCCTTCCCTGCAAACGATCTACGATTTTCTGTGGTTGATCGGTGAAGCGATCTTCTTCTACCTGCCGGTCGGGATTTGCTGGTCAGCGGTGAAAAAAATGGGCGGTACACCGATCCTCGGTATCGTGCTTGGCGTAACGCTGGTTTCTCCACAGCTGATGAACGCTTATCTGCTCGGGCAGCAGCTGCCGGAAGTATGGGACTTTGGCATGTTCAGCATCGCCAAAGTGGGCTATCAGGCGCAGGTGATCCCGGCACTGTTAGCCGGGCTGGCGCTGGGCGTTATTGAAACTCGCCTTAAACGCATCGTGCCGGATTACCTCTATCTGGTGGTGGTGCCCGTCTGTTCGCTGATCCTCGCGGTGTTCCTCGCCCATGCGCTGATTGGTCCGTTTGGTCGCATGATTGGCGATGGCGTTGCCTTTGCGGTACGTCACCTGATGACCGGCAGCTTTGCACCTATTGGCGCGGCATTGTTTGGCTTCCTGTACGCCCCACTGGTGATCACCGGCGTACACCAGACCACGCTTGCTATTGATTTGCAGATGATTCAAAGCATGGGTGGCACGCCAGTGTGGCCGCTGATTGCACTGTCGAATATCGCTCAGGGCTCCGCCGTGATAGGCATTATCATTTCCAGCCGCAAGCACAATGAACGCGAGATCTCCGTGCCTGCCGCTATCTCCGCCTGGCTTGGGGTCACTGAGCCTGCAATGTACGGCATCAACCTGAAATATCGCTTCCCGATGCTGTGCGCGATGATTGGTTCTGGTCTGGCAGGATTGCTATGCGGCCTGAACGGCGTTATGGCGAATGGCATCGGCGTAGGCGGCCTGCCGGGAATTCTCTCGATTCAACCGAGCTACTGGCAGGTGTTTGCGCTGGCAATGGCTATCGCCATCATCATCCCGATTGTACTCACCTCGTTTATCTATCAGCGGAAATACCGCCTGGGCACGCTGGACATTGTTTAATTTTCTTCGGGGCGCAATTGCGCCCCCTCGCATTTGCAGGAATAACGTAATGACTAATCTTCCCCACTGGTGGCAAAACGGCGTTATCTACCAGATTTATCCAAAGAGTTTTCAGGACACCACGGGTAGCGGCACCGGCGATTTACGTGGCGTTATCCAGCGCCTGGACTATCTGCATAAACTGGGCGTTGATGCCATCTGGCTAACCCCCTTTTATGTCTCTCCCCAGGTTGATAACGGTTACGACGTAGCGAACTATACGGCGATTGATCCCACCTACGGCACGCTGGACGATTTTGACGAACTGGTGACACAGGCAAAATCGCGCGGGATTCGTATCATTCTCGATATGGTGTTTAACCATACCTCTACCCAACATGCCTGGTTTCGCGAGGCGCTGAACAAAGAAAGCCCTTACCGCCAGTTTTATATCTGGCGCGATGGCGAACCAGAAACGCCACCGAACAACTGGCGTTCAAAATTTGGCGGTAGTGCGTGGCGCTGGCATGCGGAAAGCGAACAGTACTATTTGCATCTCTTTGCACCAGAACAGGCGGATCTCAACTGGGAGAATCCAGCGGTACGCGCAGAGCTGAAAAAAGTCTGTGAGTTCTGGGCCGATCGTGGGGTCGACGGGTTGCGGCTGGATGTGGTGAATCTGATCTCCAAAGATCCGCGTTACCCTGAAGACCTGGATGGCGACGGGCGTCGCTTCTACACCGACGGGCCACGAGCACACGAGTTTTTGCACGAGATGAACCGCGATGTGTTTACGCCACGCGGGTTAATGACCGTAGGTGAAATGTCCTCCACCAGCCTTGAGCATTGCCAGCGATACGCGGCTCTGACAGGCAGTGAATTGTCGATGACCTTTAATTTTCATCACCTGAAGGTCGATTATCCCGGTGGTGAGAAATGGACGCTGGCTAAACCTGACTTTGTGGCGTTGAAAACATTGTTCCGCCACTGGCAACAAGGAATGCACAACGTGGCATGGAATGCCTTGTTCTGGTGTAACCACGATCAGCCGCGCATTGTTTCTCGCTTTGGTGATGAAGGTGAATACCGCGTGCCTGCGGCAAAAATGCTGGCGATGGTGCTGCATGGCATGCAGGGAACGCCGTATATCTACCAGGGCGAAGAGATTGGCATGACCAACCCGCATTTCACGCGCATTACTGACTATCGCGACGTGGAGAGCCTCAATATGTTTGCCGAGCTGCGCAACGATGGGCGTGATGCCGACGAGTTATTGGCAATCCTCGCCAGTAAATCCCGTGACAACAGTCGCACACCCATGCAATGGAGCAACGACGATAATGCCGGGTTTACGGCTGGCGAACCGTGGATTGGCCTGGGCGATAACTATCAACAAATCAACGTAGAAGCCGCGCTGGCCGATGAGTCCTCGGTGTTTTACACCTACCAAAAGTTAATCGCACTGCGTAAGCAAGAAGCCGTTCTGACATGGGGCGATTACCAGGATCTGCTGCCAAACAGCCCTGTATTGTGGTGCTATCGCCGTGAATGGAAGGGGCAAACCTTGCTGGTCATTGCCAACCTTAGCCGTGAGATCCAACCCTGGCAACCAGGGCAAATGCGCGGCAACTGGCAGCTTGTGATGCATAACTACGAAGAAGCCTCACCACAACCCTGCGCCATGACTTTACGGCCTTTTGAGGCTGTCTGGTGGTTACAAAAGTAAATCTTCGCTAAGCCCCGGTAATGCCGGTCATTCCGGGGTTTTGTCTGTCAGCATGTTGTTTTTGTTGATTTTTCAACCAGCAAATTCATTAAAAAATTTACATATCGCTGTAGCGCCCGTCATCCGTACGCTCTGCTTTTTACTTTGAGCTACATCAAAAAAAGTTCAAACATCCTTGATGCAAAGCACTATATATAGACTTTAAAATGCGTCCCAACCCAATATGTTGTATTAATCGACTATAATTGCTACTACAGCTCCCCACGAAAAAGGTGCGGCGTTGTGGATAAGCGGATGGCGATTGCGGAAAGCACCGGAAAACGAAACAAAAAAACCGGAAAACGCCTTTCCCAATTTCTGTGGATAACCTGTTCTTAAAAATATGGAGCGATCATGACACCGCATGTGATGAAACGAGACGGCTGCAAAGTACCGTTTAAATCAGAGCGCATCAAAGAAGCGATTCTGCGTGCAGCTAAAGCAGCGGAAGTCGATGATGCCGATTATTGCGCCACTGTTGCTGCGGTTGTCAGCGAGCAGATGCAGGGCCGCAACCAGGTGGATATCAATGAGATCCAGACCGCAGTTGAAAACCAGCTGATGTCGGGTCCATACAAACAACTGGCTCGTGCTTACATCGAGTACCGTCACGATCGCGACATTGAACGTGAAAAACGCGGTCGCCTGAACCAGGAGATCCGTGGTCTGGTCGAGCAGACCAACTCCTCGTTACTCAACGAAAACGCCAACAAAGACAGCAAGGTGATTCCAACCCAGCGCGACCTGCTGGCCGGGATCGTGGCTAAACACTATGCACGCCAGCACCTGCTGCCGCGTGACGTGGTGCAGGCACATGAACGTGGTGATATTCACTATCACGATCTCGATTACTCACCGTTCTTCCCGATGTTCAACTGCATGTTGATCGACCTGAAAGGCATGCTGACCCAGGGCTTTAAAATGGGGAACGCCGAGATTGAACCGCCGAAGTCGATCTCTACGGCAACCGCGGTAACTGCGCAGATTATTGCCCAGGTCGCCAGCCATATTTATGGCGGCACCACCATTAACCGTATCGATGAAGTGCTGGCACCGTTTGTCACCGCCAGCTACAACAAACATCGCAAGACCGCAGAAGAGTGGAACATCCCGGACGCCGAAGGCTACGCTAACTCTCGTACCATCAAAGAGTGCTACGATGCCTTCCAGTCGCTGGAGTACGAAGTAAACACCCTGCATACCGCCAACGGTCAAACGCCGTTTGTAACCTTTGGTTTTGGTCTGGGCACCAGCTGGGAGTCGCGCCTGATTCAGGAATCTATCCTGCGTAATCGTATCGCAGGCCTCGGTAAAAACCGTAAAACTGCGGTGTTCCCGAAACTGGTGTTTGCGATTCGCGATGGCCTGAACCATAAAAAAGGCGATCCGAACTACGACATCAAACAGCTGGCGCTGGAGTGCGCAAGCAAGCGCATGTATCCGGATATCCTGAACTACGATCAGGTAGTGAAAGTCACCGGTTCGTTTAAAACCCCGATGGGCTGCCGCAGCTTCCTCGGCGTGTGGGAAAATGAAAACGGCGAGCAGATCCACGATGGTCGTAACAACCTCGGCGTGATCAGCCTGAACCTGCCGCGTATTGCGCTGGAAGCAAAAGGCGATGAAGCCACCTTCTGGAAGCTGCTGGATGAACGTCTGGTGCTGGCACGTAAGGCGCTGATGACCCGTATCGCCCGTCTGGAAGGCGTGAAGGCACGCGTAGCTCCTATCCTCTATATGGAAGGTGCTTGTGGCGTGCGTCTGAATGCTGACGATGATGTTTCTGAAATCTTCAAAAACGGTCGTGCGTCTATTTCGCTGGGTTACATCGGCATCCACGAAACCATTAACGCGCTGTTCGGCGGCGAGCATGTTTACGACAACGAGCAGCTGCGCGCGAAAGGTATTGCGATTGTTGAACGTCTGCGTCAGGCAGTGGATCAGTGGAAAGAAGAAACGGGTTATGGCTTCAGTCTCTACAGCACGCCGAGTGAAAACCTGTGCGACCGCTTCTGCCGTCTCGATACCGCTGAGTTTGGCGTGGTGCCGGGCGTGACCGATAAAGGTTACTACACCAACAGTTTCCACCTCGATGTGGAGAAGAAGGTGAACCCGTACGACAAGATCGACTTTGAAGCGCCTTACCCGCCACTGGCGAACGGTGGCTTCATTTGCTATGGCGAGTATCCAAACATTCAGCACAACCTGAAGGCGCTGGAAGATGTCTGGGATTACAGCTATCAACATGTACCGTATTACGGCACCAACACACCGATCGATGAATGCTACGAGTGTGGCTTTACCGGCGAGTTTGAGTGCACCAGCAAAGGCTTCACTTGCCCGAAATGTGGTAACCATGATGCCTCCCGTGTGTCGGTGACTCGCCGCGTGTGCGGATATTTAGGTAGCCCGGATGCACGTCCATTTAACGCCGGTAAGCAGGAAGAAGTTAAGCGCCGCGTTAAACATTTGGGGAATGGGCAGATAGGTTAATCCTTCCCCCTCACCCTAACCCTCTCCCTCAAGGGAGAGGGTACCGTTCCGTGCCCCTTCCTGATTCCCGACATAATGAATTGCCTCTGGCCAGTTGGTGTCGTCGCAAGGTGGCAAATGCGTAGCATCGGGGGACTTCGCCCGTACGCACCAGAGCAGTCATGGCGTCAATTGAGAATCGAAAATGAACTTTCATCAGTACTATCCTGTCGACATCGTCAACGGCCCCGGCACTCGCTGCACCCTGTTTGTCTCCGGGTGTGTTCATGAATGCCCCGGTTGCTATAACAAAAGCACATGGCGGGTAAATTCCGGTCAGCCATTTACCAAAGCAATGGAAGACCAGATCATTAACGATCTAAATGACACTCGCATCAAACGCCAGGGGATTTCCCTCTCCGGCGGCGATCCGCTGCATCCGCAAAACGTGCCGGATATTCTGAAACTGGTACAACGAATCCGCGCCGAATGTCCGGGTAAAGACATCTGGGTGTGGACAGGCTATAAACTCGACGAACTCAACGCTGCGCAAATGCAGGTTGTTGATTTGATTAACGTACTGGTCGACGGCAAATTTGTGCAGGATTTAAAAGACCCTTCCCTGATCTGGCGCGGCAGCAGCAATCAGGTGGTGCATCATTTGCGTTAGTCACTCATCCAGCCGTTTAGTCGCGTCTTCATAAACGGCTGAGTTCTCTCTCTTACCAATAGCTATCACCAACACGAGCAACTCTTTATCGTTAACCTGATAAACCAGGCGATATCCCTGTGTGCGCAGCTTAATTTTGTAGCAGTCCGGTAAATCCCGCAGTTTAGCCGATGGATTGCGCGGCCTTTTCAGCACATCCTCAAGCTTTTTTTTAAATTGTTCCCGGACTGTCACGCCCAGTTTTTGCCACTCTTTCAGCGCCCGCGGATCAAACGCCAGCTCATAGTTCATCCAGTCGGACCTTAATGGCCTCTTGTGGGTTGGCCAGTCGTTCCCTGACAGTGCGTAACAAGGCTTCTTCACTATCACTGACAGTGAGCGTTTTTACCGGCATTCGTCCATTTTCCGCAACGTACTGAAACAGCAGCCGCACTGCTTCAGTAGGCGTGATATTTAATTTTTCCAGCACCGCATAAGCCTCATTTTTCAGTTTGTCATCCAGGCGGACGTTAAGTGTGGCCATTATGCCTCCGGTAATTATGAAAAGTGTAATGCATTATAGCATTACATATGCATTACATTCATTTCTGGAAAACGCCTCGCAAAAATGAGGACGACACGCAGGAATATGCCGTGGTGAAGATAGATATTGCGGTGATTTTACGAAGGGAGAAGAAAGCGTTGGGCGGTAACGTTTCACCGCCCAATAAGGAATTAACGATACTTCTGGTGATAGGCGTTGCGGGTCGTTTTCAGTTGCTCTGCGGCAGCCTGCGCTTCTTTTACTTTACCTTCATTTGCCAGCTTCAGCGCGTCGTCAATCTGACCGACCAGAATATCGAAACCGTGGCGGAAGTCTTTCATTTCCGGGCTGTCCGGTGATTTGCCTTCGAGCTTCGGCGGCGTCGCTTTTTGCGCATCCAGCGCTGCGGCGCGCATCTTCGTTAACGCGTCTTTGACTTGCGCTGCGTTATCGGCTTTTTCGACCACTTTTAAATTGTCGTTGAGGGTTTCCATATTGTCTTCCAGATCAGCGGCAAACGACGCCGAACTGAATACCAATGAGGAGACTGCAAGAATAGCTAACAGGCTTTTACGCATTGCTCACTTCCTTTTTTATTTACACTTCATCCTTCACACTGCCTCATCGACGGCTACGCTCATTCGCCCGAGTCACGTACTACGAGTACGCTCCCCGGCTCTTATTCGCTTTCCGTCTCGATGCAGTGCGAATGATTTTGTGTAATTTTTTAGTTTATAGCGCGGCAGGTCGCGCCAGTTTTTTTACTGCCCGGCGATTTTCATCTCCGGCAACAGCACAGAACCACACTGTATATTACTGCGTGTTTCAATATCGTTACCGACGGTGACAATATTGCGCCACATATCTTTTAAATTACCTGCGATGGTGATTTCACTCACCGGATACTGAATTTCGCCATTCTCTACCCAGAAGCCCGCTGCACCACGGGAATAATCACCGGTAATGGCACTTACGCCCTGGCCCATCAGCTCCGTCACCACCAGCCCGGTGCCCATCTCTTTGAGCATTTGTTCGAAGCTTAGCCCTTGTCCGGCAATCCGCCAGTTGTGAATACCGCCCGCATGTCCGGTGCTTTTCAGCCCCAGTTTCCGCGCCGAATAGCTGGTCAGCAGCCACTGAGTCAGGATGCCATCTTTGACGATATCGCGGCGCTCGGTGCGCACACCTTCGCTGTCGAATGGCGTCGACGCCAGCCCTTTCAGCAGATGCGGATGCTCTTCAATGGTCAGCCAGTCCGGCAGAATTTGTTTACCCAGCGAATCCAGCAGGAAGGTAGATTTACGGTAAACCGATCCACCCGCTATCGCCCCCACCAGATGCCCAAAAAGCCCGGTTGCCACTTCATTGGCAAAAATGACCGGCGCTTTCATGGTGGAGAGTTTACGCGGTGACAGACGCGATAAAGTGCGACGAGCACAGTCGGCCCCAACCCACTCTGGCGTTTGCAGATCGCTCATCGCACGGCCAATGGTGTAGGCGTAATCACGCTCCATATCGCCATTTTCTTCGGCAATTACACAGCTGGAGAGCGAATGACGCGTAGAGCAGTAACCCTGCAACATGCCGTGGCTGTTGCCGAAAACTTTGACACCGTAGTGGCTGTTAAAGCTACCGCCTTCGGTATTGGTGATGCGTTTGTCCGCCTGCAATGCTGCCTGTTCTGCGCGGGCCGCCAGTTCAATTGCTTCATCCGGGGAAACTTCCGCAGGGTGGAACAAGTCGAGATCCGGTGCGTCAAAGGCCAGCAGCTCTTTGTCTGCCACGCCGGCACAGGGATCTGGCGAGGTATAACGGGCAATATCCAGCGCCGCCTGTACGGTGCGGGCAATGGCCTGCGGGCTTAAATCGGTAGACGATGCGCTACCTTTACGGTTCTGGTGATAAACGGTGATCCCCAGCGCGCCATCGCTATTGAATTCAACATTCTCCACTTCACCATAACGCGTGCTTACGCTAATGCCGGTGGTCTTGCTGACGGCAACTTCTGCACCGTCCGATTTGCCTGAGGCCAACTCCAGCGCAGTCGAAACTGCTTCTTCCAGAATCTTGCGCTGCGCTTCAACTTGAGAGATTACTTTCATTGCAAGTGCCATAATGTAGAGAGTTTCTCTGAAGTCTAACAGAGAACCGTTTTTCAGTGCGCATCTTAACTGGTAACATTAGCCTCTTTTTTTAAGGAGCCTGAGATGACTAAGCAGCCCGAAGACTGGCTCGACGACGTTCCCGGTGATGACATCGAAGACGAAGACGATGAAATTATCTGGGTCAGTAAAAGTGAAATTAAACGTGATGCCGAGGAGCTAAAACGCCTTGGCGCGGAAATTGTTGATCTGGGGAAAAACGCGCTGGATAAGATCCCGTTAGATGCGGATCTGCGCGCGGCTATTGAGCTCGCCCAGCGTATTAAGATGGAAGGTCGCCGCCGCCAGTTGCAGCTCATCGGTAAGATGCTGCGCCAGCGCGATGTTGAGCCGATCCGTCAGGCGCTGGATAAGCTGAAAAATCGCCATAATCAGCAGGTGGTGCTGTTCCATAAACTGGAAAACCTGCGCGATCGTCTGATCGACCAGGGTGATGACGCCATCGCTGAAGTATTGAATCTGTGGCCCGATGCCGATCGTCAGCAACTGCGTACTCTGATCCGTAACGCGAAGAAAGAGAAAGAAGGGAATAAGCCGCCGAAATCCGCACGCCAAATTTTCCAGTATCTGCGCGAGTTAGCGGAGAACGAAGGGTAATTTTCGTTGTTGATGTGAGTATGGTTTGCCGGATGCGGCGTAAACGCCTTATCCGGCAATGCTATATCAGGCTGAAGCCGAATTACTGCGCGGCTTCCGCTTTCTTCGCCAGCCCATCCAGCAGTTTCTGATGGATCCCACCAAAACCGCCGTTGCTCATCACCAGAATATGGTCGCCAGGCTGAGCGGTTTTCACCACCATATCTGCCAGCGTATCCACATCGCCGCTCCAGTGTGCAGGCTGAACGCAGGCTTCTGCCACTTCTGCCACCTGCCACGGAATATGCGCCGGTTGCAGCAGGAAGACTTCATCGGCACGACCTAATGAAGGTGCCAGATCGTCTTTGCAGATCCCCATTTTCATGGTATTCGAGCGCGGTTCCAGCACAGCAATAATGCGCGCCGTACCACCAACTTTGCCACGCAGCGCCGCCAGCGTTGCCAGAATCGCCGTCGGGTGATGGGCGAAATCGTCATATACCGTGACGCCATTTGCTTCACCACGCAGTTCCAGACGGCGACGAGCGTTAATAAACGAACCCAGCGCGTTAGCGGCATCTGCCGGCGCTACGCCAACATGGCGGGCCGCCGCAATCGCCATCAGGCCATTATGCATATTATGTTCGCCTACCAGCGACCATTTCACTTCGCCCACTTTTTCGCCATCCAGCAAGACTTCCCATTCGGAAGCATCGGTGGTCAGCTTTTTCGCCTGCCAGTGACCCTGCTCGCCCACCAGCTCCTGCTCGCTCCAGCAGCCCATCGCCATGGTCTGTTTCAGGTTGATGTCGTTTTCCGGCCAGATAATACGGCCCTGCCCCGGAACGATACGCACCAGATGGTGGAACTGTTTCTGGATCGCTTTCAGGTCGTCAAAGATATCGGCGTGATCGAACTCAAGGTTGTTGAGGATCAGCGTACGCGGGCAGTAATGGACAAATTTAGAGCGTTTGTCGAAGAAGGCGCAGTCGTACTCATCCGCTTCGATAACAAAGAAGTCGCTTTCGCCCAGACGCGCCGAGACCTCAAAGTTCCCCGGCACACCGCCGATCACAAATCCGGGTTTGTAACCGCACTGTTCCAGAATCCAGGTCGCCATTCCCGCCGTGGTGGTTTTGCCGTGTGTACCAGCAACGGCCAGCACCCAGCGGTCGCGCAGCACAAAATCGTGCAGCCACTGCGGACCTGACATATAAGGGATGTTTTTTTCCAGTACCGCTTCCACACACGGATTTCCACGGGTCATGGCGTTGCCAATAATCACCAGATCCGGCTGCGGGTCGAGCTGGCTGGCATCGTAACCCTGAATCAGTTCAATGCCTTGCTTCTCAAGTAAGGTGCTCATCGGCGGATACACATTGGCGTCCGAACCCGTTACTTCATGGCCTAACTGGCGCGCCAGCATCGCCAGACCGCCCATAAACGTGCCACAAATTCCTAAAATATGAATGCGCATACGTCACTATCCTTTTTTAATCTGCCGCTCATTTTACGCATATGTCGGGCAAGTGAGAAACGCATTTCAGGATAATCCGCAATTTGCTGGCGCGATTCACCTGAGCGCAACATTGAGATTATTTGTTAAGATTGTTGCGGTCGCTTTACTCCATAAACATTGCAGGGAAAGTTTTATGAAAACGTTAGGTGAATTTATTGTCGAAAAGCAGCACGAGTTTTCTCATGCTACCGGTGAGCTCACTGCTTTGCTGTCGGCAATAAAACTGGGCGCCAAGATTATCCATCGCGATATCAACAAAGCAGGACTGGTTGATATCCTGGGTGCCAGCGGTGCTGAGAACGTGCAGGGCGAGGTTCAGCAGAAACTCGACTTGTTCGCTAATGAAAAACTGAAAGCCGCACTGAAAGCACGCGATATCGTTGCGGGCATTGCCTCTGAAGAAGAAGATGAGATTGTCGTCTTTGAAGGCTGTGAACACGCAAAATACGTGGTGCTGATGGACCCCCTGGATGGCTCGTCCAACATCGATGTTAACGTCTCTGTCGGTACCATTTTCTCCATCTACCGCCGCGTTACGCCTGTTGGCACGCCGGTAACGGAAGAAGATTTCCTCCAGCCTGGTAACAAACAGGTTGCGGCAGGTTACGTGGTATACGGCTCCTCTACCATGCTGGTTTACACCACCGGATGCGGTGTTCACGCCTTTACTTACGATCCTTCGCTCGGCGTTTTCTGCCTGTGCCAGGAACGGATGCGCTTCCCGGAGAAAGGCAAAACCTACTCCATCAACGAAGGAAACTACATTAAGTTTCCGAACGGGGTGAAGAAATACATTAAATTCTGCCAGGAAGAAGATAAGTCCACCAATCGCCCGTATACCTCGCGTTATATCGGCTCACTGGTTGCGGATTTCCACCGTAACCTGCTGAAAGGTGGGATTTATCTCTACCCAAGCACCGCCAGCCACCCGGACGGTAAACTGCGTTTACTGTATGAGTGCAACCCGATGGCATTCCTGGCGGAACAAGCGGGCGGTAAAGCGAGCGATGGCAAAGAGCGTATTCTGGATATCATCCCGGAAACCCTGCACCAGCGCCGTTCGTTCTTTGTCGGCAACGACCATATGGTTGAAGATGTCGAACGCTTTATCCGTGAGTTCCCGGACGCGTAATCTCCTGCGCCTCTCCACACGGAGAGGCGTTTTTATTGCTGCGCAATGTTGACTCTTGTCACAGGCGAACTCTGACGATTCTCCCACAGCACCGTTAATCCACGCTGTAATGCTATAAAAATAAACAACAAAATACCGATGGCGATTTTCGTCCACCATGAGCTCAGCGTGCCATCAAAGTTTATGTAAGTCTGAATCAGTCCCTGAATCGCCACGCCAAAAAGCGTCCCTAATACCGTTCCAACGCCACCGCTCAAAAGCGTACCGCCAATCACCACTGAGGCGATAGCGTCCAGTTCCACACCTACGCCCGCCAGCGCATATCCGGCCTGGGTATAAATCGAGAAGACAATCCCCGCCAGCGTTGCCAGTCCGGTGGAAAGCATATAAATGCGAATAGTGGTGCTGCGAGTGGAAATCCCCATCAGGTTCGCCGACGTTGCGTTGCCGCCAATGGCGTATACCTGATTACCAAAACGGGTACGATGCGCGAGGAATATGCCGATAACCACCACCGCCAGCATCAGCAGCCCCATCGCACTTAAACGACCGCCGCCAGGGATTTTCCATGCAAGGCTTGAGAGCGTGTCATAAACAGGATGATTTATCGGGATCGACTCTTCCGAAACGAGATAGCTGACGCCACGCAAAAAGAACATTCCTGCCAGAGTAATGATAAACGCCGGGATCTTCAGGGCGTCGATCAAAAGCCCCATAAATGCGCCAAAGGCACAGCCCATCACCAGCACCAGTGGAAACGCCAGCAACGGCGAGAGGCCGAAATCGCCAATCACTTTTGCCAGAAACACGCCGGTAAAGGCGATCACCGAACCGACGGAGAGATCGATCCCACCGGAGAGGATCACAAAGGTCATGCCAACGGCGATGATCCCCAGAAAAGCGTTATCGGTCAGGATATTGCAGATCACTCTTGTGGAAGCAAAACCGGGAAACTGCGTCAGACAGTAGAGATAACCCAGCACAAAGACGCCGATGGTGATCATCAGCGGCAGGTTACGTTTTATCACGGCTACGCACTCCTTTAATCAGACTGATAAAGCGTTGCGACTGAACAATCAGCACGCAAAGCACCACTACCGCTTTCACCACCTGGTTCATCTCTGGCGGAAAGCCCGAAAGCAAAATTCCGGTGTTCATCCCCTGAATAATCAGCGCCCCCACTACCGAGAGCAGCAGGTTAAAGCGCCCGCCCATCAGCGATCCGCCGCCAATCACCACCGCGAGAATGGCGTCCAGCTCCAGCCATAATCCGGCGTTGTTGGCATCGGCACCGCGAATATCCGCCGCCACGATAATGCCCGCAATCGCCGCACACAGCCCGCTCAACACGTAGGTAAGCATGACGATGATTCGTGTGTTGACTCCGGCATTTTTTGCCGCCCGAATGTTGATACCAACGGCTTCGATAAACATCCCCAGTGCCGTTTTGCGGGTCAACAGCCAGAAGAGGAGAAGCGTCAGTACCGCAATAATGACTGGTGTTGGCAAGAACACCAGCGATCCGCTGCCAAACCATGAAAGATCCGGCGAGTTAAACGTGACGATCTGTCCGGAGGTGATCAGTTGCGCCACGCCGCGCCCGGCGACCATCAGGATCAGGGTGGCAACAAACGGCTGAATTTTGAGGATCGCTACCAGTATGCCGTTCCACAATCCCGCCAGGATGCCAGTGCCCAGGGCGCTTAACAAAACAATCGGCAGGCTGAATCCCGCGACCGTCATCGCAGCCGTTGTGGCTCCGGCGATAGCCATCACCGCCCCCACGGAGAGATCAATCCCACCAGTGGCGATCACCAGCGTCATACCAATCGCCAGTAGCGCAACGGGGGCCGCACGGTTAAGAATGTCGATAGGGCTACCGAACAAACGCCCATCCTGAAGCACCACCTGCCAGAAATGCGGGGCCACCAGGCTATCGACCAGCAGCACCAGCAACAGTGCCGCCAGCTGCGGCATTCCTGTTGGCCAGCGAAAACGCCTTTTCGGCGGCGTAGTGTCCGGGAGAGATTGAGGCATCACACTGTTCTCCTTACGCCGCAATGGCGTTCATGATCGCCGGAACGGAAAGCTCTGCCAGCGGGATCTCCGCCACCTGTTTGCGATCGCGCATGATAATCACCCGATCGGCATAGCCCACCAGCTCTTCCAGTTCGGAGGAGATCACCAGCAGCGCCAGACCATCAGCGCACAGCGTTTCAATCAGGCGGATGATCTCGGCATGCGCACCAACATCAATGCCGCGGGTTGGCTCGTCGAGGATCAGAAATTGCGGTCGGGTCAGTAGCCAACGTGAAAGCAACACTTTTTGCTGATTGCCGCCGGAGAGAAATTCAATCGGTTGTTCAGTTGAAGGTGTGCGAATGCCAAGCTGGCGGATAAAGCGTTGGGCAATCTCTTGCTGTTCTTTGCGGGAAATCGGTCGTAGCCAGCCGCGCTGGGCCTGGAGAGCGAGGATGATATTTTCCCGCACCGAGGCGGCGGCGATGATGCCATCGGTTTTCCTGTCTTCCGGGCAGAAGCCGATACCCAGTACCGAAGCCTGATGTGGCGATCGCAGGGTTTGCTGTTTGCCTTTGATCAACGCCGTGCCGCTGTCAGCAGGTTTGATCCCGAAGATCACTTCGGCGGTTTCGGTACGTCCTGATCCCAGCAAGCCTGCCAGGCCAACGATCTCGCCGGGGCGTACTTCGAGATCAAACGGTGCGATCGTTCCTTTTTTGCCGTAATTTTTGAATGCGGCAACGGGTTTGTCGCTCAGCAATGTTCGTCCGGCACGCTGTAGCGCGTGGGTGTCCAGCTCGCGCCCCAGCATCATTTTTACCAGTTCGATCTGCGGTAGCTCGCGGGTTTCCCGACAGCCTACGAAATTGCCGTTGCGTAAGACGGTGATCCGATCGCTGACCTGATAGACCTGATCGAGAAAGTGAGTAACGAAGATCAGGCTGACGCCGCGATCGCGCAACTGACGCATCAGGCCAAACAGTAACTCTACTTCCTGAGTGTCGAGGCTGGCGGTGGGTTCATCGAGGATCAGCACTTTGGCGGAGAGATCGATGGCCCGGCAAATGGCGACGATTTGCTGCATCGCCACTGAAAAGCGGTTGAGCGGTTCGCGCACGTCGAGGGAGAAACCGTAAGATGCCATCAGTTCGGTGGCGCGCTTTTCCATCTCTTTACGGCGTAGAAGGCCGAAACGTTTGGGTTCGCGGCCTATAAATAGATTATCAGCGACCGACATATTGGGTAGCAGGTTGACTTCCTGATAGACGGTGCCGATGCCGAGTTGTTGTGCGTGGGCGGTATTTTTCGGTGAGATAGTCTGGCCTTCCAGCCAGATGGTGCCACGATCGGCGTGGTAGACACCGGTTAAGGCTTTGATTAGCGTTGATTTTCCCGCCCCGTTTTCACCGAGCAGCGCCATGATTTCACCACGGCGCAGGCTGAAATCAACGTTGTCTAACGCTTTGACGCCGGGGAAAAATTTACTTAATCCTTCGGTGCGGAGGATTTCCTGGTGTTGGTTAGTATTCATAGTTTCCCCCGTTGTAAAGCGTGCGCCAGATAAGACACAACAGCGTCGCATCAGGCATCTCGCACAACCGCCGGATGCGGCGTGAATGCCTTATCCGGCGGCCCACAAGTCGGCATCAGGCATTGATGCCCCTCAATACCCCATATTTTTCTTCTTCTCTAACTCTTCTTTTGCGGTATCAGGCAGATAAAGGGTGGATTTGGTCAGTGTTAGCTTTTCAGGCATGGTGCCGTCTTTTTTGTATTTCTCCAGCGCGTCGAAAGCAGGACCTGCCATGTTCGGCGTCAGTTCAACACTGGCGTTCGCTTCGCCATCAATCATCGCTTTGTAGATATCCGGTACGCCATCAATGGAACCCGTGAGGATATCTTTACCCGGCTTCAGGCCCGCTTCTTTAATTGCCTGAATTGCGCCAATCACCATGTCATCGTTATGGGCGTAAACCATGCAGATGTTTTTGCCGTTGTTTTCTGCTTTGATAAAGCTCTCCATGACTTCTTTGCCTTTACTGCGGGTGAAGTCACCTGACTGCGAGCGGATAATTTTGATGTTTGGCGCATTCTTAATGGCTTCGGCAAAGCCTTTCTTACGGTCAATGGCGACGCTGGCCCCAACGGTGCCCTGCAACTCCACCACGTTGCATGGTTTGCCATTCACTTCTTTTACCAGCCAGTCACCAATCAACTTGCCTTCGAGGATGTTGTCGGCGGTGACAGTGGTCATATAGAGAGATTTGTCTTTCACATCGATGGAACGGTCAAGCAAGAAGACCGGGATTTCGGCATCTTTCGCCTCTTTTAATACCGGCTCCCAACCGGTCGCTACCACCGGAGCGATAAAGATCGCATCCACCCCTTGCGCGACGAAGGAACGTACCGCTTTAATCTGGTTTTCCTGCTTTTGCTGACCATCGGCAATTTTCAACGTAATTCCGCGCTTTTCGGCTTCACTTTTCGCCACATTGGTTTCTGCGGCGCGCCAGCCGGATTCCGATCCGACCTGCGAAAATCCTACGGTTAATGGAGCGGCCAACGCCATAGACGACATGGCTGCCGAGACTGCAGAGACTACAGAGACTACAAGTAAGCGTTTCCACATAGGGTTGTCCTCGTCGGGGTAATTATTATTGGTGAAAAGATGTTCGCGAAAAAACTATAGACAATTCGTTATGTAACGGATTGCGTTACATCACACTTCAAAAAAGTAAATAAAACGTTAATCACAAGTTTGTAATCGCTTTCATCTCACTATGAAAAATGCGGCTACGGTTATGGATTTTCCTGCTCTTTAAACCATCTTAAAACTGGCTAAAAAGGAAAATGAAGAAGAAAACAAGCGAAGACATTCGGCGCGAGTTGGCTATAATACTCGGCACTTGTTTGCCACATATTTTTAAAGGAAACAGACATGAGCTTACTCAACGTCCCTGCGGGTAAAGATCTGCCGGAAGACATCTACGTTGTTATTGAGATCCCGGCTAACGCAGATCCGATCAAATACGAAATCGACAAAGAGAGCGGCGCACTGTTCGTTGACCGCTTCATGTCCACCGCGATGTTCTATCCGTGCAACTACGGTTACATCAACCACACCCTGTCTCTGGACGGTGACCCGGTTGACGTACTGGTCCCGACTCCGTACCCGCTGCAGCCGGGTTCTGTGATCCGTTGCCGTCCGGTTGGCGTTCTGAAAATGACCGACGAAGCCGGTGAAGATGCGAAACTGGTTGCGGTTCCGCACAGCAAGCTGAGCAAAGAATACGATCACATTAAAGACGTTAACGATCTGCCTGAACTGCTGAAAGCACAGATCGCTCACTTCTTCGAGCACTACAAAGACCTCGAAAAAGGCAAGTGGGTGAAAGTTGAAGGCTGGGAAAACGCAGAAGCCGCTAAAGCTGAAATCGTTGCCTCCTTCGAGCGCGCAAAGAATAAATAAGTTCTTCTAGCGTAATAACCCTGAACGCCGGGCTTCGGTTAGTAGGGGTTTTTTATGCCCGCGATAAATAAACACACCTTATTCCACCACCGCCTGCAAACGTAATAACGCCTCTTCCACCACCTCACCCGCAGCCAGACCAATACGCTTTGCCAGCCGGGCGCGTAGATCCATCATCCGCACCTGATTCACCAGCACCACGCCGTGCACATCGCCTTCTTCGCAATGTAAAGGAACGCTAAATCCGGCATAACGGGCAAAATTTCCGCCCTGCGTAATGGGGGCCACCAGCGTCATTCCCAGTTGATTAAAGGCTTGAACGGAGAGCACAAGCGCAGGTCGACCAGCACCTTGCTGTTCATGGCCGCTTGCTGGATCAAAGCCAACCAGCACAATGTCTCCCCGTTCAAATTCACTTTTCTTTACCATATTTCGTCACCCGCAGGGGTGGATTTACCCCAGACATCCTGCTCGCTAAGTTCCGTGGCGTTCATGTCACACTGTGCCAGCAGTTCATCAAGCGAGTAGCGCCTGGAGATGGGTGTCAGAATCAGTTGATTGTTGCTCACTTGCGCCTCCACGCTCTGCCCCGGCCGTAAGTTAAGTTCTTTCATCACAACATTAGGAATGACCATACCTGAACTATTCCCCCATCTTTTTATGGTAATACGCATCTGCACCTCCTTAAGTTATACAAAGTATAACTCACGGTGCTACAGGAAACGTTTTACCCCTGCGCATTTGTGAACGCCAGCAGAGTTTTTTATGCGTTAACAGATATGGAAAGCGGCTCGGAGAGAAAAGCAAAAGGTGAGGGAATTACAAAACAGAATGCGAGTCGTCTCGCAAAAAACAACGCCACCCGAAGGTGGCGTATGCGTATGGTTACTTATCCCTGTCTAACCAGTCGCCGCTTTCAATTAGCTTTAATCCATCGACGGGTCGTTGATAAACGTACATCCATGCACTCCCGTACGGCGTCTGAATCAACTGGCGCGCGTATTCACCGCCCCTGGTGCGCAAGGCATCAAGTTCGGCCAGCGTGGCGTTGTCAATACGATAAACTTCACCGTGTACTGTTCCGTTCCCCGGAACTGCGCCTGGATAGTGGCCCAGGCTATACAACTGGTAGTTATCGATACTGAAATCGCCCAGTAACTGGGCATTGGTCATCCAGTGACTGTTGCCTTGTTTGTGGCGTAAACTGCCGTAGACAAATATTCGCATTGCTAAAACTCGAACTGATAGAGCAAATCCAGTGCCTGGTCTACACCAGACACGGCTTCCAGATATAGCTTAGGCATCAGGCGATAACGTAACGTGAGTGTTGCTATAGAGTCAAATATACCCACGCCGTATTTCACTTGCAGACCTGGCAATACATAGCCGCTGACCACCACCTGGGAGGAGTCGCCTACTCCCTGGGTGTCGAGCGCTAAATTGCTTACGCCAAACGTCTCGCCGATTTTACCCACAATCTGACCACTTTGTGCAACCCCCAGACCAATCAGCATTGAGGTCATCGCCGCACTGTCGCTCTGATCGCTCTCCAGCCCTTGTCCACGTAGCAAATAAGACAAGGCAGCCTGTTGCGACATGGCCGGGTCAGAGAAGATCTCCGCTTTCGGTTCGTCTGCCAGACCAGTGACGCGAACTCCGGCGATTACGTCGTCTTCTGTAGCATCCGGGTTACGAATAGCTTCGATATTAAGATACGGTTGATCCGGCGGACCAGAGAACAGTAACTCACCTTTACGCACAATCAGATCCTGACCATAGGCATGGAAGCGCCCTTCAGGGATGTTGATCTGCCCGTTCAGGCCCAGCCCTTGTTTATCCTGAACGACGTTGAGATCGCCCGTCAGCCGCGCTTTCAGGCCAAAGGCGTCAATGCGCACATTGTTGCCGACGTGGACAATCAGGTTGCTGTTAATCGGAATCGACGCCGTTTTTGCCTCTTCCGGTTGCAGGTTATCGTTAAGCATCACCACATCGCTGGAGACGCCCACCGCGCTTTCCGGCAGATCGTGCACCACGATGCGCGCCCACGGGACATCCACGCGACCATCAAGGGTAAACAGGTTTGGTGTAGCCTCAAATACAACATCTGGTGATACATCCATTCGTACCATCGGCGGCACGGTGATACGCACTTTACTGCCCTTCGCTGTTACCCGCGCCCGCCAGTTTTCAATCTGGCTCCAGTCGGCGTCGCCGTTCAGGTAGATCTCACCCTGCTGGGTCCGCACGGTACCGGCAAGCGTCGAGCGCATACCGTTAAAGTTGACCGCAAGCTGGCTCGGCTGCATATCAAACGGCATAAAGTTGCCGTCGATATCCACACCCGTAACCTGTAGCTGCCCAAACAACTGCGGGCTTTGCACATCACCACCCAGACGCAAGTTGGCACTCACCATCCCCGCTGCTTTTTCCCCACGGGTAAAGATGGGGTTTATCATCGCAAGGTTGAAGTTACGGATATTGACGTTGCCACCAAGATTACGGCGGCCTTGCGGATCGGTCACCTGCACCTGTCCATCAAACTGGCCGTTATTGGTCAGGCGGATGGTCCAGCCCAATTCGGCACGGTTGTTACGCAATTCCGCCGTCAGATTCAGCGTCTGAAACGCCACGGGCAGCGCCGCATCGTTGACGGTTTGCGTTACCTGCACGTTACGCCCCGAAAGGGTGATACTGCCCTGCGGCAGCCCCTCTTTCGTGGTGTCCCAGGCGACATCCGCTTTACCCGTGAAGATACCGCTGGCCTGAGTGGTTTCTGGCATAAACGGTTTCAGCATCGCCAGGTCGAAGCGGTTGAGATTCACCACCGCACGCCCTTCGGCCCCCGCATCGATAGTTTGCGGCACGCACAGTTCCGCATTCGGGTTAAGCCAGCAGTGTGGCCCGATGCTGATTTTTTGCTCCTTGTTGCGATAATCCAGCGCAATATCGCGGGTCAGCGACCACGGGCCGACTGGCGTCTGGAAGCGGGTATTGCTAAGCGTTCCCTTCCAGCGTTCTTCTTTGCGATCAAAACTTCCTGCCAGATTAAGCTGCCCGGAAACCGGCTCGCCCTGAATCCGCAACTGTAACTCGTGCTGTTTTTCGCTGCCTTTGGCATTCAGGGTGACGAGGTTGATACTCACATCGGGCTGCGAGATTTGCTCAACGCGTACGTCAAGTTTACCCGCAATCTGATCGGTGGATTTGATATCGCCTTCCACGCGAACCTGCGCCACGGAAAGTTCCTGCCAGCGCAGGCCGCGCGCGGTGATATCCGCCAGTAGTTGTGGCGCTTCCACCGTGCCGCGTACTTTCACCAGCCCTTTCGCTGTACCGCCAAGCCCCGGCAGCGCGTTATCCAGCCCCGGCGCGTTGATGGTGGCATCAAGATTGAGATCTTTTACCCCCAGCTCGCCTTTCACTTCGGCACTGTTTGGCCCCAGTTCCAGATGAAGCCCTGGGATCATCCACTGCATATAACTGTTGCCTTTCAGCGTGCCGTCAACGTTCACTTTGTTCTGTTTGACGTTACCGGTCAGCTTCAGTTCTGGCACCTCCATCTGCCAGGTGCCGCCGTACAGGCTACCGCGGGGTTTAATCAAGCCATTGAGTTTCGACGGCCACTCCGGGAACTCTTTGGCGGTGTTAATGCCATTAAGCGTTAGCTCACCGCGCCAACTAATAGCCTGCTGCCAGTCGAGCAACGCCTTAAGTTCAGTTTTCCCTTCCAGTGCCGCGACGGTAAGTTTGTCGAGATTGACCTGCTGTTCATTACCTTTGGCATCAAGGGTAATGGTGGCTGGCGGGATCTCCTGTCCCTTCACTGCCGTGCGCATAGAGAGCGTGTAATCGGTCATTTTGCCGGTAAGTTTCAGTTTCAGATCATCCGCCTGATACTGCTTCTCTCCAGTGAACGGCCAGTAAAGCTGTTTGCTGTTCACTTCCACGTTGAGCGGCAATCCGGCTTCCGCCAGTCGCGTCTGGGCGCGTAAATCCATATCCACCGGACCAGAAAGGTTAACGCCTATCTCCAGCTGTTCGCGCAGCGCGCCGCCCACTTTCAGCTTCACCTTTTCACCTTTCAACGGCTCCACGTTCAGTGTGCTGTTGAGGGTGATATCCACCGGCCAGTTGTCTGACAGCTGCGCCGTGCCGCTGGCGTTGACAATCCCCTGGTTGGAGTCGATATCCAGCGCGTCCAGTTTGGTATTGCCGTCGATGCTGCTCACTTTCAGCAGCATGGTGCGCACGGTGATGTCTGTGTCGCCCGTCACGCGCAGTTGCTCGCCCTTAAACTCTTCAATGTTCAGGTTGAGCGGCAGATGCACGTCGGTCATTTCCGGCAATACCGGGCGAGAAAAGAGATCTTTCAGCGTTTCGCCGAGCGGCTTTTCATCCGGCTGCGGATTTTCAATTTTCGGTTCGACAACTTCTTCCTGCGCCACTTCCGCCACTTTCGGCAAAGCAATCAACAGGCCTTTCAGCGACGTCGGTTTCAGGGTCAGGGTTTTCTCCTGCCAGTTCAGGCCGGAGGTGAAGTCCATCACCGATACCGTGGTGTCATCAATCTTGATGTTGACGTTGTCCAGCGCCACCCGTGTCAGGGTGATGGGATACGGCGTGGAGAGATCCAGCGGGCCGCTATCTTCCTCTTCTTCAACCTGTTCAGAAGGAGGCATTTTTTTACTGTCGATGTTGACCTGAATGTCTTTCAGCGCCAGGTCATTAATACAAACGCTACTGTTCCACAGGCACTCAAGCCCGACCGCCAGATGCAGATTGCCCGCTTTTACCGCCACGCCTGGCTGCTCATAACGAACGTCAGACAAGGTGAGATCGCGCCAGCCGCCGGTGACTTTGCCAATATCCAGTCCTGGCACCCAGCGATCCGCCGCTTTAAATACCAGATGCAGGCCGCTGGTGGTGCCCACCAGAAACGCCACCGATCCCAGCAACAGTAAGATAACGATAACCACGCCGAGGCTGATTTTTTTCCATAAACTCATAATTCTGGCCCCAGACCGATGTAAAACTGTAACCCGTGTTCGTCTTTATCCGCGACCGGTACGGCAAAATCGAGTTTGATTGGCCCGACCGGCGATTCCCAGCGCACGCCGACCCCGGTACCGGTTTTAAAGTCGCTGCGGCGAATATCGCTTACCGCTTCGCCGCTATCGACAAACACCGCGCCCCACCATTTTCCGGTCACGTTGTACTGGTACTCCAGCGATCCGGTTATCAACTTCGAGGCCCCTTTCAGGTCACCGTTGGCGTATTTCGGAGCGATTGATTTGTATTTGTAGCCGCGAATACTGCGATCGCCCCCGGCGAAGAAACGCAGATCCGGCGGTACTTTGTCGAAATCACCGGTTTCAATCCAGCCCAGCGTGCCGCGTGTAACAAAACGATGGCGATCGTACAGTGTGCGGATCCAGACGTTCTGCGCCTGGAAAACGGAGAAATCGACATCTGAGCCCCAGGCCGTGTTGGAGTAGTCGATAGAGTAGCGTTGCGAGTCGCCCCAGGTTGGCATCAGGCCACCGCGAGAACGCGTGCGGCTAATCATCACCCCAGGATAAAACAGCATCGTGGTGTTGGTAATTTCACCCTGGGTAAAGTGGTCGAGACTCCAGCGCAGGTTAATGGCACGCTGCCAACCGCTGGAGAGATCCCAGTAGCGAGAAGCCACCAGCGTAGTGGAGTCAGACTCGGTATCGTTCAGGTCAGTGCGCTTAAAACCGCCCTGCACCAGATAATATTGTTCCAGCGGATTCTTCAGCAGCGGCATTTTATAGCTGAAGTCGAGGGTCTGTTCCGGCGCGGAAATACTGGTACTGGTGGTCAGGCTATGACCGTACGAGTTCATCCATGGTTTTTTCCACGTTGCCTTAACACGTGGCCCTACGTCCGTAGAGTAACCGACCCCGGTTTCGATGGTGTTTTCAGTTCGCGGCGAAACCACGCCCGTCAATGGTAATACTTTCGTTTCGCGCGCTTTATCAAATTGTGGTGCCACCACCACCGAATTAAACCAGCCGGTAGCAGAAAGTCGACGGTTCAGTTCCGCCAGATCTTTCGATTCGTACTCATCGCCCTCTTTAAACGGCACCAGATTTTGCAGGTATTCATCGCGGATTTGTGATCCTTCAAAGGTCACATGCCCAAAGCGGTAACGTTCGCCACTGTTATAATCAATATCCCAGAAGGCTTTATGCAGGCCGAGCGCAATGCCCAGCTGCGCTTTGGTAAATTCGCTATCGAAATAACCTTTACGCAACGCAATGCTGGTTAAGGACTTTTTGAAATTTTCATAATCGCCCTGGTTCAGTACCGTACCAATAGCCGGGCGAGTATCGAGCAATTTCAAATAGTCTTTATCGGTCCGCGCGCCGCCGCGCAATACCACATCGGTGCCGCCAATTAACACCGGCACGCCTGGCGTGACTTTGGCGATCAATACCTGCCGCCCTTTCTTTGGCGGTGGACGGAGATCAAATTCAATGGTCGGCTGGTAATAACCCAGCGCTTTCAGACCTTCGCGGATGGCATCATCGACGCGTGCGCGAAAGCGACGGTCTGGCGTCACTTCATCACTTTCAATCGTAGAAAGCTGCGCACGAACGTTCTTTTCCAGCTGTCCCGATAACCCCTCGACCTGTAGACGGACGTTCGCGGCGACGGCAGCTCCGCTTAAGCAGAGTAAGCTTACACAGCATAACTGTCGGATATAGCGCACATTTTCTCCTGAATATCCTTTTTTCCTGCCCCTGGAACGCCGTTAAACGGCTTAACAAAAATCCAGTAATATGGATTAAAAAGCAGACTAAACCCCAAATATTTCTTATGTTTTACTTTAGACCTATTCACGGCGGTTATTGTGTGCAAATACGCCTCTTGTTACAACCTTAACCCCAATGACCGATTTTCGGGAGAGCGACACCATGAGTTTATTTGATAAAAAGCATCTGGTTTCCCCCGCCGATGCCCTGCCTGGACGTAACACCCCGATGCCCGTAGCCACACTGCATGCGGTCAACGGTCACTCAATGACCAATGTACCTGACGGAATGGAGATTGCCATTTTTGCGCTGGGTTGTTTCTGGGGTGTGGAGCGTCTGTTCTGGCAGTTACCCGGCGTTTACAGCACCGCCGCAGGCTATACCGGCGGCTATACGCCAAATCCGACTTATCGGGAAGTGTGCTCCGGTGATACGGGTCATGCCGAAGCGGTACGCATTGTTTACGATCCTTCCGTCATCAGCTATGAACAGTTGCTACAGGTATTTTGGGAGAATCACGATCCCGCCCAGGGAATGCGTCAGGGCAATGACCACGGCACGCAGTATCGTTCAGCGATTTATCCGCTGACCCCAGAACAGGATGCCGTAGCTCGCGCCAGTCTGGAACGTTTTCAGGCGGCGATGCTTGCCGCCGATGACGATCGTCGCATCACCACGGAAATCGCGAACGCCACACCGTTTTATTATGCCGAAGATGACCACCAGCAATATCTGCATAAAAACCCGTATGGTTACTGTGGAATTGGCGGAATTGGCGTCTGTCTGCCGCCGGAAGCATAGCGTTACGGGTACAAATGTAGATTGTTGATAAAGTGCTATTTGTCTATGCCGGATGCGGCGTAAACGCCTTGCCAGGCCTACAAAATCGTCCAAAATCAATATATTGTGGGGACTGCGTAGGCCTGATCGGCATAGCGCATCAGCCAGTTTTTCATTTATCAGCAGTCTGAATTTTAACCCTCTGGCGGCTTTACAGCACCTTACGCTATACTAGCCACTGAAAATGCCGGTTCACTTTCTTCGAATCGGCTTTCAATGTGTATTTCACACAAATTAATCAACTTCCCCTTCCGAGGATCTGGCCTGAAAGGTCGGATAAGATATGTTAAACAGTATTTTAGTCATACTCTGCTTGATCGCTGTAAGTGCGTTCTTCTCGATGTCCGAGATCTCGCTTGCGGCCTCACGCAAAATCAAACTTAAACTGCTGGCTGATGAAGGCAATATAAATGCCCAACGCGTTCTGAATATGCAGGAAAATCCCGGCATGTTCTTTACCGTGGTCCAAATCGGTCTGAACGCAGTGGCGATTCTCGGCGGTATCGTCGGTGATGCGGCATTTTCTCCAGCTTTTCACAGCCTGTTCTCCCGCTATATGTCGGCAGAACTCTCTGAGCAACTGAGCTTTATTCTCTCTTTCTCGTTAGTGACTGGCATGTTTATCCTGTTTGCGGATTTAACCCCGAAACGCATCGGTATGATTGCGCCAGAAGCAGTGGCTTTGCGTATCATCAACCCGATGCGCTTCTGCCTGTACGTTTGCACCCCGCTGGTGTGGTTCTTCAACGGCCTGGCGAACATGATCTTCCGTATTTTCAAACTGCCAATGGTACGTAAAGATGACATCACTTCTGATGACATCTACGCGGTAGTGGAAGCCGGTGCGCTGGCGGGCGTGTTACGTAAACAGGAACACGAGCTGATTGAAAACGTCTTTGAGCTGGAATCCCGTACCGTTCCGTCGTCAATGACACCGCGTGAAAACGTGATTTGGTTTGATCTCCACGAAGATGAGCAAAGTCTGAAGAATAAGGTGGCGGAACATCCGCACTCTAAGTTCCTCGTCTGTAATGAAGATATTGACCACATCATCGGCTATGTCGATTCTAAAGACCTGCTGAACCGCGTGCTGGCTAACCAAAGCCTGGCACTGAACAGCGGCGTACAAATTCGCAACACGCTGATTGTGCCGGATACGTTAACCCTTTCAGAGGCGTTGGAAAGTTTTAAAACCGCAGGTGAAGACTTCGCGGTGATCATGAACGAGTACGCGCTGGTGGTGGGGATCATCACCCTCAACGACGTGATGACCACGCTGATGGGCGATCTGGTCGGTCAGGGGCTGGAAGAGCAGATTGTCGCCCGTGATGAGAACTCATGGCTGATTGACGGCGGCACTCCGATTGACGACGTCATGCGCGTGCTGGATATTGACGAGTTCCCGCAGTCGGGCAACTACGAAACCATCGGCGGCTTTATGATGTTTATGCTGCGTAAGATCCCGAAACGCACCGATTCGGTGAAATTCGCCGGCTACAAATTTGAAGTGGTGGATATCGATAACTACCGCATCGACCAGCTGCTGGTGACCCGGATCGACAGCAAGGCCACCGCCCTTTCGCCAAAACTGCCTGACGCTAAAGATAAAGAAGAAAGCGTCGCGTAACCCCCAGAAACATCAACGGCTCCTGAATCAGGAGCCGTCTTATTACTGCATAGCACTTTGGTTAAGCCATCTCTGTTTGCAGACGCATAACCTGACGGTTAACTTCGGACATCACTGACAAATGCAGCTTATCCTTCACTTTTGGGATAAGAATCTTACCCTTATCAAATTCAAAAGCGCCAACGTCCTTGATGTATAACCGTCCACGGAACAGGATCTTTACGTACTTCGCCACCTGAAGTGGGTTGTACCGTTGGAAAATTTTCATTGTTATCTCCTGCTGAGTATTACGCCTGTGCGGTGCCACAATCGGCCCAACTATTATGAGGCGCAAATTTTAATGCTTAGTGACTATAGACTATCCGGGCAATGTTTCCACCGCGTATAACTTTTTTTACCTAAAGGTTACAATTATTCAGAATTATCTTTTTACCGAAGCGCGGTCTTCAGTATAAGCATTCATTTTTCATATGATTTGTGCGCTTGACCGCAAACTGGCATCACACTTGCGGGAAATTCGATAAATAGCACATATGATTAAAACTCAGACCCAAGTGGTCGGATCACCTGCATATCATAAGAAGGAAACACCATGACCCTACGCAAGATTCTGGCACTCACCTGCCTGCTGTTGCCGATGATGGCTTCCGCACATCAGTTCGAAACCGGTCAGCGAGTGCCGCCGATTGGCATTACCGATCGTGGCGAGTTGGTGCTTGATAAAGATCAGTTTAGCTACAAAACCTGGAACAGCGCGCAGTTAGTGGGAAAAGTGCGAGTACTGCAACATATTGCTGGTCGCACCTCTGCAAAAGAGAAAAACGCGACGCTGATTGAAGCGATTAAATCAGCAAAGTTACCGCACGATCGTTACCAGACCACCACCATTGTTAACACCGACGACGCAATTCCGGGTTCCGGCATGTTTGTGCGCAGCAGTCTGGAAAGTAATAAAAAGCTTTATCCCTGGTCGCAGTTTATTGTCGATAGCAATGGCGTCGCGCGCGGTGCCTGGCAGCTGGATGAAGAAAGTTCCGCTGTAGTGGTGCTGGATAAAGACGGTCGCGTGCAATGGGCCAAAGACGGGGCGCTCACACAGGAAGAGGTGCAGCAAGTGATGGACCTGCTGCAAAAGTTGCTCAAATAATGGCAATAACATAAATTCTGCAAAATAATTTTCCCCTATCGTTATCTATGGGATAGGGGAATTAAGCCTCTGAGTTCTTACGCTGAACTCATACTGGTAACGCTAGTTGCTTTTTTTTAAACGCCTCAATGGTCGATTTATATTTCTCGCAAATCTTTTCTTCGGTAATATCACTATCTGCGGCCAGATTCGCACTTACTATCGCATCCACTTGTTCGGCTAATTCGACTTGTTGGCAACCTGCATTAACCAGAAAATTATAAATAAGAGAGTAATCTTCATCCTCCAAAACAACAGAGGAACCATTACGAAAACGTTCATCCCCTCCATAGATTTTAAGCGCAAAGCCCAAAGATTCTATGACTATGGCAAAATTATCATCAATTATTTTTTCGTAAATATACCATCCATCGCATTCTTTAATTCCACCTCCTGGTATTTGGATGTCAAATTTACCCCGTTTTAATTTACTTACTATATCATCCAATACAGCATAACCTAAAGACACGTCACCAAACGCCTGGCGAATATAACCTTTAATCCTTTCCGGTATGTCAGACTGTTTTTTCTGCAGAATATCCCAGGCATACAATCTTCTGTTTTGTTCTAACGGAAACTCGCGGTTTTTGAAATCCATGAATGAGTTATACTCATTTATTGTTATGGGAATTTCTTCGTATTCAAATCCACTACCTCGCAATGTCATTATATATTCGGCACCGTTATCTTTAAGGCTGAAACTGATAAGAAACTTATCCATGGCGTTAACAGTTTCATTTTTTGATGAAAGTACCTGATAACTATTTTTATCAATCTGAGTTGCGCAACGAAAGAACTCCCTCAAAGTTAACAGGCTATCATAATTTGAAATCCAATCTTTTTTATTAAATGCATGCTGGATATTGTTAAAAAAATTGTTTGAATGTATTTTTGTATGCGATGATTTTACGAATAACTCCACCGCACCAATAAAATTATTGTGTCTGCTCCTGGGTAACATATGGCTACCTTATTTTATTTGGTTATTTTATGTCGCCATTAAATATCTCATTATAGAAGTAAACTATCAAAAAACGCTCATTATTAAAATGTAACTTATTAGCAATTGAATTTTTGCACTTTAAATACAATCTCTTTTTATTTATAACTTTTTAGGTTGGGAGAAATCAGGATGGCAGAATCAGGAAATACACTGTTTCTGCCATCTGAATTTAGTAAATAGACACTCTGAACCCCGGATTCAGGAACGACTCGCGCGGAGTGTAATCCAGCGGTTTACCCTGCCAGTCGTGAACGTGCGCTCCGGCAGCTGCGGCCACAGCATGTCCAGCGGCGGTGTCCCAAATATTCGTTGGTCCGAAGCGCGGGTACAGCTGCGCCTGCCCTTCCGCCACCAGGCAGAATTTCAGCGAAGAACCGATGGACGTGGTCTGATGTTCGCCAAGCTGTTGCAGATACTCTTTCAGCTCCGCATCTGCATGGGAACGGCTGATAACCACCAGCGGCGGGCGCGCATCGCGGACCTGAATCTGCTTGCGCACGCCGCACTCTTCTTTCCACGCTTTGCCTTCTGCCGCGCTGTACATTACGTTCATTACCGGCGCATATACCACACCTAAAATCGGTTTGCCGTGGTCGATGAGCGCAATGTTAACGGTAAATTCGCCATTACGTTTAATAAACTCTTTAGTACCATCCAGCGGGTCTACCAGCCAGTAACGCTGCCAGTGCTGACGGACTTCCCAACCGGGAGGATCTTCTTCAGAAAGGACCGGAATATCCGGTGTCAGCGTACGTAAACCGTCCATGATAACGGTGTGTGCGGCAATATCCGCTGCCGTTACCGGAGAATTGTCCGCTTTGCTGACGACGTCCATCGGTTTCGTCCCGTCGTAGACCTGCATAATGGCATCGCCTGCATTCCGTGCAAGCTGGCATACTTGATCTAACATTTCTCCACCTCGTCTCTGTGAGCGGTGTTAACTTATTGTTTTACTTATACCCTATCGTTAATGAATGCGCCAACTGTGATAGTGTCATCATTTTCAAAGAGTAAAATTGTGGCATTCTTCACTGTTCTATAAGTAAGACGTTTATTCTCCCTTTTCTTTCGTATTCCCGATGATAAAAGGATGTCCCTGATGATTAAGTTTAGCGCAACGCTCCTGGCCACGCTGATTGCCGCCAGTGTGAATGCAGCGACGGTCGATCTGCGTATCATGGAAACCACTGATCTGCATAGCAACATGATGGATTTCGATTATTACAAAGACACCGCCACGGAAAAATTCGGACTGGTACGTACGGCAAGCCTGATTAACGATGCCCGCAATGAAGTGAAAAACAGCGTACTGGTGGATAACGGCGATTTGATTCAGGGGAGTCCGCTTGCAGATTACATGTCGGCGAAAGGTTTAAAAGCAGGTGATATTCACCCGGTCTATAAGGCATTAAATACGCTGGACTATACCGTCGGCACGCTTGGCAACCACGAGTTTAACTACGGTCTGGATTACCTGAAAAATGCGCTGGCGGGAGCGAAATTCCCTTATGTAAATGCCAACGTCATTGACGCCAGAACCAAACAGCCAATGTTTACACCGTATTTAATTAAAGACACCGAAGTGGTCGATAAAGACGGAAAAAAACAGACGCTGAAGATTGGCTATATTGGCGTCGTGCCGCCGCAAATCATGGGCTGGGATAAAGCTAATTTATCCGGGAAAGTGACGGTGAATGATATTACCGAAACCGTGCGCAAATACGTGCCTGAAATGCGCGAGAAAGGTGCCGATGTTGTTGTCGTTCTGGCGCATTCCGGGCTGTCTGCCGATCCGTATAAAGTGATGGCGGAAAACTCAGTTTATTACCTCAGTGAAATTCCGGGCGTTAACGCCATTATGTTTGGCCATGCCCACGCCGTTTTCCCAGGTAAAGATTTTGTTGATATCGAAGGAGCTGATATCGCCAAAGGCACGCTGAATGGTGTTCCGGCGGTAATGCCAGGCATGTGGGGCGATCATCTTGGTGTGGTCGACTTACAACTCAGTAATGACAGCGGTAAATGGCAGGTGACGCAGGCGAAAGCGGAAGCACGGCCGATTTACGACATCGCGAATAAAAAATCCCTCGCGGCGGAAGACAGCAAGCTGGTAGAAACACTCAAAGCCGATCACGATGCCACACGCCAGTTCGTCAGCAAGCCAATCGGTAAATCTGCCGACAATATGTATAGCTATCTGGCACTGGTGCAGGACGATCCGACCGTGCAGGTGGTGAACAACGCGCAAAAAGCGTATGTCGAGCATTACATTCAGGGCGATCCGGATCTGGCAAAACTGCCAGTGCTTTCAGCTGCCGCACCGTTTAAAGTTGGTGGTCGCAAAAATGACCCGGCAAGCTATGTGGAGGTGGAAAAAGGTCAGTTGACCTTCCGTAATGCCGCCGATCTTTATCTCTATCCCAATACGCTGATTGTGGTGAAAGCCAGCGGTAAAGAGGTGAAAGAGTGGCTGGAGTGCTCCGCCGGACAGTTTAACCAGATTGATCCTAACAGCACGAAACCACAGTCACTCATCAACTGGGATGGTTTCCGCACCTATAACTTTGATGTGATTGATGGTGTGAATTATCAGATTGATGTTACCCAGCCTGCCCGTTATGACGGCGAGTGCCAGATGGTTAATGCCAATGCGGAAAGGATTAAGAACCTGACCTTTAATGGCAAGCCAATTGATCCGAACGCCATGTTCCTCGTTGCCACCAATAACTATCGCGCTTACGGCGGCAAATTTGCCGGTACGGGCGACAGCCATATCGCTTTTGCTTCACCGGATGAGAACCGCTCGGTGCTGGCAGCGTGGATTGCTGATGAGTCGAAACGTGCGGGGGAAATTCACCCGGCGGCAGATAACAACTGGCGTTTAGCACCGATTGCTGGCGATAAGAAACTGGATATCCGTTTCGAAACCTCTCCGTCAGATAAAGCCGCAGCGTTTATTAAAGAGAAAGGGCAATACCCGATGAATAAAGTCGCGACCGATGATATCGGGTTTGCGATTTATCAGGTGGATTTGAGTAAGTAATACACTTCTTTTTCGGCCTGCAAATCATCAACCGCATCCGACACTTTTGTCGGATGCGATGCTGGCGCATCTTATCCGTCCTACAAGTCATACACCGTAGGCCGCGCATCCTGCAGTTACGCCGCACGTTCATCCCGCACCGCCAACACCTCGGGCAAATTCAACTCAATCCAGTCCGCCAGTGCAGCAACCTTTTCGCTCACCTGCTCGCCCAGCGGCGTGAGGCTATATTCCACATGCGGCGGCACCACCGGATACGCGATACGGTTAAGAAAACCATCCTGCTCTAGCGCCTGTAACGACTGCGCAAGCATCTTTTCACTCACCCCGCCGATTTTGCGCCGCAGGTCGCTAAAGCGATGAGTACCTTCGCGTAGCACCACCAGAATCAACACCCCCCAACGGCTGGTGACGTGTTTCAAAACCTCGCGCGACGGACACTGTTCAGCGAAGAGATTTCCCTCTTTCAGTTGTTGCGACAGGCTAACCTGACTCATCTCATACTTACCTTTTTGTACGTACTTACTAAAAGTAAGTTTAGGTGTTAGCGTATTTAAACACAAGACAAAACGATGGAGACTTCCTATGATCGCAATTACTGGTGCCACTGGCCAACTTGGTCACTATGTTATTGAATCCTTGATGAAAACGGTTCCTGCCAGCCAAATAGTGGCTATCGTTCGTAATCCGGCAAAAGCCCAGGCACTGACAGCACAAGGCATTACCGTGCGTCAGGCTGACTACGGCGATGAAGCCGCACTGACATCTGCACTTCAGGGAGTGGAAAAACTACTGCTGATCTCTTCCAGCGAAGTGGGTCAACGTGCCCCGCAGCATCGTAATGTTATTAATGCCGCAAAGGCGGCTGGCGTGAAATTTATCGCTTATACCAGCCTGCTACATGCAGATACCTCCCCGCTCGGCCTCGCCGATGAGCACATCGAGACGGAGAAAATGCTGGCTGATTCTGGCATCGTTTACACCCTGCTGCGCAACGGCTGGTACACCGAAAACTACCTCGCCAGCGCCCCGGCAGCACTGGAACACGGCGTATTTATCGGTGCGGCGGGCGATGGCAAAATCGCCTCAGCAACGCGGGCAGATTATGCGGCAGCTGCGGCACGCGTGATTAGCGAAGCCGGTCACGAAGGCAAGGTTTACGAACTGGCGGGCGATAGTGCCTGGACGTTGACACAGTTAGCGGCAGAGCTGACCAAACAGAGCGGAAAATCCGTTACCTATCAAAATCTGAGCGAAGCCGATTTCGCCGCGGCACTGAAAAGCGTCGGACTGCCCGACGGACTGGCGGATATGCTGGCGGATTCTGACGTTGGCGCATCGAAAGGTGGTCTGTTTGATAACAGCAAAACGCTTAGCAAATTGATTGGCCGCCCAACGACAACGTTAGCCGAAAGCGTAAGCCATCTTTTTAATGTTAATAACTAGTTAATTAAAGTGGCATCCTCCCGCATCCTCTCTGATAATGACGGGATGCCGGGAGCAATCATATCTGCTTCCTGAACGTTTCTTCTGACAGACCAATGGATGCCAGTAATGATTAGCGGCGTGCTGTACGCCCTGTTAGCAGGGTTGATGTGGGGGCTTATTTTTGTCGGGCCGTTGATCGTGCCGGAATACCCGGCGATGTTGCAGTCGATGGGGCGTTATCTGGCGTTAGGGTTAATTGCGCTACCCATTGCCTGGCTGGGACGCGTGCGTCTGCGTCAGTTGGCGCGTCGGGACTGGCTTACCGCCTTGATGCTCACTATGATGGGCAACCTCATTTATTACTTCTGCCTTGCCAGTGCCATTCAACGTACTGGCGCGCCTGTTTCCACGATGATTATCGGCACCCTGCCGGTGGTCATTCCTGTCTTTGCCAATCTGCTTTATAGCCAGCGCGACGGCAAACTCGCGTGGGGAAAACTCGCCCCGGCACTGATTTGTATTGGCATCGGCCTGGCGAGTGTGAATATTGCTGAGTTAAACCACGGACTCCCCGATTTTGACTGGGCACGTTATACCTCTGGCATCGTGCTGGCGTTAGTTTCCGTGGTCTGCTGGGCATGGTATGCCCTGCGCAACGCCCGCTGGCTGCGGGAAAATCCCGACAAACATCCGATGATGTGGGCAACGGCGCAGGCGCTGGTCACGCTGCCGGTTTCTCTCATTGGCTATCTCGTCGCCTGTTACTGGCTGAATACGCAAACGCCGGACTTCTCCCTACCCTTTGGCCCCCGTCCGCTGGTATTTATTAGTCTGATGATTGCGATAGCCGTGCTTTGCTCATGGGTCGGTGCACTCTGCTGGAACGTCGCCAGCCAGCGATTACCGACCGTGATTCTCGGGCCGCTGATTGTTTTCGAAACGCTGGCAGGTTTGCTGTACACCTTTTTACTCCGCCAGCAAATGCCGCCGCTGATGACGCTGAGCGGTATCGCGCTGTTAGTGGTTGGCGTGGTCATTGCAGTCAGAGCAAAACCGGAAAAACCTTTAACTGAATCTGTCTCAGAAAGTTGACATGCTAGCTGTGAGTTAAATAAGCCTCTGCTACGTAAGGGTTATAGCATTCACCTTAAAGATGCATTTAAAATACATCTTATATTATTAAGAATGAGGTATCAGCTATGGCTTATCGCGACCAACCTTTAGGTGAACTGGCGCTCTCTATTCCTCGCGCTTCGGCTCTGTTTCGTAAATATGATATGGATTACTGCTGCGGCGGTAAGCAAACGCTGGCGCGTGCGGCGGCACGTAAAGAGCTGGATGTTGAGGTCATTGAAGCTGAGCTGGCAAAGCTCGCTGAACAACCGATTGAGAAAGACTGGCGTAGCGCCCCGCTGGCAGAAATCATCGACCATATCATCGTGCGCTACCACGATCGTCACCGCGAGCAACTGCCGGAGCTGATCCTGCAAGCGACTAAAGTCGAACGCGTTCACGCCGACAAACCGAGCGTTCCAAAAGGGCTGACAAAATACCTGACTATGCTGCATGAAGAGCTTTCCAGCCACATGATGAAAGAAGAGCAGATCCTCTTCCCGATGATCAAACAAGGCATGGGCAGCCAGGCTATGGGGCCAATCAGCGTAATGGAAAGCGAGCACGATGAAGCGGGTGAACTGCTGGAAGTAATCAAACACACTACCAATAACGTCACACCGCCGCCGGAAGCCTGCACCACCTGGAAAGCGATGTATAACGGCATTAATGAACTGATTGATGACCTGATGGAGCACATCAGCCTGGAAAATAATGTGCTGTTCCCGCGCGCACTGGCGGGTGAGTGATCTAAAAGCTGGATGGCATTGCGCCATCCAGCATGATAATGCGGTTATTTCCGCAGTTCAGCAGCCCGCTTCTTACCAATAAACAACCAGCCCAGCCCCAGAGCGATAAACCACAGCGGGGTAACCAGCAGCGCCTGGCGGGTATCATCTTCCAGTGTCAGCAGCACGACCACGAACACAAAGAATGCCATACATACCCAGCACATCAGCTTGCCGAGCGGCATCTTGTAGATTGATTTCTCATGCAAGTGCGGACGCTGTTTGCGATACACCAGGTACGAGCAAAGGATAATCGTCCAGACGAACATAAACAGAATCGCGGAAACGGTCGTGATCATCGTGAACGCGCCAATCACGCTGGGATTCACATACAACATCACCACGCCGCCGAGCAGACAGATACAAGAGAAGGTCAGCCCTTTCGCGGGTACTGCGCGCTTAGAGAGTTTAGCGAACGCTTTCGGTGCCACACCTTCCTGCGCCAGACCAAACAGCATACGACTGGTAGAGAAGACGCCGCTGTTAGCGGAAGAAGCGGCAGAGGTCAGCACCACAAAGTTGATCACGCTGGCAGCCGCAGGCAAACCTACCAACACAAACAGCTCAACGAACGGGCTTTTCTCCGGGACTACCGAACTCCACGGCGTCACGGACATAATCACAATCAGCGCGAAGACGTAGAACATAATGATACGGATCGGAATGGAGTTAATCGCGCGTGGCAGTGATTTCTCTGGATCTTTGGTTTCCGCAGCTGTTGTACCTACCAGCTCAATCCCTACGAAAGCGAAAACCGCTATCTGGAATCCGGCAAAGAAGCCACTTAAACCTTTCGGGAACCAGCCGCCATCATTCCACAAATGCGCGAATGACGCTTCCACACCGGTCGGTGACTGAAAGTGCATCGCCACCATGACCAGGCCGACGACAATCAGCGACACAATGGCGACGATTTTGATCATCGCAAACCAGAACTCCATCTCACCGAACATTTTCACGGTGGCGAGGTTGAGCGTCAGCAGCAGCACTATCACCGCCAGCGAGGCGACCCAGTCGGAGAGCTCGGGGAACCAGAACTGAGCATAAGCCGTGATCGCCACCACGTCTGCCATACCGGTTACAACCCAGCAGAACCAGTAAGTCCAGCCGGTGAAATATCCTGCCCACGGCCCGAGTAAATCGGAAGCGAAGTCACTAAAAGATTTGTATTCCAGATTCGAAAGCAGCAATTCCCCCATTGCCCGCATCACGAAAAAGAGCATAAAACCGATGATCATATAAACGAAAATGATCGACGGCCCGGCAAGGCTAATCGTTTTGCCGGACCCCATAAACAACCCCGTACCAATGGCACCGCCAATGGCAATAAGCTGAATATGTCGGTTTGTGAGATTGCGCCGTAGCGACTGTTCAGCCGGAGCCTGATCATCGGCAACGACTTTTACCTGATCTACCATGTTTTTTTCTTCCTGTACCTGTCTGTGTTGTTCAGGCTCTACGGCCTTTAGTCAGTCTATGATACGACGAATCTGTATCGGGACTCATCGATATTAGGTAACAATACGCGGGATGAATACTAAGATTTAGATCTAATGTTAATTTTATGTTTAAAGTGAGTGTCATATCACGGTGATAACGCGAAACAGCTCACAAAAATACACGCTTACGCGGTCTTTGCAACACAAAATAGCGCCGTTTGGCAAACTGAAGGGTTTATTGCTGAATGCCTGCTCCCCTCTGGCTCGAGGGGAACAGAATGCGCTGCTTAGAGGATTTCCAGCAGTTCGACTTCAAACACCAGGGTGCTGAACGGAGGGATGGATGCGCCTGCGCCGCGCTCGCCATATGCCAGTTCCTGCGGGATAGTCAGTTCCCATTTAGAACCTACCGGCATCAGAGTCAGTGCTTCAATCCAGCCAGGGATCACGCCATTAACCGGGAATTCAGCGGGTTCACCACGAGCAACGGAGCTGTCAAACACGGTGCCGTCGATCAGTTTACCGGTGTAATGAACACGAACGCGGTCGGTACGTGCCGGAATTGCGCCTTCACCCTGGTTGATCACGCGGAATTGCAGGCCAGATTCGGTGCTATTCACACCTTCTTTTTTGGCGTTTTCTTCCAGGTATTTCACACCTTCAGCAGCCATCGCCTGGAAACGCTGACGACGAACGGCATCGGCGCGTTCGTGGATTTCACGCAGCGCGCGGTGCACCACATCAACCGGAACAGCCGGATGTTTGCCTTCCAGCGCATCGGCAATGCCTGCAACCAGTGCTTCTGGCAGCAGCCCTTCCAGGCCAGATTCACTCAGTTGTTGCCCTACCTGCAAACCAATGCCGTAGCTTGCTTGCGCTTCGATGGTGTCAAAAGTTGGGGTGGTCATCGTATTTCCTTTCTTAGGGTATAAAGTAGCGGGCAGCATATCAGCCACACTTCTTTGGGTAAAACTTTGTCGCGGGAATGATGACAAATCCCGGGGAAAAAGAAACAATAGCAATATCCCGTATGAATATAATAAAGGCGGGTTTACCACGGACATCATAGCGTTAGCTTATTCATAGGCTATGATTGAGGAACAAGACGCGGAGCAGGAGGAAACCATGCCCGGGCGCTTTGAACTAAAACCAACCCTGGAGAAAGTCTGGCACGCGCCAGACAATTTTCGCTTCATGGACCCGCTGCCGCCGATGCATCGTCGGGGGATCATTATTGCCGCCATTGTATTGGTGGTCGGATTTCTGCTTCCATCTGATGATACGCCCAACGCGCCGGTGGTGACGCGTGAAGCGCAGTTAGATATTCAGTCGCAATCACAACCACCGACAGAAGAACAGCTGCGGGCGCAATTAGTCACGCCACAAAATGATCCTGATCAGGTGGCTCCGGTCGCTCCAGAACCAATACAGGAAGGCCAGCCAGAAGAGCAGCCGCAACCCCCCCAAACGCAACCATTCCAGCCAGATAGCGGAATTGATAATCAATGGCGCTCTTACCGTGTCGAACCCGGTAAAACGATGGCACAGCTGTTCCGCGACCACGGGCTGCCCGCTACCGATGTCTATGCAATGGCGCAGGTAGAAGGCGCGGGTAAGCCGCTGAGTAATTTGCAAAACGGGCAGATGGTGAAAATCCGCCAGAACGCCAGCGGCGTGGTGACGGGCTTAACCATTGATACGGGGAATAATCAACAGGTCTTGTTTACCCGCCAGCCGGATGGCAGTTTTATTCGTGCGCGGTAGATGAAGGGTCAACCAAAAGCCAGCTAAGGATTGTCTCTTTGATGACCTTACGTCTGGCTTCCAGTGCCTGGGGGGAAACCATACTGATATGATAAACCAGGCCAAGCGTATGCTGGTTGATCAAATAATATCCCCCAAGCGCAGCAATATTAATATACACCTGCAATGGGTCGATATCTGGCTTAAAAATATTGTGTTTCTTCCCTTCATCCAATAAGGATTCCATTAACTGCAAGTGCGCATGATTAATTTCTAAGAGACGCTGTGATTTTGCATAATGCACACCTTTACTTTGGTTTTCACTATGCACAATTTTTAAAAACCTGGGATTAGCAATATAATAATTCCATGTAAAATCAATAATTTCTCAATGGCACTTGTGTCTGGTTAACCTGCTGATTAACGAACTTACCGATACCGACAGCGTAGAATAATTACATACCGCACAACAAGAATGTATGGTGTAAGGCGTTGTCAGTCATCTCCCTCCCTGGGTGCATCGTTATATCCGTGATGAGCGATTTTTGATATTAATATCTTTTACTATCCGCTATTTTCACCACTTCAGAAAACAAACTTATTTTTATTAATATCAACTCTTTTTCTTTGAACATTCAACTGCGATATTTGTAAAAATATTAAACAGGCAACAATAAAATGACATTACCAACCACTATTTATTCATTTCCTGCATATTCACCCCGTTTTTCGTCCACCGACAAACCAGTAAAATTAAAATTTCATCAATACGCACGCGCTACATTACTTTCAAATCGTGGAAGAGACCATAATTGCGATGGCAGACATACTGTTGAGATCCACAAACTAGATCTCTCAGACTGGCAAGCATTCAATAAGTTAGCGACGAGGTGTAATACTTACGATGGAATAACAATGAATGGTGATAATTCTTTTGGATGGAACCATGAAGCTACATTAGATAATATTCACGCCCAGAAATACAATAAAGCTTACGCGGGTGCGAGGTTAACCGCAGAACTGAAATATTTATTGCAAGATGTTGAATCCTTCGAACCCAACAGTAAATACACAATACACGAGGTTGTTTTGGGACCTGGTTATAGTACTCCAGACTATACCGGCCAAACGATAGGATACGTTGTAACCCTTCCTGCCCAAATGCCTAATTGCTGGTCATCTGAACTACCAACAATCGATCTTTATATCGACCAACTTCGCACTGTTACAGGCGTTTCTAATGCCCTCGGATTCATCATTGCTGCATTGCTAAACGCGTATTCTGATTTACCCCATGATTTGAAAATTGGTCTGCGTTCCTTATCAAGTTCAGCAGCAATCTACTCGGGTTTGGGTTTCGAACGAGTGCCACAGGACCGAGACATAAGGTGCGATCATATGCATCTAACGCCAGCAAACCATCCTGAATTATGGACACAGGAGAATGGTGAATGGATCTACTTGCGAAACTAATACCTGACGAAAAATAGAAAGCAAAACGCCGACCAGTGGTCGGCGTTTTTACGTCTCGTTGAATAACGAATTATTCAGCTACTACGTTTACGATCACTTTCGCGAATACTTCGCTGTGAACCTGGAAGCTCACTTCGTGTTCGCCAGTGGTACGCAGAACGCCGTTCGGCAGACGAACTTCGCTCTTAGCCACTTCAACGCCAGCTGCAGTTACAGCGTCAGCGATGTCGCGAGTACCGATGGAACCGAACAGTTTACCTTCGTCGCCAGCTTTAGACGCGATGGTAACAGTTTCCAGTGCATTGATTTTCTCAGCGCGAGCATTAGCAGCTGCCAGAACTTCAGCCAGTTTAGCTTCCAGTTCAGCGCGACGTGCTTCGAAGAATTCAATGTTTTTCTTGGTAGCTGGAACAGCTTTACCCTGCGGTACCAGGAAGTTACGAGCATAGCCCGCTTTAACGTTTACCTGATCACCCAGGCTACCCAGGTTTGCTACTTTATCAAGCAGAATAACTTGCATTACCTTATCCTCTCAAAGTCGTATTAATGGACCGTGACCGATTACTGATGGCGATCAGTGTACGGCAGCAGGGACAGGTAGCGAGCGCGTTTGATAGCGCGAGCCAGCTGACGCTGGTATTTTGCACGGGTACCGGTGATACGGCTTGGGACAATCTTACCGCTTTCGGTGATGTAGTTTTTCAGCGTAGCGATATCTTTATAGTCGATCTCTTGAACGCCTTCCGCGGTGAAACGGCAGAACTTGCGACGACGGAAATAACGTGCCATATGGCTAGTCTCCAGAATCTATCAATTCAATCTGCTCGGCATGCAAAACCATTTTGCTCAGTCCGTTCTTTGCCTTGTGGCATGAAATGAACCCCTGAACGGTTATGCGACTGCCGACCGTTATACTGTGAGTAATGGCCTGGTTTTCGTGTCCGCTAACAATAACGGGCATTTGGCACCACGCCTGCCGGTGAAAACCGGCTTCCTCCTGCACAGAACGATGCTCAAGCACGAACTGGCAGTGAGGAATTCCTGATGGACTGACCTTTCGAAGGGGAGTCCTGCACACGGTGCCGGACAACACCAGACGGTTGGTCATCAGAAATTACTCTTCAGAATCCCCAGCTTCAGCATCATCAGCGGTTTCGTTTGCGAAATCATCGCGACGCTCACGGCGCTCGTCTTTCGCTTTAACCATCGGAGATGCTTCGGTAACAGCGTGCTTGGTACGCATAACCATGCTGCGGATAACGGCATCGTTGAAGCGGAAGGTAGTTTCCAGCTCATCGATCACTTCCTGCGGAGCTTCAACGTTCATCAGAACGTAGTGTGCTTTGTGCAGTTTGTTGATCGGGTAAGCCAGCTGACGGCGGCCCCAGTCTTCCAGACGGTGGATCTTGCCTTCTGCACCAGTGATGGCAGCAGTGTAGCGCTCGATCATGCCCGGAACCTGTTCGCTCTGGTCAGGATGGACCATAAAAACGATTTCGTAATGACGCATCGAATTGCTCCTTACGGATTATTCAGCCTCCTGTCTGGGTCAGCCGAATCCCGGGGAGGCAAGGAACGTGTTAAAGGTCGGCTGAAAAATGACGCGTTATAGTACTGACATACCCTGCTAAACTCAAGGCCAGCCGACAAATAAATCTCATCTTTCACCAAATCGTACTAACACGCTGATTTGAAGTTCATCACACTACATCATGGTGTTTTTTTGAACAACTGCATCAGAAATGGTCACCATCAACTTCTTTATCATTGATTAAAATTAAATCAGAAGATCATCACAGAGGAGAGCACACAAAGTCAGCCGTCGAGGAGGTATCTATGTTCAGTCGAGTTTTAGCCCTTCTGGCTGTGCTTTTGCTAAGTGCAAATACATGGGCAGCCATTGAAATTAATAACCACCAGGCCAGAAATATGGACGATGTGCAAAGCTTAGGCGTGATTTATATCAACCATAACTTCGCCACTGAAAGTGAAGCACGTCAGGCATTAAATGAAGAGACAGATGCGCAAGGCGCAACGTACTACCACGTGATTCTGATGCGAGAACCGGGGAGTAACGGCAATATGCACGCCAGCGCGGATATTTATCGCTAGCACCAGGTATAACCAACGAAACATTGCCATAGTTTGCTTTGCCCCCTTCGCAGGGGGCTTTTTTTGAAAAACGGCTGCGGAATTAGACCAGTTATCTCCCGAAGAAGGAAATTTCCGCAGCACGTGTTTTACTTCTGCCCGTAATAGGCGTTGGGACCGTGCTTACGCATGAAGTGTTTATTCATCAGGTAGCTGTCGATGTGATTCAATTGTGGGTTAATGCCGCGGGCAATCCACGCCATTTTTGCCACTTCTTCCATCACCACCGCGTTATGCACCGCATCGTGAGCATCTTTCCCCCAGGCAAACGGCCCGTGCTGGTACACCACAATTCCCGGTGTATGCAGAGGCTCGGCGTTGCCCAGCGTTTCGATAATCACTTTGCCGGTGTTCAGTTCGTACTCACCCTGCACCTCTTCTTCGCTTAATCCGCGCGTACACGGGATATCACCAAAGAAGTAGTCGGCGTGCGTAGTGCCTAACGCCGGGATCGCCAGCCCCGCCTGCGCCCATGCGGTAGCATGAGTGGAGTGGGTATGGACAATGCCGCCAAGCGACGGATAACGACGGTAGAGTTCGAGATGCGTCGCGGTGTCGGAAGACGGGCGATATTCCCCTTCCACCACCTTGCCGCTCATATCAACCACCACCATATCGGCCGCTTTCATGGTTTCGTAGGCAACGCCGCTGGGCTTGATCACCACCAGCCCGCGTTCGCGGTCAATGGCACTGACGTTGCCCCAGGTAAAGGTCACCAGCCCGTAGCGCGGCAGATCCATGTTGGCTTCAAACACCTGCTGTTTTAGCTTTTGCATTATGCCGCCTCCACCATGCCCGCTTTCGCCATGCGCGCTTTCACCCAATCACGCGCTTTCGCCACTTCTGCCGCCGGGTCTTCCGCCGTTTCGCTCCACATCTCAATCAGGTACGGCCCGCAATAGCCACTCTGTTTGAGCGTTTCGAAGCAACGTTCGAAATCCACTACGCCTTCGCCAAATGGCACATTTTTGAAGACGCCTGGTTTGGTGTCTTTCACATGTACCGCGACGATATGCCCGATTCCGGCCTGCAACTCCATCTGCACATCGTTGTCCCACGCCGACAGGTTGCCGATATCCGGGTAGAGCTGGAACCACGGATTGTTGAGATAGTGCGCGTAGCCCAGCGCCTTGCTGATGGAGTTCATCAACGGATAATCCATGATCTCCATCGCCAGCGTCACCTGCGCGCGGCTTGCCATCTCAACGCTCTCTTTCAGGCCGTCACGGAAACGACGACGCGTTTCGTTATTGGCTTCCTGATAGTAAACGTCATAGCCCGCCAGCTGGATCACGCGAATGCCGACGTCCTGGGCGAACTGGATAGCTTTACGCATAATCTCCAGCCCCTGCGCCCGCACCGCGTCATCTTCGCTACCCAGCGGGAAACGACGATGAGCAGAAAGGCACATAGACGGTACACGCACGCCGGTTTCAACAATCGCATTCACCAGCGCCAGACGCTGCTCGCGGCTCCAGTCGAGGCGCGACAGGCGATCGTCCGTTTCATCTACCGACATCTCGACAAAATCGAAGCCTAACGTTTTTGCCAGTTGCAGGCGTTCCAGCCAGCACTCCCCGGCGGGGAGCGCTTTTTCATAGATGCCAAGCGGGATTTGTTTGGACAACATATCCGCTCCTTAGCCCCACAGTTCGGCGATGGAACGTTTGAACTGACGCGCGGCTTCAACCGGAGAAGCGGCATCACGGATACTACGGCCCGCGATAAAGACGTGAATCGGAATGCCTTTGAACAGCGGCAGATCTTCCAGCGCCAGGCCACCGGTGACGGTCACTTTAAAGCCCATATCGGACAGACGTTTGATCGCGGTAATGTCAGCTTCGCCCCACGCCACGCCTGCGGCCTGCGCGTCACGGCTGCGGTGATAAACCACCTGCTGAATACCTGCGTCGCGCCACTGTTGCGCCTGTTCCCAGGTCCAGTAGCCAGTCAGTTCGATCTGCACGTCGCCGTTAAACTCTTTTGCCACGTCCAGCGCGCCTTTGGCGGTGTTGATATCCGCACAGCAAATCACGGTCACCCAGTCAGCGTTGGCTTCGAAGCACATACGCGAAAGGATTTTGCCTGCATCGGCAATTTTGGCGTCTGCCAGCACGATTTTGTGCGGGTAAAGCGCTTTCAGATCGCGAACCGCACGCACGCCTTCGCCCACGCACAGAATGGTACCCACTTCGATAATGTCGACTTCTTCGGCAATCAGGCGAGTGGTTTCATAGGCGCTATCCATAGTCTGGTTGTCCAGCGCGACCTGCAACATCGGTAATGACATGTTCAATTCCTTCTTAAGCTGCCGCGTTGGTGCGGTCAATTAAATCCAGTACTTCCTGCTCGGTACGGCAGGCACGTAAACGGTCGAAATTCTCTTCATCTTCAAACAGATTGACGATCTGCATGATGCCCACTTCCTGGTGAGTGTTGGCATCGACCGCCGCCATGGTGATGAGGATATCCACCGGATCGTTATCTTCGTGGTTGAACTCCAGCGGCTTTTTCAGCGTCACTAGCGCAAAACCGGTTTTCTTAACGCCCTCTTCCGGGCGACCGTGCGGCATTGCCAGGCCTGGTGCGAGCACAAAGTACGGACCGTGCTGTTCAACCGCATCCAGAATCGCCTGGTAGTAACGCGGCTCGACAACATCCGCCGCCACCAGCAGGTCAACGCCGATTTTCACTGCGTCCTGCCATGTCTCTGCTTCAGCCTGCAGGCGGATAGATTTATTCTCCGCCAGCGAATCACGTAATTTCATGGCGCGTCCTTACTTCACATCCTGCGGGAAATGCGCTTTGATCACTTCCAGCAGTTTCGGGCCAAAATCGGCAGGAGAGAGCATGTTGCGCACGCCAACCACATATTTGTTGCCGGTCACGGTGATTTCGCCCGCGATGTGCGTAGAAGCGATGATGATATCCGCACCGTTCAGTTCACTTTTGTATTCGCCAACCGCGCAGCTATTTACCGTGTGGTCAATATTTGATTGGGTTAAAAACTGGTCCACTTTCATTTTCATGATCATGGAACTGCCTTGTCCGTTGCCACACACAGCCAGAATACGTACGGTCATAATCAAAACTCCTTATTAAGCAGACTGTTCTGCCAGTTGTTTTTCTGCATCTTCTTCTGCGCGCAGTGCGCGGCCAGCGAAGAACATATAAGCCAGTGCAATTACAATGATGACGGCCATAAAGGCGATACCGACGGAGAAGAAGCCCTGCATCATCGGTGGTGCCAGAATCGACCAGTCCGCCATGCCCATCCAGGCGCTCATACCGGTGAGTTTCACCGCCCAGACGCAACCAAAGATTTCAATCATCCCCATCACCAGACAAATCTTCAGCGCCGCACGCCAGCCGCCGAAGTGGTTAGCGAACACGCCGATAGTGGCGTTGGAGAAAAACATCGGGATAAAGCCAGGAATAATCAGGATCGAAGAACCACAGGCGACCAGGATGCCAACCGCAATCAGCTGACCGATGGTGCCCCACATAAAGCCCCAGACCACGGCGTTCGGCGCGAAGCTATAGATAGCCGCACAGTCAATCGCCAGGACCGCACCTGGGATCAGGCGCTGGGAGATACCGTTAAACGCTTCAGAGAGTTCCGCCACAAACATGCGCACGCCCTGAGTGATGATGAAGATCGCCACCGCAAAGGAGAAACCGGTTTGCAGGATGTACACCGTCCAGTTCACTTTGCCTGCCATCGCCTGCACGGTGTCGATACCGAAGGAGAGCAGAATGGCACCAAAGAAGATGGTCATGACAATCGCCGTGGAGACAATGTTGTCGTGGAAAATATTCAGCCAGCCTGGCAGTTTGAGGTCTTCAACGCTCTCCTCTTTTTTGCCCAGGAACGGCGCGACTTTATAAGCAATCCATGATGCAAACTGTTGCTGGTGACCGATGGAGAAACCACAGCCGTCCGTCACTTCCTGAGTCGGCTTGTACATCATGTTGGAGGTAATGCCCCAGTAGAGCGAAACCAGAATCGCCGTGCAGATAATGGTCGTCCACATGGAGTAGCCGAAAATAAACAACGTAACGGCAATCAGCCCCGCCTGCTGGAACATGATATGACCAGTCAGCATGATGGTACGAATACCGGTAATGCGACGCAGCAGCACGTAACAAATGTTCAGCGCCAGTGCCAGCAGCACCGCGTACCCTACCCAGCTATAGGCATCGCCCATGCGGTCGATGGTTGCCATCATCGACGCGTAAGTATCGGAAATTGCGCCGTTAATGCCGTAGACTTCGGACATTTTCGCCACCACCGGTTTGAAGGTGCTGGTGAGGATGCCGGACCCTGCCTGCAACAACATGAAACCAATTATGGTTTTAATCGTGCCTTTAATAATAACGCTGACACTTTTACGCAGTAGGATGTAGCCCAGACAGGTCACAATACCCAGCAACAACGGGGCATTGGTCATAACCTGGTTAAAAAACACGGTAAAGATGTTGTAGAGGATCTCCATAACGATCTCCTGAAGAAGAGGTAACCGGGTATTCCACACACCCGGAATGTTGTGCACTCACTCTAATTTTCAAAAGTAATCACAACAAGATTATTTATGATTAAATGTGACGCGACCCGCAAATAATTCCACATGGATAGAGTGGGATTCACACAACGAAATAATTATTCATTTAAATTCATTTAGTTAATTGAATTACACATTCCATTAAATCTTTCCACACTCAAAATCAACAACAACTTCCCTGGCAAAAAGTCAAAAAATGGTCATTGCCTTCCTGAAAAAATAGTGTCAGGATTAATCAAAACCAATCACGTGTTGATTCGAATTGAACTATCATGAAGGTAAATGGCGATGAGTAAAGTGAAAAGTATCACCCGAGAATCCTGGATCCTGAGCACTTTCCCGGAGTGGGGTAGCTGGCTGAATGAAGAAATTGAACAAGAGCAGGTCGCCCCTGGCACATTTGCGATGTGGTGGCTAGGCTGCACCGGGATCTGGCTGAAATCAGAAGGTGGCACCAACGTTTGCGTTGATTTCTGGTGCGGCACTGGCAAACAAAGTCACGGTAACCCGTTAATGAAACAGGGTCACCAGATGCAGCGCATGGCTGGCGTGAAAAAACTGCAGCCAAACCTGCGCACCACCCCGTTTGTTCTTGATCCGTTTGCGATTCGCCAGATCGACGCGGTACTGGCGACTCACGATCACAACGATCATATCGACGTTAACGTCGCTGCTGCCGTGATGCAGAACTGTGCTGATGACGTACCGTTCATTGGACCGAAAACCTGCGTTGATTTGTGGATTGGCTGGGGCGTACCGAAAGAGCGTTGCATCGTGGTCAAACCGGGCGATGTTGTAAAAGTGAAAGACATTGAAATTCATGCGCTTGACGCTTTCGACCGTACTGCACTGATCACCCTACCTGCCGATCAAAAAGCGGCTGGCGTACTGCCAGATGGCATGGACGATCGCGCAGTAAACTACCTGTTCAAAACCCCTGGCGGTTCCCTGTATCACAGTGGCGATTCCCACTACTCTAACTATTATGCGAAGCACGGTAACGAACATCAGATCGATGTGGCGTTAGGATCGTATGGTGAGAACCCGCGCGGTATTACCGACAAAATGACCAGCGCCGATATGCTGCGTATGGGTGAAGCCCTGAATGCGAAAGTGGTTATCCCGTTCCACCACGACATCTGGTCAAACTTCCAGGCCGATCCGCAAGAAATCCGCGTGCTGTGGGAGATGAAAAAAGATCGTCTGAAGTATGGCTTCAAGCCGTTTATCTGGCAGGTGGGCGGCAAATTTACCTGGCCGTTGGATAAAGACAACTTCGAGTACCACTATCCGCGTGGTTTCGATGATTGCTTCACTATTGAACCGGATCTGCCGTTCAAGTCATTCCTGTAATCTGTCGTTTATACCGGATAGCGTGGAGTAGTTCGCGCTATCCGGCGTAGTATTTCCTGGCTATTTCAAATATCATCTAAAAAAATCAAATTTTATCGGAATAGCTCATGACTGAAGCACAAAGACATCAAATCCTCCTGGAAATGCTCGCACAATTGGGCTTTGTGACCGTTGAGAAAGTCGTTGAGCGTCTGGGAATTTCGCCTGCCACTGCGCGACGCGATATCAATAAACTTGACGAAAGCGGCAAACTGAAAAAAGTGCGCAATGGCGCAGAAGCTATTACCCAGCAGCGCCCACGCTGGACGCCGATGAATCTGCATCAGGCGCAGAATCACGATGAAAAAGTACGTATTGCTAAAGCGGCCTCGCAGCTGGTTAATCCGGGCGAAAGCGTAGTCATCAACTGCGGCTCCACCGCGTTTCTGCTTGGGCGGGAAATGTGTGGCAAGCCTGTGCAAATCATCACTAATTATCTACCGCTGGCAAATTACCTGATCGATCAGGAGCATGACAGCGTGATCATTATGGGCGGACAGTACAACAAAAGTCAGTCCATCACTTTAAGCCCGCAAGGTAGCGAAAACAGTCTCTATGCCGGGCACTGGATGTTTACCAGCGGCAAAGGGCTGACAGCAGAAGGGTTGTATAAAACCGATATGTTGACGGCAATGGCAGAGCAGAAGATGCTGAGCGTGGTAGGGAAACTGGTGGTACTGGTTGATAGCAGTAAGATTGGCGAACGCGCGGGAATGCTTTTTAGCCGTGCCGATCAAATCGATATGCTGATCACCGGCAAAAATGCTAACCCGGAAATCCTGCAACAACTGGAAGCGCAAGGGGTCAGCATTCTGCGTGTTTAAAGATGCTGGCGGAAAAATGTCACGGCAGCATCTAACGCCTCAGGCGTAATGCGGTGACGCACGCCTGGCTGCCATGAACAGGTTAGCAGTTTATCCCGTCCCGTCTCGCTTAAGGCCTGCTGCAAACGTAGTGATTCGTCGGCAGGCACGACGTCATCGTCAAGGCCATGCCACAGCAGTAGAGGTCTGTCACCAAGTTGTTCCAGGTGGTTTGTCGCTTCCCACTCTGCCAGCTGCGCGACAATGTTATTGGATTCATTCTGCTGTGCTGCCGTTTCAGGTATCAGCGGTGGAAACAGTGAACGGGCGAGCGATGTAAAATAGCCCGATCCCATCATGCTGGCGGTACATTTCACCGTGGGGTGGCGAGCGGTAATTCCCAGTGCCGTCATCGCGCCCATCGACGCGCCACCGACTGCCAGACGGTCAGCAAGCAGCCAGTTTTCTTCGGCTATTGCCGCACGTAACGTAGTGAATTCCTGCATACTTTGTAGCAATATTTGCCAAAATTGATTTAACCGCCGCGCTGCGTCGCCACTAAAACGACTACCGTGATCGGGCGCATCCGGCATGATCACCCGCAAACCAGCCTGCGCCAGCGCAACGGCAAAATAGCTATACACCAGACTGGACGAAGTAAAGCCGTGATAAAAAATCGCGCACGGTAACGGGGTATCTTTTTGCCCGACAGGATAAGCATGAAGAATGGGAATATCTGCCAGCTCGCGTGATTCTATTTCAATCATCTGTCTCTCCTTTTTGTCTGGTATGACATGAAGAAATCCTTAGCACAAGTTTCTGCTGGCGGTATTAGTTCATAATGTTGAGATGTGGGTTACGCTTTCATCACGTTTTCATTCGAAAATCGCGTACCAGGTAACAATTCGGGAACATTCCCCCAAAGTTAAATTAATAAGGCACTACACTATGGTTAGCAGGAAACGTAATAGCGTTATTTACCGGTTTGCCAGTTTATTATTGGTGTTGATGTTAAGTGCCTGTAGCGCACTGCAAGGTACGCCACAGCCAGCACCGCCAGTAACGGACCATCCGCAAGAGATTCGCCGCGACCAGACGCAAGGGTTACAGCGAATAGGTAGCGTAAGCACGATGGTTCGGGGTTCTCCGGATGACGCATTAGCAGAAATCAGAGCGAAAGCTATCGCTGCAAAAGCTGATTATTACGTTGTCGTCATGGTGGACGAAACCATCGTGACAGGACAGTGGTATTCACAAGCCATTTTGTACCGTAAATAAATCAGACAACTTACATAGTCAGCTTTACATTGCTTTGCGTCCCTATGCGTTTACCTGTGCACAATAAATTACCGGCTGGAAGCTCGGGCGTTTATTACCGCGATGGAATGCCCTGCAACATGTGGGGAAACGAAAAATGGAGCTGACGATGAAACAATTACTTGCCTCACCCTCGCTGCAATTAGTGACTTATCCTGCGAGCGCCACGGCACAGTCTGCAGAATTCGCCAGTGCTGACTGCGTGACGGGCCTGAATGAAATAGGTCAGATCTCAGTTAGCAATATTTCAGGGGATCCGCAGGACGTGGAACGTATCGTGGCGTTAAAGGCCGATGAACAAGGTGCGTCATGGTACCGCATTATTACCATGTACGAAGACCAGCAGCCTGATAACTGGCGCGTACAGGCGATCCTGTATGCGTGAGTGTCATCTACAGCAAATGAACAATGCCGGATGCGGCGCGAGCGCCTTGTCCGGCTAACAATTTTCACATATTTCATTGAGTTAATCGAAACCAGCGTCGCATCAGTCGTATACGCTTACACACACACTCCCCCCGTCGCCCGCAGCAATAAATCATTCTGGATCTGCTCTGACAACCGTACGCCGCCGCGCGTATCTAACATCACCTGACACCACGCCTGCGCCATTGGCGGAGAGGCATATTTCAACATTTGCGCACCGCAGCCCAGCAGGAATAGCTGATGAGTAATCTCTCGCCCCAGTTCTTCAGCAGGCTTACGCAGCTGCTGCTGTAAACGACGTACCGCGCGATCAAAATAGCGATCCTGCCCTTTCACTTCCACAAATGCTTCCGACAATAAGTCGTATACACCTGCTTGCTTATTGAGCACGCGCAGTACATCCAGGCACATAATATTACCGGAACCTTCCCAAATACTGTTTACCGGCATCTCCCGGTAAAGCCGCGGCAGCTCGCTCTCCTCGCAATAACCAATGCCGCCCAGCACCTCCATCGCTTCGGCCACAAACGGCATACCTCGTTTGCAGATCACAAATTTCGCCGCAGGCGTAAATAAACGCGCCCACAGAGCTTCTTTGGCATCGGCACGCCGGTCCCACGCTCGCGCAAGACGAAACAGCAACGCCGTTTGCCCTTCAAGCTGAAGTGCCATGCGACTTAAGACATGACGCATAAGGGGCTGTTGGATCAATGGATTACCAAAAACATGGCGTTGATGTGCATGATAAATCGCTAGCGAAAATGCACGGCGCATCATGGCATGGCTACCCAGGGCGCAATCAAAACGCGTCATCCCACCCATTTTCAGGATCAGACGAATTCCTTCCCCTTCCTGCCCCAACAACCAGCCAATGGCATCCTGAAACTCCACTTCGCAGCTGGCGTTAGAGCGATTACCCAGCTTATCTTTCAGCCGCTCGAGGCGAATCGCGTTGCGTTGCCCGTCAGGCAAAAAGCGCGGCACAAAAAAGCAGGACAAACCGCCCGTAGTCTGCGCCAGCACCAGATGCGCATCGCTTTGCGGCACCGAGAAAAACCATTTATGCCCCACCAGCCGATAAGAGCCATCTTCCAGGCGCTCTGCGCGGGTGGTGTTGCTCATGACATCGGAACCGCCCTGCTTTTCCGTCATTCCCATGCCAATCAACAAACCGCGTTTTTGCCCACCTGGCAATAAGTGAGAATCGTAGCGATCGCTCAACAGCGGCGTGGTCCAGTCCTGAAACGGCGCGGGTAACATCTGTAACAGCAATGGCATGGCGGCAAAGGTCATCGTTATCGGACATAACGACCCTGCCTCAACCTGTGCGTGCAACATAAAACGCGCCGCGCGCGCCACAAATGCGCCGGAGCGAGCGTCTTCTTCCCAGGCAAGATTGTGCACCCGATTGGTACATAGCGCCTGCATCAGCAAGTGCCAGGCGGGGTGAAAACGCACATCGTCCAGATGGCGTCCTTGCGCATCGTAGCGCAATAATTCAGGCGGATTCACATTCGCCAGCCGCCCCAGTTCAAGAGATTCAGCCGTTCCTAACTGCTGACCAATACTGGCTAGAAAATCGCTATCCCAGCCAGCACCTTCACGCGTTACCGCTTCACAGAGCGCGCCGTCAGACAGGTATAAGTTGCTGTTATTTAATGGTATAGGTTGATTAAAAACGGTGTGAGTTTGCCAGTGCACTGTGTCTCCCTCCATCAATGGCAGTCACCCTTAGTATGGTCACTGCCATGGATTCATGACAGAAAGAGATTGCTAAAACATTCTTATCCAGCAATGTAATGCGGAACGAAACGTGAGGTGTCTTTGGTGATCAGCGTGTTATCTTCACGGATCCCCATTCCGCACGCTTCATCATCGACAATCCAGCTACCGATGAGTGTGTAGCTATCGCCAAATCGCGGCAGAGGTTGAAACGCCTGGTAGATCATCGGTTCATCGGCGTAATCACCATCAGCGTGGTCAACGACGTTATTCTGACCGTCGAAAATGGTGACATTGCCGCCTTCGCGCGAGTAGATCGGTTTACGCACATAGCTTTCGCCAGCGGCAATCTGCGGTTTTTCGCCCTCAAACCAGGATGCAAGAAGGTTAGGATGACCAGGAAAGAAGCGCCAAAGCAGCGGCATTAACCCTTTGTTGCTCAAGATACTTTTCCATAACGGCTCCACCCATTGCTCGCGGCGCTTGCGCAGCAGCGGACCGTTATCGTCACGCATCATCCACTCCAGCGGATACAGCTTAAATGCACGCTGGATGACATTATCATCAAGATCGGTCAGCACACCGCCGACGCCCAAACCGAGATCTTCAATGTAGATAAACCGCGACTCCTGCCCAGCCTGCTGGGCGCAGTCCTGCAAATACAGCACGGTAGTCCTGTCTTCATCGGTGTCCTGACAGCAGCAAAAATAAAACGGTTCCCGACTGTAAAGCTCGCTAAAGCGTGAAATCAGGCGTTCCTGAATAGCATTGTACTGATCGGCATCACGCGGAATAATGCCGCTGCGCCGGGCATCTTCCAGCCACAGCCACTGGAAATAAGCCGATTCATACAACGAGGTTGGCGTATCGGCGTTGTACTCCAGCAGCTTCACCGGCGCATTGCCACACCAGGCAAAATCCATCCGGCCATACAGCGAAGGATCGCGTGCGCGCCAGCTTTCGGCGATCACATCCCAGTACAACGGAGGGATCGCCAGTTGCGTCAGGATTTCTTCGTCTTTAACCGCGCGATCCACCACCTCAAGGCACATCTGATGCAGTTCCGCAGTCGGTTTTTCGATCTGCTCTTCAATCTGGCGCAGGGTAAAGCGGTAAGCCCGACTCTCATCCCAATAGATTTCATTGTCGATGATATGAAAGTCGAAACCGTTGTCAGCGGCGATCTGGTCCAGATCCCGCCGTACAGGAACGTTGTGTCTCAGCATGATTAGCCTCCCCAATGCCCACGGGCGCTGGAAGAACGACCATAGCCGCCGCGAGAAACGGTTGACGCTTTTTTGGTGGTAAAGCCGCCCGAAGAGTAAGACTCTTTTTTGCCAGAACCGGAGCGCCAGGAGTAATCACCGGAAGTGTTGCGCCAGACGGGGCGCGAAGCAAAAGAGGAACCGCCGCTGTTATAAACAAACTGCTCATCGCGATCTTTACGAATAACCCGGCTTAACAAAAATCCAGAAACGACCGGGATCCAACTCTGTTCAACGTTGTCGTAGTAACAATTTTCATACTTAGACTGGCAATTCTGCTGAGTCATATTCTTCGGAACATCGGCATAAAACGCCGCTTTAGCGTTGTTCCAGCCATGAGCACAGATATCTGAATTATTACCGTCATCAATACAATCCTGCACAGTCGAGTAAAACGTTCCGTCGCCGTCGTTATCGACATCGCCACTATCGCCACAACCTTTCAATACGAAAAAAGCGGCTCCGCCCATTAGCGCCAACGTTAAGTATTTTTGTGCGTAGCGATTGCGACGCGGTTCAAAAGGATTATTCGGTCTGCCAATGCGACTGATCGCTCCGTGACCAATTTTACTGTTATTTCTTGATTTGCGTTTTCTGGCCATGATCGTCCATTACCATGTCATACAAGCTGCGTTAAAAATACCACCAGCCAGTGCGGCGGTTCCCATAAACATTCCTGCTGCGGTATTGTGATTAATAATTTTTTCGCTTAATGCGGGCATATAAAGTCTGACGCCAGCAAAAACGAGTAACTGAATCACCAGTGCGATCCCGCCCCAGGCAAAATAGTCTGGAATACTCACCGCATTGATTGCCGCACTGGATAAGGGGATCACGTAACCCAACAATGTACCGCTGAACGCCAGTGACGCCGCGGTATTATTGTTTTTGATTAACTGCCATTCGTTGTGCGGTGTAATTTTAGAATAGATAAACAGAAAAATAATCACCATAGCCACGCCAATAAAAAAATAGGCACTAAAGGCAAGAAGAGAATCCAGTATATGCATTGTAAACGTCCTTGTAATTAACCAATAATATGAAGTGATGTCAGCGGGATATCGACACCCAACGCGCGCGAAAATAACCACTCTGGCTCGCCGAGATCGTTAAAAGATTCCTCACCATTTAGCAGCAAATATTCGTAAGTATCTTCGGTTACTTGCCGTTGGTAGCCCATGGTAAAATTATGGACCTCCCATTTGGCATGGTTTTGATTTTCTACTTTTTCCAGCATGTAGACGGGTTCGATATTTCCCGGTTCTTCGCTGTTAAAAAATCGCTGCCAGCGTTTTTCCTGCCAGTTTAAGGTCATTGCCCCTATCGCTTTGGCGTTGATCGTCTCGCGCCAGTGACTCTCTTTACTAATACCGTAGCTCTCTTCATAGACAAAGAGCTTGATATCATCAATGTCATCAATATTTTCGCCGCCGGTGGTATTGATTTGCAGAAATTCATCGCCCGAAGTGTAGTAGCGGAAAATCTGGCTACCGCCGCCCAGATCGATGCGGCTGACGGCGGCTACCGTAAATTCCTCACCCGGCAGCGCAATCAGCAATTCATCTTCCAGCAAACGAAACGCTAACGTGTCGAGCGTAAAACCACTATTGAGATGCAGACCCAGCGGACCGCGAGCGATAGCAGGCTTATTATCCTTGCCAAACAGACGCTGGAAAAAACCAGACATATTTTATCCTTAAAATAGTTGCCAGCCTTGCAGTGAGGCTGGCAAAAAAATTACTCGCCCTGTTGGCGTTGCAGTCTTGCTAATACATCCTGGGCGCTACTTTTATTGCTACCGCCTATTCCGGCTTCCGCCAGCTTTTCATCAAGATCGCGACCGTCTGCGACTTTTTCCAACTGTGCAGCAGCATCCAGACGAGCCTGACGTTCGGCCTGACGCGTTTGCAGGCGTTTTAAGGATTCTGCCGCTGTCGAAACGCTGGAAGATGCGCCAACGGTAGAGGTCGTTACAGCCTGTTGTGCACGCTGCATGGCTTCAGTGGCTTTAACGACTTCCATTTGCTGCTCAAACTGAGCGATACGCTGCGCTGTCGCTGTAACTGCTTTTTCCACGCCATCACGAGAGACTTCCAGATTCGACAACACTTGCTCTTCAGCGGTAATGAGATTCTCAAGGCGCGCGATTTCTTCAGCAACTTCGTTAATCAACGACGGATTAACGTTCTTGCTTAACGCTTTCAGCGCACGAGCTTCCAGACTGGCTTTGCGCTCACGTAAATCTTTCAGCTTATCGTGACTTAATTTCACCCGCGCCAGCAGATCAACGCGAGATTTTCCGGCTTTATCGAGTTCAGCTTTAGCGTCACGGATATGCTGTTCCAGCATGCGCACGCCCTGGGTTTCTTCAATGGATTCTTCCGCCTGGGAGATAAACGATTTCCCCAGCGTAAATAAACTTTTTAAAATTCCCATAAATACCCGTCCTTGTAATTAGAGTGAATATTCTTCTGTAATTTCAGCCAGATCCAATGCGTTATCTACCAGCGAGGTTATCTCAAGCAGGATATCTTCAAGAGAAGATTTAAGCGATAACGCCCCGAAAACAATGTAATACTCTTCATGTTGCACGCTGGAGATCCCTACCGATGACAACGGCATCATCTTCTGATTTCTTAATAAGAAGGTATTAAATTCATCTGGATTGCTGATACTACTTACCGGACAAATAAAGGTTTCGATAATCATTTGGCGGGAAGTAAATAGAATATTGATTTGCAAATCGCCATAATCATTCATTTTAATAATTAATGCGTTCTCGCCATTTGTTACATCAATATTTTGTTCAGGTACAGTTTGCAGCGCCGTCGCCAGCGCCAACGGATTCCATGTCATATATTATTCCATATAAATTAAGTTTAAATATTAATAAAATGAATATTTGCAGTACGTAATTATCTTACCAGCTATAGACAAAAAAAAACCATCCAAATCTGGATGGTTTTTCATAATTCAGAGGAACTAGCTGCGCTGTCGCACCGCTTCAAATAAGCAAATCCCTGTCGCCACAGAAACGTTCAGCGAAGAAACACTTCCTGCCATTGGGATGCTGATCAACTCGTCGCAATGTTCACGGGTCAGGCGACGCATACCTTCACCTTCCGCGCCCATCACCAGCGCCAGGCGTCCGGTCATTTTGCTCTGATAGAGTGTATGATCTGCCTCGCCTGCCGTACCGACGATCCAGATATTCTCTTCCTGCAACATACGCATGGTGCGCGCCAGATTAGTCACCCGAATCAGCGGAACGCTTTCTGCCGCACCACAGGCCACTTTTTTCGCCGTGGCGTTGAGCTGTGCGGAGCGATCTTTCGGCACAATCACCGCATGAACACCAGCGGCGTCCGCGCTACGCAGGCACGCGCCGAGGTTGTGCGGATCGGTTACGCCGTCGAGGATCAGCAGGAACGGTTGATCGAGCGAAGCGATCAGATCCGGCAGATCGTTTTCCTGATACTGCCGTCCTGGCTTCACACGGGCGATAATGCCCTGATGCACGGCACCGTCGCTTTTCTCGTCGAGATACTGACGGTTCGCCAACTGGATAACCACGCCCTGGGACTCAAGGGCGTGAATCAGCGGTAACAGACGTTTATCTTCACGGCCTTTTAAAATAAAGACTTCCTGAAAACGTTCAGGGGCGCGCTCCAGCAGGGCCTGCACTGCGTGGATGCCGTAAATCATTTCGCTCATTAATGTACTCGTTGTTTACGTTTTGCCGGGAGCGCCACGCTTGCCCGGCCTACGGATAATTCACCCTCTTCTGTTTGAAGAGGGTTATGATCACTCTGCCACTTTTTTCTTCGCCGCACGCTTCGCTTTGGTCGCTGCGGCTATTTTCTGCGTTTTCGCCGATGGCTTTTTCGCTTTTCTCGCGTCTTTCTTCGCCGCTTTCGGCTTCGTTTTTTTCTCACCACGGAAGGCGCTGTCTGGCTCAAAGTTTACCTTTTTACCGACCTGACGACGCTTGCCGCCTTTTTTACCTGCATCGCCTTTTTTCGCTTTCTCGCGCGCCGTTTTACCTACGTTGCGCGGTGCGCGTTCGCTGGAGATCAGGCTAAAGTCGATTTTACGCTCGTCCATATTAACCGCTTCGACGCGAACTTCCACGCGATCGCCCAGGCGATAAGTCTGGCCGCTGGATTCACCCATCAGGCGTTGCCCTACCTGGTCAAAGCGATAGTAGTCATTGTCCAGCGAAGAGACATGGACCAGACCATCAATGAACAAGTCGTCCAGACGGACAAAGAATCCAAAGCCAGTGACGCTGGAAATTACGCCTTTAAAGACGTTACCTACCTGGTCGAGCATGAAGTCACACTTCAGCCAGTCAGCCACATCGCGCGTTGCTTCGTCGGCACGACGTTCTGCCATCGAACAGTGCTGACCCAGTTGCAGCATCTCTTCCATCGAATAATGGTAGCCGCCGGTTTCAGTGGTGTTACCCTGATGCCCCTGCTCTTTCGCCAGCAGATACTTAATGGCGCGGTGCAGCGTCAGGTCAGGATAACGACGAATCGGCGAAGTGAAGTGCGCATAGGACTGCAATGCCAGACCGAAGTGACCACGGTTTTCTGGATCGTAAATCGCCTGTTTCATCGAGCGCAGCAGCATGGTTTGCAGCATTTCTGCGTCAGGACGATCGGCAACCGACTCCAGCAGCTCCGCGTAGTCACGCGGTTCCGGCTTGTTACCGCCCGGCAATTCCAGCCCCAGCTCCGCCAGCACTGAACGGAAAGAGGTAATTGCTTCGGTGCTCGGCTTGTCGTGAATACGGAACAGTGCTGGTTCCTTGGCTTTCTCAACGAAACGCGCCGCCGAGATATTCGCCAGAATCATACACTCTTCAATTAATTTGTGTGCGTCGTTACGCTGGGTCTGTTCGATACGTTCAATACGGCGTTCAGCGTTGAAAATGAACTTCGCTTCTTCGCTCTCAAATGAGATCCCACCACGTTCTTCACGGGCTTTATCCAGCACTTTATAGAGGTTATGCAACTCTTCGAGATGCTTAACCAGTGGGGCGTACTGCTCGCGCAGATCCTGATCGCCCTGCAGAATATGCCAGACTTTGGTGTAGGTCAGACGTGCGTGAGAGCTCATTACCGCTTCATAGAATTTGTAGCCAGTCAGGCGGCCTTTCGACGAAACCGTCATCTCGCACACCATACACAGGCGGTCTACCTGCGGGTTGAGCGAACACAGACCGTTAGAGAGCACTTCCGGCAGCATCGGGATAACCTGCGAAGGGAAGTACACCGACGTACCACGGTTACGCGCTTCTCTGTCCAGCGGTGTTGGCGGACGCACATAGTAGCTGACGTCGGCAATCGCGACCCATAAACGCCAGCCGCCGCCGCGTTTTTTCTCGCAGTAAACTGCATCGTCAAAGTCACGGGCGTCTTCGCCATCAATGGTGACCAGCGGTAAATCGCGCAGATCGACACGGCCCGCTTTTGCTTCTTCCGGCACTTCTTCTTTCAGCCCGGCAACCTGTTGCTCAACGGCCTGCGGCCAGATATACGGAATTTCATGGGTACGCAGAGCGATATCAACCGCCATGCCGGTGCCCATATTGTCGCCAAGTACTTCGACGATTTTACCCACCGCTTTGGTACGGCGAGTCGGGCGTTGGGTCAGTTCAACAACCACCACAAAGCCCATCCGCGCGCCCATGATCTGATCGGGCGGGATTAAGATATCGAAGCTCAAACGACTGTCGTCAGGAACCACAAAGCCGACGCCCGCTTCGGTAAAGTAGCGACCAACAATCTGGCTGGTTTTTGGCACCAGTACGCGGACAATACGCGCTTCACGACGACCTTTACGGTCAGCACCCAGCGGCTGCGCCAGCACCTGATCGCCATGAATGCAGGTTTTCATCTGCTCGCTGGAGAGATACAAATCATCTTTACGCCCTTCAACCCGCAGAAAGCCGTAGCCATCACGGTGGCCAATAACGGTACCTTTCACCAGGTCGAGGCGTTCCGGCAGCGCATAGCACTGACGACGAGTGAAGACCAGTTGACCATCGCGCTCCATCGCGCGCAGGCGGCGACGCAGGCCTTCAAGCTGCTCTTCGCCTTCAATGTGCAGTTCTACCGCCAGCTCATCACGGCTGGCCGGTTTTTCACGTTTGGTTAAATGTTCGAGGATAAATTCCCGACTAGGGATGGGATTCGCGTATTTTTCAGCTTCGCGTTCCTGGAAAGGATCTTGTGACATCTCGGTTCCTCCGTTGTCATCTCTGATGAAGATTTTCGTCACTCCACCAGCAATAATTTATAAAGCGGTTGATTCTCTTCAACCAAATCGGCAAGCGTGTAGTTATCCAGTTCCGTAAGAAAACTTTGCACGGCCTTAGAAAGTGCCTGTTTCAACCGACAGGCAGGTGTAATGTGGCAAAACTCACTGCTGCAATTCACCAGCGATAAGGGCTCCAGCTCGCGCACCACATCACCAATACGTATCGCACTCGCCGGTTTACCCAGACGAATGCCGCCATTTTTTCCACGAACAGCAGTCACGTAGCCGGCACGACTAAGTTGATTGATTATTTTGACCATATGATTACGGGAGACGCCGTAGACGTCAGTCACTTCAGAAATACTGGTCATCCGCCCTTCTGGCAATGACGCCATGTAGATCAGCGCACGTAATCCGTAATCAGTGAAACTCGTTAACTGCACATCAACCTCAAAAGGGAAATCGGGAAAAAATACATTTATATTGATGATAAACCAGCCACAAGCTGTGTCGCTAATTTATTTCAGTTCGGGGAAGGAAAAAAGCGAGGATTTAACACTGTGTCGGATAGCGTAATGGCTTACCCGACACAGCAATGTATCACACTGTTAGCCCGGCAGGCAAAATATCTGCCAGGCGTACCAGAATTACGCGTCGAACGGGTCGCGCAGAATCATGGTTTCAGTACGATCCGGACCGGTAGAGATGATATCGATCGGCACACCGGTCAGCTCTTCAATACGCTTGATGTAGTTCAGCGCCGCCTGCGGCAGGCCGCTACGATCTTTCACGCCGAAGGTGGATTCAGACCAGCCCGGCATGGTTTCGTAAATCGGCTCTACACCTTTCCAGTCGTCAGCTGCCAGCGGAGTGGTAGTCACTTCACGACCATCCGGCATACGGTAAGCCACGCAGAGTTTCACCTCTTTCAGGCCATCCAGAACGTCCAGCTTGGTCAGGCAGAAGCCAGACAGGGAGTTCAGCTGTACCGCACGACGAACGGCAACGGTGTCCAGCCAGCCGGTACGACGACGACGACCCGTAGTTGCGCCGAATTCGTTACCCTGCTTGCAGAGGAACTCGCCAGTTTCATCAAACAGTTCAGTCGGGAACGGACCTGCACCCACACGAGTGGAGTAAGCTTTGAGGATACCCAGAACGTAATCAACATAACGCGGGCCCAGGCCGGAACCGGTCGCCACGCCACCAGCAGTGGTGTTGGAAGATGTTACGTACGGATAAGTACCGTGGTCGATATCCAGCAGCGTACCCTGAGCACCTTCGAACATGACGAAATCGCCACGCTGACGCGCCTGGTCGAGCAGGTCAGAAACGTCAACCACCATAGAAGTCAGGATGTCGGCAACAGCCATCGTATCATCCAGAACTTTCTGGTAATCAACCGCTTCAGCTTTGTAGTAGTTAACCAACTGGAAGTTGTGATATTCCATCACTTCTTTCAGTTTTTCAGCGAAGGTTTCTTTGTCGAAAAGGTCGCCAACACGCAGACCGCGACGTGCCACTTTATCTTCATAAGCAGGCCCGATACCACGACCGGTGGTGCCGATCGCTTTCGCGCCACGCGCTTTCTCACGCGCGTTATCCAGCGCAACGTGATAATCAAGGATCAGCGGACATGCTTCAGACAGCAGCAGACGCTCACGAACGGGGATGCCACGGTCTTCCAGTTCTTTCATCTCTTTCATCAGCGCGGCCGGAGACAGCACAACACCGTTACCGATGATGCTGGTTACATTCTCGCGGAGAATACCTGATGGAATAAGATGGAGAACGGTTTTTTCACCGTTGATTACGAGAGTATGGCCTGCGTTGTGACCGCCCTGGTAGCGTACAACATATTTAGCCCGTTCAGTCAGAAGATCGACGATCTTACCTTTACCTTCGTCACCCCATTGGGTGCCCAGTACGACGACGTTGTTACCCATTTTTCAAAATCACCGTTTGCTTAAAAATGGATTCTACCATCGCTTTTTCAGAGTTACAGCACTTTTTGCACTCAAAAATGACCTCGATCAGTCTGTTTTTTGTTCAGCCAATCGTTTTCCTCAACATGTAGTAGACCACAACGCCCGCAACCACAAGTCCACCGCCAAAACGACGTAAAATATTATCAGGCAAATTGGTCATCGCAGAGATCATCTTCTTCCATGCCTTCGGGTAAAGCATCGGCCCTAAACCTTCGAGCACCAAAACCAGGGCAAGCGCCAGCCAGATTGTCGAATTCATTGATTATCCTTATAGAAAAAGAAAACCACCGACATCCCTGAGGATGCGGTGGCTTTATTGACCTGTACCGCAGTCGTTATATTAACGCGTTGCGGAAGTCGGCGTCTTCATGTAGCGGAAGAAATCGCTATCCGGGCTCATGACCATCACGTCCTGATTGCCAGAGAAGCTGTTCTCATAAGCACGCAGGCTACGGATAAATGCGTAGAAGTCCGGATCTTTACTGAATGCATCAGCAAACAGTTTGGCTGCTTCTGCATCGCCTTCACCACGCATGATGCGGCCCTGACGCTCAGCTTCAGCCAGCGTTCTGGTCACTTCATAGTCGGCAGTCGCGCGCAGTTTTTCCGCTTCTTCCTGACCTTGTGAACGGTGACGACGCGCTACCGCTTCACGCTCGGCGCGCATACGGTTGTAGATCGCTTCAGACACTTCGGTCGGCAGGTTGATCTGCTTAATACGCACATCGACAACTTCAATACCCAGCGCCGCCATACTGTTCGGGTTGATGACCGGAACTTTGCCCTTCGTCTCAGCCGTTACGCGCTCTGCCGCTTCGGCAATGGCGTTATCTGCTGCCGGGGTAGTAACTTCATCTTCTGTACCCGCAGAACCGGAGTTCAGCGCGTCACGTACTTCGAGGGTCAGACGACCACGGGAATCGGTGACGATGTCTTTCACGTCCAGGCGACCAATTTCAGAACGCAGACGGTCAGAGAACTTACGTTTCAACAGCACTTCCGCTTGCGAAATGTCGCCACCGCCCGTTGCCAGGTAGTAACGGCTGAAATCGCTGATGCGCCATTTGATGTAAGAGTCGACGATCAGGTCTTTCTTCTCTTTGGTCACAAAGCGGTCGGCCTGGTTGTCCATGGTCTGAATACGTGCGTCGAGCATTTTCACCGTTTCAATGAACGGTATCTTGAAATGCAGACCCGGCTCATAAACCAGAGGTTTGTTGTCATCGTCACGCAGTACCTTACCAAAACGCAGCGTAATACCGCGCTCACCTTCTTTGACGACAAAGACAGACATGTAAAGCACTACCAGCACGATGATGATAATCGCGATAACTGACTTACGCATCGTTATTCCCCCTGACGCTGGTAGTCGTTACGCTGCGCGTTGGCGCGGCGTTGGTCCATAATATCGCCCTGACTGGTGGACGACGTGTTGCTTGCTCCACTGGTTGTGGAGGAAGGGGCTGGCGGCAGACGCAGCAGATTGCTGGCACCGTTATCGCTCTTCGCCGCAGGGGCGTTACCACCTTTCAGCATCTGGTCTAACGGCAGAACCATCAGGTTGCCACCTTTATCGTTAACCAGCACTTTGCGGGTGTTGCCCAACACTTTTTCCATCGTCTCGATATACAGACGCTCGCGAGTAATTTCCGGCGCGGCTTTATATTCCGGCAGAAGTTTAGCAAAGCGCGCCACTTCACCCTGAGCTTCCAGGATGGTCTGGGCCTTGTACGCACGCGCCTCTTCGAGGATACGTTGCGCCTGACCGTTCGCACGCGGCTGAACTTCGTTGGTATACGCTTCTGCTTCACGAATATATTGCTGTTCGTTTTCACGCGCGGCAATCGCATCGTCAAACGCCGCTTTTACTTCTTCTGGCGGACGAGCTGCCTGGAAGTTGACGTCCAGCAGAGTGATACCCATGTCATACGGACGAATCGTCTCTTCCAGTTCGCGCTGAGTATCGCTACGAATCACGGTACGACCTTCCGTCAGAATGCGGTCCATGGTGTATTTACCGATAACCCCGCGCAGGGCGCTGTCGGTAGCCTGACGCAGGCTGTCATCCGGGCTGGTCACGCTATACAGATATTTTTCCGGATCGGTGACGCGGTACTGCACGTTCATCTCAACGCGCACTACGTTCTCGTCCGACGTCAGCATCACACCAGAAGCGGCCAGTTCACGCACGGCTTCCACGTTCACTGGTTTGACTTCGTCGATAAACGTCGGTTTCCAGTTCAGACCCGGCTCGACCAGATGGCTGAATTTACCAAAGCGTGTTACCACGCCACGTTCGGCTTCTTTAATGGTATAGAAACCACTGGCCGCCCAGATAATGACAATCGCTGCCGCTGCGATGGTAACGACACGACCGCCAAGCTGCGGGCGCGGGCCTTGCGATGAACTGCCACCGCCAGATCCGGTGCCTTTACCGCCGCCCAGACCACCGAGCTTTTTGCTCAGTTTGCGGAAGATATCATCTAAATCAGGTGGCCCTTGATCGCGACCGCCTTTGTTTCCATTTCCCTCAGAGTTGCCGCCAGGTTTGCTGCTTCCCCACGGGTCGCGGTCTTGTCCGTTATTACCGGGCTGATTCCACGCCATGTTTGTGCTCCATATTTGTTATGCGGTGATCCCTGTTGTCTTTCGACGCCAGAGGATATGACTCCACGCTTCAGACGCTACGCCGTTAGATCAGGTAATCGATCAACGCCGGTTCTTGTTTACAGAGGCGACGCCAGTCAACGATCGGCATACGAACTTGCAGACTTACGCTGCCGTCCTCCTCCATCCACTCTTTTTCTATTGCCTGAAGCTGATAAAAACGACTTCTCAGACGCCCTTCCTGCGGTGGCAGACGCAATGTATGCTGCGCCACCTCGCCGGAAAGCCGCTCCGTCAAAGCCTGAAAAAGCTGTGGTATCCCCGCTCCGGTCTGTGCGGAAAGCCAGACACGGATCGGTTTGTTCTCTTCGTCCCGATCAATACGCGGTTCGAAATCTTCCAGCATATCGATCTTGTTCATCACCAGCAGGGTTGGGATCTCGTGAGCGTCGATCTCTTCAAGAACCGTATTCACCGCTTCGATGTTTTCTTGTACACGCACATCCGCCGCATCAATGACGTGCAGCAGCAATGTGGCTTGCCGCGTCTCTTGTAACGTGGCTTTAAATGCCGCCACCAGATCGTGCGGCAGGTGGCGAATAAACCCTACGGTATCTGCCAACACGGTTTCACCGACATCCGCGACGTCAATACGCCGCAACGTCGGGTCGAGGGTGGCAAACAACTGGTCTGCCGCGTAGACCCGCGCTTCGGTGATGCGATTGAAAAGGGTAGATTTACCGGCGTTGGTATATCCCACCAGCGAAACAGTAGGAACGTCGGCTTTGATACGCGATTGCCGCCCCTGCTCACGCTGCTTTTCAACTCTTTCCAGGCGCGACTGTATCTGCACGATGCGATTACGCAACAAACGACGGTCGGTTTCGAGCTGGGTTTCACCCGGACCACGCAAACCTATCCCGCCTTTCTGTCTTTCAAGGTGGGTCCAGCCACGCACCAGGCGCGTAGCCAGATGGCGCAGCTGCGCCAGCTCAACCTGCAACTTACCCTCATGGGTACGCGCACGTTGGGCGAAAATATCTAAAATAAGGCCGGTGCGGTCGATAACACGACACTCGCACAAACGCTCCAGGTTACGCTCTTGCGCCGGGCTCAGGGCATGGTCAAAAAGAACGACCGAAGCACCCGTCGCTTTGACAGCTTCCGCAATTTCAACTGCTTTACCTTCACCTACAAAATACTTTGGGTGCGGCGCTTTACGGCTACCGGTAATCACCTGCAATGCTTCGACACCGGCGGAAGAGACCAGAGATTCAAACTCCTGGAGGTCTTCCATATCTTTGTCTTGCGTAAAATAGATGTGTACCAGTACCGCCTGCTCACCAGCATCATAACGGTCAAACAAGCGTATAACCCTCTAAATAGATCAGCGGGGAACGCAGGATCGCTGGCTCCCCGTGTAAAAAAACAGCCCGAAACCTTATTCGGTTTCTTCGCTGTCCTGTTGCGCGGAAGTATTCTGCGCGCTGCTACCATGATGGTAGTTACTGCTGGTACCGCCACCGGCGTTGTTACTGTGATGAGAAACCGGGCGAGACGGGACAACAGTAGAAATCGCGTGCTTATAAACCATCTGGCTGACCGTGTTTTTCAACAGGATCACGAACTGATCAAAAGACTCGATTTGTCCTTGCAGCTTAATACCATTCACCAAATAAATAGAAACTGGAACACGTTCCCGACGCAGTGCGTTCAGGAACGGATCTTGTAAAGATTGCCCCTTAGCCATTCTCTCTTTTCCTTATATGCTTATTTGTACTTTGAACCTTTCGATTCTGAAAAAATTGCGCACGATACGTCTCAATTGTACACATTCAGCCTGCGATAGCACCAACAACCTGTAATACTTCGTCACGCGCTTGTTCTGGTTTTTCACTGTCAAGCCAGTGAACCCCTTCCCAACCACGCAGCCAGGTTATCTGCCGCTTCGCCAACTGTCTCGTGGCGCAAACACCTCGATAAACCATTTCATCGTATGAGATTTCGCCTTCAAGGTAAGACCACATCTGGCGATAACCCACGCAACGAATGGAAGGCAAGTCCGTATGCAAATCTCCTCGGGCAAAAAGCGCCCGGACTTCTGCTTCAAAACCTGAAGCCAACATCTGATGAAAACGCTGCTCAATTCGTTGATGGAGCAGTTCACGGCTCGCCGGGGCGATGGCGAACTGATGCACCTGATACGGTAGAGCGTCTCCTGACGTTTGCGTCAGTTCCGTTAAAGTTTTACCCGAAATGAAAAAAACTTCCAGTGCCCGGGAAAGCCTTTGTGGATCATTTGGATGAATCCTTGCTGCCGCAACCGGATCGATCTCCTGAAGTTGACGATGCAATGACTCCCAACCTTGCTCTGCCGCCTGTTGCTCAATTCTGGCCCGCACTTCCGGGTCTGCCGACGGTAGCGGCGACAACCCTTCCAGCAATGCCTTGAAATACAACATCGTACCGCCCACTAACAGTGGGATCCGCCCCGCCGCGGTGATATCGGCCATTTCCGCCAGCGCATCGCGGCGAAAATCAGCAGCCGAGTAAGCCTGCGACGGATCGCGAATATCCAGCAATCGGTGCGGCGCGGCGAGTAACTCTTCAGCGTTCGGCTTCGCCGTCCCGATATCCATCCCTTTGTAAATAAGGGCAGAATCAACGCTTATCAACTCTACTGGTAAAATTTTACGCAGCTCAATGGCTAACGCCGTTTTACCGGAGGCCGTCGGCCCCATCAAAAAAATCGCCTTAGGCAGGCTCGCCTTACTGATATCACTCATCTTTCAGGGCTTTTATCGCCGGATGTAAATCAACAGATTGTAACAGACCACCCGGCGGCGTTTTCACAAGTTGCGGACATAACCGTTCCACGTCCGCCAGCAGGGTTATGGCCTGCGCCATTGACCACTGCGCATGTTCGCTCATCAGATTTCGTGCAATCCACTGCGCAATATTGCCAGGTTCGAATACGGACTGCTTCGCCAGGTAGCCTATCAGTTCAGGAATCAAGATTTGTAAATTTTGTTGGCGTAAGGGTAAAGGCACGGCCCTGATGGTCACATGCTGCGCATCGGACTGGAAATCAATACCCAATTCCGCCAGGGCAGACTGCGCTTTTTCTAATGCCGATTTTTCTTCACCAGAAACTTTTAGCCGCAGCGGAATCAGCAACGGCTGGGCGCAAACTGGCGCTTCACCCGGCGTCAGTTGCGCCTGACGCAGCCAACGTTCTGCCACTGGCAAGGCTAAAAGTGAAATGTTGCCGTCGCGCTCCAGCAACGCACAGTCGGAATGGACGATAGTCAGTATCCGACCAAAACTCTGACTGTTCGCCGCAAGTGCAGGTTCCTGCGGTTCTGGCGCTTTTGGTTTTTGCATCGGCGCGGGCGTTTGCAAAAGCTGGCGATACACTTCACCTTGCTGTTTCTGGTAACCTGGCTGCGCATTCGGCCAAGGGGCAGCCGGACGACTGCCTGAGGCGGGCGCAGGAGTGTAACGCGGAGCTACTGGCTCACGAACTGCCGGTTCAGCAAAATGATTGCGCCCCGCCGCCACGCGGTTTTCCGGGATGGCGCGCGGTGCAGGTTGTGGTTCATCGTCCAGCGGTAGCGGCGTTTCCAGTTGCTGTTGTAGCACGCTCAGCACGCCCTGATAGATAAAATCATGCACCAGACGCGACTGATGGAAACGCACTTCGTGTTTGGCAGGGTGCACGTTGACGTCCACCTGATGTGGGTCGATCTCCAGATACAGCACAAATGCCGGTTGCTGATCGGCCCCCAGTTTGTCTTCGCAGGCCTGGCGGATCGCGTGATTGATCAGGCGATCGCGCATCATGCGACCGTTCACGTAGCAATACTGAATTTCTGCCAGTGCGGGCGTGGTGTGATTTGGATCGGCCACCCAGCCGCGTAGCGTGAGATCGCCGTGTTGCCATTCAATCGCCAGCGCTTGTTCAAGAAAAGCGGTGCCGCAAATCGCGCCTAAGCGCCGTTCTTTTTGCCCGCCTTCCGGCACTGCGCGGTACTGACGCACAATTTTACCGTTATGCGACAGGTTGATCGTGACGTCGAAACGCGCCAGCGCAATGCGGCGGATGATCTCATCAATGTGGTTAAATTCGGTTTTCTCGGTGCGCAGGAATTTGCGCCGCGCCGGGGTGTTGTAGAACAGATCCAGCACCTCCAGCGTCGTCCCCACAGGATGCGCCGCCGGTTTTACCGTCACGTTCATATCGCGCCCTTCGGCATAGGCCTGCCAGGCTTCCTGCTGTTCTGCGGTGCGTGAAGTGAGCGTCAGGCGGGAAACCGAACTGATACTCGCCAGCGCCTCACCGCGAAAGCCCAGGCTGATAATGGCTTCGAGATCGTCCAGAGAGGCGATTTTACTGGTGGCATGACGCGCCAGCGCCAGCGCCAGCTCGTCTTTTTTGATACCGCAGCCGTTATCACGAATGCGGATAAGTTTCGCCCCACCGCGTTCGATATCAATATCGATACGTGTCGCACCTGCATCGAGGCTGTTTTCCACCAGTTCTTTGACTACCGACGCAGGTCGCTCGACCACCTCACCTGCGGCAATCTGGTTCGCCAGTTGTGGCGGTAAGACCTGAATTGGCATCAATCGTCCTTAGTTTGGCAGCGTGCGATCTGGCGTCGTCACCGTACTGGCCGTTTGTGCCGTTGCCCCCTGCGGCGCAGATTGCATCGGATGCGCAAGGAAATAATTGCGCAGGCCTTTGTAAATGGCTTCTGCCAGCTGTTGTTGGTAATCGTCGCTCGCCAGCAAACGTTCTTCGCTGTTGTTGCTGATAAAACCGGTTTCGACCAGTACTGATGGGATATCCGGCGAACGCAGAACGCCGAGACTCGCGTGTTCTGGTCGGCGTTTATGTATTTCGCCAATGCGTTGCAACTGACTGATCATACTGGTCGCTACATCATACCCTACCCGTTGGGAATGACCGAACTGTAAATCCAGCACCGCCTGGCTTAAATAGGGGTCAGACTGACTGTTCGCCAGCACATCACCCGCCCCACCCAGCAGCTCCGACTGTTTCTCGTGCTGCTCCAGCCAGCTGGCCATTTCGCTGTTGGCGCGACGGTTAGAGAGCACCCATACGGAAGCGCCAGTCGCACTGCGGTTCGGTGCGGCATCAGCGTGAATCGACACGAGGAAATTGGCGTTTTGCTTACGTGCCACATCACTGCGCCCCATCACCGAGATAAAGTAATCCCCGTCACGGGTTAAAACGCCCTTAAACATCGGATCGTCATTGAGCAAAGTACGCAATTTACGCGCGATGGCGATGGTGACATTTTTCTCCCGCGTACCACCGGGGCCGATAGCGCCAGGGTCCTGACCGCCGTGTCCGGCATCAATAGCGATGATAATTTTATCGCCAGTGTTAGCCGTCGCGCGCGCTGCCGGACGCGTTACCGTATTACTGCTGATAACACCCGTAGTGCGGTTACTTTCCGTTTTAAACGGATTGCGCGCCGGTTCGCTGACGCGCGGTGCGACAACCGCAGGCGTTTCAACGCGTTTCGCAACCACGGGCGGCGGAGGAGGAGGTGGCGGCGCATCGGCGTTAATCGTAAAGACGACAGTGTAATTGCTGCCATTCTGCCGCTTCACCGCTTCGGTTTTACCGTTTTCGGTAAGATCGACCACCAGCCGTAGCGTTTGTGCATCTTTAGGCGTTCCAGAGCGAATCGCCTTCACCAGATTATTGCCGCTGAACAACAACGGCAGTCCCTGAATCACGCCCGTTTGTTTGATATCGAGCGCCACGGTGCGTTTGCTTTGATGGCTAAACGCATAATCAGGATCGCCAATAAAACTCAACGTTATCCGCGCCTGTTGATTACCGTTAGAAACCTGAATATCAGAGAGCGTCGCGGCACCCACCTGCGCGCACAGCAGCAGCAACGTCGCTACCAACCAATTTCTGATGCGATACATCATCCCGCCACCTTTCAAAGGTTAACCGGCTAAACGCGCCAGCAACAATTCACCCGCAGAGGAAACCGCACTCACGCGCGCCTCACGGCCTTGTGCCTGATAATCAATGTGTATTTCGACATCCGGGTCAGGAAGAACACCTGTACCTTGTTGTGGCCACTCCACCAGGCAGATGGCATCGTTGGCAAAATAATCGCGGATCCCCATAAACTCCAGCTCCTCGGGATCGGCAAGGCGGTACAAATCAAAGTGATAAACCATTAAGTTGTCGAGCGTATAGGGTTCGACCAGCGTATAAGTGGGGCTTTTGACATTACCCTGATGGCCCAAAGCCTGCAAAAAGCCCCGGCTAAAGGTGGTTTTACCTGCGCCTAAATCGCCATACAGATAGATTACGGTTGCGCCATCGCAGGCTTTCGCTACCCGCTCGCCCAGGTCTAATGTTGCCTGCTCATCAGGGAGCGGAATTACTCGATTCATCATGGTTTTTATCAGTCACTTCCGGGTTAACAATACGCTGTAGCGTGGAAAAGAGATCGGTTGCCAGCATCCCGCGCGTTCCAAAACGCGCCGCCAGTACGTCAGCTGCCGCACCGTGCGCGACACAGCCCGCACAGGCTGCATCATACGGCGACAGTTTTTGCCCAAGCAATGCGCCAATAATACCAGAGAGCACATCGCCCATACCGCCGCTCGCCATGCCTGCATTCCCGGCATCAATAATGCCTAAAGCGTCAGGATGGGCGGCGACCACGGTTCCGGCACCTTTCAGCACCGCTACGCCGCCATAACGTTGTACCAGACGTTTGGCGCAATGTAAGCGGTCACTTTCAATTTCAGCGACGGAACAGCCTAACAACCGTGCGGCCTCACCAGGATGCGGCGTGATCACGCGATTGTGACGCTTATCGGGATTGATTGCCAGCAGGTTCAATGCATCGGCATCCCACAACATCGGTTTGCGAAAATTCTCAACTTTTTGCAGGGCCTTTTTCCCCCACTCTTGCTGGCCCAGGCCGGGACCAATCACCACCACATCGGCCCATTCCAGGCTTTCGGTAAGAGAGTCCATAGTCAGTTCATGTACCATCAATTCCGGTCGTGCAGTCAGCAGCGGCGCAATGTTCTCACTGCGGGTCAGCACTCGGACTAAACCAGCACCAGCACGCAGCGCCGCTTCCCCCGTCATACGAATAGCCCCCGCCGTACCGTGATCGCCACCGATAATCACCAGCCGCCCGTGATCGCCTTTATGCGAAGTCGGGCGACGCGGTTTCAGCCAGTGAGAAAGTTGTTCTGCCGAAAACCGCTGAATTTTCGTCTCCTGACCTGCCAGCCAGCTATCCAGCCCCAGTGAGTCAAAATGCAGTTGCCCGGTAACATCCCGCGCTTTTCCGGTGAGCAAGCCTGGTTTCAGCGCAATAAAGGTAATGGTGTGATCGGCGTTGATCACCACGCCTGGCGTAGCGCCGGTTTCAGCCAGCAGGCCGGAAGGGATATCAACCGCCACAATCGGCGCAGGATGGGAATTAGCGTGGTCGATTAACTGGCTAATGGATTCGCGGGGCGCTTGCTGCAATCCGGTGCCGAGCAGCGCATCAACAATCAGATCTACCGATTCTGGCCAGACAATATTCGAAGCATGGATCTCGCCTCCCGCGTTTAACCATGCTTCACGTGCCAGCGCGGCCTCTTCCGGCAACGGTTTGTCACTTTCCTGGGTCAGCAGCGTAACCTGAATGCCGACCGCTTTGGCCAGCCGCGCGACCACGTAGCCATCGCCGCCGTTATTACCATGACCACACAGCACCAGCCAGTGGCGGGCGTCAGGATAAGCCGAACGACACACCTGGAATGCGGCTTCGCCAGCGCGAAGCATCAGCTCATAGAGTGTGAGCCCCAGCGCATCTGCCGCCTCGCGTTCTCCGCGGCGGATATCGTCGGCGTACCAGACGGTGTGTGGTATACTTACGGGGTTTTTCTTCATTGTATGGTCCGTCATGTCAGAGCCCCTCGATCTCAATCAGTTAGCGCAAAAAATTAAACAGTGGGGGCTGGAACTGGGCTTTCAGCAGGTAGGTATTACCGATACCGATCTCAGCGAGTCCGAGCCCAAACTGCAAGCATGGCTGGACAAACAATACCACGGCGAAATGGACTGGATGGCGCGTCACGGTATGCTGCGCGCTCGCCCCCATGAATTATTGCCCGGTACGCTGCGCGTGATCAGCGTGCGGATGAATTACCTTCCTGCTAACGCCGCATTTGCCAGCACGCTGAAAAACCCTAAGCTCGGCTATGTGAGCCGTTATGCGCTGGGCCGTGACTATCACAAACTTCTGCGCAACCGACTCAAAAAGCTGGGCGAGATGATTCAGCAACATTGTGTTTCGCTGAATTTTAGACCGTTTGTCGATTCTGCGCCTATTCTCGAGCGCCCGTTAGCTGAAAAAGCAGGACTTGGCTGGACAGGTAAGCACTCACTTATCCTCAATCGCGAGGCCGGTTCGTTCTTCTTTTTAGGCGAATTGCTGGTCGATATTCCTCTGCCCGTGGATCAACCAGTCGAGGAAGGATGCGGTAAATGCGTGGCCTGTATGACGATTTGCCCGACCGGAGCCATCGTCGAGCCATATACCGTCGATGCTCGCCGCTGTATCTCTTATCTCACCATCGAACTGGAGGGGGCGATCCCGGAAGAGTTGCGACCGTTAATGGGAAATCGTATTTATGGTTGCGATGACTGCCAGCTTATCTGCCCGTGGAATCGCTATTCGCAACTCACTACAGAAGACGATTTCAGCCCGCGTAAGCCGCTACACGCACCGGAACTCATTGAGTTATTCGCCTGGAGTGAAGAGAAGTTTTTAAAAGTCACGGAAGGTTCGGCGATTCGCCGTATAGGTCACCTGCGTTGGCTGCGTAATATTGCCGTAGCCTTAGGCAATGCGCCCTGGGATGAAACGATTTTGACAGCGCTGGAAAGTCGTAAAGGTGAGCACCCACTTCTCGATGAGCACATAGCGTGGGCGATTGCGCAGCAAATCGAGAGGCGAAATGCGTGCGTGGTCGAAGTGCAATTACCGAAAAAACAGCGTCTGGTTCGGGTGATTGAAAAAGGGTTACCGCGTGACGCCTGATTCATCCACAGCTTGTGAATAAAAATAAAAACACATTGCAATTCAAGACGAATAAAATCGTCAAGTGATCGACTCGACAAAACAGAATCTTAATTTTCAACCTATATATCAGTAAGTTAAAAAAATACTATTCACCGTGCGAAGTTTCTTTGAAATTAAGATTACGGACTGAGGCTGTGGATAACTCTGTTTACAAGAGTTTGTCAGAGACAACAAAAACCAGCAATAACGCATCGCGTCGCTGTGGATATTTTATTGAGAGAAGAATTTGGAGCGGGAAACGAGACTCGAACTCGCGACCCCGACCTTGGCAAGGTCGTGCTCTACCAACTGAGCTATTCCCGCTTGGGTGGTCTGTGCTTTATAGCACTTTCAAATTTTGGAGCGGGAAACGAGACTCGAACTCGCGACCCCGACCTTGGCAAGGTCGTGCTCTACCAACTGAGCTATTCCCGCTTAATCTTCGTCTTTCGAACCGCTACTGCCTTGGCTGCCTTCACTCACCTTAGTCACTTACTTTTGTAAGCTCCCAAGGATTCGTTCAGTTGCCGCCTTGTCGCAATTCGAAATACTGCGATTGGGTGGTCTGTGCTTTGCAGCACTTTTCAAATTTTGGAGCGGGAAACGAGACTCGAACTCGCGACCCCGACCTTGGCAAGGTCGTGCTCTACCAACTGAGCTATTCCCGCGTACTACTTAATTTTGCTTTCGTAATTTTCGCATTTCTGCGTCGTTACGGGAGGCGCATTATACGAGAAATCTTTCCCTCTGCAACCCCCCTAAAAAATTTTTTTTGAGTTTTTATCTCAAATGCTGAAATTATCAGCAAGACGTTCAATTTAGCGTCAAAATCACGCCGCCGCAAGTGGATTCCGGCGCTTACGTGACCAGGAAAAATTTTACAGCTTGATAAAATGCTCGCGGTAGTAAGCCAGTTCTGCCACCGACTCACGGATATCATCCATCGCCTGATGCGTCCCCTGCTTGGTAAAACCATCAAGAATTTCCGGCTTCCAGCGGCGCGCCAGCTCTTTCAGCGTGCTGACATCAAGATAACGGTAGTGGAAGTACGCTTCCAGCTCCGGCATGTATTTAAACAGGAAGCGACGATCCTGGCCGATACTGTTACCGCAAATCGGCGATTTACCCGCAGGCACCCACTGTTTTAAAAATTCGAGCGTTGCCAGTTCAGCTTCCCGATCGCCCATCGTGCTCGCTTTCACGCGCTCCACCAGCCCGCTGGCGGTATGGGTACGGACATTCCAGTCATCCATCAGCGCCAGCTGTTCATCAGACTGGTGTACTGCAATGGTCGGCCCTTCTGCCAGAATATTCAGGTTGGCATCGGTCACCAGCGTGGCAATCTCAATAATGCGATCGCGCTCGGGATCCAGACCGGTCATCTCAAGATCGATCCAAATCAGGTTGTTTTCATTGGCACTCATGCTATTTTCCACCCATTCACAGTGACTATATTGATCCACAATTGCGTGTATCATAGATGTTTTGCCCATCAGGGGCGACCAGGAGTCTGTACGATTGAGTAAAAATAAACTCTCCAAAGGCCAGCAGCGCCGCGTGAACGCCAATCACCAGCGTCGTCTTAAAACGTCTAAGGAGAAGCCCGACTACGACGACAATCTGTTTGGCGAGCCTGATGAAGGTATCGTCATCAGCCGCTTTGGTATGCACGCTGATGTGGAATCCGCCGATGGCGACGTTCACCGCTGCAATATTCGCCGTACCATCCGTTCGCTGGTGACCGGCGACCGCGTAGTCTGGCGTCCGGGTAAACCGGCGGCGGAAGGCGTAAATGTCAAAGGGATCGTGGAAGCGGTGCATGAGCGCACCTCGGTGTTGACGCGCCCGGACTTCTACGACGGCGTGAAACCTATTGCCGCCAACATCGACCAGATTGCTATTGTCTCCGCCATTTTGCCGGAGCTGTCGCTCAATATTATCGACCGTTACCTGGTGGCCTGCGAAACCTTGCTGATTGAGCCGATTATTGTGCTCAACAAGATAGACCTGCTGGACGACGAAGGCATGGAGTTCGTCAACGAACAGATGGATATCTACCGCAACATTGGTTATCGCGTATTGATGGTTTCCAGTCATACTCAGGATGGGCTGAAACCGCTGGAAGAGGCGTTGACCGGACGCATCAGCATTTTTGCCGGGCAGTCTGGCGTTGGCAAATCCAGCCTGCTTAACGCGTTGCTGGGGCTGCAAAAAGAGATCCTGACCAACGATGTCTCTGACAACTCGGGTCTCGGTCAGCACACCACGACCGCCGCTCGGCTGTATCACTTCCCGCACGGTGGTGATGTGATTGACTCCCCAGGAGTGCGTGAGTTCGGCCTCTGGCACCTGGAGCCGGAACAAATCACTCAGGGCTTTGTCGAATTCCATGACTACTTAGGTCTGTGTAAATATCGCGATTGCAAACACGATACCGATCCGGGCTGCGCTATCCGGGAAGCGGTTGAGGAAGGGAAAATCGCGGAAACCCGTTTCGAAAACTATCACCGTATTCTGGAAAGCATGGCGCAGGTAAAAACGCGTAAAAACTTTTCTGATACGGATGACTGACAATTAAGCTAACCGTCGTTAGAATCGTCCCCTTTTTTTCAGGATCCGGCATGTAGGCCGGATCAGGAACGACAAAACAATGGCCTGGAGGCTACCTTGTTAAATTCATTTAAACTTTCGCTACAGTACATTCTGCCGAAACTATGGCTTACTCGCCTGGCGGGTTGGGGCGCAAGCAAGCGGGCAGGATGGCTGACAAAACTGGTTATCGATCTGTTCGTTAAATACTACAAGGTCGACATGAAAGAGGCGCAAAAGCCGGATACCGCCAGCTACCGCACCTTTAACGAATTCTTTGTCCGTCCGCTGCGTGACGAAGTACGCCCAATCGATACCGATCCGAATGTCCTGGTCATGCCTGCCGATGGCGTTATCAGCCAGTTGGGTAAAATCGAAGAAGATAAAATCCTGCAAGCCAAAGGCCACAACTACAGCCTCGAAGCCCTGCTGGCAGGCAACTATCTGATGGCGGACCTGTTCCGCAACGGTACGTTTGTGACCACTTACCTCTCCCCGCGTGACTACCACCGCGTACACATGCCGTGCAACGGTATTCTGCGTGAGATGATCTACGTGCCGGGCGATCTCTTCTCCGTTAACCATCTCACCGCTCAGAACGTGCCGAATCTGTTTGCCCGTAACGAACGCGTGATCTGCCTGTTCGATACCGAATTTGGCCCAATGGCGCAGATTCTGGTCGGTGCGACGATTGTTGGCAGCATTGAGACTGTCTGGGCGGGCACCATTACGCCGCCGCGCGAAGGCATCATCAAGCGCTGGACCTGGCCTGCCGGGGAAAACGACGGTTCTGTGGCGCTGCTGAAAGGCCAGGAAATGGGTCGCTTTAAACTTGGCTCTACCGTTATCAACCTGTTTGCACCAGGTAAAGTGAATCTGGTTGAGCAACTGGAAAGCCTGTCTGTTACGAAAATTGGCCAGCCGCTGGCAGTATCTACCGAAACCTTTGTTACGCCAGACGCTGAACCCGCCCCGCTTCCTGCTGAAGAGATCGAAGCAGAACACGACGCCAGCCCATTGGTTGACGACAAAAAAGACCAGGTCTAATCCATCAAAGGAAACGCTGACGTGCGCCTGATTATCACTTTTCTGATGGCCTGGTGCCTCAGTTGGGGGGCGTACGCCGCGACGGCCCCCGATAGCAAACAAATCTCACAAGAACTGGAGCAGGCAAAAGCGGCGAAACCCGCGCAACCGGAAGTCGTAGAGGCGCTCCAGTCTGCCTTAAATGCGCTTGAGGAACGGAAAGGTTCCCTTGAGCGCATCAAGCAATATCAAGAAGTCATTGATAATTATCCGAAACTCTCCGCTACTCTGCGCGCGCAATTAAACAACATGCGTGACGAGCCGCGCAGCGTGTCACTGGGAATGTCTACCGACGCGCTGAATCAGGAAATTCTCCAGGTCAGCAGCCAGTTGCTGGATAAAAGCCGTCAGGCCCAGCAAGAGCAGGAACGCGCCCGCGAGATTGCCGATTCGCTGAATCAACTGCCGCAACAGCAAACCGATGCCCGCCGTCAGTTAAATGAGATCGAGCGCCGCCTGGGGACGCTTACCGGCAATTCCCCGCTCAATCAGGCACAAAATTTCGCGTTGCAGTCTGACTCCGCACGCCTGAAAGCGCTCGTCGATGAACTGGAACTGGCGCAGCTGTCCGCCAATAACCGCCAGGAATTAGCGCGCTTGCGCTCAGAGCTGGCGGAAAAAGAGAGCCAGCAACTGGATGCGTATTTGCAGGCCTTACGTAATCAGTTGAATAGCCAACGTCAGCTTGAGGCGGAGCGGGCGCTGGAAAGTACCGAATTACTGGCAGAAAACAGTGCCGATTTGCCGAAAGATATCGTCGCGCAATTCAAAATTAACCGCGAACTATCGGCAGCGCTGAATCAACAGGCGCAGCGGATGGATCTCGTTGCCTCGCAACAGCGTCAGGCTGCCAGCCAGACGTTACAGGTCCGGCAGGCGTTGAATACGCTGCGTGAACAGTCGCAATGGCTGGGCTCGTCCAACCTGCTCGGCGAAGCGTTGCGGGCGCAGGTGGCACGGCTGCCGGAAATGCCAAAACCACAACAGCTTGATACCGAAATGGCGCAGTTGCGTGTGCAACGGTTACGTTATGAGGATCTGCTTAATAAACAGCCGCTGCTACGGCAAATTCATCAGGCCGACGGTCAGCCGCTGACCGCCGAGCAAAACCGTATTCTGGAAGCACAGCTACGCACTCAGCGTGAGTTGCTGAACTCATTGTTGCAGGGTGGAGACACGCTACTACTGGAACTGACCAAGCTGAAAGTCTCCAACGGGCAACTGGAGGATGCGCTGAAAGAGGTGAATGAAGCGACGCACCGCTATCTGTTCTGGACCTCTGACGTGCGCCCGATGACCATCGCCTGGCCGCTGGAAATCGCCCAGGATCTGCGTCGTCTCATTTCGCTGGACACCTTCAGTCAGTTGGGCAAAGCCAGTGTGATGATGCTGACCAGTAAAGAGACGATTTTACCGCTGTTTGGCGCGTTGATTCTGGTCGGTTGCAGTATTTACTCACGCCGCTATTTCACCCGTTTTCTTGAACGTTCGGCGGCGAAAGTCGGCAAAGTGACTCAGGATCACTTTTGGCTGACGTTGCGCACTCTTTTCTGGTCGATTCTCGTCGCGTCACCGCTCCCGGTGCTGTGGATGACGCTGGGTTACGGCTTGCGCGAGGCGTGGCCTTATCCGCTGGCGGTAGCGATTGGTGATGGCGTAACAGCCACCGTACCGCTGCTATGGGTAGTGATGATTTGCGCTACCTTTGCCCGCCCGAACGGCTTGTTTATCGCTCATTTTGGCTGGCCGCGCGAACGGGTTTCCCGTGGGATGCGCTACTACCTGATGAGCATTGGGCTTATCGTGCCGCTGATTATGGCGCTGATGATGTTCGATAATCTCGACGACCGTGAATTCTCCGGTTCGCTGGGACGGCTTTGCTTTATCCTCATTTGCGGTGCACTGGCAGTAGTCACCCTCAGTCTGAAAAAGGCCGGGATCCCGCTGTATCTCAACAAAGAAGGCAGCGGCGACAACATTACCAACCATATGCTGTGGAACATGATGATTGGCGCACCGCTGGTTGCCATTCTGGCGTCGGCGGTGGGTTATCTGGCAACGGCGCAGGCGCTGTTAGCGAGGCTTGAAACCTCGGTTGCCATCTGGTTCCTGCTACTGGTGGTTTATCACGTTATCCGCCGCTGGATGCTGATCCAGCGCCGCAGGCTGGCGTTTGACCGGGCGAAGCATCGCCGGGCAGAGATGTTAGCGCAACGTGCGCGTGGCGAAGAGGAAGCGCATCATCACAGTAGCCCGGAAGGGGCAATTGAAGTCGATGAAAGCGAAGTCGATCTCGATGCCATCAGTGCGCAATCCTTGCGGCTGGTGCGCTCAATTTTGATGTTGATCGCCCTGCTTTCGGTCATTGTGCTGTGGTCAGAAATCCATTCCGCTTTCGGCTTCCTTGAAAATATTTCGCTGTGGGATGTCACTTCCACGGTACAGGGCGTGGAAAGTCTGGAACCGATTACCCTCGGTGCGGTACTGATTGCCATTCTGGTGTTTATCATCACCACGCAGCTGGTGCGCAACCTGCCCGCGCTGCTGGAACTGGCAATTTTGCAGCACCTGGATTTAACGCCGGGTACGGGCTACGCCATCACCACCATCACCAAATATCTGCTGATGCTGATTGGCGGGCTGGTCGGCTTCTCGATGATTGGTATTGAGTGGTCGAAATTGCAGTGGCTGGTCGCCGCGCTCGGTGTTGGTCTCGGTTTTGGTTTGCAGGAAATTTTCGCCAACTTTATCTCTGGCCTGATTATCCTGTTCGAAAAACCGATTCGCATTGGCGATACGGTAACGATCCGCGATCTCACCGGTAGTGTGACGAAAATTAACACCCGCGCCACCACCATCAGCGACTGGGATCGCAAAGAAATTATCGTGCCGAACAAGGCGTTTATTACCGAGCAGTTTATCAACTGGTCGCTCTCTGACTCGGTCACGCGCGTGGTGTTGACGATTCCGGCCCCTGCCGATGCAAACAGTGAAGAAGTGACGGAAATCCTGCTCACCGCAGCGCGTCGCTGCTCGCTGGTGATCGACAACCCGGCACCGGAAGTCTTCCTGGTGGATCTGCAACAGGGGATTCAGATTTTCGAGCTGCGTATTTACGCCGCTGAGATGGGTCACCGTATGCCACTACGCCATGAGATTCACCAGCTAATTCTGGCAGGCTTCCACGCCCACGGTATCGATATGCCATTCCCGCCCTTCCAGATGCGTCTGGAAAGCCTGAATGGTAAACAAACGGGGAGAACATTAACTTCTGCGGGCAAAGGTCGTCAGGCGGGAAGTTTGTAATGCATGAAGCTGCCAAATGATGTCAACGTGGCTCATTTAGCAGCTTAACATCATCTTCAGTTATCACCGGCCCCGGAGAGTATCATCCATACGCATTACTTCCTGACAACTCATCGCCGGAGAGACGATGAGTTGCAGGATTTCATATGATCAGTCGAGAGCTAACTCAGGTTTATTCGCCATGCGACTGCAATAGTTCTGGTAAATCGCCATCGCTAACAGCGAGAAGAAGACAGGGCCGCCAATCATCCACAATGTGCTGTCCCAGTCTCCGGCTTCAACCACAGGTTGAATGATGGTGAAGACGTTCGCAAATGTCACCACCAGTACGACAACCACTGTCGCAATCATTGCCGACATACGCGTTTTGAAAATCACAAACGGTCTGTCGAGATCCTGACGTGCTTTAAAGAATGGGAAAGCCAGCGCGAGGAACAAGTAAGGAAGCGTCATAGACACGTTCGCCATCAGCGTCAGCTTGTTAAAGAACGCCGATGCGGTACCGCCACCAAACGAAACCAGAAGAATGAAGATAGTAACCAACCCGCACTGCATCCACATGGCGATAGAAGGCATACCCATCGTATTCAGGCGCGTCATCGGTTCCGGCCACAATGCTTTCGGCGTTCCCTGGATGATGGCTTTCAGCGGTGAATAGCAAAGCGTAAAGAACGCACCGGTATAAGCGAGGAACATCGAAAGTCCGGTAATACGCGCAAACCATACGCCCAGCGACAATGACGCTTCTGGTGACAAATGCAGTGCGTTACCCAGCGTCACCCCGAGGCTCTTCATCAGCACATAGGTAATATTGCCGAGGTTAACGGAACCATTACTTAATACCTGCTGCCAGTTTGTGCTGACGCCCCATAAAAATATTGCCAGCGAATAACCGATTGAAATAACAATAGCGGCAAAAACAATACCTTTGGCAAAGTTCTTTTCTGGATTTTCCGTTTTATCGACCAGACCACCAACCGCTTCAATTCCGCCATAGGCAAAAATAGCAAATACCACAAACGATAGCATTGCCAGACCGGACTGATAACCCGGGTTCGGTGATGCAAGGAAATTAATATCCTGCGCGAAATGCCCACCATTTAATAACAAAATAGTAATGCTTACTAACAGCAATACTAAATTCAGACACATTACTGCAATACCGCCCACCGCAGTAATGCGGGCAATTTTATTAATCCCTTTTGAAGCAACGACGGTGACCAGAATCATCCATGCCACTGCCAGCAGACCAACCACCTGCGTAGGCTCCAGTCCGGCAATATGCCAGTGCTGGGTCATGTCGCTACCATAGAGGAATGTTGAGAACGGTACCCAAACTTTCGCGGAGGTACTCACCATCCAGATGATATAAGAGGAAAACCACATAAACGTACCAATGAAGGCAAAACGTGGTCCGACACTATTATTCATCCAGGAATAGATACCGCCTTCTTCTTTGCGATAAGCAGCGCCCATTTCAGCCATCATTAAGGCGAATGGAATAAAGAATAACAATGCAGAAAATATATAAAAGGGAATCGCACTATAACCCATTAAGTAATAAGCCGATGGGCTATTGGCAAATCCAAATACGGAAGTAAAGATCATCAATATGAGTCCTATCAGACTCATCTTTTTTATCGTGTGAGGCATGAAACCATCCTTCATTTCAGCGCGTGTATAAAACGCGCCCACTGAACTGCACTGCCCAACATTGAGCGGGCAGCGTAAAAACCAATACAGAATTGATACCTGGATGATATCAAATATCCAGTCTTAAATTGTGGCCTTTAGCGGAAAAATGAAAACATATGCTACAGAATGGCGCTTATCACGCCATTCTTCGCGGTTAATTCAGTAATTTTTCAGAATTATGCCCGGTCAACGCTAAAGGCGATGACTTCAGCCAGTGTCTCCGCGCCCAGCGCCAACATCACCAGACGATCAACACCTAATGCCACGCCGGAACAGTCAGGCATACCGACTTTCAAGGCTTCAATCAGATTCTGGTCAATGGGGTGCTGCGGCAAACCGCGCGCCGCGCGCTTACGGTTATCTTGTTCAAAGCGTTGTTGCTGCTCACGGGCATCCGTCAATTCATGGAAACCATTCGCCAGCTCAATACCTTTATAATAAACCTCAAAGCGTTCAGCGACCCGATGATCTTCGGTACTGATTTGCGCCAGTGATGCCTGGCTGGCTGGAAAGTGGTACACAAAGGTCGGTTTTTCTTTACCAATATTTGGCTCTACGCCAAAGGTAAACAGCAATTGTAGCAACGTGTCGCGGTCTTCTTCGGTATCTGCAACGTTGCTCAAATCCAGTTTCGCTGCCACTTCCCGCAGTTGCATTTTGTCGGCAGAGAGTGGGTCAATTTCCAGATAACGCAAGAAAGCTTGTTGATAAGAAAGGCTTTCTGCTGCCGGGCAGTCCAGCACCTGTTGTAAGAGATCGTCCACCTCGTTCATCAACCGGTACATATCATAGTGCGGTCGATACCACTCAAGCATAGTGAACTCAGGGTTGTGATAACGCCCCATCTCTTCATTACGGAAGCTGCGGCACAGCTGGAATACCGGCCCACAACCAGCAACCAGCAGGCGTTTCATATGGTATTCCGGGCTGGTCATTAACCAGAGATTCATCCCCTGCGAATGCCCAGGGCCAACGAAACGTGTCTCAAACGGGACCAAATGAATATCGGTTACCGTCGCCTGGCTCATACAAGGCGTCTCCACCTCCAGCACTCCACGATCGGCAAAGAAACGACGGATCTCCGCCATAATCGCCGCGCGTTTTAATAAGTTAGGAATGGATGCGCTCGGCTGCCAGGATGCCGTTTCGCTCATAGTTAAATCTCCAGTTTTTGACAAGGGCACGAAGTCTACTCGCAACGCGACGGCGAGACAAATTTTACGCAGGAATCAAACAAGGGTGGGCAGTGACTAAAAAAAGCACGATCTGATGGTTTAGTAATTAAATTAATCATCTTCAGTGATAATTTAGCCCTCTTGCGCACTAAAAAAATCGATCTCGTCAAATTTCAGACTTATCCATCAGACTATACTGTTGTACCTATAAAGGAGCAGTGGAATAGCGTTCGCAGACCGTAACTTTCAGGCACTTACCCTGAAGTACGGGGCTGTGGGATAAAAACAATCTGGAGGAATGTCGTGCAAACCTTTCAAGCCGATCTTGCCATTGTAGGCGCCGGTGGCGCGGGATTACGTGCTGCAATTGCTGCCGCGCAGGCAAATCCAAATGCAAAAATCGCACTAATCTCAAAAGTATACCCGATGCGTAGCCATACCGTTGCTGCAGAAGGGGGCTCCGCCGCTGTCGCGCAGGATCATGACAGCTTCGAATATCACTTTCACGATACAGTAGCGGGTGGCGACTGGTTGTGTGAGCAGGATGTCGTGGATTATTTCGTCCACCACTGCCCAACCGAAATGACCCAACTGGAACTGTGGGGATGCCCATGGAGCCGTCGCCCGGATGGTAGCGTCAACGTACGTCGCTTCGGCGGCATGAAAATCGAGCGTACCTGGTTCGCCGCCGATAAGACCGGCTTCCATATGCTGCACACGCTGTTCCAGACCTCTCTGCAATTCCCGCAGATCCAGCGTTTTGACGAACATTTCGTGCTGGATATTCTGGTTGATGATGGTCATGTTCGCGGCCTGGTAGCAATGAACATGATGGAAGGCACGCTGGTGCAGATCCGTGCTAACGCGGTCGTTATGGCTACCGGCGGTGCAGGTCGCGTTTATCGTTACAACACCAACGGCGGCATCGTTACCGGTGACGGTATGGGTATGGCGCTAAGCCACGGCGTTCCGCTGCGTGACATGGAATTCGTTCAGTATCACCCAACCGGTCTGCCAGGTTCCGGTATCCTGATGACCGAAGGCTGCCGCGGTGAAGGCGGTATTCTGGTCAACAAAAATGGCTACCGTTATCTGCAAGATTACGGCATGGGCCCGGAAACTCCGCTGGGCGAGCCGAAAAACAAATATATGGAACTGGGTCCACGCGACAAAGTTTCTCAGGCCTTCTGGCACGAATGGCGTAAAGGCAACACCATCTCCACGCCGCGTGGCGATGTGGTTTATCTCGACCTGCGTCACCTCGGCGAGAAAAAACTGCATGAACGTCTGCCGTTCATCTGCGAACTGGCGAAAGCGTACGTTGGCGTCGATCCGGTTAAAGAACCGATTCCGGTACGTCCGACCGCACACTACACCATGGGCGGTATCGAAACCGATCAGAACTGTGAAACCCGCATTAAAGGTCTGTTCGCCGTGGGTGAATGTTCCTCTGTTGGTCTGCACGGTGCAAACCGTCTGGGCTCCAACTCCCTGGCGGAACTGGTGGTCTTCGGCCGTCTGGCCGGTGAACAAGCGACAGAGCGTGCAGCAACTGCCGGTAATGGCAACGAAGCGGCAATTGAAGCGCAGGCAGCTGGCGTTGAACAACGTCTGAAAGATCTGGTTAACCAGGATGGCGGCGAAAACTGGGCGAAGATCCGCGACGAAATGGGCCTGGCTATGGAAGAAGGTTGCGGTATCTACCGTACGCCGGAACTGATGCAGAAAACCATCGACAAGCTGGCAGAGCTGCAGGAACGCTTCAAGCGCGTGCGCATCACTGACACTTCCAGCGTGTTCAACACCGACCTGCTCTACACCATTGAACTGGGCCACGGTCTGAACGTTGCTGAATGTATGGCGCACTCCGCAATGGCACGTAAAGAGTCCCGCGGCGCACACCAGCGTCTGGACGAAGGTTGCACCGAGCGTGACGACGTCAACTTCCTCAAACACACCCTCGCCTTCCGCGATGCTGATGGCACGACTCGCCTGGAGTACAGCGACGTGAAAATTACTACGCTGCCGCCAGCTAAACGTGTTTACGGTGGCGAAGCGGATGCAGCCGATAAGGCGGAAGCAGCCAATAAGAAGGAGAAGGCGAATGGCTGAGATGAAAAACCTGAAAATTGAGGTGGTGCGCTATAACCCGGAAGTCGATACCGCACCGCATAGCGCATTCTATGAAGTGCCTTATGACGCAACTACCTCATTACTGGATGCGCTGGGCTACATCAAAGACAACCTGGCACCGGACCTGAGCTACCGCTGGTCCTGCCGTATGGCGATTTGTGGTTCCTGCGGCATGATGGTTAACAACGTGCCAAAACTGGCATGTAAAACCTTCCTGCGTGATTACACCGACGGTATGAAAGTTGAAGCGTTAGCTAACTTCCCGATTGAACGCGATCTGGTGGTCGATATGACCCACTTCATCGAAAGTCTGGAAGCGATCAAACCGTACATCATCGGCAACTCCCGCACCGCGGATCAGGGTACTAACATCCAGACCCCGGCGCAGATGGCCAAGTATCACCAGTTTTCCGGTTGCATCAACTGTGGTCTGTGCTACGCCGCGTGCCCGCAGTTTGGCCTGAACCCAGAGTTCATCGGTCCGGCTGCCATTACGCTGGCGCATCGTTACAACGAAGATAGCCGCGACCACGGTAAGAAGGAGCGTATGGCGCAGTTGAACAGCCAGAACGGCGTATGGAGCTGTACTTTCGTGGGCTACTGCTCCGAAGTCTGCCCGAAACACGTCGATCCGGCTGCGGCCATTCAGCAGGGCAAAGTAGAAAGTTCGAAAGATTTTCTTATCGCGACCCTGAAACCACGCTAAGGAGTGCAACATGACGACTAAACGTAAACCGTATGTACGGCCAATGACGTCCACCTGGTGGAAAAAATTGCCGTTTTATCGCTTTTACATGCTGCGCGAAGGCACGGCGGTTCCGGCTGTGTGGTTCAGCATTGAACTGATTTTCGGGCTGTTTGCCCTGAAAAATGGCCCGGAAAGCTGGGCGGGATTCGTCGACTTTTTACAAAACCCGGTTATTGTGATCATTAACCTGATCACTCTGGCGGCAGCTCTGCTGCACACCAAAACCTGGTTTGAACTGGCACCGAAAGCGGCCAATATCATTGTAAAAGACGAAAAAATGGGACCAGAGCCAATTATCAAAAGTCTCTGGGCGGTAACTGTGGTTGCCACCATCGTAATCCTGTTTGTTGCCCTGTACTGGTAAGGAGCCTGAGATGATTAATCCAAATCCAAAGCGTTCTGACGAACCGGTATTCTGGGGCCTCTTCGGGGCCGGTGGTATGTGGAGCGCAATTATTGCGCCGGTGATGATCCTGCTGGTGGGTATTCTGCTGCCGCTGGGGCTGTTTCCGGGTGATGCACTGAGCTACGAGCGCGTTCTGGCGTTCGCGCAGAGCTTCATTGGTCGCGTATTCCTGTTCCTGATGATCGTTCTGCCGCTGTGGTGTGGTTTACACCGTATGCACCACGCGATGCACGATCTGAAAATCCACGTACCTGCGGGCAAATGGGTTTTCTACGGTCTGGCTGCTATCCTGACAGTTGTCACGCTGATTGGTGTCGTTACAATCTAACGCATCGCCAATGTAAATCCGGCCCGCCTATGGCGGGCCGTTTTGTATGGAAACCAGACCCTATGTTCAAAATGACGCTCTGCGCCTTATTAATTACCGCCTCTTGCTCCACATTTGCTGCCCCTCAACAAATCAACGATATTGTGCATCGCACAATAACCCCGCTTATAGAGCAACAAAAGATCCCCGGTATGGCGGTGGCGGTAATTTATCAGGGTAAACCTTATTACTTTACCTGGGGCTATGCGGACATCGCCAAAAAGCAGCCCGTCACACAGCAAACGTTGTTTGAGTTAGGTTCGGTCAGCAAAACATTTACGGGCGTGCTTGGTGGCGACGCTATTGCTCGAGGGGAAATCAAGTTAAGCGATCCCGCAACAAAATACTGGCCTGAACTTACCGCTAAACAGTGGAATGGGATCACACTATTACATCTCGCAACCTACACTGCTGGCGGTCTGCCATTGCAGGTGCCGGATGACGTTAAATCCTCAAGCGACTTGCTGCGCTTCTATCAAAACTGGCAACCTGCATGGGCTCCAGGAACACAACGTCTGTATGCCAACTCCAGTATCGGTTTGTTCGGCGCACTGGCTGTGAAGCCGTCTGGTTTGAGTTTTGAGCAGGCGATGCAAACTCGTGTCTTCCAGCCACTCAAACTCACTCATACGTGGATTAATGTGCCGTCCGCAGAAGAAAAGAATTACGCCTGGGGATATCGCGAAGGTAAGGCAGTGCATGTTTCGCCTGGGGCGTTAGATGCTGAAGCTTATGGTGTGAAGTCGACCATTGAAGATATGGCCCGCTGGGTGCAAAGCAATTTAAAACCCCTTGATATCACTGAGAAAACGCTTCAACAAGGGATACAACTGGCACAATCTCGCTACTGGCAAACCGGCGATATGTATCAGGGCCTGGGCTGGGAAATGCTGGACTGGCCGGTAAATCCTGACATCATCATTAACGGCAGTGACAATAAAATTGCACTGGCAGCACGCCCCGTAAAAGCGATTACGCCCCCAACTCCTGCAGTATGCGCATCATGGGTACATAAAACGGGGGCGACCGGCGGATTTGGTAGCTATGTTGCGTTTATTCCAGAAAAAGAGCTGGGTATCGTGATGCTGGCTAACAAAAACTATCCCAATCCAGCGAGAGTCACTGCCGCCTGGCAGATTCTCAACGCTCTACAGTAAAATTTCATCGGGTCCGAATTTTTGGACCTTTTCTCCGCTTTTCCTTGCTGTCATCTACACTTAGAAAAAAACCAGTAAGGAAACATTTATGCGCCTGCTCCCTCTCGTTGCCGCAGCGACAGCTGCATTTCTGGTCGTTGCCTGCAGTTCTCCTACGCCGCCCCGTGGCGTGACAGTAGTGAATAATTTCGATGCTAAACGCTATCTCGGTACCTGGTATGAGATTGCCCGTTTTGATCACCGCTTTGAACGTGGACTGGAAAAAGTCACCGCAACATACAGCCTGCGGGATGACGGCGGCCTGAATGTCATTAATAAAGGCTATAACCCTGACAGAGAAATGTGGCAGCAGAGTGAAGGGAAAGCGTACTTTACCGGCGCACCAACTCGCGCTGCGCTGAAAGTGTCATTCTTTGGTCCTTTCTATGGCGGTTATAACGTTATTGCACTCGATCGGGAATACCGCCATGCGCTGGTTTGCGGCCCGGACCGCGACTACCTGTGGATACTCTCCCGCACGCCAACCATTTCTGACGAAGTGAAACAGGAGATGCTGGCAGTCGCGACCCGGGAAGGGTTTGATGTCAGTAAGTTTATTTGGGTACAGCAGCCCGGTAGTTAGTGAGTGCTGAGTTTCAGACCAATAATCCCCAATACGATTAACGCCAGACTCGCCAGGCGCATCGGGTTAGCGGACTCGCCGAGCAGCACAATGCCGGTGATGGCCGCGCCGACTGCGCCAATACCCGTCCACACGGCATAAGCCGTCCCTACTGGTAACGATTTCATCGCCCAGGCAAGTAGCGCCATACTGACAATCATCGCCGTCACAGTAATAACACTTGGCGTCAAACGACTAAAGCCGTGGGTATATTTCAGGCCAACGGCCCATACCACTTCCAGCAGACCAGCAATAACTAAGATAATCCAGGACATATCAGGCTCCGGAGAATTGGGGCCGTCCCCGGTGAAAAGAGGCGTTTGCAGGTCGTCCTGCAAAGCTGATGGTTGAACGGATATTTTGCCAGGTGGCAGGGGAATTTCAACTATTACCTTTGTGACTATCGCAAAAAAACAAACGGCACGACATAACTGTCGTACCGTTATTGCTTACTGCTGCGCTTTCGTTGCTGCGCCAGAAATCGCGTTACCGCCATCAGAAATGTCTTCACCAACGCCACGCGTGGTGTTGCAGGCAGTTAATACTGTTGAAAGCACCAGAACAGAAAAGATCGCTGCAATTGTCTTCTTCACCATAACGTCTTCCTTTTAGGTAATGTTATTTATGTTTGCCTATAGCAAATTAATAATAGACAACATCACCAAAAATGATGGAAATCTGATGATTTTTCGGAAGAGAAGAAAAATTAGCTGGCAGCGCGGGAGATGGAATTACCGAGATGTTTAATGTCTTCACCAAAACCGCGAGCGGTGTTACAGCCCGTGAGCAGCGCACTGGCAAGCAAAACAAGAACGATAAGGCGTTTCATCATCTCTGACCTGAATAAGTGATGGTGCAGCCTGCAGGCCGCACCACAACCGCATTACTTCACGCGAGAGACGTATTCACCAGAGCGGGTATCCACTTTGATGACTTCGCCGATTTGTACAAACAGCGGAACTTTAACCACAGCGCCAGTAGACAGGGTAGCCGGTTTGCCGCCAGTACCTGCGGTATCACCTTTCAGGCCCGGATCGGTATCCACGATTTCCAGTTCAACGAAGTTCGGCGGAGTAACGGAGATCGGCTGACCATTCCACAGAGTTACGATACACTCTGCCTGATCCAGCAGCCATTTAGCGTTGTCGCCAATTGCTTTTGCATCAGCAGACAGCTGCTCGAAAGTTTCGTTGTTCATGAAGTGCCAGAACTCACCGTCGTTGTACAGGTAAGTCAGGTTCATATCGACAACATCAGCGCCTTCAGCGGAATCAGTAGATTTGAAGGTTTTTTCTACGCGAGTACCGGTCAGCAGACGACGCAGTTTAACGCGAGCAAATGCCTGGCCTTTACCCGGTTTTACGAATTCACTCGCTTCAACCGCGTAAGGTTCGCCGTCTAACATGATTTTAAGACCAGCACGAAAATCGTTGCTATAGTACGTTGCCATAAGGCCCTCTGAAATTTGTTAATTGGTAGCTAAGCCACAAAATGGCGCATATTGTAACCCTAAATACCCCATCCAGAGAAGATTGGTTAACGCAACTTGCCGATGTTGTGACCGATCCTGATGAACTTCTGCGTCTTTTGAATATAGACGCGGACGAAAAACTGTTGGCCGGACGCAGCGCCAAAAAGCTGTTTGCCCTGCGTGTGCCCCGCTCATTTATCGATCGCATGGAGAAAGGCAATCCGAACGATCCGCTTTTGCGTCAGGTAATTACCTCGCAAGATGAGTTTGTCGTCGCGCCCGGATTCTCCACCGACCCGCTGGAAGAACAGCACAGCGTAGTGCCAGGTTTGTTGCATAAATACCACAACCGGGCGCTTTTGCTGGTCAAAGGCGGCTGCGCGGTAAATTGCCGCTATTGCTTCCGTCGCCACTTCCCCTATGCCGAAAATCAGGGCAACAAGCGTAACTGGCAAACTGCACTTGAGTATGTTGCTGCGCATCCGGAACTGGACGAGATGATTTTCTCCGGCGGCGATCCGCTGATGGCGAAAGATCACGAGCTGGACTGGTTGCTCACACAACTGGAAGCCATCCCGCATATCAAACGTCTGCGGATTCACAGCCGTCTGCCGATTGTGATCCCGGCACGCATCACAGATGCGCTGGTTGAACACTTTTCACATTCTACGCTGCAAATCTTGCTGGTGAATCACATCAACCATGCCAATGAGGTAGATGAAACATTCCGTCAGGCGATGGCTAAGTTGCGCCGGGTAGGCGTTACTTTGCTGAACCAGAGCGTTCTGTTACGTGGTGTGAACGATAACGCGCAAACGCTGGCAAACCTGAGTAATGCGTTGTTCGATGCGGGCGTGATGCCGTATTACCTGCATGTGCTCGATAAAGTACAGGGCGCGGCGCATTTTATGGTGAGTGATGACGAAGCACGGCAGATTATGCGTGAGTTGCTGACACTGGTGTCGGGATATCTGGTGCCTAAACTGGCGCGAGAAATTGGCGGCGAACCCAGCAAAACGCCGCTGGATCTCCAGCTACGCCAGCAGTAACTGATTAAACAGGGAAGTTTAATCTTTGCACGTTGCATAACCTTTAATTATTCATATACATTGCTGTTATTACTTTTTATATAACCAACACCAATAATTAACCTTTCTTTTCTGTTTATATAGAGTGAGCACGGCTATTTATGTTATTTTAACAACTATTACTACCAAGCCCATTTATCTGGCTTATAAATTAAAATTAATTATTTAATTGAGAAATGGTTAGGGAGAACCTACATGGCCATAAGCATCAAGGGTGTTAATACCGGTGTTATTCGCAAGAGCAATAATTTCATTGCACTGGCGCTGAAAATTAAAGAGCCTCGCAATAAAGAATCGTTGTTCTTTCTGTCTGTCATGGAACTGCGCGACCTTCTGATTGCGCTGGAAAGCCGTTTGCATCAAAAGCATAAACTGGATGCTGCTGCACGCCTTCAGTATGAGCAAGCTCGCGATAAAGTCATTAAGAAAATGGCAGAAAATATCCCAGAAATTCTGGTTGATGAGCTTAAAAATGCCGATATTAATCGTCGGGTTAACACGCTGGAACTTACCGATAATCAGGGTGAAAATCTTACCTTCGTATTAACGCTACATGACGGTAGCAAATGTGAATTAGTCATCAATGAATTGCAGATTGAAATGCTGGCGCGAGCAATCATTCATGCAATTAATAATGCGGAAATGCGTGAACTGGCATTACGTATTACCTCACTGTTAGATTTCCTACCGTTATACGATGTTGACTGCCAGGACAATGGCAATCTGGAATATGACACCTATTCCCAACCGGAATGGAAACATAACTTGTTCAACCATTATCTGGCGGTGCTTTACCGCTTTAAAGATGAAAGTGGCAAAGAACAATTTAGCGGCGCAGTGGTGAAAACGCGTGAAGCAACGCCGGGTAAAGAAGTGGAGGCGATCACTCGCCGAATGCTTGATTTCAGCCCACGACTGAAAAAACTCGCGGGTGTACCATGTCAGGTCTATGTTCGCACCGTAGCGGCAAATAACGCCCAACCGCTAACCCAGGATCAATGCTTACGCGCGCTACATCACTTACGTGTTCAATCCACCAGCAAAACTGCACCACAGGCGAAATAATCCCATCTGTTTTACTACGAGGCTGGAAGTATCCAGCCTCTGGATCCCATCAGTTCGGGCACTTATATACCTGGCCGATAATCTGGCTATCCGTCGGGACAAAACTGGACAACATCCCCTGCGACGGGCTGCTGATGCCATAAATCACGTTACCGCCCATTGCAGCAGCCTGGTTGCGCAGATCGTTTGCTGCGCCGCGCATAGAACCGCCCTCTTCACCGTGTTGCCCGGAAAGCCAGTTGCTTTGCTTACCTGTCGCAGTACCAATCAGCTGGCACTCTGCGCCTGGCTGCTCGTCCACAATGCGTACACTCTGACCGGCAGCACTCAATTCGTTGCTGGAGCTACAACCCGCCATCAGTAGCGCGGCACCGACAATCCCTGCTAAGTATTTTACGTGCATGTTATTCCCCATAATCAATGAGCTGGACGCCACTCGCGTCGTCCGTGTCTGAATCTTATACTAGAAAGATGACCAAAAGAAAAACCCCCAGACATTTCTGCCCGGGGGTTTGTTTATTTCTGCGAGGTGCAGGGCAATTACATCATGCCGCCCATGCCACCCATGCCGCCCATACCGCCAGCAGCGCCTAAGTCAGCTGCATCGTTTTTCGGCAGGTCGGTAACCATGCACTCGGTGGTGATCATCAGGCCAGCCACAGAAGCCGCGTACTGCAGAGCAGAACGGGTTACTTTGGTTGGATCCAGGATACCCATGTCGATCATGTTGCCGTATTCTTCGGTTGCTGCGTTGTAACCGTAGTTACCGTCGCCGCCTTTAACGGTGTTAGCAACAACAGACGGTTCTTCGCCGCAGTTCAGGACGATCTGACGCAGCGGAGCTTCCATTGCACGCAGTGCAACTTTGATACCCACGTTCTGGTCTTCGTTCTGACCACGCAGGTCAGCCAGTTTAGACGCTACGCGGATCAGCGCAACACCACCACCAGCAACCACGCCTTCTTCTACCGCAGCACGGGTCGCGTGCAGGGCGTCTTCAACGCGTGCTTTTTTCTCTTTCATTTCAACTTCGGTAGCAGCACCTACTTTGATAACTGCAACGCCGCCTGCCAGTTTCGCTACACGCTCCTGCAGTTTTTCACGGTCGTAGTCAGAAGTTGCTTCTTCAATCTGCTGACGGATCTGAGCAACACGGCCCTGGATTGCAGCTTCTTCACCCACGCCATCGATGATGGTGGTAGTGTCTTTGTTGATCACAACACGTTTAGCCTGACCCAGGTCTTCCAGGGTTGCTTTTTCCAGCTCCATACCGATCTCTTCAGAGATTACGGTACCGCCAGTCAGGGTTGCGATATCCTGCAGCATAGCTTTACGACGATCGCCGAAGCCCGGAGCTTTAACCGCAGCAACTTTCACGATGCCACGCATGGTGTTAACAACCAGAGTTGCCAGCGCTTCGCCTTCTACATCTTCAGCGATGATCAGCAGCGGTTTGCCTGCTTTGGCAACAGCTTCCAGAACCGGCAGCATTTCGCGGATGTTGGAGATTTTCTTGTCAGCCAGCAGGATGAACGGGCTTTCCAGTTCTACTGCGCCAGTTTCCGGCTTGTTGATGAAGTAAGGAGACAGGTAGCCACGGTCGAACTGCATACCTTCAACCACGTCCAGTTCGTCCTGCAGACCGGTACCGTCTTCAACGGTGATAACGCCTTCTTTACCGACTTTGTCCATCGCTTCAGCGATCAGTTTACCTACGGTTTCGTCGGAGTTAGCGGAGATGGTACCAACCTGAGCAATCGCTTTAGAGTCAGAGCACGGTACGGACAGCGCTTTCAGTTCTTCAACTGCAGCGGTAACAGCTTTGTCGATACCACGTTTCAGGTCCATCGGGTTCATGCCCGCAGCAACAGCTTTCAGACCTTCAGTGATGATAGCCTGAGCCAGTACGGTTGCAGTGGTGGTACCGTCGCCTGCAGCGTCGTTCGCTTTAGAGGCAACTTCTTTCACCATCTGCGCACCCATATTTTCGAACTTGTCTTCCAGTTCGATTTCACGAGCAACGGAAACACCATCTTTGGTGATGGTCGGTGCACCGAAAGATTTATCCAGAACTACGTTACGGCCTTTCGGACCGAGGGTAACTTTCACTGCATCTGCCAGTACGTTTACGCCGCGCAGCATTTTCACACGAGCGTCGTTACCGAATTTTACGTCTTTAGCTGCCATTATCTTTATTCCTTAAATTCGTATGTTCAGTGTCGTGCGCGGATTACGCTTCAACAATTGCCAGAATGTCGCTTTCGGACATGATCAACACTTCTTCATTGTCGATCTTCTCAGATTTCACACCGTAGCCATCGTTGAAAATAACGATGTCGCCAACTTTCACATCCAGCGGCTTCACTTCGCCATTTTCAAGGATACGGCCATTGCCGACAGCCAGCACTTCGCCGCGGGTGGATTTAGCCGCTGCAGAGCCGGTCAGAACGATGCCGCCAGCAGATTTAGTTTCAACTTCTTTACGCTTGACGATCACGCGATCATGCAATGGACGAATATTCATTGATAACTCTCCTTTGAGAAAGTCCGTATCTGTTATGGGTGACGCCGGAGCTTACGTGGTTTCCCGGCTGGTGACCAGAGAAATGGGGATGAGGCTTCGCCCCTTCAAGGGGGAAAAAGAAAAAAAATTCTGATCAGCACAAAATCGGGTGAAAACCCTGATTCACCTCACATTTCATCGCAATTTCTTCATCACCGTCATAAGCGAATCTGATTGTGCTACCATCGAAAATCTACGCAGTTGCCCATAATTTGGGCGCAATCGGACATCAACCCATGAGTGGACTCAAACAAGAACTGGGGCTGGCCCAGGGCATTGGCCTGCTATCGACGTCATTATTAGGCACCGGCGTGTTTGCCGTTCCTGCGTTAGCTGCACTGGTAGCAGGCAATAACAGCCTGTGGGCGTGGCCCGTTTTGATTATCTTAGTGTTCCCGATTGCGATTGTGTTTGCGATTCTGGGTCGCCACTATCCCAGCGCAGGCGGTGTCGCGCACTTCGTCGGTATGGCGTTTGGTTCGCGGCTTGAGCGAGTCACCGGCTGGTTGTTTTTATCGGTCATTCCCGTGGGTTTGCCTGCCGCGTTACAAATTGCTGCCGGGTTCGGCCAGGCAATGTTTGGCTGGCATAGCTGGCAACTGTTGTTGGCAGAACTCGGTACGCTGGCGCTGGTGTGGTATATCGGTACTCGCGGTGCCAGTTCCAGTGCTAATCTACAAACAGTTATTGCCGGACTTATCGTCGCGCTGATTGTCGCTATCTGGTGGGCGGGCGATATCAAACCTGCGAGTATCCCCTTCCCTGCACCTGGTAATATCGAACTTACCGGGTTATTTGCTGCGTTATCAGTGATGTTCTGGTGCTTTGTCGGTCTGGAAGCATTTGCCCATCTTGCCTCGGAATTTAAAAATCCAGAGCGTGATTTTCCTCGTGCTTTGATGATTGGTCTGCTGCTGGCAGGATTAGTCTACTGGGGCTGTACGGTAGTCGTCTTACACTTCGACGCCTATGGTGAACAAATGGCGGCAGCAGCATCGCTTCCAAAAATTGTAGTGCAACTGTTCGGTGTAGGAGCGTTATGGATTGCCTGCGTGATTGGCTATCTGGCCTGCTTTGCCAGTCTCAACATTTATATACAGAGCTTCGCCCGCCTGGTCTGGTCGCAGGCGCAACATAATCCTGACCACTACCTGGCACGCCTCTCTTCTCGTCATATCCCGAATAATGCCCTCAATGCGGTACTCGGCTGCTGCGTGGTGAGCACGTTGGTGATTCATGCTTTAGAGATCAATCTGGACGCTCTTATTATTTATGCCAATGGCATCTTTATTATGATTTATCTGTTATGCATGCTGGCAGGTTGTAAATTATTGCAAGGACGTTATCGACTACTGGCGGTGGTTGGCGGGCTGTTATGCGTTCTGTTACTGGCAATGGTCGGCTGGAAAAGTCTCTATGCGCTGATCATGCTGGCGGGGTTATGGCTGTTTCTGCCAAAACGAAAAACGCCGGAAAATGGCATAACCACATAATCCGGCGTTTCGACATTAATCCTGGCGATCGTCTTTATGATCAAGGCGGTCGCGGTCATCATCCTTTCGCTGGTACTCACCATCAAAAGTATTACCGCCACCGGTCCCGGCGCTAAAACCGCCGCCTGGCATGCGAGAAAAGCGCAAATGCGGCATCAACTTCACTGTCAGATGCTTTTGCACCGGCGGCAATAAAAGCAGAAGACCGAGGAAGTCGGTAAAAAAGCCCGGTAATAAAAGCAGCAAACCAGCAATGATCAGCGAAACACTTTTAATCATCTCCGCCGCTGGGTTTTCACCCGCCGCCATTTTTTGCTGCATCAGCACGAAATTCTTAAAGCCCTGGTTGCGTACCAGTGACATACCGATAACTGACGTGAATATAACCAGCACGAGGGTCAGCAATACCCCCAATACATGGGCAACCTGAATAAAGATTGAAATCTCAATATAGACATAAAGAAAAATGGCAATAAAAGGTAACCAGCGCAAAGGTTTCTCCTGTAATAGCAGCCGGTTAAACCCGGCTACCTGAATGGGTTGCGAATCGCGTTCAGCTTATATTGTGGTCATTAGCAAAATTTCAAGATGTTTGCGCAACTATTTTTGGTAGTAATCCCAAAGCGGTGATCTATTTCACAAATTAATAATTAAGGGGTAAAAACCGACACTTAAAGTGATCCAGATTACGGTAGAAATCCTCAAGCAGCATATGATCTCGGGTATTCGGTCGATGCAGGGGATAATCGTCGGTCGAAAAACATTCGAAACCACATATATTCTGTGTGTTTAAAGCAAATCATTGGCAGCTTGAAAAAGAAGGTTCACATGTCAAACAACATTCGTATCGAAGAAGATCTGTTGGGTACCAGGGAAGTTCCAGCTGATGCCTACTATGGTGTTCACACTCTGAGAGCGATTGAAAACTTCTATATCAGCAACAACAAAATCAGTGATATTCCTGAATTTGTTCGCGGTATGGTAATGGTTAAAAAAGCCGCAGCTATGGCAAACAAAGAGCTGCAAACCATTCCTAAAAGTGTAGCGAATGCCATCATTGCCGCATGTGATGAAGTCCTGAACAACGGAAAATGCATGGATCAGTTCCCGGTAGACGTCTACCAGGGCGGCGCAGGTACTTCCGTAAACATGAACACCAACGAAGTGCTGGCCAATATCGGTCTGGAACTGATGGGTCACCAGAAAGGTGAATATCAGTACCTGAACCCGAACGACCATGTTAACAAATGTCAGTCCACTAACGACGCCTACCCGACCGGTTTCCGTATCGCAGTTTACTCTTCCCTGATTAAGCTGGTAGATGCGATTAACCAACTGCGTGAAGGCTTTGAACGTAAAGCTGTCGAATTCCAGGACATCCTGAAAATGGGTCGTACCCAGCTGCAGGACGCAGTACCGATGACCCTCGGTCAGGAATTCCGCGCTTTCAGCATCCTGCTGAAAGAAGAAGTGAAAAATATCCAACGTACCGCTGAACTGCTGCTGGAAGTTAACCTTGGCGCAACAGCAATCGGTACTGGTCTGAACACGCCGAAAGAGTACTCTCCGCTGGCAGTGAAAAAACTGGCTGAAGTCACTGGCTTCCCATGCGTACCGGCTGAAGACCTGATCGAAGCGACCTCTGACTGCGGCGCTTATGTTATGGTTCACGGCGCGCTGAAACGCCTGGCTGTGAAGATGTCCAAAATCTGTAACGACCTGCGCTTGCTCTCTTCTGGCCCACGTGCCGGCCTGAACGAGATCAACCTGCCGGAACTGCAGGCGGGCTCTTCCATCATGCCAGCTAAAGTAAACCCGGTTGTTCCGGAAGTGGTTAACCAGGTATGCTTCAAAGTCATCGGTAACGACACCACTGTTACCATGGCCGCAGAAGCAGGTCAGCTGCAGTTGAACGTTATGGAGCCGGTCATTGGCCAGGCCATGTTTGAATCCGTTCACATTCTGACCAACGCTTGCTACAACCTGCTGGAAAAATGCATTAACGGCATCACTGCTAACAAAGAAGTGTGCGAAGGTTACGTTTACAACTCTATCGGTATCGTTACTTACCTGAACCCGTTCATCGGTCACCACAACGGTGACATCGTGGGTAAAATCTGTGCCGAAACCGGTAAGAGTGTACGTGAAGTCGTTCTGGAACGCGGTCTGTTGACTGAAGCGGAACTTGACGATATTTTCTCCGTACAGAATCTGATGCACCCGGCTTACAAAGCAAAACGCTATACTGATGAAAGCGAACAGTAATCGTACAGGGTAGTACAAATAAAGAAGGCACGTCAGATGACGTGCCTTTTTTCTTGTGAGCAGTAACTTAAAAATAACAATCCAATATCAACTTGTTAAAAAACAAGGAAGGCTAATATGCTAGTTGTAGAACTCATCATAGTTTTGCTGGCGATCTTCTTGGGCGCCAGATTGGGGGGAATAGGTATTGGTTTTGCAGGCGGATTGGGGGTGCTGGTTCTTGCCGCTATTGGCGTTAAACCCGGTAACATCCCGTTCGATGTCATTTCCATTATCATGGCGGTTATCGCCGCTATTTCTGCCATGCAGGTTGCTGGCGGTCTGGACTATCTGGTTCATCAGACAGAAAAGCTGCTGCGCCGTAACCCGAAATACATCACGATCCTCGCGCCGATCGTGACCTATTTCCTGACAATCTTTGCTGGTACTGGCAACATCTCTCTGGCGACACTGCCAGTTATCGCTGAAGTTGCGAAGGAACAAGGCGTCAAACCTTGCCGTCCGCTGTCTACTGCAGTGGTATCCGCGCAGATTGCGATCACCGCATCGCCAATCTCAGCAGCAGTGGTTTACATGTCTTCCGTAATGGAAGGTCATGGCATCAGCTACCTCCATCTGCTCTCCGTGGTCATCCCGTCCACCCTGCTGGCGGTTCTGGTGATGTCCTTCCTGGTCACTATGCTGTTCAACTCCAAACTCTCTGACGATCCGATTTATCGCAAGCGTCTGGAAGAAGGCCTGGTTGAACTGCGCGGTGAAAAGCAGATTGAAATCAAATCCGGTGCAAAAACGTCCGTCTGGCTATTCCTGCTGGGCGTAGTTGGCGTGGTTATCTATGCAATCATCAACAGCCCAAGCATGGGTCTGGTTGAAAAACCGCTGATGAACACCACCAACGCAATCCTGATCATCATGCTCAGCGTTGCAACTCTGACCACCGTTATCTGTAAAGTCGATACCGACAACATCCTCAACTCCAGCACCTTCAAAGCAGGTATGAGCGCCTGTATTTGTATCCTGGGTGTTGCGTGGCTGGGCGATACTTTCGTTTCCAACAACATCGACTGGATCAAAGATACCGCTGGTGAAGTGATTCAGGGTCATCCGTGGCTGCTGGCCGTCATCTTCTTCTTTGCTTCTGCTCTGCTGTACTCTCAGGCTGCAACCGCAAAAGCACTGATGCCGATGGCTCTGGCACTGAACGTTTCTCCGCTGACCGCTGTTGCTTCTTTCGCTGCGGTGTCAGGTCTGTTCATTCTGCCGACCTACCCGACGCTGGTTGCTGCGGTACAGATGGATGACACGGGTACAACCCGTATCGGTAAATTCGTCTTCAACCATCCGTTCTTCATCCCGGGTACTCTGGGTGTTGCCCTGGCCGTTTGCTTCGGCTTCGTGCTGGGTAGCTTCATGCTGTAATGATCAATCGCGGGGCTTCAGGCCCCGCTTTCTTTCCCGCCGACTAACATCCTTCCCCCGTCCGTTGTATAGTGACCTCTCTCTTGCGGTTCCATCTGTTCTTGCGAGGTGTTTATGCTTGATGAAAAAAGTTCGAATACCGCGTCTGTCGTGGTGCTATGTACGGCACCGGATGAAGCGACAGCCCAGGATTTAGCCGCCAAAGTGCTGGCGGAAAAACTGGCGGCCTGCGCGACCTTGATCCCCGGCGCAACCTCTCTTTATTACTGGGAAGGTAAGCTGGAGCAAGAATACGAAGTGCAGATGATTTTAAAAACTACCGTATCTCACCAGCAGGCACTGCTGGAATGCCTGAAGTCTCATCATCCATATCAAACCCCGGAACTTCTGGTTTTACCTGTTACACACGGAGACACAGATTACCTCTCATGGCTCAACGCATCTTTACGCTGATCCTGCTACTTTGCAGCACTTCCGTTTTTGCCGGATTATTCGACGCGCCGGGACGTTCACAATTTGTCCCCGCGGATCAAGCCTTTGCTTTTGATTTTCAGCAAAACCAACATGACCTGAATCTGACCTGGCAGATCAAAGACGGTTATTACCTCTACCGTAAACAGATCCGCATTACGCCGGAACACGCGAAAATTGCCGACGTACAGCTGCCGCAAGGCGTCTGGCATGAAGATGAGTTTTACGGCAAAAGCGAGATTTACCGCGATCGGCTGACGCTTCCCGTAACCATCAACAAGGCGAGTGCGGGAGCGACGTTAACTGTCACCTACCAGGGCTGTGCTGATGCCGGTTTCTGTTATCCGCCAGAAACCAAAACCGTTCCGTTAAGCGAAGTGGTCGTCAACAACTCAGCGCCACAGCCTGTGTCTGTTCCGCAGCAAGAGCAGCCCACCGCGCAATTGCCCTTTTCCGCGCTCTGGGCGTTGTTGATCGGTATTGGTATCGCCTTTACGCCATGCGTGCTGCCAATGTACCCACTGATTTCTGGTATCGTGCTGGGCGGTAAACAGCGGCTCTCCACTGCCAGAGCATTGTTGCTGACCTTTATTTATGTGCAGGGGATGGCGCTGACTTACACGGCACTGGGTCTGGTGGTTGCCGCCGCAGGGTTACAGTTCCAGGCGGCGCTACAGCACCCATACGTGCTCATTGGCCTCGCTATCGTCTTTACCTTGCTGGCGATGTCAATGTTTGGCTTGTTTACTCTGCAACTCCCCTCTTCGCTGCAAACACGTCTCACGCTGATGAGCAATCGCCAACAGGGCGGCTCACCTGGCGGTGTGTTTGTTATGGGGGCGATTGCCGGACTGATCTGTTCACCATGCACCACCGCACCGCTTAGCGCGATTCTGCTGTATATCGCCCAAAGCGGGAACATGTTGCTGGGGGGCGGCACGCTTTATCTCTATGCGTTGGGCATGGGCCTGCCGCTGATGCTAATAACCGTCTTTGGTAACCGCCTGCTGCCGAAAAGCGGCCCGTGGATGGAACAAGTCAAAACCGCGTTTGGTTTTGTGATCCTCGCACTGCCGGTCTTCCTGCTGGAGCGAGTGATTGGTGATATATGGGGATTACGCTTGTGGTCGGCGCTTGGTGTCGCATTCTTTGGCTGGGCCTTTATCACCAGCCTACAGGCCAAACGCGGCTGGATGCGCGTGGTGCAAATAATCCTGCTGGCAGCGGCATTAGTTAGCGTGCGCCCACTTCAGGATTGGGCATTTGGTGCGACGCATACCGCGCAAACTCAGACGCATCTCAACTTTACACAAATCAAAACGGTAGATGAGTTAAATCAGGCGCTCGTTGAAGCCAAAGGCAAACCGGTGATGTTAGATCTCTATGCCGACTGGTGCGTCGCCTGTAAAGAGTTTGAGAAATACACCTTCAGCGACCCGCAGGTGCAAAAAGCGTTAGCAGACACGGTATTACTTCAGGCCAACGTCACTGCCAACGACGCACAAGATGTGGCGCTGTTAAAGCATCTTAATGTCCTTGGCCTACCGACAATTCTCTTTTTTGACGGACAAGGCCAGGAGCATCCACAAGCACGCGTCACGGGCTTTATGGATGCTGAAACCTTCAGCGCACATTTGCGCGATCGCCAACCGTGAACGACACTTGCAGTGGGAAAGACGGAGGAAAATAGCGTGCAACGTGAAGATGTACTGGGAGAAGCCCTGAAATTATTAGAATTACAAGGGATTGCCAACACCACGCTGGAGATGGTTGCTGAACGTGTGGATTATCCACTGGACGAGCTGCGCCGTTTCTGGCCAGACAAAGAGGCAATCCTCTACGATGCGCTGCGTTATCTTAGCCAACAGATAGATGTCTGGCGTCGTCAGCTGATGCTGGACGAAACGCAAACCGCCGAACAAAAGCTGCTGGCACGTTATCAGGCGTTATCGGAGTGCGTTAAAAACAACCGCTATCCGGGCTGTCTGTTTATCGCTGCCTGTACGTTTTATCCCGATCCTGGCCACCCTATTCATCAACTGGCCGATCAGCAAAAAAGCGCGGCCTACGATTTCACCCACGAACTGTTAACCACGCTGGAAGTTGACGATCCGGCGATGGTAGCAAAGCAGATGGAACTGGTGCTGGAAGGCTGTTTAAGCCGAATGCTGGTGAATCGTAGCCAGGCGGATGTCGACACCGCACATCGGCTGGCAGAAGATATCCTGCGCTTCGCTCGCTGCCGCCAGGGTGGCGCACTGACCTGACAGAAACACAGAAAAGAAGCGATTTGCCGCAATCTTAAGCAGTTGAATCGCTTTTACTGAAATTAGGTTGACGAGATGTGCAGATTACGGTTTAATGCGCCCCGTTGCCCGGATAGCTCAGTCGGTAGAGCAGGGGATTGAAAATCCCCGTGTCCTTGGTTCGATTCCGAGTCCGGGCACCAAATTCATATAAACGGACCTCCACGGAGGTCCGTTTTTCGTTTCAGGACGCCACAATTTAAGCGTTCTGCCTAAAAATCATTTCTACCGAACTCAACCAAATTCTCCCCACAACACCAGCATTTTGCGGGTATATCCCAATTCGGGAAAATTTGTTCCTGAGCTATAGCGCTGACTGACGTGAAATGTCGTGCGACCCCGTGATGCTGTTGAATGTCAAATGACGTCATCAGGAGCGTAACGCATCCATAAAGCACAACACCGGTCTGAACGCCGACTGATGAGATTTTCTGAATGAGAACAAAGAGAAATGTATCAGTCCGCTTGCTCATGCAAAGACTAACAATCCATTAAAATAGTAAGCGCTCCGGACAATTTTCCATGGATTATTTTCTGAACATTTTTCTTTGGCAAAGATGATGAATTTTGATGGTAAGGAATATTACTTCTGGTTCTCAGTAAAATCCTTTCTCAATACTATGTGATCAAGAAGTTTATGTCTGGTAAAAATAACGTCTTGCATTCACCAATAATATGTAAATAAACCCATCTATAGATGGTAAAAATAGGTTGTGGCAATTATCATTGCATCATTCCCTTTTCGAATGAGTTTCTATTATGCAACAACCTGTAGTTCGCGTTGGCGAATGGCTTGTTACTCCGTCCATAAACCAAATTAGCCGCAATGGGCGTCAACTTACCCTTGAGCCGAGATTAATCGATCTTCTGGTTTTCTTTGCTCAACACAGTGGCGAAGTACTTAGCAGGGATGAACTTATCGATAATGTCTGGAAGAGAAGTATTGTCACCAATCACGTTGTGACGCAGAGTATCTCAGAACTACGTAAGTCATTAAAAGATAATGATGAAGATAGTCCTGTCTATATCGCTACTGTACCAAAGCGCGGCTATAAATTAATGGTGCCGGTTATCTGGTACAGCGAAGAAGAGGGAGAGGAAATAATGCTATCTTCGCCTCCCCCTATACCAGAGGCGGTTCCTGACACAGATTCTCCCTCCCACAGTCTTAACATTCAAAACACCGCAACGCCACCTGAACAATCCCCAGTTAAAAGCAAACGATTCACTACCTTTTGGGTATGGTTTTTTTTCCTGTTGTCGTTAGGTATCTGTGTAGCACTGGTAGCGTTTTCAAGTCTTGATACACGTCTTCCGATGAGCAAATCGCGTATTTTGCTCAATCCACGCGATATTGACATTAATATGGTAAATAAAAGTTGTAACAGCTGGAGTTCCCCGTATCAGCTCTCTTACGCGATAGGCGTGGGTGATTTGGTGGCGACATCACTTAACACCTTCTCCACCTTTATGGTGCATGACAAAATCAACTACAACATTGATGAACCGAGCAGTTCCGGTAAAACATTATCTATTGCGTTTGTTAATCAGCGCCAATACCGTGCTCAACAATGCTTTATGTCGGTAAAATTGGTAGACAATGCAGATGGTTCAACCATGCTGGATAAACGTTATGTCATCACTAACGGTAATCAGCTGGCGATTCAAAATGATTTACTCCAGAGTTTATCAAAAGCGTTAAACCAACCGTGGCCACAACGAATGCAGGAGATGCTCCAGCAAATTTTGCCTCATCGTGGTGCGTTATTAACTAATTTTTATCAGGCACATGATTATTTACTGCATGGCGATGATAAATCATTGAACCGTGCCAGTGAATTATTAGGTGAGATTGTTCAATCATCCCCAGAATTTACCTACGCGAGAGCAGAAAAAGCATTAGTTGATATCGTGCGCCATTCTCAACATCCTTTAGATGAAAAACAATTAGCAGCACTGAACACAGAAATAGATAACATTGTTACACTACCGGAATTGAATAACCTGTCCATTATATATCAAATAAAAGCGGTCAGTGCTCTGGTAAAAGGTAAAACAGATGAGTCTTACCAGGCGATAAATACTGGCATTGATCTTGAAATGTCCTGGCTAAATTATGTGTTGCTTGGCAAGGTTTATGAAATGAAGGGGATGAACCGGGAAGCAGCTGATGCATATCTCACCGCCTTTAATTTACGCCCAGGGGCAAACACCCTTTACTGGATTGAAAATGGTATATTCCAGACTTCTGTTCCTTATGTTGTACCTTATCTCGACAAATTTCTCGCTTCAGAATAAGTAACTCCCGGGTTGATTTATGCTCGGCAATATTTATTGTTGAGTTTTTGTATGTTTCTGTTGGTATAATATGTTGCGGTAATTTATTTGCCGCATAATTTTTATTACATAAATTTAACCAGAAAATGTCCCGCAATCCATTGTAAACATTGAATGTTTATCTTTTCATGATATCAACTTGCGATCCTGATGTGTTAATAAAAAACCTCAAGTTCTCACTTACAGAAACTTTTGTGTTATTTCACCTAATCTTTAGGATTAATCCTTTTTTCGTGAGTATTCTTAGCGCCAGTTTGGTCTGGTCAGGAAATAGTTATACATCATGACCCGGACTCCAAATTCAAAAATGAAATTAGGAGAAGAGCATGAGTTCTGCCAAGAAGATCGGGCTATTTGCCTGTACCGGTGTGGTTGCCGGTAATATGATGGGGAGCGGTATTGCATTATTACCTGCGAACCTAGCAAGTATCGGTGGTATTGCTATCTGGGGTTGGATTATCTCTATTATTGGTGCAATGTCGCTGGCGTATGTATATGCCCGACTGGCAACAAAAAACCCGCAACAAGGTGGCCCAATTGCTTATGCCGGAGAAATTTCCCCTGCATTTGGTTTTCAGACAGGTGTTCTTTATTACCATGCTAACTGGATTGGTAACCTGGCGATTGGTATTACCGCTGTATCTTATCTTTCCACCTTCTTCCCAGTATTAAATGATCCTGTTCCGGCGGGTATCGCCTGTATTGCTATCGTCTGGGTATTTACCTTTGTAAATATGCTCGGCGGTACCTGGGTAAGCCGTTTAACCACTATTGGTCTGGTGCTGGTTCTTATTCCTGTGGTGATGACTGCTATTGTTGGCTGGCATTGGTTTGATGCTGCAACTTATGCAGCTAACTGGAATACTGCGGATACCACTGATGGTCATGCGATCATTAAAAGTATTCTGCTCTGCCTGTGGGCCTTCGTGGGTGTTGAATCCGCAGCAGTAAGTACTGGTATGGTTAAAAACCCGAAACGTACCGTTCCGCTGGCAACCATGCTGGGTACTGGTTTAGCAGGTATTGTTTATATCGCTGCGACTCAGGTGCTTTCCGGTATGTATCCGTCTTCTGTAATGGCAGCTTCCGGTGCTCCGTTTGCAATCAGTGCTTCAACTATCCTCGGTAACTGGGCTGCGCCGCTGGTTTCTGCATTCACCGCCTTTGCGTGCCTGACTTCTCTGGGCTCCTGGATGATGTTGGTAGGCCAGGCAGGTGTACGTGCCGCTAACGACGGTAACTTCCCGAAAGTTTATGGTGAAGTCGACAGCAACGGTATTCCGAAAAAAGGTCTGCTGCTGGCTGCAGTGAAAATGACTGCCCTGATGATCCTCATCACTCTGATGAACTCTGCCGGTGGTAAAGCATCTGACCTGTTCGGTGAACTGACCGGTATCGCAGTACTGCTGACTATGCTGCCGTACTTCTACTCTTGCGTTGACCTGATTCGTTTTGAAGGCGTTAACATCCGCAACTTTGTCAGCCTGATCTGCTCTGTACTGGGTTGCGTGTTCTGCTTCATCGCGCTGATGGGCGCAAGCTCCTTCGAGCTGGCAGGTACCTTCATCGTCAGCCTGATTATTCTGATGTTCTACGCTCGCAAAATGCACGAGCGCCAGAGCCACTCAATGGATAACCACACCGCGTCTAACGCACATTAATTAAAAGTATTTTCCGAGGCTCCTCCTTTCATTTTGTCCCATGTGTTGGGAGGGGCCTTTTTTACCTGGAGATATGACTATGAACGTTATTGCAATATTGAATCACATGGGGGTTTATTTTAAAGAAGAACCCATCCGTGAACTTCATCGCGCGCTTGAACGTCTGAACTTCCAGATTGTTTACCCGAACGACCGTGACGACTTATTAAAACTGATCGAAAACAATGCGCGTCTGTGCGGCGTTATTTTTGACTGGGATAAATATAATCTCGAGCTGTGCGAAGAAATTAGCAAAATGAACGAGAACCTGCCGTTGTACGCGTTCGCTAATACGTATTCCACTCTCGATGTAAGCCTGAATGACCTGCGTTTACAGATTAGCTTCTTTGAATATGCGCTGGGTGCTGCTGAAGATATTGCTAACAAGATCAAGCAGACCACTGACGAATATATCAACACTATTCTGCCTCCGCTGACCAAAGCATTGTTTAAATATGTTCGTGAAGGTAAATATACTTTCTGTACTCCTGGTCACATGGGCGGTACTGCATTCCAGAAAAGCCCGGTAGGTAGCCTGTTCTATGATTTCTTTGGTCCGAACACCATGAAATCTGATATTTCCATTTCAGTATCTGAACTGGGTTCTCTGCTGGATCACAGTGGTCCACACAAAGAAGCAGAACAGTATATCGCTCGCGTCTTTAACGCAGACCGCAGCTACATGGTGACCAACGGTACTTCCACTGCGAACAAAATTGTTGGTATGTACTCTGCTCCGGCAGGCAGCACCATTCTGATTGACCGTAACTGCCACAAATCGCTGACCCACCTGATGATGATGAGCGATGTTACGCCAATCTATTTCCGCCCGACCCGTAACGCTTACGGTATTCTTGGTGGTATCCCACAGAGTGAATTCCAGCACGCTACCATTGCTAAGCGCGTGAAAGAAACACCAAACGCGACCTGGCCGGTACATGCCGTAATTACCAACTCTACCTATGATGGTCTGCTGTACAACACCGACTTCATCAAGAAAACACTGGATGTGAAATCCATCCACTTTGACTCCGCGTGGGTGCCTTACACCAACTTCTCACCGATTTACGAAGGTAAATGCGGTATGAGCGGTGGCCGTGTAGAAGGGAAAGTGATTTACGAAACCCAGTCTACTCACAAACTGCTGGCGGCGTTCTCTCAGGCTTCCATGATCCACGTTAAAGGTGACGTAAACGAAGAAACCTTTAACGAAGCCTACATGATGCACACCACCACTTCTCCGCACTACGGTATCGTGGCGTCCACTGAAACCGCTGCGGCGATGATGAAAGGCAATGCAGGTAAGCGTCTGATCAACGGTTCCATTGAACGTGCGATCAAATTCCGTAAAGAGATCAAACGTCTGAGAACGGAATCTGATGGCTGGTTCTTTGATGTATGGCAGCCGGATCATATCGATACCACTGAATGCTGGCCGCTGCGTTCTGACAGCACCTGGCACGGCTTCAAAAACATCGATAACGAGCACATGTATCTTGACCCGATCAAAGTCACCCTGCTGACTCCGGGGATGGAAAAAGACGGCACCATGAGCGACTTCGGTATTCCGGCCAGCATCGTGGCGAAATACCTCGACGAACATGGCATAGTTGTTGAGAAAACCGGTCCGTATAACCTGCTGTTCCTGTTCAGCATCGGTATCGATAAGACCAAAGCACTGAGCCTGCTGCGTGCTCTGACAGACTTCAAACGTGCGTTCGATCTGAACCTGCGTGTGAAAAACATGCTGCCGTCTCTGTATCGTGAAGATCCTGAATTCTATGAAAACATGCGTATTCAGGAACTGGCTCAGAATATCCACAAACTGATTGTTCACCACAATCTGCCGGATCTGATGTATCGCGCATTTGAAGTTCTGCCGACCATGGTAATGACTCCGTATGCTGCGTTCCAGAAAGAGCTGCACGGTATGACCGAAGAAGTTTACCTCGACGAAATGGTAGGTCGTATTAACGCCAATATGATCCTTCCGTATCCGCCGGGAGTTCCTCTGGTAATGCCGGGTGAAATGATCACCGAAGAAAGCCGTCCGGTTCTGGAGTTCCTGCAGATGCTGTGTGAAATCGGCGCTCACTATCCGGGCTTTGAAACCGATATTCACGGTGCATACCGTCAGGCTGATGGCCGCTATACCGTTAAGGTATTGAAAGAAGAAAGCAAAAAATAATTAGCTCGTACAAGGGAAGTGGCTTGCCACTTCCCTTTTTTGCTCATAAGGAGAACACATGAAAACACCCTCACAGCCGCGCGCGATATACTATATCGTGGCGATCCAAATCTGGGAGTACTTCAGTTTTTACGGCATGCGTGCCTTACTCATTCTCTATCTCACCCATCAGCTTGGTTTTGATGATAACCATGCCATCAGCCTGTTCAGCGCATATGCATCTCTGGTTTACGTTACCCCTATTCTCGGCGGCTGGCTTGCCGACCGCCTGCTCGGCAACCGCACTGCAGTGATTGCCGGCGCGCTGTTAATGACCCTTGGCCATGTGGTGCTGGGCATTGATACAAATTCAACTTTTAGCCTGTATCTGGCGCTGGCAATCATTATTTGTGGCTACGGTTTATTCAAATCAAACATCAGCTGTTTGCTTGGCGAGCTCTACGACGAGAACGATCATCGACGTGATGGCGGTTTTTCGCTGCTGTATGCTGCGGGCAATATCGGTTCTATCGCAGCCCCAATCGCCTGCGGCCTGGCTGCTCAGTGGTATGGATGGCATGTTGGCTTTGCCCTTGCGGGTGGCGGCATGTTTATCGGTTTGTTGATTTTCTTAAGCGGTCATCGTCATTTCCAGTCCACGCGTAGTATGGATAAAAAAGCGCTAACAAGCGTTAAATTTGCCTTACCAGTATGGAGCTGGTTAGTGGTGATGCTCTGTTTAGCCCCTGTATTTTTTACCCTGCTGCTGGAGAACGACTGGTCAGGATATTTGCTGGCGATCGTTTGCCTCATTGCCGCACAAATCATTGCCCGCATGATGATCAAATTCCCCGAACACCGCCGTGCTCTTTGGCAAATTGTATTGTTGATGTTTGTCGGGACGTTGTTCTGGGTACTGGCACAACAGGGCGGCAGTACCATCAGCTTGTTTATCGATCGCTTTGTGAATCGTCAGGCATTCAATATTGAAGTACCTACAGCACTATTCCAGTCGGTGAATGCCATTGCGGTGATGCTCGCTGGGGTTGTTCTGGCCTGGCTGGCGTCGCCAGAAAGCCGCGGCAATTCAGCATTGCGCGTCTGGCTGAAGTTTGCCTTTGGCTTACTGCTGATGGCTTGTGGCTTTATGTTGCTGGCATTTGATGCCCGACATGCAGCGGCTGGCGGTCAAGCGTCAATGGGCGTGATGGTATCCGGGCTGGCGCTAATGGGCTTTGCTGAACTCTTTATTGACCCGGTGGCGATTGCGCAAATCACGCGTCTGAAAATGTCTGGCGTATTAACCGGTATTTATATGCTGGCAACAGGCGCGGTCGCCAACTGGCTGGCAGGCGTCGTGGCACAGCAGACGACAGAGTCGCAAATTAGCGGTATGGCAATTGCCGCTTACCAGCGATTCTTTTCTCAGATGGGAGAGTGGACGTTGGCTTGTGTCGCGATCATCGTGGTATTGGCCTTTGCTACCCGTTTTCTGTTTAGCACGCCGACGAATATGATACAGGAGAGTAACGATTAACTGTCGTAAAAACAATTGGTTATGAATAAATTAACTTTCAGTTTATCACACTAGCAAATCGAGATTAATAAGTCATTTAAACCATTTTTATGGTTATTTATTAGTGATATCAACTTGAGGTAAGCGTTAGTTTCGATAAGATAAACTGAGTTATTAATAGTCGAGGCAGATAATACAGTGTACCGATCTGTCTCTTTATCTACGCTAAATTGAAAGCTGGATTTAGAGGAACCAAAATGTCTGAACGAGAAACACGGGGAGCCAATGAGGCTATTGATTTTAACGATGAACTGAGAAATCGCCGCGAAAAACTGGCGGCACTACGTCAGCAAGGTGTGGCGTTTCCCAATGATTTTCGCCGCGACCATACCTCTGACCAGTTGCACGAAGAGTTTGATGCGAAGGATAACCAGGAACTGGAATCCTTAAACATTGAAGTCTCGGTTGCTGGCCGAATGATGACCCGTCGTATCATGGGGAAAGCCTCCTTTGTAACGTTGCAGGATGTCGGTGGCCGTATTCAACTGTACGTCGCACGAGATAGCCTGCCAGAAGGTGTTTATAACGATCAGTTTAAAAAATGGGATCTGGGTGACATTATCGGTGCCCGCGGTACGCTGTTTAAGACGCAAACGGGTGAGCTTTCCATTCACTGTACTGAGCTGCGCCTGCTGACTAAAGCACTACGTCCTTTACCAGATAAATTCCATGGTCTGCAGGATCAGGAAGTCCGTTATCGTCAACGTTATCTGGACCTCATCGCTAACGATAAATCCCGTCAAACGTTTGTTGTCCGTTCAAAAATTCTGGCCGCTATCCGTCAGTTCATGGTCGCGCGCGGCTTTATGGAAGTAGAAACCCCGATGATGCAGGTAATTCCAGGTGGGGCATCTGCTCGCCCGTTTATTACCCATCATAACGCTCTGGATTTAGATATGTACCTGCGTATCGCGCCAGAGCTGTATCTGAAACGTCTGGTTGTAGGCGGTTTTGAACGGGTATTCGAAATCAACCGTAACTTCCGTAATGAAGGTATTTCTGTTCGCCATAATCCTGAGTTCACAATGATGGAACTCTACATGGCGTATGCGGATTACCACGATTTGATTGAACTGACAGAGTCACTGTTCCGCACCCTGGCACAAGAGGTTCTGGGTACCACTAAAGTCACTTATGGCGAGCATGTGTTTGATTTCGGCAAACCGTTTGAAAAACTCACCATGCGCGAAGCAATCAAAAAATATCGTCCAGAAACCGATATGGCCGACCTGGATAATTTTGATGCCGCTAAAGCATTAGCTGAATCTATTGGTATTACGGTAGAGAAAAGCTGGGGGCTGGGACGTATTGTCACGGAGATCTTTGATGAAGTGGCAGAAGCACATCTGATTCAGCCAACCTTTATTACGGAATATCCCGCAGAAGTGTCACCGCTGGCGCGCCGTAATGATGTTAACCCGGAAATCACCGACCGATTTGAATTCTTCATCGGTGGTCGTGAAATCGGTAATGGTTTTAGCGAATTAAACGACGCAGAAGATCAGGCTGAACGTTTCCAGGAACAGGTTAACGCTAAAGCTGCAGGTGACGACGAAGCCATGTTCTATGACGAAGATTACGTGACTGCGCTGGAATATGGTTTGCCACCAACCGCTGGTCTGGGTATTGGTATCGACCGAATGATTATGCTGTTTACAAACAGTCATACTATTCGCGACGTTATTCTCTTCCCGGCGATGCGCCCACAGAAATAATTTTCACTTTAATGAACGAAGCAGTCAGGCGACTGCTTCGTTCATCATTCCGCAAATCCAGTTTTGAGGAGAGACGCTTCGTTTCACGATAACCAGCGGGTCCACTCAACTACAGCTCCTAAAAGAGAGAAAAAAGTAATGCCACAGGCAGACTCATTGGCCAGGTTATTCCTACCAGGAATGCACTAAGTAAACGAATATGTGTTTTCTCATGTGAGATAAACCAGATAATGACAAAGGATATGTTCACACCAATCACATAAAAAATTAATATTTTAGAGAATAGTGCCATTTTTTATGTTCTTCTTATCCTTCCTGGCTACTTGTAAAACTGACGGAAATAATCATCAACTGTCATAATGTTGAGGTCAAAGTCAATATCCGGTAAGTCTAAGCATTTAAGCCTGATTAAATCTTCGATTTCACTTGCGGCTAACGATGTCGTTATTGCGAAGGAGTTTTCATTCAATTGTCGTGGTATCCCATATTCATCAGCCACGATAGAGGAGAAATTCATATCATACATCAATGATCTTAACCTTAAGAACACTGAGGAATAAGATGATGGATAATCAAAAGAAACAACATAAGTATTGAACTTGTTTTTACCTTCCATAATATGACTCCTATCAATATTGAACGCTCTGGGGACGCAAAACTTATTAACCCCGATCGATGATTTTCATATAGGAGATATTCTTTTTTTTTTGCTCAGTAAAGGGGATGACTTGGGACAAAAAAACGCTCTCTCTGACCATTCTTTGTGCATCCCCCTACCCTTCAGATACTCTCCTGCATCACACCGCGGAGAGCAAGAAAAATATCGTGACTCTGTACTCTCCCATCAACTTCGAATATCATCATACTCACGCGTTTTATCAAATTCGTGTTTCGCAAATGGGCATAGTGGGATAATTTTTCGTTTTTCCCGACGCATTTTTTCCACGACTTTCGCAACCAGCTGTTTACCAATCCCTTGCCCTTTCAGGCTTTCATCGACATCGGTATGTTCGATAATCGCTAAATTCTCTCCGGTCGGCACAAAGACAATTTCAGCGATTTGCTTGCCCTGTTCGTCATTAATGTAAAATTTATTGTGGCCTTCGCGTATTTCCATTTTACCCTCGCTTATTTATGACGGTATTTCAGCGCGCCACTCGGGCACGTATCAATCACTTTAACCACAGTGGCAACGTCGACTTCATCCGGCATGATCCACGGCTTTCGTTTGAGATTAAATAACTTGCCGTTGCCACGTACGCAATTGCCAGAATGCTGACATATCGCAGTGTTGAAATAGACATCGATCTTTTCGCCGGTATAACAGCGATAACCCCCGTCCAGTAGCGCCTGATCCATGACCTTCCCTCTCTCATCAGTATGATTATCGCTATAAGCATAGCCCCGGAATCTTCATACAGCACTGGCAGTTTCCGTTGCCAGAGTCTCTTCCCCTATATAGCCAATCATTCTTACTCCCTTTGAATTACCCGCCTCATCAGAGATAATGCTTAAGAAATTTGTCACACAAGGAAGCTGATGAGACATTCATTGCCCTACCGCATGTTACGCAAACGTCCGATGAAATTGAGTACCACAGTGATCTTAATGGTCAGCGCGGTACTGTTCTCGGTGCTATTGGTGGTGCATCTGATTTACTTCTCGCAAATCAGTGATATGACGCGAGACGGGCTAGCCAACAAGGCACTGGCGGTGGCGCGTACCCTCGCCGACTCGCCGGAAATCCGTCAGGGCTTGCAGAAAAAACCGCAGGAGAGCGGCATCCAGGCCATCGCGGAAGCCGTGCGCAAACGCAACGATCTGCTGTTTATTGTCGTTACCGATATGCAAAGTCTTCGCTACTCGCATCCTGAAGCCCAGCGTATTGGTCAGCCATTTAAAGGTGATGACATCCTTAAAGCGCTGAATGGCGAAGAAAATGTCGCTATCAATCGCGGTTTTCTGGCGCAGGCTTTACGCGTATTTACCCCCATCTACGATGAAAATCATAAGCAAATTGGCGTGGTGGCGATCGGCCTTGAGTTAAGCCGCGTGACCCAACAGATCAATGACAGTCGCTGGAGCATTATCTGGTCGGTATTATTTGGCATGCTGGTCGGACTGATTGGCACCTGCATTCTGGTTAAAGTATTGAAAAAAATCCTTTTCGGCCTGGAACCCTACGAAATCTCCACGCTGTTTGAGCAACGCCAGGCCATGTTGCAGTCCATCAAAGAAGGCGTCGTTGCCGTGGACGATCGCGGCGAGGTCACGCTGATCAACGATGCCGCACAAGAATTGCTGAATTACCGTAAGTCGCAGGACGATGAGAAGCTGTCGACGCTAAGCCACTCGTGGTCACAGGTAGTAGATGTCTCGGAAGTGTTACGCGACGGTACGCCGCGCCGCGACGAAGAGATTACGATTAAAGACCGGCTATTACTGATCAACACCGTTCCGGTGCGCAGTAATGGCGTTATCATCGGTGCCATTTCAACCTTCAGAGACAAAACTGAAGTACGTAAACTGATGCAGCGACTCGACGGTCTGGTCAACTATGCTGACGCACTTCGTGAACGATCCCACGAATTTATGAATAAATTGCATGTGATTCTCGGATTATTGCATCTGAAGAGTTATAAGCAGTTGGAAGATTACATTCTCAAAACAGCCAATAACTATCAGGAAGAGATTGGCTCTCTGCTGGGTAAGATCAAATCTCCGGTTATCGCTGGTTTTTTAATCAGCAAGATTAACCGCGCGACCGATTTAGGCCATACGCTGATTTTAAACAGTGAAAGCCAACTGCCAGACAGCGGCAGTGAGGACCAGGTCGCGACGCTGATTACCACATTGGGAAATCTGATAGAAAACGCGCTGGAAGCATTAGGGCCGGAACCCGGAGGCGAAATTAGCGTAACATTGCACTACCGTCACGGCTGGCTGCACTGTGAAGTTAACGATGATGGACCGGGGATCGCACCCGACAAAATCGATCACATTTTTGACAAAGGTGTCTCGACAAAAGGAAGCGAGCGAGGCGTCGGTTTAGCACTTGTCAAACAACAGGTAGAAAATCTCGGCGGCAGCATCGCCGTGGAATCGGAACCCGGGATTTTCACACAATTTTTTGTCCAGATACCCTGGGACGGGGAGAGGTCGAACAGATGATCAATGTATTAATTATCGATGACGACGCAATGGTCGCGGAGCTGAATCGCCGATACGTAGCACAAATCCCAGGCTTTCAATGCTGTGGAACAGCCTCGACGCTGGAGAAAGCCAAAGAGATTATCTTCAATAGCGATACGCCTATCGACCTGATATTGCTCGATATCTATATGCAAAAAGAGAACGGGCTCGATTTACTGCCTGTCCTGCATAACGCGCGTTGCAAAAGTGATGTGATTGTCATCTCCTCCGCAGCCGATGCGGCAACCATTAAAGATTCCCTGCATTACGGTGTTGTGGATTACCTGATCAAACCCTTCCAGGCTTCCCGCTTTGAAGAGGCGCTCACCGGCTGGCGGCAAAAGAAAATGGCGCTGGAAAAACATCAGTATTATGACCAGGCCGAGCTTGATCAGCTAATCCACGGCAGCAGCTCCAACGAGCAGGATCCTCGTCGCTTGCCAAAAGGCTTAACGCCGCAGACGTTACGCACGCTGTGCCAGTGGATTGACGCGCATCAGGACTATGAGTTTTCAACCGACGAGCTGGCTAACGAGGTTAACATCTCGCGTGTTTCCTGCCGAAAATACCTCATCTGGCTGGTCAACTGCCACATCTTGTTCACCAGTATCCATTATGGCGTCACAGGGCGTCCGGTTTACCGTTACCGTATTCAGGCAGAACACTACTCACTGCTGAAACAATATTGCCAATAACGGATCGCTGGTTATCTGTAAGTAATAATTATTACCGTAATGCAAAATACCCCTGGCACAAGTTACATTCTTCATCAGTAAAACTTGTGCCAGATCAAATATAATTATCCCTCCATCATCGTTAAAAATTAATATCTCTTCAGATGAACGGTGTTTTTAATTTCAAAACGCTAACAAAAGTTAATTAACTATTATGTCACCCGCATTATGTGTATTTTTACCCACAAATGGGTAGATCAGATTAATCTATAAACCTAATGATATCTGCCCTGAGAACAAAAAATAGACCGATAAATATCAATAAGATAACAGCAAACAAAACATTAACATCTGCGCAGTACAAACTATAAACCCATCGCCAGAGAGTTTTTCTCTCTGAAAAAGCCGCTTATCACAGTGCATAAATTTGCCGCTGCTTTAATCAGCCAATATTCACTGTGAGGTATTTGCTAAAGCCGGTAACGACCAAACGGATATTTAGTCAGGCTCTGAAAACAGTTCATACAAAACAGAACGTGACTGTGATCTATTCAGCAAAAATTTAAATAGGATTATCGCGAGGGTTCACACATGTTATTTACTATCCAACTTATCATAATACTGATATGTCTGTTTTATGGTGCCAGAAAGGGTGGTATCGCGCTGGGTTTATTAGGCGGTATCGGTCTGGTCATTCTGGTCTTCGTCTTCCACCTTCAGCCAGGTAAACCACCGGTTGATGTCATGCTGGTTATCATTGCGGTGGTGGCGGCATCGGCGACCTTGCAAGCTTCGGGCGGTCTTGATGTCATGCTGCAAATTGCCGAGAAGCTGCTGCGCCGCAACCCGAAATATGTCTCAATTGTCGCGCCGTTTGTGACCTGTACGCTGACCATTCTTTGCGGTACGGGTCATGTGGTTTACACCATTCTGCCGATCATCTACGACGTCGCCATTAAGAACAACATCCGTCCGGAACGCCCGATGGCGGCAAGTTCTATCGGTGCACAGATGGGGATTATCGCCAGTCCGGTGTCGGTTGCAGTCGTGTCTCTGGTTGCGATGCTGGGTAATGTCACCTTTGATGGTCGCCATCTTGAGTTCCTCGACCTGCTAGCAATCACCATTCCATCGACGTTAATCGGTATCCTGGCGATCGGTATCTTCAGCTGGTTCCGCGGTAAAGATCTGGATAAAGACGAAGAGTTCCAGAAATTCATCTCCGTACCGGAAAACCGTGAGTATGTTTACGGTGATACCGCGACGCTGCTGGATAAAAAACTGCCGAAAAGCAACTGGCTTGCAATGTGGATCTTCCTCGGGGCAATCGCTGTAGTCGCCCTTCTTGGTGCTGATTCGGACCTGCGTCCATCCTTCGGTGGCAAACCGCTGTCGATGGTACTGGTTATTCAGATGTTTATGCTGCTGACCGGGGCGCTGATTATTATCCTGACCAAAACCAATCCCGCGTCTATCTCAAAAAACGAAGTCTTCCGTTCCGGTATGATCGCCATCGTGGCGGTGTACGGTATCGCATGGATGGCAGAAACCATGTTTGGTGCCCATATGTCTGAAATTCAGGGCGTACTGGGTGAAATGGTGAAAGAGTATCCGTGGGCCTATGCCATTGTTCTGCTGCTGGTTTCCAAGTTTGTAAACTCTCAGGCTGCGGCGCTGGCGGCGATTGTTCCGGTCGCGCTGGCTATCGGCGTTGATCCGGCATACATCGTGGCTTCAGCACCGGCTTGCTACGGTTATTACATCCTGCCGACTTATCCGAGCGATCTGGCAGCGATTCAGTTTGACCGTTCCGGCACCACCCACATCGGTCGCTTCGTCATCAACCACAGCTTTATTCTGCCGGGGTTGATTGGTGTGAGCGTATCGTGCGTCTTCGGCTGGATCTTCGCCGCGATGTACGGGTTCTTATAAATGCACTTTGCGTGCCGCCCGTGACTACGCGGCACGCCATTTTCGAATAACAAATACAGAGTTACAGGCTGGAAGCTATGTCAAACAAACCCTTTATCTACCAGGCACCTTTCCCGATGGGGAAAGACAATACCGAATACTATCTACTCACTTCCGATTACGTTAGCGTTGCCGACTTCGACGGCGAAACCATTCTGAAAGTGGAACCAGAAGCCCTGACCCTGCTGGCGCAGCAAGCCTTTCACGACGCTTCTTTCATGCTCCGCCCGGCCCACCAGAAACAGGTCGCGGCTATTCTTCACGATCCAGAAGCCAGCGAAAACGACAAGTACGTGGCGCTGCAATTCTTAAGAAACTCCGAAATCGCCGCCAAAGGCGTGCTGCCGACCTGCCAGGACACCGGCACTGCGATCATCGTCGGTAAAAAAGGCCAGCGCGTGTGGACCGGTGGCGGTGATGAAGAAGCGCTGTCGAAAGGCGTCTATAACACCTATATCGAAGATAACCTGCGCTATTCACAGAACGCGCCGCTGGACATGTATAAAGAGGTCAACACCGGCACGAACCTGCCTGCGCAAATCGACCTGTACGCGGTAGATGGCGATGAGTACAAATTCCTTTGCGTTGCGAAAGGCGGCGGCTCTGCCAACAAAACGTATCTCTACCAGGAAACCAAAGCCCTGCTGACTCCCGGCAAACTGAAAAACTTCCTCGTCGAGAAAATGCGTACCCTCGGTACTGCAGCCTGCCCGCCGTACCATATCGCGTTTGTGATTGGCGGTACGTCTGCGGAAACCAACCTGAAAACCGTCAAGTTAGCAAGCGCTCACTATTACGATGAACTGCCGACGGAAGGGAACGAACATGGTCAGGCGTTCCGCGATGTCCAGCTGGAACAGGAACTGCTGGAAGAGGCCCAGAAACTCGGTCTTGGCGCGCAGTTTGGTGGTAAATACTTCGCGCACGACATTCGCGTTATCCGTCTGCCACGTCACGGTGCATCCTGCCCGGTAGGCATGGGCGTCTCCTGCTCCGCTGACCGTAACATTAAAGCGAAAATCAACCGCGAAGGTATCTGGATCGAAAAACTGGAACACAACCCAGGCCAGTACATTCCGGAAGAACTGCGCCAGGCCGGTGAAGGCGAAGCGGTGAAAGTTGACCTTAACCGCCCGATGAAAGAGATCCTCGCCCAGCTTTCGCAATACCCGGTATCCACCCGCTTGTCGCTCACCGGCACCATTATTGTGGGTCGAGATATTGCACACGCCAAGCTGAAAGAGCTGATTGACGCCGGTAAAGAACTGCCGCAGTACATCAAAGATCACCCGATCTACTACGCGGGTCCGGCGAAAACGCCTGCCGGTTATCCATCAGGTTCACTTGGCCCAACCACCGCAGGTCGTATGGACTCCTACGTGGATCTGCTGCAATCCCACGGCGGCAGCATGATCATGCTGGCGAAAGGCAACCGCAGCCAGCAGGTTACCGACGCGTGCCATAAACACGGCGGCTTTTACCTCGGTAGCATCGGCGGTCCAGCGGCGGTACTGGCGCAGCAGAGCATCAAGCATCTGGAATGCGTCGCTTATCCGGAGCTGGGTATGGAAGCTATCTGGAAAATCGAAGTAGAAGATTTCCCGGCGTTTATCCTGGTCGATGACAAAGGCAACGACTTCTTCCAGCAAATCGTCAACAAACAGTGCGCGAACTGCACTAAGTAACCTCTTCGGCCCAGCGCCTGGCAGCATGCTGCCAGGTGATCCCCCTGGGCCACCTCTTTTGCGATTGTAATTTCACGCTTGCTGGTGAATAGTCAGTATTTTCCCTGACTTGCGAACTCACCATGACCCGCACACTCAAGCCGTTAATTCTTAACACCAGCGCACTGACGCTAACGTTAATCCTGATTTATACCGGCATTTCGGCCCATGACAAACTCACCTGGCTGATGGAAGTGACACCGGTGATTATTGTCGTGCCGCTACTGCTTGCCACCGCCAGACGTTATCCGTTAACGCCGCTGCTCTATACGCTCATTTTCTTTCACGCCATCATCCTGATGGTCGGCGGACAATACACCTACGCGAAAGTCCCCGTTGGTTTTGAGGTGCAGGAATGGCTGGGGTTGAGCCGTAATCCGTATGACAAACTGGGGCATTTTTTCCAGGGGCTGGTGCCTGCACTGGTGGCACGAGAGATCCTTGTGCGCGGGATGTACGTTCGCGGACATAAGATGGTGGCGTTTCTGGTCTGCTGCGTGGCGCTGGCGATAAGCGCGATGTATGAATTAATCGAGTGGTGGGCGGCGCTGGCAATGGGCCAGGGAGCGGATGATTTTCTCGGCACCCAGGGCGACCAGTGGGACACGCAATCCGATATGTTCTGCGCGCTGCTTGGCGCATTAACGACGGTGATATTTCTCGCTCGCTTTCATTGCCGCCAGCTACGGCGCTTTGGCTTGATAACCGGATAACAACGTGCGCTTTGTTGACGCCGGATGCGGCGTGAATTCCTTATCCGGTCTACAAAATTTGCAAATCCAAAGCATTACATTAAGACATGGCCTGATAAACATATCGCATCAGGCCATTTTCGTTAGCTATTGTCCACGTCAGGCTTTCACATCACTCACTGCACCGACCGGAATATCAGCATGAACAGGCTCGGGCGGTACTTTGCGATATTTATCCAGCAGATGGATCTGGATCCTGCGCAGCGTGTCACCATTGAGGCGATAGAAACGGAAGTAGAGAATCAGCGTTACCATGAAAAACAGAGTCGGTAGAGCAATCATAATAAACTGCATACCTAATAGGGCTTGCGTAGACTGTTCAACATTCGGTACATAGCCAATCATCCCTAACACAACCGCAATGAAAAAAGCCGCAAAGGCTGAACCGCCCTTCACCACCATAGTCTGCACGGAGTAAGCGATGCTTTCACAGCGTACGTGCAGTTTATATTCACCGTAATCAACGGTATCTGCCACCATGATGACCTGTAATACCCAGAAAAGCGCCGTTCCCACATTCAGCAAGATACCCGCAATCACAATGAGGACGACGTTGTGATAGCTCATTAATGCCATTAACAGGAGAACACCACAGCTTAACACCGGAAGAATAGATGCTCCGGCCCATAAAATGCGTCGGGATAATGATTTAACTAAGCGTGGGAAGAATACTAACGTCACCAGGTTAGCAGCTCCCGCATACGACAGATAATAGGGGAACAAATCCGCATCACCGATAACATATGAGAAATAATAGATAGCAAAGCCGGTAATAATATTGCTGGCTACATTATAAGCAAGAGCCATACCCAAGAGGCATGAAAGCTGATCGTTTTTATAAATAGGCTTTAAGTGTCAGATGGCTTCCTTCAGCAGACGGTTGATTGTCTGACGAAAAGACTTCATGCACATTGCGCAGAGTGATGATGGTTGAAACAATAAAAAAGGCGATCAGTACCAGAGTGAACATCTGAAAGCCAAATCCCCGATCGCCACCGCCGACATAATTAACAAATGGTAGCGTCACACCTGCCGTAACAAAGCCCGCCAGACTGGCAAAAAAACGCGGATAAGGAACCAGTTGTTCGCGCTCACGTTTATCGAGCGTTATGGTTGGAACCAGCGACCAGAAGGGAATATCCATAATGGTGTAAGTCATGCCCCAGAGGATGTAGGTCACGCAAACAAAGACAATCTGAGTAGTACCTTCAAACAGATGCGCACTAAAGAGGAGAAATAAGATTACAGAGTTTGCCAACGTACCGATCAGGATCCAGGGTTTGAACTTACCCCATCGCGATCGCGTAGCATTTACAATCCATCCCATAATCGGATCGTTAATAGCATCCCAGATCCTCGCCACCAGAAACAAAGTACCGACCAAACCCACAGACAGCCCGACGACATCGGTGTAGTAATACATGAGGTACATATACACAATGCCGATCGCAAAATCCTTCCCGAACGCTCCAAATCCATAACTGAGTTTTGTAGTCATTGAAATGCTCATAGGGTATCGGGTCGCTGTTACCAACGCCCGCCTTCTGTGATTGGTATCGTCAGAGGTGTGCGCCGGAATAAATCCCCCGGCGCAGTAGCGTTTAGTCGCGTTTTAACGGTGCAACCAGCCTGGCAGCCAGTCGCCGTGGGCGGCAATCAGGTCGTCAACAAGAGCATATATTTCGTCAATGCCCAGCACGGCGGCAGTATGCGGGTCCATCATCGCGGCGTGGTAAACACGGTCGCGATTTTCCGTAAGAATAGCTTCAGTCAGCAGCGTCTGTACGTTGATGTTGGTTTGCATCAGGGCGGCCAGATGCGAAGGTAGCGTACCGACTTTGGTCGGCTGAATGCCATTAGCATCAACCAGACAGGCTACTTCCACGCAACATCCTTGTGGCAGGTTATCAATCAAACCCTCGTTACGGACGTTGCCGTAAATCACACTCGGCTCGCCAGTCCAGATAGCGTTCATGATTGTGCTGGCATATTCCCGTGACGGTTTAATATCAATCCGGGAGGCGTTTTTATACTCCTCCAGCTCTTTATGCCAGTTCGCCAGCTGCTCGACGCAGCGTTTCGGGTACTCATCCAGCGGTACTTTATAACGCTCAATCAAATCCTCACGACCTGGCTTAATAAACCACGGTGTGTACTCAGCAAAATGTTCTGACGATTCCGTGACGAAGTAGCCCAGCTTTTTGAACATTTCGTAGCGCACAATATTCTGGCAGCGAGTATTGCCATGAATATTCGGCTTCGGTGCCTGCCCTGCTTCATAAGCCGCCAGCAGTTCCGGGTAGAGATTCACGTAACTGCCGTCGGCGGTTTTGCGCTCCAGTTCCAGGTAAAACGCCATATGGTTGATACCTGCGCAACGGTAACGCAGCGTAGCCGGGTCGATATTGAGGTCACGCGCCAGCTCTTCCGCCGTTCCCTGCACCGAATGGCACAGCCCGACCTGTTTGATATGCGGATAGCGGGCATACATCGCCCAGGTATTCATCGCCATTGGGTTAACGTAGTTGAGCATGGTGGCATCGGGGCAGACTTCCGTCATGTCCTCGCAAATTTGCCACAGGTGCGGAATGGTACGTAGCGCGCGCATAATACCGCCCGGCCCCAACGTATCGGCAATGGTTTGTTCCAGACCATGCCGCTTACAGACCTCGAAATCAGTCACCGTGCAAGGTTCATAACCGCCAATCTGAAATGCCACCACCACAAAATCGGCATCCTGTAAGGCTTCTTTCTGTTGGGTGTGGCAGGTGATTTTGCCGCTGGCCCCTGCTGAATCCATCAGCTTACGCACCACAATGTGCGACTCTTCCAGGCGGGTGGGATCAATGTCCATCAGGGCAATATGCGCCGTTTTCAGCGCCTCGCGATGGAACACATCACCAAGAATATTTTTAACGAAAATCGTCGAACCAGCGCCGATAAATGTAATTTTGGGTGCAGACATCATGCAGATCTCCTGGCTTGCTTGAATAACTTCATCATGGCAGGCGAATCTGCAGAAAACCTCCGGCTTCCAGGTTGAGCATTCCCATAAACTCAGATCCTGCGTGAAGCAGCAGTAAATCTGAGTTTATGGGAATAAGTTACCTGAAAAGCAGAGTTTTCGGCCTCATGATGCTCGGACGCTCCCCTCGCCGCTGTGGGAAGAGGGTGAAAACCGTGCTCCCACTCGCAGTCATCCTCCCTCACTCCTGCCATAATTCTGATATTCCAGGAAAGAGAGCCATCCATGAATACAGATACGTTTATGTGCAGCAGCGACGAAAAACAGACCCGCAGCCCGCTGTCGCTGTATTCGGAATACCAGCGGATGGAGATTGAGTTTCGCTCACCGCATATCATGCCCACCAGCCACTGGCATGGTCAGGTCGAAGTGAATGTGCCTTTCGATGGCGATGTGGAATACCTGATCAACAATGAAAAAGTGAGTATCAATCAGGGACATATCACGCTGTTCTGGGCCTGTACACCGCACCAACTAACAGATACCGGAACCTGTCAGAGCATGGCGATTTTTAATCTGCCGATGCATCTGTTTCTCTCCTGGCCGCTGGATAAAGACCTGATTAACCACGTCACTCACGGCATGGTGATCAAATCACTGGCGACACAGCAACTTAGTCCGTTTGAAGTGCGCCGCTGGCAGCAGGAATTAAACAGTCCGAATGAGCAAATTCGCCAGCTCGCCATTGATGAAATTGGCCTGATGCTCAAGCGATTTAGCCTCTCTGGCTGGGAACCGATTCTGGTCAATAAAACCTCGCGCACACACAAAAACAGCGTCTCGCGCCATGCGCAATTTTATGTCAGCCAGATGCTGGGCTTTATTGCCGAAAACTATGATCAGGCGCTGACCATCAACGATGTGGCTGAGCACGTCAAACTTAACGCCAACTATGCAATGGGGATATTCCAGCGGGTCATGCAATTGACGATGAAACAGTACATTACCGCGATGCGCATCAACCACGTTCGCGCGTTACTGAGCGATACCGATAAAAGTATTCTCGATATTGCCCTGACGGCAGGCTTTCGTTCAAGTAGTCGTTTTTACAGCACGTTCGGCAAATATGTCGGCATGTCGCCGCAACAATACCGCAAACTTAGCCGACAGCGCCGCCAGACGTTTCCCGGCTAAAGACGATATCAGTATCAGCCAAAAAAATAGTTTAGCCGTCGATAATAAGCAGTGAAAATAATTTAAAATAATCACATAACATATTGTTTATAAAAACAAATATTTCAAAAATGTTTGTTTTTCACGCGCTTTACAGCCCGAAAAGGCCGGAAGATACTTGCCCGCAACGAAGATTCCTTCATAACCGGGTAAGCAATGATGAAAGTATTAATTGTTGAAAGCGAGTTTCTCCATCAAGACACCTGGGTCGGTAACGCCGTTGAGCGTCTGGCTGATGCTTTAAGCCAGCAAAATGTTACCGTGATTAAATCCACCTCCTTTGATGATGGTTTTGCCATTCTCTCTTCAAACGAAGCCATTGACTGCCTGATGTTCAGCTATCAAATGGAACATCCGGACGAACATCAAAACGTCAGACAATTGATCGGTAAGCTTCATGAGCGCCAACAAAACGTGCCGGTCTTCCTGTTGGGCGATCGGGAAAAAGCCCTCGCCGCAATGGACCGGGATCTGCTGGAGCTTGTCGATGAATTCGCCTGGATTCTGGAAGATACCGCCGACTTTATCGCCGGACGCGCCGTTGCCGCGATGACCCGCTACCGCCAGCAGCTGTTGCCGCCACTGTTTAGCGCGCTGATGAAATATAGCGACATCCATGAATATTCCTGGGCAGCACCAGGCCACCAGGGCGGCGTTGGTTTTACCAAAACACCCGCCGGACGTTTCTACCATGACTACTATGGTGAAAACCTGTTCCGCACCGACATGGGCATCGAACGAACTTCCCTCGGTTCTTTGCTTGACCATACTGGCGCATTTGGCGAAAGCGAAAAATATGCCGCACGCGTATTTGGTGCCGATCGCTCCTGGTCGGTAGTCGTCGGTACTTCCGGCTCTAACCGCACCATCATGCAGGCTTGCATGACCGATAACGATGTCGTGGTCGTTGACCGTAACTGCCATAAATCCATCGAACAAGGCTTGATGCTGACAGGCGCGAAACCGGTCTACATGGTGCCAAGCCGCAACCGCTACGGCATTATCGGGCCAATCTATCCGCAGGAAATGCAACCTGAAACCTTGCAGAAGAAAATCAGTGAAAGCCCGCTGACTAAAGACAAAGCCGGGCAAAAACCGTCTTACTGCGTGGTGACCAACTGCACCTATGACGGCGTGTGTTATAACGCTAAAGAAGCGCAGGATCTGCTGGAAAAAACCTCCGATCGTCTGCACTTTGACGAAGCCTGGTACGGCTATGCACGTTTCAACCCGATCTATGCCGATCACTATGCCATGCGCGGCGAACCTGGCGATCACAACGGTCCTACCGTTTTCGCCACCCACTCCACCCACAAACTGCTGAATGCGCTGTCACAGGCCTCTTATATTCATGTACGTGAAGGTCGTGGGGCGATTAACTTCTCCCGCTTCAACCAGGCCTACATGATGCATGCCACCACCTCCCCGCTGTATGCCATCTGCGCATCCAACGACGTGGCGGTGTCGATGATGGACGGCAACAGCGGCCTGTCACTGACTCAGGAAGTGATCGACGAAGCGGTTGATTTCCGTCAGGCGATGGCGCGGCTGTATAAAGAGTTCACCGCTGACGGTAGCTGGTTCTTCAAACCGTGGAACAAAGAAGTCGTCACCGACCCACAAACCGGCAAAACCTATGACTTTGCTGACGCACCAACCAAACTGCTGACCACCGTTCAGGACTGCTGGGTCATGCATCCGGGCGAAAGCTGGCACGGCTTCAAAGATATTCCGGATAACTGGAGTATGCTCGACCCAATTAAAGTCAGCATCCTTGCTCCGGGAATGGGTGAAGATGGTGAACTGGAAGAAACCGGTGTTCCGGCGGCGCTGGTCACTGCCTGGCTTGGTCGCCACGGCATTGTGCCTACCCGCACCACTGACTTCCAAATCATGTTCCTGTTCTCTATGGGCATAACCCGTGGGAAATGGGGGACTCTGGTTAACACCCTTTGCTCCTTCAAACGCCACTATGACGCCAACACACCGCTGGCGCAGGTGATGCCGGAACTTGTTGAACAATATCCTGACACTTACGCGAACATGGGGATTCACGATCTGGGTGACACCATGTTTGCCTGGCTGAAAGAAAACAACCCTGGCGCACGGTTGAACGAAGCCTATTCCGGCCTGCCGGTGGCGGAAATCACCCCACGTGAAGCGTACAACGCGATTGTCGACAACAATGTCGAACTGGTATCCATTGAAAACCTACCAGGACGCATCGCGGCAAACTCAGTTATCCCGTATCCGCCAGGAATCCCGATGCTGCTGTCTGGTGAAAACTTCGGCGATAAAAACAGTCCGCAAGTAAGTTATTTACGCTCGCTGCAATCCTGGGACCATCATTTCCCTGGATTTGAACACGAAACTGAAGGGACTGAAATTATTGACGGTATTTACCACGTTATGTGTGTGAAAGCGTAACCACTATTCCGCTGAAGGCGTAATTGTTTAAATAACATTACGCCGCCTGGCTTGAGGCCTTTTAAGTATGGCAACGTTTTCATAAAAATTGCTGCAAACAAAAAATGTCATACTTTTTGCGCGGTCCCACCCCGCGCTTTTTTTTGTCTGTTATTTACCCTGTAAAAAAATATGTACATGAGAAATTACTATAAAAATTTGTAATATTAGTAAAACTCGTTATTTTTATGCATGTTTATATTCATCATACAATTATATAACCATTTCCCGGTATCGCTTCGCTTTAGCGAGAACTGGTCTTTTATTCGCACTCAGGAGTACATGTATGAGGATTTGCAGCGACCAACCTTGTATTGTTTTATTGACTGAAAAAGATGTCTGGATAAGGGTGAATGGGAAAGAACCTATTAGCCTTAAAGCTAACCATATGGCGTTATTAAATTGTGAAAATAATATTATCGACGTCTCCTCTCTTAATAACACTTTGGTTGCTCATATTAGTCACGACATCATCAAAGATTACCTCCGGTTTCTGAATAAAGATCTCTCGCAAATACCAGTATGGCAACGTAGTGCTACGCCCATCCTCACCCTGCCATGCCTGACGCCAGACGTCTTTCGCGTTGCCGCGCAACATAGCATGATGCCCGCTGAAACTGAGTCAGAAAAGGAACGAACACGTGCATTATTATTCACTGTGCTATCCCGTTTTCTCGACAGTAAAAAATTCCTTTCACTAATGATGTATATGTTACGTAATTGTGTAAGTGACAGCGTTTATCAAATTATTGAAAGCGATATCCACAAAGACTGGAATCTTAGTATGGTAGCCAGTTGTTTATGTCTTAGCCCGAGTCTGTTAAAGAAAAAGCTGAAAAGCGAAAACACCAGTTATAGCCAAATAATCACCACCTGCCGCATGCGTTATGCCGTAAATGAATTAATGATGGACGGTAAAAATATCTCTCAGGTATCACAATCCTGCGGCTACAACAGTACGTCGTACTTTATTTCTGTCTTTAAAGACTTCTACGGTATGACGCCTCTGCATTATGTTAGTCAGCACAGAGAACGCACTGTCGCCTGATTTTTAACCTTAACGAAGAGCTATATTAATAACGGCATCAGCGATAACCCGGTCGATAATAATTCAACTATCGAATGCAGGCGTATGATATGACGTAATTTATTGTCACGAAGCTCGCCTTCGCAGGAGTTTAATTATGTCTTCGGATGCTGATGCTCACAAAGTGGGCTTAATCCCCGTCACCCTGATGGTGTCGGGGAATATTATGGGGTCAGGTGTTTTTCTGTTACCTGCAAACCTGGCCTCCACTGGCGGGATTGCCATTTATGGATGGTTGGTGACGATTATCGGTGCGCTGGGGCTCTCGATGGTATACGCCAAAATGTCGTTCCTCGACTCAAGTCCTGGTGGTTCTTACGCTTACGCCCGCCGCTGCTTTGGGCCGTTTCTCGGTTATCAAACCAACGTCCTCTACTGGCTGGCCTGCTGGATCGGCAATATCGCCATGGTGGTCATTGGCGTAGGTTATTTAAGTTACTTCTTCCCGATTCTGAAAGATCCATTGGTATTAACCATCACCTGCGTCGTGGTGCTGTGGATCTTCGTCCTGCTGAACATTGTCGGTCCGAAAATGATCACCCGCGTGCAGGCCGTTGCCACCGTGCTGGCGCTGATCCCCATCGTCGGGATTGCCGTATTTGGCTGGTTCTGGTTCCGTGGTGAAACCTATATGGCGGCATGGAACGTCAGCGGCCTGGGCACCTTCGGCGCGATTCAAAGTACCCTTAACGTTACGCTGTGGTCGTTCATCGGTGTGGAAAGTGCCTCCGTTGCCGCAGGTGTGGTGAAAAACCCGAAACGCAACGTCCCTATCGCCACCATTGGTGGGGTATTGATTGCCGCCGTTTGCTATGTGCTCTCCACCACCGCGATTATGGGGATGATCCCTAATGCCGCACTGCGCGTTTCTGCCTCGCCATTCGGTGATGCCGCACGGATGGCGTTGGGTGACACCGCCGGGGCCATTGTTTCCTTCTGCGCAGCTGCGGGTTGCTTAGGTTCACTGGGCGGCTGGACATTGCTGGCGGGTCAAACGGCGAAAGCCGCTGCCGATGACGGACTGTTCCCACCAATTTTTGCCCGTGTAAATAAAGCGGGCACGCCAGTGGCGGGGCTGATTATCGTCGGTATTTTGATGACCATCTTCCAGCTCAGCAGCATTTCACCAAACGCGACCAAAGAGTTCGGTCTGGTTTCTTCCGTCTCGGTCATCTTTACACTGGTGCCATATCTTTACACCTGTGCGGCGTTACTGCTGCTCGGCCACGGTCACTTTGGTAAAGCACGTCCGGTATATCTGGCAGTTACTACCATTGCCTTCCTCTACTGCATCTGGGCCGTGGTGGGGTCCGGGGCGAAAGAGGTTATGTGGTCATTTGTCACCCTGATGGTCATCACCGCCATGTATGCGCTGAATTACAACCGGCTGCATAAAAACCCGTATCCCTTAGATGCACCAATAAGCAAAGATTAATTCCCCTTAATCCAGCAAACATAAAAGCCAACCTTAAGAACTTAAGGTTGGCTTAATTTTGCTTTGCGAGCATATGCGCACTTTGTTCGATGGAAACACCGTGATGTTGAAGCGCCTACTAAAAAGACCCTCTTTGAATTTACTCGCCTGGCTATTATTGGCCGCTTTTTATATCTCTATCTGCCTGAATATTGCCTTTTTTAAACAGGTGTTGCAGGCGCTGCCGCTGGACTCGCTGCATAACGTACTGGTTTTCTTGTCGATGCCGGTCGTCGCCTTCAGCGTGATTAATATTGTCCTGACACTAAGCTCTTTCTTATGGCTTAATCGACCGCTGGCCTGCCTGTTTATTCTGGTCGGCGCGGCTGCACAATATTTCATAATGACTTACGGCATCGTCATCGACCGCTCGATGATTGCCAATATTATTGATACCACTCCGGCAGAAAGTTATGCGTTGATGACGCCGCAAATGTTATTAACGCTGGGATTCAGCGGCGTGCTTGCTGCGCTGATTGCCTGCTGGATTAAAATCAAACCAGCCACCTCGCGCCTGCGCAGTGTTCTTTTCCGTGGTGCCAATATTCTGGTTTCTGTACTGCTGATTTTGCTGGTCGCCGCACTGTTTTATAAAGACTACGCCTCGTTGTTTCGCAATAACAAAGAGCTGGTGAAATCCTTAAGCCCCTCTAACAGCATTGTTGCCAGCTGGTCATGGTACTCCCATCAGCGACTGGCAAATCTGCCGCTGGTGCGAATTGGTGAAGACGCGCACCGCAACCCATTAATGCAGAAAGAGAAACGTAAAAATTTGACCATCCTGATTGTCGGCGAAACCTCGCGGGCGGAGAACTTCTCCCTCAATGGCTATCCGCGTGAAACTAACCCGCGGCTGGCAAAAGATAACGTGGTCTATTTCCCTAATACCGCATCTTGCGGCACGGCAACGGCAGTTTCAGTACCGTGCATGTTCTCGGATATGCCGCGTGAGCACTACAAAGAAGAGCTGGCACAGCACCAGGAAGGCGTGCTGGATATCATTCAGCGAGCGGGCATCAACGTGCTGTGGAAAGACAACGATGGCGGCTGTAAAGGCGTTTGCGATCGCGTACCTCACCAGAACGTCACCGCGCTGAACCTGCCTGGTCAGTGCATCAACGGCGAATGCTATGACGAAGTGCTGTTCCACGGGCTGGAAGAGTACATCAATAACCTGCAGGGTGATGGCGTGATTGTCTTACACACCATCGGCAGCCACGGTCCGACCTATTACAACCGCTATCCGCCGCAGTTCAGGAAATTTACCCCAACCTGCGACACTAACGAGATCCAGACCTGTACCAAAGAGCAACTGGTGAACACTTACGACAACACGCTGGTTTACGTCGACTATATTGTTGATAAAGCGATTAATCTGCTGAAAGAACATCAGGATAAATTCACCACCAGCCTGGTTTATCTTTCTGACCACGGTGAGTCGTTAGGTGAAAATGGCATCTATCTGCACGGTCTGCCTTATGCCATCGCCCCGGATAGCCAAAAACAGGTACCAATGCTGCTGTGGCTGTCGGAGGATTATCAAAAACGGTATCAGGTTGACCAGAACTGCCTGCAAAAACAGGCGCAAACGCAACACTATTCACAAGATAATTTATTCTCCACGCTATTGGGATTAACTGGCGTTGAGACGAAGTATTACCAGGCTGCGGATGATATTCTGCAAACTTGCAGGAGAGTGAGTGAATGAAAATTCTGATTGTTGAAGACGATACGCTGTTATTGCAGGGATTGATTCTGGCGGCGCAAACCGAAGGCTACGCGTGCGATGGCGTGACAACCGCGCGGATGGCGGAACAAAGCCTTGAGGCCGGTCATTACAGCCTGGTGGTACTGGATTTAGGGTTACCCGACGAAGATGGACTGCATTTTCTCGCCCGTATCCGGCAGAAAAAATACACCCTGCCGGTACTGATCCTCACCGCTCGCGATACGCTGACCGACAAAATCGCCGGGCTGGATGTCGGTGCCGATGACTATCTGGTGAAGCCTTTTGCGCTGGAAGAGTTACACGCCCGTATCCGCGCCCTGCTACGACGCCATAATAATCAGGGCGAAAGTGAGCTGATTGTTGGCAATCTGACGCTGAATATGGGTCGCCGTCAGGTATGGATGGGCGGTGAAGAGTTGATTCTGACGCCCAAAGAATATGCTCTGCTGTCGCGCCTGATGCTTAAAGCAGGCAGCCCGGTGCATCGGGAAATTCTCTACAACGACATCTATAACTGGGACAATGAACCCTCGACCAACACCCTGGAAGTGCATATCCACAATCTGCGCGACAAAGTGGGCAAAGCCCGTATCCGCACCGTGCGCGGCTTTGGCTATATGCTGGTCGCAAATGAGGAAAACTAATTGAATCTGATGCGTTTTCTGCGCCGACCAATATCGCTGCGCCAACGGCTGATATTGACCATCGGGGCCATTTTGTTGGTGTTTGAGCTGATCAGCGTCTTCTGGCTATGGCATGAAAGTACCGAGCAGATTCAGCTGTTTGAGCAGGCGCTACGCGACAATCGCAACAACGATCGCCACATCATGCGTGAGATCCGCGAGGCGGTCGCCAGCCTGATCGTCCCCGGCGTCTTTATGGTCAGCCTGACTCTATTTATCTGCTATCAGGCGGTACGCCGCATCACCCGGCCGCTGGCGGAGCTGCAAAAAGAGCTGGAAGCGCGCACCGCCGACAACTTAACGCCTATTGCCATTCACAGCGCCACCCTCGAAATCGAAGCGGTGGTTTCGGCGTTGAACGATCTGGTCAGTCGCCTGACCAGCACGCTGGATAACGAAAGGTTGTTTACTGCTGACGTCGCGCACGAACTGCGAACGCCACTGGCGGGGGTGCGTTTGCATCTGGAACTGCTGGCGAAAACGCATCACATTGATGTAGCACCGTTAGTGGCACGGCTTGATCAGATGATGGAGAGCGTCTCCCAGCTGCTGCAACTGGCGCGTGCCGGACAGTCATTTTCTTCCGGGAATTATCAACATGTAAAACTGCTGGAAGATGTCATTCTCCCCTCGTATGACGAACTCAGTACCATGCTCGACCAGCGACAGCAAACCCTGCTATTGCCAGAGAGCGCCGCCGACATCACCGTTCAGGGTGATGCAACCCTGCTGCGGATGTTATTGCGAAACCTGGTAGAAAACGCCCATCGTTACAGCCCGCAAGGCAGCAACATTATGATTAAGCTGCAAGAAGATGGCGGAGCGGTCATGGCCGTTGAAGATGAAGGACCGGGTATTGATGAGAGTAAATGCGGGGAGTTGAGTAAAGCGTTTGTACGTATGGACAGCCGTTATGGCGGGATTGGTCTGGGGTTAAGTATTGTCAGCCGCATTACACAGTTGCATCACGGGCAGTTTTTCCTGCAAAACCGGCAAGAGACTTCCGGCACGCGGGCCTGGGTACGGCTGAAGAAAGATCAGTACGTGGTAAACCAGATATAAAGAAAGCTGCTGACCACCAGCACGCTGAACACGGTAGTTAAACTTTCATAAACACGGTTTTTCATTGCACTCTCCTCCGTTAACCTGGAGGAGAGTATGCGCGTCAGAGATTAAGTGAACCTTAAGACTTCAATTGGCCTGATAAGACAGCGTCTCAGGCCATCCGTTTCAGCTTATTCATCAATTCGCGGATGTTGCTGCACCAGGCGGGTACGTTTCGCCTGCAAATCGGCAATCTCGTGGTCAATATCATCGATTTTCTGCTCGATATTATCGTAATGCTCGACGAGAATTTCCTTCGCTTCCTGTATATCTGACGCCGCCGGTGTCGCACCTTTCAACGGACGATTTGCCGTCTCTTTCATGGTTACGCCGGTGATTAAACCAACCACCGCCACTACCATCAGGTAATAGGCAGGCATCATCAGATTCTGCGAGCTTTCGACCAGCCAGGCCGCCAGTGTTGGCGTCAGACCGGCAACCAGCACCGAAATATTAAATGCCGCCGCCAGCGCGCTGTATCGGATATGCGTCGGGAACATCGCTGGCAAGGTAGAAGCCATAACGCCCGTAAAGCAGTTAAGGATCACCGCCAGCATCAGTAACCCGGCAAAAATCAGGCCGATGACGTTACTGTTAATCAGAATAAACGCCGGGATCGCCAACACAAACAGTGCAACACTACCAAGTAGCACAAACGGACGACGGCCAAAACGGTCACTCAGCAAGCCCATCACCGGCTGGACAAACAGCATACCGATCATAATGGCGATAATAATCAGCACCCCGTGGTCTTCGGAGTAATGCAGGTTATGCGACAAATAACTCGGCATATAGGTCAGCAACATGTAGTAAGTCACGTTGGTGGCAATTACCAGACCAATACACGTCAACAGGCTGCGCCAGTGTTTGGTGGCAATCTCTTTAAACGAGACTTTCGGGCCATCCTGCAAACCTTCGCGGTCGCCCTGTTCCAGTTTATCAACATGCTGCTGGAACGCCGGAGTCTCTTCCAGCGCATGGCGCAGGTAAAGCCCGATAATCCCTAACGGCAGAGCAATAAAGAACGGAATACGCCAGCCCCAGTCGAGGAAGTTCGCTTCGCCGACAATGGTCGAAATTAACACCACCACGCCCGCACCCAGCACAAACCCGGCAATAGAACCGAAGTCCAGCCAGCTGCCCATAAAGCCACGTTTACGGTCAGGGGAGTATTCCGCAACAAATATCGACGCCCCGGTATATTCACCGCCGACCGAGAACCCTTGTGCCATCTTACAGATCAACAGCAGAATCGGTGCCCAAATACCAATCGTGTCGTAGGACGGTATTAAGCCAATACAGAAGGTACTGATCGACATAATCACAATAGTGATAGCGAGGATCTTCTGGCGACCATATTTATCGCCCAACATACCAAAGAAGAGTCCGCCAAGCGGTCGAATCAGAAAGGGAACGGAGAAAGTGGCAAGTGCAGCAACCATCTGCACGCTGGGGTCAGCCCCCGGGAAAAAAACTTTACCTAATGCGTAAGCAACAAAACCATAAACACCAAAATCGAACCATTCCATTGCATTACCCAGTGATGCTGCGGTAATGGCTTTACGCAGTTTACCGTCATCAATAATAGTGACATCACGAAGGGTAATTGGTTTTACTTTTTTCCTTTTCAGCATAGCTTTCCTCGCAGAGTTGGCCCATTTCCGCAAACGCCAGAAAAATCAGCGCGACGGCCGCAAAAGGGGAGCGGGAATTGCAGGATGCAATCTCTGTAACAAGCGTAGCGGGTTTGCTTACACCCTCCGGTTAAGGAATGTACAATCAAACCAGTTGACGCCTGAATTGGGCAGTTAATGACCTTTTTACCCTACCAGTGTTTAAATTTGTGATCAACTTCACACATGGATTTCGTTTAGGACTCATTGATGTAACTGATTATTTACACCAAATTTACAGAGAAGATTTCCTCGACCATTGCCCCCGCCAGACGCTGCGCTGAACAGAGTCGTGGCATCCCCAGCGCGACAGTTTGCCAGCGTTGGGTCACTGACCAGCAAACGGGTTGTTTATCTGCCGTGGTCCACTTTCCCAGCCAACTTAAAAAATCAGCATGATCCCCGCCCGTCGGAATGGTCGAAGAGGCAAACCACTGATGGTAATAGTGACGCGTGGTCGGTGCCGCATTGATACTCTCTGCCAGATGTTGTGTCGCTTTCTCGCGCAAATCACCCAGCAACAACGCCACCGCTTGCGGGCTTCCCAGACGGCAGGCATCGCCAAATGCCCCCCAGCGCAACTCCTCCAGAACGATAAAGCAGCGCCCAGGCAACGACCAGGCGTTATACGCCCCAGCACGCCAGCGGGTAAAAATTTGCTCGCTCTGATCACCCGCCTGCACCAGTAGGCCTCGTTGCGTTAACGCCTTTTCCTTCCAGCGACAACGGGCTGAAAACCACTCATACAAGGCGGCAATTTGCTGGGGGAGCTCAGGGAAAGCAGAGTGCTGGCGGTGATCCATTTTTTGCAGCAGCGCCAGATGTTGCGCGATCTGCGTCAGCGCCAGATGACCGGGATCCAGCATCGAAGCCAGTTTTTCCACCAATGTCAGACGCAGGCTAAGCGGCGCATTTAACATCCCGCCGTTCGTCCATGCCTGAAGCTGCACACGCGCAAGAAGTTCCTGCATCAGTCGTTCACGAAACTGCTGCTGATGGGCTTGTGGATGGCGGGCATCATCGCCCTGCGCCAGATCCACTAAAAAGCGCGGATGAACCGACTCCAGCACGCGACCGGGGCCGTCCAGTAACGTCTTGGTCAATATCGTTCTGCCGTGAAAAGTGTTTGAATATCATCGCGTAACAGCTGAGCGTCGGTGTAAATCCAGCTGTGAGTCATCACAGCCTGCTGCAATTGCTGCTGCATCAGCCTGACCACCGATTCATTTTGTTGACGCAGAGTCAGGCTTTCGCGTAAACGCGTCTGTAATTCCGTCAAACATGAAGCGAACTCAGCGAAAAAAGTATTCATGCCTGCCGTAACAGATTCATCGACCTGCTCTGCCAGAACTTTAGCCATTTGTTGGCAATAAAGATCGACTTCTGCGCTTAATGCTCGTTGCAACACACTGTAATCAACCGTCTCTGTCGGGGATTTATCATTTCCCCGTCCCCAGTCGGGCTGATTCAACCAGCGCGAAAAAGTCTCACGCACAACGCCTAAACGCGTGCTCTGCTCGTCCGTTGCTTCCTGGCGCGAAATGACTTCACTGAACAGCTGGCGAGTGTTGAAGTGGGGAACTGCGCCGTGAAAAACAGGAAAATGAAACCCAGGACGAAACCCTGACTCGCTCAATTCCATTTTGATTTGTTGCTCAATGGGGCGAATAACATCGGTTAACACCCGGCAAAGGGTGGATTCCAGCTCGGCAAAACGCAGCGTAAAGTCGCGACTGATGGTGTTCTGCGCCGTCTGTAACAGTGTCTCACAGCGGGTACGAATCTCGCTTAACGGCTCCGAATCATCCTGAAACAAGGCGGCTAACTGCGCATTCACCGCATCTTGCTGTTGACGCAGAAAGTAGTTGGCGGAGGTCAGGGCCAGCTCGATTTCATGTTTAATTTCGCCGCTCACCTGCGCCTGATTGAGTTGCAATAGCTGCAAACTTTCTTCGATCTGATGGATATTTTGCCGCAATTGTTCACAAGCGACGTTTAACCCGTGCGCACGAAAATCCAGGTATTCCCGAGCCTGCTGCGCGTAATTCAACAGTTTATGCGCGGCAGATCGCAGAGCATACAACGAGGCGTTAGCGTAAGCGGCATGAAGCAACGCCTGAATTGGCTTGGCGAACAGCGAATCTTCCCACAACTGATCGGCAGCATGACGAATATGTTCGAGGTCCGCCAGATCGGCATGACGCCAGCGCCTGCCGAGCGCGGCATGGGCAAAATCTTCCACCCAGCGTTGTTGCTCTGGCGGTGGTAACTTACCGTTGTTGGCTAACTCATGGCGCGCCCGATTCGCCAGGTAGCCCCACATCGACGACACCGGAAATATCTGCTGTGGCGTAATACAGCCTTTCATCAGCGTCCCGGAAATCAGTGCCCGCACCTGGTCGGCGTCGTCACTGTTACGATCCTGTTGATCGAACTTATTGACCAGCACATACAGCGGCACCGATTGCCCCACCGCCAAAATCGCCTCACGGACCTCTTCATCGGAGATCGATTTCAGTTGCGTATAATCCAGCACCGCCAGTACCGCCGAGGCGCGAGCCAGCTGCTGGTTAAGCATTTTTTGCAGATGCGGTTGCCCGGCTTCATTTGGCCCGGGGGTATCCAGTAACGTCAACTGACCGGGATAACTCTCCAGCCCCGCCAGATGGACAAACTCCACTTCAATCACGGGAATATGCTCAATGGCGGCGTAAGCAGAAAAAGGAAAATCGACGTCCAGCGCCTTCGCCAGTCGCACCAAATCATTCAAACTTTTCAGACAATGAAAAATAGGCTGGGCACCCAGATAATATTTTTCGAAAGCGACGCCATTTTCGATCCGCTGCATAAGCGCACGCATATCTTTATCTATTTCCAGCACATCGGTCAGATGCTTAATATCGCAATCACGCAGGCGCTGTTGTAATTTTTGAATTAAACAATCGATTGGCGCGACATGTGAAAAATGCAGTACCGGTTCCTTTTGCCCGGGCGTATGGCGAATAAGCGTCGGCAGCGCAGTCATTGGGCGATTACGATTAGGCAAAACCTCCGTACCAACAATGGCATTAATGGTGGTTGATTTCCCTGCTTTCATGGTACCGACAATCGCCAGAACCATTTCCAGTCGGGAAATTTTACGCAACTCATTATTCAGCATCGCGTGACGTTCGGCGATATTAGGCTGACTCCAGGGTAAAGCCAGTTGTGGCGCATCGTCTCCGGGGACAGAGAGAGGCATTTTTTCCAGTAACTGCAACTGTTGGCGAGAAAGCTGTAACAGGCGTTCAGCCTCCTGACTTAACTCATACAGGGTCTGTGTGTACATAGAAAATTCTTCCTTAAAGCAAATTTTGTTACTTTTATTTAGCCAGATTGTTTTTAAGTTCTGTTTTCGGCTTTTATAATTACTGCAAGAAATAATTTTATATTTAGAGTGTTGTTTTTTATTAGAATAAATAATGTCTTCCGATACGTTTAAAACGTCAGAAAGATAAAAATATCATTTGAATTAAAAAAAGAACAAGTAGAGCATTAACCTTATCTTAAATAATAAATGGAGGCAAAAAGATTATTTTCTTTTTGCGTTTCCTTTCAAATGAAAACGATCGTCGTCTAAAATCAGCAGTACCCCCGACAAACTCAGGGATTTTGTGTATAATTGCGGCCTTTTTCGGCAATCTGCCGTTTTTTGGCGCTTTTGCCCTGCTGACTTTTGAGGAAATCCACATGTCATTACCACACTGCCCAAAATGCAACTCCGAATACACCTACGAAGATAACGGCATGTACATCTGCCCGGAATGTGCCTACGAATGGAACGACGCAGAACCTGCACAGGAAAGCGACGAGCTGATCGTTAAAGATGCTAACGGCAATCTGCTGGCTGACGGCGACAGCGTTACCATCATTAAAGATCTGAAGGTGAAAGGTAGCTCTTCGATGCTGAAAATTGGCACCAAAGTGAAAAACATCCGCCTGGTTGAAGGCGACCATAACATCGATTGCAAAATCGACGGTTTTGGTCCGATGAAACTGAAATCTGAGTTTGTGAAAAAGAACTGATTGTATTGTGATCGGTAAGCCGGATAAGGCGCTCGCGCCGCATCCGGCAACGATGCCGACTGCCTGATGCGACGCTTGCGCGTCTTATCAGGCCTACAAATTCCCGCACCCTCCGTAGGCCGGATAAGGCGTTTACGCCGCATCCGGCAACAGTGCCGACTGCCTGATGCGACGCTTGCGCGTCTTATCAGGCCTACAAATTCCCGCACCCTCCGTAGGCCGGATAAGGCGTTTACGCCGCATCCGGCAACAGTGCCGACTGCCTGATGCGACGCTTGCGCGTCTTATCAGGCCTACAAATTCCCGCACCCTCCGTAGGCCGGATAAGGCGTTTACGCCGCATCCGGCAACAATGCCGACTGCCTGATGCGACGCTTGCGCGTCTTATCAGGCCTACAAATTCCCGCACCCTCCGTAGGCCGGATAAGGCGCTCGCGCCGCATCCGGCAACGATGCCGACTGCCTGATGCGACGCTGACCGCGTCTTATCAGGCTTCCCTCTCATCTGTATAAATTTCGAACTACACTTAACTGGCTTCTCTTAACTGAGGTCACCATCATGCCGTTAAGTCCCTACCTCTCTTTTGCCGGTAACTGTGCCGACGCAATTGCTTATTATCAACGTACGTTGGGCGCTGAACTGATCTATAAAATCAGCTTCGGCGAAATGCCAAAATCAGCGCAGGACAGCGCCGAGAACTGCCCTTCCGGAATGCAATTTCCCGATACCGCCATCGCCCACGCCAATGTGCGCATTGCCGGAAGCGATATCATGATGAGCGATGCTATACCGTCAGGAAAAGCCAGCTACTCCGGCTTTACGTTAGTGCTCGATTCGCAACAGGTCGAAGAAGGGAAACGCTGGTTTGACAATCTTGCCGCCAACGGAAAAATCGAAATGGCCTGGCAGGAAACTTTCTGGGCGCATGGCTTCGGCAAAGTCACCGATAAATTTGGCGTACCGTGGATGATTAATGTCGTCAAACAACAACCAACGCAATAATCCGCCGGGAGGCCCGCCCTCCCGCACTGTCATCGAATTCCCGTTAACTCTTCATCTGTTAGTCACTTTTAATTAACCAAATCGTCACAATAATCCGCCACGATGGAGCCACTTTTTTAGGGAGGCTGCATCATGCAAACGATTATCCGTGTCGAGAAGCTCGCCAAAACCTTCAATCAGCATCAGGCGCTGCACGCGGTTGATCTGAACATTCATCACGGTGAAATGGTGGCTCTGCTTGGGCCGTCGGGTTCCGGCAAATCCACCCTTTTACGTCACTTAAGCGGTTTGATTACCGGCGATAAATCTGCCGGTAGCCATATCGAGCTGCTGGGCCGCACAGTCCAGCGCGAAGGCCGCCTGGCCCGCGATATCCGCAAAAGCCGCGCCAACACCGGCTACATCTTCCAACAATTCAACCTAGTGAATCGCCTGAGCGTACTGGAGAACGTGCTGATTGGCGCGCTCGGCAGCACGCCATTCTGGCGCACCTGTTTTAGCTACTTCACCCGCGAGCAGAAACAGCGCGCGTTACAGGCGCTGACCCGCGTTGGCATGGTGCATTTTGCCCATCAGCGCGTTTCCACCCTCTCCGGCGGACAGCAGCAGCGTGTGGCGATTGCCCGTGCGCTGATGCAGCAGGCGAAGGTGATTCTGGCCGATGAACCCATCGCCTCGCTGGACCCGGAATCAGCGCGCATCGTGATGGACACCCTGCGCGACATCAACCAGAACGACGGCATTACCGTGGTCGTCACGCTGCATCAGGTGGATTACGCCCTGCGCTACTGCGAACGCATCGTCGCCCTGCGCCAGGGGCACGTCTTCTACGACGGCAGCAGCCAACAGTTTGATAACGAACGTTTTGACCATCTCTACCGCAGCATCAACCGCGTCGAAGAAAACGCGAAAGCTGCCTGACATCCCCATCATTGAGGAAAACGAATGAACGCTAAGATAATTGCCTCGCTGGCCTTCACCAGCATGTTCAGCCTCAGCACCCTGTTAAGCCCGGCGTACGCCGAAGAGCAGGAAAAGGCGCTGAATTTCGGCATTATTTCAACGGAATCACAGCAAAACCTGAAACCGCAATGGACGCCGTTCTTGCAGGATATGGAGAAGAAGCTGGGCGTAAAGGTCAACGCCTTCTTTGCCCCGGACTACGCGGGCATTATCCAGGGGATGCGCTTCAATAAAGTGGATATCGCCTGGTACGGCAATCTGTCGGCGATGGAAGCGGTGGATCGCGCCAATGGCCAGGTCTTCGCCCAGACGGTCGCGGCGGATGGATCGCCGGGTTACTGGAGCGTGTTGATCGTCAACAAAGACAGCCCGATCAACAACCTGAACGATCTGCTGGCGAAGCGGAAAGATCTCACCTTCGGCAATGGCGATCCTAACTCTACCTCCGGCTTCCTCGTCCCTGGTTACTACGTCTTCGCCAAAAACAATATCTCCGCCAGCGACTTCAAGCGCACCGTCAACGCCGGGCATGAAACCAACGCGCTGGCCGTCGCCAACAAGCAGGTGGATGTCGCGACCAATAACACCGAAAACCTCGACAAGCTGAAAACCTCCGCACCGGAGAAGCTGAAAGAACTGAAGGTGATCTGGAAGTCGCCGCTGATCCCAGGCGATCCGATCGTCTGGCGCAAGAATCTTTCCGAAACCACCAAAGACAAGCTCTACGACTTCTTTATGAATTACGGCAAAACGCCGGAAGAGAAAGCGGTGCTGGAACGCCTGGGCTGGGCCCCGTTCCGCGCCTCCAGCGACCTGCAACTGGTGCCGATTCGCCAGCTCGCGCTGTTTAAAGAGATGCAGGGCGTGAAAAGCAATAAAGGGCTGAATGAGCAGGACAAGCTGGCGAAAACCACCGCGATTCAGGCGCAGCTGGATGACCTGGACCGCCTGAACAACGCGTTAAGCGCGATGAGTTCGGTAAGTAAAGCGGTGCAGTAATGTGCTCGATCGATCCCCTCTCCCTTGAGGGAGAGGGTTAGGGTGAGGGGGAAATGCGCACGCTGATGCCCTCACCCCGGCCCTCTCCCACAGGGAGAGGGAGAAAACATTAAACGGAGCAATATATGCAAACCATCACCATCGCCCCACCCAAGCGCAGCTGGTTCTCGCTTCTGAGCTGGGCCGTTGTTCTCGCCGTGCTGGTCGTCTCGTGGCAGGGCGCGGAAATGGCCCCGCTCACGCTGATCAAAGACGGCGGCAACATGGCAACCTTCGCTGCCGACTTCTTCCCGCCCGATTTCAGCCAGTGGCAGGATTACCTCACCGAAATGGCCGTCACGCTGCAAATCGCCGTCTGGGGCACCGCGCTGGCGGTGGTTCTCTCCATCCCCTTCGGCCTGATGAGCGCCGAAAACCTGGTGCCGTGGTGGGTGTACCAGCCCGTTCGCCGCCTGATGGACGCCTGCCGCGCCATTAACGAAATGGTCTTCGCCATGCTGTTCGTGGTCGCCGTCGGTCTCGGTCCGTTCGCTGGCGTACTGGCGCTGTTTATCCACACCACCGGCGTGCTCTCCAAACTGCTTTCCGAAGCGGTAGAAGCAATTGAACCCGGCCCGGTGGAAGGTATTCGCGCCACCGGTGCCAACAAGCTCGAAGAGATCCTCTACGGCGTGCTGCCGCAGGTGATGCCGCTGCTGATCTCCTACTCACTCTATCGCTTCGAATCCAACGTCCGTTCGGCCACCGTTGTTGGCATGGTCGGCGCGGGCGGGATCGGCGTCACCCTGTGGGAAGCGATTCGCGGTTTCCAGTTCCAGCAAACCTGCGCCCTGATGGTGCTGATTATCGTCACGGTCAGCCTGCTGGATTTCCTCTCTCAACGGTTGCGTAAGCACTTTATCTGATAAGCGAGGCATTGATATCTATGCACTTGTCTACACATCCGACCAGCTACCCAACACGCTATCAGGAGATAGCCGCAAAACTTGAGCAGGAGCTTCGTCAACACTACCGCTGCGGCGACTATCTTCCCGCCGAGCAGCAACTGGCGGCGCGCTTTGAGGTGAACCGCCACACCCTGCGCCGCGCCATCGACCAACTGGTGGAAAAAGGCTGGGTACAGCGCCGTCAGGGCGTCGGCGTGCTGGTGCTGATGCGCCCGTTCGATTACCCGCTCAACGCCCAGGCGCGTTTTAGCCAGAACCTGCTGGATCAGGGCAGCCATCCCACCAGCGAAAAACTGCTGTCTGTGCTGCGCCCGGCCTCCGGTCACGTCGCTGACGCGCTGGGGATAACCGAGGGCGAGAACGTTATCCACCTGCGCACCCTGCGCCGGGTCAACGGCGTCGCGCTCTGTTTAATCGACCACTACTTTGCGGACCTCACCCTCTGGCCGACGCTGCAACGCTTCGACAGCGGCTCGCTGCACGATTTTCTGCGCGAGCAAACGGGGATTGCGCTGCGCCGCAGCCAGACGCGGATCAGCGCCCGCCGCGCCCAGGCCAAAGAGTGCCAGCGTCTTGAAATCCCGAATATGTCGCCGCTGCTGTGCGTGCGCACCCTTAACCACCGTGACGGTGAAAGCAGCCCGGCGGAGTACTCCGTCAGCCTGACGCGCGCCGACATGATTGAATTCACTATGGAGCACTGAATGCACGCAGATACCGCGACCCGCCAGCACTGGATGTCCATACTGGCACACAGCCAACCGGCTGAACTGGCAGCCCGCCTGAAGGCGCTGAACATCACTGCCGACTATGAAGTAATCCGCGCCGCTGAAACCGGCCTGGTGCAGATTCAGGCGCGGATGGGTGGCACCGGCGAACGCTTTTTTGCTGGCGACGCCACGCTCACCCGCGCCGCCGTACGCCTGACTGACGGCACGCTCGGCTACAGCTGGGTGCTGGGGCGCGACAAACAGCACGCCGAACGCTGCGCGCTGATTGACGCGCTGATGCAGCAATCTCGCCACTTTCAAAACTTATCAGAAACTCTTATTGCCCCGCTGGACGCTGACCGTATGGCACGCATTGCCGCACGCCAGGCCGAAGTGAACGCCAGCCGGGTCGACTTCTTTACGATGGTTCGCGGAGATAACGCATGACCCTGGAAACCGCTTTTATGCTTCCCGTGCAGGATGCCCAGCACAGTTTTCGTCGCCTGTTAAAGGCCATGAGCGAGCCGGGCGTGATAGTCGCCCTGCATCAGCTCAAACGCGGCTGGCAGCCGCTGAATATCGCCACCACCAGCGTGCTGCTGACGCTGGCCGATAACGACACGCCGGTGTGGCTTTCTGCGCCATTAAGTAACGATATCGTCAGCCAGAGCCTGCGTTTTCATACCAACGCGCCGCTGGTCAATCAGCCGGAACTGGCGACCTTCGCGGTAACGGATGAGGCGATTTCCAGCGAACAGCTCAACGCTCTTTCCAGCGGCACCGCTGTTGCGCCGGAAGCGGGCGCGACGCTGATTTTACAGGTCGTCAGCCTGAGCGGCGGGCGCATGCTGCGCCTTACTGGCGCGGGTATTGCCGAAGAACGAATGATCGCCCCGCAGCTGCCGGAGTGCATTCTGCACGAACTTACCGAGCGCCCGCACCCGTTCCCGCTCGGCATCGACCTGATCCTGACCTGCGGCGAGCGGCTGCTGGCTATCCCGCGAACCACTCATGTGGAGGTGTGCTGATGTACGTTGCCGTGAAAGGGGGCGAGAAGGCGATCGACGCCGCCCACGCCCTGCAAGAGAGCCGACGCCGGGGCAATACCGATTTGCCTGAACTGAGCGTCGCCCAGATTGAACAGCAGCTTAACCTCGCGGTAGATCGCGTGATGACCGAAGGCGGCATTGCCGACCGCGAACTGGCGGCGCTGGCGCTGAAACAGGCCAGCGGCGATAACGTCGAAGCAATTTTCCTGCTGCGCGCCTACCGTACCACGCTGGCGAAGCTTGCGGTAAGCGAGCCGCTCGACACCACCGGGATGCGTCTCGAACGGCGTATTTCAGCGGTGTATAAAGATATTCCCGGCGGCCAGCTGCTTGGCCCAACCTACGACTACACCCACCGCCTGCTCGATTTCACCCTGCTGGCAAACGGCGAAGCGCCGACGCTGACCACAGCCGACAGCGAACAACAGCCGTCGCCGCACGTTTTCAGCCTGCTGGCGCGTCAGGGGCTGGCGAAGTTTGAAGAAGATAGCGGCGCACAGCCGGACGACATCACCCGCACGCCGCCGGTTTACCCCTGCTCACGCTCCTCCCGCCTGCAACAATTAATGCGCGGCGACGAAGGCTATTTGCTGGCGCTGGCCTACTCCACCCAGCGTGGTTACGGACGCAATCATCCGTTCGCAGGCGAAATCCGCAGCGGCTATATCGACGTGTCGATTGTGCCGGAAGAGCTGGGATTTGCGGTGAACGTCGGCGAACTGCTGATGACCGAATGTGAAATGGTCAACGGTTTTATCGACCCGCCGGATGAGCCGCCGCACTTCACGCGCGGCTACGGGCTGGTGTTCGGCATGAGCGAGCGCAAAGCGATGGCAATGGCGCTGGTTGACCGCGCTCTGCAAGCCCCGGAGTACGGCGAGCACGCGACAGGCCCGGCGCAGGATGAAGAGTTCGTGCTGGCGCATGCCGACAACGTCGAAGCCGCAGGCTTTGTCTCGCACCTTAAACTCCCGCACTACGTCGATTTCCAGGCCGAACTGGAGCTACTCAAACGTCTGCAACAGGAGCAGAACCATGGCTAATCTGAGCGGCTACAACTTTGCTTACCTCGACGAGCAGACCAAACGCATGATCCGCCGCGCCATCTTAAAAGCGGTAGCGATCCCCGGTTATCAGGTACCTTTTGGCGGGCGCGAGATGCCGATGCCGTACGGCTGGGGAACCGGCGGCATACAGCTCACCGCCAGCGTGATTGGCGAAAGCGACGTGCTGAAGGTGATTGACCAGGGCGCGGACGACACCACCAACGCCGTGTCGATTCGCAACTTCTTTAAGCGCGTGACCGGGGTAAACACTACCGAACGCACGGACGATGCGACGCTTATCCAGACGCGCCATCGCATCCCCGAAACGCCGCTCACCGAAGATCAGATCATTATTTTCCAGGTGCCGATCCCGGAACCGCTGCGCTTTATCGAGCCGCGCGAAACGGAGACCCGCACTATGCACGCGCTGGAGGAGTACGGCGTGATGCAGGTGAAGCTGTATGAAGATATCGCCCGCTTCGGTCATATCGCCACCACTTATGCCTATCCGGTGAAGGTGAACGGGCGCTACGTCATGGACCCATCGCCGATCCCGAAATTCGATAATCCGAAGATGAACATGATGCCCGCCCTGCAGCTGTTCGGCGCAGGGCGCGAGAAGCGCATCTATGCGGTGCCGCCGTTTACCCGCGTGGAAAGCCTCGATTTCGACGATCACCCGTTCACCGTTCAGCAGTGGAATGAGCCATGCGCCATCTGCGGATCGACCCACAGCTATCTCGACGAAGTGGTACTGGATGACGCCGGAAACCGCATGTTTGTCTGCTCCGATACCGATTATTGCCGCCAACAGAGCGAGGCAAAAAACCAATGAATCAACCGTTACTTTCGGTCAATAACCTGACCCACCTTTACGCGCCGGGCAAAGGCTTTAGCGATGTCTCTTTTGATTTATGGCCGGGGGAAGTGCTGGGCATTGTCGGGGAGTCCGGCTCCGGGAAGACCACGCTGCTGAAATCAATCTCCGCGCGCCTGACGCCGCAGCAGGGGGAGATTCGCTATGAAAACCGCTCCCTCTATGGCATGAGCGAAGCCGACCGCCGTCGCCTGCTGCGCACCGAATGGGGCGTGGTGCATCAGCATCCACTCGACGGCCTGCGCCGCCAGGTATCGGCAGGCGGCAATATCGGCGAGCGGCTGATGGCGACCGGGGCGCGTCATTACGGCGATATTCGCGCCACCGCGCAGAAGTGGCTGGAAGAGGTGGAGATTCCCGCTAACCGGATCGACGACCTGCCAACCACCTTTTCCGGCGGCATGCAGCAGCGTTTGCAGATTGCCCGCAACCTGGTGACGCATCCGAAGCTGGTGTTTATGGACGAACCAACCGGCGGGCTGGATGTGTCGGTGCAGGCGCGCCTGCTCGACCTGCTGCGCGGCCTGGTGGTGGAGCTGAACCTGGCGGTGGTGATTGTCACCCACGATTTAGGCGTCGCCCGCCTGCTGGCGGACCGTTTGCTGGTGATGAAGCAGGGGCAAGTAGTGGAGAGTGGGTTAACCGACCGCGTGCTCGACGACCCTCACCATCCATATACCCAGCTGCTGGTGTCATCGGTTTTGCAGAATTGAGCCAGTGCCGGATACGGCGTAAACGCCTTATCCGGCCGACAAATGCGCTCCCCGTAGGTCGGATAAGACGCGTCAGCGTCGCATCCGACACCCGAACCACGAGGCGAAAAATGATTAACGTACAAAACGTCAGTAAAACCTTCATCCTGCACCAGCAAAACGGCGTGCGCCTGCCCGTCTTACAACGTGCCTCGCTCACCGTCAACGCAGGCGAATGCGTGGTGCTTCACGGCCACTCCGGCAGCGGCAAATCAACTCTGCTGCGCTCGCTGTACGCCAACTATCTGCCCGATGAAGGGCAAATCCAGATCAAACATGGTGAGGAATGGGTAGACCTGGTCACTGCGCCAGCGCGCAAAGTGGTGGAGATCCGCAAAACCACCATCGGCTGGGTGAGCCAGTTTCTGCGCGTCATCCCGCGTATTTCGGCACTGGAAGTGGTGATGCAGCCTCTGCTCGATACCGGCGTACCGCGTGAAGCTTGCGCCGCTAAAGCCGCGCGTCTGCTCACCCGCCTGAACGTGCCTGAACGCCTGTGGCACCTGGCACCATCGACCTTCTCCGGCGGCGAACAGCAGCGCGTCAACATCGCCCGTGGCTTTATCGTCGACTATCCGATTCTGCTGCTCGACGAACCTACCGCCTCGCTGGACGCTAAAAACAGCGCCGCCGTAGTGGAACTGATCCGCGAAGCCAAAGCCCGCGGCGCGGCCATCGTCGGTATCTTCCATGACGAAGCCGTACGCAATGACGTCGCCGACCGCCTGCACCCGATGGGAGCCTCTTCATGATTATCAATAACGTCAAACTGGTGCTGGAAAATGAAGTGGTGCACGGTTCACTGGAAGTACAGGATGGCGAAATTCGCGCCTTTGCCGAAAGCCAGAGCCGCCAGCCAGAAGTGATGGACGGCGAAGGTGGCTGGCTACTACCCGGCCTGATTGAGCTGCATACCGACAACCTCGATAAATTCTTCACCCCGCGCCCGAAAGTCGACTGGCCCGCCCATTCGGCGATGAGCAGCCACGACGCGCTGATGGTGGCGAGCGGCATCACCACCGTACTGGACGCCGTGGCGATTGGTGATGTGCGCGACGGCGGCGATCGGCTGGAGAATCTGGAGAAGATGATCAACGCCATCGAAGAGACGCAGAAACGCGGCGTCAACCGCGCCGAGCACCGCCTGCATCTGCGCTGCGAACTGCCGCATCACACCACGCTGCCGCTGTTTGAAAAACTGGTGCAACGCGAACCGGTGACGCTGGTATCGCTGATGGACCACTCGCCGGGCCAGCGCCAGTTCGCCAATCGCGAGAAGTATCGCGAATATTATCAGGGCAAATATTCCCTCACCGATGCGCAGATGCAGCAGTACGAAGAAGAGCAATTGGCGCTCGCCGCACGCTGGTCGCAGCCAAATCGCGAAACCATCGCCGCAATGTGTCGCGCGCGGCACATTGCGCTCGCCAGCCACGATGACGCCACGCACGCCCACGTTGCCGAATCCCACCAGCTTGGTAGCGTGATCGCCGAATTTCCCACCACGTTCGAAGCGGCACAAGCCTCGCGCAAGCATGGCATGAACGTGCTGATGGGCGCGCCGAATATCGTGCGCGGCGGTTCGCACTCCGGCAACGTGGCGGCCAGTGAACTGGCGCAGCTTGGCCTGCTGGATATCCTCTCTTCCGACTACTACCCCGCCAGCCTGCTCGATGCGGCATTTCGCGTCGCCGATGACGAGAGCAACCGCTTTACGCTGCCGCAGGCGGTGAAGCTGGTGACTAAAAATCCGGCGCAGGCGCTTAATCTTCAGGATCGCGGGGTGATTGGCGAGGGCAAACGCGCCGACCTGGTGCTGGCGCATCGCAAGGGCAACCACATTCATATCGACCACGTCTGGCGTCAGGGTAAAAGGGTGTTCTGATGACGGGAAAACTGATTTGGTTAATGGGGGCCTCTGGCTCCGGAAAAGACAGTCTGTTGACGGAACTTCGCCAGCGGGAACAAACTCAGCTACTGGTAGCGCATCGCTACATCACGCGCGCCGCCAGCGCCGGAAGTGAAAACCATATCGCCCTGAGCGAGCAGGAGTTTTTTACCCGCGCGGGGCAGAACCTTCTGGCCTTAAGCTGGCACGGCAACGGCCTGTATTATGGCATCGGCGTCGAGATTGACCTCTGGCTGCACGCTGGATTTGACGTGGTGGTCAACGGCTCACGCGCGCATTTGCCGCAGGCGCGGGCGCGCTATCAATCGGCGCTGCTGCCCATTTGCTTACAGGTTTCGCTGGAGATCCTGCGCCAGCGCCTGGAAAACCGTGGCCGTGAAAATGCCAGTGAAATTAACGCCCGGCTGGCGCGCGCCGCCCGCTATACTCCTCAGGATTGTCTTACGCTCAATAATGACGGCAGCCTGCGCCAGTCGGTCGACACGCTGCTGACGCTGATTCATCAGAAGGAGAAACACCATGCCTGCTTGTGAGCTTCGCCCGGCCACGCAGTACGATACCGACGCAGTTTACGCGCTGATTTGTGAGCTAAAACAGGCGGAGTTTGACCACCATGCGTTTCGCGTGGGGTTTAACGCCAATCTGCGCGATCCGAACATGCGCTACCATCTGGCGCTGCTGGATGGCGAAGTTGTCGGCATGATCGGCCTGCATTTGCAGTTTCATCTGCATCATGTCAACTGGATCGGCGAAATTCAGGAACTGGTGGTGATGCCGCAGGCGCGCGGTCTGAACATCGGCAGTAAATTACTGGCATGGGCAGAAGAAGAAGCCCGCCAGGCCGGGGCAGAAATGACCGAGCTTTCCACCAACGTCAAGCGCCACGACGCGCACCGTTTCTATCTGCGCGAAGGCTATGAGCAGAGCCACTTCCGCTTCACCAAGGCGCTGTAACATGAGCCTGACCCTCACACTTACTGGCACTGGCGGCGCACAGGGCGTTCCCGCATGGGGCTGTGAGTGCGTGGCCTGCGTCAGAGCGCGGCGCTCACCGCAGTATCGCCGCCAGCCATGCAGCGGCGTCGTGAAGTTTAACGACGCGATCACCCTGATCGACGCCGGACTGCACGATCTTGCCGATCGCTGGTCACCCGGATCGTTCCAGCAGTTTTTGCTGACGCACTACCATATGGATCACGTGCAGGGGCTGTTTCCGCTGCGCTGGGGCGTGGGCGATTCGATCCCGATCTACGGCCCGCCGGATGAACAGGGCTGCGACGATCTGTTTAAACATCCGGGCCTGCTTGATTTCAGCCACACGGTGGAGCCGTTTGTGGTGTTTGATTTGCAGGGGTTGCAGGTCACGCCGCTGCCGCTTAACCATTCGAAACTCACTTTCGGCTATTTACTGGAAACGGCGCACAGCCGGGTGGCGTGGCTATCTGACACCGCTGGCCTGCCGGAAAAAACGCTGAAATTTTTACGCAATAATCAGCCGCAGGTAATGGTGATTGATTGCAGCCACCCGCCGCGCGAGGATGCACCGCGTAATCACTGTGATTTAAATACCGTGCTTGCGCTGAATGAAGTTATCCGCTCGCCGCGCGTGGTTCTGACCCATATCAGCCATCAGTTTGATGCGTGGCTGATGGAGAACTTACTGCCGTCAGGGTTTGAGGCGGGGTTTGATGGGATGGAGATTGGGGTGGCGTGAGGGAAAATACCCGCGCCGGCCCCTATATCAACGCCCATACTCATCTTCCATTCTCCGCTCTTCATCCTCCAGTTGCCGACGCTCCTGATCAAGCTGGCGCTGGCGATCGTCCAGCTGCCTGCGGCGATCTTCAAACTGACGGCGGCGGTCGTCATATTGTCTGCGCCGATCGTCGTTCACTTCACGCTGCCAGCCGTCGTCGCGCGAATCTTCATAGTCTCGCCCACGGTCAGGGTTATAAGCATCGTTAATCGCCTGCTGAATATTGCCAATGGTGTCGTCGATAATATCTGCCTGGGCCGGAACGGTGGACAGCGTGAGCAGGGTGAATAAAAGAAATAGCGGAAAGCGTTTCATTAGCCAACCTCAAAAAGAAACTCTATCCACATTAGTCATTACTCATCCATGCAAGTAGTGGATGAATCTCAATTTCTCCGCTGCTCTATTGCCGTAATCGCCTCCACGCGTTGTTGATGACGACCGCCTTCGTACTGCGCGCCCAGCCACGCATCCACAATCATTTTTGCCAGTTCGAGGCCAACCACTCGTGAACCAAAAGCCAGTGCAACTTCACTGACGTAATGCGGAGAATCAGTACGCTCTGACGACCTGGTTTCTTTATCAATCCCCTCACTCATTGACCATGAATAAAAGGCTGGCACAGCAACGCAGAATCCTGCGGTGCCAGCGACATGACCGCCCATTGCTCCGGTACGTTTTTTAATAAAAAACACCGGTTGCATTGATTAATTGTGCTCAGTATTTGCCGAAGTACAATATATATAATAAATATATAAAACACCTCATATTATTTACAGAGATAATAAATTCGCGTACTTTTCCCTCTTCAGCACAAATGCCTAATAAAATGGCTCGCTCCGCTCACACTTCCACTTATTAAAGTCGCAAATTCCCAATTATGATAACGCCAGCTTCAAATGACGTATTTTGCATGGACTACATATTTACGACATAAATGATAAATGGAGATTTATATGAATAACTCTCGGTTATTCCGTTTGAGCAGGATTGTTATTGCGTTAACTGCCGCCAGCGGCATGATGGTAAATACCGCTAATGCGAAAGAGGAAGCGAAAGCCGCCACTCAATATACCCAACAGGTTAATCAGAATTACGCCAAATCATTACCGTTTAGCGATCGTCAGGATTTTGACGATGCCCAGCGTGGATTTATCGCCCCGCTGCTGGATGAAGGTATTCTGCGTGATGCGAACGGTAAAGTTTACTACCGCGCAGACGATTACAAATTTGAAATTAATGCCGCTGCGCCGGAAACCGTAAACCCCAGCCTGTGGCGTCAGTCGCAGATCAACGGCATTTCTGGCCTGTTCAAAGTCACCGATAAAATGTATCAGGTGCGCGGCCAGGATATATCTAACATTACGTTCGTTGAGGGCGAGAAAGGCATTATTGTTATCGACCCGCTGGTGACGCCGCCTGCCGCAAAAGCCGCACTTGATCTTTACTTCCAGCATCGTCCGCAAAAACCGATTGTTGCTGTGATTTACACCCACAGCCACGCCGACCATTATGGCGGTGTGAAAGGCATTATCTCTGAAGCGGATGTTAAATCCGGCAAAGTACAGGTGATCGCTCCGGCAGGCTTTATGGACGAAGCCATCAGCGAAAACGTGCTGGCGGGTAACATCATGAGCCGCCGTGCGCTCTACTCTTACGGTCTGTTACTGCCGCACAACGCGCAAGGCAACGTGGGCAACGGCCTGGGCGTGACGCTGGCAACCGGCGACCCGAGCATTATTGCACCGACTAAAACTATCGTCAGAACTGGCGAGAAGATGATTATCGACGGCCTGGAATTTGACTTCCTGATGACTCCGGGTAGCGAAGCGCCAGCCGAAATGCACTTCTATATTCCGGCCCTGAAAGCCCTGTGTACCGCCGAGAACGCCACGCATACCCTGCATAACTTCTACACTCTGCGCGGCGCGAAAACCCGCGATACCAGCAAGTGGACCGAGTACCTGAACGAAACGCTGGATATGTGGGGTAACGACGCGGAAGTACTGTTTATGCCGCACACCTGGCCGGTCTGGGGCAATAAGCATATCAATGATTATATTGGTAAATATCGCGATACTATCAAGTACATTCACGACCAGACCCTGCACCTGGCGAACCAGGGCTACACCATGAATGAAATCGGCGACATGATTAAGCTGCCGCCTGCGCTTGCCAATAACTGGGCCAGCCGCGGCTATTACGGTTCTGTCAGCCACAACGCCCGCGCGGTGTATAACTTCTATCTTGGCTATTACGACGGTAACCCGGCTAACCTGCATCCGTATGGTCAGGTGGAGATGGGTAAACGTTACGTGAAAGCGCTGGGCGGTTCTGCCCGTGTCATCAACCTGGCGCAAGAAGCGAACAAGCAAGGTGATTACCGCTGGTCGGCAGAACTGCTGAAACAGGTGATTGCCGCCAACCCTGGTGACCAGGTCGCGAAGAATCTGCAAGCGAATAACTTTGAACAGCTGGGCTATCAGGCCGAGTCCGCCACCTGGCGCGGTTTCTACCTGACCGGCGCGAAAGAGCTGCGTGAAGGGGTGCATAAATTCAGCCACGGCACCACCGGTTCCCCGGACACCCTTCGCGGAATGTCGGTCGAAATGCTGTTCGACTTTATGTCCGTTCGCCTCGATAGTGCGAAAGCCGCAGGTAAGAATATCAGCCTGAACTTCAATATGAGCAACGGCGATAACCTCAACCTGACGCTGAACGATAGCGTGCTTAACTACCGTAAAACGCTGCAACCGCAAGCCGACGCCTCTTTCTACATCAGCCGTGAAGATCTGCACGCCGTGCTGACCGGACAAGTCAAAATGGCGGATCTGGTAAAAGCGAAGAAAGCCAAAATTATTGGCAATGGCGCGAAACTGGAAGAAATTATTGCCTGTCTGGATAATTTCGATTTGTGGGTGAATATCGTAACCCCAAATTAATGCCACTCACTTTTGGGGGCGCTTAAGCCCCCAAAAGCATTTATTTTAAAAATACATACAACAAATTAATACATAAAATATATAAGTTATGAATGCGGTGGCTGAATAAAGCTATTTTTATTCATCGAGAAAATAGCCATACTGACGCCTTCAATGGATATTGATATTCACTACAGATATTGTTCGCAGCAGACAGGATGTATTTAATATGCCAACAGTTCTCTCTCGCATGGCGATGCAACTCAAAAAAACAGCCTGGATAATTCCCGTCTTCATGGTTTCGGGATGCTCATTATCTCCGGCAATCCCGGTGATCGGCGCTTATTATCCCAGCTGGTTTTTCTGCGCCATTGCCAGCCTTATTTTGACGCTCATCACGAGGCGAATTATTCAGCGGGCAAATATCAATCTGGCATTTGTCGGAATTATTTATACCGCCCTTTTTGCTCTCTACGCCATGCTGTTCTGGCTGGCATTTTTCTAATCTATTTGAGACGCGCTCATGGAAAGTACGCCGAAAAAAGCTCCTCGCAGTAAATTCCCTGCTCTGTTAGTGGTTGCGTTGGCGCTGGTTGCCCTTGTTTTCGTTATCTGGCGCGTAGACAGTGCGCCATCAACTAATGACGCCTACGCGTCAGCAGATACCATTGATGTGGTGCCGGAAGTCAGCGGTCGCATTGTAGAACTGGCGGTCACCGACAACCAGGCGGTGAAACAGGGCGATTTGCTGTTTCGCATCGACCCGCGCCCATACGAGGCCAATCTGGCGAAAGCAGAAGCCTCCCTCGCGGCGCTGGATAAGCAAATTATGCTCACCCAGCGTAGCGTTGACGCGCAACAGTTTGGTGCCGACTCGGTTAATGCCACGGTAGAAAAAGCCCGTGCCGCTGCAAAACAGGCCAGCGATACATTACGCCGCACCGAGCCATTACTGAAAGAAGGTTTTGTCTCAGCGGAAGACGTTGACCGTGCAAGAACTGCGCAGCGCGCCGCAGAAGCCGATCTTAATGCCGTATTGTTGCAGGCGCAGTCAGCCGCCAGTGCCGTCAGCGGCGTCGATGCGCTGGTCGCCCAACGTGCGGTGGTCGAAGCGGATATTGCCCTGACCAAACTGCATCTGGAAATGGCGACCGTTCGCGCGCCGTTTGATGGCCGGGTCATTTCCCTCAAAACCTCCGTCGGGCAATTTGCTTCTGCCATGCGCCCAATTTTTACCCTAATCGACACTCGTCACTGGTACGTGATCGCCAACTTCCGCGAAACCGATCTGAAAAATATTCGCTCAGGTACACCCGCAACGATTCGCCTGATGAGCGACAGCGGCAAAACCTTCGAGGGTAAAGTGGATTCGATTGGCTACGGCGTGCTACCGGATGACGGCGGTCTGGTGCTGGGCGGCCTGCCGAAAGTGTCTCGTTCTATTAACTGGGTCCGCGTTGCCCAGCGTTTTCCGGTCAAAATCATGGTTGATAAACCTGACCCGGAAATGTTCCGCATCGGCGCTTCGGCAGTCGCTAATCTTGAGCCGCAATAATGAGCGCGCTCAACTCCCTGCCATTACCGGTGGTCAGGCTGCTGGCGTTCTTTCATGAAGAGTTAAGCGAGCGGCGACCAGGCCGTGTGCCGCAGACTATGCAACTCTGGGTAGGCTGCCTGCTGGTGATTCTGATCTCGATGACTTTTGAGATCCCTTTTGTGGCGTTATCACTGGCAGTGCTGTTTTACGGTATTCAGTCGAACGCGTTTTACACCAAATTTGTGGCGATCTTGTTTGTGGTCGCCACGATGCTGGAAATCGCCAGCCTGTTTTTGATCTACAAATGGTCATATGGCGAACCGTTGATCCGATTGATCATTGCCGGACCGATCCTGATGGGCTGTATGTTTTTGATGCGCACCCATCGGTTGGGGCTGGTCTTTTTCGCCGTCGCCATTGTCGCTATTTACGGGCAAACCTTCCCCGCCATGCTCGACTATCCGGAAGTGGTCGTGCGCTTAACCCTGTGGTGTATCGTTGTTGGCCTCTATCCAACCTTGCTGATGACGTTAATCGGCGTGCTGTGGTTTCCCAGCCGCGCCATTACGCAAATGCATCAAGCGCTTAATGATCGGCTTGATGATGCCATTAGTCACCTGACGGACAGCCTCGCACCGCTACCCGAAACGCGGATTGAAAGAGAGGCGCTGGCGCTGCAAAAACTCAATGTCTTTTGCCTCGCGGACGATGCCAACTGGCGAACTCAGAGCGCATGGTGGCAAAGCTGCGTGGCAACGGTAACCTACATTTACTCGACGCTGAATCGCTACGATCCCACCTCTTTTGCTGATTCTCAGGCAATTATTGAATTTCGGCAAAAATTAGCCACAGAAATCAACAAACTGCAGCATGCCATTGCCGAAGGTCAGTGCTGGCAAAGCGACTGGCGGATCAGTGAAAGTGAAGCGATGGCGGCACGGGAATGTAACCTGGAGAATATCTGCCAGACATTGTTGCAACTGGGTCAGATGGACCCGAATACGCCGCCAACGCCCGCCACCAAACCGCCATCAATGGTCGCCGACGCTTTTACCAATCCAGACTATATGCGCTACGCGGTAAAAACGCTGCTCGCCTGTTTGATCTGTTACACCTTCTACAGCGGCGTGGACTGGGAAGGCATTCACACCTGTATGCTGACCTGCGTGATCGTCGCTAACCCGAATGTTGGTTCGTCGTATCAGAAAATGGCGCTGCGTTTTGGCGGTGCCTTCTGCGGTGCAATTCTGGCGCTGTTATTCACGCTACTGGTCATGCCCTGGCTGGACAATATTGTCGAATTGCTGTTTGTGCTGGCACCGATTTTCCTGTTGGGCGCATGGATTGCCACCAGCTCTGAACGCTCTTCTTATATCGGCACACAGATGGTGGTCACCTTCGCGCTCGCCACGCTCGAAAACGTTTTTGGCCCGGTGTACGACCTGGTGGAAATTCGCGATCGCGCCCTGGGTATCATCATTGGTACCGTGGTGTCCGCGGTGATTTACACCTTTGTCTGGCCTGAAAGTGAAGCGCGCACACTGCCGCAAAAACTGGCTGGCGCGCTGGGTATGTTGAGTAAAGTAATGCGGATCCCACGCCAGCAGGAAGTCACAGCTCTGCGCACTTATTTGCAAATTCGTATAGGTCTGCATGCGGCGTTTAATGCCTGTGAAGAGATGTGCCAACGCGTGGCGTTGGAGCGTCAACTGGACAGCGAAGAACGCGCTTTACTGATTGAACGTTCGCAAACGGTTATTCGTCAGGGCCGCGATATTCTTCACGCCTGGGATGCAACCTGGAACTCGGCGCAGGCGCTGGATAACGCACTACAGCCGGACAGAGCAGGTCAGTTTGCCGACGCACTGGAGAAATACGCCGCCGGTCTGGCAACCGCACTCAGCCGTTCTCCTCAAATAACGCTTGAAGAAACACCCGCCTCGCAGGCCATCCTGCCCACCTTATTAAAACAGGAGCAACACGTCTGCCAGCTTTTCGCCCGCTTGCCAGACTGGACAGCCCCGGCATTAACGCCCGCCACGGAACAGGTACAAGGAGCCACGCAATGATCAATCGTCAACTTTCACGCCTGCTGTTGTGCAGCATTCTCGGCAGCACGACGCTGATTTCCGGCTGTGCCCTGGTACGTAAGGATTCTGCACCTCATCAACAGCTTAAACCGGAACAAATCAAACTGGCCGATGATATTCATCTTGCCAGCTCCGGCTGGCCGCAGGCGCAGTGGTGGAAACAACTCAATGACCCGCAGTTGGATGCACTGGTCCAACAGACGCTAAGTGGTTCACACACCCTCGCCGAAGCGAAACTGCGGGAAGAAAAAGCGCAGTCGCAGGCCGATTTGTTAGATACCGGTTCACAGTTGCAGGTGGCAGCGTTAGGGATGCTTAACCGCCAACGCGTCTCGGCGAACGGCTTTTTAAGCCCTTATGCGATGGATGCGCCCGCACTGGGGATGGACGGGCCGTACTATACGGAAGCCACAGTCGGTTTGTTTGCCGGACTGGATCTTGATTTGTGGGGTGTGCATCGCTCAGCGGTTGCCGCCGCCATTGGCGCGCATAATGCCGCGCTGGCAGAAACCGCAGCAGTAGAGCTATCGCTGACCACGGGCGTAGCGCAGCTTTATTACAGTATGCAGGCCAGCTATCAGATGCTCGATCTGTTAGAACAAACTCGCGATGTGATTGATTACGCGGTAAAAGCGCACCAGAGTAAAGTGGCGCACGGTCTGGAAGCGCAAGTGCCTTTCCACGGCGCGCGGGCACAGATTCTGGCGGTCGATAAACAAATTGCTGCCGTTAAAGGGCAAATCACCGAAACGCGAGAATCTCTGCGCGCATTGATTGGCGCGGGAGCCAGCGATATGCCGGAGATCAGACCGGTGGCATTACCGCAAGTCCAGACCGGCATTCCGGCGACACTCTCTTATGAGTTGCTCGCCAGACGCCCGGATCTGCAAGCGATGCGCTGGTATGTTCAGGCGTCATTAGATCAGGTGGATTCCGCGCGGGCGCTGTTCTATCCGAGCTTTGATATCAAAGCGTTTTTCGGCCTGGATTCTATCCACCTGGATACCTTATTCAAAAAAACCAGTCGCCAGTTCAACTTTATCCCAGGTCTGAAATTGCCGCTGTTTGACGGTGGACGGTTGAATGCCAATCTCGAAGGCACTCGCGCCGCCAGCAACATGATGATTGAACGTTACAACCAGTCAGTGCTGAATGCGGTGCGCGACGTTGCCGTCAACGGCACGCGTCTGCAAACGCTCAACGACGAGCGAGAGATGCAGGCTGAACGCGTGGAAGCAACGCGCTTCACCCAGCGCGCTGCCGAGGCCGCCTATCAGCGCGGCTTAACCAGCCGCTTACAGGCCACCGAAGCCCGGTTGCCAGTGCTTGCCGAGGAGATGTCATTACTGATGCTGGACAGCCGCCGGGTGATCCAAAGCATTCAGTTGATGAAATCGCTGGGCGGCGGGTATCAGGCAAGTCCCGTCGTCGAGAAAAAATAAAATGTCTGCCGCGTGATGGCTGTCACGCGGTATTTCGTTTCGTCACGTCAAAACTGACGACAGCCTGTTTTTCGTCAGAGTTTTGAATAAATAGTGCCCGTAATATCAGGTAATGACCCCAAATAAAATGTGGCATAAAAGATGCATACTGTAGTCGAGAGCGCGTATGCGTGATTTGATTAACTGGAGCGAGACCGATGAAAAAAGTCGTCACGGTTTGCCCCTATTGCGCATCAGGTTGCAAAATCAACCTGGTCGTCGATAACGGCAAAATCGTCCGGGCGGAGGCAGCGCAGGGGAAAACCAACCAGGGTACCCTGTGTCTGAAGGGTTATTATGGCTGGGATTTTATTAACGATACCCAGATCCTGACCCCGCGCCTGAAAACCCCCATGATCCGTCGCCAGCGTGGCGGCAAACTCGAACCTGTTTCCTGGGATGAGGCACTGAATTACGTTGCCGAGCGCCTGAGCGCCATCAAAGAGAAGTACGGTCCGGATGCCATCCAGACGACCGGCTCCTCGCGTGGTACGGGTAACGAAACCAACTATGTAATGCAAAAATTTGCGCGCGCCGTTATTGGTACCAATAACGTTGACTGCTGCGCTCGTGTCTGACACGGCCCATCGGTTGCAGGTCTGCACCAATCGGTCGGTAATGGCGCAATGAGCAATGCTATTAACGAAATTGATAATACCGATTTAGTGTTCGTTTTCGGGTACAACCCGGCGGATTCCCACCCAATCGTGGCGAATCACGTAATTAACGCTAAACGTAACGGGGCGAAAATTATCGTCTGCGATCCGCGCAAAATTGAAACCGCGCGCATTGCGGACATGCACATTGCACTGAAAAACGGCTCGAACATCGCGCTGTTGAATGCGATGGGCCATGTCATTATTGAAGAAAATCTGTACGACAAAGCATTCGTCGCTTCCCGTACAGAAGGCTTTGAAGAGTATCGTAAAATCGTTGAAGGCTACACGCCGGAGTCGGTTGAAGATATCACCGGCGTCAGCGCCAGTGAGATTCGTCAGGCGGCACGGATGTATGCCCAGGCGAAAAGCGCCGCCATCCTGTGGGGCATGGGTGTAACCCAGTTCTACCAGGGCGTGGAAACCGTGCGTTCTCTGACCAGCCTCGCGATGCTGACCGGTAACCTCGGTAAGCCGCATGCGGGTGTAAACCCGGTTCGTGGTCAGAACAACGTGCAGGGTGCCTGCGATATGGGCGCGCTGCCGGATACGTATCCGGGATACCAGTACGTGAAAGATCCGGCTAACCGCGAGAAATTCGCCAAAGCCTGGGGCGTGGAAAGCCTGCCTGCTCATACCGGTTATCGCATCAGCGAGCTGCCGCACCGCGCAGCGCATGGTGAAGTGCGTGCCGCGTACATTATGGGCGAAGATCCGCTGCAAACTGACGCGGAACTGTCGGCAGTACGTAAAGCCTTTGAAGATCTGGAACTGGTTATCGTTCAGGACATCTTTATGACCAAAACCGCGTCGGCGGCGGATGTCATTTTACCGTCAACGTCGTGGGGCGAGCATGAAGGCGTGTTTACTGCGGCTGACCGTGGCTTCCAGCGTTTCTTCAAGGCGGTTGAGCCGAAGTGGGATCTGAAAACGGACTGGCAAATCATCAGTGAAATTGCCACTCGTATGGGTTATCCGATGCACTACAACAACACCCAGGAGATCTGGGATGAGTTGCGTCATCTGTGCCCGGATTTCTACGGTGCGACTTACGAGAAAATGGGCGAACTGGGCTTCATTCAGTGGCCTTGCCGCGATACTTCAGATGCCGATCAGGGGACTTCTTATCTGTTTAAAGAGAAGTTTGATACCCCGAACGGTCTGGCGCAGTTCTTCACCTGCGACTGGGTAGCGCCAATCGACAAACTCACCGACGAGTATCCGATGGTACTGTCAACGGTGCGTGAAGTTGGTCACTACTCTTGCCGTTCGATGACCGGTAACTGTGCGGCACTGGCGGCGCTGGCTGATGAACCTGGCTACGCACAAATCAATACCGAAGACGCCAAACGTCTGGGTATTGAAGATGAGGCATTGGTTTGGGTGCACTCGCGTAAAGGCAAAATTATCACCCGTGCGCAGGTCAGCGATCGTCCGAACAAAGGGGCGATTTATATGACCTACCAGTGGTGGATTGGTGCCTGTAACGAGCTGGTTACCGAAAACTTAAGCCCGATTACGAAAACGCCGGAATACAAATACTGCGCCGTGCGCGTCGAGCCGATCGCCGATCAGCGCGCCGCCGAGCAGTACGTGATTGACGAGTACAACAAGTTGAAAACTCGCCTGCGCGAAGCGGCACTGGCGTAATACAGTCCTTTCTACAGCCTCCTTTCGGAGGCTGTTTTTTTATCCATTCGAACTCTTTATACTGGTTACTCCCTACCCAATCGTATTATCAAAATGAAAAAAATTATCGCATTGATGTTGTTTTTGACATTCTTTGCCCACGCGAACGACTCCGAGCCTGGCAGCCAGTATTTAAAGGCAGCAGAGGCCGGGGACCGACGCGCACAATATTTTCTTGCCGACAGCTGGTTTAGCTCCGGCGATTTGAGCAAAGCCGAATATTGGGCACAGAAAGCCGCCGACAGCGGTGATGCTGATGCCTGCGCGCTGTTGGCGCAGATCAAAATCACCAATCCGGTCAGTCTGGACTATCCACAAGCAAAAGTTCTTGCAGAGAAAGCAGCGCAAGCGGGGAGTAAAGAAGGTGAAGTAACGCTGGCGCATATTCTGGTAAATACGCAAGCGGGTAAACCGGATTATCCAAAGGCGATTTCGCTGTTAGAAAACGCTTCGGAAGATCTGGAGAACGACTCTGCCGTCGATGCCCAAATGCTGCTTGGTTTGATTTACGCCAACGGCGTGGGCATTAAGGCCGACGATGACAAGGCAACCTGGTATTTCAAACGCAGCTCTGCGATTTCCCGAACCGGTTATTCCGAGTACTGGGCGGGAATGATGTTCTTAAACGGTGAAGAAGGTTTTATCGAGAAGAACAAACAAAAGGCGCTACACTGGTTGAACCTGAGCTGTATGGAAGGGTTTGATACCGGGTGTGAAGAGTTTGAAAAATTAACTAACGGTTAAGGTAGGCCTGATAAGACGCGGTAAGCGTCGCATCAGGCATCCACATATTGCCGGGTGGATATCCCCGGCAATCTTCAATTATTGATCCGCAGTTTTATCAAATTTGCCCAGCACTTCACGCTCATAAGCCAGCGCTTTCTTACGGTCAAATTTGTGTTCCCACTTGGCAATCACCAGCACCGCCAGCGCATTACCCACCACGTTCAGCGCAGTACGCGCCATATCGAGGATACGGTCAACACCGGCAATAAATGCCAGACCTTCCAGCGGAATACCTACGCTACCCAGCGTTGCCAGCAGCACCACAAACGACACGCCCGGCACGCCAGCAATCCCTTTCGAGGTCACCATCAGCGTCAGCACCAGAATGATTTCCTGCCAGATGGACAGGTCAATGCCATACAACTGCGCAATGAAGATAGCGGCAATACTTTGATACAGCGTCGAACCATCAAGGTTAAAAGAGTAACCGGTCGGCACCACGAAACTGGTGATCGACGCCGGTGCACCGTAGGCTTCCATCTTCTCAATAATTCGCGGCAACACGCTTTCAGAGCTGGCAGTGGAGTACGCCAGAATCAGCTCATCTTTCAGAATACGAATCAGGATCCAGACGCTTAACCCGCACAGGCGCGCCACAATTCCCAGCACTACCAGCGCGAAGAACAGAATGGCGAAATGCACCAGCAGCACCAGTTTCGCCAGTGGCCACAGAGAAGAGAAACCAAAGTTAGCCACCGTCACCGCAATCAGCGCAAACACACCCACCGGTGCATAACGCATCACCATGTGAGTCACTTTAAACATGGTTTCAGAGATGGAGCGGAACACGGTCACCAGCGGTTCACGATGCGTCGCGGGCAGGGAGGAAAGCCCCAGACCAAACAGCACCGAGAAGAAGATGATCGGCAGCATTTCGCCTTTCGCCATCGACGCCACAATGTTCGTCGGCACCAGCGACAAAATCGTGCCCATAATGCCGTGGGAACTGCTTTGTACCGCTTCCGTAGTGCTCTGATATTTCGAGATATCGACGGTCGCCAGCTGCGACATATCCACCCCGGCACCGGGCTGGAAGACGTTCGCCAGAGTGATCCCCAAAATGATGGCGACGGTGGTGATCACCTCGAAGTAAATAATGGTTTTCGCGCCAATACGCCCGAGCTGTTTGGCATCACCAACACCCGCGATACCCACCACCAGCGTGGAGATCACAATCGGCACAACAATCATTTTGATCAGATGGATGAAGATATCACCCGCCGGAGAGAGCAAATTGACGACCAGCCAGTCGCGGCTGTCGCTATGGTAGTGCAGGTAGCTTCCCAGGAGAATGCCCAGCACCATAGCAAACAGAATCTGCCAGGCCAGGCTGAATTTTATATTTTTCATCAGAATAACTTCCTCAATGGAGCGCCGTTCCCCGTTCAGAAACGCGAGAACGTGACATACTGCCAGGGCATGAATTGTGTTGCGTTGGTTTGTAGATTTTTTTAACGCTTATGATCAGTATCATTTGCGCGGTATGTTGCGCAACCCTTTAACAACAGAGCTTTTCGCTGCATTAATGCATAATAACGCGAGTTTATGGCAGGATTAATGAATAACCATTTGTTATAGAAAGATTTTTATTTGTTTAATCTGCAATAATACTGATTAGTGATTATTTTGGGCATATGTTCATTCGATTATTTTTTATGCAGCTCAATAACATAATCTCCATCACCAGATGATTAATCTGATCTCCGCTGCAACAATTTCGCCATATTAATCGACTCGACCAGCTGTGTCCTGTTGATCCGGGGTGAGTTGAGATCCATCACTTTTTGCCATAGTTCGATGGCTTGCGCGTAATTCGCCTGCATAAACGCATCGGAAGCCAGCAGCATCAGAGCGGTGATTTCGTTAGAGTCCAGCGCGAGGGCTTTGTCGATCATTGCGCGAGTCTGGGCGGTCATATGCTGGCTAGCCTGGTAATAAAGCACCGTCGCCAGCGCCGCATACAGTTCAGCGTTCTCACCACGTAGTTGCAACGCCTGACGGTAAGCCAGCAGCGAATTGCTGTAATCGTTTTGCCACAGATAATACTCGCCCAGTAACGCCCATTGTTCGCTGTTTTGTGGATTAGTGCGGATTTTATCCTGCAATGCCTGAAGCTGCGCTTCCGGGGTTTGCTGGCTGGCAAACTGATGTAGCGGATCGCGCTGACGCTGATACTCCGCACGCACCGCCTGCCATTTTGGACTTAGCAGATAACTGCCGACACAGAGAAATACCATCAATATCGTGAGTATTGTCAGCATTTTCACCGGTATTTGAGGCTGTTTCATCGCTTAGCCCTTACCCGCCAGAGGATCAGTATCATCAGCAGTAACAACACCACTGGCAGCGCCCACAACACCAGAGTCTGACCGGTTAACGGTGGGTTATAGCGAACAAAATCTCCGTAGCGTTCGGTCATCCAGCCAATGATTTCGACTTCACTTTTCCCCTCCGCCACCATGCTGTAAACCTGATGGCGCATACTGACTGCCACCGGCGCATTGGATTCCAGTAAGTTCTGATTCTGGCACTGCGGGCAGCGTAACTGGCTGGCAATATTTAACGCCTGTTGCTGTTGTTGCGGATTAGCGAATTGCCAGGTGTCTACAACCTGAGCGCGCGCAAAACAGGTAAATAACAGCAGTAGCGTGAGAAGTCCTTTAATCATCGCGCTTCCTCCCCCGCCATCCGCTTAACAATGCGCCCGCAATCATCAACAATCCTCCCCCCCAGATCCAGCGCACACCGCTTTGTACATACAAACGAAAAGCGTAACGATCCGGCCCAGTTTTCTCCCCCATGACCGCATACCAGTCATGGATGCCGTTCCAGCGAATTGACGGTTCCATCATTTGCTGACGGCGTGCTTCATAAAAACGCCGCTCCGGCGTCAGTTCACCAATACGTTGCTGATGGTCAAACAGTGCCACTATCGCCTTTTCGCTGGTGTAATTGCCTCTGGCTTGCAGATCGAGACGCTCAAAACGGAAGGTGTATCCTGCCAGCGTCACCTGCTGACCCGGCTGTAAATTCAGGCTGATCTCCTGACGGCTGACGCTGGAGACCACGATCCCTGCGGCAAATAACAGCACGCCCGCATGCGCCAGCAGCGCCGGAAGCTGCACGCGTTTGCCAGAGACAAACGTCGCCAGCACAATCACCACCAGCATCAACAGACCAAACGGTAACGTCGCGCGGTTAAAATACGGCGCGCCAACGGAGAGGCGTCCCCAGCCCAGCAGGCCGTAAATCATCGGATAAAGCGTTCCCACCAGCACGATCAATAGCACTGCGCAAAACAGCAACAGCGTAGCGAGGATTAACATTTCCCGCGATAATCCCGAAAAACGCACCGCCGGGCCACCGTCCCGCGCTCGCCAGCCATACAGTGCCAGAGACGCAAGGCTAATCAGTGCAAACAGACTGAACAGCGGTACAGCGCGGACGTTATCCAGCGCGAACGCATGAACCGAAACCAGAATGCCAGAACGGACAATTAAGGTGCCCAACAGCGACAACATCAGAGTAACTATTGCCAGCAGCAGCGACCAGTGACGGAAAATCCCCCGCTGGCGTGTCAGGGACAAACTGTGCAGCAGTGCAGTGGCAGAAAGCCAGGGTAATAAAGAGGCGTTTTCCACCGGGTCCCAGAACCACCAGCCGCCCCAGCCCAGTTCGCAATAGGCCCACCAGGAACCGAGGATGATCCCCGCCGTTAATGCCCCCCAGCCTGGTAGTGCCCAGCGCCAGCAAATTCGGGCGCAGGCACCATCAAACTCGCTGCGCAGTAAACTCCCCAGCGCCACGCTCGCCGCCACCATCAAACCGCCATAGCCGAGATAAAGCAGCGGCGGATGGAAGATAAGACCGGGATGTTGCAGCATCGGATTGAGATCGCGGCCTTCGATTGCTGGTGGAAATATCCGCACGAAGGGATCGGACCACAGCACTACAAACAGTAGCAGTGCGGCGAGCATGAGAGATAAAACGGCTAGCGTCAGCGGAAATAGCGGATCGGTTTGCTGCCGATAATGCCAGGCAAACAGCGCGCTCCAGGCGGAAAGCAGCAGCACCCAAAGCAGAAGCGAACCTTCATGACCGCCCCACACCGCCGCCAGTTTGAGTTCCCACGACAGCAGGCTGTAGCTATGTTGGGCGACATAAATGACCGAGAAATCGCTGATGAGAAAACAATACGTCAGTACGCCAAAGGCGAGCAGCAGGAGCGCGAACTGCGCCAGAATGCCGATGCAAGTGAGTCGCATCACGGCAGGCCAGCGCAACCGCACTCCCGCGAAGGCCGTCAACGGGGTCAACACGTTGACCCCGAGACTTAACAACAACGCCAGAAAACCGACTTCAGGAAGGAATACGTCCAGAAACCACCTCTGTTCTGGCTTACGCCACCGTTAACTGCCCGGCGTAGAGAATGAAAAAACGCAGCATCAACACGCCGACCAGGCTGGCCCCACACGCCGCCAGCACAGCAGGAATGCCGGAACTGCGATTGACCCACGGTTTGAGCAACATTGGCACAATCAGCCCCAGCCCGGCGACACCAAGCCAGAACCACCACGTCCAGAAACCGCCGCCCAATGCCGCCACCAGCGCACGCACTTTACCGTCATCGCCCAGGACCAGTCCGACAAAAAACGCCACCAGCAGGAAGATTTCGCCCCATACCACAGGGATCTCCATACGGTGTACAAAGTGCGCTTCCGTGGAATGCGGGTTACTGCGCTGACATATCGCCATGGCGATCAGCGCCACCGCCGCACCGGACGAGATGCCGGAGAAGAGGAACAACACCGGCAGGATCGGGTTATTGAGGAACGGATACGATTTCAGCGCCGATAGCAGAAAGCCGGTATAAGCCCCCAGCAGCACCGCCAGCACCAGCATCAATGTTTCCAGTCCGCGATGAACGGGCGTCAGCAGGCTCAGAACCTTTTGCACGAACCCCAGCTTCGGCAACCAGCGTTGTTGCAGGGCAAGCAAATCATGTTCAAAGATTTTCGCCAGCCACAGCAACAGCACCACCATGTAGAGCTGAAACAGCATCACCCCCATCGACATCACCGAGGTAAAACTGTAGTGGAACATCAGCTTCCAGAAGGTCCACGGTCTTGTCAGGTGGAAGACGAGGATCAACAGACCAAGGATCACCGCGCCAGGCCCGACAATCAGCGTGGTGCGCAACAACGTACTGTCTGCACCGCCCGCCTGCGGGTAGACGCGACGTAACAGCACGGCCAGTGTCACCAGACCGGCAGAAATACCAATCAAAAACAGGTAGATGGCAATCGGCCAGTCCCACACCAGCGATTCAAAATGAAATGCGGAAGTCTGCGTCATTGGCTCACCTCCCCGTATTTAAACGGTACGCGGTACAGCTTCGGTTTGGTTCCCAGCGCCAGCTTGTAACGGTAAGTGGGCTTCTGGCGCAGCAGTTGCGAAATCTCACTGTTGGGATCGTCCAGATTGCCAAACGTCAGCGCCTTCGTCGGGCAAGCCTCAACGCACGCGGGCAGCTTACCGGCCTGCAAATTGGTCTTACGGCAGAAATCGCATTTGTCCGCTGTCTTCGTGACCGGATGGATAAAGCGCACGCGGTACGGACAGGCGGCGATGCAGTACTGACAACCGACGCAGAGATCCGGATTAACATCGACAATCCCGCTGGCAGCGTCGCGAAAAGACGCACCGGTCGGGCAGACGTCAACGCACGGCGCATGATCGCAGTGCTGGCAAGACTTACGGAAAAAGCGATATTTCACATCAGGAAATTCACCCTGCGGCTCGCTACGAATAATCGTCAGGCGCGAGACGCCTTCCGGCACCTTGTTCACTTCCCGACAAGCATCCATACAGGCGGTACAGCCGATGCATAACGACTCGTCATGCACCATGCCGTAACGCACCCCATTGATATTCAACGTTTTCGCCACCACGCGCCCTGCGGTGCCGCTGACGGCTGCCAGCACGCCGACGCCGGTGAGAAACTGGCGACGAGACCAGGTCATGGCTGCTCCTTAAGCAACGGAACAGACGCTGGGTTAAAGTTCGGATTGGTGCGCTGATCGCTGTGGCAATCGACGCAAATCTTAATCCGTCCTTTGTCACTTAACGTCTGCATCGTATCTTGCTGTGGATGCAGGGAATGGCAGCTGGCGCACGCCACTTTGGTTACGTGGACATCGTGTGGCCAGAACGCTTTTTGCAACTGTTCCGGCAGATGGCAGGACATACAGACGCTGTTCTGCTCTCCAACCTTGTACATCGGCTCGTTAAAGCGCATCACATCTTTCACCCCTTCGCGGTGTTGCGGTGATGGCTGGCCGTGACAGTTGGTGCAGGTGACCGGCAGTTTGTTATTCGGGTTGATAACGGAAGCATGTTTGCCATGCATACCTTCGGTATCTGGTTTATGGCAGTCCAGACAGGCGGCATCCGGGTTACGCTGCTGGGTAACTTCGTAGCGATCACCAGATGCCTGCGCCGCAGGGGTAGCGGTAATTCCGTTCAGGCTCCACAACAGGCCCGACGCCAGCACCCCGGCAGTTAATAACGAACGTAATACGCTCATATTCACTCCATTGTGTTTTCCGCCCCTTGCGAGGCGGAACGGGGTTATTGGCTTAACAGACCGTTTTTACGTGCCTGCTCTTCCCACTGCGGGATCACCGTTTTGATGAAGTCCTGCTTCTCGGCCTTGATTTGTTCCATGTTCAGGCCAATGGCCTGCTGGGCTTTCTCTTTGGTCGAGATATCCGGGATTTGGATTTCATGGGTGATGCCTTTGGTCGCCAGCAGGCGCGCCAGTTTGGTGCGTGCATCCGCCGCTTTATCCATCGCCGTACCGAGCATCCTCAGACCTTCTTCCGGTGCGTGCATATGAATGCCGTGGGAAGCGATCGCCAGATCCCAACGCCACTGGGCATGACGGATATCGTCCTGAATAGGCTTCATTTCGGCTTCCGTCGCGCCTGCATCCAGCGCCGCTTTCGCTTCGAAGTGAGCGTGAACCAGTTGATCTTCAACCTTGATTTTCAGGTCGTTAATCGACTGCTTACGTTCCGCGACCACTTTTTGCAAGGCAGCTTTGTCCTGGGTATGGCAGTTCGCACAAGTCTGGGCGAAGTTATCAAACGGATTACCAATTTTATGGTCGGTGTAGAGTTTGCCTTCGGCGTTCTGCACTTTTGGCATATGGCAATCGATACAGGTCACGTTGTTTTTGCCGTGAATGCCCACTGTCCAGGTTTCATATTCCGGGTGCTGCGCTTTCAGCATTGGCGTTTTCGACAGGGAGTTAGTCCAGTCAGAGAAGGCAATTTTGTCGTAATACTGCTCCATATTTTCGACTTTCATGCCGTCATCCCACGGGAATTTAACCGCTTTGTTTTTGCCGTCGAAGTAATACTCCACATGGCACTGACCGCAAACCATCGATTGCTGGTCGAAACGTCCGGATTTCTCAAAAGGTTTACCAATGGCTTCCATCGCGCGAGCCGCATACGGACGGGAAAGGGTTAACTCCGGTTTGCCTTTGGCGAACTCTGGTGAGGCGGTGTTATGGCAATCGGCACAACCTAAGTTGTTGACGATTTCCGGGCCGCCGCGCGCCCATTTTCCGTGGAAGTAGCCATCTTCGCCGTCTTTCTGGATCAGACGCGCCACATCCGGGCTTTTACAACTCCAGCATGCCATCGGTAGCGGACCATCTTCAGCGTTTTTCGGCGCACCGGTACGCAGGGTTTCACGCACATCGGTCACAGCAAAGGCATGTCCACGCGGCTTGTTGTAATCGCGCGAGAAGGGATACCCCGCCCACAGGATCACCAGCCGTGGATCTTCCGCCAGGGCGTCAACACGCTCTGACTGTTCCGAGGTGGCTTTCCAGGAGAGATATTGATCGGGATGTTGCGGGGCAAAGGTTTCATTCTTCGCTTCAACAGTTACAGGTTTTGCGGGAGCTGCCGTTTGTTCAGCGTGAACAGAAGTGAAAAAGAAAAAAGGAATCAATAAGCTGAAGATACGGCGTGCGTTTATTTTTATCCTTGTCATAGGGGCTTCATCCGAATTGCGCCATTGTTGCAATGGCGGTTTTTATTGTTTTTCACGACAGTAACCGCACCTACACTGTCATGACATTGCTCGCCCCTATGTGTAACAAATAACCACACTGTGAATGTTGTCTTTAATCAATTGTAAGTGCATGCAAAATACCACTTTAGAGTTAGTCAGTATCTTCCTCTTTTTCAACAGCATGCATAACTGCATGTTCCTCAAAGAATTAATCAACTTTTGTTGCTGACCTTCAAAAATTACCCTGCCGTTTATTTGCACAATTCTACTTTTGCGTGATCTGTCGCCCAAATACTAAACAAAACTGCCAATACCCCTACATTTAACGCTTATGCCACATATTATTAACATCCTACAAGGAGAACAAAAGCATGAGTCAAATTCACAAACACACCATTCCTGCCAACATCGCAGACCGTTGCCTGATAAACCCTCAGCAGTACGAGGCGATGTATCAACAATCTATTAACGCACCTGATACCTTCTGGGGCGAACAGGGAAAAATTCTCGACTGGATCAAACCTTACCAGAAGGTGAAAAACACCTCCTTTGCCCCCGGTAATGTGTCCATTAAATGGTACGAGGACGGCACGCTGAATCTGGCGGCAAACTGCCTTGACCGCCATCTGCAAGAAAACGGCGATCGTACCGCCATCATCTGGGAAGGCGACGACGCCAGCCAGAGCAAACATATCAGCTATAAAGAGCTGCACCGCGACGTCTGCCGCTTCGCCAATACCCTGCTCGAGCTGGGCATTAAAAAAGGTGATGTGGTGGCGATTTATATGCCGATGGTGCCGGAAGCCGCGGTCGCGATGCTGGCCTGCGCCCGCATTGGCGCGGTGCATTCGGTAATTTTCGGCGGCTTCTCGCCGGAAGCCGTTGCCGGGCGCATTATCGATTCTAACTCACGACTGGTGATCACTTCCGACGAAGGTGTGCGTGCCGGGCGTAGTATTCCGCTGAAGAAAAACGTTGATGACGCGCTGAAAAACCCGAACGTCACCAGCATTGAACATGTGGTGGTACTGAAGCGTACTGGCGGGAAAATTGACTGGCAGGAAGGGCGCGACCTCTGGTGGCACGACCTGGTTGAGCAAGCCAGCGATCAGCACCAGGCGGAAGAGATGAACGCCGAAGATCCGCTGTTTATTCTCTACACCTCCGGGTCTACCGGGAAGCCGAAAGGCGTGCTGCATACTACCGGCGGTTATCTGGTGTACGCGGCGCTGACCTTTAAATATGTCTTTGATTATCATCCGGGCGATATCTACTGGTGCACCGCTGATGTGGGTTGGGTTACCGGACACAGTTATTTGCTGTACGGCCCGTTGGCCTGCGGCGCGACCACGCTGATGTTTGAAGGCGTACCGAACTGGCCGACGCCTGCCCGTATGGCGCAGGTGGTGGACAAGCATCAGGTCAATATTCTCTATACCGCGCCCACGGCGATTCGCGCGCTGATGGCGGAAGGCGATAAAGCGATCGAAGGCACCGACCGTTCGTCGCTGCGCATTCTCGGTTCCGTGGGCGAGCCAATTAACCCGGAAGCGTGGGAGTGGTACTGGAAGAAGATCGGCAACGAGAAATGTCCGGTGGTCGATACATGGTGGCAGACCGAAACTGGCGGTTTCATGATCACGCCACTGCCTGGCGCTACCGAGCTAAAAGCTGGTTCGGCAACGCGTCCGTTCTTCGGCGTGCAACCGGCGCTGGTCGATAACGAAGGTAACCCGCAGGAAGGCGCTACCGAAGGCAGCCTGGTGATTACTGACTCCTGGCCGGGTCAGGCGCGTACGCTGTTTGGCGATCACGAACGTTTTGAGCAGACCTACTTCTCCACCTTCAAAAATATGTATTTCAGCGGCGACGGCGCGCGTCGCGATGAAGATGGCTATTACTGGATCACCGGGCGCGTGGACGACGTGCTGAACGTCTCGGGTCACCGTCTGGGAACGGCGGAGATTGAGTCGGCGCTGGTGGCGCATCCGAAAATTGCCGAAGCCGCTGTCGTCGGTATTCCGCACAATATTAAAGGTCAGGCGATCTACGCCTACGTCACGCTTAATCACGGGGAGGAACCGTCACCAGAACTGTACGCAGAAGTCCGCAACTGGGTGCGTAAAGAGATTGGCCCGCTGGCGACGCCAGACGTGCTGCACTGGACCGACTCCCTGCCTAAAACCCGCTCCGGCAAAATTATGCGCCGTATTCTGCGCAAAATTGCGGCGGGCGATACCAGCAACCTGGGCGATACCTCGACGCTTGCCGATCCTGGCGTAGTCGAGAAGCTGCTTGAAGAGAAACAGGCTATCGCGATGCCATCGTAACCCACAATTGCCGGATGCGGCGTATAACGCCTTATCCGGTCTACACGCCCCTTTCTTTATAGTGGGAAAGGGCAAATATAAAAATTCCCCTAAGTATTTCGCGTTGCAGGAAGGAAGCAAGCGAGCATCTCCCCAGGAGCATAGAAAACTATGTGACTGGGGGAGGCGAGTGCGGCTGACGAACCTGCGGCGTGAAAGACGACGGGGAACCTCTGGAGAATCTGTGATGAATGGTACGATTTATCAGCGGATAGAAGACAATGCGCATTTCAGGGAGTTAGTCGAAAAACGGCAACGGTTTGCCACCATCCTGTCGATTATTATGCTGGCAGTTTATATCGGCTTTATTTTACTGATCGCCTTCGCGCCCGGCTGGCTGGGCACTCCGCTGAATCCGAACACCAGCGTCACACGCGGTATTCCGATTGGTGTTGGGGTAATTGTGATCTCCTTTGTTCTCACTGGTATCTACATCTGGCGGGCGAACGGCGAATTCGACCGTCTTAATAATGAAGTCCTGCATGAGGTACAAGCATCATGAAAAGAGTTCTGACGGCGCTTGCCGCCACACTCCCTTTCGCAGCTAACGCCGCGGATGCTATTAGCGGGGCCGTAGAGCGCCAGCCAACAAACTGGCAGGCGATTATTATGTTCCTGATTTTCGTCGTGTTTACGCTCGGTATTACCTACTGGGCGTCAAAACGCGTACGTTCGCGTAATGACTACTACACGGCAGGCGGCAATATCACCGGTTTTCAGAACGGGCTGGCGATTGCCGGGGACTATATGTCCGCCGCCTCATTCTTGGGGATCTCCGCGCTGGTGTTTACCTCCGGCTATGACGGGCTGATCTACTCGTTGGGCTTCCTGGTGGGCTGGCCAATCATTCTGTTCCTGATTGCCGAACGTCTGCGTAACCTGGGACGCTACACCTTTGCCGATGTAGCCTCTTACCGCCTGAAACAAGGGCCGATTCGTATTCTTTCGGCCTGTGGTTCTCTGGTGGTGGTGGCGCTTTACCTTATCGCTCAGATGGTAGGCGCAGGTAAACTGATCGAGCTGCTGTTTGGCCTTAACTATCACATTGCGGTAGTGCTGGTCGGCGTGCTGATGATGATGTACGTCCTGTTCGGCGGCATGCTGGCGACCACCTGGGTACAGATTATCAAAGCCGTGCTGTTGCTGTTCGGTGCCAGCTTTATGGCCTTTATGGTGATGAAACACGTCGGCTTTAGCTTCAACAATCTGTTCAGCGAAGCGATGGCGGTACACCCGAAGGGTGTCGACATCATGAAGCCAGGCGGGCTGGTGAAAGATCCGATCTCCGCACTCTCTCTGGGGCTCGGACTGATGTTTGGTACGGCTGGCTTGCCGCACATTCTGATGCGCTTCTTTACGGTCAGCGATGCCCGCGAAGCGCGTAAGAGCGTGTTCTACGCTACCGGATTTATGGGCTACTTCTATATTCTGACCTTTATTATCGGCTTCGGCGCGATCATGCTGGTTGGTGCGAATCCGGAATATAAAGACGCGGCGGGCCATCTGATTGGTGGTAACAACATGGCGGCAGTTCACCTGGCGAATGCAGTGGGTGGCAACCTGTTCCTCGGCTTTATTTCAGCGGTTGCTTTCGCCACCATTCTTGCGGTGGTTGCGGGTCTGACGCTGGCGGGCGCATCGGCGGTGTCTCACGACCTGTACGCTAACGTCTTCAAAAAAGGCGCGACTGAACGTGAAGAGCTGCGGGTATCGAAAATCACCGTCCTGATTTTGGGCGTGATTGCCATTATCCTCGGCGTGCTGTTTGAGAATCAGAACATCGCCTTTATGGTGGGGCTGGCGTTTGCCATCGCAGCGAGCTGTAACTTCCCAATCATTCTGCTTTCCATGTACTGGTCAAAACTGACCACGCGTGGCGCAATGATGGGCGGCTGGCTGGGGCTGCTTACCGCAGTGGTACTGATGATCCTCGGCCCGACGATTTGGGTACAGATCCTCGGTCACGAAAAAGCCATCTTCCCGTATGAATACCCGGCGCTGTTCTCTATCAGCGTGGCATTCCTCGGCATCTGGTTCTTCTCGGTAACCGATAACTCAGCGGAAGGCGCGCGTGAGCGTGAACTGTTCCGTGCGCAGTTTATCCGCTCCCAGACCGGCTTTGGCGTTGAGCAAGGCCGCGCGCATTAATCTCTCCCCTTCCCCGGTCGCCTGACCGGGGAATACTCTTCCTCTGCAAAATGCATCACCTTTTCCCATAATATTAAACAAATAAACGCATTAAAAAATGAGCGATTTTTGACAGTCGTAGAAAATGATAATGCAGAGAATATGCCTTTTCTTTCTTGTTAATTATAAGGATATTTTATGTGCTACAATGGTTTAAATAATATGTTTTTCCCTCTTTGCCAGATTAACAATAACCACTCTGTCACAAGTCCATCACATACAAAGAAAACAAAATCAGATAATTACAGAAAACATCATAAAAACACGTTAATTGACAATAAAGCCCTCTCTCTTTTCAAAATAGATGATCATGAAAAAGTTATAGGCTTGATTCAGAAAATGAAAAGATTTTATGATAGTTTACCATCAGGAAAAATCACGAAAGAAACGGACAGGAAAATACATAAATATTTTATAGATATAGCTTCACATGCAAATAATAAATGTGATGATAGAATTACGAGAAGAGTTTACCTTAATAAAGATAAGGAAGTGTCCATTAAGGTAGTATATTTTATAAACAATGTCACCGTCCATAATAATACTATCGAAATCCCACAGACAGTAAATGGTGGTTACGATTTTTCACACCTTAGCCTGAAAGGCATCGTGATTAAAGATGAAGATTTATCCAATTCGAATTTTGCAGGTTGCAGACTACAAAACGCTATTTTCCAGGACTGTAATATGTATAAAACGAATTTTAATTTCGCTATAATGGAAAAAATACTTTTTGATAATTGTATTCTCGATGACTCAAATTTCGCTCAGATAAAAATGACTGACGGAACTCTAAATGCATGCTCCGCTATGCATGTTCAATTCGTCAATGCAACAATGAATAGAGCCAATATTAAAAATACCTTCCTTGATTATTCAAATTTTTATATGGCGTACATGGCTGAGGTAAATCTTTATAAAGTAATAGCGCCATATGTTAATTTATTTAGAGCCGATCTTAGTTTCTCTAAACTCGATTTAATTAACTTTGAACATGCTGATCTGTCTCGCGTCAATCTGAACAAAGCAACCCTCCAGAATATAAACTTAATTGATAGCAAACTCTTTTTTACGCGGCTGACAAATACATTCCTTGAAATGGTTATATGTACCGGCTCTAATATGGCTAATGTTAATTTTAATAATGCCAATTTAAGCAACTGCCATTTCAACTGTTCTGTTTTAACAAAAGCCTGGATGTTTAATACCCGTCTCTATCGGGTTAATTTCGATGAGGCTAACGTGCAGGGAATGGGCATTTCCATTCTCCGTGGGGAGGAAAATATCCCCATTGATAGTGATATCCTGGTAACACTACAGAAATTCTTTGAAGAAGATTGTACCTCTCATACTGGCATGTCACAAACTGAGGATAATATTCATGCAGTCGCTATGAAGATTACTGCAGATATTATGCAACACGCAGATTGAGATTAAGCCGAAGAACAGCCAATGAATTGACTTTAAAAGAGAGATAACTTATTTGTTTTAGAATCATGTATGTTAGCCCGAGCTAACCTGTTAAAGGTGCAAAAGATTGCACCTTTTTCAAATTACCTCGGGCCTGGTTACGTTGCTTTCGGCTTACTGATTTTCCTCAATCAACAACGCTTCAAGCAAATCGAGATCGTGCAGTAATTTTTGCAGCGTTTCGTTGCTGATCTCCCGCGTGGCGCGCAGGTGGTACAGTTCAGCACGTTCAGAACGCAATGCCGCCAGACGGAAGCGACGCTCAAGGTTCTCTTCCTGCACGGAACTTTCAACGTCGTTACGTCCATCGGCGCGACGACGCAGGTTACCAATGACGCGAGAACTGACCTCCGTAAGCAGCTGGTTATCGATATTCTCTTCGGTATCCGCCGCCAGACGCTCCTCCATTTTCTGGATCGCCACAATCGCCACTTCTGCCGTTGCCGCTCGCGCAATACGTTCCTCTTTCAATTGTTGCGAATGGTCCGCGACTTCAATGTGTTGTAGCAGAATAGGCAACATCACCACGCCGACAAACAGCGAGAAGAGAATGACACCAGCCGCCAGGAATACCAGCTCATAGCGCGCCGGGAAGACGTTACCATCCGGCAAGAGCAGCGGGATAGAGAGCACACCGGCCAGAGTGATCGCCCCACGCACCCCGGCGAAAGACGCGATCAGGATTTCTCGTGTGGTCCACGAACCAAACTCCATCGGCTTCTTCTTCAGGAAGCGGTTGCTGAACTTTTTCATCGTCCACAGCCAGCCGAAACGGACCAGCATCAGCGCCGCATAAATCAGAATGATATCGGTAAACAGCATCCAGATTTCGACGTTAGGGTCGATTTCTGCCGCCATCAGCGACGTCTCCAGAATACCCGGCAGCTGCAGACCTAACAGCAGGAATACCATGCCGTTAAAGACAAATTCCAGCATCGCCCAGGTACTGTTTGCGCGCAGGCGCATTGCCAGCGGCGCACGGCGCATCACACCGGAGCGGGTGATGGTCATCCCGGCGGCAACCGCAGCGAGGATGCCGGAAACGCCAATATGTTCGGCAATCAGATAAGAAGCGAATGGCAGCAGGAACAGCAGGACGATCTGCGTCGCGGGTTCATCACCGCCCCAGCGGCTGAGGAATCGCAGCGAGCGACCGTACAGCCAGCTCACCACAAAACCGGCGAGAATACCGCCAATGGCTACTTTCATAAATTCGACCGTCGCACCGCCAACGGTGAAGATCATCGTCCCCATCGCCACTGCTACGGCAAACTTCAACGACACCAGGCCAGAGGCGTCATTCATCAACGCTTCGCCCTGCAAAATGCCCATGATTTTTTTCGGGATGCGCCCTTCGCCAACAATCCCGGAGAGCGCCACAGCATCGGTCGGAGAAAGCACCGCCGCCAGCGCAAAGGCGGGGATCAGCGGAATGCCCGGCACCACCCAGTAAATAAGGAAGCCAATGCCGACCACGGTGACCACCACCAGCGCCAGCGCGAGGCCGAAAATCTCTCGACCATGTTCGAGAAATTCACGGGTCGGCGTTTTCCAGCCATCAGCGAACAGCAACGGCGGGATAAACAAGACTAAAAAGAGTTCAGGATCAAACTCCACATGCAAACCAAACGTCGGCCACGCCAGTAGCGCACCGATGGCGATTTGCATAAGCGGAAGCGGGATCTGAAAGGGCATGACACGAGTGACCACCCCGGACAGCGAGACCACGAGGGTCATTATCAGTATGGTGAAGAAGATTTCCATGCGTTCCCTGTTTGCGATGTTTTTTATGATCTGAGAAAGACGTTATGCCTGAATTCTCATTTTTTCAGAATATCGCAAAAGCTCACACAATGTGCGGAGAAAATAAAAACGGGCAGCCATTGCCACCCGTTTTCAGAATCATATGAAAGATTAGATAGCCCAGCCACCCGCATAGAAGGTCACCAGCGCCACAGCGATAACGACCGTACCGATGTTCAACTTGCGCCATTCGCCGGAAACCAGACGACCAATCACCAGAGTCGCGAAGCCGATCATGATGCCTGTTACGATGTTACAGGTCAGCACGATGAATACCGCCGTAACCAGACCCGCCATCGCATCAACAAAATCAGCAAAGTCGATTTTCGCCACGTTACTCAGCATCAGCAGGCCAACGTACATCAGCGCCGGAGCCGTTGCATACCCCGGAACGAGGTAAGAGAGCGGAGAGAGGAACAGAATCAGCAGGAACAGCACGCCAACGGTGATAGCCGTCAACCCGGTTTTACCGCCCGCCGCCGTACCCGCCGCAGACTCGATGTATACCGCTGCCGGAGCTGCACCCACCAGGCCAGAGAAAACGCTGCTCATGGAGTCAGTGGTCAGTGCTTTACCGCCGTCGATGATCTGCCCGTCTTTATCCAGCAGGTTCGCCTGACCGGCGACGGCGCGGATAGTTCCGGTGGCATCAAATACTGCCGTCATCACCAGCGCCAGAACGCTTGGCAGGACTACAGGATTCAGCGCGCCCATAATGTCCAGGCTGCCAATCAGTGAATTGCCGTTTTCATCGCTCAATGAAGGCATGGCGAAAACGCCGGAGAAATGGACGTTAGGATCGAAGATCAAACCGACAATTGAGATACCGATAATGGTCAGCAGAATGCCACCAGGGACTTTCAGTTTTTCCAGGCCGATGATCACCGCCAGACCTACCAGTGACATAATCACCGGGAAGGTCGCGAAATCACCCAGCGCAACGGGCAGACCATCAAGCGGGTTTTTAATCACCAGACCGACACCATTAGCGGCAATGAGCAGCAGGAACAGACCGATACCGATCCCCGTGCCGTGCGCCACACCGTGCGGCAAGTTGCGCAAAATCCAGCTACGGATACCCGTGGCAGAAATTACCGTAAACAGTACACCCATCAGGAACACAGCACCCAGCGCGACAGGTACGCTAATATGTTGCCCCAGCACCAGACTGAATGCGGTAAACGCCGTCAGGGAGATGGCGCAACCAATCGCCAACGGCAGATTAGCCCACAGACCCATCACGATAGAACCGAGTCCGGCAACCAGACAGGTCGCAACGAAAACTGCCGCAGGCGGGAAGCCTGCTTTACCCAACATGCCTGGAACGACGATAACCGAGTAGACCATCGCCAGAAATGTTGTTAACCCGGCAACCACTTCCTGACGGACAGTGCTTCCACGTTGTGAAATTTTAAACCAGGCGTCGAGTGAACCGCCGGTACGCGCTGATGGCGTAGACATAAGAAAACATCCCCTGAGAGTTTAATTTTCGTCAAGATGCGTGGCGGACAATCCCCTGCCAGCGAAACGTTATCTTCCTGCTCCAGGTTTGCGACAAATTGGTGCGTCGCAAAAAAGCAAACGTTTAGCTCCGCGCATACAAAACGGGTGGTAAAAAAAGCAAACGATTATCCGGCGATCATAGCGGCTTTTTCAACCGAAGTTTGCTGCTTTTTTCTCTTTTATTGTCTTGACGATGAAAAACCAGGCAATTGATGCGCAAACGTTATCGTCGATGCGCAAGATTGCAGCGTTATCGAGCCGCATACCGTTCAGGATTGCGATAAAAAATCGTCTGAGATGACAAAAATATTGCGGCTAAAAAGTGTACTTTTACACTGGCGAAGAAACGCCGGTGACATACAATTAAAGCATCAACACCAACCGGAACCTCCACCACGTGCTCGAATGAGGTGTGTTGACGTCGGGGGAAACCCTCCTGTGTACCAGCGGGATAGAGAGAAAGACAAAGACCGGAAAACAAACTAAAGCGCCCTTGTGGCGCTTTAGTTTTGTTCATCTTCCAGCAAGCGTGCGCCTGTGCCTTCTTCTCCTAAACGGTCGCCCGGGTTACGCAATGGGCAATCACTGCGCGAAAGGCAGCCACAACCAATACATCCGTCCAGTTCGTCACGCAGCGCCACTAAGGTATGAATGCGCCGATCCAACTCTTCTCGCCATTGGGACGAAAGCTGTTTCCACTCTTTCGCACTTAATGTATGCCCTTCGGGCAACACGCCAAATGCTTCACGAATGGTCGCCAGCGGAATGCCAATACGCTGAGCAATTTTGATGATTGCGACATATCGCAACACATCACGTTTATATCGCCGCTGATTGCCACTATTACGGATACTGCTAATCAACCCTTTGCTTTCATAGAAATGCAGCGCCGATACCGCCACACCGCTGCGTTTCGCCACTTCGCCGGGGGTTAGCAGCGCTTTAATGCGGGGTAATTTCTTTTCCATAAATCGCTTTACCTCAAGTTAACTTGAGGAATTATACTCCCCAACAGATGAATTAACGAACTGAACACTGAAAAGAGGCAGATTTATGTCCCATCAGAAAATTATTCAGGATCTTATCGCATGGATTGACGAGCATATTGACCAGCCGCTTAACATTGATGTCGTCGCAAAAAAATCAGGCTATTCAAAGTGGTACTTACAGCGGATGTTCCGCACGGTGACGCATCAGACACTTGGTGATTACATTCGCCAACGCCGCCTGTTGCTGGCCGCCGTTGAGTTGCGCACCACCGAGCGTCCGATTTTTGATATCGCAATGGACCTGGGTTATGTCTCGCAGCAGACCTTCTCCCGCGTTTTCCGTCGGCAGTTTGATCGCACTCCCAGCGATTATCGCCACCGCCTGTAGTTTTATTGCCCGCGCGTTAACTCCCGCGCGGGTAATTGCTCCATCCATTGCATAAACACCTGCGGCGGCATCGCCTTCGCAAAGAACCATCCCTGGCAATAGCGCACGCCGCGTTTGCGCAGCCAGTTAACCTGCTCCTCAGTTTCGACGCCTTCAGCGATCGTTTTTAACCCCAGACTGTGCGCCAGCTCGATGATGTGTTCCGCAATCAAATGACTGGTTTTATGGGTGGTCAGCGTCTCAACAAACGATTTATCGATTTTCAAAATATCGACATTCAATGATTTAAGGTTATGCAAGTTAGAGTAGCCAATACCAAAATCATCAATTGCCACTTCGTAACCAGCCTGGCGGAAAGCCAGAATAATTGGTGTCATTTTGTCGACATCAAGAAATGCATGTTCAGTCACTTCAAATTTAATTTGCTGTGGACGCACCGCGTATTGCTCTGTTTTCTGATTGGTTCGCGCTATCAACCGTGACGTATGAAAATCGGAGGCCGACAGGTTAATAGAAACATAGCGATCGGCATGTGTTGCCAGGTACGCGCCCAGATCGCGGAAGACATTATCAATAACATAATCAGTTACCTGTCCGATCATCCCCTCCTTTTCTGCCAGCGGAATAAACTCTGCCGGATTCATTACTTGCCCCTGCTCACCAGGCCAACGTAACAATGCTTCAGCGCCGATACATTTTTCTGTTTTGATATCGATTATTGGCTGGTAATAAAGGCAAAGTTGATGTTTTTCGAGGGCGCGTTGCAATTTGCGTTTGGGAGACAAATAGTTTTGTCGAATACGTAGCCAGAGTAATAACAGAACAAGACTCCCCAAAATACCGGCGGGTAACGCAAAAATAAGATGATTATAAAAATGCGCTATAAGACGTTGATATGAAGTCGCAACAATGGCTGCAATTGGGCGTTTTGTCGAATAAACTGTCGCATATAAATAGCCATTTCTTTGTACGGTTAAATCATTCAAATGAATCAGTGGAGAAAACGTTGCTGCCGAGGCCTCGTTGCTTAACGAGAAAAAGGTTTTCGTTACCGTATCATACACACCCCATTGCAATGTCGGATCATCAGACATCACTTCACTCCAGAAGAGAGGGTTGATGACCACCACATAATTTCCCCGCTGCATATAGGTCATTTTATAGCCAGAGAAAAAAGGCGTATCGCGGTAATAATAGATAGAAACGTTAGGTTCACGCTTATAATCGGCCGGTGCAATCGTATAGCCGTTTACAGGCGCTATCAGCGATGAGCATAAAAAATGGTTATCACGGGCATAGATCAATTCATTAATATAAAGATAGCCACGAATAATATTCAACATTCGCTTTTGATGGGTTGGAGTGCAAACTTGCCCCTGATAGCGTTCAGCAGCATCGCTCACTAAATCTGCCTGGCGAATGACCAGCTCGGATTTATCCAGCGCCAGCTGAGCAAAAGTTTGGAGCTGACTATTCACTTCTGATTTTGCCCAAAGGAAGGCAATCCATAGCGACAGAATGATGGGAAAGAGAACTAAAAAGATAATGCCCGGCAACGCCAGTAATTGGTGTCGTGCACGATGACTCATTGCTATCAATTTCCTGCCTGTTTATACCCGGTCATTGCAAGGCGAGAACCCTGGTTATCGACGTCTTTAGATAAATCTTACGGTATAAATAGCACTTTTGCCTGATTTGAAATTGATACCTTTTTAATCGTCACCTGAATAAAAATAATTCATTGATATTCAAAACTAATTTCCTACAGGAATGCAGAGGCGGTGGGAAGATATACCCTTAATGCCGCTGAAAAAACACATAATCTGTACGGCAATAAAAATCACGGCCTAATCTGGCTAACAAACAATCAATTGTGATATAGTTCACAAAATTAATGAAACAAACAGAGTGTTTCTTTTTTGTGTTCTGCAAGCCCCGCGATAGCCAGATTGTATCACGCCTCCCGTGAACAACGCCGCGCTGTCCGAGGCATCGGCTCTTTTCAGAGGAATTGTTTGATGGCTACCCTCACCACTGGCGTGGTTCTTCTTCGCTGGCAACTTCTTAGTGCCGTAATGATGTTTCTGGCCAGCACACTCAACATCCGTTTTCGTCGGTCTGATTATGTCGGGCTTGCAGTGATCAGCAGCGGTCTGGGCGTGGTTTCTGCCTGCTGGTTCGCAATGGGGTTGCTTGGCATCACAATGGCGGATATCACCGCCATCTGGCACAACATCGAGTCGGTGATGATAGAAGAGATGAATCAGACACCGCCACAATGGCCAATGATTTTGACTTGATATGTAGAAGCCTCCAAAACGGAGGCTTCTTTTTTACGGCTGGCAGATGTTTTAATCATCCACCTTAAAACAATATAACCTATTGTTTTAATGAAAAATCAGAACGGAATATCGTCATCAAAGTCCATCGGCGGCTCATTAGACGGTGCTGCCGGAGCAGACTGCTGCGGGCGAGACTGCGCGCCGCCGCTGAACTGATTGCCGCCCTGCGGCTGCTGAGGCTGACCCCAACCGCCCTGCGGCTGACCACCACCGATATTGCCACCTGCAGGAGCGCCACCACCCTGACGACCACCCAACATCTGCATGGTGCCGCCAACGTTCACCACGACTTCTGTGGTGTAGCGATCCTGACCGGATTGATCGGTCCATTTGCGGGTACGCAGCTGACCTTCGATATAAACCTGAGAACCTTTACGCAGATATTCGCTGGCTACTTCTGCCAGTTTGCCGAACAGCACAACGCGGTGCCATTCAGTCTGCTCTTTCATCTCGCCGGTCGCTTTATCACGCCAGGATTCGGAAGTAGCCAGCGTAATGTTGGCAACAGCGCCACCATTTGGCATGTAGCGTACTTCCGGGTCCTGACCCAGATTACCAACGAGAATAACCTTGTTTACGCCTCTGCTGGCCATGTTCGTGTCTCCTGAAAAAAAATCGTTCTGAATAAGTGTAAACGCGCGATTGTACCATTACCAATAGCGCTTTTACTATGTTGTGACCTCGGTTCCGGGAAACAAACCTGGCCAGACATTGTTACACAACACTCCGGGTAATGCATTCCAATACTGTATATTCATTCAGGTCAATTTGTGTCATAATTAACCGTTTGTGATCGCCGGTAGCACCATGCCACCGGGCAAAAAAGCGTTTAATCCGGGAAAGGTGAATGGATAAGATCGAAGTTCGGGGCGCCCGCACCCATAATCTCAAAAACATCAACCTCGTTATCCCCCGCGACAAGCTCATTGTCGTGACCGGGCTTTCGGGTTCTGGCAAATCCTCGCTCGCTTTCGACACCTTATATGCCGAAGGGCAGCGCCGTTACGTTGAATCCCTTTCCGCCTACGCGCGGCAGTTTCTGTCACTGATGGAAAAGCCGGACGTCGATCATATTGAGGGGCTTTCTCCTGCCATCTCAATTGAGCAGAAATCGACGTCTCATAACCCGCGTTCTACGGTGGGGACAATCACCGAAATCCACGACTATTTGCGTTTGTTGTTCGCCCGCGTCGGTGAGCCGCGCTGCCCGGACCACGACGTCCCGCTGGCGGCGCAAACCGTCAGTCAGATGGTGGATAACGTGTTGTCCCAGCCGGAAGGTAAACGCCTGATGCTGCTCGCGCCAATCATTAAAGAGCGCAAAGGCGAACACACCAAAACGCTGGAGAACCTGGCAAGTCAGGGTTACATCCGTGCTCGTATTGATGGCGAAGTCTGCGATCTTTCCGATCCGCCGAAACTGGAACTGCAAAAGAAACATACCATTGAAGTGGTGGTTGATCGCTTCAAGGTGCGTGACGATCTTACCCAACGTCTTGCCGAGTCGTTTGAAACCGCGCTGGAGCTTTCCGGTGGTACCGCGGTAGTTGCGGATATGGACGACCCGAAAGCGGAAGAGTTGCTGTTCTCCGCTAATTTCGCCTGCCCAATTTGCGGCTACAGTATGCGTGAACTGGAGCCGCGACTGTTTTCGTTTAACAACCCGGCAGGGGCCTGCCCGACCTGTGACGGCCTTGGCGTGCAGCAATATTTCGATCCTGACCGCGTGATCCAGAATCCGGAACTGTCGCTGGCTGGCGGTGCGATCCGAGGCTGGGATCGCCGCAACTTCTATTACTTCCAGATGCTGAAATCGCTGGCAGATCACTATAAGTTCGACGTCGAAGCGCCGTGGGGCAGCCTGAGCGCGAACGTGCATAAAGTGGTGTTGTACGGTTCTGGCAAAGAAAACATTGAATTCAAATACATGAACGATCGTGGCGATACCTCCATTCGTCGTCATCCGTTCGAAGGCGTGCTGCACAATATGGAGCGCCGTTATAAAGAGACGGAATCCAGTGCGGTACGCGAAGAATTAGCCAAGTTTATCAGCAATCGCCCGTGCGCCAGCTGCGAAGGGACGCGTCTGCGTCGAGAAGCGCGCCATGTGTATGTCGAGAATACGCCGCTGCCTGCTATCTCCGACATGAGCATCGGTCATGCGATGGAATTCTTCAACAATCTCAAACTCGCAGGTCAGCGAGCGAAGATTGCGGAAAAAATTCTTAAAGAGATTGGCGATCGCCTGAAATTCCTCGTTAACGTAGGCCTGAATTACCTGACACTTTCCCGCTCGGCAGAGACACTTTCTGGCGGTGAAGCCCAGCGTATCCGTCTGGCGAGCCAGATTGGTGCGGGCCTGGTTGGCGTTATGTACGTGCTGGACGAGCCGTCTATCGGCCTGCACCAGCGCGATAACGAGCGCCTGTTGGGTACGCTTATCCATCTGCGCGATCTCGGTAATACCGTGATTGTGGTGGAGCACGACGAAGACGCGATTCGCGCCGCTGACCATGTGATCGACATTGGCCCGGGCGCAGGTGTACACGGCGGTGAAGTGGTCGCAGAAGGTCCACTGGAAGCGATTATGGCAGTGCCTGAGTCGTTGACCGGGCAGTACATGAGCGGCAAACGCAAGATTGAAGTGCCGAAGAAACGCGTTCCGGCGAATCCGGAAAAAGTGCTGAAGCTGACAGGCGCACGTGGTAATAACCTGAAAGACGTGACGCTGACGCTGCCAGTCGGTCTGTTTACCTGCATCACAGGGGTTTCAGGTTCCGGTAAATCGACGCTGATTAACGACACACTGTTCCCGATTGCCCAACGCCAGTTGAATGGTGCGACCATCGCCGAACCGGCACCGTATCGCGATATTCAGGGGCTGGAGCATTTCGATAAAGTGATCGATATCGACCAAAGCCCAATTGGTCGTACTCCGCGTTCTAACCCGGCGACCTATACCGGCGTGTTTACGCCTGTGCGCGAACTGTTTGCGGGCGTACCGGAATCCCGTGCGCGTGGTTATACGCCAGGACGTTTCAGCTTTAACGTCCGTGGCGGACGCTGCGAAGCCTGTCAGGGCGACGGTGTGATCAAAGTGGAGATGCACTTCCTGCCGGATATCTACGTACCGTGCGACCAGTGCAAAGGCAAACGCTATAACCGTGAAACGCTGGAGATTAAGTACAAAGGCAAAACCATCCACGAAGTGCTGGATATGACCATCGAAGAGGCGCGTGAGTTCTTTGATGCCGTACCTGCACTGGCGCGTAAGCTGCAAACGTTGATGGACGTTGGTCTGACGTACATTCGCCTGGGGCAGTCCGCAACCACACTTTCTGGTGGTGAAGCCCAGCGCGTGAAGCTGGCGCGTGAGCTGTCAAAACGCGGCACCGGGCAGACGCTGTATATTCTTGATGAGCCGACCACCGGTCTGCACTTCGCCGATATTCAGCAACTGCTCGACGTACTGCATAAACTGCGCGATCAGGGCAACACCATTGTGGTGATTGAGCACAATCTCGACGTGATCAAAACCGCTGACTGGATTGTCGACCTGGGACCGGAAGGCGGCAGTGGCGGCGGCGAAATCCTCGTCTCCGGTACGCCAGAAACCGTCGCGGAGTGCGAAGCTTCGCATACGGCACGCTTCCTCAAGCCGATGCTGTAATCGTTAAGGCCGCTTTCTGAGCGGCCTTTTCCTTTCAGAGTTGCACCAGCAATTTACGTTTTTCTTCCGGCAGCAAATTCACCGCCTGCTGATAAGACGCATCCACCAGATAATAGATTTGCGAATCCGGTAGCGATCCGTCGAGATACACGGTGCTCCAGTGCGCTTTATTCAGATGGCGGCTTGGACGCACATCGCTGTGCTGCTGACGTAGCAGCTCCGCCAGCTCCGGGCTGGTTTTCAGCGAAACCGCCGGGCGATTTTCTACTTCTTTCACCATCGCAAACAGTACATCTTCCACTTTGATCTGCGTCGCTTTCCAGTCGTTATGCACGCTCTGTTCTGCGCCTGGTTTTGCCATGCAATATTGTAGCAACTCCGAAATGGTCATTTTTTACTCCCCTTGTAGTGTCGCGATAATGCGACGCGATCCGCCGTGGATGCGATGTTCCCCCAGCCAGATGCCTTGCCAGGTGCCGGTCTGAATACGCCCTTTATGCACCGGCAATACAAGCGATGTTCCCAGCATTGAGGATTTGATATGAGAAGGCATATCGTCTGCTCCCTCATAGTCATGCTCATAATTTCCGTTGTCGGGAACGGTGCGGAGGAAAAAACGCTCCATGTCGTGGCGTACGGTGGGATCGCAGTTCTCATTAAGTGTCAGAGAGGCGGAGGTATGTTGCAGCAACAGATGCAGTAAACCGATGTTAACGCGCGGCATATCAGCCAGCTGATTCAGAATTTCATCCGTTACCAGATGAAACCCACGAGATTTGGCGCTAAGCGTGAGCGTCTTTTGATACCACATGTGCTGCTCCTTGATAAAACTCTCTTAATCAGTTTGCAGCAAGACAGAGAAAGGATAAAGGTGTGATTAAAAAAACAGCATTCGGGAGAGTGTCACGCTCTCCCGCTCTGTCAGTATTCTGAATTGACGATCACCTCTTCACCAAACGCACCCGCTTGTGGCAAGGGTTTGTAGGTAGAGTTGGAGGCGCGCAGAATGCGGATACCACGAGCGCCGACATCGCGTGCGGCGGTAATATCGTTATCGGAATCGCCATAAAAAATTCGGATATTTTTATCCTGCAGCCATTGCGATTTTGTATTTTGCCCTGGTTTATCACCCGCAAAGATCACCGGATTCATGTTGGTGGCAGGAATATGAAAATTATCCGCCAGCGTTTTTGAAACCGTTTCTGTTTTCGTCGGGCTACGACCAGTCACAAAGAAGATCGCGTCACCGCGGCGTACATGCATATCAATCAGCTGGCGAGCGACCTCTTTTGGAATGCTGAATTCATCCCAGCCATTGTTCATTTTTTCCCAGAACACAGGATTTTTCAGATAATCTTCGCTTTCTGGCGAGAAGGTTTTTTTGCCGCGCCAGAAGCCCGGACTGGAAAAAAGTACCGTGTCATCGATATCAAACCCCACCGCCATTGGCGGACGCCCTGCGAGGCTATTTTCAATTTGTGCGACCGAAACCCAATGAATTGGTGCCTGTTCAGCAAGCCTGGCAACGTTAGTACCAGGGTTAAGCGGCGAAGGAGATGAGGCCAGGGCAACAGCGGAACTGTTTAGAGCGAACAATAAGCAAACGGCACTGATTGCCTGTGTGATCTTGCGCATATTTTTCCCTAAATAGTCAGTATGTTGAAACTTTTTATTGTGAGATTTGTTGCAAAAACCATCTGACCATAACGCCAGCAGCAGGGGAAAGGAAGGATTATCTGCGGTTTTTGTGATGAAAAGCAGGATGATTATATTTAACCCAGTAAATACGTTCCTGTCGTTTTTTTGTAAAAAAATGTTTATTCCTCAATGAAGGATACATTAATTTTACGTTTATTATGATGAATCCTCTGCAAATGAGCGAAATTTGATAGAACATTTATCTGCTGTACGATTTAATGAACTTAATGATACAGCATTACAAAAACAATCGAAGTTTATAAAGATGATTTCTGATTGACCAGAACCCTACCCTACAATGGTGACTAATTTTATTACTCTCGAAGGAGATGATGATATGAATATATCATATGTGAATAGCAACAAAATGACATCTTTACCTGTTGAGCTAGATGCACTAAATAATAAAGATATCTCTTATTCCAAAGATTTTTCTTATGCCAAAGATCTCTTTTTATATATAGAAACACAGTTAAAAATTGCAAAAGATTTTTGTAGACCAGGAGAGGAAGTATCAAGATCTATTGCAAATAAAGTTTTTCATGCATTTATTGATTTAGTTAACAAAATCAGAGGCAAGAAAGATTGTATGTATATTTGCACACTTTGCTGTTTTGCCGAGGAGGTTAAAGGTGATTATTCTCATTACAGAACCTTTTTATTTGATATTGGTAATCAATATAAGGTTAAACTTACACAAAGCGGAAAAAAAGAGTTCTCTTTAACATTAGAATTTAACGATACTATAATTGAATCTCAGAAAGTCACAGGCAATAAGGCAAAGCATATTCTTGAGGATATAGAAATATTCTATCGTAACAAACCCGATACTTATTATTAAATTTAATAATGGTTAGATGTGCAGAAATTATTACTCCACACGGTAAAACAGGGAAAAGCACTCCAGAACATTGGGATAAACTTAACAAGTTAGAACTAACAACGTTTTATTACCTCTCACGTAGAACGATGGCATCAAAAAAATCATCTATAAAGCAAGAGTGAAAGCGACGACAGTTTAATTTCACTGCAGGCTGGATAACTCCAGCCTGCTTTCCTGCATTACATCACCGCAGCAAACGCCTTTGCCACACGTTGTACATTTGCCGTATTTAACCCGGCGACACACATGCGACCGCTGGCGATGAGATAGACACCAAATTCTTCACGTAGTCGGTCAACCTGAGCGGCACTTAAACCGGTATAACTGAACATGCCGCGCTGATTAAGCAGATAATCGAAATTGCGTTCTGGCATCTCTGTGCTTAATACCTTCACCAGTTCCTGACGCATTGCCAGAATGCGAGTACGCATCTCTTCTACTTCCGCCAGCCAGCTGGCTTTCAATGCCTCGTCATTCAGCACTGCAGCCACCACCTGCGCACCAAAATTCGGCGGGCTGGAGTAGTTGCGGCGAACTGTTGCTTTCAATTGCCCCAGTACGCGGCCTGCAGCTTCGGCATCTTCACACAGAACAGAAAGTCCGCCAACGCGCTCGCCGTAAAGGGAGAAAATTTTCGAGAACGAATTGCTCACCAGAGCGGGTAATCCAGCGCTGGCAATGGCGCGAATGGCGTAGGCATCCTCTTCCATACCGGCACCAAATCCTTGATAGGCAATATCAAGAAATGGGATAAGCTCGCGGGCTTTGAGAATTTCAATCACCGCATCCCACTGGTTATTAGTGAGATCGGCACCCGTTGGGTTGTGGCAACATGGGTGGAGCAACACAATACTGCGGGCAGGTAATGTTTTTAGCGTCGCCAACAGGTCATTAAAGCGCACGCCGTTAGTCGCTTCGTCATACCAGGGGTAAGTACTCACTTCGAATTCAGCCCCGGCGAATATTGCTACGTGGTTTTCCCAGGTAGGATCGCTGACCCAGACGCCTGATTCCGGGAAGTAGCGTTTCAGGAAATCTGCGCCCACTTTCAATGCCCCTGAGCCGCCAAGGGTTTGAATGGTTGCTACGCGCTGTTGTTGCAGTACCGGATGGTCGGCACCAAACAGCAGCGGCGCAATGGCATGGCGATAGCTATTAAGCCCTTCCATCGGTAAATAAAGCGAAGCGCCATGAGGCTGCGCATTCAGGCGCGCTTCCGCATCCGCCACGGCTTTCAGTTGGGGAATAATTCCGTCTTCGTTGTAGTACAGACCGATACTTAAATTCACTTTGTCGCTGCGAGGGTCTTCTTTGAAACGCTCCATAAGCGTAAGAATCGGGTCGCCAGCGTAGGCGTCAACTTTTTGAAACACGCGATGGTTCTCCAGGTTTACGGGCAGGTGGTTAAAACACAATAAACCGGAAGAAGGCGAAGATCGAGTGGATGTTCAGGGGCGAACGGCAATTAGCAACAGAGTGAGACTCATGACAAACGTACATCCGCCAGAGGCACGGCCTTCATAAGAGCATGAAAGAATATCAACTTATTGAATTGGTAGGATTTTATTGGCCGGATAAGGCATTCACGCCGCATCCGGCACAAACAATCAAATATTACAGAACGATTAATCCACGTATTTCATCGCGACCCTTGAAGTCAGGCGCGTAATAAGTTCGTAAGCGCTTACTTTCGTCATTTCAGCGATACGTTCTACGGGCAAACCTTCGCCCCATAAAATGACCGGGTCCCCGGCTTTGTCCTGCGCCTGTGGACCTAAATCTACGCAGATCATATCCATCGCCACGCGCCCGACAATCGGCACTTCGCGACCGTTCACCAGCACTGGCGTACCGGACGGCGCGGCGCGCGGATAACCATCGCCATAGCCCATCGCGACTACGCCCAGGCGGGTATCACGTTCGCTTACCCAAGTTCCACCATAACCGACAGGCTCTCCGGCTTTATGCTCACGCACGGCAATCAGGCTGGAGGTTAGTGACATCACTGGCTGACAGCCAAAATCGGCACCGGTGGAGCGATCTTCCAGCGGAGAGACGCCATAAAGAATGATGCCCGGGCGCACCCAGTCAAAATGCGACTGTGGCCACAGCAGAATGCCACCCGACGCGGCAATGGAACGTTGACCTGGTTTGCCTTCACAAAAGGTATTAAAGATAGCGAGTTGTTTCTCGGTTGCGTCGCATTTTGGTTCATCCGCGCGCGCAAAATGGCTGACGATATTCACCGGCTGACGAACGTTTTTGCACTGGGTCAGGCGATGATAAAACGCCTCAGCCTGTTCCGGCCTTACGCCCAGACGGTGCATACCGGTATCGAGTTTCATCCAGACGGTAACCGGCTCGTCCAGGCTGGCCTCTTCCAGCGCAGCAAGCTGTTCTTCGTTATGCACGGCGGTATGAAAATGTTGCGCAGAAATCGTCGGTAGATCTCTGGCATCAAAAAAGCCTTCGAGTAACAGTACAGGTTTGGTGATTCCCCCCGCACGCAGTCGCAGAGCTTCTTCGAGACGGGCTACGCCAAAGGCGTCAGCATCGGGGAGCGTTCGCGCGGTCTCAAGAAGACCGTGACCATAAGCGTTCGCTTTCACCACCGCAACCATTTTACTGGCAGGAGCCAGTTCACGAAGACGTTGCAGGTTGTGTCGCAGAGCGCGGCGGTTAATCACAACAGTTGCCGCTTGCATTTGTGTTCCTTGATAAGTGTTTGCTTTAATTACCTAATTCATAAAATAATTATTATTCGTCGTCGTACTGCGGCCCCGCATAGTTGTCGAAGCGCGACCATTGACCGTTAAAGGTCAGGCGTACCGTCCCGATTGGGCCGTTACGTTGTTTACCGATAATAATTTCCGCGATGCCTTTTAAATCACTGTTTTCGTGATACACCTCATCACGATAGATAAACATGATCAAGTCCGCATCCTGCTCGATAGAGCCAGATTCACGCAGGTCGGAGTTGACCGGGCGTTTGTCGGCACGTTGTTCCAGAGAACGGTTCAACTGGGACAGCGCCACCACCGGCACGTTCAATTCTTTCGCCAGTGCTTTCAGCGAGCGGGAGATTTCTGCAATTTCCAGCGTACGGTTATCGGAAAGCGCCGGTACGCGCATCAGTTGCAGGTAGTCGATCATGATAAGCCCGATGCCGCCGTGTTCACGGGCAATACGGCGCGCGCGGGAACGCACTTCCGTTGGCGTCAGGCCGGAGGAGTCATCGATATAGATATTACGTTTTTCGAGCAAAATACCCATGGTGCCGGAAATACGTGCCCAGTCTTCATCATCGAGCTGCCCGGTACGGATTTTAGTCTGGTCAACGCGCGACAGCGACGCCAGAGAACGCATCATAATCTGTTCTGATGGCATCTCCAGCGAGAAGATAAGTACAGGTTTATCCTGCAACATCGCCGCGTTTTCGACGAGGTTCATCGCAAATGTGGTTTTACCCATCGACGGACGCGCGGCGACGATGATCAAATCCGACGGCTGCAAGCCAGCGGTTTTTTTGTTGAGATCGTCATAACCGGTGTTTACTCCGGTAACGCCATCGTGTGGCTGCTGAAACAACTGCTCAATACGCGCCACGGTTGCGTCGAGCACATCGGCGATGTTCTTCGGCCCTTCGTCTTTGTTTGCACGACTTTCGGCAATTTTAAAGACGCGGGATTCAGCCAGGTCCAGCAGATCTTCGCTGGTGCGCCCCTGCGGATCAAAACCGGCTTCGGCAATCTCATTCGCAACCGAAATCATCTCGCGAACAACGGCACGTTCACGCACGATGTCAGCATAAGCACTGATGTTCGCCGCACTTGGCGTATTTTTTGACAGCTCCGCCAGATAAGCGAAACCACCGACGCTATCGAGTTGCCCCTGGCGTTCCAGCGATTCCGCAAGGGTAATCAGATCGATAGGACTACCGCTTTCCTGTAAACGCGCCATTTCAGTAAAGATATGACGGTGTGGGCGGGTGTAAAAATCGTCTGCCACCACACGCTCGGCTACATCGTCCCAGCGTTCGTTATCCAGCATTAAACCGCCCAACACCGACTGCTCCGCTTCGATCGAGTGCGGAGGCACTTTCAGCCCGGCAACTTGTGGATCGCGTTCGCGGGGTTCAGCCTGCTGTTTGTTGAAGGGTTTATTTCCTGCCATAGTGAATGGAGTTACCGAGATAAAGAATGGGTCGAAACTTTACCATATGAAGCAGACCCTGACGATACGTTCTGGAGGACACATGGCAACACGAATTGAATTTCACAAGCACGGTGGCCCGGAAGTACTTCAAGCCGTAGAGTTCACTCCTGCCGATCCGGCGGAGAATGAAATCCAGGTCGAAAATAAAGCCATCGGCATCAATTTTATCGACACGTATATCCGCAGCGGCCTTTACCCGCCGCCATCACTACCCTGCGGATTAGGCACCGAAGCGGCAGGCATCGTGAGTAAAGTCGGCAGTGGTGTAAAGCATATTAAGGCAGGCGATCGTGTAGTCTATGCGCAGTCGGCGTTAGGCGCTTACAGCTCTGTGCATAACATTAATGCGGATAAAGCGGCGATTCTGCCTGCGGCAATTTCTTTTGAGCAAGCGGCGGCATCCTTCCTGAAAGGCTTAACGGTTTATTATCTGCTGCGCAAAACCTATGAAATTAAACCCGATGAGCAGTTCCTGTTCCACGCAGCGGCTGGCGGCGTTGGCTTAATTGCTTGCCAGTGGGCAAAAGCCCTTGGGGCGAAACTTATCGGCACCGTGGGAACCGCGCAAAAAGCGCAGAGTGCGCTAAAAGCGGGCGCATGGCAGGTTATTAACTATCGCGAAGAGAATCTGGTCGAGCGATTGAAAGAGATCACCGGTGGCAAGAAAGTGCGCGTGGTGTACGATTCCGTGGGCAGAGACACCTGGGAACGGTCGCTTGATTGCCTGCAACGCCGCGGCTTAATGGTGAGCTTTGGCAACTCATCAGGTGCGGTTACCGGTGTGAACTTAGGCATTCTCAATCAGAAAGGCTCGTTGTATGTGACACGCCCTTCCCTGCAAGGCTATATCACCACGCGGGAGGAATTAACCGAGGCCAGTAATGAGCTGTTCTCTTTGATTGCCAGCGGTGTGATTAAGGTCGATGTCACCGAGCAGCAGAAATATCCGCTTAAGGATGCACAGCGTGCGCATGCGATTCTGGAAAGCCGGGCGACGCAAGGTTCCAGCCTGTTGATTCCATAAAAGAAATAGGGCTTCCACCTGGGAAGCCCTTTCTTTTTATAGTTCGGCTGTATGTAGGGTACAGCACGATGAATCTGTTAGAGGCGCAATAGTGACAGATTTGATTATCAATTCCTATTTTGTTCTAAGGATAAAACCTTAGGTTGTGATCATCCGCACAATCCCTTAGTAACGCCAGCGGTCATAACGCTGATATTTAGGCACTTTTGGTGCTTTAATCGCCTTAATAACCCACACCACCGCAATCGCCAGTAGTAACCACGGCAGCAACTTAATCATCAATGCCAGCATACCGCCGAGGAACATAATGGCCGTCGCCACAACCAGCGCAGCGATAATACCCAGCAACGAAACGCCGGTGACCATCAGCATGACAAAAAAGCCAATCACAAAAAGTAGTTCCAGCATGATGCTCTCCCAAATATGAAATCTCTTGCTGGCATTACAAGAATCATGCCAAAAATAATCTATTGATTTAACAGCAAAACGCCCCGCGACGGTGCGCAGGGCGTGGTGAATTTGACTACTTTTTGGTGAAAAGTTAACGCTTATCTGCCACCAGTTTGAGCGCTTGTTCCAGCACGTTAATGTCAGCACCAGCTTTATGGGCATTTTCACTTAAATAACGCCGCCACTGCCGCGCGCCAGGAATACCCTGGAACAAGCCCAGCATATGCCGGGTAATATGGCCAAGATACGTCCCCTGGCTGAGTTCACGCTCAATGTACGGATACATGGCGCGCACTACCGCCACCGGATCGGCATCGGTATCCGAGGAACCAAAGATCTCTCGGTCTACCGCCGCCAGAATACCCGGATTCTGATACGCTTCGCGCCCGACCATCACGCCATCCATATGTTGCAAATGCGCTTTTGCCTCTTCCAGCGACTTGATGCCACCGTTAATCGACATTGTCAGATGCGGAAAGTCACGCTTCAGTTGATACACACGCGGATAATCGAGCGGCGGGATTTCACGGTTTTCTTTCGGGCTTAACCCCGAAAGCCAGGCTTTACGTGCGTGGATGATGAACATCTCACACTCGCCTTTGCCGGAAACGGTGTTGATGAAATCGCAGAGAAATTCATAGCTGTCCTGGTCGTCGATGCCAATACGCGTTTTCACCGTCACCGGAATCGACACCACATCGCGCATCGCTTTCACGCAGTCGGCAACCAGCTGCGCATTACCCATCAGACACGCCCCAAACATGCCGTTCTGCACCCGGTCAGACGGGCAGCCGACATTCAGGTTGATCTCATCATATCCGCGCGCTTCTGCCAGCTTTGCACACTGCGCCAGCGCCGCCGGATCGCTACCGCCCAGTTGCAATGCTACCGGATGTTCTTCTTCACTGTACGCCAGGTAATCACCTTTACCGTGAATAATCGCCCCTGTAGTCACCATTTCGGTATACAGCAACGTATTGCGGGAAAGCAGACGCAAGAAATAGCGGCAATGTCTGTCCGTCCAGTCGAGCATTGGTGCAACGCTAAACCGACCACTCCAGTGAACGTCAGTTTTTTCAGGCATTGCGCTGGTTTGGTTGATTTTTTGCATTTCAGAATTACCGTGCATTTTCAAATGTAGAGATTATTTTATCGATATATCATGGGGTTATGTTATTCAGCATCACTGTTCAGGAGGCTCAATAGCGGGGTACTATACCATAACAACAGGAAGCGCCTGTCTCATTGCAAAAGAAAATTGAGATCCTCTCAAGGCATGAAGCTCTCACGAAGTGATGGAAATAATCTTATTAGCCGTTAGCTTTGTTAAGGCCAATGATAAACAATCCAGGTTCGACGATAAATAAAAATCACACATTAAACTCCGGTGATATCTCTCCCTGCTAATAGCACTGATAGAGAAAAAAAGAACCCAATAAGCATTGGGTTCTTTTATGTAATACCTTCCATACCATCGAAGAACTTCACATATTATTTTACTAGTTCAATACCAAATAGATCATAAATTGAATTAGAGATATCGTTTGGAATTTGAATCAATTCCGTTGAATCTGGGTCACACGATTGTACGAAGTCATTTAATTTCTGCGCCGCACCATGCATTTTTGTAACGTCTTTTAGGACTCGTTTTCCTTCGTCTTCCTGACGTTTCATATCAGTTACAATGTCATTGAAATCCAGTTTCCCTGCGACTGCCAGATTTTTCATCTCCTTCAGATTTTTTTTCATCTCTTGTTGAGATAACGTTTTCACCTGATCTGTTATGTATTTTTCGCAATCCTCATCAATATCCACTGCAGCTACCAGATCTGCTAATGCACTACCATATGAACATGAAATTAAAAGGGAAGCCAAGGGTTTTAAGCGAATATCGTCATATTGATGATATGCATTTTCTAAATTTATAAAACCATCACCTAAAGTTTGTAGATGTAACGAAGCTATAGATTCATCATCAATAGATTTTTCATAAAATAGTTGAATAGTTGATGGGAGTCCATTCGGGCTTGCTACATCAAAAGTACATCTGTCTATGAGACTTACTGTCTGATGTTCTACTTTATTACAGACAAAACTAATCGCATAATGAAAAATCGCCCTGTCTACATATAAAGCGATATAATCACGATCGCCTAATTGCTCTTGAGAGCAGTCATCAATACACTTATCGACCCACAGTTTGAGTTCATTTATTCTGCTGATTAACGACACATTTTTGATACTTGCTGTCCATAAATTAAGGGTGATTTTTTGAATAAATAAATCTATTTTTGCAATAATCACATCGCGATTATTCGCAGTTGCATAATCAACCGATTTATTATATATATCCTTTATTTTTTCTTTGCTCGCATCTTTAATTTCGTATTGATTTGAATGGAGTGTATTATTGAAGAATTCTGTTGCACTTGAAATTATACCTGACATGATTCATCCACCTTTTTTGTCGTACCGTGTCCTCCTTATAATTCTTTTGCCATCTGCTCACTATCAAAAATCGCTCATAATCTCTGAAGTACAGGTATGCGATCAAACCCAGCTAAATAAATAGCGATTTAACTTGAAGCAATTTATTTAAAAATGAATTATTAATTATTATCGTGTTGATAATGGTACTACCAGGCAAAACAACACATTACGTACAAAACAGAAAATCAACATTACGGCAACAATAAGGGTTCTCGGTGTTTTTCCTGGAACATGGTAAAGTAAGGACATTCTTAACCCCCACTTTGAGGTGCCCGATGGAAAAGACCACAACGCAGGAGTTATTAGCGCAGGCTGAAAAAATCTGTGCGCAGCGTAATGTGCGCCTGACTCCACAGCGCCTGGAAGTGTTGCGCCTGATGAGTCTGCAGGATGGCGCTATCAGCGCTTATGATCTGCTTGATTTGCTGCGCGAAGCTGAACCGCAAGCCAAGCCGCCAACGGTTTATCGCGCGCTGGATTTTCTGCTTGAGCAAGGTTTTGTGCATAAGGTGGAATCCACCAACAGTTATGTGCTCTGTCATCTGTTCGACCAGCCCACTCATACTTCAGCCATGTTTATTTGCGATCGCTGCGGCGCAGTGAAAGAAGAGTGTGCAGAAGGCGTGGAAGACATTATGCATACGCTGGCGGCAAAAATGGGGTTTGCCCTGCGGCATAATGTGATTGAAGCACATGGGCTCTGTGCGGCATGTGTGGAAGTGGAAGCGTGTCGTCATCCTGAACAGTGCCAGCATGATCACTCTGTGCAGGTGAAAAAGAAACCGCGTTAAGAGGGCGTACATCCTTGTACACGTCGGGCAGGAGGGATTAATTACCAGCGATATTCATTGCGGGTTTCCCAATCCACGACCTCTTTTTCTGCCTGATCTTTCTGATAACCATAACGTTCCTGGATTTTACCGACCAGTTGATCGCGTTTACCTTCAATGATCGTCATATCATCATCGGTCAGTTTGCCCCATTGCTCTTTCACTTTACCTTTAAACTGTTTCCAGTTACCGCCGGCTTCATCTTTATTCATAATCAAGACCTCATCGTTAGGTTGTGAATGAGAATACGTTCACTTTTCTTCTGAACGTGAGATTAAGTGTAGTCAGCAATTTGGCTTAGGATAATTTATTCAGAATTTTTAACCGTCACGTTGCGGCAAACCAGGTACCGTTGCGCCAGTGACGCCGCCAGATAGCCGCCAGAGAAAGCCCGCGCAACGCCAGAAAGACGGTTAACGCCAGCCACAAACCATGATTCCCCAGCCACGGCAGCGTAAGGAGCGTCAGCGCAAAACCTGCGGCGGCCACCGCCATACTGTTACGCATTTCGGCGGCACGCGTTGCGCCTATAAACATGCCGTCCAGCAGATAACACCAGACGCCAACCAACGGCAAAATCACCTGCCAGATAAGATAGCGGTCGGCCAGCTGCTGAATCTGGGTTAACGACGTCAGTAACGCAATGATGTGTTCCCCTGCCAGCAAATAAACCACCGAAAACAGTAACGCTACGATCCCCGACTGGCGGCACGCTGCCCGCCAGACATCCAGCAACTGGCTACCGTCGCGCGCACCGTATGCCTGACCGGAATGTGCTTCAACCGCGTAGGCAAAACCATCCAGCGCATAGGCGGTAAAGGTGAGTAGCGTCATCAGAACCGCGTTAACAGCGATAATGTCACTCCCCAGTCGCGCGCCAAGTACGGTGATCGCGCCGAAACAGAGTTGCAACAACAGCGAGCGCAGCATGATATCGCGGTTAAGCGCCAGCAAGCGACGGAAGTTTCCTCGCCAGGCAGTTTTCAGCATTTCGCCGGATATTCCGCGAAGTTTGAGGATTTTACGCACCATTAGCAGACCAATCAGCAATGTTGCATATTCCGCAATAACCGTCGCCAGCGCCGCGCCCTGCACGTTCATATGCAGCCCCATCACCAGCCAGACATCCAGCACAATGTTGAGGATATTGCCGACCACTAACAAAATTACGGGTGCACGGGCATATTGCACGCCGAGTAACCAACCAAGTAATACCAGATTCGCCAGCGACGCCGGTGCGCTTAACCAGCGGATTTCAAGAAAGCGCCGCGCCTGTTCCAGGACTGCTTCACTACCGCCAACAATATGCAGCGCCAGATCGATAATCGGTGTACGCAGCAGCGCAATTAACGCCCCAGCCCCCAACGCCAACAGCAACGGTTGCACCAGCGCACGGGCTAATGCCTGAGGATTTTTGGCACCATAAGCCTGCGCAGTCAGCCCGGTGGTGCTCATGCGTAAAAACAGCAACAACATAAAGAGAAAGCTGGTCGCCGTTGCACCAACCGCCACGCCGCCCAAATAAACCGGACTATCAAGATGACCAATAACCGCCGTATCGACCAGTCCCAGCAACGGAACGGTGATATTGGAGAAAATCATGGGTAAGGCGAGATGCCAAAGTGCTTTATCAGATGAAGTGAGGAATGCCATGCAGACAAGCCTGATGAAGAGAGATGAAAAACAAACCGCGACGCCAGGCGGCATCGCGGTCTCAGAGATATGTTACAGCCAGTCGCCGTTGCGAATAACTCCAACCGCCAGCCCTTCAATGGTGAAGCTCTGCTGACGAAGGTCAACGACAATTGGTTTAAACTCGCTATTTTCTGGCAACAGTTCGACTTTATTGCCCTGTTTTTTCAGGCGCTTAACGGTAACTTCGTCATCAATACGTGCGACAACGACCTGACCGTTACGTACATCCTGAGTTTTATGCACTGCCAGCAAGTCGCCATCCATAATGCCGATATCTTTCATCGACATCCCGCTGACGCGCAGCAGGAAATCAGCATTCGGCTTGAATAAGGAAGGATCGACCTGATAATGACCTTCAATATGCTGTTGCGCCAGAAGCGGTTCACCGGCAGCCACACGACCTACCAGCGGCAACCCTTCTTCCTCTTCCTGCAACAGACGAATCCCGCGTGATGCGCCGGAAACAATTTCAATAACGCCTTTGCGTGCCAGCGCCTTCAGATGTTCTTCAGCCGCGTTTGGGGAACGGAACCCCAAACGCTGCGCGATTTCCGCACGCGTCGGCGGCATACCTGTCTGGCTGATGTGATCACGGATGAGATCAAACACCTCTTGTTGCCTGGCCGTTAACGCTTTCATTCCGCCCCCTGGGTGTATATACAGTTATGCTGTGAGTATATACAGCAAAAGGCGATTTTGGAACCATAAACTGCACAATAAACCAGAGATTTATCGAAATCTGGAAGGGTTATCCAAAATGCGACCATAACAGGATGCACCAGGTAATCACGGCGACGATAATCGCAATCAGCACCGCGGCGGATCCCATATCTTTAGCGCGTCCGGATAGCTCATGGTATTCAGAGCCAATTCGGTCAACCACTGCTTCGATGGCGCTATTGAGGATTTCCACAATCATCACCAGCATCACGGAGCTGATAAGCAGCACGCGGGTAATTGCGTCCACATCCATCCAGCAGGCGATGACCACCGCCAACAATACCGCTACGCCTTCCTGACGGAATGCCGCTTCGTTGATCCATGCAGCGCGTAAACCTTTCCAGGAATAGCCAGCAGCTTTGATAATTCGGGTGAGTCCAGTGGTATTATTGGCCATTGAAAGAACCTTTTTACATTATGAGCGTCAATATCAGTGTACCGTTAAATCCGATGATTCGGGTTTGCGTAACGCCGCGCGAAACATGAGCGGATACCACAGAATTTCCCATGACTTTCTGCTATCCTTGCCGCGCATTTGCATTATTAACCAGAGGCTTTACATCGTTTATGTCCGGCTGGCCACGAATTTACTACAAATTACTGAATTTACCATTAAGCATCCTGGTAAAAAGCAAGTCTATTCCGGCAGATCCTGCCCCGGAACTGGGGCTGGATACCTCTCGTCCAATTATGTACGTTTTACCGTACAACTCGAAAGCAGATTTGCTGACGTTGCGCGCCCAGTGTCTGGCACATGACCTGCCTGACCCGTTAGAGCCGCTGGAAATCGACGGCACGCTACTGCCGCGCTATGTGTTCATTCACGGCGGGCCGCGTGTATTCACCTATTACACGCCGAAAGAAGAGTCTATTAAGCTGTTCCACGACTATCTCGATTTGCACCGTAGCAACCCAAATCTGGATGTGCAGATGGTGCCAGTGTCGGTGATGTTTGGTCGCGCGCCGGGGCGTGAAAAAGGCGAAGTGAACCCGCCGCTGCGTATGCTTAACGGCGTACAGAAATTTTTCGCTGTACTGTGGCTCGGTCGCGACAGTTTTGTGCGTTTCTCACCGTCAGTTTCGCTGCGCCGTATGGCGGATGAACACGGCACGGATAAAACTATCGCTCAGAAACTGGCGCGCGTGGCGCGTATGCACTTTGCCCGTCAACGTCTGGCTGCCGTAGGACCACGTCTGCCTGCTCGTCAGGATCTGTTTAATAAGCTGCTCGCCTCCCGCGCCATTGCCAAAGCGGTAGAAGATGAAGCGCGCAGCAAAAAAATCTCCCATGAAAAAGCGCAGCAGAACGCGATTGCGCTGATGGAAGAGATTGCGGCGAATTTCTCTTACGAGATGATCCGCCTGACTGACCGCATTCTGGGCTTCACCTGGAACCGACTTTACCAGGGTATCAACGTCCATAACGCCGAGCGCGTTCGCCAGTTGGCCCACGACGGTCATGAGCTGGTGTATGTGCCTTGCCACCGCAGTCACATGGACTACCTGCTGCTTTCTTACGTGCTGTATCACCAGGGGCTGGTGCCGCCGCATATCGCCGCCGGGATCAACCTGAACTTCTGGCCGGCCGGGCCGATTTTCCGCCGTCTGGGTGCGTTCTTTATTCGCCGTACGTTTAAAGGCAATAAGCTCTATTCCACCGTTTTCCGTGAGTATCTCGGCGAACTGTTCAGCCGTGGTTATTCCGTCGAGTACTTCGTAGAAGGCGGTCGTTCCCGTACGGGGCGTTTGCTGGATCCGAAAACCGGTACGCTGTCGATGACCATTCAGGCGATGCTGCGTGGCGGCACGCGTCCGATTACGCTGATTCCGATCTATATCGGTTATGAGCACGTCATGGAAGTGGGTACTTACGCCAAAGAACTGCGCGGCGCGACGAAAGAGAAAGAGAGCCTGCCGCAGATGCTGCGCGGTTTAAGCAAGCTGCGTAATCTCGGCCAGGGTTACGTCAATTTCGGTGAACCAATGCCGTTGATGACCTACCTTAACCAGCACGTACCAGACTGGCGTGAATCTATCGATCCCATCGAAGCGGTGCGTCCGGCATGGTTAACGCCGACGGTCAATAATATTGCTGCCGATCTGATGGTACGCATTAACAACGCAGGCGCGGCAAACGCCATGAACCTGTGCTGTACTGCGCTTCTGGCGTCACGTCAGCGCTCACTCACCCGCGAGCAGTTAACCGAGCAACTCAACTGCTACCTGGATCTGATGCGCAACGTGCCTTACTCCACGGACTCTACCGTTCCTTCAGCCAGCGCCAGCGAGCTTATCGATCACGCGCTGCAAATGAACAAGTTTGAAGTCGAGAAAGACACTATCGGCGACATCATCATTCTGCCGCGCGAGCAAGCGGTGCTGATGACCTACTATCGCAACAACATTGCGCATATGTTGGTGCTGCCTTCGCTGATGGCGGCAATTGTCACCCAGCATCGCCACATCTCCCGCGACGTATTGATGGAGCACGTCAATGTGCTTTACCCAATGCTGAAAGCGGAGCTGTTCCTGCGCTGGGATCGCGACGAGTTGCCGGACGTTATTGATGCGCTGGCCAATGAGATGCAACGTCAGGGGCTGATTACCCTGCAAGATGATGAGTTGCATATCAACCCGGCGCATTCTCGCACGCTACAGCTGCTGGCCGCAGGCGCGCGCGAAACGCTGCAACGTTATGCCATCACTTTTTGGCTGTTGAGCGCCAACCCGTCGATCAACCGCGGTACGCTGGAGAAAGAGAGCCGCACCGTCGCGCAACGTCTCTCCGTGCTGCACGGTATCAACGCGCCGGAGTTCTTCGACAAGGCGGTGTTCAGTTCTCTGGTGCTGACACTGCGTGATGAAGGGTATATCAGCGATAGCGGCGACGCCGAACCGGCAGAAACGATGAAGGTGTATCAGTTGCTGGCGGAGTTGATTACATCAGACGTGCGTTTGACGATTGAGAGTGCGACGCAGGGCGAAGGGTAATCAGTGAGAATTGCCGGATGCGGCGCAAACGCCTTATTCGGCCTACCATGATCTGCAAATTCAATAAATTGCGATATGTTGTGTAGGTCTGAGAAGCGCAGCGCATCAGGCAGCCCAGAAGAAAGCCGGATGATCATCCGGCTTTTTTACATCATCAGAAATGCCAGTAACTCATTGCCAGCCCTAAAAACAGTACCAGACCAACATAGTTATTATTCATAAACGCTTTAAAGCAGGCTTCACGCTCGCGGTTGGCAATCAGTTTTTGTTGATAAACAAACAGCGCGCCAGCCACCAGAATTGACCAGTAATATCCCCAGCCTAAGCCATTTAACTCACCGATGATCGCCATCAGCGCCAGTACGCCAATCTGCAAAATACCAATAATCAATTTATCGTATTGGCCGAACAGGATTGCGGTGGATTTAATGCCAATCTTCACATCATCATCGCGGTCAACCATCGCATACTGCGTGTCGTAAGCCACCGCCCAGAGAATATTGGCGAGGAACATTAACCAGCAACTCAATGGCACCGACTCACTCACAGCGGCAAAAGCCATTGGAATCGACCAGCCAAACGCCGCGCCCAGCACCACTTGCGGGAGATGGGTATACCGCTTCATAAACGGGTACACCCACGCCAACGCCAGAGCGGCAATCGACAACAGAATGGTCATCGTATTCAGCGTCAGTACCAGTAAAAACGAAATCAGTACCAGCACTACAAACAGCGCGCGCGCCTCTTTCTCTGTTACCGCGCCGCTGGGAAGTGGTCGGTTCGCCGTGCGCTTAACATGACCATCAAACTTGCGGTCAGCATAATCATTCACCACACATCCGGCAGCGCGCATCAGCCAGACACCCGCGACAAACACCGCCAGGATCCAGAGCTGGGGAACGCCCGGTGTCGCCACCCACAACGCCCATAATGTTGGCCAGAGCAGCAGTAACGCGCCAATTGGCTTATCCGTACGCATTAAGCGATGAAACGCCAGCAGCTTATTCTGCGTCAGACTCCACTCCATATTTTTTTCCTCTTAGTACAACGGTGACGCCGGTAAAAACAGTTCTGTTAGCAACAGCGGTTTACCGCTTAATCGCAGGCGGGAACGTCGCCCCCACAGTCCGGCATCACGGCCTATCTCAATAAAGTCCCGGGTTAATGTCGATGATGTGAACAGATAGCGTCCTAACGGCGTTTTACCTAATTTTTGTAACGCCAGCTCCGGCCCGCTTAACGTTGACACAGGAACGACGGTACGACCGGCAAGCCACGGTTCACCATCGGCACATAACAAAATTTCACGTAACCAGTAACGAGACTCTTTCGGCAGCAGCGGCAGTTCTTCGGAGATTTCATTCTGCTCGACAAACCCTTCGCGGATCATCGTCACGCTCACCGTTTTTCCCTGCTGTTCAAAACGTTTTGTCATGGAATCTTCCAGCAACAGCCAGTCGCGCAGTTGCGTATCCAGGGCAGGGATCTCTTTAAAATAGCGCAGCGCACGCAGTTGCGTTAACGCGGGGTGTGACATGCCGAACTCTCCGTTACATAACGTAAAGGCATTGTATCGCAGAAAAGTGTTTACGGGAGATGTAAAGCAAATTAAGTGATCTAATGCGCAACAAAAACGCAACAATCGCATGAAGTGGTAAAACGCTGTTGAACCTTACGCTTTGCCGATGCCCGTGCTGGCGAGGGCAACCATAGGGGCATCACCGCCCAGGAAGCAGGAACGGTGATGTTTTCCTCTACTTAAACACCTTTATTCTTTATACGAGTAGCTTGCCAACTCGCAGTAAAAATTGGGAAAAGCGCATGTTTACCATGAGATTTGGAGCCGAAAAGTGTTTCTGAAGTAAGATTAACAGGCAACATCTCATGTCTGGATTTATAGATATACGTGGAATTCCAACGGGTATCTTTTGTAGGATTCAACATATCATGTAAGCGCTGGGAGCTTACTACCATAACTGGCCCATCATCGACAGAGGAGAACAGGATAAAGATATTATCGTTTCGTGTTAGTTCATTCGTGTTAAAGGTTCTTAAATTATCTTCAGTTTCTATAAAGATAGGTGAAACATCATCACTACGAATTCATTCTTTATAAAGATGCCAGGCATTTGCTTTGATCGTATCATCCGTTGATCGTAGAGCCTGATCGATAAGTTGGATAAAAAAATTGTTATTTTGATCAATCAGCCCTTTATTCATATTAAATCTGTTAATAAAATCGATCATCTGTTGGGTATCGAAGTTCACTTTACTGAATCGATGTTGACGCATAAAAATATCGAACTTGTTATCTTCATCAGAATGGATATAACTACGTATAATTGGATCTTTTATATAAGGACAATAGCTAAATATTTTCTTCATATTCTCAATAAAGTTTTTATTAACAATATTAAGAATTTTTAATTGCATCACCAATTTTACTGCCAGAACGGATTTCAATATCATTGCATTATCTGGCAATGTATCAATCATTTTTATGATGTTATTGATATAACCATCAAGATCTTCATTCCCAAATATATCTGAATAATCAATAGTTAATTCCAATCGTTCTGTAATGCAATCTTTAAAATTCCCTGTCGACATTCGCACATGATCAAACATAACAGCTGTCAGATTCGATTTAATAAATGATATTTCTTTGTCAGAAAGAAATTCTGCTCTGGTGAAGTGCGAAGCATAAAGATAACAATTATCGAAGTTTGAATTTCTAATCTGACATTCGCGAAAATTACTATGACCAAGTTGACTCTGCGAGAAGTCAACTGTATCAAGAATATTTTGGCTAAAATCAACACATTCGCCACTCGTTTTGAGAAAAATCACATTGTGTAAACGTCGACATTTAAATATGACATTATTAACTGTTGCCTTAGTAAAATTGCAATTCTCAATGTCTTTACATTCGAAAGTTGCATGTTGTAGATTTGACGATAAAAAAGACACCTCCGAAATAACGTCACCTTTAAAATGGCAACTTGTTAAATCCAAATCAGACAGGTCGATATACCCCTGCGCATCTTTATCCATCATAAAATCACAAGCGCATTCTATTTTTTCATTTCTATAAAATTTTACGCTTATAATATCATTACTGATTGAGACTTCACGAAACATATTTATTGCATGATTTTTTTCGTTCCGTTGTTTTATATTTAAAAATATATTGCTGATATAAATAAAATTTTCTCGATTTAACCCTGGTACCCCATTAAAATTACGTAGTAAATCAAGATCTAATTTATTATTTCCTTGCACCACATCATGTTTCATCAAAGTGTTATTGCCGCCAGAATTTGTGATATGACCTATCATAAAACCTCTGTATTACAGAAATAAAATAACCTGGAAAAGTAGCCTGAGCGTCCAGACACTACCGGCGAAAGGAAAAGAATCTCTGATAAGGCATTGAGATAATGGATATTCTTAGTGAAGAAGAAGTGAAGTACTATAAAAAATCGCTCATATCCCAGGAATGAAGCATAAAAAAAGGTGCGCCAGGAGACGCACCAGTTGTTGCAAAATCAGCACTGTGGGGCGTAATTACCCCTTGCCTTTTACACTGCTGATAAAGGTGGAACGGGCAGATGTTGACCCCAGGCGTTCAGCTTCATCAAGCAGTTTTAACGCCTTATCAACATCACCTTTCGCGACAGCGTTTTTGATCGCGGTATTAAAATAACTTTCCGTGTCGTTGAGCATCGGCTCGCTTTTCTTCACCGGTGCCGGAGCGGGTGCAGCCACAGCTGGTGCCGCCGTGTTGCCTACCGTAACCGGAGCTGGAGCGGAAGAACCAAATAGTGGCCCGACCAACACGCTGGAACTGGAGTTCGTTTTGACTTTCAGTTTCAGTAAGCCATCGGTGGTATGACGAGCAACCGGGTCAGGAATATCCGGGATCGAGTTACCGACGCCTTTGGCATAGGCTTTAGCCGGGTCGAGCAGTTGGGTCGTCTGCTGGAGATCTTTTTCCGTGGTAAAGACCAGAACATAAAGTTTTTGCTGCCCCAACGCCGGTGTCAGGCGCATAACGCCTTCCAGACGATCTGCACTCATCACGCCTGGTTCCTGGTAGGTGAAATAACTGCTGGGGAAGAAGGCTGATGGGGTCATGTTCTGATCAAGAATCAGCACGTTCGGCGCAAAAACGCTGGTTTGTTTGTTCACTTCGCTGGTCAGCGTCAGGGTCAGTTCGCCAATGTTTGCCGGGACGCTGTACGCAGCAACCGGACCACTGATGCCGGGAACGTTCAGTTGTTGGCCGCCAGTCGCCAGTTGGGTGGTCTGGGTTTTAGATTGATCGACCGGTGTCCAGGTGAGTTGTTGCAGCGCGGCAGATGGAATGGCTGGCGCGTCGCTGGTGTTTTGCGGTACGTAGTTAACATCGGCAAGGCTGATTCCAGGCGCGCTTGCCAGCAACCCTGCTGATAAACAGAGGGCGATGAGACTTTTATTCATTTTCATTGTTTTCACCTCAAAATCTGGAGCTCAGCGGTAGCCAGGCAATAGCGCGCTAAACCCGATAATCAGAGGGGCTTGCGCCCCTTTCAGATAATGACAACCTGTTTTTATGCCGGATGCGGCGCAAGCACCTTATCCGGCCCAGTTTTTGCTATTACCACCAGATTTCCATCTGGGCACCGAAGGTCCACTCGTCGCTGTCGCCACGACCGAAGCTGCCGCCGTTGAAATCAGCAGGAACGGCTTTGCCGAAGTTCGCGTTGGTATCAGCGTTACCGGTGTAGTCGTAACCCCATTTCTCATCCCACTTGGCGTAGGTTGCGAAGACACGAATAGCCGGGCGTGACCAGATGCTGTCGCCAGCCTGCCATTGTTGTGCGAGGGTAATTTTGTACTGATTGTTCTTGTCGCCGGTGCGCTGGGATTCGACGTTGTCGTAGCCGATTTCCATCACGGTGCTCATGATTGGCGTCCACTTGTACATCGGGCGAATACCGACGGTCCACCACTTGGTGCCGTTGTCGTTATCCCAGTTGATATCCTGGTACATACCCACGTACATCATGTCCCAGTTGTCGCCCATGGAGATCGCTCCGTGGTCGAGGATACGCAGCATGTGACCGTTGTTGTTGATATTGTAGGCAAATTTTTCGTTATCAAACGCGACGCCAGAACCCTGCGACAGACCTTTACCCTGCGAGGTCATCGAGTCAGTAGCGTACTGAACAACAAACTTGTTAAAGCCCTTCAGGACACTCTGAGTATGTTCAGCAGTGAACAACCAGCCGTCTTTCGATGCGCCATCAACCAGACGATAGTTATCACGCAGGTTGGCACGACCGTAGTCGACACCCAGTTCTAATGTGCCGCCCGGATTGATTTCCATCTGCGCTAAACGCACATCGAAAACGTCGTTCGCGGTTTCGTTGGTATAGTCATAAATATTGTTGCTGGCGAAAGAGGAAGAACCACCTGCTTCAGAGGAGCGGGTTGCTGCCAGAGAGAGTTTACCGAAGCCAACATCGATGTTTTCCAGACCGGCACCAGGACCAGAAATATCCCAGTAGTAGAAGTCGATCATATGAACGTCATGACGTTGGTAGAAGCGCTTACCTGCCCAGATGGTGGAGCCTGGCAGCCATTCGATCAGGTTTTTACCCTGCACGTTTGCTTCACGGAAGGCCGGATCGGTAGCTTCCCAGTCATTCTGTTGTGCGACGGAATAGGCCACGTTAGTGTCGAAATAGAAGCTCTTATCGCCCTCTTTCCACACTTCCTGACCCAATTTTAATTCAGCATAAGTTTCACATTCGTTGCCAAGACGGTATTTACTTTGAGCACCGGTAGTCTGGAAACACTGTTGTTCACCGCCGCTACCTGTCCAGCCAATACCGGAACGTGCATAGCCGTGGAAATCAACAGCCATTGCCTGAGCAGACATTACGCCCGCTGCGACGGCAACCGCCAGAGGAAGTTTGCGCAGAGTAATCATCATTCTATCTCCTGAGTCATTGCTTTTCTTTTTTCACATCACCTGTGACAGGCTTTGTGTGTTTTGTGGGGTGCTTAAACGCCCGGCTCCTTATGCAGTCGACGACATGCAGTGCCATCCTCACGGAACAGATGGCAACGCTCTGGCGGCAGGCCGATAGCGAATGTGGCACCTTCTTCTACCAACACCACGTCGTTCTGGCGGTACACCAGGTTTTGACGAATGGAAGGGATCTGGATATGGATTTGAGTTTCGTTGCCGAGTTGCTCGACGACCTGAACTTCACCCTCAAGGATGACGTCAGCGATATCACTCGGCAGTAGATGTTCCGGGCGAATACCCAGCGACATATTGGCTCCAACCTGGACATCACGGCTTTCAACAGGCAGCCAGACTTGCTGACGATTTGGCATCGGCAGCTCCACCTGCACTTGATCGATTGCGGTGGCGGTCACTTTTACCGGCAGGAAGTTCATCTTTGGCGAACCGATAAATCCGGCGACAAAACGGTCTGCCGGATAGTGGTACAGCTCCAGCGGTTTCCCAACCTGCGCCACGCGACCGGCGTCCAGTACCACGATTTTGTCGGCCAGCGTCATCGCTTCGACCTGATCGTGGGTGACGTAAATCATTGTGCGGCCCAGGCGTTTATGCAGACGGGAGATTTCGATACGCATTTGCACACGCAGTGCAGCATCGAGGTTGGAGAGCGGTTCATCGAGCAAAAATACGCTTGGCTCGGCCACCAGCGTACGGCCAATCGCCACACGCTGACGCTGACCACCGGAGAGCGCTTTCGGTTTGCGATCCAGCAAATGCGCCAGTTGCAGCACTTCCGCCACCTGGTTGACGCGTTGGTTAATCACCTCTTTTTTTGCGCCTGCCAGTTTCAGGCCAAATGACATGTTTTCTGCTACTGACAGGTGGGGATAGAGCGCGTAAGACTGAAACACCATACCAACGCCGCGTTCTGCTGGCGGAGTGTCATTCATCCGTTTCTCACCGATGAACAGGTCGCCGCTGGTGATCGTCTCAAGCCCGGCAATCATGCGCAGTAAAGTCGATTTACCGCAGCCAGACGGTCCGACAAACACCACGAATTCACCTTCATGGATATCGAGATTGATATCTTTCGATACCACGACCTCGCCCCAGGCTTTCGTTACATTTTGCAGCTGTACGCTCGCCATGCCCTTCTCCCTTTGTAACAACCTGTCATCGACAGCAACATTCATGATGGGCTGACTATGCGTCATCAGGAGATGGCTTAAATCCTCCACCCCCTGGCTTTTTTATGGGGGAGGAGGCGGGAGGATGAGAACGCGGCTTCTGTGAACTAAACCGAGGTCATGTAAGGAATTTCGTGATGTTGCTTGCAAAAATCGTGGCGATTTTATGTGCGCATCTCCACATTACCGCCAATTCTGTAACAGAGATCACACAAAGCAACGGTGGGGCGTAGGGGCAAGGAGGATGGAAAGAGGTTGCTGTATAAAGAAACTAGAGTCCGTTTAGGTGTTTTCACGAGCACTTCACCAACAAGGACCATAGATTATGAAAATAAAAACAGGTGCACGCATCCTCGCATTATCCGCATTAACGACGATGATGTTTTCCGCCTCGGCTCTCGCCAAAATCGAAGAAGGTAAACTGGTAATCTGGATTAACGGCGATAAAGGCTATAACGGTCTCGCTGAAGTCGGTAAGAAATTCGAGAAAGATACCGGAATTAAAGTCACCGTTGAGCATCCGGATAAACTGGAAGAGAAATTCCCTCAGGTTGCGGCAACTGGCGATGGCCCTGACATTATCTTCTGGGCGCACGACCGCTTTGGTGGCTACGCTCAATCTGGCCTGTTGGCTGAAATCACCCCGGACAAAGCGTTCCAGGACAAGCTGTATCCGTTTACCTGGGATGCCGTACGTTACAACGGCAAGCTGATTGCTTACCCGATCGCTGTTGAAGCGTTATCACTGATTTATAACAAAGATCTGCTGCCGAACCCGCCAAAAACCTGGGAAGAGATCCCGGCGCTGGATAAAGAACTGAAAGCGAAAGGTAAGAGCGCGCTGATGTTCAACCTGCAAGAACCGTACTTCACCTGGCCGCTGATTGCTGCTGACGGGGGTTATGCGTTCAAGTATGAAAACGGCAAGTACGACATTAAAGACGTGGGCGTGGATAACGCTGGCGCGAAAGCGGGTCTGACCTTCCTGGTTGACCTGATTAAAAACAAACACATGAATGCAGACACCGATTACTCCATCGCAGAAGCTGCCTTTAATAAAGGCGAAACAGCGATGACCATCAACGGCCCGTGGGCATGGTCCAACATCGACACCAGCAAAGTGAATTATGGTGTAACGGTACTGCCGACCTTCAAGGGTCATCCATCCAAACCGTTCGTTGGCGTGCTGAGCGCAGGTATTAACGCCGCCAGTCCGAACAAAGAGCTGGCGAAAGAGTTCCTCGAAAACTATCTGCTGACTGACGAAGGTCTGGAAGCGGTTAATAAAGACAAACCGCTGGGTGCCGTAGCGCTGAAGTCTTACGAGGAAGAGTTGGCGAAAGATCCACGTATTGCCGCCACCATGGAAAACGCCCAGAAAGGTGAAATCATGCCGAACATCCCGCAGATGTCCGCTTTCTGGTATGCCGTGCGTACTGCGGTGATCAACGCCGCCAGCGGTCGTCAGACTGTCGATGAAGCCCTGAAAGACGCGCAGACTCGTATCACCAAGTAATGCTGTGAAATGCCGGATGCGGCGTGAACGCCTTGTCCGGCCTACAAAACCGAAACGTATGTAGGCCTGATAAGACGCGTCAGCGTCGCATCAGGCAGTTGTTGTCGGATAAGGCGTGAAAGCCTTATCCGTCCTGGAATGAGGAAGAACCCCATGGATGTCATTAAAAAGAAACATTGGTGGCAAAGCGACGCGCTGAAATGGTCAGTGTTAGGTCTGCTCGGCCTGCTGGTGGGTTACCTTGTTGTTTTAATGTACGCACAAGGGGAATACCTGTTCGCCATTACCACGCTGATATTGAGTTCAGCGGGGCTGTATATTTTCGCCAATCGTAAAGCCTACGCCTGGCGCTATGTTTACCCGGGAATGGCTGGAATGGGATTATTCGTCCTCTTCCCTTTGGTCTGCACCATCGCCATTGCCTTCACCAACTACAGCAGCACTAACCAGCTGACTTTTGAACGTGCGCAGGAAGTGTTGTTAGATCGCTCCTGGCAAGCAGGCAAAACCTATAATTTTGGTCTTTACCCGACGGGCGATGAGTGGCAACTGGCGCTCAGCGACGGCGAAACCGGCAAAAATTACCTCTCCGACGCGTTTAAATTTGGCGGCGAGCAAAAACTGCAACTGAAAGAAACGACCGCCCAGCCCGAAGGCGAACGCGCGAATCTGCGCGTGATTACCCAGAATCGTCAGGCGCTGAGTGACATTACCGCCATTCTGCCAGATGGCAACAAAGTGATGATGAGCTCCCTGCGCCAGTTTTCTGGCACGCAGCCGCTCTACACACTCGACGGTGACGGCACGTTGACGAATAATCAGAGCGGCGTGAAATATCGTCCGAATAACCAAATTGGTTTTTACCAGTCCATTACCGCCGACGGCAACTGGGGCGATGAAAAGCTAAGCCCCGGTTACACCGTGACCACTGGCTGGAAAAACTTTACCCGCGTCTTCACCGACGAAGGCATTCAGAAACCGTTCCTCGCCATTTTCGTCTGGACCGTGGTGTTCTCGCTGATCACTGTCTTTTTAACGGTGGCGGTCGGCATGGTTCTGGCGTGTCTGGTGCAGTGGGAAGCGTTGCGCGGCAAAGCGGTCTATCGCGTCCTGCTGATTCTGCCCTACGCGGTGCCATCGTTCATTTCAATCTTGATTTTCAAAGGGTTGTTTAACCAGAGCTTCGGTGAGATCAACATGATGTTGAGCGCGCTGTTTGGCGTGAAGCCCGCCTGGTTCAGCGATCCGACCACCGCCCGAACGATGCTGATTATCGTCAACACCTGGCTGGGTTATCCGTACATGATGATCCTCTGCATGGGCTTGCTGAAAGCGATTCCGGACGATTTGTATGAAGCCTCAGCAATGGATGGCGCAGGTCCATTCCAGAACTTCTTTAAGATTACGCTGCCGCTGCTGATTAAACCGCTGACGCCGCTGATGATCGCCAGCTTCGCCTTTAACTTTAACAACTTCGTGCTGATTCAACTGTTAACCAACGGCGGCCCGGATCGTCTTGGCACGACCACGCCAGCCGGTTATACCGACCTGCTTGTTAACTACACCTACCGCATCGCTTTTGAAGGCGGCGGGGGTCAGGACTTCGGTCTGGCAGCAGCAATTGCCACGCTGATCTTCCTGCTGGTGGGCGCGCTGGCGATAGTGAACCTGAAAGCCACGCGAATGAAGTTTGATTAAGGGAGATAACAAAAATGGCAATGGTCCAACCGAAATCGCAAAAAGCACGTTTGTTTATTACTCACCTGCTACTGCTACTTTTTATCGCGGCGATTATGTTCCCGCTGCTGATGGTCGTCGCCATCTCGCTGCGTCAGGGGAACTTCGCGACCGGTAGTCTGATCCCGGAGCAAATCTCCTGGGATCACTGGAAACTGGCGTTAGGTTTTAGTGTGGAACAGGCTGATGGTCGCATTACGCCACCGCCATTCCCGGTACTGCTGTGGCTGTGGAACTCGGTAAAGGTCGCCGGGATTTCCGCGATTGGCATTGTGGCGCTCTCCACCACCTGCGCCTACGCTTTCGCCCGTATGCGCTTTCCAGGCAAAGCGACGCTGCTGAAAGGAATGCTGATTTTCCAGATGTTCCCGGCAGTACTTTCACTGGTCGCGTTGTATGCGTTGTTTGATCGTCTGGGTGAGTACATTCCATTCATTGGCCTGAATACACACGGCGGCGTAATTTTCGCGTATCTGGGTGGGATTGCGCTGCATGTCTGGACCATCAAAGGCTATTTCGAAACCATCGACAGTTCGCTGGAAGAAGCGGCGGCGCTGGATGGTGCGACACCGTGGCAGGCCTTTCGCCTTGTCCTGTTGCCGCTGTCAGTACCGATTCTGGCGGTTGTGTTCATCCTGTCGTTTATCGCTGCCATTACTGAAGTTCCGGTCGCATCGCTGTTACTGCGTGACGTAAATAGCTACACCCTGGCCGTGGGGATGCAGCAATACCTCAACCCGCAAAACTACCTGTGGGGTGACTTTGCCGCCGCTGCCGTGATGTCTGCATTACCGATCACCATCGTCTTCTTGCTGGCTCAACGCTGGCTGGTCAACGGCCTGACGGCAGGTGGTGTGAAAGGTTAAAGATGTTGTTCTGCCAATGTTATGCCGCTGCACCCTCAACTTACGTTATCCCAACTTGTGACTGTTATTCGGCGCTCCACGGAGCGCCTTTTTTTCTTTCGTCTGCAATCTGAATCGTTCGCCGGTTAATATTTCCATCATAGAGCTTATTATTTTTACGTTATTTGTTTTCCCACTTACGATAATTCTCTTTCGTGCTCTGAGTCACGGCAATAGTATTGTTTTCATCAATTTTAGATAATTATCACAATTAAGATCACAGAAAAGACATTACGTAAACGCATTGTAAAAAATGATAATTGCCTTAACTGCCTGACAATTCCAACATCAATGCACTGATAAAAGATCAGAATGGTCTAAGGCAGGTCTGAATGAATACCCAGTATAATTCCAGTTATATATTTTCGATTACCTTAGTCGCTACATTAGGTGGTTTATTATTTGGCTACGACACCGCCGTTATTTCCGGTACTGTTGAGTCACTCAATACCGTCTTTGTTGCTCCACAAAACTTAAGTGAATCCGCTGCCAACTCCCTGTTAGGGTTTTGCGTAGCCAGCGCTCTGATTGGTTGCATCATCGGCGGTGCCCTCGGTGGTTATTGCAGTAACCGCTTCGGTCGTCGTGATTCACTTAAGATTGCTGCTGTCCTGTTTTTTATTTCTGGTGTAGGTTCTGCATGGCCAGAACTTGGTTTTACCTCAATAAACCCGGACAACACTGTGCCTGTTTATCTGGCAGGTTATGTCCCGGAATTTGTTATTTATCGCATTATTGGCGGTATTGGCGTTGGTTTAGCCTCAATGCTTTCACCAATGTATATTGCGGAACTGGCTCCAGCTCATATTCGCGGAAAACTGGTCTCTTTTAACCAGTTTGCGATTATTTTCGGGCAACTTTTAGTTTACTGCGTAAACTATTTTATTGCGCGTTCCGGTGATGCCACCTGGCTGAATACTGACGGCTGGCGTTATATGTTTGCCTCGGAATGTATCCCTGCACTACTCTTCTTAATGCTGTTGTATACCGTGCCAGAAAGTCCTCGCTGGCTGATGTCGCGCGGCAAGCAAGAACAGGCGGAAGGTATCCTGCGCAAAATTATGGGCAACACGCTTGCAACTCAGGCAGTACAGGAAATTAAACACTCCTTGGATCATGGCCGCAAAACCGGTGGTCGTCTGCTGATGTTTGGCGTGGGCGTGATTGTAATCGGCGTTATGCTCTCCATCTTCCAGCAATTTGTCGGCATCAATGTGGTGCTGTACTACGCGCCGGAAGTGTTCAAAACGCTGGGGGCCAGCACGGATATCGCGCTGTTGCAGACCATTATTGTCGGAGTTATCAACCTCACCTTCACCGTTCTGGCAATTATGACGGTGGATAAATTTGGTCGTAAGCCACTGCAAATTATCGGCGCACTCGGAATGGCAATCGGTATGTTTAGCCTCGGTACCGCGTTTTACACTCAGGCACCGGGTATTGTGGCGCTACTGTCGATGCTGTTCTATGTTGCCGCCTTTGCCATGTCCTGGGGTCCAGTATGCTGGGTACTGCTGTCGGAAATCTTCCCGAATGCCATTCGTGGTAAAGCGCTGGCAATCGCGGTGGCGGCCCAGTGGCTGGCGAACTACTTCGTCTCCTGGACCTTCCCGATGATGGACAAAAACTCCTGGCTGGTGACCCATTTCCACAACGGTTTCTCCTACTGGATTTACGGTTGTATGGGCGTTCTGGCAGCACTGTTTATGTGGAAATTTGTCCCGGAAACCAAAAGTAAAACCCTTGAGGAGCTGGAAGCGCTCTGGGAACCGGAAACGAAGAAAACACAACAAACTGCTACGCTGTAATCTTCCTGTCCAGCACGCCGCGCCAGTTCGGCGTGCTGTCTTTTTACTCCCGCTTCAGCCGTTTCGAATTACACAGCCACAGGGTGATCACCAGTAACAGGATCGCTGCCGAGTAGATCAACACATCCAGTGGCGATTTATGATCGACGATGATCAAGCGCACAATGGCGGTGATCCCAATATAGACAAAGTAACGTAGCGGGAAGTGAAAACCGGACTGAAAGTATTTCACAATCAGCGCGATAAATTCGAAATAGAGAAAGTAAACCACCAGTCCTTCTACCAGCTCATATTTGCTGGTTTGTTCTGGCGCGAACAGCACATCTGCCAGATGCACCGTTTCTTTGCCGAGGAAGACAACCAAAATCAGGCCGAGGCACAACAGGCCAAGATTGAGTACGGTCTGCAAAATGGTGGAGATAAACTCCACGCGCGGACGAGAGAGTGACGTCATAGCAGTACCTCCTTCACAGTGGCGAGCTTCCTGTATAACGCAAAAATGTGACGGAGATCTATATTTTTTGTGTATGTTTTGTTCAGCTCAATTAAGTGGGCATCTCCCATCAACGTCGCATCTGACAAAACATACAGCCAAAAAAAATCACCCATTCAGGTGATTCCCAGCCACCAGCAATGCGCGAAAAATCGACAATGTTCCTCTGGAACAAATGAAACGTAACCTGATAAAGGTGGTAAAAATGAAGCCTTATTTTGCTGCTTTGATGTTATCAGTCTCTGTTCTTCCTGCTTATGCTGGTCCGCTCGGTACTGCTGATAAAACCGACCTACCGCAAAGCAATGTCTCCAGCCCAATGATGGCCCAGTCGCTCAGGCAACCAGACCTGCAACCAATATCGACGGACAGGAAGACAGAATGTTTTCGCCTTTACACACCAGATCGCAAACCGGGGGTGAACTGCGTTCCTGATGGCTCGACAGGCCATTAAGAATAAAGGTGCCAGTGAGTGCGAAAACTGGCACTTTTTCCATGACTTAGCGGAAATTGACGCTACGGTCGCTGGTCATGTCATACAACTGGAACTTACGCCCAAGTTGCTGACCACCGTCACGCGTCAGCGGCGTCCAGCCAATTGCCGCACGGCTGCGTGTCGGGCCAGACGAGAAGAGATCCAGCGGTACAGAGACATACACGCCTTTGGTGAAGTCCCCTTCGCCGTACTCCTCTTTCGAAACATTCGTGATCGTGGCATAGCCCCCCACCACCACGCCGCTATCAAAGCGTTTGGCGATCTCCAGCGTGCCGCCTTTATCCCCAGCCAGATACTGCCCGACGCTCGCTTTCACTAACACATCCTGAGCGAAAGATGGCGTCCAGTAGGCGGTCAGATGTCCGGTTTTCACGCTGTAGTCGGTGAATTTCATCATATCTTTTGCACTACGCCAGTCGCGCTGTTTAACGTAGTTGGCATCCACACCAAACGCCCAGTTGCTGTCCAGCGGGCGATACAACACTTCTGCCCCCGCACCGCCAAACATGGTTTCGAGATAACCTCCGTAGACCTGGCCGTAGAAGCCGTTGCCCAGATGCTGGAAGTAGTTGGCTTGCAGGTTATTCACATAGACATCGTTCTGCACATACTCGCGCACATGGGTACGAACGCGCGGTAAGTGCGAGTCCTGCGGTGGATTAGTGTAGTTAAACTTGTCGTAGTTGTTGGCAAGATTTGCAAAAAGGCTTCCAGTGGTCAGCAGATGGTCCGTCAGCCACAAATCTGCCGTTCCCATCACGCCCAGCTGATACATGTAAAAGTTTTCCGGGCCACCGACCGACTGGTTCAGCACCGGATCGATATGGAAATCAAAACGCGATTTGTCGATATACCATCCCTGCTCTGTGGACTGCGGAACCACTGGCTCGACGCGTTTTTGCGCCAGCGTCGTTTCATGGCCCAGCGGCTCCCCGGCGAGATGATTTTTCAAGCTGGCGACATCGGTTTCCGTCGTCACCTGCGGCATGTTAAGGCGATTTTCCGTAATGCGGATCGTTCTGATCCCATCCGGCAGATCGTTCATCACGATCCGATTAGCACGGATGATCCCTTCGCGCGAATCACGATATTTCACCTGCTCGCCGGTGACATACAGCGTATCGCCTTTCGCCTGGATCTGCGGATCGGCAAGTCCGGCATTGTATTTCAACAGCGTTAACTGATTCGCCACCACCGAATGCTGCAAAATGGCATCCTGCGGCTGCGGTTGATATTGCGGGCGGGCGTTATCGTTGTAGGACGGGCGCAGATCGTTAAAGTTGGTGCGCAGCGTGACGCCAAACATAAAGGTGTTGCCACGTTCATAGCTAAGGTTAACGTCGGCCCAATCGGTAACGCGATAAATCGCCCCGACGTTAAACTTACTTTTTTGCTCCAGCTTCCCGGCAAAATCCTGCTGATAATTATTACCTTCATACTCCAGTTTCAGGCGCAGCGGTTGCCAGGGCGTCTGGTATTCCACGCCGCCAAACAGTGAGGCAGGACCGTGGAACATCTGGCTACCGTCGATAGATCCCGCCTGTTTGTAGCTGTTATCGCGATAGCAATATTTGTCACTGGCTGAACAGAGCGGATTTTTCACATTACCGCTGGTGCCCAGATATCCCCAGCCCAGGCCGAGCGTAAAATCGAACGGCCCCCAGGCTTTGCTGGCAACAAGATATTCCGCATCAAACAGCCCCGTACCGCCGATATCCCGCGCACCAACCGCCACTTGCGGCAGCCAGTAACTCTCTTCCCACAAACGCAGTTTGAGATCGAAGGCTTTATCTTTATACGTTTGATCACCAGAGAACGCTTCGACGCTGCTGTACTGCCGGGTGCGCACATCGGTATAGCGCAGCGTTGTTTCCAGCCACGGGAAGAGTTGCACTGAAGCTGAGTAATAACGGTACTGATCGTTATCGCGATAGTTGAGGCTCAACTCCCCTTCCCGCGCCATGCGTGCGGTGGGAGTTTGTAATAATCCTACGCCACCGAAATCCGACTGCGACGGACCAATGGGCGCAGGATATGTTTCGCCGTAGCAAGCTGTGCTAATGCCCAGCGCCAGTAAGCTAAGCAGATGTCTTTTTTTCATTATTGAGGTATCCGCTGCGTCAGAGTCTGAAGAATGTCGGCGTTAAGGGCATCAGGCGTCTCACTCCAGACGGAGTCCGCGAGGCCAACATAAATAATGCTGCCGGGCATCGGCTCTACGTGACGCTTGTTCCAGTAAGCCACCGGCGCTTTTTGCGTGCGTCCGTCCGGGTAAACCACCCACGCGTAGCTGCGATCCGCACCGCTAAGCAGGTTCTGCCCGGAGAGATAGCTCGCCACGTCGCGACCTGGAGTGAATGGCTGCTTGCCAGGACGGCTGATAAGCCCGAACAACATGACCGTGGACGGCGGTGGTCCGACCCACAGCGTGTAGTTGCCCTGCAACGGCGGGTTACCGCGTTCGGCAACGCGGACGATATCGGGATCAAGATTGATTTTTTGCCTGCCCGTCACTTTCAACGCCTGAATTTGCTGGCGTAAGGCGTTAATCGCGGCGGCATCGTCGGCGCTGGAGTCTGCGGTTAGTTCTGCCAGCCGTGTCAGCAACGCCTGCTGCTGACGCAATGCTGCCGCCGTTGCCAGCTCTTCGCTAATCACCGCACCGGGCCACCAACTGTTTGCCAGCCGTGGTTGGCCTACCAGATCGATTAAATGCTCTGCACCCGTTAGCGTTTTGGCCTCACTGCTGCCATTGTTGAACACCTTGACGGTTCCTGCCGCGAAGACCGATGACGCTCCCACACTCAAAAGCAACGCGACAATAGTTTGTTTAATCATTGTTTTTCCGCCTTGATGAGAGTGGTTTTCACCGGAAAATAATCCGCGCCGAGATACTGTTCCGACTGGCGAATTTGCCCTTCGCTGTCGATCCAATAGCGGTTATGCCAGCGCGCCTGGTCGGTGGAGACTTCTTCGTCCAGCACGCGAACCGCGGTTTCATCGCTGCCGACCTTAACGGTACCGGTGCCATCCCATTTGAAGACTGAGCGTGCGGTGGCGTAGCGTACCTGCTGGTACTCGGTCCAGCCCATCGTGCGCGTCCATGTTGCACCATCAACAATTTGTGCGGGTTTAATCAGCGGGTCGGCAGCAAGGTTATTCACTTCAATCAGGTTGTCGCCGCCAAGCAAAGTCTTCACCAGACGACCATGTTGTGTGACGAGAGTGGCCTGATCCTGAGTGACCCATTTTTGTTGTCCGTCTTCAGCAAAGGCCAGCACCACAAATAACTGCGGCCCGCCATTAAGCTGCATGTACTGGCTGGCGTAGGGCATATTTTGAATATCATCGTCCGTCAGCTGTACGCCTGGCGTGCCGAACAGACTGTCCCACAGCGAATTGCCCAGCTCTTTAGTCGTGGCTGAACAGGCCTGTAATAGCAGGCAGATAAGAATGAGTGCAGGTCGCTTCACGACTCTTCTCCAGAGGGGCAGAATAACCACACCGGAGTGTGGTTATGGTAAATCCCTTCATACTTCAAGCCACAGATGCAATGACTCGAATTATTTTGGGGATACATACTTTATTACTGGGTACTGGTGGTCGTGGTTGTTGTGGTCCCGGTATTAGAACCATCACCGCCACCGGTTGCCGCGAGCGCGACACCCACCGCCGAGCTTACGGTGCTGACGCTGGTCGCGGAGGAACTCCCCGCCGAAACCGACGTTGCTGCCGACCCTGCTGCTTCGCCCACCTGTACAGGTGCAGCCCACGCAGAAGTCGCCGCAAGCGCAGATATGGCAAAAATGCCATACAGAACTTTTTTCATAACAATTTCCCTTCATTGAATGAATGGAGATTTACCCAAAAACATTTCGGGCGGGATCGAGTATACACAACTAAAGCATGCGAATTACGGTGTGGGGAATTAGCGATGGGGTTTTAGGATAATTGGAATGAATATCAAATATAAGTTTCAACTTATATATAAATAAGATTAAAAATCAAAAAGTTAAAATAAAAACAAAAGTAATTAATCTGCGTATTTTCCGAAATAAACAACGATTAAAAATCTATTTTAGGATTAACCTCACGGTATGATTTCCGTTAAATCACAGACAAGGGGATTTATCTGATAAAAAAATGCCGACATAACGTCGGCATTGTTATTAAGGTTTTTAAATTAACCGCGCCACGCTTTATAGCGGTTAATCAGACCATTGGTCGAGCTATCGTGACTGCTGATTTCTTTATCATCTTTCAGCTCTGGCAGAATACGGTTCGCCAGTTGTTTACCCAGCTCCACGCCCCACTGGTCGAAGGTGAAGATGTTCAGAATCACGCCCTGAGTAAAGATTTTGTGCTCATACAGCGCAATCAATGCACCCAGGCTGAACGGAGTGATTTCGCGCAGCAGGATGGAGTTGGTCGGGCGGTTACCTTCGAACACTTTGAACGGCACCACGTAGTCAAGCGTTGCCGGATCTTTACCCTGATCACGATATTCCTGCTCAACCACTTCGCGGGATTTACCAAACGCCAGCGCTTCGGTCTGAGCAAAGAAGTTAGACAGCAGTTTCTGGTGATGATCAGAGAGTGGGTTATGGGTGATAGCCGGGGCGATGAAATCGCACGGTACCATTTTGGTTCCCTGGTGGATCAGCTGATAGAACGCGTGCTGACCGTTCGTGCCAGGTTCACCCCAGATAATCGGGCCAGTCTGGTAATCCACAACCTTACCGTTACGGTCAACGTACTTACCGTTGGACTCCATATTGCCCTGCTGGAAGTACGCCGCGAAACGGTGCATATACTGGTCATACGGCAGAATCGCTTCAGTTTCCGCACCAAAGAAATTGTTGTACCAGATGCCAATCAGCGCCAGCAGTACAGGCAGGTTTTTCTCGGCAGGCGTGGTGGAGAAATGCTTGTCCATCGCGTGTGCGCCAGAAAGCAGTTCAACGAAGTTATCAAAGCCGATGGAGAGAACAATCGACAGGCCAATCGCTGACCACAAAGAGTAACGGCCGCCAACCCAGTCCCAGAACTCGAACATGTTGGCAGTATCAATACCAAACTCGCCAACGGCTTTGGCATTGGTGGAAAGCGCCGCAAAGTGTTTCGCAACGTGTTTTTCATCACCAGCCGCTTTCAGGAACCAGTCACGCGCGCTATGGGCGTTGGTCATAGTTTCCTGAGTGGTGAAGGTTTTAGAGGCTACCAGGAACAGCGTGGTTTCCGGGTTTACTTTTTTCAGCACTTCCGCGATGTGAGTCCCATCGACGTTAGAAACAAAGTGCATGTTCAGGTGATTTTTGTACGGACGCAGTGCTTCGGTCACCATGTACGGGCCGAGGTCAGAACCACCGATCCCGATGTTCACTACGTCAGTGATTGCTTTGCCGGTATAACCCTTCCACTCACCGGAAATAATCGCTTCCGAGAAGGTTTTCATCTTCTCCAGCACCGCGTTGACTTCTGGCATTACGTCTTTGCCATCAACCAGAATCGGGGTATTGCTACGGTTACGCAGCGCTACGTGCAGCACGGCGCGGTTTTCGGTGCGGTTGATCTTCTCACCAGAGAACATCGACTTAATCGCGCCCGCCAGATCGCACTCTTTCGCCAGATCTTGTAATTTCGCCAGCGTCTCTTCAGTGATGCGGTTTTTGGAGTAATCCACCAGCATCTGATCGTCGAATGTTGCGGAGAACTTAGAAAAACGATCGCCGTCTTTAGCAAAAAGATCGGCGATCGTAACGTCTTTCATTTCATCGAAGTGTTTCTGTAGTGCCTGCCAGGCAGCGGTCTGCGTTGGATTGATGTTTTTCATTAGCAATACTCTTCTGATTTTGAGAATTGTGACTTTGGAAGATTGTAGCGCCAGTCACAGAAAAATGTGATGGTTTTAGTGCCGTTAGCGTAATGTTGAGTGTAAACCCTTAGCGCAGTGAAGCATTTATTAGCTGAACTACTGACCGCCAGGAGTGGATGAAAAATCCGCATGACCCCATCGTTGACAACCGCCCCGCTCACCCTTTATTTATAAATGTACTACCTGCGCTAGCGCAGGCCAGAAGAGGCGCGTTGCCCAAGTAACGGTGTTGGAGGAGCCAGTCCTGTGATAACACCTGAGGGGGTGCATCGCCGAGGTGATTGAACGGCTGGCCACGTTCATCATCGGCTACAGGGGCTGAATCCCCTGGGTTGTCACCAGAAGCGTTCGCAGTCGGGCGTTTCGCAAGTGGTGGAGCACTTCTGGGTGAAAATAGTAGCGAAGTATCGCTCTGCGCCCACCCGTCTTCCGCTCTTCCCTTGTGCCAAGGCTGAAAATGGATCCCCTGACACGAGGTAGTTATGTCTGAAATTGTTGTCTCCAAATTTGGCGGTACCAGCGTAGCTGATTTTGACGCCATGAACCGCAGCGCTGATATTGTGCTTTCTGATGCCAACGTACGTTTAGTTGTTCTCTCGGCTTCTGCTGGTATCACTAATCTGCTGGTCGCTTTAGCTGAAGGACTGGAACCTGGCGAGCGATTCGAAAAACTCGACGCAATCCGCAATATCCAGTTTGCCATTCTGGAACGTCTGCGTTACCCGAACGTTATCCGTGAAGAGATTGAACGTCTGCTGGAGAACATTACTGTTCTGGCAGAAGCGGCGGCGCTGGCAACGTCTCCGGCGCTGACAGATGAACTGGTCAGCCACGGCGAGCTGATGTCGACCCTGCTGTTTGTCGAAATCCTGCGCGAACGCGATGTTCAGGCACAGTGGTTTGATGTACGTAAAGTGATGCGTACCAACGACCGATTTGGTCGTGCAGAGCCAGATGTAGCCGCGCTGGCGGAACTGGCCTCGCTGCAGCTGCTCCCACGCCTCAATGAAGGCTTAGTGATCACCCAGGGATTTATCGGTAGCGAAAATAAAGGTCGGACAACGACGCTTGGCCGTGGAGGCAGCGATTATACGGCAGCCTTGCTGGCGGAGGCTTTACACGCATCTCGTGTTGATATCTGGACCGACGTCCCGGGCATCTACACCACCGATCCACGCGTGGTTTCCGCAGCAAAACGCATTGATGAAATCGCGTTTGCCGAAGCGGCAGAGATGGCAACTTTTGGTGCAAAAGTACTGCATCCGGCAACGTTGCTACCCGCAGTACGTAGCGATATCCCGGTCTTTGTTGGCTCCAGCAAAGACCCACGCGCAGGTGGTACGCTGGTGTGCAATAAAACTGAAAATCCGCCGCTATTCCGCGCGCTGGCGCTTCGTCGCAATCAGACTCTGCTCACTTTGCACAGCCTGAATATGCTGCATTCTCGCGGTTTCCTCGCGGAAGTTTTCGGCATCCTCGCGCGGCATAATATTTCGGTAGACTTAATCACCACGTCAGAAGTGAGCGTGGCATTAACCCTTGATACCACCGGTTCAACCTCCACTGGCGAAACCTTGCTGACGCAATCTCTGCTGATGGAGCTGTCTGCACTATGCCGGGTAGAAGTGGAGGAAGGTCTGGCGCTGGTCGCGTTGATTGGCAATGACCTGTCAAAAGCCTGCGGCGTTGGCAAAGAGGTATTCGGCGTACTGGAACCGTTCAACATTCGCATGATTTGTTACGGCGCATCCAGCCATAACCTGTGCTTCCTGGTGCCCGGCGAAGATGCCGAGCAGGTGGTGCAAAAACTGCATTTTAATTTGTTTGAGTAAACACAGTATGGCCCGGAAGACATTATTTCGGGCCGTATTGTTTTTCTTGTCATTATGCTTATCAATAAACGAGCCTGTACTCTGTTAACCAGCGTCTTTATCGGAGAATAATTGCCTTTAATTTTTTATCTGCATCTCTAACTAATTAGAGAAAGAGATAAATAGTTAAGAGAAGGCAAAATGAATATTATCAGTTCTGCTCGCAAACGAATTCCCGTACACTGAACTCTCTGGCTCACTGAGGGCACCATCATGGCACTCCCCCGTATTACCCAAAAAGAGATGACTGAACGCGAGCAGCGTGAACTAAAAACACTGCTGGATCGGGCGCGGATTGCGCATGGTCGCGTGTTGACTAATTCGGAAACCAACAGCATTAAAAAAGAGTACATCGATAAGCTGATGGTTGAGCGTGAAGCAGCAGCAAAAAAAGCCCGCCAATTGAAGAAAAAGCAGGCTTATAAACCGGATCCTGAAGCGTCATTTAGCTGGTCAGCAAATACGTCGACGCGCGGCAGGCGCTGATTAACGCCCCTTCTTTTTACGCCCCGGCGAGGTAAAACGCTTACCGTTGGACGCCGGGCGACCGCCTTTTTCCGCCGTTTTTTCCATCTTAACGACTGGACGTTTGATGCCCGCCGTTTTCGGTTTGGCCTTCGTTTTAGGTTTTGCCTCGGAAGAGGAATTTTCGATGAGCTTAAAGAGGTCGATTAACTCATCGTCAGTTAAATCGCGCCACTCACCCAGCGGAATGCCGCTTAAGCTGACGTTCATAATGCGCGTACGTTCCAGCTTTTTCACTTCGTAACCAAAGTGCTCGCACATGCGACGGATCTGACGGTTCAGCCCCTGCACCAGGGTAATGCGGAAGACAAACGGCGCTTCTTTTTTGACTTTACACTTTTTCGTCACCGTCCCGAGGATCGGCACTCCCGCCCCCATACCACGAATAAATTCATCGGTAATCGGTTTATCGACCGTCACCAGATACTCTTTCTCATGATCGTTACCCGCACGGAGGATCTTATTCACCAGATCGCCGTGATTGGTGAGGAAAATCAGCCCCTGGGAGTCTTTATCCAGGCGGCCAATCGGGAACACGCGTTTGCTGTGGTTAACGAAATCGACAATGTTATCGCGCTCGCCATCTTCGGTGGTGCTGACAATACCGACGGGCTTGTTCAGGGCGATAAGTACCAAATCTTCGGCTTCCCGAGGCTCAATCAACTGACCGTTTACTTTCACAACGTCGCCGGGTTTCACCTGATCGCCAATGGTGGCTCGCTTGCCATTAAGGAACACATTGCCTTGCTCGATATAGCGATCCGCTTCGCGGCGTGAGCAAATTCCGCTTTCGCTGATGTATTTATTTAAACGGACTGATGAGTCGGGCAGCATAAATTCTCCTGTAAAACGCGGAATATACCGTACCTCTTAGCGGGGAAAAACAGGGTTATGCGGCAACGTCGAAATTAGATGTGATCTGCCACGCCTTTTATCACAAAAGTGTCTCCGGAAGTACGATGCAAATTTGCCTGGCAAAATAAGGATAATCAACATATTACGAATCGCTGCACACCTGTGCTGATGACTACTACGCAGAGAAACAAATGTGCAAGAGAAAGCGCTATTTCTCCCCATGCAAAGAGTGAAAAATCGCTTTGAAAGGCCATCATGATGGGGTTATATCAGATCAAGCGGTGAGAAAGCGTATTTGCACAAATGTGCAGAACCAGGAGGCGGCAATGGAAAACAGTGACGATATCCGTTTGATTGTGAAGATTGCCCAACTCTATTACGAACAGGATATGACGCAGGTGCAAATCGCGCGCGAACTGGGTATTTACCGCACCACCATCAGCCGCTTGCTTAAACGAGGCCGCGATCAGGGAATTGTCACCATCGCCATCAACTATGACTACAACGAAAATCTCTGGCTGGAGCAGCAACTGAAGCAAAAGTTTGGCCTGAAAGACGTTGTGGTGGTGTCGGGAAATGATGAGGATGAAGAGACTCAACTGGCGATGATGGGGTTACACGGCGCGCAACTGCTGGATCGCTTGCTGGAGCCTGGCGATATTGTCGGTTTTTCCTGGGGTCGCGCGGTGAGCGCACTGGTTGAAAACTTGCCGCAGGCGGGGCAATCGCGGCAGTTAATCTGCGTACCAATTATTGGCGGACCGTCCGGTAAACTCGAAAGCCGCTATCACGTAAACACATTAACCTACAGCGCGGCAGCGAAGCTGAAAGGGGAATCGCATCTCGCAGATTTTCCGGCTCTGCTGGATAACCCCTTAATTCGTAATGGGATCATGCAGTCTCAGCACTTTAAAACCATCTCTGCCTACTGGGATAATCTGGATGTCGCCCTGGTGGGAATTGGCTCACCGGCCATTCGCGACGGCGCTAACTGGCATGCGTTTTATGGTGGTGAAGAGAGTGACGACCTGAATGCCCGCCAGGTTGCTGGCGATATTTGCTCGCGCTTTTTTGATATTCACGGCGCAATGGTTGAAACGAATATGAGCGAAAAAACACTCTCTATCGAAATGAATAAATTAAAGCAGGCGCGGTATTCCATTGGCATTGCCATGAGTGAAGAAAAATACAGCGGAATTGTTGGTGCACTGCGTGGAAAATATATTAATTGTCTGGTAACGAATAGCAGCACAGCTGAACTATTACTGAAATAAAAATCTTCCCGATGTTTACCGTAATAAAAATTACGGCGGGTCCCTATTATCTAAAATCAGGAGTCTGTTATGCAAACGTGGTTAAATTTGCAGGATAAAATCATTATCGTCACCGGCGGCGCATCCGGTATTGGTCTGGCGATTGTAGAGGAATTATTAGCACAAGGCGCAAACGTACAGATGGTAGATATTCACGGTGGCGATGGTCAATATGAAGGTCATAAAGGCTATCAGTTTTGGCCGACCGATATTTCCAGCGCCAAAGAGGTAAATCATACGGTAGCGGAAATTATCCAGCGTTTTGGTCGCATCGACGGTCTGGCCAATAACGCCGGGGTCAATTTCCCGCGTCTGCTGGTCGATGAGAAAGCGCCTGCCGGGCAGTATGAACTCAACGAAGCTGCATTCGAAAAAATGGTCAATATCAACCAGAAAGGCGTTTTTCTGATGTCGCAGGCGGTGGCGCGACAGATGGTCAAACAACATGATGGCGTGATTGTGAATGTTTCCTCAGAAAGTGGGCTGGAAGGCTCAGAAGGCCAAAGCTGTTACGCCGCGACCAAAGCCGCGCTCAATAGCTTCACGCGCTCCTGGTCGAAAGAGCTGGGTAAGCACGGTATCCGTGTGGTCGGTATCGCGCCAGGGATTCTGGAAAAAACAGGACTGCGCACGCCGGAATATGAAGAAGCGCTGGCGTGGACGCGCAATATCACCGTCGAGCAGCTGCGTGAAGGCTATACCAAAAATTCCATTCCTATTGGGCGCGCCGGAAGATTAGCAGAAGTGGCTGATTTTGTTTGTTATCTGCTGTCTGAACGCGCCAGCTATATCACCGGAGTAACCACTAACATTGCAGGCGGCAAAACGCGCGGCTAAGGAGGCTTTATGGTCAATGCCATTTTTTGCGCCCACGGCAAATTAGCCTGCGCCATGCTGGAATCGGTTCAGATGGTGTACGGCGATGCCAGGGTCGAGGCAGTTGAATTTGTGCCCGGCGAGAACGCCGGAGACATTGTGGCAAAGCTGGAGAAGTTAGTGAGCATTCACAATCATGACGAGTGGCTAATTGCCGTGGATTTACAGTGCGGTAGCCCGTGGAATGCAGCAGCGACGCTTGCGATGCGCAATCCGCACCTGCGGGTGATCAGCGGCCTTTCCCTGCCACTGGCGCTCGAACTGGTTGATAACCAGGACAGCATGAATGTTGATGAACTGTGTGAACACCTGACGCAAATCGCAAAGCAAACCTGCGTTGTCTGGAAACAACTGGCAACAGCGGAGGAGGATTTCTGATGAACATTACGCTCGCCCGCATTGATGACCGCCTGATCCACGGTCAGGTCACTACCGTCTGGTCGAAAGTGGCTAACGCCCAGCGCATTATTATCTGCAATGACGAAGTTTATAACGATGAAGTTCGCCGGACATTATTGCGTCAGGCTGCGCCACCGGGAATGAAGGTTAACGTGGTCAATATTGAAAAAGCCGTCGCGGTTTATCACAACCCGCAATATCAGGACGAAACCGTTTTTTATCTTTTCACTCGCCCACAGGATGCCTTAGCGATGGTTCGCCAGGGGGTAAAAATAGACACCCTGAATATTGGCGGCATGGCCTGGCGGCCCGGTAAAAAACAGTTAACCAAAGCGGTTTCATTAGATGATGATGATATTAACGCATTTTATGAGTTAAATAATCTTGGCGTCATACTGGATTTACGCGTCGTAGCGTCAGATCCCTCAATCAATATTATCGACAAAATAAACGAACAGTTAATCGCAAATTAAATAATAGCGCCTGTGTACATATGCTTTAACAGGCAGGGATGACGACACTTAAAAGGTGACAAATCATGGAAATAAGTACCCTACAAATCATTGCTATATTTCTTTTTTCCTGTATTGCCGGAATGGGCAGCGTGCTGGATGAATTTCAGACTCATCGCCCGTTAATTGCCTGTACGGTGATTGGTTTAATTCTCGGTGATTTAAAAACCGGAATAATACTCGGTGGTACGCTGGAATTGATAGCTCTCGGCTGGATGAACGTCGGCGCGGCGCAATCTCCGGATTCTGCACTCGCCAGCATAATCTCCGCCATTCTGGTTATCGTTGGTCAGCAAAGCATCGCCACCGGAATCGCCATCGCGTTGCCTGTGGCTGCGGCAGGCCAGGTGCTGACGGTGTTTGCCCGTACCATCACCGTAGTGTTCCAGCACGCGGCGGATAAAGCAGCGGAAGAGGCGCGGTTTCGCACTCTCGATATTCTGCATGTCTCCGCGCTTGGCGTGCAGGCGCTGCGCGTTGCTATTCCGGCACTGATTGTCTCGCTGTTCGTCAGCGCCGATATGGTCAGCAATATGTTAAACGCCATTCCCGAATTTGTGACCCGAGGACTACAGATTGCTGGCGGTTTTATCGTGGTGGTCGGTTACGCCATGGTGCTACGTATGATGGGCGTGAAATATTTGATGCCTTTCTTTTTCCTCGGTTTCCTCGCAGGTGGCTACCTCGATCTCAGTCTGCTGGCGTTCGGTGGCGTCGGCGTGATCATGGCCCTGCTCTACATCCAGCTAAATCCACAGTGGCGTAAAGCTGAACCTCAACTCCAGGCCACCGCCTCCACCGCCCTTGACCAACTTGACGATTAACGGAGCCATCATGGAACAGAGAAAAATTACACGCAGCGATCTGGTGAGCATGTTTCTGCGCTCCAACCTGCAACAGGCGTCCTTTAACTTTGAACGTATTCACGGGCTGGGTTTTTGCTACGACATGATCCCCGCCATCAAGCGACTTTACCCATTAAAAGAGGATCAGGTTGCGGCGCTCAGGCGACACCTGGTGTTCTTCAATACCACGCCAGCCGTATGTGGCCCGGTCATCGGCGTCACTGCCGCCATGGAAGAGGCGCGGGCCAACGGCGCGGAAATTGATGACGGTACCATTAACGGCATCAAAGTCGGTCTGATGGGACCATTGGCAGGAGTTGGCGATCCACTGGTCTGGGGAACGCTGCGCCCGATTACCGCCGCGCTCGGCGCATCTCTGGCACTTTCGGGCAACATTCTCGGCCCGCTGCTGTTTTTCTTTATTTTCAATGCGGTGCGTCTGGCGATGAAGTGGTATGGCCTACAGCTCGGCTTTCGCAAAGGGGTGAATATCGTCAGCGATATGGGCGGGAATGTGCTGCAAAAACTCACCGAAGGCGCGTCGATTCTCGGACTGTTTGTGATGGGCGTGCTGGTGACCAAATGGACGTCAATCAACGTACCGTTGGTGGTTTCACAAACGCATGCCGCCGATGGCTCCACCGTCACCATGACCGTGCAGAACATTCTCGACCAACTTTGCCCTGGTTTGCTGGCGCTCGGTCTGACGCTACTGATGGTTCGTCTGCTCAACAAAAAAATTAACCCGGTATGGCTGATTTTCGCCCTGTTTGGCTTAGGGATTATCGGCAATGCGCAGGGCTTCCTGTCCTGATTCTTCGCCCCGGCACGACTGCCGGGGCCATCGCTCAACATGAGGTGGTTTATGAAAACAACAGCTCTGCGTCTTTATGGTAAACGTGATTTACGCCTGGAAACCTTTGATCTTCCTGAAATGCAGGAGGATGAAATCCTCGCGACGGTGGTCACCGACAGCCTGTGCCTCTCTTCCTGGAAAGAGGCCAATCTGGGTGAAAACCATAAAAAAGTACCCGACGATGTGGCGACCAACCCAATCATCATCGGCCACGAATTTTGCGGCGATATTCTGGCCGTGGGTAAAAAGTGGCAGCACAAATTCCAGCCGGGTCAGCGTTATGTGATTCAGGCCAACCTGCAACTCCCCGACCGCCCGGATTGCCCCGGCTACTCCTTCCCGTGGGTAGGCGGCGAAGCGACGCATGTGGTTATTCCCAACGAGGTCATGGAACAAGATTGCCTGCTGGCATACGACGGCGAAACCTATTTTGAAGGCTCGCTGGTTGAACCGCTTTCCTGCGTGATTGGCGCGTTCAACGCCAACTATCATCTTCAGGAAGGTAGTTATAACCACACGATGGGGATTCGCCCGCAAGGGCGCACGCTGATCCTCGGCGGCACCGGACCAATGGGACTGTTGGCGATTGATTATGCGCTGCATGGACCCGTTAACCCTTCGCTGCTCGTCATTACCGATACCGACAACGACAAATTGAGTTATGCGCGCAAGCACTATCCATCAGAACCGCAAACACTGATTCATTATCTCAATGCCGCCGATGCAGCATTTGATACGTTAATGGCACTGAGTGGCGGTCACGGCTTCGATGATATTTTCGTCTTTGTGCCTAATGAAGGACTGGTGACTCTCGCCTCTTCCTTGCTGGCGACAGATGGTTGTCTGAATTTCTTCGCCGGACCGCAGGATAAACATTTCAGCGCGCCAATTAATTTCTACGATGTGCATTATGCATTTACCCACTACGTGGGCACGTCAGGCGGCAATACCGATGACATGCGCGCAGCAGTCAAATTGATTGAAGAGAAAAAAGTGCAGGCCGCAAAAGTGGTAACACATATTCTTGGGCTGAATGCCGCGGGCGAAACCACGCTTGAATTGCCTGCCGTCGGCGGCGGCAAAAAGCTGGTGTATACCGGGAAATACCTGCCGCTTATGTCACTCACGCAGATTCAGGATCAAGCACTGGCGGCAATTCTGGCGCGTCATCAGGGGATCTGGTCCGGTGAGGCGGAGCAATATCTGCTCACTCATGCAGAGGCAATTTCCCATGATTAATCGCGCTACTTAACTCTGCATGTCGCTGGCTGGTCGCCGCGGCAACTTCGCGACCGGATGTGCGGCTGATTGCTGAAGCAGCACAATTTGCATGAGAAGGATAAAAAATATCAGCGCCTTAAGGGGCGCTCAAATTGGTGGCAAAGTACACATTGTTTATGCCGGATGCGGAATGAAGCCTTATTCGGCCTACATAATCTCGAAAATTCAATATATTGCAGTTATCTGGTAGGACTGGTAAGCGTAGCGCATCAGGCAATGCTGTGTTTGTCATCAGTCTCAGCGCCCGGTGCAATACGTGACATCGTGAGCCATGTCAGTAAGTGGTTAAATTCGCAGTGGTAGCATTCCTTCCGTGTTTTCTTACTAACCGGAGAAGTAATGGAACTGCTTTTATTGAGTAACTCGACGCTGCCGGGTAAAGCCTGGCTGGAACATGCGCTGCCGCTAATTGCTGAACAGTTGCAGGGTCGCCGCTCAGCGGTGTTTATCCCTTTCGCTGGCGTAACGCAGACCTGGGATGATTACACAGCGAAAACGGCTGCGGTTCTCGCTCCGCTGGGTGTTTCTGTCACCGGTATTCATAGCGTTGTCGATCCCGTTGCCGCGATTGAAAATGCTGAGATCGTGATTGTCGGCGGCGGTAATACTTTCCAGTTGCTGAAACAGTGCCGCGAGCGCGGGCTGCTGGCACCAATTACTGACGTGGTGAAACGTGGCGCGCTGTATATTGGCTGGAGCGCAGGCGCTAACCTTGCTTGCCCAACCATTCGTACCACCAACGATATGCCGATTGTCGATCCGCAAGGTTTCGATGCGCTAAATCTGTTCCCGCTGCAAATCAACCCGCACTTCACCAACGCGCTGCCGGAAGGTCATAAAGGTGAAACCCGTGAACAGCGTATTCGCGAACTGCTGGTCGTCGCGCCAGAACTCACAATTATTGGTCTGCCGGAAGGTAACTGGATCACAGTGAGTAAAGGTCACGCAACGCTGGGTGGCCCGAACACCACTTATGTGTTTAAGGCTGGTGAAGAAGCGGTTCCGCTGGAAGCGGGTCACCGTTTTTAAGTGAATTGCCGGATGCATGATCCGGCATCTTGTACATAGTGCCTGATGCGACGCTTTACATGTCTTATCAGGCCTTCAGGGTCACGGTATTAATACTCGTCCCGTCCTTCATCTTCATCCGGCTGTTCCAGCACACTGTAAGCCACCGAACAAAACAGCGAGTTCAGACGCTGCATATCTCCCAGTAAGCCTAAATGTAGCGAACTGGTTTCAATGCTTTGCACGTTTTGCTGATGCAGGCGATCGACGTGAGCATGGGAATAACGGCGATTAAGAATGCGAAAGCGATGCTTGCTGCGGCGCAAACGACGGGCGCTGGTAACATCGCCAGAGAAGAAAACCGACATTGCCAGTTTTAAATTACTGAGCAATTGCTCATAGAGCGCATCCAGTTCCTTCAAGCCATCAAGCGAAAATGCCCGCCGTGCTGCCAGCGATTTATCGGCAATTTCGCTCCCCATGCGCTCGACGATATCGGAGGCCTGTTCAAGGTTGAGCGACATTTCGATGATCTCCGCCCAGCGGCGCGACTCTTCCTCCGCCAGCTCTTCTTTTGGCATTCGCGCCAGATACAGCTTAATGGCGGTGTAGAGAACGTTGATATCATCTGCCAGCTTACGCAGCTCTTTCTCCTGCCGTGGCTCGCCGTGCATCACTTTATTCAACCCTTCCATCATCTGTTCCATGGCGTCGCCAATGCGCAGGGTTTCGCGCGCGGCGTTCGCCAGAGCAAGCGTGGGCGTATCCAGCGCGCTGACATCCAGATGTTTAGGCCGTAGCTGGGTATCCAGTTCCGGTTCATCGCGAATAATCGTTTTGCAAAACCGTGCCATCGGGTCAACAAATGGCAGCATGACCAGGCAACGTACAAGGTTGTAGAAGACATGGAAATAGATCACCAGTTCCGCTTTTGGCAATGACAACTTCCCCATTGTCTCTGCCAGCAAATGGACAAACGGCAGGATAATCAGGCTACCCACCAGCTTAAACAGCAGACTACCCAGCGCGACACGGCGGGCTGCGGCATTGGCGGCACTGTTGTTGAGCATCGCCAGCAGGCCGGAACCGAGGTTAGCACCAATCACCAGACAGAGCGCCACGGGGAAGGAGATAATGCCTGCAGCGGTCAGAGTCGCGGTCAGCAGTACAGCAGCAAGGCTGGAGTAGCTGATAATGGCGAACATCGCGCCAATCAGCGCATCCAGCAGAATATCGCCGGTTAGCGAGGCAAAGATCACCTGAACGCCGTTTGCCTGGGTGATCGGCGTTACGGCCTGCACAATCAACTCCAACGCCAGCAAAATCAACCCAAGACCAATACCGACGCGGCCCAGTTGCCCGGCGCGTGACTGTTTGCGTCCGAGGAAAAAAATCACGCCGATAAAAATAAGTAATGGTGACAGCCAGGATAAATCGAAGGTGAGAATACGCGCCATTAGCGCCGTCCCGACATCTGCACCCAGCACAATCACCAGAGCCGGTGCGAGGGCTACCAGATCCTGAGCGACGAACGAGGTCACCAGCATGGTGGTGGCATTACTGCTCTGTACCAGTGCGGTAACGCCGATCCCCGCGCAAAAGGCGAGCGGCTTTTTTTCGACGCTCCGGCTAAGGACAGTACGCAAACGCGCGCCGAAGACGCGCATTACGCCGGTTCGAACAATATGAGTCCCCCAGACCAGCAGGGCGACGGCAGAAAGCAGGTGAAGCAGCGTTAACACGAGTTCAGGTTCTCCTTATCGTTATATGTTCCTGAAGCAATTGAATGACCAAAGGACCGGAAACACGCTGACTGGCATCTTTACTGTGCCTTTTGACCTTCGTTTTTCCGGCTAAGATTATTCCAGCCTGATTCCAGTATAAGTGTTTCATATTAATAAAGAGACAGGGCACTCATTGAGCGCCCTGTTTGTTGTAAGGAAAAGTGACAGATTTGTGAATCAGTCCGCGTCATACCCCAGATTCGGTGCCAACCAACGCTCAACTTCGGTAACGCTCATTCCTTTACGGCGGGCATAGTCTTCAACCTGATCGCGCTGAATTTGCGCCACCGCGTAATACTTGCTGTCTGGATGACTGAAGTACCAACCCGAAACCGATGCACCCGGCCACATGGCGAAAGATTCCGTGAGTTTCATACCGGTATGTTTTTCCACTTCCAGCAGCTCCCAGATGGTGGCTTTTTCCGTATGTTCCGGGCAGGCCGGATAGCCCGGTGCCGGACGGATGCCCTGGTAGTTTTCGCGGATCAGCTCTTCGTTGCTGAGGTTCTCGTTCGGCGCATAGCCCCAGTAGACTTTACGCACACGCTCATGGAGATACTCCGCAAAGGCTTCGGCTAAACGGTCGGCAAGCGCTTTCACCATGATTTTGTTGTAATCATCGTGTTGCGCTTCAAAGGCATCAGCCAGTGCGTCCTCTTCCAGCCCGCCAGTCACGGCAAATGCGCCGATGTAATCTGCTTTACCAGAAAGCTTCGGCGCAACGAAGTCAGCGAGACAGTAATTAGCGAAGCCGGTTTTTTCGGTCTGTTGACGCAGATGGTGGCTGACGTTGATCACATGGGTACGCGTTTCGTCACGGTAGATTTCAATGTCATCGCCCACACGGTTTGCCGGGAACAGGCCCACCACGCCACGCGGATTCAGCGTTTTTTCGGCGCTTAATTTATCCAGCATGTCGTTGGCGTCTTTAAACAGCCGCTGCGCCTCAACGCCCACCACTTCATCTTCCAGAATGCGCGGATACTTCCCGGCCAGCGACCAGGTCATAAAGAACGGTGTCCAGTCGATGTAATTACGCAGCGTTTCGATGCTGGCTTCGACTTCCTGCACGCCGAGACGGTGCGCCACCGGCGGCGTATAAGCCTGCCAGTCAAAAGCGAAGTCGTTATCACGCGCCGCTTCCAGCGTGACCGGTGGTGTGCGCGGTTTCTTGCGCCCGTGCTGAATACGTACGGTTTCGTACTCCTTGCGGGTACGAGCGACAAAATCATCACGCTGAGTATCGGAAAGCAGCGCCGCCACCACACCAACGGTGCGCGATGCGTTCTGTACATACACCGTCGGGCCGCTGTAGTTCTGCTCAATTTTCACCGCCGTGTGCGCTTTTGAGGTGGTCGCGCCGCCAATCAATAGCGGAATGGTGAAGCCCTGACGCTCCATCTCTTTCGCCACGTTAACCATCTCGTCCAGCGACGGCGTGATCAATCCTGAAAGGCCAATCAAATCAGCATTCACTTCTTTGGCGGTACGGAGAATTTTTTCCGCAGGCACCATCACGCCGAGATCGACAATTTCGTAGTTGTTACATTGCAGCACCACACCAACGATATTTTTACCGATGTCGTGGACGTCGCCCTTCACGGTGGCGATCACCATCTTGCCGTTGGTTTTGCCCTGCTCTTTGCTGGCTTCAATAAACGGTTCGAGGTAGGCCACCGCCTGCTTCATCACACGCGCCGATTTGACCACCTGTGGCAGGAACATTTTCCCTTCGCCAAACAGATCGCCGACCACGTTCATGCCGTCCATCAACGGGCCTTCAATCACTTCAATCGGGCGCGTAGCCTGCTGGCGGGCTTCTTCGGTATCCTGCTCGATAAACTCGGTAATGCCTTTGACCAGCGAGTATTCCAGACGTTTATTCACTTCCCACGAGCGCCACTCCGCCTGCTGGGCGTTAGCGGTGTCGTCGGTTTTGCTGCCGCGATATTTCTCGGCAAGCTCCAGTAAACGCTCAGTGCCATCGTCGCGACGGTTAAGAATCACATCTTCCACCGCGTCGCGCAGTTCAGCGGGTAGGTCGTCGTAAATCGCCAGCTGCCCGGCGTTGACGATCCCCATATCCATGCCATTGCGAATAGCGTAGTAGAGGAACACCGCGTGAATGGCTTCGCGCACCAGATCGTTGCCACGGAATGAGAAAGAAACGTTAGATACGCCGCCGGAGATCAGCGCGTGCGGCAGTTCGCGTTTGATGTCTTCACACGCGCCGATAAAGTCCTGCGCATAGTTGTTGTGCTCTTCAATGCCAGTTGCGACCGCGAAGATGTTCGGGTCGAAGATGATATCTTCTGGCGGGAAGCCAACTTCTTCGGTGAGGATTTTGTACGCCCGACGGCAAATCTCGATTTTCCGTGCGCGGGTATCGGCCTGCCCCTGTTCGTCAAAGGCCATTACCACCACTGCCGCACCGTAACGACGCAACAATTTCGCGTGATGGATAAAAGCGTCGACGCCTTCTTTCATCGAAATAGAGTTAACAATGCCTTTGCCCTGGATACACTTCAGACCTTTTTCAATGACATCCCATTTTGAGGAGTCGATCATAATCGGCACGCGAGCGATATCCGGTTCACCGGCAATCAGATTGAGAAAACGCACCATCGCCGCTTCGGCGTCGAGCATCCCTTCATCCATATTGATATCGATAATCTGCGCGCCGTTTTCCACCTGCTGACGCGCCACATCCAACGCCTCGCTGTATTTCTCTTCTTTGATCAGGCGCTTGAACTTAGCAGAACCGGTGACGTTGGTGCGTTCACCCACGTTCACAAACAGGCTATCGTCGCCAATGTTCAGCGGCTCCAGGCCGGACAAACGGCAGGCTACGGGAATTTCCGGCAGTTTGCGCGGCGCTAATCCTTCTACAGCACGACTCATCGCTGCAATATGTTGTGGCGTGGTGCCACAGCAGCCGCCGACGATATTGAGAAAGCCCGCTTGCGCCCATTCACGTATCTGTTTTGCCATCGTGTCGGCGTCGAGATCGTACTCACCAAAGGCGTTGGGTAGCCCGGCATTCGGGTGCGCTGTGACGTAGCATTCCGCAATCCGTGATAATTCCTGCACGTACTGGCGCAGTTCGTCTGGCCCCAGTGCACAGTTAAGGCCGAAAGTCAGCGCTTCGGCGTGGCGCAGAGAGTTATAAAACGCTTCGGTGGTCTGCCCGGAGAGCGTGCGCCCGGAGGCGTCGGTGATGGTGCCGGAGATCATAATCGGCAGCTCAACGCCCAGCGCTTCAAACTCCGTTTTCACCGCAAAGACCGCCGCTTTGGCGTTAAGGGTGTCGAAAACGGTTTCAATCAGGATCAGATCCGCACCACCTTCCACCAGCGCTTTGGTGGATTCGCGATAGGCCGCCACCAGCTGGTCAAAAGTGATGTTGCGGAATGCCGGATCGTTGACGTCCGGAGAAATAGACGCCGTGCGGTTGGTCGGGCCGAGAACACCGGCAACGTAGCGCGGTTTCTCCGGCGTGCGCGCGGTCCACTCATCAGCACAGGCGCGCGCCAGTTTCGCCGCCGCAAAGTTGATTTCCGCCGACAGGGATTCCATCTGGTAATCCGCCATCGCAATGGTTGTGGAGTTGAAGGTGTTGGTTTCGATGATATCCGCGCCCGCTTCAAAGTAGGCGTTATGGATAGCGGCGATCACTTCCGGTTTACTGAGTACCAGCAGGTCGTTGTTGCCTTTGAGGTCGCATGGCCAGTCGGCAAAGCGTTCACCACGAAAATCGGCTTCGTTCAGTCGATAGCTCTGGATCATGGTGCCCATACCGCCGTCCAGCACCAGAATACGTTCATTTAACTGCGCACGCAGTTGTTCCACTTTGCTGCTCACACTTGCTCCCGACACGCTCAACCCAGATTTAATAAAAATTCAACAAACCATACTGGCATAAACGCATCTGTGGTAAAAGCGACCACCACGCAACATGAGATTTGTTCAACATTAACTCATCGGATCAGTTCAGCAACTATTGCATTAGCTAACAATAAAAATGAAAATGATTTCCACGATACAGAAAAAGGAGACTGTCATGGTCGCACCCATTCCCGCGAAACGCGGCAGAAAACCCGCCGTTGCCACCGCACCAGCGACTGGACAGGTTCAGTCTTTAACGCGTGGCCTGAAATTACTGGAGTGGATTGCCGAATCCAATGGCAGTGTGGCACTCACGGAACTGGCGCAACAAGCCGGGTTACCCAATTCCACGACCCACCGCCTGCTAACCACGATGCAACAGCAGGGTTTCGTGCGTCAGGTTGGCGAACTGGGACACTGGGCAATCGGCGCACATGCCTTTATGGTCGGTAGCAGCTTTCTTCAGAGTCGTAATCTGTTAGCCATTGTCCATCCTATTCTGCGCAATCTGATGGAAGAGTCCGGCGAAACCGTGAATATGGCGGTGCTGGATCAAAGCGATCATGAAGCGATTATTATCGATCAGGTACAATGTACTCACCTGATGCGTATGTCCGCGCCTATCGGCGGTAAATTACCGATGCATGCTTCCGGTGCGGGTAAAGCCTTTTTAGCCCAATTAAGTGAAGAGCAGGTGACGAAGTTACTGCATCGCAAAGGCTTACATGCCTATACCCACGCGACGCTGGTGTCTCCTGTGCATTTAAAAGAAGATCTCGCCCAAACGCGCAAACGGGGTTATTCATTTGATGATGAAGAACATGCCCTGGGACTGCGTTGCCTCGCGGCATGTATTTTCGATGAACACCGCGAACCGTTTGCCGCAATTTCAATTTCCGGACCGATTTCACGTATTACCGATGACCGCGTGACCGAGTTTGGCGCGATGGTGATTAAAGCGGCGAAGGAAGTGACGCTGGCGTACGGTGGAATGCGCTGACTTTTTCTGGCGGGCAGAGGCAATATTCTGCCCATCATACCTGAGTGGCAATAGAATAAGGGTGTCTGTTAATCGCATTGACGCCAAAATAACTTAATGTCATACACTTCACACACTTTTATTAACTCAGTATTATTTTTAAACATCAAACCACTTAATTATTAACAAAATCGCAAGATCTCATTCCACCGAAACTTTTACGGCTGCATTATGAGATTGAGCGATTTATGATATTTCTTTACTTGTAATCATATTAAATTTTTTCACTGTTCTGATAGTTAAAATTCAAGACATCAATAAACAATGAGATATTTAAATGATTACTCGTATTCCTCGTAGTTCTTTCTCTGCAAATATTAATAATACAGCCCAGACAAATGAACACCAAACCCTGAGTGAATTGTTTTATAAAGAACTCGAGGATAAATTTTCTGGCAAGGAGCTGGCGACGCCTCTATTAAAATGCTTCTCAGAGAACTGTAGACAAAATGGTCGTCATATCTTTAGTAACAAGGATTTTGTCATTAAGTTTTCCACGTCCGTCTTACAGACTGATAAAAAAGAAATTACGATAATTAATAAAAATGAAAACACGACACTCACTCAAACCATTGCTCCAATATTTGAAGAATACCTGATGGAAATTTTACCTCAACGCTCAGACGCTCTTGATAAACAAAAATTAAATCTAAAATCAGATAGAAAAGAAAAAGAATTTCCAAGAATTAAACTTAATGGTCAATGTTATTTTCCGGGGCGACCCCAAAACCGTATAGTATGCCGACACATTGCTGCACAATATATTAATGATATTTATCAGAATGTTGACTACAAACCCCATCAAGATGATTACTCTTCAGCTGAAAAATTTCTCACTCACTTCAACAAAAAATGCAAAAACCAGACTTTGGCATTGATTTCCAGCCGTCCTGAGGGGCGTTGCGTTGCTGCCTGCGGTGATTTCGGGCTAGTTATGAAAGCATATTTTGACAAGATGGAATCAAATGGCATCAGTGTTATGGCAGCCATATTATTGGTGGATAACCATGCTTTGACGGCCCGGCTAAGAATAAAGAACACAACTGAAGGATGTACCCATTACGTGGTTTCGGTTTATGATCCAAATGTAACTAACGATAAAATAAGAATCATGAGCGAAAGTAAAGAGGATATTAAACACTATTCACTGATGGACTTTATGAATGTAGATTATAGCCTCCTGAAATGGTCAAATGATCATGTTATTAACCAATCTGTTGCAATAATTCCAGCACTTCCGAAAGAACAGCTATTGATGCTAAAAGGATCTGTGGATGAAATAACCCCTCCATTATCACCTGCAACGATGAATTTGCTAATGGCAATTGGTCAGAATCATCAACTTACGCAACTGATGACTCAACTCCAGAAAATGCCAGAACTACATAGAACAGAAATGTTGACTGCCTATAATAGTATTAACCTCCCCGGTTTATATTTGGCTATAAATTATGGTAATGCGGATATCGTTGAGACTATTTTCAATTCATTGTCAGAGCCAGGATATGAAGGGTTTCTCTCGAAAAAAAATCTCATTAATATTGTGGAGGCAAAAGATAAAAATGGTTTTTCTGGATTATTTTTAGCGATATCACGTAAGGATAAAAATGTTGTAACCTCGATTCTGAACGCCTTACCTAAACTGGCCGCAACACATCATTTAGATAACGAACAAGTGTATAAATTCCTGAGTGCCAAAAATAGAACGTCCAGCCATGTTTTATACCATGTTATGGCGAATGGTGATGCCGACATGCTGAAAATTGTTTTGGACGCGTTACCTTTGTTAATTCGCACATGTCATTTGACTAAAGAACAGGTACTCGATCTCCTGAAGGCAAAGGATTTTTATGGTTGCCCAGGACTATACCTGGCGATGCAAAATGGACATAGCGATATCGTGAGAGTTATACTCGAAGCATTACCCTGTCTGGCCCAGGAAATTAACATTTCAGCTTCTGATATTGTAGATCTTCTGACCGCCAAAAATCTTGCGCGCGACACGGGTTTGTTTATGGCCATGCAGCGCGGACATATGAACGTTATTAATACTATTTTTAACGCATTACCCACTCTGTTTAATACGTTTAAATTCGATAAAAAAAATATGCAGCCCCTCCTCCTGGCAAATAACTCTAATGAATATCCCGGTTTGTTTTCAGCGATACAGCATAAACAACAAAACGTTGTAGAGACGGTTTATCTTGCTTTATCTGACCATGCACGCCTGTTTGGATTTACTGCTGAAGATATTATGGATTTTTGGCAACACAAAGCGCCACAAAAATACTCTGCCTTTGAGTTGGCTTTTGAATTGGATCACCGGGTTATTGCTGAATTAATCCTTAATACGATAAATAAGATGGCTGAAAGCTTTGGCTTTACGGATAACCCTCGATACATTGCGGAGAAAAATAAGATGGAAACTTTACTCAAAAAGCCATCTCCCCATACCGCACGCTAAACCTCTGCCTGCGCCGATACGCATAAACATCTTCCACATGCCCGTCACGGATACGGTTTTGTAGCGCGCGCCAGTAGTCGGCGCGGAACAGGTCGGCGTGCATCTCTTCAAACAGTGGCCCAATACGCGGGTCGGCACATAGCCAGTGGCGAAACTCTTCCGGGAAAACATCGCCCGGCGAGACGCTGTACCACGGTTCGCTGGCAAGTTCGTCCTCCGGGTAGCGCGGCGGCGGGATGTCGCGGAAATTCACTTCCGTCATGTAGCAAATTTCATCGTAATCATAAAACACCACACGCCCGTGACGGGTGACACCGAAGTTTTTAAACAGCATGTCGCCAGGGAAAATGTTAGCAGCGGCAAGCTGGCGAATAGCGTTACCGTATTCTTCAATGGCATCGCGCAACTGCTGACCTTCCACTTGTTCCAGCCAGATATTGAGCGGCACCATCCGCCGCTCAATATAAAGATGGCGAATCACAATTTGTTCGCCGAGATCGGTGATTTTTTCCGCTGCTTCCTGGAGCAGTAATGCCATTAATGCCGGGGAAATATGCCGCTTCTCCAGCACAAAGTTTTCAAACTCCTGGGTGTCCGCCATTCGGCCCACGCGATCATGCTCTTTCACCAGTTGATAGCAGGCGCGAACATGAGCGGCAGACATCTCTTTCTGCGGCGCGAACTTGTCTTTGATCACTTTGAATACCCGATCAAAGCCCGGCAGCGTAAACACCAGCATCACCATGCCACGAATACCCGGCGCTTCAATGAACTGCTCATTACAGCCCTGGAGATAAACGAGATATTCGCGGTAGCTTTCGGTTTTGGCGTGCTTCTGGCAGCCGATAGCCATATACAATTCAGCGGTGGTTTTACCTGGCAGAATTTCCCGTAGCCACTCGACCAGTGCTGCGGGCAGCGGCGCATAAACCATAAAATAAGAACGCGCAAAGCCAAAAACAATGCTCGCTTCGGCGGTCGTCGTCAGGCAGGTATCAATAAATAACTCGCCGTCGTCCGTCTGGTGGATCGGCAGCAAAAATGGCAATGTGCCGGAAGGCGTGATCAGTTTGCCTACCAGCCAGGCGGCTTTATTGCGGTAAAACAGTTCGTTCGCCACCTGTAAATGACTTTCCGCGAGGTTGTCTGTCCCCAGCGTTTCCGTCAGATGGCGAACGATGTAATGGATGTCACGGCTTTTATTCTGCCAGCGCAGGCGCAGCGGCAGGTCGCTGATAACGCGCATCAGCAGAGATTCCCAGCCGTGATCGGGGTAAAAGTCTTTCGCCAGCGGGCGGGGAATGGTACGAAAGCGGCGCTCTGGCTGGGAGCTAAAGATAAAAAGCCGCTCGGGAGTAAGCGAGCGGTGGTCAAATAACCGACAGTACACGGAGTTAAAAAAGCTCTCCGCAATCTCGAAGCGCGGGTAATCCGGCAACAGCCGGGTGTAATGCTCTTTGACGCGCAGTAAAAATGCCGCGTCCGTGCTTTGGCCGTTGGTAATGCAGCGCAGTTGCTCCACGACCAGACCCACGTGATGATCGTAAAGATGGATACGGTTTTTCATCGCCTGCTGGACAGCGTGCCAGTCGGCTTGTTCGAAACGCTGCTGCGCCCCGGAAGTCACTTCGAGGAATCGACCATACTGAGCGTCGAAACCTTGCAAAATGGTTTGTGCAATCAGTAATTCCAGGCCACGCGGCATCGCCTCTCCTTAATTCGCCCCTCGCCTTACGGAAAAGGGCGTTGGTTGTTAGAACTGCGATTCTTCGGTGGAGCCGGTCAGCGCGGTGACTGAAGACGTGCCGCCCTGAATAATGGTCGTCACTTTATCGAAATAACCTGTACCCACTTCCTGCTGGTGAGAAACGAAGGTGTAACCATCTTTCGCGGCGGCGAATTCCGGTTGCTGCACTTTCTCAACGTAGTGCTTCATACCTTCGCCCTGGGCATAGGCGTTTGCCAGGTCAAACATGTTGAACCACATGCTGTGGATACCTGCCAGGGTGATGAACTGGAACTTGTAGCCCATATCCGACAGCTGCTGCTGGAAGCTGGCAATAGTTTTGTCGTCGAGGTTTTTCTGCCAGTTGAACGACGGCGAGCAGTTATAAGCCAGCAGTTTGCCCGGATATTTCGCGTGGATGGCTTGTGCAAAGCGACGCGCCAGTTCCAGATCCGGCGTGGAGGTTTCACACCATACCAGGTCAGCATATGGTGCATACGCCAGGCCACGGCTGATCGCTTGTTCAATACCTGCATGAGTACGGAAGAAGCCTTCGCTGGTACGCTCGCCGGTAATAAATTCGCTGTCATATGGGTCGCAATCGGAGGTAATCAGATCCGCCGCATCGGCATCGGTACGAGCAACCAGCAGGGTTGGAACGCCCGTCACGTCAGCTGCCAGACGCGCCGCGACCAGTTTCTGAATAGCTTCCTGAGTTGGCACCAGCACTTTGCCGCCCATATGACCGCATTTCTTCACTGATGCCAGCTGATCTTCGAAGTGAACTGCCGCTGCACCGGCTTCAATCATCGCTTTCATCAGTTCAAAGGCATTCAGGACACCGCCAAAACCGGCTTCCGCATCAGCAACGATCGGCAGGAAGTAATCGACATAGCGCGGATCGCCCGGCTCAATGCCCGCGGACCATTGGATCTGATCCGCACGGCGGAAAGTATTGTTGATCCGCTCCACCACAGCTGGCACCGAGTTTGCCGGATAGAGCGACTGATCCGGATACATGCTGGCCGCCAGGTTAGCGTCCGCCGCTACCTGCCATCCCGACAGATAGACTGCTTCAATACCCGCTTTCGCCTGTTGCAGCGCCTGACCGCCAGTCAGTGCACCGAGGCTGTTGATGTAGCCTTTTTTCGACTCACCGTGCAGCAGACGCCACATTTTCGCCGCGCCCAGTTGCGCCAGCGTGCATTCAGGATTGACTGAACCGCGTAATTTCACCACATCTTCCGCGCTGTATGGGCGAGTAATGCCTTCCCAACGCGGTTGAGTCCACTCTTTCTGTAATTCTTCAATTTGTTGTGTACGGGTTTTCATGTGCAGATGCTCCATAGTTATGTGGTGGTTTACGCTAACAGGCGGTAGCCTGGCAGGGTCAGGAAATCTATTAACTCATCGGAAGTGGTGATCTGTTCCATCAAGCGTGCGGCATCGTCAAAACGCCCCTGGGAGAAACGTTCTTCGCCCAGTTCGCTGGCAATGACTTTCATCTCTTCGCCCAGCATCTGGCGGAACAAGGCTTTGGTCACCGGTTTGCCATTGCTCAACGTTTTTTGATGATGGATCCACTGCCAGATCGAGGTACGGGAAATTTCAGCCGTCGCCGCATCTTCCATCAGGCCATAAATCGGCACACAGCCGTTGCCAGAGATCCATGCTTCGATGTACTGCACAGCCACGCGAATGTTGGCGCACATACCTTCTTCGGTGCGTTCACCATCACAAGGTGCCAGCAGCTGATCGGCAGTAATCGGCGCGTCTTGTTCGCGCATCACTTCAAGCTGATTTTTACGGGAGCCGAGAATGTCGTTGAATACCGCCATTGCCGTATCCGCAAGGCCTGGGTGGGCAATCCATGTGCCATCGTGACCGTTATTAGCTTCCAGCGATTTATCCGCTTTTACTTTGTTGAGCACCTGGTTATTGCGCTCTTCATCTTTGCTCGGAATAAATGCCGCCATACCGCCCATCGCAAAAGCACCGCGTTTATGGCAGGTTTTAATCAACAGGCGTGAGTAAGCATTCAGGAAGGGTTTATCCATCGTCACTGCCTGTCTGTCTGGCAGGACGCGATCGGGATAGTTTTTCAACGTTTTGATATAACTGAAGATGTAATCCCAACGACCGCAGTTCAGACCAACAATATGGTCACGCAGCGCGTGAAGGATTTCGTCCATCTGGAACACGGCGGGCAGCGTTTCAATCAGCAACGTCGCCTTGATGGTGCCGCGCGGCAGATTAAAGCGATCTTCTGCATAGCTGAAGACTTCGCTCCACCAGGCCGCTTCCTGCCAGGACTGGGTTTTCGGCAGATAGAAATAGGGACCGCTGCCCTTTGCCAACAGTGCCTGATAGTTGTGGAAGAAATAGAGCGCAAAATCAAACAGGCTACCGGGGATTGCCTCACCACGCCAGGTGACATGTTTTTCCGGCAAGTGCAGACCGCGTACCCGACAAATCAACACCGCTGGATTGGGCTTGAGCTGATAAATTTTGCCTGCTTCATTGGTATAGCTGATGGTGCCGTTAACTGCATCACGCAGGTTAATTTGCCCGTCGATCACTTTGTTCCAGTCTGGTGCCAGTGAATCTTCGAAATCGGCCATAAAGACTTTCACATTGGCGTTGAGCGCGTTGATCACCATCTTGCGCTCAACCGGGCCGGTAATCTCTACCCGACGATCTTGTAAGTCCGCGGGAATACCACGAATTTTCCAGTCAGCATCACGAATGGAAGCTGTTTCCGAAATAAAATCAGGCAACGTTCCGTTATCGATATCCTGCTGCTGCTGAATGCGCGCTGCCAGAAGTTTATTGCGTTGTGGCGTAAAATGCGTCACCAGCTCAGTCAGAAATTCTACCGCTTCGGCAGTAAGAATTTGCTTCTCCTGCTCGCCATACGGCCTTATGAAAGCCAGTTCATCGGTTGTTGTTGCCTGTTCAGTCATCGTGCAGCTCCTCGTCATGGATCCGAAAACTTCCCCACTGTGAACGAAGGATCGTTGTGCGCTTTTCGTTCAGCACAACTAAGACTACTCATTTAAAATGCAAAATCAAAAACAATTTCCATTTTAATTAAAAATACTTGATAACTTATTGATAACAATATGAATAAAATTTATTCACCTACTGAGGTGCGTTTCGGAAATAAAAAAGGCACCCGAAGGTGCCTGAGGTAAGGTGCTGAATCGCTTAACGATCGACTATCACAGAAGATTAATCCAGCGTTGGATTCATGTGCCGTAGATCGTATGGCGTGATCTGGTAGACGTAATAGTTGAGCCAGTTGGTAAACAGCAAATTACCGTGACTACGCCAGCTCGCTCGCGGTGTATTTTGCGGATCATTATGCGGAAAATAGTTATACGGTACATCCGGGTCCAGTCCGGCTTCCACATCGCGGAAAAATTCCTGCGCCAGCGTTTGCGCATCATATTCGGGATGGCCCGTCACAAAGGCAATGCGCTTATCTTTGCTGGCAAACAGATATGCATCCCCTTCTTCCGTCTCTGCCAGAATTTCCAGATCGGTATAATCACGAATCAACGCTGCCGGAAAGTCAGCATAGCGCGAATGTGGTGCCAGGAATGAATCATCAAAGCCACGCGTCAGAAGCGCATGAGGATGGAGAATATGATGCTCGTAAACGCCAGAGAGTTTGTCGGTGCGGGTTTGCTTAGGAATGCCGTAGAGGATATTGAGCGCGGCTTGGACCGCCCAACAGACAAACAGCGTCGAGGTGACGTGATCTTTCGACCACTCCAGCACCTGTTTGATCTGCGGCCAGTAAGCGACATCATTAAACTCCACCAGGCCCAGCGGCGCGCCGGTAACTATCAGACCGTCAAAGTTTTGTTCCTGAATATCTTCAAAGTTACAGTAGAAGTTATTCAGATGCTCTGCGGGCGTGTTGCGCGATTCACGGGAATCGATGCGCAACAGCTGAATATCGACCTGCAAAGGTGAGTTTGAAAGCAGGCGCAGAAACTGATTTTCAGTTTCAATCTTCTTCGGCATCAGGTTTAGGATCAGAACCTTAAGTGGACGAATTTCCTGACCAGACGCACGAGAAGTTGTCATCACAAAAACGTTTTCTTCACGCAAGAAATTGACGGCGGGTAGCTCGTCCGGCACACGAATCGGCATAACCTGATTACCTCACTACATACGCTTATACGTTTAGACATCCAGATAGCCGAAGATAACCAGAAAATTTGCCAATGTCGAGCCTGCATGTTGAAGGTGAGAAAGTTTCAAGGAAAAGGCTACGTTAGAATATAAGAATGACGAAAAGGAGAGAAAATGGTTATTAGTATTCGCCGCTCACGGCATGAGGAAGGGGAGGAACTGGTTGCGATTTGGTGCCGTTCTGTCGATGCCACTCACGATTTTTTATCAGCAGAGTATCGGGCCGAGCTGGAAGAGCTGGTGCGTTCCTTCCTGCCGGAAGCGCCGTTGTGGGTCGCGGTTAATGAGCGGGATCGGCCGGTTGGGTTTATGTTGTTAAGTGGGCAGCATATGGATGCGCTGTTTATCGATCCTGATGTGCGCGGCTGCGGCGTGGGTCGGATGCTGGTGGAACATGCGCTCTCGATGGCACCGGAACTGACAACCAATGTTAATGAGCAAAATAAGCAGGCTGTTGGGTTCTATAAGAAGATGGGTTTTAAGGTTACGGGACGCTCTGAGGTGGACGATTTGGGGAAACCGTATCCGTTGCTGAATCTGGCGTATGTGGGGGAATAAGCTGCCCTTGCCGTGCCTGCCCAGGCTGGAGAAGACGCGCCAGCGTCGCATCCGGCATTTTTTTTCACCAGCGCAAAAAGGCCATCCGTCAGGATGGCCTTCTGCTTAATTTGATGCCTGGCAGTTCCCTACTCTCGCATGGGGAGACCCCACACTACCATC